>Ga0115546_1000001_pt1 | contig 558047 bp, 480 predicted proteins | sample COGITO_mtgs_1004_FD_87186 | JGI IMG/M metagenome (GOLD analysis project Ga0115546, IMG submission 87186) | Pelagic marine microbial communities from North Sea - COGITO_mtgs_100413 | ecosystem: Environmental > Aquatic > Marine > Epipelagic | place: Germany:Helgoland, sampling site Kabeltonne...
CATAACGTAGACCCTTTGTTTGAGCTTTTGTTCTTCTGAAAATCAAATTTCAAATTTTTTTTCCGAATATACAAAAAATACAGTTAAAGGCACAAGTAATTCTTGAAGGTTTTTTTTAAAAATTACGACCATTCCGGGTGGAACTGGAATAGGAACAAAGCAAGTTGATTTAACTGGCCTTACGGCGTTGACAGTCTATTACACAAGGGCGTTTGCCACCAATTCTGCTGGTACGACTTTCAGCAACCGAGTTGTGTTTACTACGCTCGTGCAACAACCCGTTGTACCAGGCATTAGTAACGTTTCAGTAACGAACATTAATGAGGTTGGGGCCACCTTAGACTTTACCGTCACGTCAGACGGCCTTACATCAGTGACTGAAACGGGCATACGATTATCCACAAAAGGATGCTCGTGAGAGTAGTTAATCCCTTCGGTAGGCTTGGGGTTTTGGTACTGCGGTGCACTCATCTAATCGTGCTTAATGGCAGAGCCGTAAACCAATACCTCGATCGAACCAATTGCCTCTTGTGAGCCTTTAGAAATAGAAGCGGTCTCAAACTTAATATTGAAAACACTATTGGCACCCAACTCTAGTGCCTCTTGTTTCATACGAAGTACGGCCTCTCGACGCCCCCGATCTAATAGCGTTTCGTAGCTGCGTAATCGGCCGCCAACCAATTTACGTAAGCCAGCAACAAATCTCTTAAAGTAGTCTACCGACACCACTACATGGCCGGTAACTAACGCACCACCCTGAACGTGATCTGACTCAGGCAGAAATCGACTCTCGAACAACATAATGTTGCTAAGTGTTTCTTCACGCTCAAAAATAGATTTGTAATGCTGCTTTTCGCGATACGAGCCAAAACCGTACCCGACTATCAACAGCGATAATAGAAGTATTAACTCAAACATAATCTATACCCTTTAGTTGCACACTTAGTAGTACTGATTAAACGTTTGAACCGACATCACCTTCAAGTACAACAGCGGTGCCATAAGCAAAAAGTTCAGCCGCACCCTGAGTAACAGAAGAAGTAGAAAACCGCACATTTAGAATCGCGTTAGCGCCCATGCTCTCGGCCTGCGCAATCATACGCGCCTTCGCCTCGTCACGAGCTTCGCCCAATAATTCGGTATAAGCCACTAACTCACCACCAAGAATATTTTTAAGCCCCGCCAAAATATCCTTACCCACATGCTTAGCACGAACAGTACTGCCTTGCACAAGACCCAAGTGTTTTACGATTTTGTATTGCGGAAGAATTTCCATATTGGATATGAGCATAGTGTTCCTCAAAGAGTGAGTTGGCGTGTGGTTGAATTATTAGAGCATGAATTTTATTAGAATGGTGAATAAAAAGAGTTCAACAAAGAATCAAAAAAGAGCGCAGGTCGGCGCCGTGTTCTTAAACTCACTTCACAGGTAAACCGTTTAAATTACTCGGTTGAAAATGGGTTTAGAAACTGCCTTTTCCAGAAAAGATTCTTGTCTACTACGCTGAGTTCCGCTTCTTCGCATACGGAATCCCAATTATTCTCAATGGCTTGTATCTGCAATGCAAAGAGGGCGCGAGCGTCGTCTTCTGAGAGCAAAAAATGGTGCGCTGCTGCAAGACAAGACTTTAGTTGACTCATATTATTGCCGCCCGATATAAGCATGGCCTGCGAGGCTTCGTTGCCAGTGCGTCCTTGCGGACAAATGTCATAGGCAGGCGTTAAGGTCAATGAGTGACCACCCCAGAAGGCCGCGTGGTTACGAGCATGATCATCAGTATTGCCACACAGTATGCTAAAAACAAGCCGAGAGAATAGCTCTCGTAGCGTATCTTTTGGATTAGTGAAACGGTGTCTGATGATTTCAGCTAGTGTTTCGTAACTGGCGTAACGTGCCATCATTTCATCCAGCCCGAGCAGTGTGAGAGCGGAGACCATCGCTTTGCGCGACCAAGCTCCGTTGTTGCGCTGCCGATCAAAGCGCTCGATGAGTAGCACATGCTTGTTAGCGGTCTTGGCGAGTTTTACCGGCGCGACCTTTAGTCCTACAATGCTTGCTAGACGCATAGCAATAAACTCGGCTTTTACCACGCTGTAGAGGTCAGCGCTAGACGAAAACTTTGCGACGTATTTCTTACCCTTATCTTGGATTAATGCTTTTGGTCGAGCACCACCAATAGAGCTACCATGAAACAACGCCTGGTCCAGATCAGATGAGAGAGGGATACCTTTTTCGACTCGCGCAGCAGACTCAATCAGCTCCTCCATACTTATGTTGCTAGCCGATCGCGCTACATACTCAGTGGGTGACCTTTGAAAATCCAGAGCGCCAATTCGGTCAGAGCCCGATTCGAGTAGATAAGTTAATTCACCCAGCGCCGCGGTGTCGGTATTAGCGCCCTTAAGACCCAACATTTTATTGATAATCACGCGCCGACCCCACGCATCGGGAGCAGCGTCCCGAATACAGCCAGGCATACTTAAACCTTCGGGTAATGGTAGTACGCCAGCCTGTAACGGTGCCTCGGGTTCATAAATTGGAATCGCTGCAGGCTGACCAACCATACGTTCAAGATAACTCTTACCGTAATTGAACAGCACTCTACCATTATCGGCTTCTAGCCGTCCGGCCACCACGGGTTCGGTCTCGTTTGGTAGCCAAATCCAGACAAAGGCTTCTTTATAGTTGCTACTTAAGCTATTGGCGTTTTTTTTACTAGAAATCATCGATCACCGCTTTGGCTTTCTTGCGAACGGACTTCGGTAATAGAGCTAGCTTGTGTTTGATTTGGCTCAGGTGTTTTGCAAGAGTGATCTCGTCCGCATCAAAGAGCGTTACCCCAACAATGCTGGCAACCTCAAACACCGCGCCAATCTCACACTTGAGATCGCCTTTTTCGATACGTTGCAACAGGCCTCTAGAAATACCTGCACGGTCTGCTAGTTCCTGTGCAGTTAATCGCCGTTCTTTGCGTGCCTCACGAATCAACCCGCCGAGCAATGCAGTTGCATCGCGGCTGTAACGTGAATAAGTACGTTTTATAGATTTTGGCATTTTTAAATGATCTTTATATAGACCATATAATCTGTTTATGATCTTTATATAGACCAAAATAGTGTTCTAAGACGCTATTGTCAAGGCAAATGTATTTAAACAAAGGTATTTAAAAGTGGCGACTAAGAAAAGTACTAGGTACTAAAGCTCATCCTTGCTGAGTTGTTTCTCGAACAGTGTTTACAGCGCCCGTAAGTGCATTAAATCTCAGAATGCTCGTTAAATAGAACATCCTGATTGTGGTTTAACGAGGCCACGAGCGTCACTCGCAACAAATTCGGCTTAGTAAGTGACCCATTCGTTTAGCCCCTTAATTCAATCGGCTCCGCTTAGATCATTCTTAACTTACTCTTTAGTAGAGCGATCTCTTCGTTTAGCTGATCGATCTCTTCGAGCAGCTCTACCGACAACGCTACGCCGCTAAGGTTAAGGTCTAAATCACGTTGCAAGCGATAAGCTCTTTTAAATCTAGTGACTGTGCGTTGCGTAAAAACCCAGGTGTCGTCAGATGGGTCTTGCGGGAGTATTACGCCTTCACGTATGAGCTCTACTAAAACCTCTTGTCTTATCCGGCAAATCTCACAAAACTCATGCACAGAGTAAAGTGTGTTCTGTTCAATAAGGTCAGGCGAGTTAGTCGATTCTTTGTTTAAAGTACTCATACCTTTATGCCCTCGCGTGGATTAAATGCAAATTTGTTTTTCATTTCTGCAAACAAGGCTTTTTGTTCTTCGCTGAGTTTTTGAGGTAACACTATCTGCAGAACAACAAAGAGATTGCCCGGTGGTTTGCCCGGTAAGCCCTTGCCTTTAAGCCTGATTTTTTGCCCAGCCTTTGCATTGTCAGGAATAGTAACTTTTATTTTGCCTGTAAAAGTAGGCACCTCAACGGCTTCGCCGAGCGCCACTTCCCAAGGTGTGACAGGCAGCACCAGTGTTAGATCACGGCCCTCTATAGCAAAGTGTGGGTGCGGCTTTACCTCTATTTCTAGATACAAATCACCTGGTTGTCCAGTGCCAAATCCAGGGTTGCCTTTGCTTCTAAGCCTGAGTTGTTGGCCGCTAACAACGCCTTTAGGAATTGTTACGTTTAAATTGTTGGTCTTTGCTGATGGCCGGCCTTGACGGTCAACATCTTGTGACTGAAACGAGATCTCTCGCTGTGCGCCGTTGAAGGCCTCTTCCAACGAAACTTGCAGTGTGTAGTGAACATCTTCGCCATGCATACTAAAGTGACGCCCGCCAGAGCCTCTGGATTGATTGCCGAATATTTCACTAAAAAAGTCAGAAGACTGGCCACCACTATCGGCCGTGTATTGCCAATTTCGATTCTTGCCAGCCGTTTGCTGTTGCCATCCTGGCGGGGCCTGAAAGTCGCCCCCGCTACCGCCGCCATATTTGCGCAACTCATCATAGTCAGCGCGCTTCTGCTTATCCTTGAGCACTCGATACGCTTCGCTAAGCTGTTTAAACTTTTCTTCCGCGTCAGCATCCTTGCTTACATCAGGATGGTACTTACGCGCTAATACTCGGTAAGATTTTTTAATTTCGTCTGCTGTAGCGTCTTCGCCGACTTCCAGCACTTTGTAGTAGTCCATATTTTTCTCAAAAAATTAACAATCATAAACACGGTCTAATTCGTACAAGAATCACGCCTTAAAATAGTACCTTTTGGCTTAAGGCTGTACGTGCTTAGGGTGGTTCATAATGACAGACTTTTCTAAAGTTGCATCGAAACGATTTAAGAAAGGTGCGTTCGCTGGTAAACGAACTAGCGTGATTAAAGGGTTTGACCTCTTAAATGCCACCTCTAAATTTTTTAATTCGTACGCAAACCATGCAATAAAACGCTAGCCCGTTCAATTTATGTGCTTGTTCACTAATATTGAACATGGTACTATATTGAACATGAATAAAAAAGAACTCATAAATAAGGCTCTAGAAATGCTAGAAACTAACGTCGGTATAGTTGCTACTGACATTGAGTACGAAGTACCTGTTCCGAACACCTATCATTGTTGCGACGCCGAATTAAAGATCAACACTCAAGAGTTTGTTGTGGAGGTGAAGCCTTTTGTTACGCGCACAAATTACGGCGCAGTCGTAAATCAAATAAAATTAATTGCTGAACAAAAAAAGCCGCTACTAATTACCAATTACATAAACCCCAATCTGGCCGATTTTCTGAAGAATGAAGACATTAATTTTTTGGATATTGTGGGCAACGCCTATCTTAAGACTGAGGAAACTTTTGTTCTAATAAAGGGTAATAGGGCACCAAAGCAAGCCGTAGCCAGGGTAGGAAGCGCATTTACCCAGACTGGATTAAAAGTAATTTACGCCTTTTTGGTAAAACCAGAGTTACTAAACGCCCCTTATCGAGACATTGCAGAAGCGGCTAATGTTGCTTTGGGTAATGTTGGCTGGATTCTTAGAGGCCTAAAAGATCAACAGTACATTATCGAAGATCTGAAGACTAAGGAGCGACACTGGAATAATGAAACTCGGCCACTATTAATTGATAAATGGGTAGAAGCCTACCCTAAGTTAAAGCAGAAGCATTTTATCAATCGCTATACCAGCAACAATCATGAATGGTGGAAAACTGCCGATATAGAAAAATACAACGGTTTAATGGCAGGTGAAATAGCAGCCAATAAGTACACAAGATACCTCAAACCCCAGGACCACTTGGTCTATATACGCAAAGAAAAGCTAAACGAGTTTCTTAAAGACTTTCGTCTAGGAATTACCACAGAAACCAATGCCCACATCACTATTGTAGATGTGGTGGAAAAATTTTGGGGCCCTACACTAGACGTCGACACCAATAACCTAACGACTCCGCTTTTAACTTATGCAGACCTCATAGTGAGCGGTGATGTTCGTAATCGCGAAGTCGCAAAAAAGATTCGTGATGAACACTTATGAAACTTGCCTCAGCAACAAAGCTAGGCTTGTCAGTCGGTTATATCGATTGCTTTCGTAAGCTCCAAGTTGCCAGCCAAAAAAACAAAGTCGATTATGTGTTGGTGGGTGCTCATGCACGCGACGTTGTTTTTGCGCACTACCTAGGAATAACATCTCAACGCCTAACAACTGATATTGATATTCGACTAAGCGTGGATAGTTGGGAAACGTTCTACAAATTCAAAGCGTCGTTAGTAGGGCTAGGCTTTGAGGAAAATACTAAAAGCCAGCATAGACTCAGTTATAGCACTCTAAATACTGCACACGACATTGGTGACTCTTTGTTAGATATTGTTCAATTGGATATCGTGCCCCATGGTGGTATTAACACAGCAAATAACGAAATCGGTTGGCCGCCAGACGGTGCCACCGTTATGTCTGTGCTCGGCTTTCAAGAAGCTTATGAATCAGCGTTAACGATAAACATAGAAGCGGATTTAAGCATACGTGTTCTTTCGGTACCTGGCCTAGGGCTTTTAAAACTAATTGCGTGGCTAGATAGACCCAGAGACCTTCGTCAAAAGGATGCGCTTGATTTAAAGTTCTCTTTACTCAATTACGACGCATTACCAAATATACAAGAACAAACGTTTGACCAAGATTTTGCAGGGCAGTATGGATTTGAAATGCACAAAGCCTTTGCCGCAAAATTTGGGCAGGATATTCGTAAGATCTGTTCCCAGCAAAGCACAAATTATCTTACAGAAAACATATTTTCGGACTCTACAGAAACGGTTTTAGAACGGCTAGCTTTTGATATGAATGCAGGTGGGAGCCGCGACGACTCACAACTACAAACCAACTTTGAGATGCTCGCTGCGCTTCGAGATGGTTTTCTGAAAGGAACTTCCTAGGTAACGCTGGGGTTCAGAATATGAAAACTCTCAGCACCAAGAAACGTAGCTGTAGAGCACGTTGAGGGATGCTGGATTACGAGTGCTAACCTTAATATTCGAAGCACTGCCCCCGTAACCTTTAATCTCAAGCAACCTGTGTTGCCGTTCCTGCCACCACATAAAGTGTAACCAACAGCCCAACAATCACAGCGCTAGGCCGGTGCCTACCTGTTCTACGCCAGCCATAAATACCGATAATGGCGATGGCTATAAGCAACGGCACAAACTGTAAACCAATTACGGTGCTTAGCGGATCAAACCCGGTGACCAGAGTGCCCGTGGCAAAGAATATGCCGTACACCAAAACGAGCATACTAAAGAAGCCCAGCGCCAAAGCGCCAATGGCATATCCATATTGTTGAGTTTGAGGTTGCCACCTTAAAATTTTAGCGAGCTTCAATAAAGTCTCTAATGAGTCTGTTGACCTTCTCTGGTGCTTCGAGCTGAGGCGTGTGCCCAATCTCGGGCAGTATTTCAATTTGCAGTTGATCCGTGTAGTTCGGTAATTGTTGTAAGAATGCGGGGACAAATGTTTTGTCTGTTTCACCCCAGATCAATAGGCTATTGACCGAAGTGCGGGCTAATTGAGAAGGCCAGAAATCGTCTGCGGTAATTGTTTGCGGTAAAGGGAGATTCGCCCGATACCAGCTAATACCGCCCGCTACCGCTCCCTGCCGCGCCATCGCCAATTTGAACAGTTCGCCCTCGTCTGGTGATATTAAGCCGCGAGCTACAAATTTTTCGTAGCCACCCGCTTTCCAAAAACTGAGAGCGTTATTTGCTTTCAGGCGCTTTTCTCCCTCTGCGGATTTTAAGTATTCAACGTATTGCGACGCTTTGCGTTGGTCGGCATCGGACCGCAATAATTCTAGAAACAAGTTGTAAGGCGGCGCGCTGAGCACGACAAGTTTTTCTAGCCCTGGTGGGTTAGTTTGTGCGTACGCCCAGGCCATAGCTCCGCCCCAATCATGGCCTACCAGTATGTAAGGCTTTTGCCCATTCAGTTCTTCGATGGCTTCACGCAGCTGAGCGCTTATATTGCTGACGGTGTATGCACTAACCTCGGTTGGCTTGTCTGACAAGTTGGTGCCCAGGCCATCGAATGCAATAACCCGATAATCTTTCGCTAGAGCTTTTAGTTGATGTTTCCAGATATACCAATAGGAAGGGAATCCGTGATAGAACACCACCAGTTTGCCAGAACCTGCGCTAACATAGTGCAACCGACTACCGCCGGCCTTTACATAACCCTCGGTGAATTTTGCTGCCTCGTCATCATTTTGGATTTGAGTATTTAGAAAACGGAGCGACTCACTGGCGTGTTCATTAGCGCTTTCGTTAGCGCTATAGCTCGCAACGGATTCACTATTAATGGGGTTCTGTGTTGCGTCGCCTGCAGTCTCGAAACCTGTACTTACGCAACTGATCGTTACGCAAGCTAATGTTAGAGGCAGGAGTGTACGACGAACTATTTTCATGGTTCAGAACTATAAAGGATGAATAGTGTGACCGCCATCCATTACCAAGGCGTGCCCCGTCATGTAGTCACTGTGGCGGGACGCCATAAAGACGGCTACACCCTCCATGTCTTCTACCGTGCCAACTCGGCCTAAACAGGCGCGGCGTAGAGAAGCGTCTTTAAAGGCCTGGCCTGTTCCTGCTGTTAGATCAGACTCAACATAGCCAGGTAGTAAGGCATTTGCCGATATACCCTTTCGACCGAGCTCAACAGCCAATGCGCGCACTAGGCCTACCACAGCAGCCTTGGTTGTGGAATAAGAAGCGTGATAGCCAGTTCCCATTTGAGCCGCAATTGAGGACGTTACCACTAACTTGCCGGGTGCTTTGCGTTCCAATAGGTGCGCGATGACAGGGCGAAAAGTGTTTACAACGCTGTTCACGTTTAAGTCAATTCCGCTATTCCAGGTAGCACTGTCTGTTTCGTGCAGAAAACCGGCTGGGCCACCGCCCCCTGCATTGGCAAAACAAGAATCAACTTTTCCATAATGAGCCAACGTTGCAGCAAAGGCATCGTTGACCTGTGATTCGTCAGTAACATCGCACACAAAAGCTTTTGCTTGGCCGCCAAGGCTGGTTAATTCAGCGACAGCCGCTGCGTTCTTTTCTTCGTTTCTAGCCCAAATCGCTATAGATGCACCTGATTTTACTAGGCCTCGAGCAAAAGCCAGACCTATACCGCCATTTCCGCCAGTGATCAGGGCGACATGCCCATCTAAATTAAACATTGTGATGCTCCTTTGAATTGGCTTTCGAGACCATTGATTTATATTGACTATATGTATACTTAAATCGCATAAATTGCAATATTTATAACAATTTGGCTAATAAATACCTTATATAAACGTATTTAGACAATATAATTCTTACTAATTTAACTGTAGTCATTAACCCGCCAGGAGCTATGCGATGTGGATTAAACACAGCTAAATGGTACTTTAAGGGAAGGTAAACACCAAGCCTGGTTGTGAAATAACATATTATTATATGAGTTATGCAATAAAAGATTGACTGTTTTCCTATCTTGCTTTATTTTATTGACAATAAGTTAAATTAAAAAGCACTACCTGAAAATAAACAAGAGGAAATCCCATGTTTAAACTAATTTCACATCGCCGCTTCACAACGGCTTTAGCTATAGCGGCTACCAGCTTGGCAGCCGGTCTGCCGGTCGCGAGCCTTGCTCAGGAGCAGAGCTTGCAAATCGAAGAGATCATCGTTACTGCGCAAAAGCGCGAGCAATCTCTGCAGGATGTTCCGATCTCTGTAACTGCGCTCGGCGCTGATGCTCTCAAGGCGTCAAGAATTGAGAACATCCTAGATTTGCAGTTCAATGCGCCCAACATGATGATCAATGCCAACCGTAACTATACGATTCGAGGGGTAGGGACACAGGTTTACGGTGGCTCAAGAGACGCTGGTGTCGGCTACCTTGTCAATGGCGTATTCATCCAGGCTCCTGAGGAATCGACTGAAATGTATGACCTTGAACGTGTCGAGGTTTTGCGAGGCCCGCAGGGCACATTGATGGGTCGCAATACAACAGGTGGCGCAATAAATTTCATCACCGCTCGCGCGCATGACGAGTTTGAAGCCTCAGCTGAATTACAGGTTGAGGAAAATAACGGGTATCGCTTCAACGGAGTCGTCAACTTTCAGCTGAGCGACTCAATCTCGCAACGATTTGCGGTCAACACGGTAAAACGTGATGGTTATACTAAGAACCTTTTCACTGGCAACGACATTGACGGTCGCGACCAGCAGGCGATCCGTTCCAGTACACACTTCGAGTTCAGCGATGCAACGTCGGCCGACCTCGTGCTCGATTATTACACCGAAGACAGTAACCGGAATTTTTCACCCAAAGCACTCTGCCTGCCAGACTCGACGTATGTCTGCTCGCCGGATGCAAGAGCGACGGACTTCCCAGAGGTCAATTACGCAATTACTAACTTGTTCCTTAATAACGCAGCTGTCGTAGCCGATAAGTTCATCGAGAATCCATCGAGCCTTCGCGAGGTCTTCATGGATACTGAACCCACACATAATGGTGATCAGTTAATTGCTACATTCGAATTGAATCATGACTTTGGCAACCACACTTTTACATCTGTGACGGGGTACCAAGAGCGAACACGGGATACACTCCGTGATTTTGACCTGGGCGCTGCCCCGAACGCGTTTATTCCTGGCGACTACGCAAATGTCTTCGGTGTACCATTTACCATAGGCGACGACGGCAACGGCAATGGTGTTTTGACCTACTTAGAAGGTGGGGAGACAATTACGTCGACATCATTCAAGACATCGCAGACTTCTCATCAAGAACCCGATCAGTGGAGTCAGGAGTTTCGCCTTACGTCGGATCGTGATGGCAATTTGAATTACGTCCTCGGCGTTTACTACCTTGATGCAACCTGGGCCGCTGATGTGTTTACTTATCTTCCTTCAGGCCGTACTGCGGGCGGCGTTGCTGGCGACACCGTCGGCTACACAGAATCGCTCGCCTTTTTCGGCGAAATGTATTGGGATGTCACTGACACGCTGGAGATCACAGCAGGCCTGCGTAGCTCGGACGAAGACAAGTCTATCAGCTCAGGCAGTTGGTTCTATAGCGCACCTCCGCCCAAGGAGAGTTATTGCGAAGCTGAAGAAAGCTTTTCAGAAACTACTGGCCGTTTTGTCGCTAACTGGAGTCCAGAGTTGAGTGCTGGTTCGGATTCAAGTTTTTATGCGTCTTATTCCACGGGTTACAAGGCAGGTGGTTTCAATCCGGGCAACGGCTGCAAAAACGGACTCTTATCCGAGAAAGTTCGATCGGTCGAGATAGGCACCAAGAACGTCCTATTCGACAATCGACTCCAGTTGAATGCTGCCGTTTTTGACTACAGCTACGACAACCTCACTTTGGGTGCGATCGTAGGCGGTCTCGCGAGAAACACGAACATACCAAAATCGTCAGTTTCCGGAGCCGAGTTGGAACTAGTATACCTCCCCAATGACAAGTGGCGCCTTGAAACAGCTGTCGGTTTTCTTAGTACAGAAATAGACAGCGAGTTCCTCACGGATGATGCGTCACGAAACTTCGAGACATTCAATCTTAAAGGCCACGAATTGCCGAACTCGCCTGACACGACAATCAAAGTAGCAGCTCAATACAATACTGAATTTGGCAACGGTTGGTGGGTAACGCCCCGCATTGACTACTACTGGCAGGATGAGTTTTATACTCGCGAATATAATACCGGCGCGGACACCGTGGACGCTTGGTCGCAACTTGATCTTACAATATCGTTTCGTAAAGATGGTTCTCCTTGGGACGTAACATTGTTTGTCAAAAACATTCAAGATGAGGACAGCATTACACACGTTGAAACTAATTCCGATTTGGTAGGTGGTTTCAAAAGTATCTTCCTGTTGGATCCACGAACCATAGGTTTGTCGGCTAGATATACTTTTAACTGAGTAATATCTCTGTGAGAATAACTGGCTAGCATGGAAATTTAAGAATTTCTGTGAAAGCCAGTTATTTTTTCGTTGCACTATTGAATGAAAAAGCGGCTCCAGATGTTTTTCTCGATGGAGATTGAAACAAAAGTCTATTGAGAATGCATCGCCAATGTTTTAGCCGCTTTCTTAGACCCGACAAACTATTTTTGTAGCAGAAGGCTTTAATTAGTAATTTATAATACGCATGACGCATACTCCCGAGTTTACCTATGTCGATGAAAACTAGTGTTATTGTCTTTTGTTTGGGGTTGTTTACGAGCCTCTGTATGGCGAATGACAAGGTGAAATCGAATGCAGAAGACGCAGGAATTCAAAACGGTAAAAAGCTGTTTGAAGCAAACTGCCTAGCCTGTCATGCGGGTGCCATGCCGGAAGCTCCCAAAATCGAAGCCTTGAATCTTTATTCCCCAGAACGGATTTACCATGCACTCAACTCAGGAATCATGAGTACGTCAGCCCTGATGTTGTCAAATCAGGACATTCGTCAGGTTGCTTATTATCTAACGGGAAAACAGGTAGAGGACAATAAGAAGCAACGAGAACAGTTTTTATGTAAGGCAGGTCCGCAGGCAGCCAAACCAGGCACACAGGCCAGGTGGACAGGTTGGGGTGGTGCGCAAGGGAACCAACGCTTTCAAGCACAAGAAACGATCCTCAACCCAGATAACGTTAATGGTCTGAAGCTCAAATGGGCATTCGGTTTTCCAGAGACTACACGAGTAAGATCGCAGCCTACAGTAACGGCTTCGTTTGTTTATATCGGCAGCCAGGAAGGCACGGTCTATGCGCTGGACGCAGATACCGGTTGTATTCATTGGACATTTGATGCCGGCACGGAGGTTCGTGGCGCCATAAAGTTACATGCTCATCCCACCGACGGCAGGTCAATTCTGGTGTTTGGTGATACCAAGGCAAATGCTTATTCGCTTGATGCAAGCACAGGGCAGATGCTGTGGAAAACCAAAGTTCACGAACACATCCTCGCCACGGTAACCGGTTCGGTTAACGCTGACCAAGATAAAGTCTATGTGCCCGTCTCTTCATCTGAAGTGGTGCCCGCTGGTCGCTCTGAATATGAATGCTGTACGTTCAGGGGTTCACTGGTCGCACTTAATTTAATCGACGGCAGCATAGCTTGGCAAACCTATACCACGCCAGAACCGATTGCCACCGGCAAAAACTCAGCCGGCGCTAATAATTTTGGACCGTCCGGTGCACCTATATGGTCGAGTCCAATGCTGGATAGTAAGCGAAACCTCATTATTGCCACCACCGGACAGAACTATTCCTCGCCCGCCACTGGCACCAGCGATGCGGTAATTGCGATGGACACGGATACTGGAAAAGTGCGTTGGGTAACCCAGGTTTGGGAGAACGATGCCTGGAACGGCGGGTGTTCACGAAAAACAGCAAATTGCCCGAAAGAAGATGGCCCTGATTTTGATATTGGCACTGGTGTTATTCTCATCGACACTGCTCACGATAAGCAATTGTTATTGGTTGGCCAGAAGTCGGGTTTGGTATTCGCACTCGACCCAGGTCAAAACGGCAAAATTCTCTGGCAAAAGCGTGTTGGCAGCGGTGGCACCATGGGCGGCGTACATTGGGGTATGAGCAGTGATGGTGATCGCCTGTATGTTGGCGTGTCTGATTTACCCACTAGGAACCCTTACACAAAAGGTGAGCCCAAGCCCGGCTTGAACGCATTAGATCCAGCGACTGGTGAACTTTTATGGCACCTGCCAATGCCAAATGACTGCCCAGCCGAGACAAAGTTTAGATGTTACCCCGGTATTTCAGCGGCGGTCAGCAGTAGCCCAGGCTTAGTGTTTGCTGGTGGGATGGATGGCATGCTCAGAGCAGTTGATGCTAATAATGGCGAAGTTCTGTGGGAGCAAAATACTTACCAGCCTTACACCACCGTGAATGGCGTAGACGGCAAGGGTGGTTCTATTGAAGCAGATGGCCCAGTCATCGCTAACGGGCAAGTGTATATCACCTCTGGCTATGACAAGTGGGCTGAAATGCCGGGCAATGTGTTGCTGGTATTTGCATTGCCCGAAGAATGAGCCTGCAACTCTTAAACCCATCACGCTCGTTTTTGACGGAGTTATAAATGCAAAATTTTACCAAGCTTTTATCCCTAATAGCGTCACTTTCTTTCTGTTGGCAGGCCGATGCTATTGAAGTGAACAAGGCCGCAAATATTCGAGATACGACCACCAGCATCATAGGGGTGAATCATATTGCTTTGTCAGTGAAAAATCTTGACGAAGTTTTGGCATTTTACCGGGAGGCAACTGATTTCGAATTGATACGCAGAGAAAAGGTTTCAAAGAACAAAGATGCCGATACTCTGTTTGGCCACACTGATATTGCCTATGAAGTGGCGGTGCTGAAGGCGCCCAATATGTTGTTTGAGTTGACTGAATTCAAAAACAATAAAGATGCCCCGATAAACCGGATGCCGGCCCAAGGCCCCGGGATGACACACACATGTTTTCAGTCTCCGTCTGAAGACCCAGGCTGGGACAAGTTTATCAAGGCCGGTGCTGAACCACTCTCTCGCGGCGGCCAACCCATTGATCTTGGTGGCTACGGCGTGACCTATGGTTACGCGTACGACCCGGAAGGCAATATGATGGAACTTGAGCAGTTGGATGGAACTGTGCTTTCCCGTACAGGATATGACAAGACCTGGAAAGATCTGGGCGAAGTCATGTGGATGTCGCAGGTGGCTCTGGCAACTCATGACATAGAAAGGTTGATGGCCTTTTATCAAAAGGTGCTTGAAATTCAACCCTATCGGGTTGCAGAAGTCGCGGACAATCTTAAATTGGATGAAATTGCGGACATCGATGATATGCATATCCTGGGTGGCTGGTTCAGACTGAACGAGACTTCCAAGGTGATGGAGTTCTGGCAATACATTAGTCCTAAAACACAGCAATTCAATGGTGAGCGTGATGTAACTGCGCTAGGTTATTCCTTCTCGCTGGAAGTGAGCGACATTCAGAAAGAATACCAACGCTTGTCCTCATTAGGCCTGGAGTTTGTCAGCGAACCCGTCAAACTTGGAGATTTTTGGCAGGCTTATACGCGAGATCTAGACGGCAATGTTTTCTCCTTGCGGCAAACTGTTGATGTTGATTCCAAGTACTCTGTACGAAAGATGGATATTAGCAAGCTGGAGTAATATTGACCCCCATGAGAGTTCAATTAGTTTTACAGAACCCCGTGTCAAAACTAAATTATATTGGATTCGACACCCGATAAATAATTAGCATGAGGTATGCCTATTATATGTTCCGCGGCCACTTGCAAAGCCCTAAGCCTGAAACTCCTTGAACGGTGCCCCATAGGATGAACAATCTATTAAACGACGATCAGCTCATCGAGCGAATCTTAGAACACGTCGACAATAAGACTACTGACATGGGTTCTGAGGTTTGGCGTGAGCCTACAACAAATTATTTGAATCAGGCTCGTTTTGATGCCGAAGTTGCGTTGATAAAGCGATCACCGGTTCCGTTTTGTCCGTCCTCAATGCTTGCCGACAAAGGAAGTTATGTAGCGAGAAAAGCCGTTGGAACGCCGATATTGGTGGTACGAGGTATGGATGGTGAAATCCGAGCTTTTATTAACGGATGCCGACACAGAGGCATGCCTGTGGCCAGTGGGTCTGGTTGTGCACGGGCGTTTGTTTGTCCTTACCACGCGTGGTCATATTCGTTGGATGGCAAGCTTAAGAACATTGCAGGCAGTCATGGATTTCCAGGAGTGGACCCGAACGAATACGGTCTCCTTCAGGTTAGCGTGAAGGAAAAGGGTGGTTTAGTCTACGTTAACCAAGAGGCCGATATCGAAGAGGTTGATTTAGAGGGGTATCCAGACTTCTTCAGTCACAACCAAGAGTATTTCGAGCAAGAGTCTCTGATCGATCAAACTAATTGGAAATTGATTGCCGAAACAACCATGGAGGGCTATCACATCAAGGGGTTACATAAAAATTCCTTTTATCCCTACGGTTTGGATAACACTAATGTCGTTGAGAGTTTTGGGCCAAACTCGCGCGTCGTTTTTCCATTCAGGCGAATTAACGACCTGAGAGAAATTGAACCTGAAGAACGCAATATAGTTGGATTGGTTACTTCGGTATATAACCTTTTCCCAAATACGGTGGTCTCGATTTTATCGAAACATTCAACGCTAACCATATTTGAACCCATTGCACCAGACCAAACTGAAATTCTGATTTATAGAGTCACGAATCAACTAAATGACGGTTCAACGGTCAACAAAGAAGATGCAAAGTACGATGCAGATTTTGTCAAAGGAGCAGGCTTAGATGAAGACCGAGAAGCGGCTGTGAAAATCCAGGAAACGATAAACGCGGGTAGAAACACTCATCTAACTTTCGGTCTATTCGAAAAGGCGATTGTCCATTTTCATCAAAACCTGGAAAAGCGATTAAGCTAATGGCTCTATGACAATTCCGTCAGGCCGCGCCGATTTGATATATGCCCTAAATGATTTCGTAATACTAAGGCGCTCATGCCTATATAAACTATTCAACCAAGCCTTCGCTTTTGGAAACTAGATCAACAATGAAACATATTAAGCTCACGTTAAATTTAGTTCTCACCATTGCAGTCTTTGCAATCAGTAGCATTGCATGTAGTAAAGACACCACCCACTTCGCTTCATTTCCTGATTTTGATAGTAAGTCGCCTAAACCAGATTTTAATCCCGAAAAATTGGCGGCGCTTGAAGATCGTATGCGCAAATTTGTGGTTGATGGAGACACCATGGGTATCGCCACTCTTCTCGTGCACGACGGAAAAGTCGCCAGTTATGCTCAGGCTGGTGTGCGCGACATTGTGAAGGGCAAACCTATTACTCAAGATACTATTTATCGAATTTACTCCATGAGCAAACCAATAACCGGTGTGGCGATGATGATGCTCTATGAGCAAGGTGAGTTTTCGCTAGACGACCCCGTGTCAAAATTCATCCCAGAATTCGAAGGCCTTGAGGTTGTTAAGAGTTATGAGAAAGACGGGAGCTTCGATTTAGAGCCGCTTGAACGCCAACCAACCATGCGAGAGTTAATGAGCCATAACGCGGGCTTTGCCTACGGCATCTCTGGCATGGACCCTTCAAATGTCGAGTTTAGGAAGCAAGGTGTTCTAGGCTCACCTGATCTGCAAACCCTTATCGATAAAGTCGCAACTATTCCGCTAATTCATCAGCCCGGCACCGATTGGGAATATTCGATCTCTGTTGATATTCAAGGCGCGATTATTGAACGAATTACGGGCATGACCCTGGGCGAATACCTCGATAAGAAATTGTTTACTCCTCTCGGAATGTCAGACACCGCTTTCTACGTGGCTGCTGACAAGGCAGATCGCCTTGCCGATATGTTTGCCTACCACCCCGTTACTCAAAACTTTCAAAGAATGCCGTTCAGTGAACCAGACTACAATTTATTGGGCGATATTTCGTACAGCAAAGAAACTCGCGGTATGGAGTCTGGGGGTGGAGGGCTTGTCTCAACCATGGCAGATTACGCTCGTTTCTGTCAAATGTTGATCAATGGGGGAGAATTTAACGGTACTCGAATACTGAGCGAAAAGAGCATCAAACTGATGAGCACCAACGTGCTGACCGAGGGTCAAAAAGTAAACATCGCTGGCAACCTAACAGAGTCAGGCTCTGACCGGCTTGGGTTTGGTTTAAACTTCGGCATCATTCTGGGCGCGGAGTTTAGTAAATCGAACTATGGCGATGGTAACTATTTCTGGGGAGGCGCTGCCGGTACCTGGTTTTGGGTTGATCCAGCTAATGACCTCTTTTTCATCGGGATGATCCAGCGCTTTCCTAAGAGTCCACCAAGTGTCAATCCTGATTTTCGAGGTGTGTCTCAGAAGTTTGTCTACGATTCGTTGGCGAACTAATTTTTAGGTCATTCACAGACATATTTTATATGGATACGATACTCGTGATCATCCAAACATAGTGAAGATTACATAAACAGCTGAAACGAGAAACTATTCACATGAGCCAGCAAAGCGCTTAATGCAATATTAAGAGAGTGTGCTGGGCTTTAAACCCTTTCGCTTAGCTAATATTTCGGGCAAACCAAAGTTCGATAAAACTGAAGATATTGATGATGTGAAAATGCTGGGCGGATGGTTCAAGATGGATCAGGCCTCCAAACTGATGGAGTCTTGGCAATCTGTCAATCCTGTTACAGCCGAATTTAAAAGCGAACGCGACGCCACCACTATGGGCTATTCGGTGCCCTTCGCAAGATGGATGACGCACCTTGAAGTAAACCTTCTCCTGGATAAGAGCTCTGCCTTGCCATTAGATGGCCACCGCAACAGGCGGGGCGACCTATGACGTTTGAGTAAGATTGTCTTCGCCAGACTTGCGCTTACCTAAACGTTTTAGCGACGTTTTGTACTTTTTCTGAACAGCTTCCAAGCTCCCCAGAATCATGGTTACGGTAATATCTTCGATCAACTCGGGGTCAGCGTCGTGGTGATTAATGTACTGCCCAGCGGCAGCGGGAATTCCATAAGAAATGTCGACCGTCTGCCTGGCAATTTCCATATCAATGCCAAAGTTATCGCTAAAGATCTCAGCAATATAGTCGACCGCAGAATTACGATCGTAAAGGGTTGGGTCACCCGAGTTAGCGATGGTGGGGTCCATAGCCAATCGTTCGATCAGTAGGCCTCGTTCATGGATGTAAGACAGGTATACGTTAGTAACTCGCCTAACTAATTGTTCCAAGGTGCCCGCGCTTTCAGCGGCTTTAAACTGCAAGTTTCTAAGATGGCGGTACTCGCGAGTTAGTAGTTCCTGCAGCAAAACTGTAACGCTTTGATAATAGCTATACACCAGCCCTTTGCTAATGCCGGCTTCCTTGCCTAAGCGCTCCATGCTCACGGCCGAAACACCTTCGCTCGCAACCAGCTTGGCAGCCTGATCCAAAATCATGGCTTTTCTCGCTTCAGGCGAAAGCCTAATACGGGGCTTTTTAGGAATGTTAGATTGCGTCATACAAGATACGAGGAGCCTTTATTTATACGTCCGATTTTACCATGAATCAGGATTGGCTCCTGTTAATTGAGGGCAGTATATCTATTGAAGGTCTACCGGGGACAGGGGAGGTCTAACGGGGACAGGCACTCTAGCCGTCGTTGTAGGTGCTGGCCGTGTTTTTCCAAAAAAGCGATCCGAGTAACGAGGTTAATTCGGTTTTGACCCCTTAATTTTAAATTTCCCTTAGATCTCCGGATATCCATTTTGTTTAAAAGATATTATCGGATACAATAGGATATATGAAAATTATTATTGGATATCAATGAACCTCTCCTCGCTCAAAATCACACCTGAGCTTCTCAGGCTCATCAGTGAGATAGATGAATTTAAGGGTAGTTGGAATGCCTTAAATACACAGAGTCCAGAAAGGCTAGAAGCCTTACGCCATGTAGCGACTATTGAAAGCATCGGCTCATCCACTCGTATCGAAGGGTCAAAGCTTTCCGATACTGATATCGAAGCATTGCTGTCAAACTCAGTATCTAAATCGTTTGAGAGTCGCGACGAACAAGAAGTGGCCGGTTATGCTGAAGTAATGGATACCATTTTCGAGAACTTTGATGAAATCCCTTTAACAGAGAATTACATTAAACAATTGCATGCCACGTTGTTAAGGCACTCAAACAAAGATGATCGACACAGAGGGGAATATAAAACTCAGTCTAATCACATAGAGGCATTTGATACGTTTGGTAAGAGCCTAGGTGTCGTGTTCGAGGCGACGAGCCCATTTGACACACCTCGCGAAATGCAGGATTTGATTCTGTGGACTAGAGAGTCACTCTACGATGCCGCCTATCACCCTTTAATTGTGACGGCTATTTTCAATGTTAAGTTTCTAGCTATTCACCCATTTCAAGATGGCAATGGTCGCCTATCTCGAGTTCTTATTAGCCTGTTGTTATTGAAGGCTGGGTACTCTTATATTCCGTATTCATCATTGGAAAGCATCGTTGAAAAAAATAAAGATGCTTATTACCTAGCCCTACAGCGAACCCAAAAAACGATTACATCAAACAACATTGATTGGCTTCCTTGGCTCCAATTTTTCCTGACTTGCCTTAAGCGACAAAAAAACCATCTTCAAATTAAAACAGACGCGGTTAGCGATTATGCTCACCTGCCTTATGAAAGCATGTTGATAATGCAGTATGTAGATAGAAACAAAAGAATTACACTTGCCGAAGCTCAAAGCGTGATTACGACTATTGCTAAAGCCACCATTAAAAAACGCCTCTATTTATTAGCTGAGAATAAGCTTTTAGTGAAACATGGCAAAGCTAGAGGAACTTGGTATAGCAAGCCTTGATTATCAGAAAAGGGGTCAGAGCCGACTTATTGTTCGCTCATCTAATCCGGTTGCGTCGCCACATCTAATAGGAAAAAGCACTTTAGGGACCTAGCGAGTACAGGCACTCTAGCCTTATTGGCTCAGCGCTCTTTGCATTGCGACAAAGGTCTTTTCGATTTGGGTGAGTGGCGGCAACTCTTTGTAGGTCATGGCGGCGAAGGTTGTGCTGTAGGTTCTATCGAGCTCAGGCACCCATTCAGCGAATCGTGCAAAGATAGGAGCATCTGAGAGAGGGGTTTTAAAAATATGATCGTCGCCGCTGCCAAAGAACTCTATTTCTTCATCAATGCATTCTAAGCACAGTTTAGGGAACGCTGGCGTATTAACGTACTCCCTGATTTCGACAAGTTGCATTATTTGATGAATGTCATATAGATGGCGAATTTTACTTTTTAACACGCCGATGGGATCATCTTTATCGTAGCTGTGTTTTACAATAGCCAAAACTTTCTCTACCAAAGTGCGTTCCACTCCCAAGATATTAAGCATGAATGCTTCAAGGTTAAACCGTTCTACGAGTTGGTCTAGCCCGTTGTTGATTAACACATCACCGATTAAGCTTCGAATCGGCATTGCTCGGTAAGGTGTTGGCGTTGTAAACGAATTTACTTCAATCATCAACTCAGGTGCTACCTGATCGTCAGCCGTTTGCACACCAATCTGTGGATAGTGATGCATTGTTCTTCTAAACGTAGAACCTTTACTTTCTTGAGGGTGTCCTTCGATGCAGTCTAGGTGTTGACTGGTTGCGTTATGGACTTGAAGAACTTTTCGTTTAATCTGGTTTTTGCTAAGACCTGTTGGCAAGACCGCCAAGTCAATGTCTTCTGAAAACCGATCGATTAATTTGTAGCCTTTAGAAAGAGAGGTACCACCCTTAAACACAGCCCGTTGTGAGTAAGGCGATTGAGATAACGCTCTTAAAGAATAGGTAACCCAGTAGTCTTTTTCAATGTGAGACTCGGGCAACCCCATCATTTCGGCGGTGTCTCTAATAAGGCCGAGAAACTCTGGGTGTTCATGTAAATCCATTTATTTGATATTCCAATGTTTGGCTAGCGGCCACGCATCAACATCCAAATTCAATTTGAACGACGTTGTCGGATTAACCGCTTTTGCTAATTTGGCAGGTATTGGTAACTTCAAGCTTGAAAGCAAAAGACCAAGCGTTGCGCGTGTTTTCGCGCCGTAGAAATCGACTGCAAGGTTAGTCAACTTGCTACGTTTACGGTGGTCGAGCGCGGCAACATTCTTAGATATTATCTTTAGCGTACGATTAATGTCAGCATCCATTATTTTTGATGCCTCACTCAAAACATCTAAGTATTGCAGCAGTTCAACATACTCCTCCTTTATAGGTGCCCTTGTTGGTTTAGTCACGACTTTAAAAGTGCCAAAATCCTTTTTCTGCCGACTCCCATTCACGGCGACGGTAATGGTATTTGGTAGTTGAGTGGTCAGTCCAAGCTTGTTATGCAAAGAAACCCCGGTGATGTAACCCCGCCGTTTCTCGTTCGCAAAGAGGACTGTTTTCAAAAGTTCAGCGTCGGAGGGCTTACGAGTACCAAAAAAACCTTTTTCAGGTTTGTAGAACTTACCTTTGCTTAAGCGTTTGACAAGCCCGTGCTCAACCAAACGATTAACTGCTTTTATAACAGGCGCGGGGGACTCATCGAACTCTTTAAAGATCCGATAATCAAATATCTTGCCAGGCTCCATCTGCCTGATCGTGGTTTTAGTGTTGGCAGCTATAGACATAGTAAGGAGAAACTACATTGTCAAACAGTTAATGTCTAGTAAAACACGTTATTAACATGACATATAGAGTTCCTGAATGTAAAAAAGGAGTCTGTAGAAAAGAGATCAGAGCCGACGAAATGTTCGCTCATCTAATCCGATTGCGTCGCCACATCTAATGAGAAAAGCACTTTAGTGTACTTTCAGTGCTTTAAGTTGTGTTAAGTCGGCTCTGACCCCTTTTTAAAAACGGCTTAGACAACCTGTGTTGCCGTTCCTGCAACCACATAAAGTGTAACCAACAGCCCAACAATCACGGCACTTGGCCGGTGGCTGCCTGTTCTGCGCCAGCCATAAATGCCGATAATGGCGATGGCTATAAGCAGCGGCACAAACTGCATGCCTATAACAGTAGATAGCGGATCAAAGCCGGTGACCAAAGTGCCCGTGGCAAAGAATATGCCGTACACCAAAACGAGCATACTCAAGAAGCCTACAGACAAAGCGCCAATGGCATAGCCGTATTGTTGAGCTGGCGTGTCGCCCTTAACGGTTAAACCGCACAAGCCGCGCATGGTTACTGTAAAAGCCAACGTAATCGGTACAACGTATATAAGCGCAACACCTAACTGTGCAGCACTGGGTAGTTTTACAGCCACTACCCAAAAACGCAGATCTACATTCCATACGCTATCAATAATAAACAATACGCCATAGGCAAGCGCAACAGTAATAACCGCGCTGGCAATACTAAGCCCCCAAGAGGATGCAACAACCTGAGGTGCTGATTTTGAAAAACGCCACATCAGTAAACTAAATCCAGCACTCAGCAAAGCCCAAAAAGCAACTTGTGTGGTAACCGTTTGTGGCAGCCAATTAGACGGCGCAACTAACAACGTTATTGCAACAAACGCAGGAAAAAACAGCACCGCCGGTACAAAGGCGCTTGCCATAAAAGCACGCCAATATGACGAGTCGCGTGATTCACGTGCAGGCTTTGTCTCAGACCCAGGCTCAGACCTAGACGCAGTCTTTAGCGCAGCAAACAAAGGCACATTTAATAGCGCATTAAATAACCCAAGCACCAGCATCACAAAACCAATTAGCCCCACGCCCGTGGCCAATTCTTTCCAGTACCATATTTGGTCGTCGGCATTAAGCGCCGTGCCGCCTTTAAGCGTTTTGCCAAACCAATCTGACGCTAGACCAATAACCTCGGTGGATAAATGTTCGCCAGGGTGAGTAGTATTAGGTTGGTGCAGAACACGCGCAGTACCTTGCTCCAAACTGCCATAAAGCCTTGCAGGCTCAATTGCCTCTTCGCTACCAAACACAGCCTTTAACTTATCGCTTGTAGGCAAATCAATAGAGCGTTCCATACCCCACATAAAAGGACCAAACTCGTCATATTTGCTAAAGATCAAAGACAAGTTACGCGGCCATGTGGGTGACCCTTCTTGAGCAAAAGGCGCGCCAGTAGAAGAGCCTACAAGCACCATAGACGTATAAGAGTCAGGCATGGTGGCCGCCGCAGCCAGTACGGTCCAGCCGCCCATGCTATGCCCTTCTAAGCCGATTTGAGTTGGATCGACCATAGGCAGGGAGCGTAAATAGGCAAGGCCATCGGGCCCACCAAATCCATTCGCAAACGCAGCGCCGCCACTATAACCATGCCCTGTTTGATCCATCGCCAAAACAACATAACCACGCCGCGCAAACTCAATAGAGAAACCGTCCTGCATCTCGCGCGAATTAATGTAGCCATGCACCGCCAAAATACCAGGAGCAGGAGATTCAGCACTCGCATTGTTAGGCACATAAAGCAACGCGCTCATCTGCGTACCATCAGCGCCCGTAAAGCGAATGTCTTGTGCGGCAATATCGCCAGACGTACGAACCGAGTGCGCAAGCCAAGCGCCCAATAAGATTACTAACAACCCAACCAAGGGTAACCGCATCAATGACAACCAAGGTGTTTGCTTTGTGTTTGCTGTGCTGCTCATCCGAATCCTCTGCAATAACTTATGTTGTAGACAAATACCTACGAAGGCAATAAACCTAAGGCTTTTTGCGGTACAAGTCTAATAAAAACGTAAGGGTAGAGGGCAAAGCCATTCGCACTTGAAGCGAATGAGTTAAGAGAAAGACGCCAAAATTGATAAGTTTAGTGGTGTAAACCACACCAGCCTGTGGTTTCTAAAACAGCCAATTAGCCTAAAGAAGACAATTCACTTAACAGTGCGTTAGCTAAATGAGCGGCCGAAGTTATTGGAGTATTGTTCGTACATGAATTGTAAATGAGAACTTTCCATTCATACACTCCTCCTCTTTTTTGTTGTTATTAAAAGCCACTCGTTATTCGAGTGGCCTTTTTTTTTGCGTGAATGGAATACAGGGTTTTGGCTTCCCAATTTTCTTGAATTTAAGCTGAATCCCTTGATTTAAAGATTCTGGCTGAGTGGCTGGTTGTGAGGCGGTGTACGGGCTTTGTTGTGCTAAATACTGCGGCGGTCTAACCTGCATTTGGGTTGAAAATCCCCATGTCGGTACAGCTTCGCTGGGAGTGTCGATTCTGCCTCTGGCCACCATTCAAAATATTGATTTAATTATGAAATATCTTTCTCTCATTCAGGTTGCCCGATTAGAAATTTAGTTAAGGGGCAAATAGTGGGGTAATTGAATGCTTTATTTTATCTTCTTTTTGACATTGCTTATCACTCAAAACATAACTTACTACCGTAAGATTTTTGATTGCTATTCGGGAATGGATCCCAACGGAGAGTCGGCGTGTTTTTTGTAAGTAACCATTCGATTCTCTGCGCGCACACTCGTTAATTTCATTAAACGCGCGGTATAAACGGACAATAATGCAGACGACCAATTTCTGGTTCGACAGCATGGTTTAGTTGGTAGCCAGTATTGTATTCTTATCGAAACGTCTCTTTTAGTTGGCTTAACTTTTCTTGCATCTCCTCAACCGGTGTGAAAATAAACGCATTGCCTATCTTTCTTTTATCTAGGAGCTCGTAATTTACAAGCTCAAGCAAGTCAGAACGAGCTGTAGGGTATGAAATATTATGCGAAGCTCTATGGCCTTCTATTGAGAAGGTACCGTTTGGATGTCTAAGCGCGTATGAAATAATCGCCAGTTGTCTATAGTTCAGATTTTTAGTGAAAAAGGAAGAGCCAAGCATCTGTTCGACTTGCTTTATTTCATTTGCTTTTCGAGCAAGATACTGCTGTAGGCCTTTTATCGCTCGTATAATTACACTCAAATTAAAATCTAAAAAGTAAGTTGTATCGTTGCCGTCGCTTTCGGTAAACAAAAATGAGCGTGCATACTTTGCTGGTCCTTTTTTCAGAATTGTAGAAATAGAAATGTGTTCCATCACCCAATAGCCGTGCTTCGCCATCGACCAATAGAATAAGGCTCTTGCTGTTCTTCCATTTCCATCGACGAAGGGATGGTCATAACCAATCATAAAATGAAGCAAAATTGAACGAATAACCGGATGTAAAAACTCTCCATGTTTTTCTGAAGAATTAGCAAAATCGATGAGTGTTCCAATCCGTCTCTCTAGCTCATCTGCATGCGGAGGCTCGTGGAGAAGCGTGTTATCACGCTCGTCATATATAGCGACCTCTTCTTTTGAGGTTCTAAATCTGCCGACAGCACTAGAGTCATCCAATGTTCCATCAGTGACGACTCGATGCAATTCCAAAAGCAAATTTTTAGATAGCGGTTGATCGACAACCTCTCTAATAAAGCTCATTGCGCGATAGTTGTTAAATATCATTCGCTCGCTTTTGTCTTTTGGTCGGCGACGGTCTCTCAACATTTCCTTTGCAACTTTGTTCGTCGTTGAAGCGCCCTCCAATTGACTTGAGGTTATTGCTTCCTCAATTAACGAACTTACGAGATATCTATCCCTGGTTGCGGGGTTAGTAACTTCTGCTGCAATTTGGACTCGGCCCGAAGCTTGTTGATCCACCACGTGGAGTAATTGTTGAAGGCGGTCTGGAATCCAGTATACGAATTGAGATCCATCCTTTGAACAAAATGGTAGCTTCCTGTAACCATTCGACCTTCTAAATTTTATGAGGTACCACCACTCTTCGTGATTTTCGACCTGCTCAGGTAGTTCCTTGTACTTCAATCGATCCCAATGCAAGTATTCTTTTTCGCGATCTTTACCGATGTCAGTACTAAGCAGCTCGTACAGACGAGACACAACTTTTTGTTTCTTATCACTATTACTGCTGTCTGAAAACAGATCATCAAGTTTTGGAATATTTACTGGTAGCTTCACGAGTTGCGAATATAAATTTACTATAAATTTGTAAAGAATTTATAGTAAATTTATATTAAGTAAAAAGCTATAGATTTTTGCTTTATTTATAGGAAATCTATAGTGAATGATCTACTCACTGAAAACGGATTGAATTAGGGACAACCTGAAGCTGTCATAGTTTGACGGACACTTTAAAGAAGAGACAAAGCTCTCTCAGGAGTATCCCGATGACAACTAAACCAAAGCAGGTACTCAAGTTTCCCTTTTCATCGCATACTGCGCGTAGTAGGCGTAGAATTGCCGGCACAGGTAAACAATCTTAAAAGAGGACATTTGTGACTAGAGGAGTAGGTGGTTCCACCGCAGAACATGAGCTTTCGTTATTAAGGTCTAGTAGAGATCAGGCCAATCCAATTGCGCTTGAAGAGTATCAGCAACGAATGAGCAAAGCGCGATCCTTGATGAAAGCGGCGGGTATCGACGCGCTGTATTTAGATGCAACAACAAGCTTGTATTATTTTACTGGTCTGCGCTGTTATGCGAGTGAGCGGCTTCATGGGGCGATTATTTCGGCAAGTGGTGCGCTGGTCTATATTTGCCCTGTTTTTGAAGAGGAAAAAATTAAAGCAAGTATATTAATTGAAGGTGACTTTGTTCTTTGGCAGGAACATCAAGACCCAACATTGGCGGTTGCTGACTGTGCCATTAAAGTTTCAAAAAAATCTAATTGCAGACTTGCCATCGATTCACAAACGCCATTCTTTACCGCCAATCGCTTACAAAATGCCAACCAGAATTTAACCATAGAAAATGGTGAGGCACTTATAGCTGAGTGTAGGCGTATAAAGACTAAAGCAGAAATAGCATTGTTATCACAGGCTAAGGCGATTACTTTGCATATACATCAGGTCGTGGCCAGAATCTTAAAGCCGGGTATTGATACGCGAGAAGTGCAGGCATTTTTGGATTCGGCACATAAGGCGTGCGGCATGGATGGACCCTCAACCTTTAATATTGTGCTGTTTGGTGAACCAACCGCTTACCCTCACGGGGTTCCCTATCCGCAAAACCTTGTTGAAGGAGACATGGTGTTGATCGATACTGGCGCTAGTCTGTATGGCTACAATTCGGACATCACGCGCAGCTATGTCTTTGGTGAATCAACACCTCGTCAGAAAGAAATTTGGGACCTAGAACAGGCTGCACAATTGGCAGCGTTTAATGCGGCTCAAATTGGAGCACCCTGCTCAGCACCTGACGCAGCGGCTAGAAAAGTAATCGAACAAGCCGGATTAGGGCCTGATTATCAGGTGCCAGGTTTACCTCATAGAACAGGTCATGGAGTTGGACTCGATGTGCACGAACACCCTTATATTGTAAAAGGCAACGACTTACCGTTAGCGCCTGGTATGTGTTTCTCAATAGAGCCCATGATATGCAGTTATGGCGAGTTTGGTGTACGACTCGAAGATCATGCATATATCTCTGAGGATGGGCCGAAGTGGTTCACAGACCCGAGTAATTCTATGGACAACCCTTTTAATTTTGTTTAAGAGCAAAATGGGTTAACGAGGAGAGACGCTTTTAAAAGCTTCTCTGTAGCGACTGTTCCATTAAGCGTTGATGTTGCCATTCAGTTTACCAAGGCAAAGTAATTTCCAATCCGCTTAGCAATTATCCACGTTGACCTGCAGTCCCCCTCGTTGTACTGAACTAAATCTCTAACGTAAGATTTTTGTTTGTCAGAAAATCGACGCCATTTCTTGTGAGCGGTACAAGCAGTATCAATTCTTCTACAGGCTTCAGCGGCACCAAGAGGAAATGGCGGATAGGGCTTTCGCTTAGTTCTTAGTGCAGCGAAGCATTCCTCAAGTGTTTTACCTTTGGCTGTACCTTCCAGCCCAAACGCGTGTTTACGATTAAGATATTTTTTAGTGACTGGATGTAAATTATATAGTCGTGGCTCTATACGGGAATAGATATGTGCAGGTAGAAATGCTTTCAAGACATCGTTTTCATAAATAGACCAAAAGACAAGATATGATTGCTTCTGTTCCAACGCCGCTGCAATGCTCTTAAAATGCTCTACAAATTCAACACTCTCAGCATTGCGGACTCCATTAGTCGCGGGCCTCCACAATGATTTATAAAATATGCTTTCGTATTTGCCGCCTGCGCCCTTTTCATTTGGATAAAAAATGCCTGACATATGAGGCTTAGGCCGAGTGCCATCCTTTTTGCGCCCCTCTCCTTCAAAATCAAGATAAATCGCGTTCCTAAATTCTGCGGGGCTTAAAACATGACGAGACACAACGAACCTCCTTTGATAAGGGTTTTTTAATTATTAGCTTCTTCTGCAGTAAGCTTCTGTGCTGCTTTATAAGCAGACTCAGACTGTTTTCCAGCACAATATTCATTAAAATAATCTATCATTCTTGAGTGATTAGAAACTTTTGAGTTGTATGCACTCTTACTGCCCTATTTCAAATACTTCAAAGGCTGCATTAATTTTCACTGATCTCTGAGTCGCTAGCGAAAGGTTGTCTTTTTTGTATTGTCTATCAGGGTGCCATTTCATCTGCTCCTTACGATATGCTTTCTTAATTACATCGATAGATGGATTGGATTCAACGATATTAAGGATAGAGAGTGGTTCAGCCAACCTCATTGTAAATCCCAAATGGCGAATGATAAACGAGTCATACTTTCTCGCGACAGTCGAATAAAAGACTTATCTCTTTGCGACTTGCAGGTTTCTATTCTTTGCAAATGCGCTATACCCATTGATTAATTTCTTGTTCCAGCTTCTTTGCGTCATTCATAACTTTAGCCTCCCAAGAACCATCCTTATTTCCTTTTGAAAGAACACCGTCAATCAAATTATTGACATCGCCTTCGGGATTAATATCCATCAAACTCATTCCAACATCTTCGTTTCCAACCCCATCTTGCCAGTTTGCAAGATGAACATATGCAATAGAAAGTGCACTTTTGGCTTGAGGATCGGGAATATTAGTAATAGCAATTATCAAGGCTTCCTTAATTTTTTTCTTACTATACGGAAGCTTTTGGGAATCAGCCACATGACCGATAGCTGGTGAGTTCGTTTGCATAAACTTAGAGTAGTGTTGCATTATTGTTTGTGCTTCCTGAACACTCATGCCACTTTGCGAATCGCCAGTAGAACCACCAAACATTCTTTTAAATATATTCATAGTCGTCTCTTAATAGATTAAAAACATGAGCAACACAACAAACCATAGTTCCCGCTGAACGTCCGCTTTGAGTTGTGAGTTCAATCTGTCAAAGCAACACATGCGTTAAATCGTTCAGCAGGAGTCTCGTGTTCAAGTGTTTTACAAAGTCACTCATTTAGTTGTCGAGCGACGGCGCTCAGCTTAGATTGAGAGTGTACCGATAAATCCGTGCCTTTTGGAAAGTTCTGTAGCAGCAGTCTATTTGTGTTTTCGTTTGAGCCGCGCTGCCAAGGACTGCTGGGTTCACAGAAGAAGACATCTATGTCTGTTGCTAGTGTGAATTTTTTGTAGTCCGCCAGCTCAGCCCCACGATCCCACGTGAGTGATTTATCTTGTTATTGGCCAAGTTGCTGCCACAAAAACGAATACGTAGTCCGAAAAAAGAACGAATATGAACCAGCACCCGATCTTGGATAAGAACCTTACTATACCGTTTATGGCCTACTGTCCTCCGGATTTCTAACGGTTGGCTTTTATTTGAATCGCTTCAAAATAGATTGTCTAAGCATTTCTTCCTTAGTTGCCCAGTCGTACTCACAATATAGTGAGTAGTGATGTTCGTCCATTGCTATAGGCTGGTTGGGAAGGTATCGAATAACACCGTCCTTATCTGGAGCAAAGTAATATATATACATATCTTCGCAGTTTGGCTCGGCGAAAAATATTTCAGGGTCTTCGTCATACTTGAGAAAATTTTCCTGGTATCCAGTATGGCCACGCATTGGATCTCGTGGTTGTACAAAGTAGATTGAATCTAATGGTTTTCTGAACCAAGTGATTGGTAGATAAAAAGACGATTTATAATTCTTGTATACGATATTGGCCCAAGGCATTCGATCTAACTTATTGAGTACGTCTCGTTCAAAACTATATTTTGATCTTGATGGAAACGTTAGGAAGGCGACTAGACCGGCATAAAACGCAATAGCGTCAGGATTTGGGAATCTTGGAAATATTTTTTTCAGAATCTTAGCTGAAGCAAATGCAATCAGACCCACAAGGAAAATTCCCCACATGGTGTTGAAAAATAAATTCACCAAAAATGCGAAAGCCGTATTCATCATGCACTCCTACTTAGTTAACTGATTGAAGAATTTATTTTCTGATTTGTAACTTGAGATTCAAACGCTTATTTGTGCAACCTGCCATCTAAAGTAGCTAGCGGAACGAGCATTCCACGCAAGGCACCGCTTAGACGTGATTGACTGAATGTAAGTTTTGACTCGGTTGGTTGTCGGTAGCTTTTGTCTAGACTTTACTGTTCCTTCTTCAACAAAAATATAACCTTTTTCGAATAGTTCATCGCACCCAAATTTGCACATTGGTGCGACGATATTGTCAAAATCCTTTTTCTCTTCTAGACTACATTCTAAACGTTTCTTTATATGAGCGGCAACAAGGAATCTAACGGGGTAGTTCTCACCGCACATACAGCATTTTGCGATTGGGGTGTTTCTAAAAAGATTCGCTCGAAGAAAACTCTGCTCCTTACGGTAGGACCCACCCCCTTTAACATCAAGTTCTCGGTCTCCTTCTAAACGTTTCTGTTCTGCTGTCCGGTTTTCTAAAGATACCTCTGGATAATATGTTTCGCTTCGGAGGTCGAAGTCATCTTGCAGCCTTTGGCTCATTTCTTCGCTGAGCACATTGAACCCTTGAATAATGTAGTTGTCTTGGTAACCAACAGTTCTATTAAAGTTCAAGTAGGGGATATTTTATTCTGAGACTTCGTCAACAAAATAGATGTACTCCCAAGTTTCCCCCTGATTCTTATAGTCCCACAAGTCTACCGCTAAATTCTCGCTCTGAAGCTTGAACGTGGTCACCGCACTAGAGAATATGCGCCGATCAGCTGAAAACAATGTCACATCTCCTGCCTCAATTTTGTCCCATTTTCGTTTGTTAGATCCCGTTTTTCCAGCGGTAACTCCCCATACTTTTGCTAATTCATCTGGATAGATTAGGTTCAGCTGAGAGTATTCAAGAGGTGAAATGAAGGGCTTGATTCGGCTCAAGGCAACAGGGTTCTGAACGGTATCAACGTAATGTTTTTTCGCGTCTTTGTTGCCGCTTGGCTGCAGAATTACTTTTGCCATCACCGCTGCTTTCTCTTGTTGTATTTTGTGGCATTTCCCTTTGCGAGGTTCACTGGGTATTTTTGCGAATTTTTTTCCATTTTTGCCGCAACAGCTTCTGCAGGATTGATGTCTAGCACATCGAAAAGTCTAATAAGATAGATCATTATATCTGCGAGTTCGTCAGCCGCTTCATTCCTATTAGATTTAGTAAGAGAATGCGTTTCATTTTCGTCTAGCCACTGGAAGACTTCCGCAAGTTCCCCCACCTCTCCCGAAAGAGCCAGAATAAGATTTTTCGGCGCGTGAAATTTCTCCCAGTCACGATCCTTCGCAAACTGTCTTATTTCTTTCTGAAGAGTTTCTAACTGAAATATACTTTTCAAAACATACCGCCTCGTCTATTTTGAGTAAGGTTCTATAATACCTAGATAGCTGCGAGAATGAAGACACTACACCTAAATAGCTCTATGAAGGATCATGCGTTGCTATTGATTGGGTTGGGTCTGGTTAACTAAATATAGGTATTCCTGTCAATGGAAAGAAACGAAATAGAAAAAGCATATTTGATAGCAAATTCAAATTTCATAAGCAACAGGTTCATAGGTCTCTGTACGGGGTTTTGTATTCTCATCATGTTGTCTTTCGAGAACGATTCGAACCGACGACTAAGTTTATGAAATTGATGGGTAGGTTGAGATGGAAAAGAAACTAATTATAATTTTCACAATACAGTTATCGTTATTACTGTTTTCGAAATTTGGTGAGGCTGATGAAATTGTTGGTAAGGTAAGTCGTATAAAAGATGGAGACTCGCTCTATATTTGGAATAGCGAGATAAGACTGTTGGATATTGATGCTTTTGAATACTCACAAAATTGCACTACCAACAATCGTGAGTATGCGTGTGGAGAGGAATCGACTAATGCCCTAAAAGAATTAGTCCTCAATAAAGAAGTAACCTGTAGCGGAACTACAGTTGATCGTTATGAGCGACTTTTAGCGACTTGTTTTATAGGTGAAAAAAACATCAATGAATCCATGGTTGCAAGCGGTTGGGCGATTAACTATAACAATGGTGTTGTATATATCGCCGCACAGAAAAGTGCTGAATTGGGCAAGCGTGGGGTTTGGGCTGGACAGTTTATTGATCCATCAATCTATCGAAAGCAAAATAGCCAAGACGCGCGCGCAGAACAAAAATTTTCGTTTAGCAAAGGCGGAGATTCCCAATGCATTATAAAAGGAAATATTAATAGCAGTGGCGAGAAAATCTATCATACGCCTTGGGGGTCAAAGAATTACAACAGAACGAAAGTGTCTGTTAAGGAAGGCGAACGCTGGTTTTGTTCTGAAGCTGAAGCATTAGCTGCAGGCTGGCGAGCTCCATTCTAGATGTGTCCGAAGAACTACTGAAATTGACAAATCCATTCTTCACTTACAAAAAACGAAGGAAGCGCTGCTCGGGACAGATCGAAACCTGCGCTTGGCAAATGATAAGGCTCAAGACGTTACCATTAAAAAGTTGACTAAAGGCAACCCAACTATGGCTGATAAGTTTAAAGAACTTCCTGATTAGAGTGCCGGCCAACACCCAAGATTAAAGGGATCAAAGCTCTTTAATAAAGGAGCTGCCCCGCTAGCTATTGACACGCAAGCCCTAAAGTGTTACGATGCGTGCCTATAAAGCATCGTTCAAAAATGCAAAGCGTGTACTTAGTTACCCTTTGATCTCGGCAAAGCCGTCCCCAACGATGACAGTCAATGTTTGTCCATGGGAAATCTTTTCCTACGTGCTTGTCGATATAACGACTCACTTCTTTTGGGTCTGTGTCCAAGTTTCACTCATAACTTCCCCCGTACTCATTCGGTCTTGTGCTTCTTTGCGCACCCAGACTTCTGTGTGGGAGTATTAATTTGAGGATAAATTTATGTCTAATGTTTACTCAACCCTTATCGGGTCATACAAACAATCTCCTATATTGGAAATTCTTGAGAATGAAAAACCTCTTGGTGAAAAGTATTTTGGATTGAAGGAACACTTCGTGTTTGGAAAAATAAAGGCGCGACTAATTCTTTGCTGTATTGAAACTATAAAACAGTTTTCTGATACTGATGGCCACTTGCCTGGGGCTGGAGAAGACCTTTTGTTAAGCAATGAAGAGCTAGACTTGAATTGTGTAATTACTCACCACTCTAGCTTTCGAAGCCGTACTGGTGGGCATGTTGAAAAGCCCTATTTGGAAATTAGAGATCAAAATGGCAACACAATTAACTTTGGTCGAAAGCGTGCTCAGGCGATAGTCGATACAGAGGCCGATATAAGAAAGTTTGCACTAAGTTAATAGTTTGAAGCAAGGAAGCCCTCCTACCAGAGGGCGTTTTCATTTCATTTACAACAATTACTAACTTAATAGGTCTTATTTTATGTGGCACTCATCAATTCAGAACAATTTTTTTGAGAACTTTATTTACTGCGACAACCTTCTTGATTTCAGCTACTGGGCAAGCCGCATTAAATTAGTGGATACACCGACGACGGTTAATCCACTAATTGCTAAAAGGCGACTGGACACTGCAGACGACATGGTTATCTTTCTCATAGACCACGCTAATGATCATTGTGAGAATTTTACCGATTTACAGTTGGCGCTAATTACAGCACGGCGCAACGCTATTTATGATGAAAACCAATTTAGTGAAGGTAATGCTGAGCTTCGATTGGAGTGGCTTGAATCTAGCGACCCAGAGGCTGTGTATCTACGAGCGATGCGCCGTATTAATCTGGTCGTATCTGCTATTCAACAAAATCCATTAGAATATTTTTCAGAACCCAGCAATATTGTTAAGTTAAAGCGAGAGCTAGAAATTGCGGATTTCTTAGTAACGCTTACCCCTCAACAATTAACGATGGAGTTTGACGCCACCGCCAAACGTTTAGAGCAGCTACACAAACTAACAAAGCTGCAATATATAGAGACTCAAAGAAGGAATTGGTACTTTGTATTGACGGCGGTTAGAGAGGTAGTACTTTCTACACATAGATTGCTTTCGCAAAAGGAAGATGATGCTTACGTGGCTCTTGGAGACATATCCAGAACCAAAAGCACGTTAATGCACAGTATCAAGCTATACCACAAGGCTTACTCTCAGTTGGTCTGGGTGCAGATCCAGAGGTGTATTGACCTGAAGGAGATACTTGAGCTGCAGGAGTTTCGCGCCCCTATCGGCCTTCATAGTTGAAAATTAAAGAGGGCAAAGCCCATTAAAAGCCCTTTAGCTCGTCTGCTCTACAGATGGTGCCCAATTTGTTCCTTATAAAAACCTCACGTTGAGATCTGGGCTCCGATGTGTGCATAATTAAGCCGTGACCTCAAAAACCCTAAACCACTACAACACCAACGCCGCGGCTTTTCAAAAGCAGTACCTCTCGGCGTCTACACAAGACGTACATAGAGCGTGGATGGCTGATTACCTGCCATCCACGGGGGTTGTTCTCGATGTAGGTGCTGGCGTGGGCCGGGATGCTAAATACTTTGCTGAGCAAGGCTTAGAGGTGATTGCGGTTGAGCCTGCTGATGAGCTATTAAAGCTGGGTAAAGAGTACACCCAAGAAGACGCTGTTCAGTGGGTGCAAGATACTCTGCCAGAGTTGAACAATGTCTACGGCTTGCAGATGCGGTTTGATCTGATTCTGTTAAGTGCCGTGTGGATGCATATTCCTGCTTCGAGTCGAGAGAGGGCTTTTCGCAAGCTTGCTAATCTTTTAAAACCTAATGGGTATTTGGTGATCTCGCTTAGGCATGGGCCTAATGCGGATGAGCGTGAGATGTTCGATGTGTCTACGGACGAATTGAACAAGCTGTCTCAGCAGTTTGGGTTGAGTGTGCGCCTTGCGCAACCAGACGATGATAAGTTGGATCGGCCGGAGGTGCATTGGGAAACAGTGGTTATGCAGCTGCCTGATGATGGTAGTGGTGCGTTTCCAATTGTTCGTAATATTCTGATTAATGACGCAAAGACGTCTACTTATAAGTTGGCTTTGATTCGTACGTTACTGCGTATAGCCGATGGTCATCCTGGTGCGGTATTGCGACGTGAGGATAAGTGCGTTGTTCTGCCGCTGGGCTTGGTGGCGTTGTATTGGGCGCGGCAATACAAGTTAGTTTTAGATGCTGGGTTTCAGCAAAACAGTAATACTAATAACGGACTAGGGTTTGTTACGGACGACGGGTGGAATCAACTTGGTGAATTTTCTCCCCTTGATTTATCTATTGGCAATCTCTTCGCCGGTTCAGATGCAAGAGCGTTACATCGCACCCTTAAGCATGTAGCGCGCACTATCAAAAACATGCCTGCTAGATACATAACGTTTCCGGGTTCTGAAAACCAAGTTTTTGAAGTTGAGATAAAACGCACTAAGAGCAATGTCGAGTCTTTGTATCTTGATCTCGAAACGTTGAGAAGCTATGGCGAATTCAGAGTTCCAATCAACATATGGGATCTAATGACTCAGTACGCATGCTGGATCGAACCCGTAGTATTGAACGAGTGGGCGCAGGTGATGAGCGGCTTTGCCAACAACCTCGCGTTTGAAAAGCACCAACTTATGGCTCGTCTAGAGTGGCAAGAAGCCCAGCGAACCACAGAGTTTGCTCGCGAGATGGTTAGGCAAGTTAAAGGTGTGCGTTGTGTCTGGAGTAACAGAGTATTAAAAGACCAATACCACATTGATCACTGTCTGCCGTTTGCTCGTTGGCCTAATAACGACTTATGGAATTTGTTACCTACTACTACCAAGATCAATCTGGCTAAGAGCGACAAAATCCCATCCAATGAAAGGTTTCGCGAAGCTCGTGAAAATATCGTGGGGTGGTGGCAAGACGCATGGCAGAAGAAATGCAGTAAGAAGTTCTTTACCGAAGCGAGTCTGTCTTTACCTGGTTTAGAATCAACTGGCGAGAACCTCGATGACATCTACGAGGCAATGGTTCTACAAAGCATTCGAGTTGTGGAAATGCAACGGATTGCTCGTTGGTAGTTTTTAAAGAGAGCTATCGGGTCTAAGGCCTTTAGTCGGCCTACCGTGCCCAACTTTCCTTGCCAGTTGTTGTTCAACCTTTTCAAAAAACACATCACTGCCCAAAGGGTTGCCTGCTTGCCAGGCAGATTTCATGTGTTTCATTTCTGCAGAGGATAAGTCTTGCTGGAACAGATCTATGTACGCTTGGGATAGTTCTGCAGGTAAAATTAGGAATGCAAGAGCCGTTTATTGAAAACCCAGGACCGGTATCGCGGCCCGCATAGAATAAACGGCTCTTCTTAGACTCAATATACAAGTGCAACACTTTGTATAGAATGAGTCTAAGCCGCCCCCTTTAATTCTCTAAAGCGTTAGGAGGCGGAACATGACAATGCAGTACTTGGGCAGTATCAGTGATTTTATTGCGGCAATCGCAACGATTGCGACGCTTGCTTATCTAGCGGTACAGATAAAGCACAGCAGACTTAGCTCAAACTCCACGAACCTTCAGAATGCTATTCAAGATTTTAACTCTATAAATGTTGCGGTAGGTTCAGATGCTAATCTCACGCGGATCGTAAATGTCGGTGTGTCGGACTTCGACTCACTAACTGAGGCGGAGAGAGGGCAGTACAGCTATATACAGCGATCCTTTCTCAACGGCTATGTAGCGGGGACACACACTTTTAGGTTTAATCAAAGGGGTCAGAGCCGATTAATTGTTGCGTACCGAGATCCAACTATTCAGATTACCAATAAACGGCTCCGACGCCTTTAATTCCCCTTTCCCCTTTGTTTTTATTTTGGCACTTAATGCCGTAAGACGAGGTATCCATCTCATCAGTCACTGCAATCTCGAGAGAGTACTGTGGCTTGATTGCCCAAAGAGACCCTAGCTAGTGAGGTTGACCGTTGACGCTTAGTCAACCTCCGTTTGATCGAGCAGCGGGTGCGAGCAGGCCAGCGCCAGTCGTAGGGCTTTTTCCATCAGCCTAAAATGCTCAACTACCGCTCGCGAAGATTCGCAGGCTGTTTTTAGGACTGGCCCAGCCTGTGCAACCAGATCAGCGCCCAGCCTAATGGCCTTGGCTGCATCGATCCCGTGACGAATGCCGCCGGAGGCGATCAACGGAACTAAAGGCAACTCTTTCCGAACCTGCCTCAGCGCGTCGGGAGTGCTGAGTCCCCAGTCACGAAACATCTCTGCCAGAGATGCTTTTTCCGAGTCGGTGCTACGGCTGCCTTCGACGGTAACAAAATTGGTGCCGCCTGAGCCGGCCACATCAATTGCGCTGACTCCAGCTTGCACCAATCTAACCGCCACCGGAGCGGATAGTCCCATTCCCACTTCTTTTACAATAACCGGCACTGGCACATTGCGGCAAATATGTTCGATTGCTAATTCGATACCGGTCCAGTCAATGTCGCCTGAATCTTGTATTGCTTCCTGCAAGGTGTTCAGATGAATGATCAACGCATCAGCTTCAATCATATCGACGGCACGTTGTACTTCGCTGGTAGAAAAATCGTCACGCAGTTGCGCAGCGCCTAAATTGGCGTAGATCGGGATATCGGGGGCTATAGTGCGTACCTCGGAGGTTAATCCGCAGGCTCCCCGGTCCAACAGCGCAACTCTTTGGGACCCAACTCCTAACGCGATCCCAAGTTCTTGAGCCGCTTCGGCAAGGTGCGCGTTGATTCGCTCTGCTCGGAGTGGGCCACCGGTCATTGAACTGATCAGGAACGGTAGCTTCAGCTGTTTGCCAAGAAACTCTGTTGCTAATGACATTCCCTCAAGATGGCACTCTGGTAATGCGTTGTGTGTCAGGCGTATTTGGTCAAAGGGGTTCACCGAATTGTCTTTTCGTTCGGCAATTTGTAACACCAGGTCGATATGATCTGACTTACGTTTCAAAATGTCATTACTCTGGCTCACTGTGCTCACCTGTTTTTAGGAAGTCGATAAGAATCATGTGTGGGACGGTTAGTGCAAACAGGCCGATAAACACAACTTTGAGGATGCGCTCGTCCAAACTGATGGCCGGCAATGCCAGTAAAGCAATCACTGCTAACACCAGCGTTATCCCGGTGAACAACAATGCAGAACTCAGTAGCGTATTGCCATCATTGTCATTAAGGGTCTTTAAGATGTGTCGCGGGCTGTGTAAAAAACAAAAGTAGATTAGGAAAAACCAGATTGGCGGCATCAGTGCAGCGCAGACTAAAAGGACCAAAATCTCCATACCGTGATCGATACCCTGCATTCTAGCCTTGATGGCAGAGCTGGCCGCTAGCAGAGTCGCAATCGGCGCAATGGTGGCCATGGAGGTAGTCAATATTGTGGCGTCTTCGCCGGTAAGTAAGCGAAAAATCTGTGCGACTTCTGTTATGTGAAACAGTGCGGGTAGGGTGAGAAGACTCAAGCTGATCGGTAGACTTTCCTTGCGACTAAGGTCCTGCAGCCAGTCACCAGAGAAATGCCACACAGACAATACGAGGAACGCCGCCAAAGTAAGCGAAGGGGCAAGTATCCAAATGACTACCATCAATGCAGCAACGGCTACATAGGCTAGCGCGAACATTAACAAACCGGTGCCAGTGCGCCACACGCCGAATTTCTTCGCCAGAACTGGGTCGATAGCTCCGTGCGGTATACCGGCCAATAATACGCCTATGGCCAGTGCCTTGATCAAAATAGACTCGTCAACAGTAAAGTCGAGCTGCCAACAAACAAGCACTACTGCTGTTAGAAACAGGAAGCCTAATCTGTGAATCGTCTGAATTTTCAAGTTGTACTGCATTTTGGATTACCTGTTAGAGAGACTAGTTGGTTTTTTGTGTCGCGAAAGGCCGTTAAGAGTAACGGTGTCACAGGTAGCGCAGCGATAATCGCAATCAAATCGAACACGGTTGCCTGGTCGGTAAGAAAGCGTACCAGCCTCACTGGGCGCACCCTACGTGCGAGAGCTATAAAGAGTTTAGGCCCCAGCTGCGGGTTATTTTTCAGAGTTAACAAGAACACTCGGTCCATCCACTGTACAAGCCTTGAATCTGGTTGCATGGTTACCAGAGTCCCGGCTTCCATGAGTCGCTGCGCGCAGTCGTGCGCCCAACGCTGAAGCCGTTGAAAAGCATAACCCGTCGCTGGCCGCGCCGCGCCGCCGCCAAGGCCAACGAGGACTCGATTACTGATGTTAGGGTTAGGGCTGAGAGTGGCGTGTCGCATCGGCAGTCCCATTGGAACGATCCCACGCTCTTCACGGATAATACTAAGCTGAGTACTACCAACAATGTCGCAAGCCAGTTGATAGGTTTCGTCACGCAAATCGTCAGGCTCTATTAAACGATCGGTGAACCGAGTGATCTCAACCAGTAGACTACGCGGCGACAGAGGTAGTACATAGTTGAACTTGAAGCCCAGTTTGTCGCTGCGCATGTCACTCATTACTTTGGCGAGACGAAGGTCGATGGAGTGCGAACCGGGAATTTCTATTTCGATACCGTAAAAAATTTGCAGCATCAACGACTGCTCGAGTCTCTTGCGGGTCGGTGGGCGCGTATCTACAATTTTAAGGCAGTGGTACTCAGCTTTGTTTGTTCTTACCCGAAAACCATTATTGTGTTGCGAGACATCTTGTACTGACTCACCTAGATTTACGCTAACTCTGTGACTCTCATTAATGGCGGCAAGTCGCTGGCGATAAAACCGCCCGGAGTTGAGATATTGGTAATGCCATTTTTGGGCAAGGGTATGTACGAATGTCTGTTTAGAATCACTAAAACTCCAAGACAGCCAGCTAGCATCCACGTCATTTGGGCTCGCCAGTGTTGTTGGTTCCCAATAACACCAAGAGCGGTCGGTGGTATAGCTTGAACGAGGTTCGATCAGTAACGTCTTTGGTGGCGCTTCGCCGTTTTGTTCATACTTACAAAGCTCGCCCGCCAGCGAAAGACCAGCGCAACCTGCACCGATTACAATCAAGTCAATGGTTTCAGGTTCGTGTCCTTTATGAGTTGGCATAAGGCAGACCTTCAAGTGATTGATGAAGCACTGTGTTGTGACTGACGTCTACTCGAGTGCGCCTGGCTTTGACCAGCGACCACAAGGCAGCCAATGCAAGCATGTACTTACGAGGCGTCTTGACGTAAGCGCGAACGCCCCAGAGGTCTAATCCCCTCGCCCGTAAAGCCGTGCCAATTTCTCGGTAGACTCGGGCTGCGACAGCAATCGCAAACCGAATCCTAGCGGGTAAAAACCAGTAACCTTGTGCTCCGGATTGATAATAATGGTCGGCGCGGGAGAGTAGTTTTCTGACCGCTTCACTCATCACAGTACGCTCTGCTGAGCAAGGCGCTAATATCTGCTTGGGGCTGAGATCACCAATCATGTCAGCAGGGATATAACGCCGTCCATTTTTGGCATCTTCAACGACGTCGCGGCAAATATTGGTTAATTGCATCGCAATGCCAAGATCAATGGCATGCGCTAGCGCCGCCGGACTTCGAACGTTAAAAATATTACACATCAGCACACCTACCGTGCCGGCAACCCGATAACAATAGCGCAGTAACTCGGCATCTGATTGGACGAGTACGTGGCCGAGATCACTGGCGATGCCATCGAGCAGTTCGTTAACAACTGCAACGTCCAGCGCGTAATCACGCGCGAGCAAGATAAAGTCGGAAACGAGCGGATCATGGCTCTTTTGCCTGACCAGATCATGCTTAATCGAGGCTAATTGGCGCGCTGCTTTAACAGGGTCAGTTGCTTCGTCGGCGACGTCATCAACGTAGCGGCAAAACCGATACAACCGAGCGCACGCAAACAAAGTGGCGGTATCGAGTAACTTGCCTGCAAAGGCAAACGACTTGCCGTTTGCTGCAAGCACAGCGGTAGCCTTTTCGACTTTGCTATCGGGTAGCGAGGCTTGCATTTCTCTGAACAGCCGCATGGTCTTGTTCTTGCACGGCGGGCACGATCTGGTCGAGCACTTTGGCAGAACTGAGTACGCCCGGTAATCCGGCGCCGGGATGAGTCCCTGCTCCGACTAAATAAAGGTTCTTGGGGCCTTCAGCCTTGTTATGGAACCGAAACCATGCGGATTGACTAAATAGGGGAGCAACGGAAAAACCAGCACCACCTATGCTTAAGTAATTTTTGGCGAAGTCTTCTGGTGTCATGTAAAAATCGCTGACGATATGATCTTCTAAGCCTGGCAAAATTGATTTAGATAGCGCTGCCACAATACGTCTTTGCAGTTCATCTCCTTCGGTTGCCCAGTCAATGTTGGCCTTAAGGTTTGGAACCGGCGCAAGCACGTAAAACGAATCCTTACCGGCTGGAGCAAAATCTGGGTCGGTAGCCGTAGGCCTGTGTAAGTAGAGCGAGAAGTCCTGCGGCAACTCATCGCCATCGAAAATGTCACGTAAGAGTTGCTCATATCGACGCCCCAACCAAATAGTGTGATGCTCTACATCGGGATAGGTTTTGTCGGTACCAAAAAACAATACAAACAGGCCCATAGAGAGTTTTGAATGTCGCTGTTTGATCGCCGCCGATAATTTCTGGTCAGGTCGGTCAAGCATATTGCGGTAAAGGTGAACAGGGTCGGTATTGGCAACCACAACGTCTGCGTGAATTTGCGCTCCCGAGGCAAGCGTGACGCCCCGAGCAGTACCGTTTTCGACAATAATTTTGTCGACGGTGGTAGACAGCCGCATTGAAATATTCTGTTCTTTCATGAGCTGCGCGAGTGCGTCGATTAAGGCGCCCGTACCACCTTTGGCAAAGAAGACGTGCCACTTACGCTCGAGAAAATGGATTAGCCCATAAATACTAGTCGTATCAAATGGGCTGCCGCCAACCAACAATGGTTGTACCGAGAAAGCCTGTCGTAGCTTAGGGTGTTTGATATAGCTAGAAACTAGTTGCCACACTGTGCGATAACATTTGAGTCGGATTAGTGCCGGCACCTGTTTAATCATTGTCCAGAATGAATGAAACGGTTGGTGAGCCAACTGCGTAAACCCAACGTCAAATATTTTTTGAGATTGGTCGACTAACTCTAGATAGCCTTGGCAATCTTCGGGGCTAATCTTATTTATTTCTCGCAGCGTGTCGTCTATGGTGCCACCGTAATTGAATCGCGTACCATCGGGATAGTAAAACTGATACCAGGGATTTAATGGCAAGAACTCGACGTAGTCGGCGCGCTCACGCCCGAACAACTGAAATAATTCATCGAACAGAAATGGCGCGGTAATAACGGTAGGTCCGGCGTCAAACTTGAAGCCGTCGCGTTCGAATACTTGCGCGCGACCACCGGGTCGCTCGCAGCGGTCTAATACTGTTACCTGGTAGCCCTTTGCTCTCAATCGAAGCGCAGCAGCCATGCCGCCGACACCGGCGCCAATAACAAGGGCATTTTTCATAATTGCTAAAACCTAAGTTTTGCGATCAACTGATCACAGGATTGGGAGAATAGCTCGCCGCAGTCCTGCGGCAATTGAGCAGCTAGGTCTCGCGCTAGTGCGGCGTGGTTGCTTGCAATAAGTGCAATCTGCTGCCGAGCATTGTCGATCGTATCGACTTCCATGCGGGATAAAACCGAATTCGGAATAAAACCCGATTTTTGGTCCTCCTCAATATCGTTCAAGTCATCTAGTAACTGATAGCCAACGCCAAAATGGCGACCAGCCATAGACGCCAGCGGCGCCGCTTTTTCCTGACCAGCGGCCAGCAGGGGTAGAACCAACCCGAGTGCAAATAGCGGTCCAGACTTGTCAGCTGCAATCGCTAGGGCGTCTTTTTCTGAGCGATGAATTCTTAGTACATCTTCAGACTGTCCCTGAAGCGTTAAGCTGATGGCTCGCTGCATGTGCATTGCCAATGAGGTGGAGCGATGTCCGCTACCAACTGATGCGACTAGAGCAAACGCAGATGCGATCATTAGATCAGTCGCATTAATCGCAAGATCTGGTCCAAATTTTTTCCAAACGGCTGGTTGCCCACGCCGTGACGGATCCCGATCTTGCAAATCGTCTTGTACCAGAGATGCATTGTGCAGGCATTCGATTGCTGCCGCTAGATGAACCGAATCTTCATCGGTCAGCCCGAGTTTAGTTGCAGCGTGAAGCGCAATCGCACTGCGTGATTGGGATCCAGGCGCAGCAAAGTGATAATCAATCGCTTGCCACAAAATACTGTCGCGCGCTAAAGCGCTCAGACAAGTAAGCCGCATCAGATCACTGACGCGGCTTGCTTGAACCCTCCCGTGAGCAGAACTCGCACGCTCTGTGTTAGCAGTATGACTTGACAACATGTTCATGCGAGCTCCGAATCGGTAGGTGGTTACGTTTAAGCTAAGTTACGAGTGCTTTACCGTCTCTAATTCTGACTTGCGTACTGCGATCATGTAGATCACAACTCCAAAGACAGCCTTAGCTACGATGTCAGCGATCGTGTAACCGATCTGTACGGCCGATTCTGCGGTACCACCAGTTACGCCAAGCATCGGGAAGACAAAAACGACTGGATAAAACGACCAGCTGATCAGCGTTAACCAACGTGCTTTGTTCACTAAGCTACGTACTTCTTCGGGTTGCTGTGCGATCGACTCGCGTAGACCTACGAAAAGTTCGTAAACGATCCACAAGAACGGAATCATTGCTGCAATCCACCAGAACCAACGTGTACCGGCGTCGGCTGAGATCTCTCCTGGGTAACCAAGGATCACCATCAGGGCTGCCAGCAGGCCGAGGCGAGTGGCTTTTGAAACTGTTTCTGAGCGACTCAGGTTCATCACCAAAATTAGCTCAATTAACAGCAGCGGAACGGTTAACAACCAGTCTACATAACGATAGGCATCGTTAAACGCAACGCCAGTCTGTGTAATGACACCATCAACTACTGTGTACGCGTCTGACCAGCTTTCCAAAATTCGCCAATAATGGTAGAGGGCAATGAAAGTCACCAAGCCGGTGATTGTCAGTGCTGTTTTGTAATGATGATTTACCTGTGAACGGCCCATCCAGAAAAATATCGTGGCAGCGGCCATCGTGGCGATGGTAAAAGAGAAGAAATTAAATGTCAGAAAATACTGACCAACGGTGAGTTCCATATGAGGCTCCTGTATAAAGTACCCGAAATTGCGTCAATTGACGTATAGTTACCGCGAAGTCAAAAACATTCTCGATTTCGCGACTTGCTTAGACAAAACGTAGACAACTAATTTAGAAACCATTTTTTGACGAGTAAAACCAAACATTAAAGCTAGGCCTCCAGAAGGTGACTACGGTATGCCGAATAAATATAAGCATTTTAGTTGTCAAAATTAAGTCAAAATCAAAACTTAATTAATCTGACTAGTTCTTGACTAGTTTTTAGCTAAACTCAAAGTCCTAGTCAAACCTAGGGCCTCTTTCCGCCCAACAACACCAATTTTCATCGTCAATGAAACAATCAGCCACCTCAGAACAATACTTTGGAATATCCGCTGTCTCAAAGATAACTGGAATTAGTCAACATCTTTTAAGGGTGTGGGGGCGCCGCTATCAGGTGGTCGCCGCTAACCGGTCTAGCACCGGCCGGCGTCTCTACTCAACGCAGGAAGTTGACCGACTTACTCTGATCAAGCGCCTAGTGGATGCGGGTGAGCCGATCGGTCGCGTAGCGGTGCTGGACGACGAATCCTTGCAATCTCGGTTGGATACGTTTAAGAAATTAGCTGCTGTAAAACAGGAACACGGAGAGGGAACACAAATAAAAGTGGCGGTGCTCGGCGATTCGCTGTCACACAAGTTAAGTCAGTTAAAAGAGATTCCAGTCGCCCTGGATGTGGTGGTCAACACATCTTCGATAAGTCGGTTTCGTACCGAAATTCGCAGACTCCAACCCGGTGCACTGATTATTGAATCGCCGTTAATCAACCCTGAATCACGTAAATTGATTCGAACTATGATTGACGAAAGCGGCGCGACTAGAATTGTAGTTATCTACCAATTCGGTCGGCGAGCCGAGATTGACTTACTCCGGCCGCAAGGTGTAAATCTAGTACGAACCAGTAATAGCCTTGAAGAAGTATTCGACCTGCTGTCGCTTCCAGAGAAGCGCGGTGGCAAGCCTTTTCGCAAAATGCAGGACAAAACAGCGCTTGACATATCTGCGGACATCACGCCTCGTAGGTTCAGTGAACAAGATCTTGCTCGGATTAGCGCCGTCGTATCCAGTGTTGAGTGCGAGTGCCCGAATCACTTAGTTGATCTGTTGAGCAGTCTCAACGCTTTCGAGCAGTACAGCATGGACTGCGAATCTCAAAACGATGAGGATGCTGCCTTGCATGCGCACCTTTACGCAGTTACTGCAGCCGCCCGAATTTCTTTTGAAAGTGTACTCGAGCGTATCGTACGAGAAGAGGGGTTGCTCGACCTCGTTAATTTAAACAATTGATGCTAGTTACCACCGGATGTTCGGTGCCACTTTGAATGTCGGTGTGTCGAACTTCGACTCGCTAACTGAGGCGGAGAGAGGGCAGTACAGCTATATACAGCGATCCTTTCTCAACTGTTACTTAAACATCTTCCAGCAACACAAACTTGGTGCCCTAAGTGCTGAGCAATGGCTGCCCTACGCCCACGAGGTTGCTTTCTTGCTTACCCAACCAGGCCCTAGGGAATTTCGAAAGGTCAATCGAACATACGATGAGTTGTTTGAGGCGGTGGAGGCAATGCACCTTTCCACGAATAATTTAAATCTCGATTTTTCTACAAAGGCTACTTGCGAAGATCCCCCCGCCTCTTAAAGAGCACAATCAAAGGGGGCAGAGCGGATTAATCGTTGCGTACCGCGATCCAACTATTCAGATTATCAATAAACGGCTCTGACCCGTTTAATTCCCGTGCTATGTTCGGAGTCGGGATTCCCATTACACTAAGCTATGGTAAGCAAAATTATGAGCAAAATTATTAAGCAAGTATTACTGACCATCTGCGCTTCATACGCGTTACTTACCAACGCCGCCCCCGGGAATGAGACAGGCCAGGAAGAAATCATCAACGTTGGCTTGGTGTTGTATACCAAGAGTCAAACGCCCGGAACCCTGAACGCAAGCTGGATATATTCAACACAGTACCGCGGTCCAGGCATTGCCATCGGCGGCCCCGCTGAGGGATATTCGGGCGTCTACCAGGTGCGTTATTTCCGTGAAGACGGTTCACATCCTGAAGAGTACGAACTGCATATAGAGAAAGTCGGCTCGATTTACCAAGTAGACTGGCTGCTTGATGGTCAAAGGCTGATTACTGGAGTAGGTATGGAGACTGCTGAAGGTTTAGCGGTTGGCTGGAGGCAAGTGGCAGACTGACCAGTTAGGCCACATCATTCAAATTAACGCCACCTTCAGCAGTTAGTAGAAGCGCAGCCTGTAGCCGCGCTGCATAACACTGTCTACTCCGAATAGTCGAGCCTCAGTTAAAGAGCTGGCGGGTATGCCTCATCTATAAGAGGTGGTTTATTTCCCTTAAACGCGTGTTTTCCGTTAGTTACGAATAGTAGGACGAATAAATAGCCTACCCAATAGGTATTAGTTGGACTAGCGCATCAAGTAGTTTAACTGAGGTTTGGTGGTACGATGCCTTGTTCCCCTTATTCTTGGAGAAGAAAAAATTAAGCGATTCATGCGCTTGTTCTTCTTAACGTAGTGACTCGCCCAGAAGTAAACAACGAGACAGCTGCGCTAACGCCATTCCAGTCGTAAGGTTTTAATCACATGAGTTTGTAATGGCTGAGGGAGTTTTAATTCTTGGGCTAGGCGCGGCCACTCCTTGAAGGTGTCCACGACCTCGTCGAGAATTCTTTTGTATCGTCCTCTTGGCAACCCTGCATAGTCGGCTAGATGCTTTAGGTCCGCTGCCTCAAAATCATTGGTTTTGCCGTTAATGCTGAGTTGGTGATTCTTGGTAAAGTCGCTGCCTTGTGCATGACATAAATCATAAGCAGGGCTCAGCCGCCAATCGCCTTGTCGGTTCATGATACAGGCAAAGTTTTTAACGTGGTCATCTTGGTTGGCGCCTACTAGGTTGAATACGGTGCGCCTATATTGTTGCTCAATGTCGCTTTGCGGAAGGCGCAAGCGCCTTAGGGTCATGAATAATTGTTCGTATGAGTAGTGGCCGCTTTCCCAGTAGTCAAAGTGTGCGAGTGCGCCCAGTGTTTGTACAAACTGTTTGCCGCCAGAATCGTCGCGATCAAAGCGTTTAGTCATAAAATGGTGACGACCGTTTTCACTGAATAGGCGACACTCCGTCATGCTAATTTGGCAACGTTGGGCCATCTGATAGTAGCTGTATTCGAGCAGACCATAACCTGCGGGATCGGCCACGCCCCAATCACCGTTGTATTGCACGCCGTCGAATTTAATTAGCCAGTGTTCATAACCGTTGGGGAGGTCTAGTTGACCGGATCGCACGGTCGACGTGTGCGGATCAAATCCAACAACGGCTTTCGCGCGCGCACCGCCGGCCGAGGTACCAAGACTAATAATGTTGAATAGTTCTTGATCGTCTATGTGGTTGTCTAGCTTGACCTTTAGATTTTTTTTGTCGGCAAAGGCCATCGAGGCGAGCTCGACCAATTCGTCTATTTGAAGTTGTTTATCGGGAGCGCCAGCGTTATCAAGCGACGGCTCAAACTCTAATGCTCCCATACCTCGAGTGCCTGTATAGCAGAGTCGATCCACCGCATTAAAACTTTTATTGTCGCGCCCCGTTTTAGCCAGCCATATATCGATGAGCCGGTTGCCATACTTGTCTGGCAAGCTGTCGGCCAACAAGCCAGGTAAGCCGTGAAAGGCGCGTGGATGTAATTCGGGAAACTGATAAATACGCCGCTCTTTTGGAGGCATCATTAGTGGGGCGAGTTCTATGCCAGTCTTAACAAAGTCCGGGTCATATTCAAAGCGAGCAAAGCGCTCCTGCTCGTTCATCGACACATAGCCGATGGTGGTACCCCAGAGCTTAATGGTCGCGGTAGTCATTCAAGCTCGTCGCGCCAAATTGATGTCGGTGCTGAGGAGTCTGTTGTTCGCCGTTTGCGCTTGTTACCATTGAGCGCCTCGGACATGGGCGAGCTATAAACTTCAGGTAAGAGTTGGTCTATGCCATTCAGCATTTCCAGCGCTTTTAAGAGCTTGATCCAAGAGCTTAGCTGGCTGTCATTGCCGTCCTCAATTCGCCGCAGGGTCGCCACGCCAATACCCGATGCGTCAGCGAGTTGGGCTTGTGTGTAACCAAGCTGCTTGCGTACCTTCTTTAAGCGAGCGCCGAGCTCTTGCTGAATTAGGTTGTCGGGCGATAGAGGCAATATATTCATATGATCATTTTAGATTGATTTATTCGTAATTGATCATTAATCGCTCATTAATGACTGATTATTGAAATTATAAACTATAGCGTTTCAATGTCAATTGAATCGATCGTATATGATCAATTATATAGGTTAAATGGATAATATGGATCGTTAATGATCTCTAAATGTGTAAATTAAGAAGCAGAGCCGTTTAACTGTTGCAAATCGCGATCCAACTATTCAGTTTTTAATCCAAGGGGGCAGAGCCGATTAATCAAACGCCCTTAAACATTAAAAGCTCAAGATTCATTATTCGAGCCTGTGGTCGCTTTACTGTGTGGCTTGATGCTGGATATATTGCTGCCGTGTCTAACGTAGCCGAATATAGGTTCTTTTGTTGTTATTTGATCAATAACAACGCCATGGTCGAATAGTAGGTTGCGCATCATGGCGTCGTCGTATGTCAGATGCCGATACTTAGGATTGTCTGCATTATCAACAATTAATTGCGCTGCTTTTCTATTAAATACATAAGTTGGTGGCGCACCTACTTTGATGCCCTTTTCAATCTCATGAGGGGGGAGCCCTAATCCGCGTTGGAAATGCGCTCGTTTTATTTTAACTGCGGTATTGTCTTGAGCAGTAATGAACAGTTGGTCTACCAAGTTTGCGGCGAACGCTTTTTCTGTTTGGGCCAGTTTTTCCTCTCCGATCTCTTCGAGGAACGTTTCTATGTAGTTGCAATAGTACATGTCATCAGAATCAATCTTGAAGAATAGGTCGACCCCCTGTTCAAGCATTATTTTGAGGCACTGAACCGTCAATTCTGACGTGTTTGCGTCATAAGGATAAGCTTTAAACTGGACGCGTTGGTTGATCAAATCCGTGACGGTTCTAGAGTCATAATCTAATGCATCTACGCCGTTGATCAGAATGAGGTGCGTGTCCGGCAATCTTGTTTGAGCTTGCATTTGTAAAATGCAGCTGCGCAACATTAGCGGTCGCGCTTTAACTGGTGTGGAGCATCCTATCTTCATTATTTGAGGTTGTATTTTAATAATGCCTGAGAGCGATATGTGATGAGTTGAATTCAAGCAAGGGCAAAATCCTGCTGCTCGTTCCGGATATTGGCCACTAAAAGATAATTGCTGAATCATTTAAGGGGGAGATCAAACTAACGAGACACAGGTTTTAAGGGTAATCCTGACCAAAGAAGGAGAGGTGTATGTTGTAGGGGCCTATGCTTGCACGGTACGAAAGTTCTAACTTAAGATTGCGTTTTCTTCTGAAAAATTATAATCAAAGGGATCAGTATAATCAAAGGGGTCAAAGCCGATTAGGGGGAAAACTGAATAGTTGGATGGCGGTTTGCAACGATTAATCGGCTCTGACTCCTTTGATATCCCATTTGATTTTCTACTTCTCAAACTTGAATCCAAAAGCCCAAAATATGCATCTAAGTTAATAAGGGCACGCTGAATGTTCGCGGCTCTTAAACTTAATTACCTAGCGAGGGCAGTTCAATGAGCGCATTAGCGACCAGCACTTCAACCACTTCCAACAGCAGCGAAAATAAGAGCCATGTCTTGGTGTCTTACATCTTGTTGGCGATCGGTTTGTTTACCGCAATACCACTATTGATTGGCGCGATTTGGGCAATGATCAAAAAGAGTGGCGCTTACGGCACGATCTACCACAGCCATTTGGTTAACGCCACACGGGTTTTCTGGTGGAGCTTATTTTGGTCGATCATTGGCGCGTTATTGATTGCTGTTGGCGTTGGCTACCTAATCTGGTGCGTTGCCTGGCTGTGGGTACTTTACAGAGTGGTCAATGGCTTAGCGAAAGTGTTGTCAGACGAGCCATACCCCCTGTAACAATTAGAGGGTTTAAACTAGCACAGGTTCACTCTGACCCCTTTACTTACTCAGTCACCATTGTTTTTCTGCTCGCTGCGCTAGGCCTTTTCTTGACCTAGCGTATTGGACTGTTGTTTTTATCCGCTGCTGCTGCGTCTTTTGTAGTACTATTGTTGCGTCTCTTGTCTCATCTTTTTTAGCGACTGTTCCTGTTTTCTGCAGTCGTTTATCCTTCCGTAGCTTGGATTACCGATACTAACGCCGTCTATCAGTTTTAGGTGTTGGTTTGGTCGGTGGGATCGAATCAGAAAAAATATCTACCACGCAATAACTAGTATTTAGGAGCGCACCGGCAGGCCGCGCCACCAAACCAGTAGATTGATTGCGTGAGAGATAAAAATATCAGCTTGGCTGCGATCGTCTCAAATATGAATCGTTGCCAATCGGGTTTAGTACGAATAAAAATTAACTGTCCCAGGGGGGGAATATGAATAACTTTAAATCACAAAAAACTTCGCTTGCGCGAACGACTTTAGGCTTGGTCTGCGCTCAAAAATCAAACCGACTTATTCGCTATATAGTGTTCGTTGTTATGGCGGTTGGGCTAACGGCTTGTGGCGGTGGTGGGTCGTCTAGTGGGGGAGGGACAGCGGTTGAGCCAACGATTACTTTTACAGGGTCGTTTAGAACAGGGCTGTATAGCGGTGGCATTACAATAGTTATCCCACCGAATAACTCACGACCAATAGTAACTCTGACGGGAGTTGAGTGTTTAACAGGGTCATTTGGTGCCGGCTTGATTCACAGGCTAAATGGGGCGACTCGATCGATCAGTGGTACGATACCAGAGCTATCTGTGCGTGGTGATTTAATCATGGTTTTTCCTGATGCAGGCGGTGAAGGAGAGTTTACGCTTGGTTTATCAACAGCTGCAGGCTGTACAGGTGCAAGTGATGGCACGTTGAGTGTTGCTAGAAGTTAGGATCAAGCGAAAAAAGGCGAACAGATAAGGTGTTCGCCTTTTTTCTATCTACATTGAAAGTTCACCCTTACCGCCTCCTCTACGCCACCGACAGGGGTGATCTCCTCACCGGTTAAACTTTCATAGCAAAAATCAAAGTCACCGCTGACAACGCAAGGATATGGGCTTCTGGTATTGTTGCTGTTGTACCGAAGCCACTTTTTCATTCTGTCTGGACCCAAACGCCCATCTTGGAACTTTGCACAAGATTTTTGAAATAAGATATTGGCGTCTGGAGCGCCTGGAGCCTTCGTATCAAATTTAACGCTTCCAACATAATCCCACTCCAAGGCAGGCGGAGGCGTAACCTCGCAGTTTCGTGTTCCTGTAACTTGCCGTGTTGTTCCGCAATCGTTGGTTTGGGTTAACGCGTCGTCATTGCATGCCGTGTCTCTGGCGGGTCGCCAGTTATTGTCTTGCTGGACTATATAGGTCACCGTGTTGTAACTCTGTCCAAAACCTTCGCACTCATCGCATAAAGGGTATAAGGCGCCTCTAGTGTTAAACGTGCAATCGCACGTTTGTGTCATTTGGTGCGTGCCGCAGGTCGTCTCTCGTGGCCCTGAATCAACACAGCTAGCCAAATCAACGTTAGGCAGAATATCCGTATCTAAACAGAAAGTGACTACGTCACTTGGTTGAGGATTGTTGGCCATCGAATTTGCAGCCTTTGCGTTTAGAAAGGAGCTTAAATTGGTTCCTCTAGTAAACACCGGTATTCGTTTATTATCTGGTAGGTTGCTTCCTTTGATAACGATTGGATAGTCAACCCATGTGCCAGTGCGGTTGTCTGGCATTCTCCGGGTATACAATTTAGCTTGATTGGTAGCGTCCTCATTGAGGTATGGGGGAGGGCTCGCTAATAAGTTTCTTGGTGTGAGTCGGGCAATTTTAGCGTCGTGCGGGAAGTCGCCTACGTTGGGTTTATCTGGGTCTGGTGTGTAGGTTTTTATGCAGGAGCCTGTTCCTACACGCTCGCGCGTTCCGCCGCAGTTATTGGTTTGAGTAAAGGGTTGGCCTTGGCACATTTCGGCTTGGGATGGCGACCAGTTAGATACGGCGCAACAGTTTTTGGTGCCGGTTTGTTCTCGAGTTCCGCCGCAGCTATTTGTTTGCGTAAAGGTCTGTGCTGAGCAGATTGTGTTTCTTGCGGGTGCCCAATCAGAGCAGCAGTGCTTAGTGCCTGCAACTTGTCTTGTTGCGCCACAATTGCTGGTTTGGGTGATTGTCTGGTCGGAGCACACTTGGTCTGTACTAGGCGACCAACTCCAGCCTGGGTTTCGGCTGTACAAGGCTCTGCATCGAGTTGTGCCCCCTAATGTGGCGCACTGGTCGAACACCACGCCTTTGCACTTGTTGACCGTCTCTGGTTTAGGTTGCCATTCGCTATTAACGTTAAAGCTGCTGTTGCCGCACATAAGTGGATGGTCTTTTAAGCCTTGGAGCTGGCCTGCTACCCCACCACAATAGTTATAGCGCTGCACGGTTTCGTTAATGCAGTAGTAGTAGCCGTTATTGGGCAATGCCCCGGCATTAACTGGGCCACACGATGCGGCGTTTGTGGGTGTTGAAATGCAGAGCAAGACACCTAGCGCAATGACAAGCAAAAGACTGCTTTTTAGAATATTCATGAGAGAGACGCGTTTGAAGGTTTTAGTGAGACTGGGCTGGATTAAAAGCCCTAGTGAGACGTAACGGCGGGTGAGAACTTTCCCTTAGCCTCTAAATTCTGCAGTATGGCAACAGCACTTCGCTGTGTCGTTACTTAAAACTTTTTTCTTGTGCTATCTAGCGCGTGACCCACAAGCCCGTTTTCTACCACGTCGCCTAATGCCTCAAGCATTGTAGCGCGCAGCTCTTTTGAATGCGCTAGATCAGCTTGCATTGTAGAGCCAGCCAATTCTAAAGATTTGCCTAATCCAACAATCTGATGATTAGCATACGTGCCTGGTCTTAGGCCTTTTTCTTGTCCGCCGCCATGCAGCATTGGCGCAAGTGCTGGGTGGAGTGCCGTTCTAACATACATCGCCCCACTGCCTTTTGGGCCATACACTTTGTGGGCAGTCATAGACAGTAAATCAATATTCATTGCCGCTACATCAATCGGTAGCTTGCCGGCACTCTGGGCGGCATCAACATGAAATAGCGCGCCATATTGCTTAGCAAGTGCGCCGATGCTGGCGATGTCTTGAATGGTGCCCGTTTCGTTATTGACGTGCATTATGGTAATTAGCCCAGTATTGGGCTGTATGGCACTCTTCAAGTCTTCAAGCGAAATAATACCTTCGCTGTCAGGGTTCACTAAAGTCACCTCGTGGCCTAATGTTTGAAGGTGCTTTAGGGTGTCTAAGATGGCTTTGTGCTCTGTTGTGGAGCTAACAATATGAGTCTTGCCTTGGGCCTTTAAGTGGGCGCTTAATCCTAATAGAGCAAAGTTGTTTGACTCGGTTGCTCCTGAAAATAGTTAGCGAGGGCTGCGCGCAAATCCTGGTTGGTGATCAGGTTTAATTCGCCAGCATTTTTCAGTTCGTCATACGTTGCGTCATAACGATAATAAGTAAATATCTGACTTGCCTGAAAAAAGGCGAGAACCGCAGGCCAATCGGCTTTGCGTTCGGTGTCATCAGATTCTGCATAGCTAAGTGCTTGAGCACCGTAGTTCATCACACTAGAAAAAAATTCTTGTCTGGCTGCAATGTTCTCGGCATCGGCGGTTAAATCAGCCTCTAGGCGAACGAGGTATCCGTTTGCGCGCGCAATATCTGCGCGATTTTCATTCCAATTGGATACTTGAATACCGATAAAAACACCAATTACGACAATTGCAAAGTCTAGGCCAACGGCGAACCAATTTTGGTCTTTAAGGTGTTGTGTAAGGCTACGGAGGATCATTCGCATTGCGCAATGTTGTGCTCCATGTTGTTGCGAGCGAAGTCGATGCAACAGAGTTTACACACTAGAGCACTGCGCGGTCTAGACCAACATTAGGGTTACCTTGCGTTGAAAGGTCAATTTAGAATTCTAGTTTGACGTCTCTATCGAGGTTGTCTTCGCTGATTGGGGTTCTTTTTTTGAGCTGGCGCTTGCGCTCTATTTGATGTTGTTTTTTGTTCAGCACGTACCGACCGCTGTTGAACCGGCTGAGTGGTTGTTCTGGTCGTTTGGCTAGGTGCCGCTTGTACACTGCGCTGCATTGTGGGTTGTGCCTGAACTCGTGCCGTTGGTTGGGCCGCCTGGCTAACAGTCGGTCTAAGCATCGTTTGCCTGTTAGTAGGCTGTGCTTGCTGGCGATTAATATCGCGACGATCGGCTTCTATTGCTCGGACTCTTGAGGGTCCAATAGCCGGTGAGCCTGATCTAACAGGCCTTGTTGCATTTGTTACAGTGCCAACACCTTGTACAGGTTTGGTATTAACTGCGTTGCGTCTTAGGTTTTCTAATCGGTTCTGAACGGCTTGTCGATTGGAACGTTGGCCCAGTTGGTCTGCGGCGTTTCGATTGTCGCGTTGATCAGCTACTCGGCTACCAAGTTCCTGACCTTGTAGATTGCTGCGTTGATTGTTGCTTAGATAGCTCCGCTGATTATTGTGGTCGCGACGTTGGTCATGCACCCATCTTTGTGCATGACGGTGGCTGATAATGTCGTTGTGACTGTAGTAACGATGCGGTTGATAGTGCCGCGACGGTATTCTTACAATGTGGTGATTGCCCCAGTGAAAGGCATTGGAATAAAATCCAAAAGACAGCGACGTTCGCGGCCCCCAGTAAAATGAACTGCGACCATCGTAGGCATAATAGCCGTTGCGATAAGCACCATACGCGTAAGGGTAATCCCAGAACACCGGTTGGTATCGGTCCCAGCGCCACGAACCGTACACTATGCGGGTATCGTAGTACGGTACATACATGCCATGTCGTTCGCGAGGCTCAATAATAATAACGGTGGTGGGCTGGTCGCGCGTTACCGTTACGTTTTCCATCTTGTCTAAACTACCTGCTTGCTCAGCAAGTACGCGTAGATTTTGTATGCTGGCTAACACTTGCTCTTCGTTTTCTAAGAAGGCCTGACCCAGCTTCTGAGTCCATTCAAGGTCGCGACTCATACGCTTTAATATCTCTGGGAAGGCGACTAAGGCTTGCACGCTTGGGTCCCAGTTGTTGCCTTGGGCTGCTTCCACCGCTTCTTGGCCTTGTAATTCAGGACGTTGTAATACCCAGCGTTCGGCTTGTACGACTTCTAATGGGTAAGTAGCCGCAACCAGAACATGCGACAGAATTGTATCGGGGTAAAGCGCAATAGGGGCTAGCAATTGTTCTAGCTCTCCTTGCTCTAGTATTTGCTTACCGCCTTGTTGATTTAAGGAAACCACAGGAGAGGAAAAACCGGGGTCTTGATATTCGTTTTGCGCTTGAACACAGCCAGAACTGATCGCTGAAACCATCAGAATGGTGATAAGTAGAGCCTTGGGGGTATAGGGACTTGGCAGTGTCATCATAGGGTGTTCCCATCAGATTGTAGATGGATTTTAATTGATACTACCTCATTATTGCGGATTGAAGCTGAATCTTAGCTGAACGTTAACTGAATGATGTAGTCCCAAAGTCCCAACTTTACGAGCAATATCAATATTCGATTTACGCTACGCTCTTAGATGTCTAATAAGCCCAGCGTAAAAAAGGGGGGTCATTATTAGCCACGGTAGTTGCCCTTGAAGAGTAATAGTCCGACCGTTAAATTCAAACAACACGGGATTGAACCATGGACCAGTTGGGGCAAAGGGTGCCCAAGACAATGCTTTACCCACCGCCAATTGGTCGTGGTAAAGATACATTTCTACAAATACGTTTTGACCAATAAACCAAATCAATAAAAGCGTAAACGCCGACCACCGCCATTGTGTCAGGTAGTTTGAGTCGTTGCTTAGCGATAAATGCAATAGCAAAAGACCGCCGAGGCAAATTGTACCCGCATCAGCCAAGGAGTTAAGCAACCAATTTACGTGGAAGGGCAAGTACGTGTTTAAGGTAGCCGAGCGACGCTCATACACTGGCGCGCCATCAACCCAGCCATAAGTAAACCAAAGCTCCCAGCCAATAGCGCAGGCTATAAATGATGCGAGGTAAACATAGGGTACCCAGTCGGGTATTAACTTCTTGCGTCGTAAAATAAGCATCAGCAACAACGGTGCTATAGCGCTGGTGTATACAACAATAATCAGTCGTAAATGTTCAGCGGCCATCTGGGGGAATTAATTTTCAAGTTGTTATAGACCTACATCGAGCGCCAAGTGAATCGCACTAGCAACACCCAAGCCACGATCATCAGAGTGCCACCAACCGGTGTGATCGCGCCGAGCAAACCAATATTAGTAAGCGCCAGTGTGTAAAGAGAGCCGCTAAAAATAAGTGTGCCGACCAACATCAGCCACACTATTGCAGGCTGTCCTTGCGCACAAAGTTTGAATAGGCAAGCAATCACCAACAGCCCTAGCCCGTGATAAAACTGATACCGAACCGCCAATTCAAACACGTCAGTTCGTTGATTCCGCGTTAGCAAATCTTCTAGCGCATGCGCACCAAACGCGCCAAAGGCGACGCCCGTTAAACACAGGATTGCGCCGGCTAGTGCGGCGAATTTGACAGTTGATGATTCGGTCATAGCTGACTTAGTGAGAAAATACCTCGGTTATTAGCAAGTCTAAAAAAACTGAGTTAAACCAAAGCTGGGTGGTTATTTCCTTGAATCCTCGGCGCGCTACTTTGTAATGAATGTGCGGAGGACGAACCCAACCTTCTTCGGCAGGGTAGGCTCCTGGCTTGATAGTACGAATGCTGTAACGGCCGTCATCATCGGTTACTAAACGCGCCCAACCTTGAAAATTGTCATCTAGCGGTGCGGTATTTGGGTCGGATTCGTGAGCATAACGGCCCGCTGCATTAGCTTGCCAAATGTCGACTAAAGCGCCCGCAATAGGTGTGCCGTCTGTATCAAGGATGCGTCCTTTTATTTCAACAACCTCGCCAAGTGCAGCAACGCTTCGACCATTAATCATAGTCATATCAGCGTCCTTGTCGGACTGATCGTGTACAGGGAAGAATGGACCTTCTGTTTGCCAGGGTGTGTTGCCGTCTTACTTTCAGCTTGGGAAACCGTAGGTAACATAAGGGCAGATGTTGCTGCCGCGCCTAAACCTAAAATACCGCGTCGCGTTACTTTACTCATTTCATCACTCCATTCTAGTTGTTTTGAGGCTGCTTTAGGCGTCGATACTGCTTCCTAACGAAGCGTGTACGATTCCGCCATCTACAGTTATCGTGTCGCCGATCACATAGTCACCTGCTCTGCTGGCAAGAAAAATCGCTGTTCCGGCCATGTCTTCAGCTACACCAATACGCTTTGATGGAATAGACGCCGCCACTTCTGTTGCGTGGTCTCTAGCTGCTCGGTTCATCTCAGAAGGAAACGCGCCTGGTGCAATCGACGTTACGTAAATATGCTCACCGACTAAGCGAGCCGCGAGTCGCTTAGTAAGATAAATAAGGGCCGACTTTGATGCATGGTAGCTGTACGTATCCCATGGGTTTAAGCGCAAGCCGTCTATCGATGTAATGTTAATGACCTTGGCGGGTTTTTCTTGGCTAGCCGCCGCTTTTAACGATTCGTGTAAAGACTGAAGCAAGAAGAAGGGCGACTTCAGGTTTAGGTCCATAACGCGGTCCCAACCATGCTCAGTGAACTCTTCAAATGGCATGCCCCACGCCGCGCCGGCGTTGTTCACTAAGATGTCTAACTTAGGCTCTACTTCTGCAAAGGCGGTGGCCAAGGCTTTACAACCCGCTACGTTGCTCACATCCATCGGCAAGGAATGGCACTTAGGGCCAAGCTCCTCTGCCACCGCATCGCAGACATCTTTTTTTCGGGACGAAATATAAACTGTTGCGCCTTGCGCTAAATAGCCTTCGACAATCATCTTGCCAATGCCGCGTGATCCGCCTGTAACGAGTGCAACCTTACCTTCTAATGAAAAGAGTTTTGAAGTATCCATAAATTCTATTTATTCCAAATATTAAGTGTTCTAAATTAGTGTGTGTAACTAATGCATGTAGCTGCCAATACTAACGTACTCGGTATATGAATCCCACCTGAGAGTTAACCGGCAAGATACTGCTGGTAGCTGTCAAGCTACAACTGCTTGTTAGCTATTTAATAATGTCGAATAGATTACTAAAGTCATCGCTCCAGAAAATAGGCTTTGGATCGTGGAGCCAAGTTTTTGCAACTTTCTTATCTTCGATGATGTCTAGAAATTCGGAATTGCTTGTCATTATGACCCATTCATTAGGGGATGTTCTTCTCCCCCCGAGGTTTTCGATGTGTAACACTTGCTTAGCGATTTTTAGAGCGAGTTGACGCACTACATCGGTAAGGTCTAGGTGCCTGTTCGTAATATGCAATGCCAGAACACCATCGCTTTTTAAGTGCTGCCAATAGAGTACGAATGCTTCCTCCGTTAATAGATGCACGGGTATTGCGTCGCCATTAAAGGCATCCAGTACCAGCACATCAAATTGCTTACTTCCTTCTGTCGACAACTGCTTAGCCAAGGAAGTTCTGCCGTCACCGATCACCACGTTTATATCAGCTTTACTCTCGCCAAGATAACTAAAGTAACGGTTAGCCATGTACTCAACGTCTGGATTGATTTCGTAAAAAGTATACTCATCTTCTGCTTGCCCGTAACTGGCGATCGTACCAACGCCTAGCCCTATGGCACCCACATTCATGGGGGCGCCTGCCAAACGCTGCGGGTGGAGCCGAATCGCAAAACTAACACCAGAGCCTTGTCCATAGTACGCGGTAGCGATATTACGAAATTTACTATATCGATATTGGTCACCATGCCGAATGCGTCCGTAGTAGAGCGCTCGATAATGATCTTTGGTCCCCACGTCTTGCTCATAAGCGTGTAATACTCCAAAAAAGCCGCGTTTGGACTCTAATGAGCCATAGCCTTGGTCCTGCTTATGCAGCCATAATTGTTGGCTAGCAAAGGCCAACCCAGCGGCTGCTACAAACGAAAATGCCCACCTCGAAAATGAGGGTAGTGGCCTAGTCAGTGGCCTAGTCAGTGACCCCTTATCCAAAAACAAGGATACGACGGCAGCAAAGCCGACCGCCACGACAACAAGATGAAGTTCCCAATAACCGTTAAACACATGGGGGGCTACTAAGTTGACTAGTACGCCACCTAATGCACCACCCAGCGCAACGTATAAGTAAAACAGTGTAAGGTGATCTGTTGACGGCCTGTTGCGTACCATTTCTCCATGGCTCACCATGCACAGCCCAAATAAGACAGCGCTATAAGCAGTAACCTCGTTAACCAGTGAAACAGATTGATCCGCATAGTCTTGTTTTAAAACATAAATGAGCGCGGCAATGCCGATTGCTAGAAAGGGATACCAAACTGTGCGTACATACCAAGCATCTCGGTCAAAGCAAATAATAAAGCTAATTAAGTAAAGGCTTAGTGGCAGCACCGTCGGCCTGCACTATTTGTATCGGTTTTAATGCACGGCAACGAAACATCTGGTTGGTATGCAGTAAGAGAGCTATTGAAAACGGTTTACCAAAACCCGACTCACGCTAGACCTCGCTCACTGTCTTTATTTATAGCCAACACTGAGGCAAGCAAACATGGGGTGAGGCACATGCCCAACAGCCCGGACTACAACCGTGTGTGGCCAGGCAGCGAGTTAGACCACAGTCCAGAGCATGATTTAATGCAGCAAGTTTTTAACGAAATGCGCAAGCGCGAAGTGTTTGTGAGTGTCGATATCCACAACAACACAGGCCTCAATCCACACTACGCGTGCGTGCATAAGCTGGATGCTCAAACGCTAAAACTCGCTACTCTGTTTGGACGAACGATTGTTTATTTTATTCGTCCTGTAGGTGTGCAGTCTATTGCTATGTCGGAGTTGTGTCCTGCGGTAATGTTGGAGTGCGGTAAGGCTGAACACAGCTATGGGGCTGAACATGCCTTGAGTTATTTAAACGCTTGTGTGCATTTAAACGAACTGCCAAATACGCCAGTGCCGCCTCACGACATTGATCTATTTCATACAACAGCAACGGTAAAAGTACCTGACCATATGACCTTTGGTTACTCTTCGCCGGAGTTAGATCTAGACCTAGTTTCGCATCTAGAAAAGTTTAATTTTCAGGAACTAGAGGTAGGTGAGCTATTTGCACGAACCCACAGCAATGCATCAGGATCGCTAAACGTAACCAATGAAGCCGGTGAAAATGTTTTTGACGAATATTTTGAGCTGGCTTGTGGCGAGCTTAGAACCCGAAAACCGGTTATGCCGTCTATGCTGACCAATAACTTAGAAGTTATTCGCCAAGACTGTTTGTGTTATCTGATGGAGCGTTACGAGTACCACGTTTGACCGTCCTTGAGTTGGTTCCATACTGGCCTAACGACTAGCAAGTTGAATCTCCTCATTGAATTTTGACAGGGAGGACGCATGATTACTTGATGGACGAATCCGATAATAGTAGCGCTGACAACAGCGCTGCTGACAAAGCACCCTCTTTTGCTGCACTATTTCATTCGCCAGCCATTGGCAAGTGCCGCGAGTTCGGTCTTGTCTTAGAGGCCATGGGGTTCGACAGCCACGTTACCCAATCGGGAAATCGGTTTTATTTGTTGGTAGAAGAGCATCTCGCCGAGCGCGCGTTTACGCAACTCAGATTATACGTGGCTGAAAATGCTGAGAAAGAAGTGCTCGCTAAGCCCTTACGACCGTTCGCTGAGGGTTATATAGGGGCTTATTTATATGCGTTCGTCTTGCTTCTTGTTGCCGGCTTAGAGAGCGCATCTTTCATGGGGCATGGATGGCAATCTAGTGGAGTAGCGCATTCCGAAAAAATATTCACAGGCGAATGGTGGCGAACCATTACGGCGCTAACGTTACACGCTGACGCAGCGCACTTAATTGGCAATATTGGCTTTGGTGCTTTATTTGGCTTAATGGTGTCTCAGTACATTGGGCGCGGTGCGGCCTGGTTTAGTATTTTAATGGCGGGGGCTATCGGCAATGGGCTCAATGCCTATTTTTATCAAACGCTGCATTTATCTATTGGTGCCTCAACCATGGTGTTCGCTGCATTGGGCATATTAGGTATATTCGCAATCAACGACCGCAACGCCTATTTTCAAACAGGCCTTAGACGCTGGGCACCGCTGTTTGCCACTATTGCATTACTGGGTTTTTTGGGTACGTCAGGAGAGCGCACTGATCTAATGGCGCATCTGTTGGGCTACGCCAGTGGTTGTATGGTTGGCATGATCTGGATGCTTATATTAAAACGAACGGACTCAACTCCTGGTAGTCAAAGCACCTACGCTACAGCCACACTGCTTATTGTTGCATTGGCATGGGCGTTCGCGCTGAGTCCATAAGCCAGCCATCAAGTGCTAATATGCGCTCTAGACAACTATCCCAGATATTCTAAAAAAATGATCCCTACCGTTTTATTAGGCACTACCGCTATACCCAATGGTGGTGGCGAGCTAAGACTAACCCAGCGCGAAAATGATTTTGCTATTCAGTTGGTGGGTGTCACTGGCGATTTAATGACCTCCCGAATGCACTCGTCAGAAGACGCTCTCGCCGAGTTAGGTTGCGCACACCTTCGGGGTGTAGATAAAGCTAAGGTTTTGGTTGGCGGTTTGGGAATGGGTTTTACTCTGGCTGCCGCACTAAAGGCAACAACGTCGTCTACAGAGCTAGTTGTTGCAGAATTGGTGCCTGGCGTAATCGAATGGAACAAGGGTCCTCTAGGGGAATGTGCGGGTAGACCACTAAACGACAAGCGAACTACAGTTCACTTGGGCGATGTGGCCGAACTGTTCAGAACTCAGCAACCCATCTACGACGCTATTTTATTAGATGTTGATAACGGCCCCGAAGCGTTTACCCACGACAACAACAGCGCGTTGTATTCGGTCGATAGCTTGCATATGATCCGTGCAACACTCCGCCCCAAAGGAGTGCTAGCCGTATGGTCGGCGTGGCACGATCCAAGCTTTACCAAAAAGCTAAAGAAAGCAGGTTTTGATGTTAGCTATAAAACGGTGAGGGCGCATAAAGGTAAGGGGAGCAAACACACAATCTATTTAGCTAAGCTGTAAATAAATTGAGTGCGCTGATTTGATTCGTCTAGTTGAGCGATTTAGCGGTAAAAAACGATATGTCTCTTCCCTACGCACACTCGTTACCGGCCAACTAATCCGCGTGCAATAATCTCTTTCATGATTTCGGAGCTGCCAGCATAAATAGTTTGCACTCTAGCATCACGATAAAATCGTGAGATAGGGTATTCGTCTGTATAACCATATCCGCCAAATAATTGTAGGCATTCGTTTACGGCACGCAACTGCATTTCGGTAGCCGCGTATTTAATTACCGCGCCATCTTCGACCGTCATTTCACCTCGGGTCAATTTTGCATTGTATTTTTCGATTAAGGCTTGGCACAGCTCAAGCTCAACTTTTATATCAGCGAGTTTAAAGCGAGTGTTCTGAAACTGGCTAATGTTTTGGCCAAATGCTTTGCGCTCGGTGACGTACTCTGTGGTCAATGCGAGGGCGCCTTTGGTATGACCAAGTGCTTGCACTGCACACCCCAACCGTTCTCTTGGCAGTTCATCCATCATGTGGACAAAACCCTTGCCTTCTTGACCCAGTAAGGCGTTAGCTGGAATGCGCATATCAGAGAAGAAAAGTTCGGCGGTGTCGCTGCTGTGCTGACCGATTTTTTCTATTTTTTGCCCAGTGGAAAATCCAGGTAGTTTGGTATCTACCAAAAACAGAGACACACCTTTTGAGCCTGCTTTAGGGTCTGTTTTAGCGGCCACAACGACTAGATCAGCGTGTATGCCATTGGTGATAAACACCTTTGAACCATTTAAAACATATTCGTCGCCGTCCCGTATAGCTCTTGTGCGCAGTGCAGCAAGGTCACTGCCTGCACTGGGTTCGGTCATGCCTAAAGCCGCTACTGCGTCGCCACTCACCATGCCCGGAAGCCATTGTGCTTTTTGTGCGTCGGTACCAATATTGGTGATGTACGGGGCGACGATATTGGCGTGTATGTTATAGCCGGTCGCAAGCGAATGGTAACCCGCTGCGCACATCTCTTCTTGGATCATCATAGAAACGTCTAAGCTAACACCTGCTCCACCATATTCTTCGCTGGTGTCCACGAGCAGGATTCCAGCGGCACCCATAGTGCGCCAAAAATCTCGAGGTGTTAGGTGGTCGCGTTCCCATTGATTGTAATTGGGTTCGACTTCGTCTTTTAAAAAGCGTTGGACCATGTCGCGAAACAGGCCGAATTCTTCAGTTTGGATATCGTTCATAATTGCAGAGCGGGTTTAGGTAAACAACGAGCAATCACAAGCAAACGTTCGCCACTTTATTATTACTTGCTTGGATCACATAGCAGGCTGTTTCAGCTTTTTTAACAGCATCTGCACAATCAAGAAGAGGAAAGTTTAGATCATTGGTTGGGTCTGTAACTTGTGTTGAAGAGCCAGTTAGGGCTTTTTTGATATCCGCTGCAGAGAGTGATTTGTCAATATCCAAAAGAAGTGCAGCACATCCCGCGGTCATTGGTGATGCCATTGAAGTGCCCTGAAAATCTATAGTGCCTCCACCAAGTTGTGAAGAGGTTATCAGTGAACCAGGCGCAAATACGTCTGTTTCTGAGTTGCTCTGGCTAAACGTAGTTACTTTTCCTACATCGACACCAGCATCATAAATTGCACCTACAGAAACTACTTTATCAAGACAGGCCGGTGCCCCCATTTCAGTTCCCGAACCATTGTTGCCAGCTGAGGCGAACGCGACCACCCCCTTGCGGCTTAGTGTGTTGATTGCGGTAGACATTGCCATAGTAAAGGCGAAAACGTCGTCGCAATCACCGGTATATCCCGCAAAGGTACCTAAGCTCATATTTACAAGGTCAACATCGTCTCTACCAATCACCCAGTCGAGTCCGGCTGTTACATCTGATGCACAACAAAAACTATTCGCACTGTCTAGCACTTTAACCGCAACTATTCCCGCGTCTGGCGCGCTACCAATTGGCCCGACAATGCCACTGGAGGTGATAATGCCGCTTACATGCGTTCCATGACCGTGGTCATCTTCGGCAGCCCCAGTTCCAAATTGTGTTGTACCACCGCTTGGACAGCAACCCGCCCCTCCGTCTGAGCAAAAGCACGCTTCGGCAACTAAATCGTCGCTCAAATCGGGATGATCCGAATCAAAGCCAGAGTCGACCACTGCGACAACAACATCTTCACCCGTATAACCCATAGACTGTACTGCGTCGATAGTTGCGATGGGGCGACCTTCATTTAAATGACCTTGGCCTCCTTGGTCTATATCAACGCGTAGCACGGAAATATTAGCTAATAATTCAGATAGACCGTCGGCGTTAACGGTCATGGCCATTCCATTGATGTAGTTAAACTGACGTTCTAGTGTAAAGTTTTCAGTAGACAAGCCAGCAATCACATTAGTACGTACAGCGCTGATTGCGTTCATTTGATGGGACAGCCGAGTTGACATGGGGGACGATGATTTATTTGAGATTGTCTGGAGCTTAGGAACATCAAACATAATGAAAACGCGTACGTTCTCACCTGTCTCAATTTTTTGAGTAAGCTGTGCCGACACCCTGTTGCCTTTAGATTTAGATAGAGTGTCCGCCAATAAGGACGGAGTGGGTGTGCTGATGAATGCTGCAAAAAGCAAAAAACTGCTTAAGATCGTTTTCATAAAAGGCCTGCAAGGTGTATCGGATGAGTTGAAACTTTAGCATGGAAGCCGTTAAAGATGAAATGGTGGCGTGCTAGCGGTAAGGTAAGATAGAGCGAGTGAGAAAAAACGGGGCCGGAGAAAATCGTGTAGAGCGTAGTAGACCGAATTCATCTGATTTTGTAATACTTGCGCCGCCGCTGCATTCCCAGATAGTTCAACCCCGTTTAAGTTCTCTAGGCCGTAGTCGCGATTAATATCCAAGCCGGTTAAGTGCCAGGCATGAGTATCAATCGCGATAGGAGCGTTAACCCGTTCGAAGAACTCACGAGGAAACACGTATCCATCAACCTTTGTATAGTTCAGGTATTCCACTTCAACGTGAGCGCCTTTGGTTGTGTCGTGTCCTTCTAAAGTAATCTGGATCATCGTAGTTAAGTTGGTGTTGGGGTCTACCCACAGAACAACCTCGTCTCTGTCAGAGAACCCAAACCCAGGTAGACGCTCTAAATAGAGCCGAGTATGCGATACCCCTTTAGCTTGACATCGCTGATGCGTTGAAAGTCTTGTTGCCATTGTGCTAGCGCAAGCGGGCCAAGTAAAAACAGATGAAACGAGTCGCCGGTGAGTGAAGTAGAACTCAATACAGCAGGGTCGTTTGATTGCACGCTGTTGTACCAAACACGGATTTTTTCGGGCGACCGGAACACCGTTTTAGTACCACCAGGGCCTTCGTAATGGGATGTATACACGCGCTCTTTGGGCAGTAGTCGCTCCTGTGATTTAACTCTATAGGTGAAATCAGTTACTAACGGTTGAATGCGACGAATGAGTTGTTTCCATTGGTCTTCTAGACCAACATTTACGTTTTTTAGTTGATCCAGATCTTCGCCACCGTGCGCTAGAAAGGTTTTGGTGAATAACGCTGGGCCCGTTAGGTTATCAAAGCCTTGGTAGCTAGCAATTTTTGGCGAGGGGAGCGTGGTTGCGCAGCCGGAGAGCACCACACTTATGAGTAAAAAGGGCAGGAGCTTTTTCATGTTTAGCGTTAAGGAAGTATTTTTATATATGACTAGTAAACATTAGCGCCCGTGATCATGGGGTAGTTATTTGGGACACCTTGTACGACCTTTAGGTGCTTTGTGGTGGTACAATCTTAGGGTGTCGAACGCTTCCTCTAACATTAAATGCATCTAATGTATTATCTTCGTGATCCTTATATGTATGAATACCTACCCAGTCACGACTGATACCACCTTCACAGCTCTAGGCGCTTTCTGGCATAGAGACTCTCCGCAACTTCTAGAGAGGGCGCTGAACAGCGTGTGTCAAAATTCGCTCTTACCACATGAAATAGTCCTTGTTCAGGATGGCCCAGTATCGTCTGACCTACTTAAGGTGGTCGATGACTATGATTCTATTGTCCCCTTGCGACTAATTCAGCTGGACGAAAACATGGGTTTGGGACACGCGATGAATGTTGGGTTAAAAACCATCAAAACGTCTCATGTGATTCGGTTCGACGCTGACGACTTATCGCTATCGAACCGCTTCGATGTAATGATGGCCAAGTTCAGAGAGGGATACGATTTAGTCGGGTCACAAGTTTGCGAGCTTAATGACCCGAATTCTGCAAACACAGTTCGTAGGGTTCCCAAGTCTATTGAAGAGATAAGCCGGTACCTACGATACAGGAACCCTTTTAACCATATGACTGTTGGTTTTCTTAACGAAGCGATTAAGAATGTTGGAGGATATCCAGATATAAAGCTAAGGGAAGATTACGCTTTGTGGGCCAAATGTTTAGCCTCAGGCTATAAAATGTGCAACGTTGAAGAAATTCTGGTTGAGGCTACAGGAGGCGACAATATGATCCGTCGTCGTGGGGGATTTAAGAACGTACTTTCAGAATTAAAGCTTCAGAAGTTGATGCTTCAACTGGGTATTCAATCACCTATTTCTGCCATCGCGTATGGCTCTATTCGCTGTCTCGTTTGTATGCTTCCTACTTTTATTCGAAAGCATATTTATCGAATGCATTTAAGAGGCCGTGTAATCACAGCTAAGTGATGTCTTGTATAGGTTTGAAATTTCGATATGGAGATTGAAGGCCAGCTTGTACCAACAAGTAGTTTCGGTATTCTAGAGACTTGCGCCAACCAGTAAAAGAGTTTGTCGCCCAATGGTCGAATTCTTGCTCGCGAGTGTCCTTAATCTCATAGGCTAATATTTTTTGTGATCTAACAATATTTCGAAAACGCGGGTGATGCAGATATTCCCAATCCTTGCCTTTTTTATGATGGATGCATGGCTCGTTCGGAAAGAATCGCACTTCGCTATGAATCTCCTCAGAAGTCGTGAACGGCATGCCATTGCTATCTAAGTATATGGTTTGTACCGAAAAAGCCCCAAGTGCTTGTGGTGTTTCTGTCGTTAAACGGCGTAAAAAGCTCTTGAACTCGACTCTTGCAATACAATTATTAATCACAATCATGTCCGCATCCCATTTTACAACGTGAGACATTGTGCACTGACTCAGACACCAATTGTAGTAGTACGCCAGATTGTGTACAGAGCTCTCACTGGTTTCAGCGTGCTCGGAACCACAACGCGCCACAGCAAACGGGTACGACATGATTTTAATGATCGATTGGTTGTTGTCTCTTTTGGCCAACTCGGTTACCAGTGCTAAGGTTCTATCAGTGCTGGTATTATCCACTACGAGAATTTCATCGAAATAAGGCAGAACGGATTCTATGCAACGAACGATATTTCGCTCTTCGTTCTTAACCCTGATCATGGCCGTGACGCCACGCTTCTTTTTCGTTGCCTCTAGGCTGAAATTGTAATCGTGGTGCGACTCGTCATTAGTAAAAGCGATAGAGTCGTAATTGTACAAACGTTGTTCTCGCTTGGACAAAATATCTCTGACTAGGCTTTGTCTCTTTAAAAAATTAATACCTTTCCATCTGAGTTTTTTAATGGTTCGTCTCAGTCGAAGTGCAAAATCTAAGTAATAACCTAAGTAAATTCCGGGGAATATTTTTAGCTTGTTAAGGCCAATCACAAAATTATCTAGCTTTCGAAATTGACCGCGCATTAGTAGCCGCTGAGCAATAAAATATTTTATCTCGACCCGTGATCGAGGTTGATATATCGACTTGTCCGCCTCAAAGGTTTCTCGATATCTGTCGTAAACGGCGAACCGGCTTTCTGTGTCAAGCTGCGTAACAGCCCGCGGAAGCAACTTGTTAACCCAGTAATCTGTGTATCGACTGAAGACATACCACTGTAAAACTTCTGGGACGCTCTGCAGATTACTTACTACGATGTCTGACGCACGCTGCTCTTCTACAAAGTTTTCGAGATTCCATTGATTGCCCATCATGCTTTGCGGATGGCGGCGATAGGCATAGAAGAACCCTGGTATTGAAGAAATACGACTTGCCTTAGGTAACGCTTTAGAGAGGAATATCGCGTCTTCTCCAATACCAATGCTCTCATCAAAACTGAGCTGATGTTCTCTGATAAATTTTGTACAAAATAAATACAGAAACACGCTCCGAAAAACCCAGAACTGAGGAGTTGTACTCAACTCTGCATTAACAGCCGGAAATGGAGGAATAATGGGCGATCCAAAATTATCGTTTATAAAGTCGAACCCATTGAATCTAAGTACTTGCGCATGTTCTAGAGAAGCCGTCGTGTAAAGAATATCTAGTGTCTGCGAATCAAGCCAAAAGTCATCGCTGTCCAAGTGAACCATGTACTCGCCAACCGCGAGTTCAACGCCTGCATTTCGCGCACCCGGCAAGCCGCGATTGGTCTCAAGCGAGAGCAATTTAAAGCGTTTGTCGTCACTTACAAATTTCTGGATTATTTCTTCAGAATTGTCGGTTGAGGCGTCGTTTACCACAATGACCTCAAAATTTTTCAACGACTGTCCTTGTATAGAATCAAGGCACTGATCGAGATACTCGGAGGCATTGTAGGCAGGCACAATAACGCTTACGGCAATATCGGGGTGTGTGCTTTTCTTATCAATTTTGGTGCTCATTTCTTAGTCATTCCAGCAGTGATAGCGTCTGTGCGTTCCGTACGGTTTCTATGTCTCTCTCGAAGCGATCGCGGAGACGCTTAATTTTTTGCGCACTATAGGGTGAAAAAGGCTTTGAATAGCCCGCCAATCGAGACAGATGCGACACCATATCTACTGTCTTGTGTCGAAGAGAGAACGGTAAATGATTCGGTAATAGTGATGCCGCTCGCACCGAAAGCTTGCTGAGGCGAGGCCTAATAACTTTGAGTGGCCTAGGTAGACTCTCTTCTGATACTCCCGTCATTTCGCCAAGAATCCTTGGGAATACCTTATGGTATTGGTGGTAATCAACAATATTAAACTGAGCGTTTGGAAAAATCGATTGTATTGTATCAATAACGGGGACCCAGCTCTGTAAGTGATTACCATTGAGTACCGTGGAAAAATTTCTATAACGCCAGTGACGTAAATATTCGCAGTAGATTGAAGGTAAAAAGGAATCCAGGCTTCTAATAAAAAACCAAATCGTCATGTTCTGAGATTTAGGTAGAAGACCAGCAAAAGCCTCAAGTCGGACTCTAGAATTTTTGTATAGATTATCGCAGTCAAAAAAATCTTTGGCCTCGCCAATCAAGTTCTCTTCAGAAATTACGATACTTTGTGATTCCTCAGACAGAATTTGGCTTAGGAGCGCGCGTAGATCAGGCTGGTGGTCTGGTATTAGAAATCGGTTTGCATGCGTTATCTCTTTGCGAATAGTCGCGCCCGCAGGAATCAGAACTCCTGGCGGCGAATGGCTACCAATCATTTGCAGCATGTACTGAAAATGTGTACTTGCCGTCTTATGTGCCCCCAGATGTAAATGTAGATGGTTTGACATGGACTACAATTTGGTGAAGAGCCGCTCAATAAAAGCGTCTTTGTGGTTAAAAAAAAGAGCTGCCGAAACGATCTGATTTAGCGACTGGGTATACTGCCTTATCAATATAAGGCTAATAAGCAAAATTAAAAATGGTGGTGGCGAGGCGGAATTAATAGAGATATAAAAGAGTGTGAAAAAAGACACTAAAGAAATACTTGTGACGCAAGCTTCGATGTATTTCATGGGAGAACCTTGCACGTATAGATCCAGTTTTCCTTGAGCGAGCAGCACTGTTAGTAGGCAAGCGAGAGTCAGCCCAATGACGACGAGCGCTATTTGATATTGAATTGCAAAAAGTAACCCAATTGAAAACACCACGATCATACAGGAAGACGCCACATCAGTAGACCTTCGGATGAATCCATCTAGATTGTTGCGCCTCTTTTTTTTACGAAAATACTGGTCGCCTAGAATAGCTTTGGTTTTGAATCGCGCTATGTTTTCGACGCCCTTTTCCAACACTTTGGTCAAAACCATTGCTACTCCAATAAACACGCAGAGCGTATAGGCTAAACTAACTTTGTCAGAAAAGTAGGGAGCTAGTATCGCAGGGATTGAATAGTCGGTAGAAACGATGAGCAATATTTTAAAAGGTAATATAGATGCGATTAAATAGAGTAGTCGAATAGCGGTTCGCATCAACGTAACAACCAAGAAATAATAGGGTTGTATTTTGTATGAGTATTCCATCACTCGCGTTATTCTAACAACGGCTTGAATCAGGTAGTTAAGTCGATGGTTCATAGTTTAGGATTGATGTTTCAAACATGATAATATAAAACGATATTTTAGCTCGACATGGCAGACAAAAACGGCAGACACACTAAATTACCCAATGTCGTTGAGACCAATTCGTTGAGACCAATAAAGAGCATTTTCAACGGACGGATCCGATCTCTTAAATCCTCGAAAATCATACCAATTGAGCATGATCAATACACCTAAGCATAGAAAAAAGCAGTTTGTTCTTGGGGTTGGCGCACAAAGAACGGGTTCTACCTGGCTTCGGGCCCAATTACGGCAATGCGACCAGATAAGTTTGGGTTTCTGTAAGGAATATCATTTTTTTGATGCTTTATTTTTACCCCAAATGCGATCTTATCATGATGCACCAGAATCGACACAACCAAACGGCGCTCTTAATCTAATAGGCAAGGTGAAATCCCATCGGGAGGTCAATAGGTCTAAAAGGCTAGCTGCGTTTATTAAGGATCCTGATCGCTATTTTAACTACTTTGATAACTTATGGGCGAAGAACTCTAGCTTGACGACTGTGGGTGACTTTACGCCAAGCTATTCTATGCTTGACCGAGAGACATTTAAATATGCTAAAGATAGACTTGGTGAGCTGGGGTTTAGCGTAAAGGTCTTGTTTATTATGCGCGACCCAGTTGAGAGAATCTGGTCGATGAAACATCAAGAAGCGAAAATGAAAAAGATGTTGAAGCAAGACCCGGATTTTGGAAAGCGTACATTTTCACTTGAAAACTTTACCTACGAACATGCGGAGCTCAGGACTCGGTATGAGCGAACAATTCGGGAATTGGAGCACGTCTTTGATGCAGGTGATATTCATTACGACTTTTATGAGCGGTATATTTCCACAGATCGTTTTAAAATGATCACGGATTTTCTTGGCGTTAATAGCAGAGACCCTGATATTGACACAGTGCGCAACGCCAGCTATATGAAAGACAAAATCGATACTGTTTTAGCCGCAGAGGTGGCCAATCACTACAAAGAAACCTATCAGTTTATTGACGCGAGGTTCGGTAAGGAAATGCGCTCCCTGTGGAGCGGGTACCAGTATATTTAGTATGGATAAATGGTTGGGTGAAGAGGGCAGTATCGCGGTCTTGATGCCCGTACATAATGCCGAGGCGTATTTACGCGAAGCGATGGAAAGTATACTGACCCAAACTTTCGAGAACTATTCCTTGATAGTGGTAGACGATGGTTCTTGCGATTCCTCGTGGTCAATCATTGAAGAGTTTCAGGACAAAAGGATTGTCAAAATTCGACTGCCCGAGTCAAAAGGCATCGTTAACGCACTAAATACAGCATTAGATGTTGCAGACACTGAGTTTGTAGCGAGGATGGATGCTGATGACACTGCCAGAAGCGATCGCTTTGAAAAGCAAGTCGCTTTTCTAGAGTCGCACCCAGAAGTCGGTGTATGTGGAAGTTCTATCAATATGATTAAAGGCGGACTTTCTTGCTACGTGCGATACCCAGAAAACCACGATGAAATATTGTGTAGTCTGGCAATATTCAAGCGGTCCTTTTGTCATCCCACAGTTATGATTCGACGTTCGCTGTTAGAGGGCCTTAAGATGCGATATACGGATGATTATCGCCACGCCGAGGACTTATCGTTGTGGCACGCGCTTGTTAGAGAAACCAAATTTTATAACCTGCAGGAACCGCTGCTTGCCTACCGCGTGCATACAGAACAGGTATCCTCCTTTTGTAAAGAAGAACAAATAAGTCAGACGCGTGATTTGTTAAATCGTACGGTACCAAAATACTTTCCGTCGCTTTCTGCGCAGACCCGCAATGACTTGCTTACTCTGATCACGCCTGAGAAAAACCCCAAGCGTGATGATGTCAAGCAGATAGACTTGCCCGAGTTATATGCTCGTATGGAAGTGGCTAATCGCGATGACAAACTAGCTGAACCTGAAATTTTTAACGGGGTGCTTCTAGCAAAGTTCTTGGAAGCTGTTTTCAAACGCTATCTGGGCTTTCGCAATACAGCTTTTGTTCTCGTTAGGGTTCTTCGCAAGAATCCAGGGCTGTTTTTAAATGATGTCAGCAGATTGTTTTTACACGTCCGCCACCATTTACCTTCAGTTGGGGCAAGATAGATGTCAAACAAACTAGAAGGCCTGTTAATGCGGTCGGTATCGCTCGGGTACTTTGACCTGCCTAAATGTGCGTCGACTTCAATCAAGACCGTGTTGCATCAGCAAGAGTATGGTTTTCCATTTGATGCGCGAAAGAGCAGCACCGCCAAGGGTGGTTTGCAGAGCATTCATCGTTTTTTTGCACGCAAGTTAGTGGGCGACATTTCCTCAGCTCAACACCGAATAATTGTTGTGCGAGATCCTGTAGAAAGATTTTTGTCTGGGTATGCAAGCAGAGTAACAGGGCATATGGAGCTTTCTGAAGCTGAGGTGGCACTAAGACATAATGGAGGTCGTGAATTTGAAGAACCCGGCTTTGTATTTAATCCAGGCTTGGGCCAGTTCCTAGAAAATCTGGATAGATACCTACAAGAAGTCCCAATAGAGTGGCACCTTCGCCCTTTGCACCAACATCTTCCTCAAGGGCTGGACCAGTTCACACGGGTTCACCAAATTAAGCGCATCGACTTGCTTCAAGATCATCTAAGTGAAATCTACGGAAAGGCGCTTGGTCTACCTCGGCTACAGACTAGGGGAGAAAAGGTTTCGATTAAGCAGCTAAGTTCTAGCCAATTAGAACAGGTCTTTAACTTCTGTCAAACGGACTATGAGTTGTTGAGCGGTTGGTTTACAAGAGATGAAGTTTGGAACCAATGGAAAAGTGACCAAGATGCTTGGGTCTATAACTCCGACGCACGAAGACTGGAGGATGCGTTAAGGCTGTCGCGGACGCCAGAAGATTTGATCATTGGCGACTTCGAAAGCAAAAGTATTGCGTATGTGACCTCTTATACGGCGCCAGAAAGATCCAAATCAGATCGCTTATTGGACCGCGCCTTGCAAAAGGCAGGCGCATTACTGTCGCATATCGCTTTAACTACCGATGATGACAATGACGAAAAACTCTGGAAATATCTCTCAATTAAATCTAGTAACCGGCTAGCGCAGTTTGGGCAGCACTCTTCATTGTTGCGTAGCGAGTTGGCTAAGAATGAACCTGACTTAGTGCATTGTTACGGCTTACGCGCGACGGTGTTGGTAATAATGTCGCTGTCAAAATTGCGCTCAAAAGCAAAAGTCGTTGTTGATATTCCAGCGTCGGTACCCGCCTCTTGGCGGCGATTTGGTTTTATTCTGCAAACATTGCGACTGCTTGTCGTCAAACTGATTTGCATGAACTCGTCAGTTAGTCCGCTATTTCAAATCTCTAGGGAGGAGGACAAAAAGCGCTTACAAAATTCTCAAGGGTGTGCCTATTTTGTTCCAGCCGTAGATGAAAAGGTTGTTCATCTAGCAACCATAGACAGTTCCGCCCATGGCGTGGTTTTCATAAACGCGTATTCGCTACTACTTGAGGAAGTTTCAGAGGCCGCTAAGTTAATAGTAAAGTTACTCGACGAATTAGAAATGTCCGAGAACTTGTCTTATCTGAAAATACTGATGCCACGGTACGCCACTGTAGAGCAAGCTTTAATCAAAAGTGGACTTGAAGAGCGTTTGAATTCAGAGCGACTTAAGACTGTTGCGAAGGACTCAAACGTTCTTGCTGAAACGCGTTCATCGCAGGTAGTAATTATTCCATCTCTGCGGTCCTTGGATGCGAGACAATTTACTTTAGAGGCACAACAGCTGGGTAGACCGGTGATAGCCCCCAACAATAGTTACGGAAGGTTCTTGGTTGTGCATGGTCTATCTGGATATCTTTTTTCTGATGGAGAGATTGAAATTGCTACGAGAAATGTGAACAGGCTTATTTCAACGCGGGGATTGCCCGAGAAAATGGGCTTCAAAGGAAGGATCCATGTCGAATCGTATTTCACTAATGAAAAGGCTTTTGAAATAACGGCGGACAAATACTCTTTATTGCTATAACTCATCCTGAGCCGCATTAGCTTGTCTCACTTTGATTTTTGTACTCAGGAAAGCCGCTGTAATACAACCAGAGACAAACGCATGGCTAGCTTCATTATTGCCAATCTTTCGGGGAATATCCGAAGAAATTAGTTACGTCTTGGTGAGGTTCCAAGGCATTAATTATCGCCTCAAGTTCAAATTCAGATAGTCTGGAAATTTGGTCTTCGTTGCGGTTGATTATCAGTGACGGTTGATAGTCTTTAATTTTAAGATATGTGTTTGAATTGGGCAAAATCGTCTTTCCCGAGGATTTTTCCACGGCGTGTTTAAGCTGATTCGGTTCTTCACAAAACTTCTCGTAACTAATTCTTGGATAACCACAACTATCAACAAGGTTCATTAATAGGGAGCTTCTCTGTACCCATCGAAGCGCGATTGTACTTACAATAGTTTGCCTTTGTATCACAGAGAGGGCGTCGATATTGTTATTGTGTCTAAAATAGCTGCTGCTACAAAAGGCAACGGGGTCTCTATTACTTACAATGCAGGATGTGTTTTTGAAAATCGAGAGAATCGAATCGATACGCACCATGTTCGGCGGTGATTTTTCAACAATTATCTCTATTTGTCTATTACTGTTTATTTGTTGATACTGATGTAACCACGCCGCTTTAATGGAATCAAGATCCATCTTTTTGTGGCCATTCCAATCACGCAACATTCCTGGTACTAGTGCTTGGCCTTCTCCGTTCTTTCTCAACATTCCTACGTTAGGGCTGGTCGCTAAATAACTAGCCATAGCGGTAGAACCCGTATAAGGCGGCGTTAGGATAAATACGAAGTGGGGTTCATCATTCTCGTCGTACGGAGGGCGAGGCCATTGATTTTGTTCTTCAAGCAAAATTATAAGGGCCTCTGATGTAGGTTAGGTTTTAAGGACATCGTGCGAAAAATTGAGGTTAGTCTAAAATAGAAAGACTAAAGCGAATGTTAATGGAAAATGATCTTAAAAGCATATGTCCTATTAGCTTCTTTGAGCAATGTTCGTTTACTTTAATTCTTGGCTATACTTACTCTTCCTTTTAAAGCCTTGGGCCCTTGGCAGTTAACTTAAACACAACACCTCACATGCATCGACGCAGCGTCTTAAAAACACTAGGAGCGACACTGGTCTCGCCAAGCATTGTAAAAGCTTCGACTCCATTAAGCACCAAACCCAATTTCGTTTTTATTTCGATTGATGATTTGAACGACTGGGTTTCGCCATTAAGTAGTTCTGAAGGGGTTGGGTCAGGATACCCGGGTGTAATAACACCGAATTTGCAGTACATGGCTGATGTCGGTGTTAACTGTAAAGCGGCCTACGCGCCGGTCCCTGCCTGTTCCCCCAGCAGAACATCAACATTGCTCGGCATTAGTCCAGATAAAACAGGAGTCTACTTTAACGGGCAGGAATGGTCAAAGAACGCAGTCCCTGGTGCTCAATCCATATTTTCACACTTTAGGGAAAACCAGTTCAAAACCTATGGCCTTGGTAAGCTTTTTCACAGATCAACAGCACTTCAAGAAAAAGAATTCGACTGTTTTCACAAAGTCTCAAATGTATCGTGTGCTAAAAATGCTCTAAAGTACGATTACGCCAGACGAGACAATCATGGGATGCCTAAAGCCGCTAAGCTTGAATTTGGAGTGCAGTCTGGTAATTGTCATTGGTCCAATAAACTTGATGAGCTTAATGCTATTCAAGCAGTAAAAGTGATCGATGAGCAATTTTCAGGTGGCGGTTGTTTTTTGGGGCTTGGCTTGATTGCACCTCACGCGCCATTTGCCGCCATGCCGGATATATACAAGAAGTACTTAGCCAAAAATATTGGTCAACCACCAGGATTTTTCCCAAACTCTGAAGGTATATCGGGTAATTTACGCGATCTGCGTGACCTTTCAGATTACGCCAAGAATCAAGGGGTCAAACGCGAGTTTTTAAGAGAGCTTGACGATGCCGCCTATATACAACTGGTGATATCTTATCTTTCGACGATTACTTACGCAGATTCTGTGATTGGACTTGTGATGGATAAGTTACGTTCTCTGAATATATTGGAGCAGACCTATATAGTGGTGTGGTCAGACCATGGCATGCACATGGCGGAAAAGCTCAGTTTTTCAAAGTTTACGCTTTGGGAGCGTAGCCTGCGAGTACCTTTGCTGTTTTCTGGCCCAGGAATCAGGCCGAGCGAAATTTTATCCCCGGTAAGCCTGACAGACATTTATCCTACACTCTGTGATCTGGCGAAAATTGATACCCCGCACTGGTGTACTGGAACCAGTCTTGCTAATTCAATAATCGGGGGAGATAAGCCTGAAAAAACACATGCCGTATCAATATACGGTCGTGGCGCATCGAATGTCCCAGATGATCAACGCCTGAGTCGCAGAATAGCCACTGAGCAATGGAACTACATTCATCACCCTGATGGCTCTAAGGAATTATATGACCGACTGAGTGATCCACATGAGTGGTACAACTTGTATAAGAACAAGGGAGATAACGCCGATATTGAATACATAATTGCTTCGCTCGATTCTCAGCTACCGCAATTATCTGAATGTCATGAGCCAGTGTGGTAGAAAGACTCAATTAGATCGTAAAAAGCGCAACCTGTTTTTATTTCACGACGGATTTATCTGCCAAAATAGTCTCTTTAGTGATCCATCTTTCTTTGCCAATGGGAATAAGCATATGCCAGCGCAGTTATAACTACTCCCTTTGGCGTTGAATAAAATCCAATGTCGAGCGTTAATAGACATCATTGGTGGTTAATTAAAGAGTGTTGTCTACACAGCCAAGGGTGACTAACAATGAAACCGTGGGACGCTCATAATGATTCACTGGAGTGGAGACTTTAACTTGAAGAGGTGGATTTCCCCTTAGCTCGCTCTCGCCTCTTCTCAATGAGCTTTCGTCCTAGCGCGGCCTCAACGTCTTTTACAGTCTCATCAATTGTATAGCCCTCTTCGAGGGTGTGCTCTCCAAACAAATTGATCATGCGGTCTGTCGTACGACCCAGCAGCATAACCCGATACGACAGGCTCTCTTCAACCGGTGGGCGAACGATCAGGTCGTAAATAAAAGCCAGGAAGCTAATAGGGCTGAATAACAAATCTCGAATAGCGTCGGCTAACAGCTTGAGCTGAAATACCAGAATGTGACGCGTGGCTTTCTTTCGTGGTAACGGCTCTTTGGGCGGTAAGCTTTCTAACGGCATAGCTGTCTCATGGGCTTTCTAAGTTGAGCGCTCGAGTATTAAGAGCGCGTTCTGGTGTGACTATACACCCAAAAAGCTACGTTAAATGGTATTGCATGCGCTTAAACGCGGCCCAATTCTTCGATGGTACTTATCAAAACTCTTGATTGACGGCATAGGTTAAACTAACTGTCTGTACGTAAAGCGAAATACCCAGAGGTAAATGAAGAATGAAATTACATCAACCTGCACTTCGGTTGTCCTATCTGTTAGCGCTAAATTTTCTCAGCGGATGCGCATCAACCCCGAACGCCGTTGATAGTAAATATGTTTTTTCGCAATACGAACAAGTCGACCAATTCAACCCGCGCAGGATGCAGAATTGGCAGTCAATCGACCAGCAGAGCTTGATTGTGGAGACGTCACGCAATAGCAGTTACTTGCTAATATTACGCCGGCCAATGCGTGATTTACGTTCAGAAAATTCAATTGAATTTTCATCAAATAGCGGAACTGTTCATGCCAAATTTGATCAATTAGTCGTGCGCACGCACAGCGTTGGTTTTGGAGCTGATCCTGCATCGGCACAAATTCATAGCATTTATAAGCTTAAGAGCAAAGACGATGTGAAGGCTGTAAAAAAACAGATAGCGTCAGACTGATGATAGGACGGTCTTTTGGGTTCTGACACGGCGTTGTGTGTTTAATATACTTATAGTCTATTGCACGCAGTCGCTACAAGTGCGCTCGAACATCCAGCAGAGCTTGTTGTGAACAACGAGGTATGTACTAATAGTAGGGCGCATCCGAAAGAGAGATATGTGTGCTCCGAGGCTGAGTCCTTGCGTGGCTCATTGATATCAAATAGGACTAGTTACAACCAGAGCCTAACGATGCCGATGGTCATAAAAGTTTGTTTCCTGTGAGTCTGAGTGGCTAAATTCGTGATGAGCGAATGGGGCTTTGACTAAACTTGAGACAAGCAGATCAATAGACGTAACTACATTAGTTGAGTAACTTTGTGATGAATACAGAACTATTAACGGCCACCAATATCATTGTTGCGATCACTTGTTTGGTCTCTTTTAAGCTGATGGACAATCGAGCGGGGAAATCGAAGTTGATATTTCATCCCGTAACGATTAAGCAACATCAGCAATGGTACCGCTTTATTACATCGGGCTTTATCCATGCAGACACGATGCACCTTGCTATCAACATGTTTGTTCTATGGTCGTTTGGCAATGCCATTGAGAGTTACTACTATCCAACTTTTCTAGAAGGGTCTATAACCATCAAGTTTTTGTTTTTGTATTTTGGTGGCGTTATAGTGGCGTCAATTCCAAGTTATCAACGACACAAAAATGATTCCAGCTACGCGGCGCTAGGCGCATCAGGTGGAGTCTCGGCTGTAGTCTTTGCCGTAATCATGTTTGCCCCTTGGCAAAACCTATATCTTTACGGAATCATAGCAATACCACAAATACTCGCAGGGGTTGGTTACCTTTATTACTCATGGGTAAAAGATAAAAATGCCACCGACAATATTGGCCACATGGCTCATTTTACCGGTGCTATATGGGGATTTATGTTCACAGGATTTATGAACTTTGACCTGTTCGGTCGGTTTGTTGACTTAACTTTAAGAGGCCCTAGTTGGTTATAGGTAGTCATGGAGCGGCCCTAAAAGCGTGTCAACTATGGATTGTTTTGATGAAGAGTCAAAACGACGTCTAGCCGTCCTGTTGGTTGTCGAAAGACCGTTGCTCAGCGATTGTTTCTATTTGTTTGCGCAGTTCAGGGTCCTTGCTAAGCATTTGATTAAAGTCTTTGGTATGCAGGACCAGCAGTTCACTAAAGCCATCAGACACGACGCTTGCCATGCGTGGCTTTTGATACAGCAAAGCCATCTCGCCGAAACAATCGCCGCTACCAATAATCACTGTTTGTGTGTCTAGATCAATTCGAATAGCGCCCGAAGATATAAAATACATGGCATCTGGTGGACCGCCTTTCGAAAAAATAAGTTCACCCGGCAGTGCCAAGCGAGGCTTAAGTAATTTAGCTATATCATGTTGCACGCTTTGATCTAGGTTTTGGAAGAAATCCATTTTTGAAACCAATGTCTTAGCATCCAAGCCTAAATCTAAACTCAGTGATTGCTGCAACTCTTGATAGCGTTCGCTCATATCCTCTTTTAGACTACTAGCCACTTCTTTACTGATGAGCGAGCTCGCTAACATGTCTTTATACTCGCTCTGCTCCAAACGCATTGCCGTTTGTTGCAATACGCGTTTCTCCAACGCCTTTGCATACTCAGGGTAACAAGCCCGAAGCGCCTGTAATGCCTGCTCTGTTTCTAGATCGCGTTGCGCCAATATTGCTTTGAGTTCATCTGTTGTTTTAGCGCCAAGCATATCGGCAAGTTGGGTTTCAACAATATTATTCAACTCATGTAAGACCGTGCACTCCGCTTCCAACACTTGAAAACGATTCGCTAAGTTTTTGGCCAATAGGCTAGTAATACCGAATGTGCGCTGAAGCCTCATGGCCCACTTTGTGTGCCAATGAAAACCGAGTTTACCGCGATATTGATTTAGGTAGGCGTCGAGCCCACCCGATTTGATGCTGTCGCTGATATCCGCCGCATGACCAAACAAACTGCGTGCCGTGTCAGGCGAAATCTCGGCCTGATCCAGCATCTTTGCATAGGCCTTGTTCTCGTTCATGCACACCATACGCAGGCCAATCAACAACCAATCATCATCGCTTAATTTATTATCTGTGACGTTTTTTGCGCTATCCGCAATTAGTTGCTCATAAGGTTTCACCACCTGATTCGTTTGTTCTTCGCCTATGTGCATGGCACGCGCAGATCCCTGTACTCTGGTACTCACGCTGGCCATAGCCTTAGAAAATGCTCTATCGCGAATTGCCGCGTCGGCCGGACCAAGCTTGGCCAAACCAAAAGCTCGCATAACGAGTGAGACAGTGGTGGCATTAATGGCTAAGGTGAACAAGACAAAACCCGTTACCATTACGCCTAAAAATTCTTGGATCTGCGGTGAAAAACCATCATTTTCCATTACCGCTAGGGCGAGCGCTAATGACACCGCGCCGCGCAAGCCTCCCCAGAACATCACGGCTCGATAACCAGTGCTCACTTGAGCCGACCAGCCCAACTTGCTCATCACGGGCACCAACCCAAATATAATGGCAAAGCGTGCAATAAAGCCTGCCAATAGCAATACGCCAAGCCAGACAAATTGTTGGCTGCTCATGGCCGCCATAATCGAGGGTACTTTTAAGCCGACCAGAATAAAGATAACCGAATTCGCCACAAAGCCAATTTGCTCCCATACTTCTTCTAATCCATGCCACGTGCTTTGCGTAATAACACTGCGCCCTCGTGAACCCAGCACTAAAGCGGCTGTGACCACGGCCATAACGCCAGATACATGCAGGCTGTGTTCGGCAATAATAAAAGACAAATAGGCGAGCGAGATGGTCAGTGTTATTTTTGGTAAGTTAGACTCGCCAATATTTACCAGTAAAACGCAGATGATTCTCGCTGTTACATAGCCAACTAAAATACCGCCAAAAAACACCGTAACAAACGACGCAATACCACTAAACAGAGTAGGGTCAGACTGCCCAAGCATCATGGCCGAGATAATAGTGAACGCCACAATTGCCGTGGCATCGTTAAACAGGCTTTCGCCTTCAACCAGAATGGCCAATCGCTGTGGTGCACCCAGATCTTTAAATATGGCAACTACTGCCACGGGGTCAGTGGCAGAAACAATGGCTCCTAACAACAAGCACGCCAGTATGGGCATATGAGTTACATACGCCATGGTGAAGCCGATCACCGCAGTTGAAATAAGCAAACCAACAATGGCCAACATAAGAATCGGGGATATATCGTCAAACAGACGACGCACATCAATGGCAAACGCTGACTCAAATACCAAAGCGGGTAAGAACACAAAAAACACGGCTTCGGAAGTGATCTCTAAAGAGTTTAACGCATGAACAAACTCATGCAAAAAGCCGAGCCCCGGTATCGTTAATAGAACCTCTGTGCCCAATCAGATCAATACACCAATCGCCGCCAACATAACGGTGAAGGGGAGCCTAAGCCGAGTTGCCAACGGTACAACCATTACCGCCAATGCAAGCAGGCCTGTAATTCCCAGCACCATCAGCATGGTCTGGTGTTCTACCGTTTGGGCGACTTGCACTACTTGTTGAGCGGCGGCAGAGGCGTTATTCATTGGTGTCTCATATTAATTTTTAGCGAATATTGAACAGTGCCTGATCTAAGCAGTGCTGACAAGTGAACTCGAAATAATTACTCGAAGAACACCCTTATAAACGGCATAAATCACCTGCTAAAATCAATTACCATGCTGGGTTTACGGCGTGTGTCTTGTCGCGAAGCACATTTGGAGTTTTAAGAGGGCTGATATCGCCACAATTGGGTAGGCTGACTAATTGTGGGAAAAAATAGTTGAGAAATTGCCATACTCGTTAGCTGATAGACCCACTGAGTTAAGAGTCACAATGGGCGACATTGGCAAGCAATACTGGCAGACTATATTTATGTCAAATTGATCTGGGTCAACATCAGAGTTGTGTAAATGTGAAAGACTTAATATTGGTTGTTAGTCAGTTCTAACAGCGCCGAGTAGACCTAAGTTATCACTCTAGAGGAGAAAAAAATGGAAAGCCTTCCACATAGCTATAACGTTACAGCAACGGGCAGCAAGCAGGGAACGATAGATCTCACAAGCCAAGGTTTAACAACTATCGCTTCAGCCGCTCCAGCTCAATTTGGAGGTCCGGGTGACAAATGGTCGCCAGAGACGCTGCTAGTCGCTGCAGTCGCAGACTGTTTTATCTTGACCTTCAAGGCAATATCTCGCGCCTCGAAGTTGGAATGGGAATCTATCAGTTGTCAGGTCGAAGGAACGCTAGATCGAATCAACGACATTACGCAGTTCTCAGAGTTTAAATTGCACGTAGTGCTGGATGTTCCGAGTGGGGTTGACGAGAAAAAGGCCGTGCGACTGCTGGAAAAATCTGAACACAGCTGCCTAATAACCAATTCACTTTCGGCAAAAACACATCTTGATATTCAGGTGCGGAGTACGCATTGACGCTTCGCGAGGGGGATTTTTAGGTAACTGGGGGAGTAACTGACGGCAACTGAAACAGCGTTTAGAATCTCTCACTTATAATGTGTGTCTAACTATTACAGCGACACTAAATGCTACTAGCTACAACTATACTGTTAGGGCGAGCACAGCAAGCGAATAGATTGTGAATAAAATGGCCCAGGTCTTAAACCGAGCAGGAAAGGAAATGACTAGAACCATTAACATAATACCCACCGATGGAACTGCAATCGAAGGAATGATTGCATTGCCATACATAGATATATTTACGTACGGCCCTACGAGAAAGTAAAGCAACATCGATGCGGCAGATAAGCGGCCTAGACCCTTGCTCTGTTCCAACATATCGATCTTACTTTCCTCTGGTGCAGGTAACGCCATTTCCGCAGCTCCATAGAGAAAGATAGAGCCTATTATAAGTACGATAAAGTCCAAGAATGCCCACACGTCAACGTCGCGTAATCCCCAGCCCACCCACCACAGTTGCAATATGTAAAATAAGAACACAGAGTGCCCAGATTGCCGACGACCAGTGAAATTCGACGCGCTCATGAGCGCGGGTAAGCATGGCAATAGTATGCAGTAGACGCGTGATAGCCAAACCCAGAATGATAGAGACGGCAATAAAGATGTATTCGTGTTGTGTCAATTTGGATTGTTGGGTTGGGTTGAATTGTCGTTGATTTGTATGTCCTTGCGCGACGCAGAATAGCTACGCCTTCTTGGTTTGTCCAATATTCCTGAGAGCGACAGCGGCAATAATTGCAGTCGCTACTTCATACATTATCGCGCCGTAGGTATAAGCGGTAACTGGGTCAATTGAAACCAGTAGAGAGATGAGTCGGGCCAGCGCTAGGGAACCGATGGCCAATACTAACAGCATGAGGCCAGCTTGATAGTACTCAGAACGCAAAGCAGCCAGTGTACAGAATAGACCGAGCCCGGTTTGTAGCCCTCCGTACATTGCGCCGACCTCTGCGAAAGCATCGCCAGTACTGATCTCGAGACCCGCAAATCCCACCGGTATGTTCGGTGAGACAAGCCCGACAAGTCCATAACCTACCAACACTAGCGCTGAGGTCCAAAGAATAAATTTGCCTATCATCATTTACTTCCTCTACAGGTTTGTTCGATTTTTATTTCAGTTTTTGAGCTATCTGTTTAGCTATTATCTGCGCGGCAAATAATTTGGATTGGAATTGTGGGTTACGCGAAGCACTCGCCACAGGCTGGCTGGAGAAGTAAGCAATGACCACGTTAGCACTGCGGTTTATATAAATCACCTGGCCATGAACCCCGACAGCCGCGTACTCGCCTTGCTCGTCATCAATAATCCACCACATGTTTTTGTACGCAGTCCATGAGTTGTCCTGGTACTTGCTATTGCTTTTCATTTTCTGTTTGTCTTTAGCCGTAATTCGCAGACTTTCATCGACCCAATCTGCGGGGATAACTTGCTCATCGTTTACTTTGCCCCGATTAAGAATCATCTGCCCGAACAAAGCTGCATCGCGAAGCGATGTGGTCATTCCGCCCGTTGCTACTGGGATGTAGGCACGGTCAACTGCAATTAACGCGTCGTGTTCTGCACCCAATTTTGACCAGATGTTTTGCTGAATAAAATCCTGAATAGGCATGCCGGATACGCGCGCCACTAGCCAGCCGATCACATCGGCGTTGGCGGAGTTGTAGTCAAACACATCACCAGGTTGCAGCGCTTTATCTTCACCCACAAATTTTTCGAGGAAATCATAAACCCCGTAAATCTCGGTGGTTTCAGGCAAAGCATCTCGCCCTCCCGGAACGTAAGCCATGTTCAAAGCTGGTCCATAGTATTTGAAAAAGTCAGAGTCTTCATCTGTGTAGTTCTCTTTAAAGTCGATAGCACTGCTGTGGTTAAGAACATTTTGAATTGTTGCACGCTCAAAGCCGCTGCCTTTTAACTCGGGTATATACTTGGCGGGTGAGTCTGATAATTTGATATCGCCATTCTCAACCAATATACCTAGGGCGGTGCTCACAAGAGACTTAGTGGCCGAAAACCATATGTGATGGTCGTGGCGGTTCATGTCGCCATAGTAACGCTCAAATAACACTTTGTTATCTTGCAATACTACAAAGCCATCCGTATCGGTAGTGGCTAGTATGTCTTCCACAGTGCTGGGTTTACCAAATCCATCGATCAGTTTCAGTTTGCCAAATTCAGCATTATTTTTTTGCTCCAGTTCAGTGACGCGTCCCTCTCTGGGAATCGTTAGTACGTTGTAGGGCGCGCTAATGTTATGAAAAGCCCATTTATTAAAAGGGGGAAGGCGATAATTTTTGAACGTAACCTGATTGTCTATACTGGGTTTCGTGCCCTGCATGATCAAGCGTTGGTTTGAATTCTCGGCCGTGAGTGAGGTTGCGAAGCAGAGTAGGCCAAGAGCAACTATCGTAAATACATCTTTCATATCATTATCTCAATTAAAGGGTGTAAGCCAGCAAAGATACCAAACGTATCAGAGTGTTTTGCCCAATTGGGTAATGACTAAGAATACAGTGTTTTCTCTTGCCATAAAAATTAAGGGGTTAGAACCCCTTAATTAAAGGCGGCCCCTTAAGGCTTTTTACTTTGGCTGTTTGGCGATAATGCTTCCGCCAGATAGGACAATAATTTCGCCTTCCTCTAAAGGCTCCCATGCTTCGTCTGTTAATGGCACACTTGCAACGAGGCTAACCAGCTGACTGTCGCCGTCAATCGAAAGGCCTTTTGCGGAAAAACTCTTTTGTAACCGACCGCACTGGCGCTTTAGTACCACTAGACCAGGCGCTTCAATCTTTTTGGATTCTCTGTTGGTGCGGCGGTCGCCATGAGCAAAAAGAACATCGCCGTCTGAATATAAAAAATTTGCTGGGCCAAAACATCTGAGCTCGCTTGCGAATTGCGCAACCGTGGCTAATCTAGCCTCTAAAGGTGGAACCTTGCCGGTTTCAATCCAAAGTGCGCTCATACGCTCGAGCAGCTCACAAAATGCGCGCTCTGAATCGGTTTCGCCAAGCGCTTGAAACCGGCGCGGCTGGAAGAAGGGCGAGTCAAAAATACCTGCCAGGTGGCCGTTATGCGCAAACACATGTGCGTATCCCCCCAACTCACGTACAAAGGGCTGTGTATTAGAATAAGTTCGAGCGCCGGTGGTTGCTTTGCGAATATGCGCAATGACCAGACGACTCGTTAGGGAGTGATCTTGGATAAAGCGAACCCAATCGCTTTTTGCGGCCGCTTCAGCTTCTTTGACGAGGCGAGCGTCTCGGCCTGCATAGTACGCGACGCCCCAACCGTCAATGTGCGGTCCCGACCCACCTCCATGTTCTGCAAAGGCATGCAGCGAAAAATTTAGCGTCGCGACCTCATTGCTAGACATTCCAAGTAGTTCACACATGCGCGGTAACCTCGTTTAAAGCGGTGTTGGCCCGTATAAAGCAGTAAATAGTTCTGCGCCTTTTTAACTGCTTGCCTTCATTACAAATTTTACTTATGTCAGTTTACACTTAATTCAATGAGCTGAATAAAGACGGTCGTAGAGCACGATTAATTGAACCTTCGCAAAACAATTATCAGAGCTTTTCTACAACAGCCTTTAGCTTGGCCTGAACCTGATTTGCAATATCGCCAAGTGAAGCATTTTCGACCGACTTCATCGACTCTGCTGGGTTCACTGCAGACACTTCAACCAAGCCTGGTTTAAGCTCCTGTACGATCACATTACAGGGCAGCATGGTACCGATTTTATCTTCTGCCTGAAGAGCTTGATGCGCCAACACTGGATTGCACGCTCCCAGAATACGATAGGCTCGAAAATCCACATCGATTTTGGCCTTGAGCGTTTTCTGAATGTCGATATCGGTAAGAATTCCAAAGCCCTCTTCTTTGAGGATATCGGTTACCCTGGCGATTGCTTCGTTCATAGACATGTTTAGTTTTTTACTAAAGTGATAAGTCATTTTGCTGTCCTATGGTTTAGATATGTAGAGCGTGCTCACCGATCATCTTTAACCGGCGAGTAATTAATTATGACTAGCAGCGCCTAAGAAACCAGTGGCATTGATAAAGGCTGATAACCTTTTAGAGTGATACGGCTGTATGGGCATGCGTTGAGCGAGCCGTGTGCTCAAATGTTTGTCTTTCACATAATCAGAGTATAGAAAGTTGACGCGCACCCCTTGATCCACATCAAAATCGAAAACGAAAATAGTAGAAAATATTTGAGATGACTTGCGCGATATGGAGTCAGAAGTAGGAACAAAATTAGTAGAAGCAAAGCTAACAGTAAACTAACGGAGCAAAGACTTTTAGTACTTTACTTGTCATTGCTTCTGCTTGTAACTAAACCTCATCAATCTCAAGGTAGCAGCCTTATGACCAATGAGGTTGCCATAGTTTCTCGCTCAATTGTCCTCTTCTCTTAAGTGTTCCTTAAGCTTCTGCGACTAAGCTTCTCGATACTTACTTAGTATGTCTCGCGAATGGAATGGGCAAGAAAATCATTAATCAAAAAAATAATCTGCATTTTGAAAGCATAATTATCGGCACTGGTTTTTCAGGTTTGTTGGCGGCGATTCGTTTACAGAAAAAACGTTGTAGCGACTTTGTTATGTTGGAAAGAAGCCCAGAGCTCGGTGGAACTTGGCAGATCAACTCGTACCCGGGTGCCGAGGTTGATATTCCAACCAGCCTTTATTCCATCTCTTTTGTGGCCTACCCGTTTAAGAAAACCTTTTCCCCGCAAAGCGAATTGCTCGCATACACAAACCATATCATTGACAAGTTTGGTCTGAGAAAGCAGGCAAAGACAAATCAGGTGGTCAACAAGCTTACTTATGATGAAAGCGATTGTTTGTGGAATGTAGAGACTGATTCGGGCGAGCGATACACTGCCCGTTTTATTATTGATACCAGCGGTGTGCTGGCTAATCCGCATATTCCCAATATAAAGGGTAAAGAGACTTTCGATGGACCGATATTCCATGCTGGACACTGGGATCACAGTGTCGCATATGAAGGCAAACGTGTCGGCGTAATCGGGTCCGGATGTTCAGCGGCGCAGATTGTTCCCGCTATAGCCGATAAAGTTGCTAGGTTGACCCTGTTCATGGGCAAGGCACAGTGGATTCTTCCTCGCTCAGACCGGCATTACGGCGCTATAGAAAGTTTTGTTCGAACGCTGCCGGGCATTCGCCACCTGATTCGTTTAAGCGTTTTTATTTATTATGATATTCGGTTTCTTGCATTCCGCCGCTACCCAGGGACCGTAACCATTAGCCGAATCATGAAGAGCTCTTATAGGAGCAGACTGAAAAAGCATCTGGAAAAATACATCCAAGACGATACTTTGCGTCAGCATATGATGCCCGATTACGAATTGGGCTGTAGGCGGGTTATACCGTCAAACAACTACCTTCCCGCGTTGTCTCGTGACAACGTGGATGTGGATATCAGTGGAATTGAATGTATTACGCCCCAGGGTATTAAAACAAAGGACGGTAAGGAGATACCTCTGGACGTCATCGTGTACGCCACGGGATATTTTGCCTATTCGAATATGAAAAAGGCATTAACGTTTCAAGTCTATGGCCTGGGCGGTCGGAACCTCAACAGCGAATGGGAAAAAGAGGCCGTCTCCTATAAAGGCATTACCGTTTCTGGCTACCCAAATTACTTTAAAGTTAACGGCCCGAACACCGGCACCGGTCATAGCTCCCAAATGTCGTATATGCAAGTGGCGACCGATTATATCGTTCAAGCCATCAGTGCTGTAAAACGGGATAAAAGCATAAAAGCCATCAATCCCAAACAGAATCTTCAGGATGCATATGTTGCTAAAATGAGAGAAAAAATGAAAAAGACTGTATGGCAAAACGCTACTTGCACCGCCTTTTATAGAAAGAATATGACTGAAGAAGTCACCAGTCTCTCCCCTGAGCCAGTAACTGGATTTATTTTTTCACGCAAATGGTTTAACTTGAATGATTTTCATTTATTAGAGTGACTGGCCATACCAGAACACCGTTAAGGCATAGCGATTAAAGGGATCTCAGCTTGCGATAGTTCCTCAAACAAACGTTGATAATTTATGTTTTCAATTTATCATCATTAATAATTAATATTAAATTTGTAGAGCAATCACTAATGTCCTTTCAATTGACGGCTAGCGACCCTAAAAGGTATTCGCTGGCAATGATGTTGTTGGTCTTAACGGCAGTCCAAACACAAGTACAAAGGACAGTCGTTATAGGAGAGAGGTAAGATCTGGGCTGTGACGAGCTTTAATCTGTGGTTTAGAGTGTCTGTCTGATTGAAGTCGTTACACAAACACACCAAAGTTTGGGCAAATTGTTTAATTACTCAATTGATGGGCGAGCGAACTACTCACCATTGCATTTGGTGAGGAGGCAGCTCTTTGAATTGCGTGTTTATCCGAATAAACTTCGGTGTGACCGCGTACTGGGCGTACGCTGATAGCGATGGTCTTCATAGAGCTGGCGCACAATATGCTCAGATCCCACCCAGTGGCCAAAGTGCTGCTCAAACTGGGTGATGAGCGTATGCCAAGCATCTTTATCTAAACTCAGCCTTTTTAGCAACCCCGGCTCATCGCTTGTGATAAACCCCTTTTTCGTAAGATGCACAATACGTCCGCTCCACTCGACTAATTGGATGTAATCATCAAGCCTAAATGGGATTCCATTTGTCTTTTTATTGATACCTGTAAATTGGTCTAAACATCGAACAGGTTCGGTCTGTTTAGCTATCGAATTAATTCGACTCTTAATACTGGTGAAGTCCGAGTGTTCTGGAGTACGGGCTAGTTTTGCTCGAATAGGGTTTAAATCAACATAAGCCATACAAGCTAGCAACGCTCTGTCGTCCAACAAAGCTTGGCTTTTAAAACGACTTTCCCAAAAATGACCTTTACATTGGTCTTCTTCGTTAGCCATAACGGCTACCGCATGATTGACGATTTTCATAAACCAAGAAATGCTCATCAGGCGGTCACGCCATAGAGCAACAGATTTATTTAGCTCATCTTGCTCAGCGATAGGCAAGACCTCACCGGCCATGAATCGTCTGGAAAACACTGTGCCTGAATAGAGCGAATGCCACCGAACAATTACCTCTTTAGCAGACCAGTCCTTGGCTTGTTCAGGGCAAACTCGAAGAACAACATGATAATGATTACTCATTACGGCGTACGCGCACACTTTAATGGCGAATGCTTCTGCTGTGTTTAACAGTTTCTGTTCGAGCCATTCTCGGCGGTGTTCGTACGACTTACCTGATTTACGGTCTTCGCCACAAAGAAACGCCTGGCGAACACAACGTGAGACGCAGTGGTAATAGGGCGTATCCGAAAGAGAGATAAGCGTGCTTCTAGGCTGAGTCATTCCGTTGGCTCATTTAGATTGAAGAGGCTTAGTTATAACCAGAACTTAACAATAGTGATAGTCTTAAAAGCGTGTGATGAGATGGATACCTCGTCTTACGGCATCAAGTGCCAAAATGAGGTTCATCACAACCAACTGCGAGGTATCCACCTATGAATAATCATACTGTTATTGGTGTCGATTTGGCAAAGACTGTCTTTCAAGTAGCCGTTCAACACGGCCAACAAATCACATCAAATAAGAAGCTCACTCGATCAAAACTGGTTGAGTTTATGACCCAACAACCACCGTCTGTGGTGGTTATGGAAGCGTGCTATACCGCGCACTATTGGGCGAGGGTGTGCGAAGCACATGGGCATACGGTTCGGCTCATCCCAGCACAACACGTAAAGCCGTTTACGCGCGGCAATAAAACCGATGCTAATGATGCGATAGCCATCATTGAGGCCGCGCAGCGGCCCAACATAATTGATGTGCCTGTTAAAACTCAACATCAACAAGACATTCAGTCTCTGCACCGGATCCGCGAACGCTTGGTCGGCAACCGTACCGGCTTGATGAATCAAGTCAGGGGCTTGTTGGCCGAGTACGGATTAATTAGCGCTAAGGGCAACAAAGGCTTTGTTGTACTAATGGAACTCGCTCTAAACAGCGATGAATTATCATCGTTGATTAAAGATGAGGTGCAACGATCACTTGATGAGTTACAACTGTTACGTGACCGCACTGAGGCCATTGAAGCAACGCTTCGAGAGTACCTCAAAAGCGACCGCCATTGCCAGATCATCAGCACGATTCCTGGTATCGGGGTAATTAACGCCACAGCTCTGGTCTGTAAGTTTGGTAACGGGTCACAGTTTAGGCAAGGACGCTCACTTGCTGTAAACCTTGGGCTAACGCCCAAGCTCAGCGCGAGCGGCCTACGCTCGCAGATGCAGGGCATCAGCAAACGAGGTGATCCGTACTTACGCAAACAGCTCATTCATGGTGCTCGCGCATTACTGGGTGTCTGTGATAAACGACCAGACGATGCTTTATGCCGGTGGGCGAATCGGATCAAACAACGCCGAGGCGGTCAGATAGCAACCGTAGCGATAGCCAATCGATTGGCTCGACTGGTCTGGGTGCTACTACACAAACAAGAAGTGTATCGACCGATGCCTGCGTGAGAGCGGGCTGTAATCCTACCCAATAAAGCCGTACCAACAACTTAACGAATGACCATCCACTGTTGCCGTTACTGATGAGATAAAGGGTTAATCCCACCTGAGCAGAGCCTGTCTGGGACAAGGTTTTACACAAGACCGTGCGTGTGTTTAGGCCGCTCGGGTGCGGATCTTCATCTGGGCTCGATCACAGTTTACTGATGATCATAGAGAAGCCGTATATATGTCAGCGCAACCTGTTTTTATCAGAGGGCAATAATGGTAATCATTCGTTAATAAGGAATCGATGCAAAGCATCGATAAGGCATTGCTATGCCTTTACAATGGGGAGGTATCCATATATGTCCCGTTAGTTATTCTCGAACCTTTGAAGATGAATGTCTCGACTTTTTGAGCCGCCGATCAAAATCAATCTGGGAGCGTCTTGCTTTCTGATCCAAACAAAAGCTTGTTGACGATACTTGCTTGCAAGAGCGATAGCTTCGCCGCATTCAATGCCAACAACCAAAATCGAAGGTTCGCTTGGCCAGCTAGAACCTTGCCCTTTACCCTCACCTAAAAAGTACTTATACCCAGCAAGCTCAATATCTTGTACTAACGCGGCGTGTGCCTTGATATTTTCATGATCGCTTAGCGGGTTACTATCTGGGTTATAAGCACTAATGAACGCAGCGGTGTTGGAGTTTGATTGTACGAGCAACTCTTCGACCTCTTTAGAGTACATACCGACATTTAGAACAATTGTTGCTTCACCATGAGTTACGCGATAATCAGTAGCTATATATGCATTCACAAGATCATCCGAGACTTCTTCAGCCGCGGCTTTTAAAGATTTCAACAAAATTGATTTTTCATGAAGTAGTCGGGGTGAAACGACATGGCCCACTCTAGATCTTATGCGCGACTCTAGTGTTTCCTCTGCGTCTAATATGGCTCCCTGTGTGTTATTCCCTTCTGGACCGTAACCCAAATTTTGCAAAACCTGACTTTTTGCAGACCGCACTCTTGGATGATGATAAAGGTCATTAATGGTTGGTATTAAGATCGGTGCACTCATATTTACGGGATCATCACTTGAAGACAGTTTATCTAGAATTTCAACAATATCATCATATCCGTGTTTTTTAGCATAATCATGTAGAGACTCCCCGCTCTCCATGGTTAATATAGTTGACGCTCCTTTTTCTATGAGAGCAGCAACGGCTTTCGTGTCTCCTCGGCGCACCGCATTTAATAGATTGCCCGTCGCTTTCTCGGCTTTGCGGGCTTTACCTAATTCCGCTCTCACTCTTTCCTTTTCTAAGTTTCTTTCCTTTCTTACACGGTCGTACTCGCGATGAGCCTGATATTCGGCCCAAGACCTTGCACCTTTAGCGAAGTAATCATAACTGCAAGTGTTGCTCACTACCCAATCAAATGCGTCGGAAACAGGTTCTTCTAAATCCCCAATAAGACGTTGAAGGTGTGTAACGCTGCCAACCCCGCTAATAGAGTCTTCGTACATTGCTAAGCCCTTTATCAAAGCAATTTTTTCGGATCTATTCAGGGGGCTTATTTGAGCCAAGGCTCTTGCCCCAACCGAAGCGCTGTATTTGCGTGCTACTGAAGGTTTAGCCCACCCGGGCAGCTTGCGGAGTTCCTCGGCGTTTTCTTTCAGTCCAGCAGCTATTAATGCGTTTAAAAAATAGGTTGTTTCCATTTAAGCTCCCTCAAGCCGCAACACTACTCATTAAAGCGTGTGTCCTGCTAGTTCTTCGACCTTGCGTGTTTTTCCATCGGTTAGCAAACACATCTGTTCTTCCTTTAAACAGGCTCATGAATAATTTTACTTTTTGATCGGCTGAGAGTGTCTTTGAGTTTTGTGTGGTTGCTATTGAGCCCGCACTGCTATTTAACAAAATCTTTTTCTCTGTCAACAGCTCCTTTTTTTGCCGTTCTAGTTCGACTAGCTGTTGTTCGATAATGTTTAGTTTATCTTCATTCATTATGTGATCGCAGGCTGACATAGAATACGGATCAGCGCCTGCTCCGACTATTTACAGTTCGCCAGTTAATTTTTTCAGGGTTCCATATCGAATTTATTTTTGAAACATAACGATGAGTTTTTGCATTATTTTTTCGAGTGAAAGCACCGTTATCTCGTTTGGCAGCTTATATTCATCGCCACCTAAATGAACAACCCATTTAGATGTTGGGTTTATATCTTCACAAGCAATATGAAAGCCTTTGCTTAGCGTTGGAGAGCTTGAGCGTTTGATTTCAATTGCAATCAGTTCGTCTGCGAAGCTCAGCAAAAGGTCGATTTCAACACCCGTTGCGGTTCGGTAAAAATAAGCATCCACATTTCGTGGGCAAATAGACAGGATGTTTTCTATCACAAACCCCTCCCAGCTATTGCCAGAAACAGGGTGGCCTAATAAACCGTCGTAGGTAGAAATATTTAGTAGTGCGTGAACTAAGCCACTATCACGAACATAGGTCTTGGCGCTTTTCACTAAGCGTTTTTTTGTATTCGTGTGCCAGGGGCGTAGCTTTCGAACCAGCATTAAATCGACCATCAAATCAAGATAGCGACTCGCGGACTGCCCTGAAATTCCAAGACTGCCGGCCATTTGTGCTGCGTTAAATAATTGGCCTTGGTTGTGAGCAAGCATTGTCCAAAATCGTTGTAGCGTTTCGGCAGGAACACGCATCCCTAGCATTGGAATATCTCGTTCGAGATAGGTTCTAATAAAGTCCAGGCGCCAACTTAAATCATTGTCGTCATTAACGTATGCTTCAGGAAACCCACCGCGTAACCAAAGAGCACCTTCGTTTTCCTGATTAACTTCTAATAAGTTAAGAGGAAATAGCTCTTGGTAGGAAATGCGTCCCGCTAGTGATTCTGAAGATTGGTTTAATAACTCGTTAGACGCGGAGCCCAGTAATAGAAATTGAGAAAATGTATGACTATTGCGTCGGTTGCGATCAATCTGGCTTCTTAATATTGGGAATAAATCAGGTCGCCTTTGAACTTCATCAATAATAATCAGTCGGTCAGCATATTGATCAAAGTAATAACTTGGATCGCCAAGCTTTTGAATATCCCTGGGGTCTTCAAGATCAATATAAATACTTTCAAGCTTATCTGATATTTTATGAGCGAGAGTCGTCTTGCCAACTTGCCGCGGCCCTAACAACGCAACAGCAGCAGACTTTTTAAGTTGACTGTGTATTTTTGAGTAAAGTTGTCTTTCTAACATGGTTGTAAATATACCAGATTATGGAGTATTTACAATGTTGATCGAAGATTGTTGGGTGATTGTATATCTTCCATTCGATGGTAGATATACAAATGCTTTAGAGTAATTATTGGTTTAATAATTGAGTTTGTTAAAACTATAGAGCCGATTAAGCAAGGGAAATGTACTGAACTGTACCGTTTTAAAACTAAGAGATAATGCCAATAATTTAATCGAATATAAGGTATTGATAAATATAAGAAAAATGGTGGCCAGGGACAGAATCGAACTGCCGACACGGGGATTTTCAGTCCTTTGCTTGCGGTCTTGACTGAGCTTGACTCAACTTAATTAATCTGCCATTTATTATTATATTCAATAGGTTATAATCATACCGAGTTTAATAGCGATTAACCGAAATTGACGTAATTTCGTGACCTTATCGTGACCAAAATTGAATTGATTATGCCTGAACATATTAACTTCACTAAAGCTACTCTGGATTCCCTGCCAAATTCAGTGAAAGGTAAGCGCACCTACTACCTTGACGAGAATAAAAAATCCGATGACATAAAGGGCTTTGGTGTTGTTGTCGAGCACAATGGTAAAAAACATTTTGTACTGACTCAGTACTTTAAAAGAGACAGGCAAACAGTGCGCTTGAGGTGCGGTGAATGGCCGCTCGTCAAAATTGATGTAGCTAGGAATCGTGCGCGAGAATTGCAGCACTCATTGATAAGCGGAATCCATCCACGGGATATTGAAAAGCAAAAGCTAATTGATAGAAAGGCTCAAAAGGTTGAAGACTTGCGAGGGAGCGTAACGCTAAAGGATGTCTGGGATGAGTATATTGAGGCTAACAAGTCCAATTGGAGTGAGTCGCACTATAAAGACCACCAAAAGTCCATGCAGCCTGCGGGTCTGAAACGACGGCGTTCCAATAAAAAAACTGTTGCTGGAGTGTTAAATAGCTTTTCTGCTGTGCGGCTGGCTGATTTCACATCAGAGACGATTGTGCGATGGATAGAAAAGGAGAAAAAGACTCGGCCAACCGTGACAGCGCGAGGATATAGATTATTACGCGCGTGTCTGAACTGGGCCGACGGAGAGGAAAGGTATCAAGACCTAGCCGACGTGGACAGGCTATTTAAAAATGGGATGATTCGTAAATCACTACCCAAAATAAAAGCTAAGCAGGATGCTTTAGAGAGTCAGCATTTACCTCACTGGTTTAAGGCTGTAAGGATGATCGACAATCCAGTCATCTCGGCGTATCTCCAAGGGCTATTAATAACAGGTGCTAGGCGCGAAGAGTTAGCGGGGTTGAAGTGGGAGGATGCAGATTTTCAATGGAATAGTGTGCGCATTAAGGACAAAGTGGAAGGTGAACGGGTAATCCCACTAACGCCGTACCTCGCTAATTTGTTGAACGCGCTCCCTCGCAGAAATGAATGGGTGTTCAGTAGCCCGCAATCTGAATCAGGTCGGCTGAGAGACCCTTACAGAAAACATGTAAATGCGCTAGCGCTGGCGGGGTTGCCTCCCGTATCACTTCATGGTTTGAGGCGGAGTTTTGGGAGTTTGTCCGAATGGGTAGAGTGTCCCGTTGGTGTTGTTGCTCAGATTCAAGGGCATAAGCCAAGCGCTATTGCTGAAAAGCATTACAGAGTGCGGCCTCTAGATCTTTTGAGGCTATGGCATACCCGAATTGAAGCGAAGATTCTTGAATTCGCTGGTTTAGAGCAACCAACAGGTCCGCTAGAGCACATAAGGGCAGTAAGATGAGAGAGTTCAGTGAAGCGGAGTTAGTTGCCGAAACCAAACAGGAGAAGATAAAGGTTATTTTACGCTTGGGTGGTTACGATTATCCTATACATGGCAAATGGCATGTCCATGCTCCTCTGCCGGAGATTACAAGGGGTGTGGCGGCTTATAGGTATGGTATTCAGGAATATGAACGAGCGGAAGAGAAGATGCAGCAGAGCCTTCATCATCACGATGAATTAGCTGTCTTAAGTGAAAAACTTCTAGATGACCAGTATCAGAAAGCTTTAGATCTCTACATTTCTAATTGGAATGAATTCAAAAGCGAAGAGCATAGAAAGAGCCTAGCTAGGGAAGTGGCTAAAAAACGAATAGGGGGTTTGTTATCGGAAGGCTACAAATCTGACAAGAATGAAGTGCGAGCGGAGTATCAAGCCCTGCGAGCGACTCTTTCCCATATTAGTGATCAGTATGCAGCGGAAACGATTAAGGCTGCTGAGCGTTCGCAAGAGGCATTGAAGGAGGCGTTGAAATCAATCCGCCGCCTAGATAGGAATCTTAACCCATTAAAATTCCCGTCAACCTGGCAGAACACTTTGAATTTCATAAATGCCGTTTGCCCAGCATTAAGGTTACCTCAAAAGAAAGGATTTCATGCGCAGATCAAACAGGCAGAGAAAAATGGGGCGACGATATGCTTGTTTGACCTAAATAGTACCGACAATGCTTGGAGCCAAGTTTTTGGTGAAATTCAAAAAGAAGATCGGCCTTAGCAAGACTTAAACATAGATTTTTCATCCGTAGGATGCAAAAAGGAACCCCTCCCTATTGGTTATGTTCTCGTAACTAATTGATATAAATCATATTAATCTCTTTAGATCTAAAAATAAAACGCTTGCCAAGGGAGGGTATCTCTCTCCGAAAATGTAAAACGCTGTAGGCATGGGTTAAATCCAACCTGTGTTCAACTAACTTGAAAAAGCGTGATTACATATGAATAGACAAGAGATTTTATTAGATATTGCTCAGACCCTAAATTGCTCAGTAAAAGAAGTGCCTGGTGATTTTCCGGACAAGCAATTGAATGCGATTTTTGGCCTCGCACAAGGAACGCTTGAGGTGAGGCGCTCTCGCGGTGAAATAGATATTCCAAGCTATAAATTAGGTCGCTCACGTCGCACACCATTGTGTGCCGTTATCCAATTTAAGCTCTCACAAATCAGTGATGGGGGTGTCTAATGGACAGAATAACCAAAGAAGCCGCCACGAGAAATCGTGGCGGCTCAATTGAAAGTCTTTCGCCTGCCAGCTTAGACAAAACGGATTTTACCAGAACTAAATTACTAAGCGAGATCCAAATTGAAGTTTGGGCATCGGGCGAGCGAATGGAAAAATGTCGCAAGTTTAAGTCTTGCAATGCTCCAAATTGTCCGTTGGACAGCAAAAGCCTGGAGGCAATATATTTACATGGGGAGCCGATCTGTTTTTGGGTTACTGAATTTCAGAAAAAGCAGTATCGGAATCTACAGTCCTCAATGGAGACCATACCCCTAGAACTCATAGGTCGTGCTTCCAGTAGGCTCCGAGAGCGCTATAGTGATATTAGAATTAGGCTAAACAACGCTAAAAGAACGCCTTCAAGGATTCCGGAATGGCATTGTGAATAATGAGACCTGTCTTATTGATGCTGATCTTATGCGTGAACGCGCTATAGAGCTCGCTGGGATGGGGATGGCCGTACTTCCATTGCAAACAATAATTGATGGTCATTGTTCTTGTGGTCGGTTTTGTCGATCGCCCGGAAAGCATCCTGCGTGCCGTGGTGGATTTAAAGCTGCAAGCAAAGATCAGTCTAAGGTATGGGGAATGTTCAATAAGCCACGTAATATCGGAGTTGCAACGGGAATCAAGTCAGGGATTGTTGTTGTGGATGTTGATAAAGACAAAGGGGGTTATGAATCACTAGCTAAAATTGAAAGAGATTATGGTCGTCTATCATTGGATAATTTAGTTGCGAATACGGGGGGTGGGGGTATTCACATCTTTTTTGACTCCAATGGTTACTCAATTGCTTCGGGCGTGAATGTGCTGGGACCAGGAATAGATATTCGTGGTGACGGTGGCTACGTGGTTGGACCACCATCACTACATGCGTCAGGTAACATCTATGAATGGAAAGACGGCCTGTATAAACCCAATAACATTCCAGTAGAGCTGATTGACTTACTTAAGCAGCGCGATAGAAATCACCCGCTAACTAATAGAACGAAGATATACGAGGGGATGCGAAACACGCACCTGACTCGTTTCGCTGGAAAATTGAGGGCTAGAGGTGCTGAACTTGAGGAACTTATCTTAAAGGTTCAATCAGAAAATATTAGGAGTTGCAATCCGCCATTAGATTCGTTGGAGGCAATTTCCATCGCAAAATCTATTGCTCGTTACCGAAAAGGGCAATCTGCTTCAAATTTGAGAGATATATGGCTTGATTCGGTTTTTGGAAAGTATTCAACCCTTAACAGTACTACTCGGTTAGTTCTTGCCGCGCTATCTCGCTTTATGAATGCTGAGGGCGAAGGTTGTTTCCCGTCACAAGAGTTGATTGCGTATGCTGCTGGTTTAAAGAAGAGACAAACTGTATCTGCTCACATTCAGCACGCAATAGACTTGGGTTATTTGTCGGTATGTCGGATTAATTGCGAAGGACGAACCGGATGGAGATACGAGTATAAGGTATTAATTCCTATGGTTTATAGGGGCCGTTTGACGTAAAGATGTCCGTTTGACGGACATTGTGATTCTTTAGGGGTTTAATGACATAGAAGCGGTCCAATTGCCTGTTATCAGAACACTTGCATGCAATAGTAGTGAAAGTCGTAAGATAGGTTTAACCCTGATTGATCGCGCGCACGCGCACGCGCACGCGAGTGCTGTGCGGGGGCTCTTTTGTCAAGGAGTTTCTCAGAGCTGTTTTCTTTTTTTTGGGGGGCTGATACAAGCATGAGAAAATAAATTGGTTCTCTCTCTGTCAAACATGTAAATTAATGACAGGTATTAGATAATTAGAAAACAAAGATTTTGTGCGCATGGATAAAAGTAATAAAAACCAGCAGCAAAAACAATAATGAAGGGTAAACACCGTTGAATGCAGTAGAAATAGAAGAAGCCATTAGCCATTTGGCCGAGGAAGCATTTGACGCGGCGAGCTTCCCCTATGCCTTCCTTGAAGCGTTTGGCAACAAGGCAACCACCATCAAGCGCCTGCAAAGCGGCTCATCCAACAAGTCTGATATTGGTGGCGTCCTGCAAACCAACAACATCCATATCTCTGTTTGCGCGGAAGGTGAAGTCACTGCCACCCTAAATACACTCAAAGCCAGCCCAGCCACAGCCAAGGCTAAAGCAAAATTTACGCTAGCTACCGATGGCATTACCCTTGAAGCTGAAGACCTCAGCACAAACGAAACCGTCGCCTGCGACTACAAAGACTTCCCTAATCATTTCGGTTTTTTTCTGCCATTGGCGGGTATTAGCACCGTTAAACAAATCCGTGACAACTCCTTTGATATTCGGGCAACTAGCCGCTTAAACCGCCTGTATGTAGAGCTTCTTAAAAACAACGCCGCTTGGGGTACATCGGAACGTCGCCACGATATGAATCACTTTATGGCGCGGTTGATCTTCTGTTTCTTTGCCGAAGACACCGACATATTCAATGGCGACAACCTGTTTACCGGCACCATCGAGCAAATGAGCGCAAGAGATTCCTCAAACACCCATGAGGTGATTGGTGAAGTCTTTCGCTCAATGAACACTAAAACCTCAAATCGTAAAAAAGAGAATATCCGCTCATGGGCAGAGGGCTTCCCCTATGTTAACGGCGGTTTGTTTTCAGGTAGCACCGAAGTGCCTCGCTTCACCAAGATTGCCCGCTCCTATTTTATTCATGTTGGTAATTTGGACTGGAAAAAAATCAACCCCGATATTTTCGGTTCAATGATTCAAGCTGTGGCCGATGATGACGAACGTGGTGCATTGGGGATGCACTACACCAGCGTTCCCAACATCCTAAAAGTTCTAAACCCACTGTTTTTGGATGGCCTGCGCGAGCAATTAGAGCAAGTTCAAGATAATCCGAGAAAGCTGTTAAACCTACGCAAACGCATATCAAACATTCGCGTCTTTGACCCTGCTTGTGGCTCAGGTAATTTTTTGGTTATTGCCTATAAGCAGATGCGTGAGATCGAGGCTGAGATAAATGAACGCCGTGGAGAAAAAGGGCGTCCAACGGACATACCATTGACAAATTTCCGTGGTATTGAATTTCGAGATTTTCCGGCAGAAATTGCACGGCTCGCATTAATTATTGCAGAGTATCAATGTGACTTACTTTATCGAGGACAAAAACTAGCACTCGCAGAATTTTTACCATTGGATACGGAAAATTGGATTACCTGCGGAAATGCTTTAAGGCTCGACTGGCTTTCTATTTGTCCACCTACTGGAACGGGCGTTAAATTCATTGGAGATGACTTATTTACTGCGCCGCATGATCAAGCTCAGATTGACTTTGAGAATGAAGGTGGTGAGACATATATTTGCGGCAATCCTCCTTACAAGGGTAATGCCGATCAAAACAAAGATCAAAAAGAAGATATGAAAGCTTGTTTATCTAATGCCTTCAAGAACTGGAGGTCTTTAGATTATATATGCGGCTGGTTTTATTTAGCACAAATGTTTTGTCGAAAAACGGAAGCTAGGTATGCATTTGTGTCTACCAATTCCATTTGTCAGGGTCAGAATATTTCAAACTTCTGGCAAGAAATGGATAAACTTGAAGCAACGATTAACTTTGCTGTCTTATCGTTTAAATGGAGTAACTTGGCACAGAACAATGCAGGTGTAACCGTAGCTATTATTGGAGGCGGCCAAAATCTAAAGCCTCCATTTTATATTTATGTCGAAAGTGAAAAAAAGTCTGTCTCAATGATTAACGCATACCTTGTAGAAGGAAAAAATGTTTGGATTGAAAGAAGATCAAACAGCATCAGTGAGCTTGATGAAATGCTTAAAGGAAATTATTACGGTCTATCAGATGGACTGCTGATGAGCACCTCCGAAAAGGCTGTTTTGGAAGAAAGCGGATTAGCTCAAGGAAACATTAAAACCTTCAAGGGATCTGAAGAACTAACGAAGGGTAAACTGAGGTACTGCATGTGGTTTCCTGACATTTCTGATTATAGGAAATATACCAATAACCTCTTAATATCGGGAAGAGTAAAAAGCGTTCAAGAAAAGAGAGTTGCGTCGCGGGACCCAATGGCAAAAAAAATGGCGGAAACGCCTCATCAATTTAGAGAAATGAGGGTTTGCAAAAGCCATTCTATAGCTACACCCGTTGTTTCTTCTGAAAACCGGGAATACCTACCGGTTACCTTAGAACCAAATAATGTAGTTTTTTCAAATGCAGCATTTGCTTTGTATGATGCTTCGTTATGGAATATGGCATTGATAGCATCTCGTATTCATTTGGTTTGGATTTCTACTGTTTGCGGCAAGCTAAAAACAGATTTTCGTTATTCAAACACGATGGGATGGAATACATTTCCTATACCGAACCTCACTGAAAAAAATACGGAAGATTTAACACGATGCGCTGAGAACATTCTTCTTGCTCGTGAAGCGCATTTTCCAGCGACGATCGCTGATCTCTATAGTCCAGAAAAAATGCCTGAAAACTTACGTCATGCCCACGAGCGCAACGACGAAGTGCTAGAACGTATCTATATTGGTCGTCGGTTTAAAAACGACACGGAGCGCCTAGAAAAGCTCTTCGACCTTTATGCAGAAATGACTAGTAAAACAAATAAGAAGGTGACCTTAAAATGATGGACCATAAATCTATCCCCTCTGTTTCAGTAAAGTATGCCTGCAACGGCAGCTCCACAAAATCAAACGAGCTGGGTATGCGTGTTATGCAAGAGCGTGCCTATGAAAAACGTGGCGAACAGTATCTTCTGATTAAGTCGCCACCGGCCTCTGGTAAAAGTCGCGCTTTGATGTTTATCACATTGGATAAGCTTCACAATCAAAACGTTAAGAAAGCCATAATTATCGTGCCTGAAAAATCTATTGGCGCAAGTTTTGACAACGAACCACTGAGGAAGTATGGCTTTTATTGGGACTGGGAAGTCGCTCCAAAATGGAATTTGTGCAATGCACCCGGGGAGGATGGTGGCAAGGTCAAATCCCTAAAATCTTTCTTGGAGAGAGACGATCAAACATTGATATGCACTCATGCAACTTTTCGCTTTGCGGTAGATCGGTTTGGTATTTCTATATTTGATGATTGCTTAATCGCGGTCGATGAATTTCATCATGTAAGCGCCAATCCAGACAGCAAACTAGGTGAGCAGTTGGGGAAATTTATTGCCCGCGACAAAGTACATATTGTTGGCATGACTGGTTCGTATTTTAGAGGTGATGCCGAAGCCGTCTTATCGCCAGAGGATGAAGCCAATTTTGATACTGTGACGTATACCTATTACGAGCAGCTTAACGGCTATGAATACCTCAAAACCCTAGATATTGGTTACTACTTTTATTCGGGCTCCTACTCAGATGATATTCTGAACGTGCTAGATCCCAATGAGAAAACCATCATTCATATCCCCAATGTGAACTCACGGGAAAGCACCAAAGATAAGATTAAAGAAGTTGAACATATCATTGAAGAACTCGGCGATTGGCAGGGAACTGACCTCGACACGGGCTTTCATTTAGTAAAAACCTCAAACGGTAAAATGCTAAAAATTGCTGACTTAGTAGATGATGATGCTGCCAAACGCGACAAAGTATCTGCTGCGCTAAAGCGACCTGAAGCCAAAAATGACCGCGATCATGTGGATATAATTATAGCGCTTGGGATGGCGAAGGAGGGGTTTGATTGGATATGGTGTGAGCATGCCCTAACTGTAGGTTATCGCTCCAGCCTCACTGAAATAATACAGATTATTGGCCGTGCGACGCGCGATGCAAAGGGTAAAACCCATGCTCGTTTTACTAATCTGATTGCCGAGCCAGACGCTTCAGAAGCAGCTGTAACAGATGCCGTGAACGACACCTTAAAAGCCATAGCCGCTAGTTTGCTGATGGAGCAGGTGCTTGCCCCCAAATTTAATTTCTCACCCAAAAATGCCCAAAACGGGCCTGTGGAAGGCTTTGATTATGGCGAAAACGGTTATGACCCCAAAGCTAATAATGTGGGCTTCAATGAATCTACCGGGCAATTTCAGATAGAAATTTCGGGGCTTGCTGAGCCAAAGAGCAAAGATGCCCAGCGTATCTGCCAGGAAGATTTGAATGAGGTAATTACTGCCTTTGTGCAAGATAAAACCGCTCTAGAACGTGGCCTTTTTGATGAGGAGATGATTCCTGAAGAGCTAACACAAGTGCGTATGGGTAAAATTGTTAAAGACAAATACCCAGAGTTGGACGATGAAGACCAAGAAGCCGTTCGTCAGCATGCGATTGCGGCACTAAACTTAACTCAAAAAGCAAAAGAAATAGTCACGGAAGGTGAGAGTTCAGAGCAAGGTGGTAGTACAGCCTTTGTTGATGGTGTTAGAAAGTTCGCTATGAACGTTACAGACTTGGATATTGATCTAATAGATAGGATCAATCCGTTTAGTGAAGCTTATGCCATTCTTGCTAAAGCAATGACAGAGGAAAGCTTGAAGCAAGTCGCTGCCGTTATTGCTGCCAAGAAAATTACTTTGTCAGAAGATGAGGCTAGAGATTTGGTTGATCGCGCGATTAAGTTCAAGAAAGAGAGAGGTCGGTTGCCTGAACTTACTTCTGCCGACCCATGGGAACAACGTATGGCAGAGGGCATTGCTTACCTTGCACGGAAAGTAGCGGAGGAAAGTAATGGCTGAAACAAAAGAAAAAAAATCTAATAAAGCGCTGCTTGAAGAGTTGGGAGTTGATCTAACGCCCACCAAAAAAGTAGCTCATTCGCCAAAAGAAGAGCGCATTATTGCGGGTTTTGAAGAAATTCAGCGCTTTGTGGAAGAGCATGGGCATCAACCTCAACACGGCGAGGATAGAGACATATTTGAGCGCCTGTTTGCTGTTCGCCTAGATCGCATCCGTGTGCAAGCGGAATGCCTTGCTTTGGTCGAAACCATGGATCATCAAGGGCTACTGACAGGCGGTTCACAAGTGAATGAACCTTCTACTGAATACAAAAGCGATAAAGCCTTGTTGGCTGAGTTGGGAATAGAAGCCCCTCAGGAAGGCGATATAACGCATCTCAAGCATGTACGGTCGCAATCAGAAAAAGCGCGGGCTAAGGCCGAGGAAATAGGCCAGAGAGTACCTTGCAAAGATTTTGAGAGGTTCAGACCGTTGTTTGAAACCGTGCAGGAAGATATCAAAACTGGACTGCGGAAGACGATTGTTTTTAGTAAAGATGGCAGCGTTGAAAAAGGTAATTTCTTTATTCTTTCTGGGCAAAAGGCTTACATCGCTGATGTAGGTGAGGAGTTCATTGGAACGGACGGACGCAAAGAATACCGATTAAGAGTTATTTTTGATAATGGCGTTGAAAGCAACCAGCTAATGCGGTCACTCCAAAAGCGGCTTTGGGAGGATGAAACAGGTAGGCGCATAACTGACATAAGCATGGGGCCGTTATTTGACGATGTTGTTGGTGAACAGGACGCTGAAAGCGGAACAATTTATATCTTGAGAAGCATGTCGGAGCTCCCGATGATTGCGGAAAACCGTAAGGTGATCCACAAAATAGGTGTGACTGGTGGAAGTGTTAAAACACGAATCTCCAATGCAAAACTGGACCCAACCTATCTCATGGCAGATGTTGAAATCGTAGCAACCTATGAGCTGTTCAATATAAACCGATTTAAGTTAGAAAATATTATTCGCCGATTTTTTGAGCCAGCTAAACTTGATATTAAAATCAACGACCGCTTTGGCAATCCCGTTACCCCTAGAGAGTGGTTTTTTGTGCCTCTGTTTATTATAGATGCGGTTGTGGATAAGATTAAGGTTGGAGATATTAGTGAGTACCGCTACGACCCGAAAGAAGTGAAGTTAGTAAAAATGGTCCACAAATAATAAAGTAGAGGTTGAAATGATTAGATTGAAAAAAATGGCGTGCGTAGGCGTGGCTAAACGGACACACGCTTTAACTCGGCCATCTAATTTGATTTAATCGACAGCCAGATCCATACACAAAACAGTCGTTGGGGACGTATCTGAGCCCGGTTTAATTAAGAGGAATATTAATGAAAGATGTTTTCAATAAAAACGGAATTAAGATTGGTACATTAGACCGAGACGTTGTTGTATGTGATGGCATTAAAAAATACCGAATTGAAAATGACAATAAGGTTTGGGGATTAGTGGATAGTGACCTTATTGGAAGAGCTCATTACACACCTATCGGGACCTTCAAAGACGGTAAGTGTGTTGATGATAACGGCGAAATAATATTTACCGTTTGATGAGTTATTGAGATTTATATATCCAAAGCATAACAAGAGAGATTAGAGCGAATGTCCGCTTAGGGCAACTTTGACCCATTCTCATAATCGACTGGGTCTTAAATACTCATTTCTGACGTTTGGAGCTCTGGCTATTCTCCGTGTTTTTGATCAGGAAAGTATCTACTAGTAAGCTCAGGCCGTATCAAGTTACGTAAAAGACGGTGACTCTATTATCATCTGGAACAGTGGTATTTGAAGTCTATAAAAAACGCGCATAAAAAATGTTCCCGCTGTTCAGCGCATAGAAAGGCCCTTTAGTTCCTGAGTTGGGGTTCGGCAGCGTATCTATGGTTCTACGGAAGACTAAAGGTGTCCCAGTGTAATAAACTCTATTCGCAAATTTTACGCCTGTGATTTCTATGGTGAAATCGTTATTAGTCGAATAGACATCGCCAGTCTCTAAGTAGAAGTTTGCAGAGATTGAGAAAACATCGCTACCTACGGGTGTTCCGTTACAAAGTTCGCGCTCAATTACTTTTACTTTACCTGTTGGAATAACGTAAAACCCATCTGTATCATGAGACAGCACAGTCAAACTTACTGTAATTAACCCAACTAACAAAACACTTTGCCTAAACACCTGTTTTAACATTTTGTATTCCACCTTTTAAAAATCCGAGATTACCACAAGCTAACTTCTGAGTGTGCTGGCAAGTTAACTATTTTCTTCTAGAAAAGTGGGGATGTTAGATAAGCTCTTGACCTTTCCCCCGTCTCGGTACCAGAATTTGGATGAGATCACTGTAGCTTAGGCGGTATTACAGAGAAAGTGACTGGCTGCTTTGGGCAATGAAGCGACCTTTGAGTTAGACAATCCTAACGGTCGTAAATATACTTCATAGCGGTCGTTGGATCTTAATGGGCTCTAATCCCTTTTATTTTTTTGAGCGATGCTTAGCAGGGCTATATTAAAACTCCCGCAATGTATCTGCTTGGTCGAGCATTCATTGCTCTGGTGCTGTGCCGCTAATAGAGGCTTTACAATTATATGCATTGTTATCAAATAATTGCTTCAGAGGTTGGTGTGTCAGTCAATGATGGTTCTGTTGTCAGCGACGGGAAACTAAACTATGTGCTGCCAGATGAAGCGGCTGTCCGGCTGAGTCCGATTCTTGATAGATATAGTCAAAATCCTTACTGGTACTTTGATAAGTTAAATTTCGGGAAGCCCCCGGCACCATGGGCAATAGCTTGTATGGATTGTGAGTACGCCATCGCTGGCCATGTGGCGACTGCTAGAAGACATGACTCTGGGATAGGTTTTTCACCTTACACTCAACCGCCGGATCCCACTTCTGAAGATTTCGTTCCCGCAGTGGGTGTGATTACTTTTATGTCAAAGCAATGCCTTGAAAATGCCGCAAACAAATCCCCGCTGTTTTCTCAATTATGGATGGGGTTGAAAGATCGCTCGCCCGACAAAAACTGGCTTCTAATTCATTGCCCGCTTGAAGGGGTCTGGTTGGATGAGGCTCTAAATGAAAATCGGGAAAGGTGGCTCGCATACCGAAATGACACGATCTGAGTTTAACTACACATCAGAAAACTCTGGAAATTATCTTTGGATAGTGCTCGTTCTTACGAGAGAACAATGGACTTTTCCAGCCACAGAGCAGCATAAATCCAATTGATTGTGTTTACCGACTAAAAACGTGACCTAGTCGTGACCAGACGCGAAGTCTTGAATGACCAGACTAAGGCATCCAGGATATAGCAAGCGTAAACTATTGATTTTAATAAGAAAAGATGGTGGCCAGGGACAGAATCGAACTGCCGACACGGGGATTTTCAGTCCCCTGCTCTACCGACTGAGCTACCTGGCCATATCTTGAATAAGATAAATGTGGGGTTCCTTTCGGAACGGCGCATTACAATGCAATGCGCCTATTGAGTCAAGTCTTTTTTCGGTGATCTGCTCGCAAAGTTCTAATATTAGTACTCTTGCGAGAGTGGGTCGTTGGGATCGCCTTCTGGAACGAAGTCTGCGGGTGGCTCGCTGCCTTCGCCGAATAAGAACTTTTCCATTTCGCTGATGATCAAATCCTTTGATTTTTGCTCCATAGGATTTAAGCGATATTCGTTGATTAACATGGTTTGGTGGTTAACCCATTGGCCCCATGCTTCGGCCGAGATGTTTTCGAATACGCGTTTACCTAATTCGCCGGGCCATGTTTGAAACGCGAGTGCGGGTAATTCTTTTTGCAGCTTTTTACAAAATACCATGCGGCTCATGGGTGGTTCTCCTTTTTAAATTCTTGCTTAATCGGCGGGTCTTAATCAGACCGTTTTCTATTTCAGCTGCGCCATCAATTTCTTAACCGGCGCGGCCAAGCCGATTGCTTGTGGTTGATCACGTTTATACCATACTTGGTCGGGCGCATCTGTTAGCGTTTTTGCCTTATCGGCTAAGTGCGCACTCAATGGGCTTATGTCTAAGTGGTAATGGCTAAACGTGTGTCTATAGTCGTCGTGTACTTTAGTTATGATGAGGCTGAGGCCCATAATTTCAAGTTCGTCATTTTGTTTAAGTGCGCCATCCTCAATCTGTGGCGGACACCATAAGCCGCCCCATATGCCAGTGGGTGGGTTGCGTACCAGCAGAATCTCTTTATCAGCGCTTTCTATAAACAGCATTTGAGTTGCCTTAACGGGTTTATGCTTTTTAGGCTTGCCGTGCGGTAATTCATCTACTCGGTTGGTTTGCCAGGCAACGCACTGCTTTTGTAATGGGCACTGCTTGCACTTTGCTCGTTTACGACTGCAATGTGTGGCACCAAAGTCCATGATTGCCTGTGTGTACGTGTCTACGTGCTTGTCCGGTGTATTGGCCTCCGCGAGCGCCCAGAGCTTGTCCGCTACCGCTCTAACGCCATACCAGCCTTCTACGCCATACACTCTTGCCAGCACGCGCTTAACATTGCCGTCTAATATGGCGTGGCGTTGCTTAGTGCTGAACGCCAGGATTGCGCCGGCTGTTGATTTACCTATGCCGGGTAGGGCAAGCATGTGGTCCATCGTTTTAGGAAACTCACCGCTGTGCAACTCCACTACTTGCTGCGCGGTCTTATGCAAATTGCGTGCGCGGGCGTAATAACCAAGCCCAGTCCAAAGGTGTAGTACTTCATCAACCGGTGCGGCGGCTAAGGTTTGAACAGTGGGAAAGCGGTGCATAAAGCGCTCAAAATAGGGAATAACCGTAGCTACTTGAGTTTGTTGCAGCATTATCTCGGACAACCAAACAGGGTAGGCGTGCGAATACGCCTGCCACGGCAGGCCATGCCGCCCGTGCTGTTTGTGCCATGTTAAAATGGCGTTGGTAATAACAAGTTGCTTAGCGAGTTCGGTCATTTCACTTTTGATTGCTTAATTAGTGATGGTTCTCGGTTACAATTCGGCCCTACGCGTAGGCTTGTCTTGATATTAGTATCTTGTAGTTGCTTGCTAGTATTCAAACTAAAACCTAACGCACTAACCCTGAGCAGATTATGCCTAAACCACTTCCATCCGTCATGAGTCTTGCTCGTTTTGAGCTAGACGATGCTGCGCTAGCATATGCTGTCCGCGCGTTAGATGACGTGAGCAACTGGTCGCTATGGTTGGGGCAGATCGAGGAGCATGGATTGTCTGGCTTTGCGAGCAAGCATGTTAGCGCCTACGAGCTACCTATACCGCCCGCTACCAAGCTGTCTTTAAAGGCGTTGAATGTGCGCCATCGGGCCGCGTCGGCCGCTCGGCATAAAGCGCTTAAAGAGATGGCCGAAGCCTTTGCCGCCGAATCGCTTGATTGGGTTGCTTTAAAGGGCGCGGCGTTAATGCCGCATATTTATAAGGTTGCTGAGCTGCGGCCAATGCGCGACATGGACATCTTGATGCCAGTGGAGCAGCTTCAGAAAGCAGCGAGTGTAATGCGTGAACTGGGCTATAACTTGCCTACAGAACAGCCGTCTAAATTTATGCGCGACATGCACCAGCTGCCCAACGCCAGCAAAAAGGTTAACGGTTTTTTGGTGAGCGTAGAGCTGCACAACGATGGAATCTCGCGCGAAGTGCCGGGTCACTTTCATTTCCCCACGGCTAAAAACCAGTTTCAAACAATTGATTGGCAAGGCATACCCGTTAACGCATTAGCTGATTTGCCCTTTGCACACCAAGTGAGTAAACACCTAGAAGGATTACATACTGGTGCATTACTTAAGCTTATTAACGTAATGGATGTTGTTGGTTTGGCCCAGCACATTGTGGTCAATGGTCAGTTAGATGAACTCGCTAAGGAGTATCCGCATGTTATGAACACGCTTAGGTGCTTGCATGCGTACATACCTCTGCCGGCCGAGCTTCAAGAGCACGTAGGCGGTTTGCCTACTAAGCCTATTCAGGGCGCTGGCGAGATTATGGTGTCGTTGCGTACTGCTATGTTGGGTCAGCACAGTTTTGCTAAGCGCATGCGCTTAATGCTACGGCCATCAGACTGGTGGCTGTATTTGTATTACAATAGCGACCCGAGTAAATCCTTGGTTTGGATCCAGTGGGTTAAACACCCTTTACGAATTTTTAACTGGCTGAGCCGGAGATTGTATTCTCGGGTCTTAGGTGGCTAGGCGATGTCCGTCGGGCATTTTAGGGCCAGCCACATTATTGTAATTACCCAAAGCGGAACGCTATGAATCTCAACGCTATTTACGTGCAGTCACCCGAATGTTTGCTCGAAAACATGGACGGCGAATTGCTGCTCTACAACCCAATTAATACAACAACCTTGCACCTAAACGGCTCGTCTGCAGTGGTCTGGGATTTGTGCGATGGTAAGCAAACGATTGAGTCTATTATCGAGTCTTTGCAAGAAGCCTTTCCCGACCAATCTGATCAAATTGCCGCCGATGTTGAAGCCGTTATTACGGACCTTGTATCACAGGCTGCATTGGTTGAGGCGTCACAGTAGTGACTAATTACCGCTAATGTCCATGTGGCAAATACAACGCGCTGGCGTTGTAATATCAATCCATCTAAAGTCGAAAGCCGCGCAAGAATTTCTGGGGCCCATAGTAGATGGTTTGCATGCAACTCAAGTTAGTTCAGTGAGGGATATTCAACTTGTTGTTGATGGTGAGGCTGGCGATTGGACGCTTACCGACCACGAAGACAATTTCGAGCGTAAGCTAAAGTTAGATGGCGACCTTATTTATCATTTTACCGACCGCATTGTTTTTCACGTGGCGAATAACGCTAAAGATGTGCACTGTATTCACGCGGCGGCGGTTGCCTATAAAGATGGCGTGATAGTTGTGCCGGCTCACAGCGGTGCGGGCAAAAGCACGTTTACAACCTGGTTGGTCGCTAATGGGTTTGACTACATTACCGACGAACTTATTCTCATTGATAAAGACCTAAAAATTGATGGCATTGGCCGGCCCATTCAAATTAAGGCAAATGGCATAGAAGCTATTACGCCGCTGCTGACTAACAATAATTATGCGCGTGGGAATATGGCAAATGCGGTTCCTGTAGCCTGTTTAGGCGGCAAAATAGTAGAGCCAGGTAGTAACCGCTTGGCTGCATTTGTGTTTCCGCGTTTTGAGCGTGATTCTGGTTTTAGTTTTGCCCAATTGAGCTCAGCTGAGGCGGGCTTAAACTTAATGAACAATCACGTAAACGCACGCAATTTAGAAGACCATGGTTTTCGAGCAATGATGGGTCTAATTCGTACCACGCCTCGCCACTCGTTAAAATACGGTGGCTTCGCCGATCTGCCTAATGATTTTGCGCAGCAGCTTAAAGCGCTGTGCACCGATACATAAGTCTTTTTTTTAAAAAACTAAGCTAAAGCTTAAACGTACCCCCATTGCATACACGCACCAACCTTCCGAGATAATGAGCCAAGAATTTTCTAATAAAGAAGGGTTGTTTAACCCGCGGCGTATTCGCAGCTTTGTGCGCCGCGAAGGTAAGCTCACTAAAGGTCAGCAAAACGCGCTAAACGACGTCTGGCCCTTGCTGGGTGTGCCGCTTATTGCCGACAAGGTATTAGATTTTGATGTACTTTTTGGGCGCAGAGCCGATACCGTTTTAGAGATTGGCTTTGGTAATGGTTTGTCGCTTGCGGATATGGCCGAAGCCGCCCCCAACCTTAATTTTCTTGGCGTAGAAGTTCACCGCCCTGGGGTTGGCAGTTTGTTGGTGCAACTTAAAAAGCGCGACATTACCAATGTGCGCGTCTCGCAAGACGACGCTGTTGATGTGGTTACTCAGCAAATTGCTGATGGATCCCTGCATAGGGTACAAATATTTTTCCCAGACCCGTGGCACAAAAAGCGTCACAACAAACGCCGCTTAATTAATGCCGCGTTTATTCAGTTAATCTTAACAAAGCTTAAACCTGGCGGGCATTTTCACGTGGCAACCGATTGGGAGCCCTATGCCGAGCAAGTTCTAGAAGAGCTTACCGCCAATGAGGGCCTTACGAATACAGCAGACAGGTATTGTGCAAAGCCCGATTATCGGCCGACAACAAAGTATGAGCAGCGTGGTATCCGTCATGGCCATGGGGTCTACGATATGGTATTTCAGAAGCGAATTTAAGCGCCTTGTATGGCAACACAAACAGGTGTTGATAACGGTTCTTCTAACGGACTTTTCATGCGTATTTGGGGTGCTCGAACGACCGAGGCTAAAATATCGAAACGCCGCATAAAACAACGGTTTTAGTCCGTTTAGCTATCTATGAAAACCGCTTATCTACTGAAGTTTGGTGCGCCCTCGAAATGATGGTACACCAGTGTTGGAACTAACCGTTTGTTCGGGCAGTGGTTACAATCAATAAGGTGGCTGCGCGACAGAGTCGTAATCTAGCTTGCGAAGCAAGCTATTGTATTAAATTATAATTTTCACTTTACGACAATGGCCGAACTTTTAACAAACGCGGTTTGTTTGTTTTAGAGAAGACGAGCCTGCATGTTTAGCAAACAAGCGTCTTGGTTTTAAACTAACACAAGATTCAAATTTTAAAGAGCTGGTATGCAAATCCGAAATTTTCCAATAATGAATTTTTCACGCGCCTCTTTAGGCCGCGGATTCTCCCTAATGGAGTTGATGATTGCAATTTCAGTTATGGGTATATTGGTTGTGTCTGCTGCGCCAGCGCTTAACTATCTTTCGGCGTACGGCGCCTTGAGTAATGCACGCACGCAATTTGTAAGCGCTCTCAGGTTAGCACGTTCGCAAGCGATAAGAGGCGGCGAATCAGTCTTGTTAACGATACGGGCTAACTCGCCCTCAGGAACTAACGAATGGGGTGATGGATTAACAGTTTGGGTCGACACAAATAACAACAATGCGTTGAATGACGGTGAGGAAGTCCTTGTGATCGCCGATTTAGTAAACGTGAACATAGACTCAGTTCAGAACGCAACCCAGTTGTCTTTTTCGTCGACCGGGCGACTTGAGCAGAATCAAAATAAGTATGTCTTTGAAATTTGTCGAGAAGGCGAAGCAGAAGGTTATTCAGTTGAGATTATTTCCAAGTCAGGCGGAGTGCTTGCTAAAAATAAAGGCAACTGTAATGTTACCTCTGAGACCGTATTATGAAAAAATTTAAGACACAGACACAGCTAGCCTATCTAGTTATCACACCGATCTAACTATCACAATATTGTTAAGTCACCTCTCAATAAGCAAATCTTACGCAGATCAGTTATTCTTCTATGCATAGGTTTGGCTAACGGCCAATATCATTGTTTATAGCCGGTTCAAGGAACACTAATGAAGAATCAACCAGAGTGGTGGGATCCATACTCTTGCCAGCCGTATAAGCTCAAAGACGAGTCTAAGCCACGTAGCCGCTGGAGCAATGTTTGGGATTACGCCAAAACAGGCCTTACTGCGCTATTGGGTTTACCACTTATTGTCATAAGCTATTTGCTGTTGCGAGCGAAGCCTTCAAGCAAAGACCCTAAGGAATTTATTGGTCTAAGTATCGACTTAGGATTTGGCTATGAGTCCGAGATGGTCGACATGGTTAATGAGCTGGGTGTTGAGAATCTTTTGTTACGTATACCCAGTTGGGATGCTGATGATCTTGATTCTTATACAGACTTTCTAAGCGAATTAGAGGGCAAGGATATTGTAATCAATATTCTTCAGAGCCCTCATAGCACACAAGACTATGAGTTGTGGCAGAGCCAGGTTCGCAAAATTATTGGTGTTACATCGGGTTTCACCAACCATTACTGGATCGGCAATGCCATTAATAGAACTAAGTGGGGTTGCCGGCATTCTGGCGAAGCCTTACAGCTACAAGAAAAGGTTGAAGAGCTACGTTCAGAGTTTCATAATCTTTTTATTCTTGGATCGTCAGTAATCGACTTTGAGCCGCTGTTAACCTGGCGCAGTTTATGTAACTTCGCTAAGTTTAAGTTAGAGGCTACCGCGGCTCTGATGTATGTGAATCGTCGCCATTCTCCGTATGGCACGCAGTATGGAATTTTCGATTTGAAGAACAAATTGCGACTGACCAAAGCGATGATTCGACTCTCTAATCGGTCCAAGAACAAGCTTTGGATTACTGAGACCAATTGGCCACTACTGAACACCAAGCCCTATACTCCCAATTCAGGAAATCCGACTCGAACCGTAGACGAAGCCACACAAGCAGAGTATCTAAAGCTCTATTATCAGATTGCGTATCAAAGCGGGTGGGTAGAACGCGTTTACTGGTGGCAGCTTATTAACCCAGGGTATGGCTTGGTTGATCATCGCGACGGAAGCTTGCGTAAACTACCAAGCTACACCGCATTTAAGCAGTTGCTAGACGGTGAGTTAGTGCAAAAACCGAAAGAGCCAAATTAGCCGCAGCTAAAGCCAAACAGTAAAGCTGTACTTAAAGTTGTACGTAAAGTTGAACAACAGAGTGATTTAAAGGCTTTTAAGGAAAAATAACAAAGACTCTCTTTGGTGTTGGCTGAGCTGTGTAAACGCTACCTTAGAATCTTCGGCTTCGCCACCGTGCCATACAATGGCTTCTTCTATGCTCGCAGCACGACCATCGTGTAAGAATCGAGCGAGCGGGTTAACGGTTTGAGTTAGACCGATTCCCCATAATGGCGTGGTTCGCCATTCGTTCGCTAACGCAAAACCTTGCCTTTGAGAGTCAGCTAAGTCGGGCCCCATGTCGTGCAACAGTAAATCGGTATAAGCGTTCACAACGCGGTTCCGAAGGTGTGGTTCGGTAGTGTTACTGTTGTCGGTAGTGTGTTGAGGGGTGTGACATTGTTGACAATTGAGCTGATCGAAAATCTTTTGACCGTTGATAAATTCTAGATTGGTTTGATTGCGTGGAGCGGGTACGCTCAAGTTTTTAGAATAGTGAGCAACCAGTTCAAGCATGTCGCGGCTCACTTCAGGTTCTGTTTCATCTAACGAATGAATACGAGCAACACGGCGACAGTCTTTTTGTTGCTCAGTGCAATCGCCGTAATTAAGACCGATTAAAGACGTTGAGAGTCCCATGTCGGCGGAAAAAGCAGCGGCGCTTTGATCAATAACCGTTGGTGCAGATGCCTTCCAGCCAAAGCGACCTAACATAGTTTTCTGGTGCTCTAGGCTATAGCCAAAATTGGCCCGCCCAGAAATGCCATCACCATTATTATCGTCAGGGTCGGCATTGGCTTTTATTGTGTCAGCCGGTATAGCCTCCAGCAAGCCAAGCCCAATCATGGCCGGCGCGACCCTTGGGGCCAATATGGAATTGTCACCAAGTTCGCCATAGGCAAGATCTTCGATTCGATAGCTTGGTCGATTTAGAGTGATCGACTGCCCATCGGCGTAATGAAATTCTTCGGTGGCGTATGATACAAAAATGTTGGCTTCGCCGTGCAGGCCGTTGGCCGCGAAGGGCTGAATCTGCTTGCCATAGTTTATGTCGGTTGTTTCATTGCCTTCACTTGTAGCCTTCAACTGAAAAACAAGTGATGGCGAAAACGAATGTTCGTCAGCGGGTGGGTTACCTCGACCGTCTTTCAAATGACAGCGTTGGCAAGAGCGCGAGTTAAAAAGGGGGCCTACACCATCGGCCGACTTTACAGAGCTTGAACCAATCGACCACAATTTTCGAAATAAAGCGTTGCCAAGTTGAAAATCACCAACAGCTTCACCGGCTAATTGCTCATCAGGATCTGAGAACTGATTGTTGTCCTTAAACGAACCAAACTTTAGAGTAGGCGCTCCAGAAGCGTAAACGTTTAATGAATAAGGTAGTAGCAGAGATAGTAGCAACGCGAGTGGCAACCCGTAGATCACAAAACTAAAGCACTTATTGCGTGTTTTCATTGTTGCTGTACTTTTTTGAGCTGCTAACCAAACGAGATGTCAAGATACTCAGCTGCTTTATCGCTTGCTTAATAAGGGCTTGTCCGGATTCGTTATTGGGGTCGAGAAATTCATCGAAATGCCCTACCGTAGCGTTTTCTCTAATAGTGTCTTGTTTGGACCCAGTCGCCATTTCGCCCGCATCATAGATCGTGCGTAAAGCTTCCTCAGAGTAATATAGCCCGTTATAGTTTTCTTTATATTGCGGCAATAAGTTGATCAACATGGCGTCCTCGGCTGATTCTTCGCCGGGGTACCACCCCATCATGACCATACGAATCCCCAAAAAGTTATTGTAGAGGCTGGCGTGTGTTTGATCACTGAAGCAGTCGTGCTCATGTTCAGGGTCCTGAAGTCTCAATGGTAGCCGTAAGCGCTCAGAGATTAACTCAGCATTTAAAAAGGTGATAACCCCCTTTGTTATGCGCTCGATCATTTCGGTCTGATCAGCTAAATAAATTTGTTCGGTAATTTCGCCGTCTTCGCGCCACGCGCGTTCCATATCACTCAGGTTTTCGAGTAGCAAAGTGCTCACACTCTTTAGATAATCAAAACGTCGATCACAGTTACCATTAGTACAGCGATTGCTGCTGTAGTCTGTCCATGGGCGATTTCCGGCACCGCGCCCCGTACCATTGTTATCTTGGCCCCAGAGTAGAAATTCGATAGCGTGGTAGCCAATCGCGACATTACTTTCGATTGAGTCCAGTTCGTGTAGATGGTCTCTTAGTAGCTCCGGAGTAATTTCGGTTGCATCAACGGTTTGGCCAAGTATGAGCGGTTTCTTAGAAGCAATGATGTTTAGATTACCGTAAGGGTTGTCTTCGCTTACCTCGCTATTATCGGCAAGATAGTCAATGAGGCCTTCGTCTAACGGCCATGCGTTGACTGATTTATCCCAGTGGTCGATCGGAGGAAAAATAAAGCGTAGAACTTCGCTGTACGAATAAGGAGCGCGCGCTGCTATCCATGCATTGCGAGCAGCCGCTAAGGCTTTTTTAGACGGTTTACGACCAAGTTCATCAATTGCTGCATCCAGTGCCTTCGCTGTATTAAGGCTGTCTAGGTAGGCGCGGTGCCCGTGCGCACGAAACCCGGCAATAATCGCGATTTCTGAAAACCCGAAGGCATGATAACCGTGTACTTCAGATTCTACGTCGGCTAGATCTGCCTTGATACTGACGCTAAGCGCTAACGTAACAACGCCAAATAGAAGGGTTGTTTTCGAAAAAGGCCTTGATAGAAATCTACGTAACATCATGCTGTGATTCTATTAACACCGTTTGGACCGCCCAAAAGCAGAACGTCTGCTGGACGCGCTGCGAATAAGCCGTTCGTGACAACGCCAGCAATTTGGTTTATTTGTGTCTCTAGGGTTATCGGATCCATAATCTTTAAGTCATGCACATCAAGAATGTAATTACCGTTGTCGGTAACTACCCCTTGGCGGTATGTGGGGTTGCCACCCAGCTTTACTAACTGCCTGGCGACATATGATTTTGCCATTGGGATTACTTCAACGGGTAATGGGAACGCGCCCAGCACAGGTACAAGCTTAGTGTCGTCGGCTATACATACGAATAGCTCGCTTGCCGCCGCAACGATCTTCTCGCGAGTAAGCGCTGCGCCGCCGCCCTTTATAAGGTGTAGATGTTTGGTCGCTTCGTCTGCACCGTCTACGTAAATAGGTAGCTCGTTAACTTGATCCAACTCAAGCACCCGAATGCCGTGGCCTTTTAAGCGAGCGGCTGATGCATCCGAACTGGCCACTGCACCGTCTATCTTGCCTTTTATTTTGGCGAGTTCATCAATAAAGCAATTGGCGGTGGAGCCAGTGCCCACTCCAATAATCCAGTCCCATTCAATAAATTCTATGGCCGCTTCTGCAACCAGTTGTTTCGCTGTATTTGACATGTTATTTCCGGTGATAAGTTATGTAATCAAAATGAGGTTGGCTGTCGCGTACTTCTATTCGATTGATTTCGGTAAAATTATCTTCACTAAAATTTGGGAAGTAAGTATCTGCGACTGGAGCGTCGTACACGTACGTAATCTCTAAAATGGTAGCGAACGGTAAGAACAGCTTATAGATCTGTCCGCCGCCAATAATAGACACTTTTTCTGGTTGTTCTGCTCTAGCCAGCTCTAAGGATTCATCAATAGAGGAAGCAACGGTAACACCGGGCTGTGACCATTGTTTGTTAGCGCTAAGAACAATATTGGTTCTACCCGGTAGCGGCTTACCAATGCTATCAAAGGTTTTGCGCCCCATGATAATGGGTGAACCAATGGTGAGTTGCTTAAAACGCGGTAGGTCGCCTGGCAAGTACCAAAGCAACTCGTTGTTTTTACCCATTTCGCCATTCTCACCATAGGCGGCTACGAATACGATTTCCATATTAGATTCTCTGATTGTCTTTTCTATCTTTTATAGAGTCCATTACACATGCTCGACTATTATACCGCTACAGGCGCGCTGATGGCCGCTTGTGGTGAATAGTCCAACAGATCGAAGTCGTCGTAACTAAACTTGAACAGATCGTTAACATCCGCGTTTATTTGCATCTTAGGCAGGGCACTAGGGCTTCTGCCCAGTTGGGTAACAACCTGCTCTTCGTGGTTGCTGTAGATGTGCACGTCGCCAAATGTGTGAACAAATTCGCCCACTTCTAGATCACATACCTGCGCAACCATTAGCGTAAGCAGTGCATAGCTGGCGATATTAAACGGCACGCCTAAAAATAGATCGGCACTGCGTTGGTACAGCTGGCAACTTAACTTACGATCATGCGATACGTAAAACTGAAACAGGGTATGACACGGCGGTAATCCAGCTTTAGCCATTTCTTCAATTTCGGCAGGGTTCCAGGCTGATACTATTAAGCGCCTTGAGGACGGATTACGTTTAATTTCATCCACGACCCAAGCGAGTTGGTCAATACCAGAAAAGTCACGCCATTGTTTGCCATAGACTGGGCCAAGTTCGCCCCATTTTTCCGCAAAGGCTTGGTCATCAGCAATTCGTTGAATAAAATCTTTAAGCTCCGCCTTCCAATCGTCGGAGTGCTTTTCGATGTTAATACCATTAACGTCTAAATAGCGTTGAAACGGCCATTCGTTCCAAATACCGACACCGTTTTGTACTAAGTAACGGATGTTTGTATCGCCGCGAACAAACCACAAAAGCTCATGAATAATGCCGCGTAGGAACACCTTTTTGGTGGTCAATAACGGGAAACCTTCGCTAAGGTCGACCCGCAATTGCCGGCCAAACACGCTGCGCGTACCCGTCCCTGTTCGGTCGTCTTTGCCGACGCCATTGTCGTAAACGTCTTGCAGTAGGTCTAAGTAAGCTTTCATGTGATTACTGGGTTCAGGTCAATTTAGCTATTGGTTTCTCTGGCCACGGCACGATAACCAATGTCAGTTCGGCAAAACATGCCGTCCCAAGATATTTTTTGTACGCCAGCATAAGCCGCTTTTTGCGCCGTGCTGACAGTGTCGCCCAACGCAGTAACGCAAAGCACTCGACCGCCGCTCGTTACGAGTTCGTCGTCCTGTTGGCTCGTTCCCGCCTGAAAGACTTTGACTGTGTCGCTATTGGCTGAGTCAATTCCAGTAATAACAGATCCTTTAGCGTACGACTCAGGGTATCCGCCTGCCGCAAGCACAACGCCTAATGCGGCGCGTTCGTCCCATTCGGCCGTGGTTGAATCAAGCTTTTCGTCCAAGGCAGCCAGGCACAAATCGGCCAAGTTGCTTTTTAAACGCATCATAATTGGCTGCGTTTCGGGGTCGCCAAAGCGACAGTTATATTCGAGCACCTTTGGTGTGCCATCGCCCGCTACCATGATGCCCGCATATAAAAAGCCTGTGTAGGGGAGTCCTTCGCTCGCCATCCCTTTAACGGTTGGGTAAATGACTTCTTGCATGATGCGATCGTGTAAAACAGCGTCTACTACGGGAGCCGGTGAGTAAGCACCCATGCCGCCAGTGTTAGGCCCTTTGTCGCCGTTGTCGCGCGCTTTGTGATCTTGTGATGTTGCTAGGGGTAACACATTGTTACCATCGACCATGCAAATAAAACTGGCTTCTTCGCCAGCCAAAAATTCTTCGACCACAACTCTAGCGCCCGCGTCACCAAATTTGTTGGCAAGTAACATATCGCGCGCCGCCTCTTGAGCTTCTTCAACAGTTAGCGCTACGATTACACCTTTACCAGCAGCTAGGCCATCGGCTTTAACAACGATAGGCGCGCCTTGTTTGGCGATGTATTCGCACGCGGCGTTGGCATCGGTAAAGTTTTGGTAGTCGCCGGTGGGGATTCCATGCTTCGCTAAAAAGTCTTTAGTAAACGCTTTAGAGCCTTCCAATTGCGCAGCGCCTTGGGTCGGACCAAAGCAGGCTAAATTGCGTTCGCGAAAGGTATCTACAACACCTAATACCAGAGGTGCTTCGGGACCAACTATGGCTAGGTCAATGTTTTGCGCGGCTGCAAAATCAGCGAGGGCATTTACATCTTCAACTCCGATATCAATGTTACTCACCTTGGCTTCTGATGCCGTGCCAGCATTACCTGGGGCGACAAAAACTTGAGATACAGTGTCAGCTTGTGCCACTTTCCATGCCAGCGCATGTTCGCGTCCGCCATTGCCGATTATTAAAACTTTCATACGATTATTGAGGTCAGTTCCGTGGAGTTATTCGGGGTAATATCAGTGGACTGATTTTACACGTGTTTTAGACAATGTCCGAATCCTCAGGACATAAAACCAGCTTGATGCGCTGATAAAGTTCAGTTGCTCGTTAAGCCCTTCGTTTATAGCGTATTACGCACTTGGCTTTACGCTCATACTAACGGCGCATTCTGTAGTGTATTCTGCGTGTATGGCTCTTGGGCGATAGCACGCGTTGATACTCGTAGACCTATTACTTCTGCCTTTCAACTACTTGTTCAATCACTTATTTACAAAATTATGTTACACATTGTCTTACACAACCCCCAGATTCCTCCAAACACCGGCAATGTTATTCGCTTGATGGCCAATACGGGATTTAAGCTCCATTTGATTGAGCCGCTAGGATTCGACTTCCAAGAAAAGGCATTGCGCAGAGCTGGACTGGATTACCATGACATAGCAAAAGTAGCGCGGTACGCAAACTTCGATGAATTTGTGGCTAAGGTCAAGCCGGCCCGTATGTTCGCAATTACAACCAAAGGTCAGCGCCAATACGTTGACGAGGATTTTAAGCAAGGGGATGCCTTAGTGTTTGGATCTGAGACTAAAGGCTTACCCGATGAAGTAATGACACAATTTGCAGCAGCCAACCGTTTACGCATTCCGATGCAACCCAATAACCGCAGTCTCAACCTTTCTAACTCAGTGGCGTTGGTGGTGTACGAAGCTTGGCGTCAGCACGGTTTTGTTGGCGGAGAATAAGCCTTATTCTTTGTCGAAGCTGTCTACGATAATTGCGCCCATGGATGCCGGCATCGCAATAATTAAAAGCCGTTTGAGAGCGACTGTTGGGTCTTCGCCTATCGGGAACTTATTTAACGCGATTAATATCAAGGCAATAACTATTAGAGTTAATCCGTAGGCGATAACGATTCTAAATAGATAGGCGGCAAAGCGTCCACGCCCCCGCACTTCACCTTGAAATACTACTTGGTAGGTGTACAGAGACAAAAAAAGTAACGACATTGTGCATAGCATTAAAAGATTAGCCGGCGCTAAAGTTTCGCCCATGCGCCAAGCTTCTTCAGAAAACGAGATTGGCACCCCTAACGTGAAGGCACCAATCATGACCTGACTGGCATCTTCCCAATTAAAACTCCAATGATTGGAGCTTGCCGATTTCATAGGATCGCTCACTAAGTGACTTCCTTTTTAACTTCGCCCACCAGTCTTAGAGTGAAGAAAGTCATAATGCTAAGAGCGACGGCAATTTCGATGCGACCTAAACCAACGGCAATGCCTACAGCGCCCGTTGACCAAATAGCGGCAGCGGTTGATGTGCCGGCTACGGTAGATTTGTTCTTTAAGATAGCGCCTCCGCCAATAAACCCAATGCCCGTTATTATTCCTGCAATGATTTTGGCTTGATCGTTAGCGTCAGTAAAAGTGCTTATGGCCAATAAAGTAAAACTACAGGTCGCAATCGAAACCAAAGGGAATGTGCGCAAGCCTGCAGAGCGGGACTTTTTCTCTCGCTCCCATGCCGTTAACATTGGTAGTACGAATGCAATACTCAGTTGAATTAGGTTCTGATAAGTTTGCTGAAGGTCCAACTCAAATAATGACATGTGGTTTCCTCGGGTAGTTGCCACCCTTGATGTAGAAAAGCTATTAGGCCATTGTCGCAGAAGTTGTGTGCGTGCAAAAATATTTCGCCAGTAACTTGGTCATATAGATAAAGCGTTATCTCTCGGAGAATGCCACAGCCGCTTGCTTTAAGGCGTTAAAGAGCCGCGTTTGGGGTGCTCGAAAAGGCAAATATTCTGGGTGCCATTGCACGCCCAGCATAAAATCTTTATCTGGGTCTTCGATGGCTTGAATAAAACCGTCTTCGTCATGCGCAACAGCCATTAGGTTGTCGCCCACGGTATCCACCGCATGGTTGTGCAAGCTGTTTATCTTTAGTCGGGCTGTGTGCAACACACCCTCCAATTGGCTGCCACTGAGTATGTTCGCATACTTGATTGGGCGCATACTATTGCGGTTTGGTGTTTTGCGTCGTAGAGGCCTTAGGTCGCCAATTAGGTTGCCGTTGCGAGAAACGTTGATCAATTGCGAGCCACGGCAAATTCCAAGAATAGGCAGGTTCCACTGCTCGGCTAAAGCAATCATTTTTAATTCGAGGGTATCGCGAGCAGCGTCATAATTGGCACCTGCCGCACCTGCGGTCCCGTAATGCTTTGGGTCAATGTCGTCACCGCCGCCAATAATAATGCCGTGTAAGCGCTCAGGATGTTCTTCGCTGCCAGGGCAAACGTATATGGCACGAACACCGACTCTCCATAGTTGGAATCTAGCTGCCCACCAACCAAATCGCCATTTCTTGTTAGGGCCAGTAACAACCACAACCGGGCGTTTGCCGTCCAGTTGCTTAGAGGGTTGAGTAGTGTTCATATGTGTTGTGGCGTTCGCTTGCAATGGCTAGTGCAGTGAAGAAGGTGTTGTAATGCCCAGTAAGTGCGCTACCCGTTCTGCCCAAGGTTCAGACGGCTTAGTCGTGCCCTCGTTAAGAATACCTTGGTACTCAGTCGCGATTTCCGATAGTTTTTTGTCGAAAGCGAGTTGTTCAACCTGTAGCCATGTATCGAGCGAGTTGTCGAGATTCCAGCCCGGGTCGTCGATGTCGCAGTTTGGAAGACGGTAGTGAAAAGTGGGGCGAGGTTTAACACGCTCGTCGTCGATTACAGCGTCGATTCGTTCTTTATCTAAGTATTGAAACAAAGGCAGCATGTCCAAGCTACGGTTTCGGGTCGGGTTGAACTCCAAGTAGTCGTCGATCAATTCTTCAAGTGATGGTGCATAATCCGGCGCTAGAATCTTGCTAACGTACTCTTTGCTAAAGTGATTGATGTAAGGCGTGATGCGGCGCGATAAGTCTGTTTTTTCGGTTTCTTTGATCCAATCATAGAGACAGCAGTAGGCCTGCAAATATCTGAGTATGGTGTTTACGTCTAGCGCCGGTAACTCAGGGTTTAAGTGGACTCCGAACGCATAGTGCGGCGCTAGCCGTGTGCCCGATGCGCCGCTATCTCGCAAGTCTTCAATTAGCTGATAAAGTCTAGGGAGGTCTTTAAATGGTATTGGCGGCGCGACGATTTCCCAAGGAACCAGTGCGCCAGCGAGTGAGCCAACGGTTTCAAAAAACTTCTTTTGTAGATCTGCTCGTTCGACTTCGGCACTTTGTAAAAACTCTTCGGCCTTTTCACCAAAGTCTTTAACTTGATTGGAATCCAGCTCGACCTTGAATGTGCCGAATTCACTATCGCGAAGCTCAATTTCAAACGGCGACAAATGCTCAACGCAGCCACCAAAGTGCCGCTTAAGTTCGTTAACAATTTCTTCGCCAGACAGGCCAGCGAATTCGATTTCAACTCCTAAGCGCCTGGGCTTATTGTCTTGGGTATTACCTCTTGCTTTAATCGTGTCCTCTAAGAGGGATTGGTTTCCAGACATTGTTCTCCATATAAGCACGCGCGCGTGCTTGAATTAATTGCTCTTGGATACCATAACCTAGAGATTGAAAATCTAAGTGCAAGGGCGGGCATCACTCTTCATTGGCGCTTCTTGATGTAACGCTGTAAGTTCGTAATAGTCAATTGCTGTTACGGGAAATTGGCTTACTCTTTGCATAGCAACACATCATGCAATACGCTAGCGTGTTAACATTCTCTAGCTTTGAACCAAGGCTGACGGCGTTGCTAACGCAAGGCACAAGACGAACAAAGCTAAAAGTCGGTTAGCCGATTAGCACGAGCAAAACTTGGGTATTATCAAGGATAGGCAGGTGTTTGCACCTTCTTAAAGTTTTCTTGTCAGCGCCTTCTCACCAGTGGTCAAGTCAAACCCCAAAACCATTTTGAAACCGCATTCCGTAGATATCAAAGGCACTTTTTTTGTTTTGCCAAAGCTTACTCAGTATTTTGCTGCGTTTGTCTTACTGTGGGTGGGGTTTGCTCATGCTAGTGCAGTGCATGCACAAGAGACACAGTTTGCCGAACCGACGGAGGCTGCTAAATCTGATGCGACCGAGGCAGCGCAGAACCAGATTTCTATAGAGTTTAGGGGGCTAGAAGGAGACTTGCTCGAGAACGTTAAGCGTAATGTTCGTCTTGTTGCACGTATCGACGACAACGTTGTTATAAGTGACGGCGAGCGCCGCCGCTTGCAACGCAAAGCGCTTGACGAGATTAAGCAAGCTTTGCAACCATTTGGGTATTACCGCACAACCATAACAACTGAGTTTGATCGTCCAACGTTATCCTTGGTTTATTTGATTGAGCTGAACGACCCTGTATTCATTCGCTCTATTAATTTGAGCATGAATGACGTTGCTGTATTGGTTGAGGGCGCAGATAGCAACTTGAGCAAACTGGAAAAGAGTGCTGATAAAAGAAAAGGCAATACCTCTGAGGGTTTTCGCAAGGAGTTTAACGAATGGCGAGATCAGTTTGAATTGCAGTCAGGTGAAATACTTAATCATTCGATATACGAAAAAAGCAAAAAGACACTTTTAGCTAAAGCGCTTAGACTCGGTTATTTTGATGCTAAGTACGATCAAAGTTCGATCGAAGTTGGAGTGGATCGGGCAACCGCCGACATTATATTGATATTTTCGCCCGGAAGGCGCTACCAGATAAGCGATGTGGTTCTAAGCTGGGAGTATTCGGAGAATGCCGACGCTAAGACTAAGCGTGGGATAGACCCTTCTATTTTAAGTTCTATGATCACTCTGGAGGTTGGCAAATATTACAACTCAGAGCGGCTTTCTGAAACGCAACGCAATTTATCCTCGGCGACATTTTTTGCAGGTGTGGAGGTTTCTCTCGGCGATTTAAATAGAGATGAGTTACAAGTGCCCATTGTAATTAACCTTAAGCCACGCAAACGCAAAGCCTATAATTTTGAGATTGGGGTAGGTACCGATACCGGTATTCGGGCGAGCGTGGGTTATGAAAACCGCAGAATTAATACTAAAGGTCATAATGTTAGCGCGCGTTACGCGGTGTCAGAAATCAGCCGTACGGCGATTTTTAACTATCGTATTCCGTATTTTCGCAAGCCGACAGAAAGCGTTAACATCTTTGCCTCGCAAAACGATACCTTTGGTAAGACCCGTCGGTTTTCGTCGAGTAAGATCGGCGCGGAATTGCGCCACGAAATGGATGGTGCAGTAATTACCTATGGCCTTACCGCGAGTCGTGAGCAATACAGTCGCTTGAATCGCGATTTGTTTGACGTAGAGCGTACTACGGATTTATTAATTCCGAGTGTGCAGTGGAAATTTACTGAAGTCGATGACTTGTATTTTCCCACCCGAGGATGGAGCGCGACGGTTGAGTTACGCGGCGCCAGCGAAGATGCATTGTCAGACATAGATCTAATGCAAGGCGAGCTAGACTTAAGAAAATTATTTCCGTTCGGCTCTGGCAGTTTTAAGATGCGACTCAGTTTGGCGGGCAGTTTGATTGATGAGTCTGCAGACTTGCCTGAGTCGTTAGGTTTTCTAGCGGGTGGTGACGACAGTGTTCGCGGTTACAGGTTTGAAAGCATTGGTGTAACTCAGAATGGTGAGACAACCGTAGGCAAGCACGCAATTGTAGCCAGCGTGGAATATCAACACCCTATTCGAGATGGCCTAGCACTTGCGGCCTTTGTTGATATGGGCGATGCGTTTAATAGTAATGTTGATCTCAAAAAAGGAGCCGGATTAGGGTTGCGTTGGCGACTCCCATTTGGCGCACTGAGACTTGATTTAGCATCAGCGCTTGATCTTGAAGGCAACCCTTTGCGACTGCATTTTAGTTTTGGGGCAGACCTGTAATGAACCCTAAGAAGATGAACCGAAAAGATGCTGAAGAGACTGGCATTTTAGGGCTGGTAATAAAACGGATCTTTCAAAGTCTGGGCATAGTGTTTATGTTTCTGGTTTTGTTTCTGTCATGGGCAAGCCAGTCCCGCAGTGGTTTGACGTGGGTAGCGGGTCAACTACCCAGCAGTGTTCGAGCAACGGGTTTAAGTGGCGAGCTTGGTGATTTTAGGTTTAGTCAATTACAGGTCGATGTGCCAGGCGGCGTACTCACCGTATTTAATGGTCACGTCCAATGGAATTTATTCGATTTAATGACCGAGACCATCGCGATTAATCACTTGCAAGCAGAACAGCTGCTGGTTGCGCTCGTAACCAGAAAGGAGCCACCACAGCCGACTAAAACACTTTGGCAGGGTGTTGAGCTACCTATAAATATTATTATTAGAGACGCAGCGGTGTCGAATGTGAGCATTACGCAAGACGATGCAACTCTTGTGGCGTTTGACACCATTAATCTCAATGGTGGCGTTTCGCAAAACCGTCTCGACCTGCAAAGCCTAATACTATCTGCTCCAGGTAAAAAGCTTGATCTGAGAGGAACCGCTGATCTAAGGGCAAAGCCTAAAGGTAGGGTCGCACTTGAGCACGACATTGAATGGAGGACGGACCAACAAATAATTACCGGCGCTGGATCTATAAATGGCACGTGGCAAAAACTTGAAATTGCACAGCAATTGTCGAGCCCGTGGCAAGCGCGTTTTGATGCACATGTTAACGACATTTTGGGGCAAAACATTACGTGGGAATCGACCCTTGCCAGCTTGGCCCCAAGCCAACACGTTGTAACAAAGGAACAACAAGGTGCGGTTGTTGAATTGGGTGTTGGCCAACTTCGAATAGAGGGCGCTTATGCCCCTGAGTTTGGGTTTGAGTCATTGCGCACGCACATAGAAGGTTCTATTCCAGTGGCGAGCGAGGGCTATTCTGCATGGGACGCCGATCTAGATGTACAGCTCGATAAAGGTGCTTTGGCAATTCGCTCGCTAAAGCTAATGCAAAAAGCCCGCTCAAAAACGGATGCGTCAGCGCACATTCGTTCACCATCTGCAGCAAGTCAAGTGGAAAACCAGAATGTAAGTGCAGCTGGCTTAAGTATTGAAGGTCGTATAGACGATCTAGTCGCTTTTCTGGCAAATAAGTCCGCAGTTAACACTAATACGCTTCAAGATAATGCAACGGGTGTAAATGTAAGCGGTCAATGGAGCAACCTTTCTTGGCCTTTGCTCAATGATGAAGCGGGAACGTCTACACCCCAAGCCCAGGCATTAGTAGAGAATTCCAATGGGCAATTCACCCTGCTTGGAAACACCGGCGACTATGCTTTTAATATTGATGCTAAAGGTGTTTGGCGAAACAATGATTTTGATGTTAAGGCTCAATTAGGCGTTGGTGCTCATCATCTAAATATAGAGCGTTTAGACCTGATGGCCGCGGGTGCACGCCTCACTGCAAAAGGACTGATCGGCGATCAAGTTGATGTTGTGGCGGATATTTCTGTGCCGAGCTTGCAGCAATTGCACCCTTTAGCCGCAGGGGATCTAACGGCAAACGCACGCTTTAAAGGTCCACGTGACAGAGTCTATTTAGAAGGAGATACTCGCGCGGGTCTATTACAGTGGAGCGGTTTCGCGGCACGAAACATCAACCTAAGCGCTAAGTTGCCCGCCATTGCCATTGCCGATATTTACTCTCTTTCGCCTGCGGTGCTAAAGGCATCTGGTTTGCAATTGGTTCTGAGTGTGGGTGATGTTAGTAGCCAATCTGTACAACTGGCCGAGTCGATTAACCTGACGGCTGGTGGCTCACTAGCAGACCACGGTCTTGACCTGAATCTCAGTCTTCCGCGCGGGGCTTCAATGGCCGCGCAGATGGCTGGTGGAGTAAGCAAAAACGCATGGAGCGCTCAATTATCAACTCTTAATATTTCGAACAGGCGCAACAATTCCTGGACACTTCAGCAGACAGCGCAAATAAGCGTGTCGCCTAATTCGGTTACGGTCCCAAAATTTTGCTTGATCGGTGATGGCCAACGGCTTTGTGCAGAGCTTGATTTGGCCGGTGACGCTCAAACGGTGTCTGCGGACTTAGAAAAATTTGCGCTAAGTAATCTGGACTATTTTCTGAAAGTCTACGACTTGAATGCAAGTGGTCAGGCAAACGGTTCGTTAATGTACTCCCGAGGGCGCGATAATCAGGGTGAGCTCAAATCCAGTTTAGATGCCAATTTAGAAGCTAAGCAGGCCGAAGTGTTTTGGTTTGATTCTGATGCAGATCAGGTGGAACGTGTGACGCTCTTGATAGATTCCTTTACGTTGTCGGCCGATCAAAAAGAAAGTCTTAATGTGTCGGCATCGCTGTTATTTGCTAACCAAGACAGTGCAGATTTCACCGCAAAATTTGCGGCTCCATTTGAATCACCGCAGTTCCGTACAGCGGCTATGTCGGGCCGCGGTACATTTAGCATCGAAGATCTTTCGCAGTTGCCTCCATCACTTTTGAACGATGTAAGTCTAACGGGCAAACTGATGGGAAACCTCGAACTTGGCGGTAGCATTGATACTCCCGCAGTGTCTCTGAGTGCAGACGTAATGCAAGCGACGGCCAAAGTACGCAATCTGGGCTTAAGCTTAAACGACATAGAGCTTAGGGCAAGAAGTAATGATCGATCACAAATAGACATTGACGGCAGTCTAAAGTCTGGTGAAGGAATCTTGAACGTCAACGGTACTTTACGCTTGCCACAGGGAGGCAGTCCCTCGCTTAAATTAAAGCTCGTTGGCGACGATGTGCAACTTGCTAACACCAGCGAAATGCAGATTAATGCTGGTGTCAACTTAACCGCTTTATTGGACGCAAAACTGTTTACGTTTACGGGTGGGGTAAACGTAAACAGTGCCGAAATTGATTTTAAAGTTCCAGAGAGCGCGCTACTTCCCTCCAATGACGTGGTCTTACTAGGAGATGAAGTCCACGCGAACTCGGTTCTTACTCAGCTGGATGTCACTATTGATCTAGGCACTAAATCTCATGTTCAGGCTCAGGGTTTAGATGCAAAGCTTCTGGGTAAGCTTAGGGTGCTAAAGCAACCGCAAGGAATTATGCGCGGCGACGGCCAAATCAATATTAGTGAGGGTCGCTATGTGGCGTATGGCCAAGAGTTAGAAATAAGTTCCGGGGTGCTCATCTTTGACGGGGGCAGTATTGACGACCCAAACTTAGACCTTCGTGCTCAGCGAGAAGTCGAAACGACTACAGTTGGCGTTAGCATAACTGGACGAGCAAGCGAGCCTCGTTTGAATTTGTATTCAAGCCCCACTATGTCTGATCAAGACATACTAGCCGTGCTAATTTTTAAGAAACCGATTTCCAGCCTTGAGTCTAGAGACGCACTGACCCTGTTAAAGATTGCCGACTCGGTCAATGGTGGTGGTCTGGATCATTTGAGTAAGTTAACTCACCACTTGGAAGAAACGTTGGGCTTAAGCGCCTTAGAAATAAATTTGGCAGATGGATCGCCAGGCTTGGTGGCAAGAAAGCAGCTCACATCACGTTTCTCTTTGTCGTATGGCTATGGGTTGCTGGATGCAACGCAGTCGCTGTTTATGCGTTACCGCTTGAGCGACCGATGGTCAGTTAAAGCAGAGTTGGGCGCAGACAGCGGGGCAGACCTTCGTTACCAAATAGAATACTAATGTTGCTTGTTGTAGGTCTGGTTCTAATTCTCGTTATAGATCTGTTTCAAAACGCTTAAGTTCAAGTCTCAAGGACACCCCAGAGCGTAGTATTTCGACTAACGCGATAACCAGCGACAGACTCATTATGGCGAGGCTGGCAATAAACAAATATTCGCCTATTGCTTGCTTAACGTAGAGCAACGCAATCATCGACCCCAAGCACAACAAGAACGACACAATGCCCAACGCCTGCGTATACTTAATTAGGGCGATGCGCAGGTAGAGGTTGTTAATTTGTGCGCGGCGGTTTCCAAGGTCGTTGGTATTGCTCGAACTCGTGAGTGAGCGTACTACCTGAGCGAGGGTTAAGTAACGGTTGGTGTATGCCAAAAACAAAAGGCTGATACCAGGAAAGAGAATTGCGGGGTCAGTTACGCTTAAATTCATTTTTTCGGACTCTTATTTTCGGGCTCTTATTTAGAAGCAGCTTGAGTTAAGATTGGCTGAGGGAAGAGGGGAATGAGCGCTACCTAGAATATGGGTTTCACTACGACTAGAATTACAATAGCGACGAGCACTAGTACAGGTGCCTCATTCATTACTCGATAAAAAACATGCGAACGTTGGTTTTGGTTACGCTTGAATTGGTTAATTATTAATCCGCACCAAATGTGGAATACCAACACGAGGAGCACCAAACAAAGTTTGGCGATCATCCAATTACCCCAGAAACCGTAACTTAGTAACCATGCGCCAGAACCAAGTGTCGCGATTGCAGATGGCGTCATAATGCCGTTATAGAGTTTACGCTCCATTATTTTAAAGCGCTCTTGGCTTATGCTGTCTTCGCTTAATGCGTGATACACAAATAATCTGGGCAAGTAAAAAATACCTGCAAACCAAGAGATCACAGAAATAATATGAAAGGCTTTTATCCAGAGCATAATGGGCGTTTTATCTAATAGATTCAGGTGTACGAAAAATGATTAGGGCTCGATGGGCAGCAAAGTTTCTAGAATGCTGTCGATAAACCGAAACCCCTTATCGCTGGCTCTTATCATATCACCCTTAACTTCGATCAGTCCTTGTTGGCGATGCACTTGCACGTCGTTAAGTAAGCACTCAATGCTGGCGCCGGTGCGCGTTTCAAGTGCGCTAAGGCTAATGCCTTTATTGAGGCGAAGACCATTTAGCATGTATTCGAATAGGGCTAAATCGATATCAACTTGTTCTTGGCCGCCAATAAACGTTTTGGTTGTTCCTTTTGCGTATTGCTTGGGGTGCTTGCTTTTCCAAGTACGTGTAATTGCGCCATCGGCTTGAGTGATTTTACTGTGTGCGCCTGCGCCAATACCTAGATAGTCGCCATAGTTCCAGTAGTTTAAATTGTGGCGGCTATAGCGCTGGTCGCGCGCATAAGCGGATACTTCGTACTGCTCAAATCCATGTGCGCGTAATTGCTCCTGCAATGCACACTGCATATCCCACAGCCCATCATCATCAATGCGTTTTGGGCGCTGGTGATAAAACAGTGTGTTGGGTTCAAACGTGAGTTGGTAACAACTTAAGTGCGTAGACTCCAAAGACAGTGCTGTCTCGAGATCTTTGCATGCTTGGTCGATCGACTGGTCGGGCAAGCCAAACATTAAATCCAAATTGAAGTTAGAGAACCCAGCGACAGATGCGCTTTCGACCGCGGCCATTGCTTGCCTCGAGTCGTGTACACGGCCGATTTTGCGCAATGAATCGTCATCAAAACTTTGAATACCAAGCGATAAGCGGTTGATGCCAGCGTTGCGAAATTCACTAAACTTAGCCGCCTCACTACTCCCTGGGTTGGCTTCGAGAGTAATCTCAACGGTTTCTGAGAATGGGATTATGTTGCGAGCTTGGCCAAGCAAGTCTTGCATTGCCGAACCACTGAATAAAGAAGGAGTGCCGCCACCTAAAAATATTGCTTCAATGGGGCGCGTTTCTTCAAACTGACGTTGATCTCTTTGTAGGTCTTGCAGTAACAACGAAACATATTCGACTTCGTCTATGTCTCCCCGCAACTCGTGAGAATTAAAGTCACAGTAGGGGCATTTACGCTCGCACCAAGGAAAGTGTATATACAGAGTAAGGGGAATATCTTGGCGGTTAGGCATCGTTAGGTTGTTTAGTTAGCCATTACGCTTAAATGAGCGACTGTCGCGAATTTTGCGACGATCGGGTTTTTTGTGGTCGGTTTCAATGCGAGGCTGCATTTCTATTTGTAAGCGCAGTTTTTCACGCTTCTCAACGCTGTCTTGCGTTTCGTTATAAAGTTGCTGTGCTAGCTTAGCTGGGCCACGCTTGTCGCTAATGCCTAATACCTGGACGCTCATCTCGTGATCGCCGCGTTTAATCCTAACAATGTCACCCAAACGCACAATAGACGCTGGTTTGAGATTAGCTTTATTAATGCTAATTTGCCGGCTATTGAGGGCTTTAATGGCCAACTGACGAGTTTTGTAAAAGCGCGCCGCCCAAAGCCACTTGTCTATTCGCAGGCCTGATTCTGGTAATGTCATGGCAGAAATCTAGCTAAAAGGTAAGAAAGATGGCCTAAATGGCGTTCAATTTGTCGAATTGACATAAATTTGCCACAAAAGATTGTTAGGTTTGTCGTACAATTACTAATAGAGAAAAGTTTTACGAACGTATGTTATCAGGTCAGATCAAGAGGTTCACCTAAAAGCTTGATTTTAAACCTGATTTCAAACTTGGGTTTGAAGAGTTACCGCTTGATAACGTTTTTCTGTATTGGTTTAGCCTCAATAGGGTGAAATCATCTTATTTAGGCAATGTTGTAATGGTCGTAATCAAATTAAGTCGAGAAGGATAGAAAATTGATTTCTAATTTGGCACACAATTTAAGAGTTATGGCCGGGTCGAGCTTTCGAACCCGCAATAACGCTGTGTCTGTGTCTAGCCTCAAAAGGTCTTCTTCCTTTTTATCCAAAGCGCCAGAGGTTTCCTTGATAGTCGCAGCGGCTTTGTTGTTTGTTGGTTTTACGAGTAGTGCTTTAGCGCAAACAAATTTCGACAATAGTCTGCCTGGTTCAAAACCTAGTCTTTTGTGGTTGTCCGACGATGTTAATCTGTCGGCGATCGAAGGGATGGAATACGAATCGTTTTTAGGGTCTGGTGAAATCTGGGGCGACAATTGGGGTTTTAGCGCAAAGCTATTAGAAAACAACGACGATGATGTTTTTGGTATGCCTGCCGACAGCGAGTATTTTAACTTTGACGTGAAACGTAGATTTGGCGCTAAAGATAAATCCAATTTCCAATTAGGTTTAGGTTGGCAAGAGTTCAACATAAACGAACAAATGCAGGCAAGCGGGCCTAAGTTGTCAATGTCTGGTCGTTACAGCCTAAATGATACGATTCAGCTCTATGGCGAGACAGCCTACTTCCCTGAATTGGAAGAGCAAATTAGCGATCTGAGTACAAGTGGTTTTGAAGTAGAAGCTGGCGTTCTTTACCAACCGATTCCAAGCATTTCCTTAAAAGCGGGTTACCGCAAATTTTCGATCGACATGGATGATCCGATCATTGAAAGTTTAGGTTCTAGTTCTGGCTTCTTGTTAGGTACTGACCTTAGCTTTTAGTTGTAAGCTTCTAGTTATTCGTTACTAGTCATTTTCCCTCAGCGTCAATATCAGTCCCAACACACTCTATGGTTTGGCGCGTTTTGCACAGAACCCTTCAATAAGCTGTGCAATTTTAGCTCCAGCTTCATCTGCATATTCCAAAATTTGTTCAATGCTATCCTCTTGTTGATCGGGTCCACCTGTTGCCATATTGGTAATTGCACAAAATGCCGTTGTGGTTAAGCCGAGATACCGACTCATAATCACTTCGTTAACCGTAGACATACCCACTGCATCAGCGCCCAACGTGGCGAGCATCCTACGTTCTGCCGACGTCTCTAGTGATGGGCCCTTCAATCCAGCGTAGACGCCATTGTGTGTGGTAATGCTCAGTTCACTCGCGTGACTGTTAAAAAAATCTGAGGTTAGCGAATCATAAGGTTGGGACATGTCTACAAAAGGGTGTTCAATACGAAAGTGCTCAGCCATGGCCGCAGGGGCTGCGATCAATGGGTTTTCGCCTGTTAGGTTTAGGTGATCGCTAAGAATCATCACATCGCCTGGGGTGTATGCTTGGTTAAGCGCGCCAGCGGCATTAGTAAACAAAAATTCATTACAGCCGAGTAGCTTCGCGAATATCACATTTTGGCAAATCGCGAGTGCGCTATGACCCTCGTACAAATGTAACCGTCCGGAGAACACGGCGACCGAACAGCCGTTGATTGTACCTAGAGTAAGCTCACCGCGATGACTTAGCGCTTGTGGAGCTGCGCCAGCATAAAGCTCTTGATAGCTTACCCGATGAGTATGCTCAACCAATGAATCGAGTGCGTGCGATTGTCCTGTACCAAGAGCTATTGCTAGCCGAGGTCGAGCTTTAGTTAAAGCTTGAAGATCGGAGGCGGTTTTTACTAAGCTTTCAAACGCTGTGTTCACAAAGTTAGTCCTAAGTTGGTGAAATATGGATTGAACGACACGAGTCATGCATAATCAAGCCCTAATGCTCTTTTTTGCGTGGCGTAAGCTATTCATTTTAACTTTTTTCAGTCTCCTATATTCATCACCTAGCGATCGCTAACCATCTAGGTATCTTTGAGCGCCACTAAACAATCCGTTTTGAGAACCCGTTTTTCGAATGACAAAATCTTTTAATAGCTTGTCGGCCGCGGCGGTACAAGCGCTTGCGCAACACGAGCCGCGTATAAAGTCTGAGCCCAGTCGCATAAAAGCAGCAGTGTGCATGGTGCTACGAGAGGGAACAAACGGTACCGAAATACTCTTAATGCAGCGCGCACACCATGCCGATGATCCGTGGTCGGGACAGATGGCGTTTCCTGGCGGTAAAATAGAAGAGAGTGATGCAGGTCCTAAAGAGGCCGCCATGCGAGAAACGCTTGAAGAAGTGGGTATCGAATTGTCTGACTCACAGTTTGTAGGACGCCTTAACGATCTTTACGGTTTTAAGCTTGAGGACGTTTACGTAGCGCATATTGCGAGTTTTGTCTTTTGGCTAGATGAGCATGTGCCCGTAATAGCCAATTATGAAGTTGCAGACACCGTATGGTTACCGTTGTCTTGGTTGAATGATGCAGACAATTATATGTTGTACGAGCCAGAACGGGTCGAGATACCGCCAATGCCAGCAGTGCGAATTAATATGGAGTTACATCAGGTCCTTTGGGGTTTAACGCTTAGGATAGTGGTGCACTTCTTAGACATTATTGAGCATCCAATGAGCGTTATTGAGCCCTCAATCAGACAACGAATCCAGCGTTTAGAAGAAAACGAAAAATAGTTATGATTGGCCTCGCGAACGGTCTAGCAAGATCATGCGATGCCAACTAAGGGATAATTGTTGTACACTTACTGAAGATTTATCGCGCGACGATTCAATGGAGAAAAGTATGTCCGTTTACGATTTTAAAGCTGCATTTAGAACCAACGAAGATGTGGATCTTTCATTGTTTAAAGGAAAAGTATTGTTGGTGGTAAATACCGCCAGCAAGTGCAAATTCACGCCTCAGTTTAAAGGACTGGAGTTATTGAACCGTAAGTACAACTCGCATGGTTTTCAGGTGTTGGGTTTTCCGTGTAATCAATTTGCCAATCAAGATCCTGCTGACGACGAAACGATTAAAGGCTTTTGCCGTAAAAACTATGGTGTTACGTTTCCGGTTTTCGCGCGTATTGATGTAAACGGCGACAACGCTCACCCACTCTTCGACTTCATGAAAGATGAAGCGCGCGGTGTGTTGTGGTCTAAGCGAATAAAATGGAACTTCACTAAATTTTTGGTTGATCACAAAGGTAACGTAGTGCGCCGATACGCACCGACAACTAAACCCAGCAAACTGATTGGCGATATCGAAGCACAGCTGCGTAAAGTCCCATTTTAGAGGGGCGCACGCTGGCCCGCCAGTCGCTAACTTTTATGACCAATAAATAATTGATTACCTCTCTCTTTCTTATCTTTGTAGGGGCCGCGTTGTTCGCAACGGCGGCTTTGTTTGCGCGCCAGTCTCTTATTATTGCTTATATTGCGCTGGGTGTTTTTCTAGGTCCATGGGGAATGGCATGGGTGCCTGATACCGATCTAATCAAAGATATTTCGAATATTGGAATTATCTTTCTACTATTTTTGCTGGGCTTAAACTTAAGCCCGCGTAAGCTCTTGGTTCTTTTAAAACAGACAACAATTGTTACCCTGCTGACGTCTGGTGTTTTTGCCGCTGTAGGATACGGCATAGCGCTGTTCGCTGGGTTCAGCGGAACCAACGCCATTGTTATAGGCGTGTCTTGTATGTTTTCTTCGACCATTATTGGTCTTAAACTCTTGCCTACCACCGTTTTGCATCACCGACATACAGGCGAAGTAATGATCAGTGTTTTGCTGTTGCAAGACATGATCGCCATCGTCGTATTGTTGGCCTTTAAGGCGGCATCAGGTTCGCAGCCTGTTGGCACAGAGCTTGCCAAGCTAGCGGTTATGTTGCCGGCCTTAATTGGGGTTGCATGGTTACTTAAACATTTTGTGTTACTGAAGTTGTTCAAGATGTTTGACCGCATTCAGGAATACGTATTTTTGCTTGCCTTGGCTTGGTGTTTGGGTATTGCAGAACTTGCGTATTTTATCGGCTTCTCGCATGAAACCGGAGCCTTCATCGCCGGCATCACAGTGGCAACGAGTCCTATTGCATTATTTATTGCTGAGAGTCTCAAGCCGCTGAGAGATTTCTTTCTAGTACTGTTTTTCTTTGCATTGGGTGCGAGCCTAAACGTTGATTCGGTTGGGACGATCTGGCTTCCTGCTGTGATTTTAGGTCTAGTAATGTTGGCTCTAAAACCCGTTGTGTTCCGTTTTGCGCTGTCTAATGTTTCTGAATCCAATCGCTTGAGTTGGGAGACAGGATTTAGGTTGGGGCAAATGAGTGAGTTTTCCTTGCTGATTGTCTTTGTAGCATTACAGAGCGCGTTGATTGATTCCATTGTTGTCGACTTTGTTCAGCTGGCGACGCTAGTGACCTTTATTGGTTCAAGTTACTGCATTGTCCTGCGTTACCCCACGCCCGTTGCCGTATCCGAAAGGCTGCGTAGAGACTAACTTTTCGTGTGTCCCGTAACGCCTAGTTTGCCGACTAAGGTCGCTCCCAATTTACCGACTCACGTAGCTTCCAATTTACCGAATCACGTGGTGTTGGGCTGTGGAGATATTGGTCGAAGAATTGTTAAGCAACTTCAGTTAGAAGGCGTCGCGAATGAGCGGATCATTGCCTATGTTAATTCTGAGTCAAGTTTCGATCGGGCAACAGAGCTAGGTATAGCTGCGCGCTATTTTGAGCTTGATCCTCAAGGTGCCGCTTTGAGTGCGGCTCACGATTTAGCCGTCAATACAGCAGTTAATTCGCTTGCTCAGTTGAACAGCATTGCCGATATCGCAGACAGTCATGCCTACTACACTGTTGCACCTCAAAAAACGGGCGAAGAAGACAAGCGTTCTCGCGCTTTAATTCGCCTTCTGGAGCACGCAAAGAGCGTTCCTAGCAAGATGGTCCTCATTAGTACGACTGGCGTATATGGCGATGCTCAAGGGTCTTGGATTGACGAGACCCATGCTGCGAATCCATCAACCGATCGAGCAAAGCGGCGTTACGATTCTGAAGCTCAATGGCAGGCGTTTATGAGCTCACATAAACGAGTTTTAACTGTTTTGCGTGTGCCCGGAATTTATGCACGCTCGCGGTTACCGCAAGAGCGAATCAAAAAGGCTATTCCTGTTGTGCGTAGCGAAGAAGTTGGTTTTACAAACCGTATTCATGCAGATGATCTTGCCGCTATCTGCGTGTGCGCCAATCAGCGGTTGCAGGCCAGCACTATTCTAAACGCTACTGATGGCAGGCCCGGAACGATCACCCAATATTTACAGGCCGTGGCCGACTATTTGGGCGAACCCAAATTACCTGAAATTACTTTAGACCAAGCGCACTCTGAGCTTAGCGAAGGAATGTTGTCGTATCTGTCTGAATCTCGCAAGATCAGCAATGCCAAGTTGCTCGATCTACTTGATTACACTTTTTTATATCCAGATTTTCGAATCGGTATGAAGTACTAAGGAAGGGTGTTAAGTATTAAGGAATGCCACCAAGCATTAAAAAAGGCATACTAAAGCGGTATGCCTTTCAAGGGTTAGACCATTATTCGCAATGAAAGTGGTCTTTATGTTGATAACAGCGGCCGCGTTCTATCCTATACCGTGAAAACCCAGGGTCTGGGCATATGGTGTAAGTTTGGCGGTTGTTGCGCTGATAACCCGATCCGTAATTGTATTGATCTTGATAACCGTACTGGTTATATCGACCGCTATTGTTACGGTTGTTGCTATAGTGTTTACCGTGTTTATTACGGTGTTTTTTACTATAGTTGCGATTGTAGCCGCGATCATGATCACGATAATTATCGTGATCATAGTAACGATTACTGTAGCGATCATCATGTCGGTACTTTTTGGAATAACGGTGGCTATTATGATGTCTATCATAAACGCCAAGGCTAAAACCGGGTACGTCGATGTAGACGCTGCCTCTCGCATGGGTGGGGCCGGCTAGGAACATAACAGCTGCACCTAACACAATAACCCCGAGGGTGGATTTAACTATTTTCATAGGTATTAACTCCTGAAGCCGTAGTTTTGACTTCCTGCATAGAGTAGCCCTCGCTTGATTAACCCAAACTGAACACAAGAACCGCCTATGAGTACTATCTATAGACCCCAATCTATTGTCATTCTAACGGGTGCTGGTATCTCGGCTGAGTCCGGTATTAAAACGTTTCGCGCCAGCGACGGCCTGTGGGAGGAGCATCGGATCGAAGATGTTGCAACGCCAGAAGGGTTCGTGCGTGACCCAGGTTTAGTGAACCGATTTTATAACGAACGTCGTCAACCCATTATTGAGCAAAGCGTGGGCGCTAACGCTGCACACATTGCTTTGGCCAAATTGGAACGTGAATTTTCTGGCTCGCTCTTAGTCGTTACGCAAAATATAGACAACCTGCACGAACAGGCAGGTTCTAAAAACGTGCTGCACATGCACGGCGAGATTCTAAAGATGCGATGTACTCAAACGCATAAAATTCATGACTGCTCAGCCGATATAGAGTCAGAGTCAAAGTGCGAGTGTTGCCAGATGGCGGGTACTCTCAGGCCACACATTGTTTGGTTTGGAGAAACGCCTCTGTATATGGACGAAATCTATGCGGCACTGTCGAGTTGTGACCTGTTCATAGCAATTGGTACGTCGGGTAATGTCTACCCCGCGGCGGGCTTTGTACAAGCCGCAAGCCAGGCCGGCGCATACTGCATAGAGATCAATCTGGAAGACTCTCAAGTCAGCGACTATTTTGACGAGCACATCATTGGCAAAGCTGGTGAAACTGTGCCGATGTGGGTGGAAGAAGTTTTGTCAGCGTAAGGTGTGCCGAATTGAGAGGTGGTTGCTTAGTTGGCATAGATATTGCTTTAACTAAGGTATGACTGTAATACGACCTTTGAGCAACACCATGTTAGTAAATAATCAGCCCCCCGCTTCACTTGAAAGACAAGAGTCTACGAAGTCTCGAGCCGATTTGGTCGACGGAACACAGCCGACAGAAATCCCTAACGTACTTAACGTTGATCTCGCAAGTTCGTTACCTTCAATAGAAGCGCACGAAGAGGTACACAAAGAGCCGCAACAACGCCTTCTCGTGTTTCAGGACACAGCTATGAACTGTGCGCAAAGTTTTCCGGCAAGCGAAGACGAAGTGCTGCTTGAGGTCGTTTGCCCTCCTGATACTTACAGCATATTGCTCGCTCGAATTGAGTCTATGCAGCCCGATTGTGTACTTCTCATGTTGAAAGATGTTGAGCGAGAATGGTTTGACTGGATGGCGAGGATTCAGGCTGAACACCCGCTTCCATTGATTCTTTGGGTTAGTACGCATTCGCAAGAGCAAATGAAAGCAGCGCATACAGCAGGGGTTTCAGCCTATTGGGTAGGGAGTAGCGCATACCACAATCTTGTGCCTAATATAGCTTTTGCTCAAATGCAGCACGAACGTACTCATGCCATCGAACAAGAGTTGAAGGTGACTCAGAAACGGCTTGATGATCGTAAGTGGATTGAAAAAGCTAAAGGGTTGATCATGCAGCAAAACGGCCTTAGTGAGCCAGAAGCATTCACGCAGTTGCGAACTTCGGCTATGCGAAAGGGAATCACTTTGGGCGAGATATCGAAACGTATTATCAGCGTCTTTGAGGATTATTCTTAGCGAAAGAGTCACTTATAGCGACCGAAGGTCGAACCCAAATGCGCACAGCAATGGAGCGCTAGGCTAGCCTCTGCACCAAATCAGTGCGACTCTCTAGCGCAACAACTCTAATGCAACAGCGTGGGAAATGCGGTTTTGCCTGCGACTCATGATAAAGATAAGCTCTAAACGAAAACTCTGCTAAATTGAGTATTCTGCAACTACGGGAGTGTGGTCAGAGGGTCGCTCATGCTTGCGTGGAACTTCGTCTATCGAGCTTGCGGTGCTGCGTTTTAACAATTCGCCAGAGCTCAGTACTAAGTCGATGCGTAAACCTGCATTGGCTCGATAGCCCGCACCCCGATAGTCCCACCACGAATAATGCTCGCCTTGCGGGTTAAAGTGACGGTAAGTGTCGTACAGGCCTTCGCTTAAAAGCGTATGTAGCATCAAACGCTCTGTGTCACTGCAATGAATTTTGCCACGCCACGCGACAGGGTCATGACAATCTAGATCGCTAGGCGTTATATTAAAGTCGCCCAGTAATACTGTGAGAGGGTGCTCGCTAAGTGTACGTCGCATTGTTTTGCGTAAGGCTTTGAACCACGCTTGCTTGTAAACGAATTTGTCAGAATCCAGCGCTTGCCCGTTAGGTACGTATACGTTAACGACTCTAACCAGTTCGCCATTCGCGCCAGCAATATCCGCAGCTATATAGCGTCTCTGCTCATCTTCAAAATCATCCAATGCTGTGCTCACGTTCTGAGCTTCGCGTTTGCTCAATATGGCCACGCCGTTATACGTCTTCTGTCCTAGCGCAATGCTCGAGTAACCCGTCGCTTTAATCGCCTCAAACGGGAAGTCGGCCTCGACCATTTTTATTTCTTGCAGACACAGCGCGTCGGGTTGGTGCTCGTTTAACCAAGCGATAACCTGTTCTTCGCGCACTCGCATCGAGTTTACGTTCCAGGTTGCAACCTTAAAGCTAGCCTTTTTATTCGTAGTTGTGCTGTCTGATTCAGAACTCATAATTGATTATCGCTGTGTGTCAGTAATTCTTATCTGCTGCCCTAAGGGCTTGTGCGGCAAAGTGAGCGGCCGTTAATTAGAGTATGCCAGATTGTTGAAGCAAGGGTTCTATCTCAGGCGCGCGACCTCTAAACGCTAAAAACATTTTATTTGCATCATCAATACCGCCGCGTTCTAAAATGGATTGCTTAAAGCGGTTGCCTGTTTTTGAGTTGAATATGCCTTCTTCTAAAAATGCGTCAAACGCATCCGCGCTCAAAACCTCTGCCCATTTATAACTGTAGTAGCCAGCGGCATAGCCGCCAGCAAAGATGTGGCCAAAGCTGTTTTGAAAGCGGTTACTTGTGGGTGGAATACTTACCGCGACTTCTTTGCGTACTTGATCAAGAACGCTTTGCACGTTTGATGTGTCATCGCCAGAATGCTCAAGAATCGAATGTATACGTAAATCAAACAGCGAAAACTCTACTTGTCGCAGTGTTTGCATGCCACTGTGGAAGTTTTTAGCCGCTCGCATTTTCTCTAACAGGTCTGTTGGTAGAGGCGCTTGCGTATCTACATGCGCTGCAATTAACGCCAAACTTTGCGTTTGCCAGCACCAGTTTTCTAAAAACTGACTGGGCAGTTCTACCGCATCCCACGCTACACCATTAATGCCAGCAACGCTCATTTCGTCGACCTTGCTTAACAAGTGATGCAGGGTGTGACCAAATTCGTGGAATAGGGTCTCAACTTCGTCGTGCGTGAGCAGGGCGGGTTGTGAGCCGATGGGTGGCGAGAAATTACAGATCAGATACGCGACCGGTAATTGTGTTAACTCGCCGAGCTGTCGGCGATGAATACACGTATCCATCCATGCGCCACCACGTTTGCCCTTGCGCACGTAAAGGTCTGCAAATAAGCCGCCGATTATTTCGCCGTCTTCATCAAGCACATCAAAATATTGAACGTCCTTGTGCCAAGACTGAACCTTAGTATTGCCTTTTACTGATATGCCGAATAAGCGGTTAGTGACGTCGAACAAGCCCTTAAAGACTTGCTCGGCGGTAAAATAAGGTTTCACTTTTTCGTCGGTGAATGCATAGCGCTCTTCGCGTAAGCGCTCAGAGTAATAACTCGTGTCCCATGCTTCTAGTTCGCCCTTATGGCCTCGTTCTTGAGCAAACACTTTGAGCGCGGCGAGTTCTTTTTCTGCTACCGGCTTGGCTGAGCGTACCAGGTCATTTAAGAACTGTTCTACAGTGCTTACAGAGTCAGCCATTTTACTGACTAAAGACAAATCGGCGTAGTTGTTAAACCCCAGCAATTGGGCTTTTTCGTGCTTAAGTGCCAAAATCTCATCCACAATCGCTTGGTTATCAAATTCCGGTGCGTGGCCTTGGTCGCTAGCACGACTGCCATAGGCCAAATAGATTTCCTTGCGAAGTTCGCGGTCATGAGCATGCTGCATCACCGCCAAATAGGACGGAATCTGCAGAGTTAACAAATAGCCATCTAGGTCTTCTTGCTCTGCAAACTGCTTTGCCATTGCCAAGGCGCTGTCTGGTAAGCCGGCTAATTTATCGACATCCTTAATTGGCTTTTTGTATGCCTGGCTGGCGTCTAACACGTTGCGCTCAAACTGAGTAGACAGTTCTGACAAGCGCTGACTAATTTCAGCAAAGCGGGCTTTATCTGATTGGCTAAGTTCTGCGCCGCTTAGGCGAAAGTCTCTAATGTTGTTTTTAATTATCTTCTGTTGGGCCGCGCTTAATGTAGAAAAGCTATCAGATGACTCGATTTTCTTAAAGCGATCAAAGAGTTCAGAGTTCTGGCCAACTTCAACGTGGTATTGGGTAAGCAGCGCGATGCCTTGCTCGTATGCTTCACGTAGTTCGGGAGAATCTTGCACAGAATTGAGGTGGCTTACAGGTGACCATACGCGGTCGAGTCGTTCATCCACATTCTCTAGCTCTGCTCCGAAGTTGTCCCATGTAGGTGAGCCCAGTGTCGCTAAACAAGCGATCGCTGCTCGCGACTCCTCTAATACTATTTCTAGGGCAGGTAATACATGTTCTACGTGGATGTCGTTGAACTTGGGTAGATCGCTAAAATTGAGTAGTGGGTTATTCATTGGGCCTGGGGTGATTAGGGGTGCTAAGGGTGCTTAGTAGTTCTTAAAGTTGGTTTATTCTCAAAGGCATTCGCAGCAAAAGTGCTATTTGCTCGGCAAAGTACTCTCGCCTTCTATTAGCTGTGCCATCGTTTCGCGCGCTCTAATAAGGTGGGTGCAATCGCCATCAACCATAACTTCGGCGGTTCTTGGGCGTGAATTGTAATTGCTCGCCATCACAAAACTGTATGCACCCGCCGACTCTATGGCGATCAGGTCGCCCGCGCCTATGGCCAATGCTCGGTTGGATCCCAATACGTCAGCAGACTCACACACTGGGCCTACTACTTCATAGTGGCTTAGAAGGCGGCTACTGCTTGCTTCGCTATTAGCGTCAACGGCCGTTATGTTGTGATGCGCTTGATACAAAGACGGCCTCATTAGGTCGTTCATTCCGGCATCAATAATTGCGAAATTGGTTGTTTTATCACCCGCCGTATTGGTTTTTAGATATTCTACTCGGCTAAGTAAGACACCTGCATTACCAACGATATATCGGCCAGGCTCAATGGCGACGGGTAGTGTTATGCCGCGCTTTTTCAATGTGTCGAGCATCGCGGCGACGTAGGCCTGCGGTGTGGGTGGTTGCTCATTCGCGTAGCGAATACCTAATCCGCCGCCAAGATCGAGCTGTTTAATGTGAATCCCATGTTCGGCGAGCCGCTCGACTAAATCGATTACTCGATCAAGGGCGTCTGAAAAAGGTGACGTGGTGGTGATCTGAGAGCCAATATGGCATGCCACTCCATGAACCTGAATATTGGCCATGCTGTTTGCCAACTGATAAACCTCTAGGGCGGCATCAATTGATATACCAAACTTGGCCGTGGCTAGACCGGTTGAGATATACGGATGAGTCTGTGGGTCTACGTCGGGATTAACCCGTAAGGCAATGCGCGCTGTCTTGCCCAACTCTAGTGCCACACTGTTTATGCGCTTTAGCTCAGCGGTTGACTCAATATTAAGGCTACCTACGCCGCTATTTAGGGCGTACTCGATATCACTTCTGGATTTGGCAACGCCAGAGAACACTATCTTGCTGGCATCTCCCCCAGCTTGTAGCACGCGATAAAGCTCACCTGCCGATACAATGTCAAAGCCAGAGCCGAGCTGAGCCAGTACGTTGAGAACAGCAATATTAGAGTTGGCTTTCACAGCGTAGTGAATATCATGTGGGTAGTCGCCAAACGCATCATCTAAGTTACGCCATTGGTGTTCGATAAATGCGCGCGAATAGACGTACGTAGGCGTGCCGAACTCCTCAGCGATGGAAGGCAGGGGGACTGATTCGGCGTGCATGACGCCGTCATTAAAAGTAAATGCTTGCATATATTGGGTGGTGAATCGAGAGCGGTTGACTAAGTGAAGTTTGGCGAAGAGTTGCCGCCAAAGATTATCGAATAACGTGTGCCTTGCGTATGCCTGTAAGGGGTATGAAGCTAATGTGGCCTAGCGTTTTTAGAAAGGTTCAACTAGATCAGAGCTATTTATAAGTCTCACGGCATAAAGATTACGAACAAGTCGCAGGAACAGATTTGTCTTGAACGCCATAACGAACGCCATGCTTAGTGCAGCAGTCTATGCTGTAAGCCAGCTGCCTAAAAGACAGCTCTAGATTGATCTAGCTGACAGGATCCACTATTCGTCTATCTGTTTGTCTCTTTCGGTTTCTACCTGTGCTGCATCTTCTTGCAACGCGTCAACCGGTAGCGGATCGCTAGGTTCAACAATCAACGGACCTTTTTGACCGCATGCCCCAAGAGCGAACGCTATCGCGAGTGCAAGGCCAGTATTGCGAATGAACGGTGTTGCTAACGTTAGGTTCTTCATGATATTTCCTTTAAGTTCTTTATTAATTGTTTTGCTAGCATCGTGCAATACGCACAAATGAATGCCCGCAAAAATAACTAGACGCCCATTTTAGCAAGCATTAGCTACTTTGTTCGTCTAAATGTTGTTGTGCTGCTTTTACCGCCATCTTGACTTGGCGCGGTGCCGTCCCGCCAATGTGGTCACGAGCATTAACCGAACCTTCAAGAGTCAGGACCGCGAATACGTCCTGAGTAATCATCGGACCAAACCCTTGTAATTCTTCCAAGCTTAGCGCTTCTAATGGCTTACCTTGCTCAATGGCGTAGTGGACGGTATTGCCAACGATTTCGTGTGCGTCTCTAAAGGGCACTTGCTTGACCACAAGGTAGTCGGCTAAATCGGTTGCCGTTGCGTAGCCCTTTAAAGCCGCTTGATACATGGCATCACGGTTAAATTTTATACTAGGGATCATCTCGGCGAACACCCGCAGGCAGGCGTAAACCGTATCGACACTGTCAAATATCGCGGGCTTGTCTTCTTGGTTGTCGCGGTTATAGGTCAGAGGCTGAGCTTTCATCAAAACCAATAATGACTGTAGATTACCGATAACTCGCGCGCTCTTGCCCCGAACTAGTTCAGCAATGTCTGGATTCTTCTTCTGCGGCATAATGCTCGAGCCAGTACAAAAAGCATCCCCAATATCAATAAATTTATAGTTTTCGGAAGCCCATAATATTAGGTCTTCGCACATGCGTGACAGGTGCATCATTATAAGACTCGCCGCGCTGGCGTATTCAATCAAAAAGTCTCGGTCAGACACTGAGTCCAGTGAATTGCGACTAGGTTCAGAAAATTCTAGTAATTCGCAGGTGTAGTGCCGGTCTATTGGAAAACTAGTACCCGCTAAAGCGGCTGCACCGAGCGGCATGATGTTTACTCGTTTAAGGCAGTCTTCTACGCGTGCTGCATCGCGATCTAGCATCTCGTACCACGCGAGCAAATGGTGGCCTAGGCTGACCGGTTGGGCGACCTGTAGGTGTGTGAAACCTGGCAGAATGGTGTCTATTTCCTGTTCGGCGGCTGTCACAATTTTTGCCTGTAACGCCCGTAGGCACTCAACAGTATGGCTACACGCCTCACGCATATAGAGCCGGATGTCGGTTGCCACCTGGTCGTTTCTAGAGCGACCAGTATGCAGTTTCTTGCCTGTATCTCCGATATCTTCAGTGAGGCGAGCTTCGATGTTCATGTGTACATCTTCGAGTTCGGTCGACCACTCAAACTCTCCCGCTTCTATCTTGTTCTGAATACGAGCTAAGCCGTCTTCGATCGCTCTTGCTTCATCGTCGGTGAGTACGCCTATTTTTGCCAGCATTTTGCTATGTGCAATCGAGCCTCGTATATCTTGACGATATAGGCGGGAATCAAAGCTGACAGATTCGGTAAAAGCTTCTACAAGTTGGTTGGTCGGCTCAGTAAAACGACCACTCCAAAGTTTCTTTTGTTGTGTCACAGGGTAACCAGTCGGTACAAACGGAGGATTTACAATTATACTCTTACTTTAGCCAACTTGTTAAAGTCTATAGAACAAGCTCTATGCAGCTTGTTTTAAGGAAAGCGCGTTATGAAAACAATCAGAATTGCTACACGCAAAAGCCCCCTAGCCATGTGGCAGGCTAATGACGTGACTGCGCGCCTTCGTCAGGCCCACCCCGGCTTAGAAGTCGAAATTGTGGGGTTGATGACGCAGGGCGATCGGCTTCTGAGTCAGAGACTCGCGGCACAAGGGGGTAAAGGTTTATTTCTTAAAGAGTTAGAGGCGTCGCTTTTACGTAACGAAACCGACATAGCCGTACATTCGATGAAAGACGTACCCGTTAAGCTGCCGCCTGGCTTAATGCTTGCTGCTTTTTGCAAGCGAGAAGATGCCCGAGATGCTTTTGTGTCCAACCATTACACCAACCTCTATGCCTTGCCTAAAGGCGCTAGAGTGGGTACAGCCAGTTTACGACGTACATCACAACTGCAAAACGCATTCCCGGCATTAAAGTTTGAGGATCTGCGTGGCAATGTTAATACACGTTTGGCCAAGCTAGATGACGGTGAGTTTGACGCTATTATTCTCGCGGCTGCGGGACTTATTAGACTAGATTTTGCCACTCGTATTAAGCAGTACATTCCTGTTGAATTATGTTTACCTGCGGTTGGACAAGGCATTATGGGAATCGAATGTCGAGAAGGCGATGACGAGGTCATTCAACTGCTAGAGTCATTGAACGATGACGAAAGTGAGCTTTGTTTGCGTGCCGAGCGAGCCATGAACAAAGGCCTAGGTGGCGGCTGTCACGTACCCATTGCGGGTTATGCGGTTATAGAAAACCGTCGATTGAATTTACGCGGTGTTGTGGGAGAGCCCGACGGCACTAGAGTACTGGTGAGTGGCTCTGAACGCTCTTTGTCAATAACGGACCCCCTCGCGGATGAAGCGGCTAAGGTCGTCGGCTATAAGCAATACCTTGAGGTGGCGGATGGCTTAGGACAAGTCGTTGCTCAAAGCTTGCTTAAGCAAGGCGCCAATCAGATTTTGGAATCCCTGTACGAAGAGAGTATCGAGCACTTTAAAACAGTGGTTTTGACTCGCCAAGAATCTTACCTCGGTAATATGATGGCCGTATTGAAATCATTGGATTTTAAACCAGTACATATCCCGACTTTGGAGATCACTCCGTATGAAAGCCCCGAGCAAGGATCGCTTTTATCCGAGTTACATCGTTTTACAGACATCGTATTCGTATCGCGCAATGCCGTCGATGTTGGCATGGAGCTTATTAAAGAACACGGAGGAATTCCTAAAGACGTTCGAGTTATGGCGGTAGGAGCGGAAACAGCAAAGCAGCTATACCGTTTGGGTGTCGAAGCAATGTTTCCTCAACAAGGCACAGGTGCAGAGGCTTTGTTAGCGGTTGCTCAATTAGCCGATTTGAGTGACAGAAACATACTGATCGTGCGCGGCGACGAAGGCTTGGATTGGCCTGCTCAAACTATGCGAAAACGTGGCGCCCTAGTGAAAGAGTTGATTTGCTACGAACAACATCTGGCCGAGAATAGTTTAGCGCTAATGCAGAGCCTCGCACGTCAAGATGCAAAAGTAGCTGGCGTGTTTGTGCATAGCGCAAGCAGTGCTAAGCAACTGATCCAACTAGCGCGAAGCAAGTTCCCAGCTCTGCTCGAGTCAGGCATGGTGGCCGGCAGTGATCGAATTGCAGAAAGAGCGAAGGAGTCAGGCTGGAAAGGTCCGATTAGCGTTTCTGAGTCGCCATCAAATAAAAACATGATGATTAGTTTTTCGAGGATGATGGATCCTAGTAACGCGTCTTAATCTTTGCTGATAATGAATGCAACAGAGCGTTAATTTCAATGGCGAGTGACTGGTTAGCTCTTATCGCTATGCTAAACTGTTTTCTCTTTTTGAACGTTAATACCGAGCTCTGTATCCAAGCAAGGTAAACGCGTCGATATCTTCAATATAGCTTCATGGCTTCAATGGCGAAGCTTACTTTGCTCAAAGATTACACTGTCCCAAAATCACAATGTCAAAAGTCACTAAAACAACAGCCGCGAATACAACAACTAGTAAGAAGAAGGTTACCAAGAAAAAGGCAACCAGAAGAACTACAAAGACAGCTGCCGCAAGTACGGCTGCTGATGTGGTTGCTAGTTCAGCAGGGGCTTCGGTCAACAACCAGGCTGATAGCGTTACTGCTAGCACTATAGACAGCACTCCAAAAAGCACTGAGAGTGACAGTGCAGAAAAGAAACCAACCAGAGTCGTAAATACTGTGTCCAACCAAAAATCTAATGCATCAAGTACTGCCTCAAGCCCCTCAAGCAAACCTGCAAGTAAATCGGGTTGGGCATTAGCCGTAATCGCATTACTTATATCTCTTTTGGCTCTGGCCGGCGTAGCCTACACTTGGTACGACACACAAGTTAAACAAGTCAATGCAGCGTCTAGATTAGTGACAGATGTTGCAGAGGTTGGGTCACAAGTCGCTATTCTTGGTGACCGAGTAGAGTCTTTACGCGGTGATGCCAAGGATCTTGTTTCTGCAACACAGTTAGAATTGCGTGTTGGCCAGTTACAAGAGCAAACGCGCGAGCGATTGACGCAAGTCAGCGCATCGCAAGATGACGTTATAGAACGAATGAGCGCTCTTCAGGACAGCTTATCGCAAGGTACAACTGACTTTGTTTTGGATGATGTCGCACAGCTATTGAAGTCAGCCAACGTAAGTGTGCTGGTGCTGGGTAATCGTGATGGTGCAATCAATGCACTGCAGATCGCTGAACAACAGTTGCAAGACCTTGCTGATCCTCGATTCACTTCAGTTCGCCAAAAAGTCTTAAGTGATATTGCGGCTTTGGAAGCCGTAGAGCAGGTTGATATGGAGAAACTGTCTGTATCGATTCAATCCTTGGTTGCGGATATTGATAGCCTAGACTTATTTAACGAGCCAGAGGAATCAAGCCAGGATGTATTGAGCTTGGCCAGCACTGAATCACAAGCCATTGCAGGTTTTAGCGAGGGTTTGCGCGAGATGGGTCGCGATTTTCTGTCGTTGTTTACTATTAAGGTGCAGAGAGTAGACCAACCGCCTACTCCGCTATTGGCGCCTGAACAGCGCTATTTCTTGAATCTGAATTTAAGCCTGGCACTTAATAAAGCGCAGCTCGCGGCCCTGCAAGGTAGACCGCAGATCTTTCAGCAAAGTATTGCAGAAGCGCGTCAGTGGGTAATTGCTTACTTTGATGTAGAAACGCCTAAGGTTAAAACATTTCTAGAGGGGTTAGCCGAACTCGAACAAACTCAGTTGGATGTTGAGCTACCGTCTGTGGCGCAAGGCTATGCAGAGTTTATTGCAGTGCGAGGTCAGCGTTAATCATGCGTTATATAGTCTATACACTACTGGCCGTTGGGCTAGCCTTTGGTCTACTACAGGTTGCTGAGCTTGATCCCGATAATTACGTAAAAATCTATCTCGCGGGCTATGCCATAGAGATGAATGTAATTGGTTTTATCGTGGCATCTTTACTTTTTGTATCGGTGTTGTATGTGCTGCTGCGCTTACTTCGCAGTATTATTTCTGCGCCAGGCCGGTTCGGAAAATGGCGCAAACGACGCAAGATTATTATTGCTGACAACGATTTAGGCAGTGGTTATCTTTCATTGATTAAAGGTGATTGGCGAGTTGCTGAAAAGCGACTTACCGCCCACGCCGATAGTAGTCCAATTCCATACGTAAGTTATTTAGCTGCAGCCCAAGCCGCGCAAGAGCAAGGCAAGCTAGCAGAGCGAGATGATTATTTAAGCAGAGCTTACAAAGCAGCGCCTAAAGAAACCTTAGCGATTGGTCTTACTAAGGCTCGCCTGCATCAAGTAGCCGGGCAGTGGAATATGGCGCGAGCCACATTAGAAGACATACAAAGCCTAGGTAAGAACAACCCACAATACACAGCCATGTTGATGCAGGTGCACCAACATTCAGAAAATTGGCAAGATGCAAAGACCTTGCTGCCTAATGCCCGAAAACAAGGAGCGCTGTCTGCACAAGCTTTAAATGACATAGAAGATCAAGTGTTGGCCGCGAGCTTAGACGAAGCTATAGATATGGATGCCGCGTGGAAAGCGCTGCCTCGCGCCCAACGAAAAAAGAATGCGGTAATTACCCGATATAGCACATTTTTGATCGAGCAAGACCGTTCCGATGAAGCCGAGAAGATCCTGAAGGCGGCAATGAAGACTAATTGGGACGATCGCTATTTGGAGCTGTTTAGCCGTTTAAAGACAAAGGCTGCGGGTAAGACTCGCCGCACGGCAGAAGGCTGGCTGATAGCGCAACCTGAAAACCCGTATGCCAATTTAGCCGCTGGTCGACAGGCAATGCTTGAAGGCGACAATGAGCTGGCTAAAAAATACTTACACGCAGCAATCAGTGTTGGTCAGTTACCCGATGCTTATCGATGGTTAGGCGAGTTGTTCGAAAACCTTGAAGAGCGCAATAAAGCATTGCAGCTTTTTAAGTCAGGTCTATTGGCTAAGGATGCAAAGAGCTTGGCGCAAACTAAGGTCGCTCTAAACGGGCCAAAAGCGTCTTCTTAGTTTTATGAGCACCCTGGCGAACTGTACGGCGGCTATCCGTACGGCAAGGCATTGAGAAATACCGACTATGCCTGAGCTTCCTGAAGTCGAGACGACTCTCAATGGCGTAAAGCCCTTTGTAGACCAGCAGGTTATCACTAAGATAGTGGTACGCGAGCGCCGTATGCGTTGGCCGGTTCCTGATTTAGACCACTTGCATGGACAGCGAGTGGCTCGGTGCGAGCGGCGAGCTAAATACATGCTCTTTCATCTTCAGGATGGCCAAGTTCTGCTGTTGCACTTAGGCATGTCCGGAAATCTAAGGGTATTGCCCCAAGGCACAGCAGTACAAAAACACGATCATATTGATATAGAGTTTTCCAATGGCAAGCTCATTCGTTTCAATGACCCACGACGCTTTGGATGTTGCTTGCTAATAGACCCGCCGATTCTTGAGCATAAGCTATTGAGTTCACTTGGCCCCGAGCCACTCAGTTCGTCCTTTGATGGTGAGCATTTATTTACGTTGTCGCGAGGTCGAAGTCTCGCCGTTAAGAACTTTGTTATGGATGGTAAGGTCGTTGTTGGTGTGGGTAATATATACGCCAGTGAAGCATTGTATGAGGCGGGTATTCGTCCAACCATGGCGGCAGGACGCGTATCACGGGCTAGATATACTCGTTTGGCTGACTGCATTAAGGGTGTACTGGCTAAGGCGATTAAGGCCGGAGGCACTACGCTTAATGACTTTATTCAGGCTGATGGAAAGCCCGGGTATTTTAGCCAAGAGCTACAAGTGTATGGACGCAAGGACGAACCTTGTTACGAGTGTGCTGAACCTATTAAGTCGAAAGTGATTGGGCAAAGAAACAGCTACTACTGCAGTCAATGCCAATCCTTTTAGATAGCTAAGCCCTAAACACGAAACCTTTTGTGCGACGGCCATTAAGTACGAAAACAAGCGCTAATGATTTGACGTAAACGCTGTTTTGCGCATGGCTGTAGTTTGCCCATAACAGCCAGTCGAGAGTTTAACCGTGGTCTTCACAATTAATTTTCACCCCCTTTTCTTTATAAGCTATTATATCTATTCAATGACGCTTTTAGTCAAAGGCTTTCTAACAATCTAGGGTGGCGTTTTATGTTCGATTCTTCGTCGCGAGCTTTTGTCGCGCTGTTTATTCTTCTTAGTTTCTCCTCTGTTTATGCTCAAACTAAGGTCGTGGTTGTTCCGCTGGGCGGTGATGACCCGGTGACCGCAATCTGTGTGGCGCTTGGTTCCACTGCCGGCTGTGATTTGGCGACAGTAATAGCAGGAACAGCATCAGCCTATTATAAAATTGGTGATAATGGTCCTGCGGGTGGAACGGTGTTTTATATAACCGACGGTGGATTACACGGCCTGGAGGCGGCACCTGCCAACTCACCAGATTCCCCACCTGTCAATTCACCAAATTCCGTATGGGGATGTTCTGGAACAAGTATTGCAGGCACTTCGACGGCTATTGGCACGGGCGCCGCGAACACCGCCGCTATTGTAGCAGGATGCGTCTCAGGTGAGGTAACCGCTGCTGAGGTCGCGAATGCTTATGAACTGAACGGCTTTGCCGACTGGTTCTTACCCTCAAAAGGTGAGTTAAATCTGTTGTATTTGCAGAAAGACGTTGTGGGCAGTTTTACCAGTTTCAGCTATTGGAGTTCGTCGGAGAACAACAGCGGCTTCTCTTCTTGGCTCCAGGACTTCGGCAATGGCTTTCAGATCGGCGACGATAGGGACAACCCACTCGGTGTTCGTGCTGTTCGGGCTTTTTAACTATTTAACCATTTAACTATTTTTTTTCCCGCCGCAGGCGGGGCGATTTTTTTTGCGATGGCACTTTATTATGAGCTACCTGTGTACCGGGATACGTATCAGTTAATTCTGAAAATATTCGAGTGCACCAAAGACTTTCCAAAAGAATATAAGTATACGCTCGGGCAGGACATGAAACGCGATGCCCTGCAATTGGTTAGAAGTATTTACCGCGCCAATAAGGCCAGTCATAAGGAATCGTATTTGGAAGATTTTCTAGACCAGTTTGAACTACTCAAACTGGAGATACGCCTATGCAGTGATATGAAAGTATTACCGTTTAAGAAACAGGCTGAGCTCGGCCTACTGATGGACGGCATAGGCAAGCAGATTACGGGGTGGCGAAATGCCAACCAGTAAAGCGCCAGAATTACCGTGGCCATGGTGACGGTAAGCGAGCAGGTTTTGTTTAAAAGCGATAGAGGGACTGTTCAGTTGGGCAGTTAAATAACATAACAACGAGACACCTTGTTGTTATTCAAACACCTCTATAAAACGTTGTGGGCAGTTTTGCCAGTAACAACTATTGGAGTTCGTCGGAGAACAACAGCAACAACGCTTGGAACCAGAACTTCGACAATGGCAATCAGAACGACAACAATAAGAACAACACACTCGGTGTTCGTGCTGTTCGGGGTTTTAGATAGAATTATTGAAGGTCTCGCGGGCAACAGTTGTGTTCGTTGCCCGTGTTTTCAAATAATTTGAGCCTATGCAGCAATTATCTCTGTTTGACGGTGAGCCGACTGCAAAACCTTCAGTAGAGTTATCAGCGCTTTATGAAGCGTATTTGATTGCCGTAGAAATAAGCGTAACACCCGCAATGCACTCGCATTTGAGGTCGATTACGAAGCCAACTTGATTGCGCTCCAGGCAGAGATTAACGACGGTAGCTACCAACCGGGTAAGTCGATTGCTTTTATCGTTAACAAGCCGGTAAAAAGAGAAATTTTCGCTGCTGATTTTCGTGACAGGGTGGTGCACCATCTTATTATCAAGAAACTCACCCCACTGTTTGAAAAAACATTTATCCATGACAGTTATGCCTGCCGTCTTGGTAAAGGAACGCAACTTGGGGTGCGGCGTGTTGACCGCTTCATTCGGCAATGCTCGAGGAATTACAGTCAAGATTGCTATGTGCTAAAACTCGATATTAAGGGTTTCTTCATGCACATTAATAAAATTATTTTACTGGCAGAACTAAATCAGTTTATTGAATGCAAATATAACAATAGCGATAAAATCATATTATTGGAGCTGTGCCAAAAAATAATTCACTACAACCCGACCCGAAACTGCATTATCAAGAGTAAGCGTAGCGAGTGGCATGGTTTACCGCCGGATAAGAGCCTGTTTCATTCAACGAACAACTGTGGCCTTCCTATAGGCAATTTGACCAGCCAGGTGTTTGCCAACTTTTACCTAAACCCGTTTGATCATTTTATCAAACATGATTTAGGTATTCGCTATTATGGTCGTTATGTTGATGACTTTTTGATCGTGCATCAGGATAAAACCTACTTAAAGTCGCTTATCCCGCTGATTAAAAGCACACTACAAGAACGACTGGGGCTTGCCCTGCACCCTGATAAAATCTATTTGCAGCACTACACAAAAGGGGTGGAGTTTTTAGGCTCTATTATCAAGCCGCACCGCATATACATTGCTAATCGAACCAAAGGTAATTTTCATGCCGCGATCATGAAACAGAATGTAATAGTCCGCGAAAGCAAGCCCAATAAAAAGCAACAAGCTGCTTTTCTATCGAGCATGAACTCCTATCTCGGGATCATGAAACATCGTAAGAGCTATAAGCTGAGGAAAAAGATGTTATTCACAACGCTTTCGAGTTGGTGGTGGAACCATGTATACCTAAGTGGTGGTCTTGCTAAATTCGTGATTAGGGCTAAATCAATTAAGTCAAAAAGGGGTTACCGTTCATCCAGTAATTGAGGTTGTCTAAGATAAGGCGCACTTAGCCACAGCTTTTACAATTTTGCATGCTCTTATGTTCATTTACTAGAAACCGCAGAAGTGTTTTTTGAATAATTCAAGAGAGAAATTGTGACATTGTCAAAGAGACTATCAGCCAATATTAGTTTCGTGGCGACTGGCTGCTTCGAGTATTTAAAAGCCGTTTTCTATTTATTTAGACTCTTTACAAGACAACCGGTTAATAGAAAATCTGAAATCATAGCTCCAATAGGAATAGGGGCTCATAACAAAGGTTAACACACTCAAATCAGACTGTAATGTGGCAAGTTTGGCTAATCCTTAGCCGATACCCGTTAGCCCATTGTGTCTAAATCAGGCTACAGGGCATGACCTCTTAAAACGCACCAAACAGATGAACATCCCAATGGATAGCTATGCCTAGGTAAGTGCTGACAAGTAACAGCCCAATCCCCCACACCCATATCCACATTTGCCGGCCTTTCCAGCCGCCAATGATGAAAATTACTGCGATCAAGAAGCCGAGAACGGCAGTCAATACCAGCATGCCATCACTGGCGTGGCTAGCAAGCTGGTCTTCTGGAATGATTATGTCGCCGTCTTGGCTTTCTTTATAACGCATGCTTTGTGACAGCTCCTGTTAAAGCTTTTGTGAAAATAAACTATTTGTCTTTGGTGCGTAGCGTACAGAACTCCTCAGCAGTGCTTGGATGAATCCCAACGGTTGCATCAAAATCAGCTTTACGAGCGCCCATCTTTACTGCAATCGCGATGCCTTGCATGATTTCAGCCGCGTCAGGGCCTACCATATGAGCGCCGAGAATTTTGTCTGACTCGCCATCAACTACGAGCTTGATCAAGGTTCGCTCGGTATTGTCTGTTAGCGTGTGCTTAAGAATCTTAAAGTCTGACGTATAGGTATCAACAGAAGCGTGGCTTTCGCGCGCTTGCTCTTCACTTAGACCAACGGTAGCAACAGGCGGTTGAGAAAATACCGCTGATGCTACGTTGCTATGATCAGGCAGTCTTTGGTTGCCGCCAAACAATGAATCGGCGAAGGCGTGCCCTTCCATAGTGGCGACGGGTGTTAACGCAATGCGATCGGTTACGTCACCGACCGCATAAATGTTGTCGACATTGGTCTGTGAATTGTCCCCAACCTTTATTTCACCTTTAGCGCCAAGTTCAACACCGGCTAGGTCAAGACCTAGACCATCAGTGTTTGGCTTGCGGCCTGTTGCGTACATAACGCAGTCAACTTCTGCTTTCGAGCCATCGATAAAGGTAACGTTTTTGCGACCGTCTGCGCCGAGTTCAATAGACGCAATATTGCTGTTTAGCTTAAGGTTTACGCCCTTCTTAATAATTTCTTCGGCTAGGTGGTCACGTACCGCATTGTCGAAGCCGCGCAATATTTGTTCGCCGCGATAAACCAGATTAGTGTCTGTACCAAGGCCATTCAATATGCCAGCAAACTCAACGGCGATATACCCGCCGCCCACGACAACGGCCGATTTTGGTTTTTGCTTTAAATGAAATATCTCGTTTGAGCTGATTGCGTGCTCAATGCCAGGCACGTTTGGCATGGTTGGCGTGCCGCCAGTAGCGATCAAAATATTTTTTGTGCTTAGTGGCTTGCCATCCACTTCAACGGTATTCGCGTCGAGAAGCTGGCCGCGACCGTGTAAGAGTATGACGCCTGCGTTCTTGAGTAGGTTTTCGTAAATGCCGTTAAGACGATCAATCTCTTTGTCTTTATTTTGAATCAGTGTTGACCAATCGAAGCCGTTTACCGAAAGGTTCCAGCCGTAGTGCGCTGAGTCGCTAAAGTCATCATGAAAGTGGGCAGCGTAGACCATCATTTTTTTAGGTACGCAGCCGCGAATAACGCAGGTGCCACCGTACCGATACTCTTCGCAAATGGCGACTCTTGCTCCGTGCCCAGCTGCAATACGCGCAGCACGAACGCCGCCTGAACCACCGCCTATAACAACTAAATCGTAATCAAACATGTTCTTCCTCTGCGCCCAAATATGGCGCTGTTATTTTTTGGCTTAATCTCGATGAGTAGCAAAAAGGCCCTTTCTTATCGAAAGAGCCTCTTAAGCTTTGTGTCCAAAGGGACGTTCATACAAAGCACAATTAGATCGAGATTTGTGCCTTCATTTTCTGCATTGCGTTTTGTTCGATCTGGCGAATTCGCTCTGCCGATACACTGTACTCGGCGGCCAACTCATGCAGAGTGGCTTTTTCGCCGTCTTCGCCTAGCCAGCGACGTCTTACGATGTCTTTACTGCGATCGTCCAAACCTTCAAGCGCAGAGTACAACGACTCTTCATTAAGAGAGCTGTTTTGCTCATGCATCACTTGTTGTTCTGGGTTGTAGCGCATGTCTGGCAAGTAACCCGATGGGCTTGTGACGAAGTCGTCGTCATCGCTGTCGACACCGTCAAATGCTACATCGCTGCTTGTCATGCGCTGTTCCATCTCGCGTACCGTTTTAACCGGAACGTCTAAGTTATCTGCAAGTGCATGCGTCTCGTCTTCGGTCATTGCTGACAATGATTTACGAGATTTGCGTAAGTTAAAGAATAACTTGCGTTGAGCTTTAGTTGTTGCGACCTTTACGATCTTCCAGTTACGCAAAACGTATTCGTATATCTCGGCTTTGATCCAGTGCACAGCATAGGACACCAAGCGAATATTGCGATCAGGGTCGAAGTTCTTAACGGCTTTCATTAAGCCAATATTGCCTTCTTGAATAAGGTCTGCCACGGGCAGGCCATAACCAGTAAACCCCTTTGCGACATGAATAACATGACGTAGTTGAGAAAGTACTAGTGTGCGGGCGGCGTCCACGTCGTCTTCGTCGCGGTAGCGTCGAGCCAATTGGGCTTCTGCTTCTGCGGTAAGTTTCGGCGCTGAATTCGCAACCTTTAAGAACCCCGCAAGACTAGAGTCTTGGGGAATTGTGATGTTTGTTACCGGCGTGCTAGTGATACTGGTTTCAGTAGCTACTGCACTTGCACTGGCTGTTGTCGTTGTCATTACTGCTCTCCGTAAAAATCAACTTAAAGTTTTAGGTTTGCCCCATTACGGCAACAAACACCTTTAAGCTATTAAAATGCGGTGTTATCCGCAGTCTTACTGAAAATACTCGTGGTCGAAATCACCACCTGACTCTATACCAATAGGGTCGATTGATGTACTTCTAGCCCTAATTACCCAAAATCAGTGTGAGGTGGGTTATTTATCGGAGTAATGCTCCTTTTAGGACCTTTCTATGTACTAATAAGACCTTTCTATGTACTAAGACCTTGGTATCAACGTAATAATTACGCTGATTTTAGCACTCAGGCGTGAAGAGTGCTAATACATGAATTTCTTGTAAGTGTCCGTTTCGCAGTGGTTTTTGGTCTAACGGGGGCGAATACGCCATATATGCTGAGCTACGCTCCAACGCGCAGACAACCAGCCAAGCGCTATGCCTAAACCTATTAACGCGAATGCATCCTGCACGCTAAACGCATATAGGAAGGGATTGCCACCATAACTAAGCACTAAGCGCGTTACGGCTGGTGCAATGGCGATGCTCGAAAGCCATAACAACAGCAAGGCGCCGATGCTACCGAAAAAGCCGAATAGCGCTCCGTAATACAAAAAAGGTCTGCGTACGAACCGGTTCGAGCCGCCAACTAATTTGCTTACTTCTATTTCGTGTCGACGATTCATGATTAACAGCTTAATAGTATTGCCAATAATGAGCATTAAGCCCAAAGCTAATAAGACACTTAGAATGAGTGCGAAGCGTTTAATCGTTTCAGTGATTGCGCCAAAGCGTTCGACCCATTCGAGGTCTAGGCGAATAGAATCTATGCCGTCTATGCTCCCGAGTAAAAGCTTGAGTTCTTTAATGGCATCTGTGCTGATGTACTCCAGTTTGGGCATGAGCACGATAGAAAAGGGTAGCGGGTTCTCACCAAGAAACTCAAGCTGCTCCTCAAAATCCACTAACTGATCGGACGTCGCCGAAAGCAAACTAAATTCGGCTAACCCTTGCTCGGGCGTTATTATTTCGGCATGAGCAACGCTGGGGCTGAGCTGAACCTCCTGAAATATTAACTGGGCTTCTTGCGGCGAAATATCGTTGATCAAAAACAAGGTGAGCTGTGGCCGACCTTCCCAATTGCTCGCTAATTGGTCCGTTGTTTTAACGCCAATGTATAAATAGGCAGGCAAGAGTAACGCAATAGCAACGACCATGATTGTGTTGAAGCTCGACATTGGTGTGCGGCGCATATCACCGAGCGTTGCAAATAGAACCTGAAGTTGTCTTAAAAAGAAGTTCATGGTCTAAAAGAAATCCGATTGTTCGCGATGTTCTTGAGTTAGCTCAAATGCAGGAGCGGCGTGATAAGCGCTGATCTCTCCCTTGCTGAGTTCTAAAGAAGCACAGCCTAGTCGGTCGATTTGCCGTAAGTCATGAGTAGCAATGAGCACGGTAACGCCAACTCGGTTAAAGTCTCTAAAGATATCTATAATTTCGTCTGAAAGATCGTCGTCGAGATTACCAGTTGGTTCGTCAGCCAACAATATCGATGGGCGGTTTATCACCGCTCGCGCAATACCTACGCGTTGCTGTTCGCCGCCTGACAGAGTCTCAGGCAGAGCTTGATCACGCCCCTCTAAACCAACCTTGCCCAGTGCCGCGCGCACGCGTTTACGAATTTCATCTCTCGGCATACCGATAACAATGAGTGGCAGGGCAACATTGTCGAACACGGTTTTCTCCATTATTAACTTATGATCTTGAAATACCACTCCAATTTCTCTGCGTAATTGCGGCAGTTGCGATTCTCTCAATCGATTGATGTTTTTTCCCTGTACCCAAATCTGCCCGCTGCTGGGTTTCTCGATACGCGAGATCAACTTGAATAGAGTGCTCTTGCCCGCGCCCGAATGCCCAGTAATAAAGAGCATCTCGCCTTCTTCAACATGAAAGCTAATGTTACTCAACGCGTCATAGCCGTTAGGATACCGCTTACTCACTTGGCTTAATTTAATCATGGCTGCGGGCTTTAGTTAATTGGCAAGTTAGAGGGTGAGTTACAAAGAAAGCTAACCAGTAAGCTCGTCAATTGTTGGAATAAGAGCATCGGCAAACGCCAGCGCCTTGAACGGCTTTAAATCACTATAGCGTTCACCCACACCAATAAAACGAATTGGCAATTGTAGCTTAGAGGTAATCGCCAGCGCCATCCCGCCTTTTGCAGACCCATCAAGTTTGGTCATACAGACGCTCGACACTCCAACCGCTTTGTGAAAGGCTTCTAACTGAATCAAAGCGTTCTGCCCAGTTCCAGCATCCAAAATTTGCATTACCTCATGCGGCGCATCTGGATTCATCTTGCGAAGCACGCGCTGAACTTTATGCAGTTGCTCCATAAGGTCGTCTTGGGTGTGCAGTCGGCCGGCTGTATCTATCATTAGCACATCCACATCCTTTGCAAGCGCAGAGGTGTAAGCATCGTGCGCTACAGCCGCAGCATCGGCACCATGGCCCTGAGCTATAACGGGGATATCTAGTTTTTGCCCCCAGTTTTGGAGCTGCTCGACAGCCGCAGCTCTAAACGTATCGGCAGCCGCTAACATCACTTGCTTGCCTTGGTCTTTGAAATGCCTAGCAATTTTTGCAGTAGTAGTTGTTTTGCCAACACCATTGACACCGACCATCAAGATTACATAAGGCTTCTTAATGGGCTGTGAATCAACCGCCCAGTTTCGCTGCGCGGGCAACAGACTTCGAGCGACTACTCTAACTAAACCATCTCGGACTTCCGCGGCCGTTAGCAACTTTTCTTTTATAATAAGTTCGCGCAATGCTTCTACTAACTCTAAGCTAGCTTCTATGCCTACATCGCTACTGACAAGAGCGTCTTCTAGGTCTTCAAATAAGTCGTCGTCGAGATTAAAGTTACCTTTAAATACGTGGCCGATTTTGGCTAACAGCCCGGTACGGCTTTTGCTTAGCCCAGCATCCACTTCTGCGTCTTCAGTGATTGTATTGTCGCCAGCAAACAAAGTTTCGTGCGCTTGAGCTGGTTGGCCGAGGCTGTCGACTCCCTCATTACCACTATCGCTACCATTATCGCTGCCTCTTGCAGGAGTTTCTGGTGTGGTGTTTGCTGATGCTGAAACGCCCAAGGTCGAATCGTCGGCGGTAACAGGGCTCTCGTCGGGCAACGCAGATTCGTTGGCATTTTTCTTATTGCGTTTAAAAAGCTGTTTGAATCGCGATTTCTTGGGTGGTTCTTGATCGAGCTCAGAATTTGGCATACTTTTTTGAAATACGGGCCTGTTTAAAATGCAATCAGGATTGAAAAGTTAAAAGTTTCAATCTTGCGGGGTCGGGCATAGTTTAACGAGTAAAGGAATCGTGCGAAACTACTGCAGCTCATTTTAATTGTTTTAAACTTAATTATGCACAAGAAGCCGCAAACCAATTCTATACGTATTATCGCCGGGGAATGGCGAGGCCGCCGTTTGCAGGTTCTGGACCGCGAGGGGTTGCGGCCAACCACTGATAGAGTACGAGAGACATTGTTTAATTGGTTAATGCCTGATGTCTCTGGCGCGCGTTGCCTAGACTTGTTTGCAGGCACGGGCGCTCTGGGGTTAGAGAGCTTATCGCGAGGCGCTGCCTATGTTCAATTTTGTGAAATGGATCGAGCGGCGGCTGGGTTATTAACCAAAAACGTTGGCACCTTGATGGGCTCTGCTACGTCTAGTTCCACGTCCACGTCCAGTTCTGCTTCTGAGTCTGATCGCGCTGATGTGGTGTGCAGTGATGCGCTTAGATATTTGAAGCAGGTTAACGCTACACCATTCGATATTGTTTTCTTAGACCCACCTTTTGAAGGCTTGGAGATATTGCGTGAGGCGCTACTCCTAATTCATCAGCGAGGCCTCATAGCACCAGAAGGCCTTGTCTATATTGAAAACAATCGTTTTGATGATCCGTTCTCGACTTCTGATAATGAGAAGAGTTTGTCAATTTCTGCTGACGACTCTTTAGAGCACGCAAAAGGCGCTTTGGTTTTGGCGGACGGCTCTCCTGTATTTATGGAGTATCGATCAAAAGAGGCTGGCAAGGCTCGTTTCGGTCTTTACGTTTACAAAGGTTTGTCCGTCTAATCGCAGGTTTACTAAAGAAACAGGTATACTAACCTGCTAAACAAATAGGTAACGCTAGGCTCAAGTACAGCTCGACTGAAGTTAGATTAAAGCTCAACAAGGGCCAGACCAATCGATTCACAAGGAACTATTATGAAGAAGATAGCGATCTATCCAGGCACGTTCGATCCCATCACTAATGGACATTTGGACTTGGTGGTGCGTGCTGCCCAGATTTTTGATGAAGTCGTGATTGCCGTTTCCGACAATCCACGTAAAAATCCTTTGTTTAGTATTGAAGAGCGAATCGATATGGTCGCCGAAGTCGTTAAGGTTATACCCAATCAACGCGTAATTCCTTTCAATGATCTTTTGGTGACATTGGTTGAGCGCGAGAATGCACGTTTTATTATTCGTGGCTTGCGAGCCGTTTCAGATTTTGATTATGAGTTTCAATTGGCATCGGCAAATCGCCGTCTCAACGAAAGCGTAGAAACAATCTTCCTTACCCCTTCTGAGTCTAACTATTTTATTTCTTCATCCCTGGTGCGCGAAATATCCTACTACGATGGGGATATCTCTAGTTTTGTTTCACCGCATGTGAAATCCAAGATGGTGGGTAAGTGGAATGCACGTCGTGCTGAGAAATAAACCTCAGCGGCCACTCCTTACACATTCTTAGCGCTATTGTTTTTTACAAGTTTCTCGGTACCCATGGCCCTATTTATTACTGATCAATGTATCAATTGCGATGTTTGTGAGCCTGAGTGCCCGAATGATGCAATATATCAGGGTGAAGAGATATTCGAGATAGAGGCGTCTAAATGCACGGAATGCGTTGGCCATTTTAAGGAACAACAGTGTGTGGTCATTTGCCCCGTTGATTGTATTTTCGTAGATCCTGGGCACACCGAGACAGCGCAGCAGTTGCAAGAGAAATACAGCGTTTTGACAGGGAATGCTTTTGATCCAGCGCTTGAAAAGGCTGAATCAATCTAGTCGCTGGGATAGGAAGAATTAGGGGGGTTCTAAGATGCGCTCCCCATCCTTGAGGAGCGGCATACTTGGTCAGATGTTACGGGGCTCTGCTCTGGCCTCAATTGCCAGATTTAAAGCCAGACTGAATACTAAGTTTATTGCTGAACCATATTTGGAACCCAGCGAATTCCTTTGCCCGACTTGTGTTCTTTAACAAAGTCTTTAGCTTTCCACGTTTTCACTTGCTCGTAAAAACCAGGGCGGATAACCTTTAAAGAAACAGACTCTGCATTCGCAAAGCTTACTTTCTTTTGGATATCGATCGGTGTTGGGCCTAGAAAGATCCAATCCGAATTAGACTCATCTTTATAGGTTACCTGCATTAGTGCATAAGCGCCTAGAGGGTCTGACATGACATTTACTTTGAAATCTTTTTTGCCGCTGCCGCACGCACTTAGCAGTAGGGCTGTTGTCAGAATGATTGCTAGTTTTAGTCTCATGTTCGTTTAGTCCGTATGGGTCAAAAGGTACTTGTTGATAGATTTAAAGTTTGCTCTTGGTAGTTGTTTTTGCAGATAACAAAAATCAACTTACTGCTATTTAGTCACCGCGTTGCTGCAAAACAGTGTCTACTACTTGTGGAGATGCCATAGCATCGCCTTGCGATTGATGACGCATACTCAGCCAGAATGGAGCGACTTTGTCGTAGTAGCCATCCAGTTTTATACGCAACGAGATGTGTTGACGATCTGAGTTTCCATCTTGCCACCAGACAGTCGTCGGTGTAACGCCTAAGATAGTGCCGTCTTTGAGGTTAATAACTTCTGCGCCGGCGGGCACAGACGAAATTTTCGCAGCGCCATAATAAGAGGCACAGCCTGATAAAGCGACTAAAACGCCGAGGCTAATAAGCAATTTTGAAGCAAGGTGTCTTACTGATTTAGGAGCGGTTGAACTGTTGGCGCGATCGAATTCTTTATTCATAGGTAGTTTTATTCTTAAAGGTTTTGATTTTGATTCAAAAAAGTCCGAATACCATCAGCGGTCGATATAGATGCTGACAACCTGGACACAAATGCTACGGGCCAAAGGTTAACACGAGGCTATAATTGCAGCGAAGTCTAAAAGCTCGGTTTGTGCGACCAATACAAAATTTCGGCAGTATGGTCACCATCGGCCATAGGTGCTTGTGGCACTTCGTTTAGAAGTGCGTCAAATTCTTTTGTGATAGCGCTGAAGTTTGAGTGTTGTTCGGTCAATTCAGTTTGCATGATTCCCAGTTCTCTCAAGCGAGCTTCAACCGTATCCGATGCTTTGTGAATACGCTTAACGCTCTCTAGCCGACGGCGCAACTGAGTGTGGTGCTCACGGACGTAGGTTTCCATTGGGACCATCAAATTGTTATTCCAATTGGTGGCATCGCGAGACGCTCGTTCAAAAATCTTACGTGACGCATTACATACCGAATCGTAAAACCGATTAGTAATTGACATTTGCTCACGAAAAAACAAACTTCTCGTATCCATTAGTTTTAGATGTTTACGCTCTAGTCTTGAAACTTCTTGCTTGTATTTTTCTAGGCGTAAACGACGTATCGAAAAGTTCGCAATACCGTGATCTTGCTCAAAATCGCGAGTAATGTTTTCGCAAAGATACGCTATCTCGTTCGATTGCATGATTGCATCATCTAAGTAGCTATTTAATTGCTCAAAATAGTGAGTGACCGCACGTTGCAGTGACACTGATGTCGCTGACTTGGCCATCAAGTGCTTGGTCTTGGCGATTCTTGCTTCGAGGCGTTCGGCACTCAAAATTCGTGCAAGTTTTGTGGTCTCTTTCGAATACACCGCACGCAAGGCTTGGTAGCGCTTCATGTCGTTCTCAAGAGCAGACTTCTCTGATTGAACCTTAACCATGATGTGCGAAATTACATCAGTGTTCTTTGTGGATAATTGCTTTAGCTCCGCTATGTGCGCTTCTGCATCGCGTAGTCTATTGCTCAAAATAGTGTCTGCCGAACCCACTATGTCGTTGATCGAGCCTTTCACTTTATCAACAACGATTTGACGCTTTTCAGGGATCAGTTTTTCTGCAAGAGCCGTTTCCAGCGCAGGCATACGGCTGCGTTCCAGTAAGTCGTCGTCACCGCTTAGTTTCGCTAATAAGGCTTTTTGCGCAGACACTGGAAATATGTTTTCTTCTGGAAGTCGCAAAGTTACGCTGGTGCCTAATACCTGTTTTTCTATCTCGGCTTCGTCCTCTTCAGTGCGAATGCCGTCCCACAAAGTGTCGATTTTGTTGAGCGCAACTAATCTTCGTCTTGTTGTAACATCGTCTAGACGGCCCTTGTTGCGAGCATTACCGGTTAGATGTTGTTCCCAGAGCGCTAAGTCGGTTGATGTTACGCCAGTATCATGAGACAGGATAAAAACAACCGTGTGCGCAGAAGCAAGCTGGTTGATAGTCAATTCTGGTTCTGCACCAATCGCGTTCAAGCCGGGTGTATCAAGTACGACCAAACCTTGCTCGAGCAAAGGATGCGGTAAATTAATAACAGCATGACGCCACTTTGGAATTTCTACCTCATCAAATTCATTGATGGGTAAGCCAATTTCCGAATCATCAGCGTCTAGTAAATCAAAGCGCAGTTTGCGTGCATATTCTTTACTGACTAGTTTGTTGTCGGTCATGCCTTGCAGGGCTTTAACCACGGAATCGACGTCGTCGGCATCAAACTGGGTTTCAATCCAAAGCTTCGACTCGTCTTTAAGTTCGAAAATAGGACGATCATCTTCGCGCGATTCGATGGGTAACAAACGCACTGATGTCGGCAAATTAGGATCGTATAGAATTTCGGTTGGGCACATAGTGGTTCGACCAACGCCCGATGGTAAAATTCGTTTTTTGTAATTGCCGAAGAAGAGCGTGTTGATCATCTCGGTTTTTCCGCGCGAAAACTCGGCGACAAAAGCAACCGAAAGACGGTCATCCGCTAGCGCACCAAGAATATTGGAGAACTCGTGATGGGTCCGCATGTCTGTTATGTTGTGATCTTTCAGGAACGAGCTCATAGTCTGAATGCACGCCGAAAGCCGTCCGCGCCAGTCAGAATAGTGTTGAATCTCTGAATTTAATTGATGCTCGTTCACTCGGTATTTCTCTATTACGTCTTCGGTTAGCGACTTCTTTGCGCTTGGATCAAGTGCGCGGTCAGCGTGGAATGTGTACTACTGCAACTCTAGAATTACAGCGTAATCTACCGAATTTGATGTTTCAAAAATCACCAAAATCTCACTTTAATCCATGCATTTCTACATCACTATATCGGATTAACCCAAAGTGAGTCAAAGAGTTTAATGTAATAGTGTAATATAATAGCGTAAGTTATTGTTTTTTAAGTTCTTATGGCGTCTTATTACACCCGATTAAGCATTGTCGACAGCTTTAGTGTTTTCTGGTTTGATGTGTTACTTAACAGCTTCGCGCGCAGTGCTTAAGCCAGTTACCCATATTAACAGCGTTATTGAGAATTATTCTACGCCCCTGAGCCCTATAATCCATCATTAACTTTTTGAGTTTCGGCACACACTTCCGAGATCAAATAGAAAACATCTTTAAGGAATGTCGTGAGTAAAAGAGTCAGCAAGAAAGCCACTAAAAAAGTTGCAAAAAGAATAACTAAAAAGCCAGTAAATAGAGTTGCAAAGAAACGTACTCGTAAGGCCAAGCCTAAAGCTGCTCCGCGAGGGATGGGTAAGTTGACTGCGCGGTTACCAAACTGGGCTCAAGTCGGATTAGAGTATTTTAAACAATTTGCATGGCGCGCTGCGTTAATTATGGCGGTTGCGTTGTTAGGCTTTACGGTTTATCTAGATATTCAAATAGTCAAAAAATTTGAAGGGCAAAAATGGGCGTTGCCTGCACATGTTTATACGCGGCCATTAGAGCTCTATACCGGCTTAAGTATGTCGCAGAGCTTGTTGATTGCCGAGTTAGACGAACTTGGCTACATAGCGCGACCCAATGCCGACCGAGTTGGCACTTTTCATATAACGGCAAATAGCTTGACCATATTTCAGCGCGAGTTTCAATTTTGGGATGGTTTACGCCCAGCGCAAAGAGTAGAAGTGAGTTTTACTCGACAAGGTAACGAGCTTCTTATTGGCACAATGACCGCATCTGCTTCGCCTGAAAACGCCGTGCTTACAAACCAGCGCATTGTACGACTAGAGCCTAGGTTATTTGGTAGTGTCTCGCCCATGAGTCATGAAGACCGCGCTTTAGTTGAGCTAGACGATCTACCACCGCAATTTGCTAAAACCTTGGTCGCCGTTGAGGATCAGCAATTCTATTCGCATTTTGGAGTGAACCCGTTTGGAATTGCGCGAGCAATGCTGGCTAATATCCGAGCAGGATCCATTGTTCAAGGTGGCAGCACTCTGACTCAGCAGCTGGTTAAAAATTACTATCTAACCCGAGCGCAAACTTACAGCCGTAAGCTTACCGAGATGATCATGGCCGTGCTGCTGGAAATGCATTACAGCAAAGACGAAATCCTGCAGACGTATATCAACGAAGTCTATTTGAGTCAGGCAGGCAATCGAGCGATTCATGGGTTTGGCCTAGCTAGCCAGCATTTTTTCGGCCAGCCTATTTCTGAACTCGAAGTGGATCAAATGGCATTGTTGATTGGTATCAACAATGGTCCGAGTTATTACAACCCAATTCGCCATCCCGAACGTGCTTTGACCCGCCGCGATTTAGTCTTGAAGATGATGCTGAGCGAAGCGGTGATCAACCAAACCGAATACCGGTTGGCCATAGACCAACCGTTACGACTGAACCCATCGGCACAACGTGCAGCCACTTTATCGTATCCCTCGTTTATGGGGTTTGTCCGCGAGAACCTGCAAAGCGATTACGCCCAAGAAGATCTAAATAGCGTGGGGCTAAAAATCCACACCACGCTTAACCCGCGTATTCAGAGCGAGTTAGAGCAGGCAGCCAGCAAGGAGCTTAACGATGTAGAGCAACGTCATGGGATCGCGTCGGGCACATTACAAATGGCCGCTGTTGTAGTACGTACGGATAACGGCGAAGTGGCGGGCATGATTGGCGACCGCAGTGCTAAGTTCTCGGGTTTTAATCGGGCGCTGCAATCAAAACGCCCTGTAGGTTCGCTACTTAAGCCGTTCGTCTATTTAACAGCGCTAGAGCAGCCCGAAAAATATTCATTGGCGACCAAAGTGTCGGATCGCGCAATTACAGTTTCGCAAAAAGGAAGTCCAGATTGGAATCCGCAGAATTACGACAACCAAGAACACGGCGACATTATGTTGATAGATGCTTTGGCGCGCTCCTACAACTTGGCGACGGTTCAACTTGGCATGGCCGCGGGTGTATCAGAAGTATCTAAAACGATTCGCAGAGTGGGCTATTCCGAATCGTTTAGCGAACTACCATCGTTATTGCTTGGCGCGGTGCCAATGAGTGTTTTGGATGTGTCGCAAATTTACCTAACGTTGGCATCGGACGGTTTTAAAACACCGATCAAAGGCGTACGCGCTGTGTTGAGTAAAGAAGGCGAACAAATCGCGCGTTACCCTTTGAATATTGAGCAAGTAATAGAACCAGAGTTTAATGCGTTGATCAATTACGCACTGCAAGAAACGGTGCGTACCGGAACGGCTAGGGGCGTGTCGCGAGAGTTTCGATATGACTATGGTTTGGCAGGCAAAACAGGTACTACTGATGAGTATCGCGACAGTTGGTTTGCGGGTTACAGCGGCAACTATCTTACGGTGGTATGGATTGGTCGAGACGACAATCAGTCAACCGGCTTAACGGGTGCGAGTGGTGCTGCGCGCGTGTGGTCAAAAATAATGAGTAACCTACCGTTGGAGCGTCTGACTCTGCCGCAACATTCGGAAATCGTTCCACAGAGAATCCACTATTCCTTGGACCCGGAACAAAATGATTGCAGTTTGACTCGTCAGTTGCCTGTTTTAAAGCGGTCTATCCCTTTAGCCAATGTACCGTGCATGTATGACATGCGGTATGATGACGACCAAGAAGCAGAGCCGTCTAAACAAGAGGAACGTCATTTTGAACCGCGTAAGAAGCAAAGTCTGTGGGAACGAATATTTGGTTAAAGGGCCGTCGCCAATACGGTTGTTTGTTGTGCTGTGCTTAAGTGTCTTTCTGACCGCCTGCATCAGCAGTTCAGGGCGGTACGAACAAGCGCCTGTCGATGTTGAAGAACGTGTATTGGTAGATGGGCAAGCCTTGCCCTATCCAGATTAGCCGCGCATTCAAACCGAGACTTTAGACGGAACGCCGAGCATGTCAGATGCCGTTAAGAATTTGCTTGATGATGCTATCGGGTTTAAACAGGTAAATGATTACGACGCAGCAAGTGAATCGCTAGAGCGCGCTTTGCGCATTGAAGCACGTAATCCATCTGTATGGCACGAACTGGCTGATTTACGCTTAGTGCGCGCCGAATATCAGCAAGCTATTCAGTTTGCCCAAAAGTCTAATGCGCTCACCAGCGGTGATGACGTTACTCTCAAGCGTCGTAACTGGAATCTAATAAGCGTGGCTTATGCCGCGCTGGGCAATACGCAAAAGTCTGAAGAGTATCGATCGAAACTGCGTAATTAATTCAAATGGATTGCATCTGGCTCTAGTTGTAAAGCCAGATGTAGCCGTTAAGAGACAACGCGACACATAGCCAAGCAAAATACGGAATCAGTAAATTTCCAGCTGTCTTTAAATCAGGCTGAGCCCGACACATCTTGATCAATGCGCCGACGATTCCTAAAATTAGAATAATGTCGAGCAGGGCTACGCCAGGCCAGTATTCACCAAAGAACAACCAAGACCAGGCCGCATTCAATGCCAGTTGTACCCACCACAGAATAATGAGCGTGGTCTGATTAGACTTAGCAATTATCCAGCCACTCAATGCAATCATTATGTAGAGGGTGGTCCACACAATAGGAAAGACAATGTTGGGTGGATTCCATGGGGCGCGGTTTAAGTCTTGATACCATTCTCCAGGTTGAAAAAGGCCGCCTATACTCAGAGTTGCAAAACAACCGAAGACGCAGATTAGTAGCTTGAGGCCTGGTGATTTAGTGATCGGGTGGTCGAAATTACTCATAGCTCTCCAGTCGAGTTATTCATTCAGCTCTTTAATCCAGTTCTCTAATTTAACCTTTTAATTCAGTGAGCTGACTGAGCGGCTTTATATTCTCTTGCTAAGCTAACATACCGAGCTAAATTTATTGCGAAGAAGTCACGGTCACCTTCGTTAACATCACGAAGCTTTTTAGCAGGACTGCCACCCCAAACTTCTCCGGCTTTAACGACTTTGCCCGGCGTGAGCAAAGCACCTGCGGCGACCATTGCGCCTTTCTCTACAATGCAGTCGTCCATAACACAGGCCTGAATGCCTATTAGTGCGCCGTCTTCAACCGAGCAGGCGTGGAGTACTGCGCTATGTCCTATTGTAATGTCTTTGCCCAGATAAGTGCCTTGGCCGCGTTCGGCGCAATGGATCATCGTGAGGTCTTGAATGTTTGTTCTAGCGCCAATTCTTATCTCATTAACATCACCACGAACGACACAGCCAAACCAAACGCCTACGTCAGCGGCGATGTGTGTGTCACCAATAATGGTTGCGTTATCAGCAATATAGGCGCTTGGATCAATGGTCGGCAACACGTTGCGATAGGGTAAAATCAGAGGTGATGACATGGTGTTCCTGGTTGATGATGTGGCATTCAAAGCATTTTGCCGTAGTTTTGCGCTAAACTCACTAGTTCGCTGAACGTCGTATTAACTTTCGCGTTTCACATTCTACCTAACTATACCGCCTAGCTCCTAAAACGCCTCATGCCTGAATCGCCCCTCAGTCGCTACAATCGCGATTTGCTAAAGCCAGAGTTCGAGAAAGACGCTGCGCAACGCATTGCGGTTGAGCATTTACAGCGGTTGTACGAAGAACTCATAGCTAAACCAAAACCCTCAAAAGGGTTGTGGCAAAAAATAACAGGCGCTCAGCAAACTATAGCGCCAGTTAAAGGTTTGTATTTTTGGGGTGGAGTGGGTCGAGGCAAAACGTATCTTATGGATACGTTCTATGAGGGTTTGCCAATTAAGGATAAGCGACGTGTGCATTTTCATCGCTTTATGCAACGTGTACATAATGAACGCAAAGCGCTTAAGCATCAGTCCGACCCGCTAACCATTATTGCGGATCAGTGGGCGCAGCAAACGCGCATTATTTGTTTCGACGAATTCGTGGTAAACGATGTCGCCGATGCAGTCATTATCGTAAAGCTATTGGATGCGCTGTTTGAACGAGGCGTTAGTTTGGTCGCAACCAGTAACGTTGAGCCGATCAACCTCTACAAAGGCGGCTTACAGCGCGATTTGTTTTTGCCTGCCATTGATCTTATTTACAGGCATTGTGAGGTCGTTAATATAGATTCAGGCATTGATTATCGCTTACGATTTTTAGACAAGGCCGAAACTTATTTCACTCCGTTAGGTGGTGCCGCTCACGCTGGATTGGATTATGCGTTTAAAAATCTTGCGCCTGACCAAGGGTCACCTGATGCGCCCATTGAGATCGAAGGTCGAGAACTGCAATCACAAATACGCAGTGAAGGCGTTATCTGGTTTGAATTTGCCGAATTGTGCGATGGACCACGTTCGCAAAATGACTATATTGAGTTGGCTCGCGTATTTCATTCTATTGTGATTTCGAACATACCGGTTCTAGATCGGATGCACGAAGACCAAGCTCGTCGCTTTATCAACTTGATTGATGTGTTTTATGATCACAGCGTTAAGCTAATATTGAGTGCTGCTGCACCAGTTCAAGCGCTTTATACTGGCACACGGAATGCATTTGAATTTGAGCGGACTATTAGTCGTTTGCAAGAAATGCAATCGCACGACTATCTGGCGTTACCGCATAAAACGGCCTAATCAAGGGCTAACAAATTAGGATTTTGAAAATAGGGAGATGCTCATGGAGCCATATAAAACATACCAAGACTTTTTTCCGTTTTACCTTAACGAACACAGCAAACCGCTTACCCGAGCTTTTCATTACGTAGGCACGACAATAGCATTAGTGTGTATCGCGTCTTTTGTGGTGACCTTTAATGCTTGGTTTTTATTGGTTGGTTTAATCGCAGCTTATGCAATGGCATGGATATCGCATTTCACTATTGAGCACAATACCCCGGCAACGTTCACTTACCCTATTTGGTCGTATGTAGCAGACCACCACATGCTGGCGTTGGCGCTAACAGGTCGCCTGCGACCTGCTTTAGAAGATGCGCAAAAACGATTTAGCTAGTTGACTTAAAAAGACGCTCAAATCAGAAGCTTTCGGAATTAAACCAGTAAGGAATACAAAATGACTCATTCTTATAAAACCCTTCGCAACTTAGTTGTTGCCCTCAGCATGTTCTGCCTAATGGCGTCCAACCTAGTCTCGGCACGGCCTGATATTTATCCAGAAGCACCTACTTATTTTGGGCCAAGCAATGGTGTTTCAATTGCCTATCAGGAGTTTGGCGACCCAGCCAATGAGACATTTTTGCTCGTGATGGGCTTAGGCGGACAGCTAATTCATTGGGGCGATGAATTTGTTAATCAGTTAGTGGAAGAGGGCTACCACGTCATACGTTATGACAATCGTGATATTGGCTTGTCTGAAAAGCTTTACGATGAAGGCGTTCCTGGACTTTTCACCATGATCAAATACAAGCTAGGCTTCAGCCTTGGCGCGCCGTATAAGTTGAGTGACATGGCGGCGGATGGCATAGGCCTATTAGATTATTTAGGTATAGAGAAGGCACATGTTGTGGGTGTCTCTATGGGCGGAATGATCGGGCAGGTAATGGCGGCGGAGTATCCAGATCGTATTTTGAGTCTTGGCTCAATTATGTCTACCAGCGGCGCAGAAGATTTGCCTGAAGGTCCTCATCAAGTAGAATTAACTGATCGCGACGGCCTGACGCGAGAACAAGCAATAGCACTAATTGCTAATACCTTAAAAGCGATTTACGCCAAAGAAGGCGGACTCACTGACGAACAATGGTTAGCGTATGCGGCACGAGGCTACGACCGCAGCCATTATGACCCAGGCTTTGGACGACAAGTGTGGGCAATTTTAGACAGTGGTGATCGCGTTGAGCTACTCAAATCACTGCGCCTCCCAACCGTGGTAATACACGGCACAATCGATCCGCTGTTGCCGATCGAACATGGTCAACATACGGCAGAACTGGTGCAAGATTCAATGTGGGTTGAGCTTGAAGACATGGGCCACTACATGGGCGACGAGCACTTCGAACGAGTTGTAGCAGCGTTAATGGAAAATGTTGCTCGGGTGGATAAGTAGGGAGTCCAAGCCCTGCTAGAGGTTTCAGTTTTCAGTCGCGAGCAAGCAAATAGAATACCAATTGAGTTTTAAAACCATGCGGCCATGCCGTAGTGAGGCTGTGTGCAAGAATATTCAGATGAATTAATTTTTGAAGAGCTGGATTACATCGAAACCGATTTGGGCGCGATCAGCCTAAGACGCAGAAGTGAACCTAGACTGGACGGTTTAATCATCTATGAGGTTAAACTTAATGACGAGTTTCTTATGTCGAGCTTGTTTGTAGAGGCCGAAGAACAGCTCTCTACATTGGCTTTAAAGCGTCTACGAATGAACGGACATCATGATCAGCTCGATGTGGTGGTGGGCGGTTTGGGACTGGGTTACACAGCACTGACTGCATTGCAGGATACAGCCGTCGCAAGACTTCGCACAATTGACGTGATGCAGCCTGTTATTAACTGGCATCGTTCTGGCGTATTACCGGTGGGCGATGTCTTAGCCAGCGAATCTCGTAGTGAGTTAATACAGGGTGACTTTTTTGCAATTTCGACCGACGCCAAGCAAGGGTTCTTAGACGAACACCAAGTCGATGCAGTGCTGCTCGACATTGACCATTCGCCGAGTCATTGGCTGAACGAGCATAATAAATCCTTTTACTCTTTGGATTCTCTAACGGCGATGTCTCGCAAAATAAAGCCAAACGGTGTATTTGCATTGTGGTCGAATGATTTACCAGACATCCACTTTGTAGAGCAACTCAAACAGGTGTTTACTGATTGCGAAGCCCATGTGGTCGCGTTTCCAAACCCCTACTCAGGTGGCGAATCGACCAACTCTGTTTATGTCTGCACTGTTGGCGAGCAAAACGCCACCTCGATAGTTTAGTATTATTCAACAATCCAAAATAAACCGAGCGACTGCAGTATGAAATTAAGCCATAGCGTCTTTTTATTAAGCCTACTTTTTTCACCCCCGCTGTTCGCGCAGCAAGATGACGAAAGCCAGATTATTGAGAACGTGCAACAGATGTGGAATGCCGTTTCAGAAAATGATCTAGAAAAATATCTGAGTTATATACATCCAGATTATTCAGTGTTCGGCGAAGGCGATGTCTATCTCCATGAAGGTAAAGCTAAGGAGCGAATTGATTACGCCGATTACCTCGGCCGCGCCAGCGGTGTGAGAACGTTTATGCATCAGCCAAAGGTAACCGTGCGTGGCGATACCGCTTGGCTTACTTACCACTGGAATGACGCTGGTTACATCAAAGGTGAACGCTTTACCTCTCGAGGTAAGTCGACCCGTTTGTTTGTTAAAGAAGACGGTAAGTGGTTGTGTATCCATTCGCACTTTACTGCCATACCATAAACCTAACTCCCCTAAGGTCTTAGACTCAGAACTAATTGATCGTCTTGCTCATTAGCAGATGGCAAATTTTTGGTCTGGTTGGCTCTTGTTGATTTAGGGTAATAGGGGGTTTATGCTTTTCACATGCCATTTTTCAGAAGAGTTCGTATGATAAACGTTTTCAATAAATCAGTTTTTTCGGTTGTTTGCTATGCCGTGTTTTTTAGCACAGCATTTGCTGAGCGAGTCTATGAAAAACAGGGGCCGCCCAGAGAGCTAACAACGGAGCAAGCCGACATCGCGTCAGGCAATTACCAAAAGTATTGTTCGTTGTGCCATGGCGAAAACCGCGAAGGGTACAAAAACGACCACGCACCTTCGTTAAAATCGAAGCAACTTTTTGAAGCTGGCATACCGCATTCAGTGTTAAGACCACTCTCATACGGTAGGCAGGGCACTGCTATGGCAGGATACCTTGAAGATGTGGGTGGCCCGATGACACTTGATGAAGTGTGGGATTTGACCTATTGGTTGTTTTGGGAGTCTGGTGCCGAGCGAGTTAAGCTTTCTGAGAACCCAGTGCTTGGAGACGCCGTTCGTGGCGAAGTTGTCTACCAAGAGAATTGCGCTACCTGCCATGGTGTAAATGGCGAAGGCGTTAATGCGCCAGCGTTAGGCAATCAGTCAGCGCTTGCTCATAACAAAGATGAGTTCATTCGATACACCATAGAAAAAGGCCGAGAGGGCACGCCTATGGCCGCTTTTGCCGGCACGCTGTCAGAAGCTGACATCGACAATGTAACCGCGTTTATCCGCAGTAAGGCAAGCGGTTGGAAAGCCGAAAAACCAGTACTAAACGATTTACCAACACCCGATCAATACGTTCTTAATCCAGATAATGCCGATCCTGAGTTTGAGTTGTCGGAAGGTATGTATGTGTCTTCTGTTGATTTGTTCAAAGCAGTCCAAGACAAAAGGAAAATGATCTTACTGGATACGCGAGTACCCTCTGTTTGGCAAAGAGCGCATATTGAAGGCGCGATCCCATTCCCTTATTACACAGACTTAGATGACAAGGTAAAGGATCTACCCAAAGACGTACAGATTGTGGGCTACTGTTCATGCCCAAGAGCCGCAACCGAGCACATTGTTAATCAGTTAAGAGGAATGGGCTACGATAAAACGGCTGTGCTTTATGAAGGAGTTTTTGGTTGGATGAATCTAGGCTACCCGGTTGTTCGGGCCGAAGGTATCGTTGATAAAATTACTGAGGTGCAGCACTGATTTGCAATAAAAAAGGGCGGTTAATTCGCTGATTTTAAATTCGGTTTTGCATCAGTATGTTGCGGTGAATTCGACCGTCCTAAACAGATGTTGCGTTACTATCGTATTGGGCTTTGCCCCCTTAGATTTAGCCAACATCTTGCTGGGTTGCAACTATTGCCTTTTTAACACAGGGTGAGTGAAGTTGCTTTGTAGGCAAAGGGGAAGATTGCCAAGTTTGCAATCGTAAAAAGCAAGGTCATTAGAGAATATATGTGCAATAAGGTCGATATCACTATCAACAAACAGTTTCAGTTTCTAGACGTGCTCAAAGCTGTTGGAAACATTACTTTAACCTGTGTTGGTCTATGTTTTTTCGCCACCAGCGCGCTAGCTAAACAGCCGCTATTTAAAAACGATACACCTCTTGATGCCGTATTGCGCATACCGTTAGCGCAAGCCTATAATCAGAAAGATGAAGATACTCGCCTCTATCTAGACGGTAATTTCAGCTTTAAAGAAGCGAATGACGAAATAGTCCGTATTCCTCTTAAAGTGAAGACGCGTGGGAACTATAGACGCGCGCATTGCAGTCTGCCACCCCTAAGACTGAATTTCCCCAAGAAGACCGTTAAGAACACTCTTTTTCATGGCCAAGACAAAATGAAATTGGTCGGGCCGTGTCAGCCTGGTGGAATTTATAAAGACCTCGTAGGTTTGGAGTTTTTGGCCTATCAGATTTTTGAAACAGTGAGTGATTACGCTCTAGAAACACGGCCAATGAGTCTTAGCTATGTTGATCTGGATAAAAAGGTTAAACCGCGGACTACGTCTGCTTTCGTTATCGAAGACATTAGCGATCTTGCGAAGCGCAAAAACCTAAGGGCTATCGTGCCAGAGAAAGCGCTTCGATCTGAGTTGGATTTGAACGAAACCGCGTTGCTCGAAATCTTCGAGCTATTTATTGCAAACAACGACTACTCAACGTTGATCGGTATGCCGGGCGATATGTGTTGCCACAACGTTCGAATGCTCGCGCCTAAAAAGAAAGCTACAGGGGCTGCCGCAGAACAAAAGCTTATTCCTGTGCCATATGACTTTGATATGTCGGGTTTGGTTGATGCGCCGTATGCCGCTCCACCTGGAACACTGCCGATTCGAAAAGTACGCCAACGTTATTTTAACGGATTGTGTAAAGACGATCAGTATTTTCAAGCGGCTATCGAAAAATTCAGAGTAAAAAAGCCAGAGATTATGGCGTTGGTAGACGATTCTGATCTCATTGGGTCTTCGATGAAAAAGAAGACTAGAGCTTTCTTTGAAGACTTTTATGAAATGGTCAATGAGCCTTCAAGATACGAGAAAGAAATTGTGGGTCGATGCAGAGGGACAACCGCTAGCTAAACGAAAAGCCTATTGAACGGCGTGTTTAAGTTGTGTTTCGTCGCTCGAGCCTTGGTTGTAAGTTGGGCCTAACTGTTCGACTAGCGTACGTATATACGCTCTAATTCGAGTGGTGTCGTTAACCAGCTCACTCGCCTTTGTCAAATAGTCGATCTTTCCCTCTATGGTGGTCGGCAGCTTAAAGCGCTGACCGGCAACAATAGCGTAGGCCGCGTCTCCGATGAGTTCTAGTGCCGCATTTGAGCTGAAGTAGTAATCGGCCATGCCAGCATCAACTAAGATTACTTTGCCGCCAAATCTTGGCAAAATTGTATTCACCAATGGTGTGTGTCCTACCACCATCCTCTCAACACCAAGATTGTTAAGAATTTCATCTAGAGCGGCTTCGTTCTCTTTTGTCTCAAGTTGTTCTGCCCAGCCGCGATACCAAAAAGGACCTTCGGGATCGTCTATAATAGAATCGGGTCCCCAGGTTCGCGGGTCGGCGATCTCAGCGCGCACACGCTTATTGAGGTCTCTTAAGCGCATGTTTGCATACTTACTTGATATGCCTCCATGAACGAATACGGTATTACCCACGATTGCCGCGGCAGGATTCAGGCGCGTCCATTTTCCGTACTCACCTAGATGATTCCACGCTTTGCGATGGGCGACAAAACCCGGCGGGTGTTCTTTATTCCATTCTTCACGATGGTTGTCAGCGAGTTCAAACTCTTCGCCTCTTGGCGTATTCGCTTTAAGCATAGCGACAGTCCGTTTGTAATAACTGTCGATTCGCTTTTGAGAACGCTTGTCGGCAAACGCAGCATACTCTCCGGGGTGTACGTAGCGTAAGTCGCCCGTTACATTCATTAGCTCGTGATTTCCTATCACTACAACGACCTTGCCCTCGGCTTTGCCAGCCTGCTTCTTTAGCTTGCGCATTAGATCAATAGCTTTGCGTGAGTCAGGGCCCCGATCAGTACTATCACCGAGTTGTACTAATGTCGCCTTTTCGCCAGACCAATTGTTTTTGTCGTCGATTAAGTTAGTCGATCGCAAGACGTCAACAAAGCGATTGAAATCACCATGAATATCGCCAATGGCAATAATTCTAGATGAGCTATCAAATGAGGGATCGTTGACTGCCTCAACAGCCTTACCTTCACCGAACGCTGCGACCCAAAAGACGGCTAATAAAAAAATAAAAACGAATTTTAATATTTTCATACTGGCCTAACTGTTATTCCGTTTCTCTTTTTTGCGGCGAGGTTTTAGTGTTGCTCTCGCCGTCAGTTGCCTTGGTCGTAGCGGCTTCTTTTTTAGCCGCAGCAACTTCGAGCTTCATTTGTAATTTCTGCTTTTTTTGATGCGCTGCATGTTGTGACTCTAGACCATCACCAAAAATGCAGACAAACAACGCCGTGTAAGAAAAGAATACCGTTATCACCACTGCAATATCTAAAGCATGAATACCTGCAGAAATTCCGACTGCAATCGCGACGAATATAAAGAGCGTGTCGAAGGTGTCACTCAGTGCTCTTCTGAACTGAACGCCAGCGACGATTCCGGCCAAACTAAAGGCTAGGGCGAGGCTATGCTGTACCACCATCACAATGCCAGCCACCACAGCCGGTAACACCAGAGTGGTCTCATCTAAAGAATGATCGTGATCACCTTCTAAGTTAATAACTCTGTGTACCCAAGATACCGGAAGCATCAACAATATTGTGCCGAACATCGCGTAGAACAGTGAAAGGGCGTCGTCAAAAAGAAACTTATCGCTGGGGCTCGGCGGAGGCGCAGCTTTGAAGTCACTATCTTCATAGTCACCACTGAGCAGAGCGTCTTCTAATTGCGAAATCTCTAAATCAGGACCACCTGATAAATCGCTTACGCCACCTACAGGCATGCCATCGACGAATCCGGGTATGAATTTGACGCACAGTGCTACTAAGCTAAACAAAATGGCGTAATAAATGGTGACTCTGAATAGCACAGCCCACAGTGCGGTTCTGTCTTTATTGTTGGCAACGCAATGGTCTGTCATTGTTCGTTCTCGGCTGATTGAATTTGGTCAGCCCACACAGTAAAAGATTATTGGGTTTGACTCAAGGATGGTTGGAGATTGAAGGATATCCATCGACTGTCACATAGCTTCTTTCTCAGCCAAGCGCCAGAAGTACAATGCTGCTAAAAGAGCAACAACCGGGATGACCACTCCAAACTCATCGACGTACCAAGCCGAATTTTGATCTACTACGGTCATCGGAGTAAAGACCTTTTGAACGAATATGTTTGAACTTGCGTGGTATAGAACGGCGCTCCAAACACTATCAGTCTTGTATCTCAAGTAGGTCATGATGACTGAATTGGACATGATAAACAGTGTGAATAAACTGATTTGGAAAATAAGTGGCGTATAGCCACTGCCATAAAAGCCTTTGATCATTAGAGGCCAGTGAAAAGCCGACCAGAGCACGCCGCTGATAAGCGCGACTCGCCCGAACGACATTAGTTTTGAAAGCTCTCCAACAAGAAAGCCTCGCCAGGCTATTTCTTCGCCAAATACTGAGGGAATCGACAGCAATAGGCTAAATGTTGCAGTCAGTAAAACATGAAACGCGATTATGGAAGTGTCACTCCAGCCAGGGAGGTTGTAATCCTCTCGTGCGGTGTCGGCAAAGGAAGAGTTAAACTCTGCAAAGCCCAGCCCCCAAATAATTAAATATGAGAGCATCGCGATCGCCAGAGGGACTAAAAAACTTATCCATTGATAACGGTTGTCGCCCCACTTTAGACCTAACGACGAAAGCGGGCGCTTGAACAAAAAGCACGTTACTACAGCGGCTAAACCAACTGACATCATCAAGGGTGACGCACGTTCGAGTCTAAAAATCAGCCAGTATCCTACGCAGTAGAAAACGATGGTGAGGAGCAAGAATATGATTAGAGGGCGGATTGACGCTAGTGGTTTATTTTCTAATTGAGCCATGGGTGGTCTTTAATCCTAAAAGCTTGAACATTAGAAGCTTAGTGTGTGGTTAGTGCTCTCCATGCTTAGATGCGCACTCGGGCTTTACGGATTCAAAAATGGGTTTTTTGGCGCGAGTTCTACTAAGTCGCGTGCTAAGTCCGCTAACCCTGGCAAGCGAGGGGCGAACGAATACAGGTTCTGCAGGGTTTAAACAATTTGGACGACATGTTTTTGGTCAGCTGACGCCATTTATGGCATCTGCGATGCGAGAGCCTATTTCCGATCCAATTCTTCTAGTGGTTCTTTATATCCCTCACAAGACCATGAACGGACTGACTCTCCTCGCTCTTCTTTGCTGTATTTGTAAAACTTATCATCTTTTAATTCGGCGCCTAGGAACCAACTGTGCCCCTGAGACAAGATTGTTTCCTCGGGGTCTTCGTCGCCCAATCTGGCGCCGATTAATGAATCGACGGCGCAATCTTTTTCGTTATACAGACTACAGTTGTCGAATCCGAAGTGCACAGCCCTGTGCACCCGAGTGCGCTTAATCTTCAGATTGTGGCAACCCTCTAACTTTGACTTTTTGCTGGTGAAGCGTATTCGTTGACTTTGGCCATATTTGCTCATCTTGTACAGGCGCATTTGTGTCTTGCCTTCTGCCTGAGCAACGCTGATGCCAGTGCAACAGAACATTAGAACGCTTATTGCAGCGGTAACGGCAATCGATTTTCGAGCAGACGAACGTTGATTGATAATGGTAGTCATAATTTTGAGGCAGGTTACGTTCTTACCAGCTGCCAAGCCGCCATTTGGCAATTCCTGGATTGTCGTCAATGTTATTAGTGCTTGTATCGCTTAGGCCGTCGGCATCGTTATCTTCAATGTACTGTTTTGCACCTGAAGAGTGCTCTAACTCTATTGAGTAGACTTGGCCGTTTTCTCGCTTTCGTTCGGTAATTTTGGTTTTACCGAATAGGCGGTTAGCGCCGGTGTTGGTTGCGACTTCTTCTTGTGGTTCTTGCTGTGTGTATGGTGTTGTTTGAGAAGCGGCCTGCACTGAAGGCTCTGCCGTGCGCTCCACAGTAGGTGGTTGGGCGATATCATCGTTTTGAACAAAGGCAGCACTGCTCGCAGCCGCACCAATAAAGGCGATTGCAAGGGTCGAGCGTGCCAAATTTGATAAAGAGCTAGTAGAGATTAACATCAGACCACCGAGTATTTGAAGTTGGATAATCCATTCTAGACCTAGACAGGGTTGTTGTAACCGTTAATTTTCCAAATTTAAGAAAGCAATGCGGGTGTTCGGTAGCCACGCTTGTTGGTATGGATGTTTTGATCTAACTGACTAAGTTCGTTATCTAGCCCAAGCAAAGCCGCGCGGACAAATTTGTACATCACTGCCGTGCTATTATTCAGCCTCAATCCATAGTGTTAAATATAGCGCTTAACCAAACTATTTTTCCCAAATGAAATCCCCAGATCATATTTTAATCGACGGCTCTTCTTACATGTTCAGAGCTTTTTATGTTCCACAGCTCAAACGTATGCAAACGCCAGATGGTCAGCCTACAGGCGCGATTTTTGGATTGATGAATATGGTTAAGAGTCTGATGACTGAATTTCCTGACGCAAATATAGTCGCAATTTTTGATGCTAAGGGAAAGACCTTTCGCAACGACTTATACGCTGAATACAAAGCGAATAGGCCTCCCATGCCTGACGAGTTACGCAGTCAAATAGAACATATCCATCGTGGTGTTAAAGCTTTAGGTTTGCCGCTGATTGCCATGCCCGATGTTGAGGCGGACGATGTAATCGGCACCTACGCCAAGCAAGCGAGCGACGCTGGGCAAACGGTATTGATTGCCAGTGGCGACAAAGACTTGGCCCAGGTTGTGAACGACAAAGTTCATATCGTCGATACCATGAAGAAGGTTATTTATGACGAAGCAGGCGTGGTCGAAAAATATGGAGTGCGTCCAGACCAAATGATCGATCTGCTGACATTGATGGGCGATAGTTCAGACAATATTCCAGGTGTGCCAAAAGTAGGGCCTAAGACCGCTGTAAAATGGTTAGATCAATATGGGAGTCTCGACGAGATCATTGCAAACGCCGGCGATATTGGTGGCAAGGTCGGCGAAAACTTGCGAGAGTTTATTCCGCAAATTCCGTTATCCAAAGACCTCGTCACAATTCGCTGTGAGCTGGATGTTGACCCCACCCTTGCTGACGCAAAAATGAAGGCACAGGACCAAAAGGCGCTGATCGAGATCTATCAAGAGTTAGCGTTTAAAAAATGGTTGGCGGATCTGGGTGAAAAAGCTACAGCATCAGCGCCTGCCGACCTCGCACCGTTCACTAAAGGTGAATACGAAACCATTTTTGAAAAGGAAGTGTTCGAGCGGTGGGTTGAACAATTAGCCAACTCAAACGCGTTTGCGTTCGATACTGAAACCACCAGTTTGTCGGCTCAGCAAGCAGAACTGGTTGGTGTATCGTTTGCCTATGAGGTTGGCAAAGCCGCCTATGTTCCGGTAGGGCATAGATATATGGGTGCGCCAGATCAGCTAGACCTTGATTATGTCTTGAGCAAGCTTAAGCCCTTATTAGAAGACCCTGAGTTACCCAAGATTGGCCAGAATCTAAAGTACGATATCTCAGTGCTGGCGAATTACGACGTAGACGTGCAAGGGGGATTGTTCGATACGATGCTTGAGTCGTATGTGATTGACAGCGTGAGCAATCGTCACGACATGGATACCTTGTCAATAACCCATTTAGGCCATACGCCAGTTCCTTATTCAGAAGTCGCGGGCAAAGGTAAGTCTCAGATTACTTTTGATCAGGTGGACATAGAGCAGGCTGGGCACTACGCCGCTGAAGATGCTGATATTACGTTGCGCTTGCATCACAAGTTGATGCCTGTACTCATGCAAAACCCAGGGTTGCACCGCGTATACAATGAAATTGAACAACCTTTAATCAAGGTATTGTCAGACATCGAAGATCATGGCGTATTAATTGACGACACTATGCTCTTGCAACAAAGCCAAGAGCTAGCGAGTACCATGATGAAGGTTGAGACGTCGGCGTATGAGCTAGTGGGTCGTCAATTCAATATGGCCTCGCCCAAGCAGATCCAAGAGATTTTGTACGACGAAATGGAGCTGCCGGTATTGCGCAAAACGCCTAAAGGCGCGCCGTCTACCGCAGAAGAAACGTTACAAGAATTGGCGCTGGAGCATGAGCTGCCTAAGTTGATTTTGGAGCACCGAAGTTTAGGCAAGCTAAAGTCGACTTATACAGACAAGCTACCGACTATGATCAATTCACGTACCGGCAGGGTACACACGTCGTATCACCAAGCGGTGGCGGCGACAGGGCGGTTGTCGTCGAGCGATCCGAACTTGCAGAATATACCGATTCGTACTGCTGAAGGGCGTCGTATTCGCGAAGCGTTTATTGCACCTAAGGGCAAATCTATAGTGGCCGCGGATTATTCTCAGATTGAATTGCGGATTATGGCGCACTTGTCTGGAGACGAAGCATTGGTCAATGCGTTTAATAATAAGCTGGATATTCATAGCGCGACGGCTGCAGAGATATTTTCTATGAAGCTAGAAGATGTAGGCAGCGAACAGCGACGTTATGCTAAAGCCGTAAACTTTGGTTTGATTTACGGGATGTCTGCTTTTGGTCTTGCGCGACAGCTGAATGTTGAACGCAAAGAAGCTCAAAATTATATTGATCAATACTTTGCGCGATATCCTGGTGTTAAAGAATACATGGATAGCACTCGCGAAAAGGCGCACGAAACAGGCTATGTCGAAACCTTGTTTGGCCGGCGGCTGTATTTGCCAGATATCAACGCGCGCAACCACAACATGCGTCAATACGCCGAACGCACAGCCATTAACGCGCCGATGCAGGGTACCGCAGCTGACATTATAAAGCTTGCTATGATCGAAGTTGATCAGTGGTTGTCAGACAAGTCATTGGATACTCAGATGGTTATGCAGGTGCACGATGAATTGATACTTGAAGTACCGAATGAGTCCGTCGAATCAATAATGAAATCTCTGTGCGAGATAATGCAAGACGTCGTGACTTTAAAAGTACCTCTTATTGTAGATGCTGCACACGCGGACAATTGGTCAGCTGCGCACTAGTCATTAGCGTAATTAAACAATATTGGAGCTGAAGGGTCGTTTGAGCAACTCACTTTTACATTTTATTTAGTTGTTTGGTGCACGTTCAACGGCGTTGTTACACTATAATGAGAACTCGGATCCCAGCTTGATTCCTTGCTGGCTTAATACGCAGATATTTCAAAAAATCTTCACCAATTTATCGACCCATCGCTTGGTACAGATATTGACTGCTTTTCCAACTATTGCTCAAACTATGAATCTTGAATCTCTTAATTACAGCGCTAACATAGATAATGCGCGGATTGATAGCTTGGGCTATAAGACAAGAAGCAATTTTGCCTGCGTGTGTATATTTGTGATGCTTGCCGGGTTGCCCGACAGTCTTTTTGCACAGACGGCATCTAATGCGTCGTTGCCACTTAGCCAAGCTCAGCTTCAGCAACTGGGCGAAGAGTTTAGTCGAGCTCACCGCCTGCAAGATCAAGGTGACGAACGAGCGGCGTTAGCGATCTATCAAAAAATCAACCAAGCACAACCCAAGCTGGTTGAGCCGTATATCAACATGGCGGCAATCTTTACGTCCAATGGCGAGCTGGATAAGGCTCAACAAATTTTAGTGCGCGGTCTTGAGTCTGATCCAGCCAGCGCTCTACTCTTTACAGGTTTGCAGAAAGTATATGGTGCGCAAGCCTCTCATTCTTACGCTCAAGCATTGGGCACCAAGTCCAAAGTTGAATCTAGGTTTGAGCTAGCCATAGTCGATTCGTTGGCTATGTCTGTCAACCTTATAGATAACAGTCCGTCGCAGGAAATATCCGTAGCAGCGGATGATAACGAAGCGGTTGTTGCGAAGCTGGAACAAAGGCTAGTTATAGCCCAAACACAATTAGAGCAAGCGAGTTCTCAGCTTGATGAAAAAAACCGCGAGCTTGAGTTGGCTCAAACGGCGTTGGCAAATAGCCAACAGGCACGCGAACAGTTGTTGTCTAGTTACGTTTTCGAGGAACAAGCTAATAATAGCGAACTTGTTATTTCGGAAATTGAAACATCAAGGCCTGTTGCCGCGGAACCCGTCGTGACGCCCACTGTAGACCTAAATACGGTTATGATAGCTCGCGTGCGCAGCTGGGCGTCTGCGTGGAGCAGCGGCGCCAGCGTTTAACGCAGCGCAGTTTTATTAGCATCGAAGTGTCAGATTTTCGGGTCGCTGAGGCGGACGATAACTTGATTAAAGTGTCTTTTAAACAGCGTTATCGCTCAGACAGTTTCGACGACACCATTCGTAAGCAGCTCACGTTCAAAAAAAATAGTAACGCGTTGGAGCAATCTAAAATTGTTGCAGAGACGATTGTTTCTAGCTGATAAACCGTGAATCGACGAACCTATTCAAAGCGACAACGATCGCGAGCTCGCAGAGAGGCATCGCGCAACTCTATTGTTAGTTCGATCATGTATGTGGTTGGTAGTCCACGTGCAATCCTAATCGGAACCTTGGGGCTCGCGGCGTTGCTCTTGTGGTGGGCGTTCAGACCAGCAGAAGTTGTTGATGTTGCTGACCAATATCCGACGGAACAGACTGAGATACAAGGCCAACTACAAATTGCCGAATCTGAACGCGTACCGACAATAACCACAAAGTCAGTCGAGTCATTCGACTCTGCTGAGCAACGGCATCAGTTGGTACCAGCAGATTTGCGTGATTTGCATACAGCAAGCGACATAAGTTCTTATGAGCAAGAGCTTTTGATGGTTATCGATTTATTAAAGCAAGGTGATCTGGAGTCTGCACTCGCACAGGTAGATACTCACCTAGCCAGTTTTCCTAAAAGCTGCGTAGGCCATCTACTGAGAGCCGATATTTTTGCATCACTCAGCCAGGGTGCTTTAGCGTCACAAGTGCTGCCTGCGGCGTCGGGCGAGTTTGATCTCGACGGACTTAGAAAACAATTGCGTAACCGTTGGCTGCATACGCAGTCTGACTCAGCATCAACTGTTCATAGTCTAGTGCCTTCAGTGTTAATTGATTTTGGTAGATCTGAACATGTGTTGGTTGCGGATATGACAGCGGGTCGCTTGTTTGTTTATCGCAAACGGGGGCAAGCCAAACTTGTTAGTGACTACTATCTAAGCGTCGGCTCGGAAGGTTTTGGAAAGCGCTTAGAAGGTGATAACAAAACACCGGTTGGTGTGTATGTAGTAAACCGCTTTATTCACCCCGACACTTTGCCCGACTTGTATGGCAGCGGTGCTTTCCCTGTCGATTATCCCAATAAGCTAGACCGCGCAAAGCAACGCACAGGTTAGGGGATTTGGTTGCATGGCACACCATCAAATACCTATGCTCGATCCCCATGGGCAAGTGAAGGTTGTTTTGTGGTCAGCAACGAAGACTTTGAGCATATTCAACAGTTTGTGAATGTTGATCAACAAACGCCAGTAGTCTTGGCCGAGCAAATTGAGTGGATTACGCCTGATGAGCTAATAGAAGCACGCGCAGAATATCTTGCGTTAATCGAGGATTGGCGTCAGTCGTGGGAAGCGCTCGATACACAACGTTATTTAGACTTTTACGCACAAGAGCAATTTAACTTCGGCCGCGGCGGCTACGACCGGTGGGCAAAACAGAAAGTGAATGTAAATCGGGGTAAGACCTTTGTACAGGTTCAGCTCGATCTCCGTGGTGTATTTAGATACCCAGGCGAAAAAGATATGTTCGTAGCGCATTTTACGCAACGCTATTTAAGTAATAACTATTCAGGCGAAACGAACAAGCAACAGTACTGGCAGCGCGATAACAACGGACGTTGGCGCATTGTGTTCGAAGGTTAGTAGGTTCTAATTCTGCTGACTTGCTGAGTCTCGAGTATCAATATTCTTCTTTAGCCAGCTAACAATATCTTCCCAAATGCGCGTTGACTCAGCTTGGCTGGGCATCACCCATGAATGCGGCAGTTCCAGAGTAATGACTGGGATGTCTCGGTTGATACCAGCAAAGTTACCCAGTGATCCTGGGTACGTACCCAGCATGTTCAGCCTAAGTTTACCTAAGCTCTTAGGCGCTGTGTTTAGTTGCAGCGCATCAAAGTCAACGATTCCATAGGGTGCGTGCACGCTGATGATTGCGTCGGGTCTAAATTCATTAATCTCGTCTAGCAACCATTGCGACTCAGGTTCGCTAGCGGGGCTCGCTCCTGGGTATTTACGGGGGTCTTGGTTGGTTTTTTCGTTCCAATAGAGCAAAGCCTTCTCATGCCAATCGCTGGACGGCATATTGCGATTTAGGTCAACGCCATTGCCGTTAACTCGTGTAGCCTCTTTTGGTAAAACGCCATCGGGGTTCATCAATGGCGCGATTCGCCAATGAAATAGACCGGAATGGAATTCGTTTAGTTTTTCGATCCAGCGAAACACCACGCTTACAGAAGTGAGTTCGTCACCGTGGGTGCCGCCAATCACTAAGATGCGCCCGTGTGGTGTGCGACTTTTAAGCGGTGGAAAGTCTGTAACATACAACGGAAAGCCGTCGTTGCTCGCACAGCCCACGGCTTTTAAATTGGCGGATGTACAGGCTTCGAAGCTAACACTGGCCAAGCGCTTAGATATTCGTCGACAGTCTTCTAATACAGAATTGGCGCTATTTGTTGCGGTGTCACTTAGGCAGAATCGAGCATCTGTTTGCTTGCCCGCGAGTAGGTTTTCGCGGTCGGTGGGCACAGAGCTATCGCTCGAAAGTGAATCAGTGTTTTCGGTTGGTTGCTGTTTAATCGAGGACAGCTCTTTATCGGCTAAAAGCTCTTCATCAGCTGATGGCTCTTCACCAGCTGATGGCTCTTCACCAGCTGATGGCTCTTCTAATGAATCGGAGTCTTGGACATTGTTGGACGCTGGTTGAACTTCGAATGTTTGTTCGTCTGCTTCATCGCTGTCGTACAGGTCGATGTTAACCGGAGCAGTATTCAGCTTACCGCGAATAAATGTATCCGTGTTTCCTTCGTTGCTGTTAACGTCGTCTTGAGATGGCTGGCATGCCGCGAGCACTAAACACAACGTGGTTAATAGCCAGGGCCGCACAGAAAACAGATGCAAAGAGCGCGCAGATAAAATCATTCTAGGATTGCGAGTTAGTCGAGCCATTCACACATTTGTTTGCGCAGCACCTTTACCCCTAAGCCGTTTAAAGATGAAAACGGTTCGACCGCGAAGAGGTGGTCCGCACCCTCATACTTTTCTCGTAGTTCACGTTCGACTCCAAGTTGTGCAGACCGAACCTTACTGGACTTAAGTTTGTCTGCTTTGGTCAGCAATATTTGTGTGGGTAGGTTTGAATCAAATGCCCAATTTAACATTTGTACATCTAAGTCTGTCATTGGGTGGCGAATATCCATTAAGAGAACTAAAACGACTAAGTTGCTGCGTTTAGCAAGATAGTCATGAATGGTCTGTTGCCAACTTTTCTTGACCGCTAAGGGTACTTGAGCAAAACCATAGCCAGGTAGATCGACGAGGCGAGCGGTCTCGGTGAGTGTAAAAAAGTTTATTTGCTGAGTACGGCCAGGAACCTTGCTGGTTCGAGCAAGTTTTTTTCGGTTCGCGAGAGCGTTAATTGCGCTGGATTTACCCACATTCGATCTTCCTGCAAAAGCCACTTCCTTAACATCATCGTTGGGAAATTGCTCTGGTTTAGCGGCTCCCTGTATAAACACGGGGTTCATTAAGAGCTGTGGTAAGTTATCAGATTCAGGCATGTGCGCGTAAGTTGAGTGAAGTCCTGCTAGTATTGTAACAAAGGAGCGGCGCTACTAAGCGTTTTCTCGTTTAATAAAGCGTGCATGAAAGTCGTGCTGTACTTGTTACATTAAGGCTGACATGATATAAAACCCACCAAAATCTTCGCCTTAATTCTGAGCTCTAATTGGAGGCTCTAATGCTTAAAAAATTGCTTATTTTGTCCAGCGTACTTCTTGCGTCTATGGTTTCGTCTACCGTTCTAGCAATGGGGGATGCCGAAGCGGGTAAACAAAAGTCAGCCACCTGTGCGGCCTGTCATGGCGCGCAAGGTATTAGTGCGATTCCAATGAACCCGAATTTGGCGGGTCAAGTTCCTGGTTACATCAGCGCGCAATTGGCTGATTATAAAGCTGGAGTTCGTAAAAACGCCATTATGCAAGGCCAGGCTGCAATCTTGAGCCAAGAAGACATGGATGATCTTGACGCTTACTACGCAGGATTGCCGGCTAAAATTAGTTCGGTTCTTAGCGAGGAAGACATAGCAATGGCTGCCATCGGCGAGAAAATCTATCGTGGCGGGTATGCAGAACGTGGTATTTCTGCATGCATGAGTTGTCATGGACCAAGTGGCCACGGCATTCCTAAAAACTACCCACGAGTATCCGCTCAGCATAAAGAGTACCTAGAGCAACAATTGTTGGCTTATAAGAAGGGCGAGCGTATGGGCTACAACGATATAATGTACGACATTGCGTTTGGCTTAACTGAATTGCAAATTAAACAGTTGTCTGCTTATATGGCTGGATTGAAATAGACGTTCAGCTAAGATCCTACTCAGTTTAAAATCGCGTGTTGTGATAACACGCGCAGAGAAAAGCGGCCATTGGCCGCTTTTTTTGTGCCTACTCTTCGCGCACTTGCCAATACGCTGACTCAAGCTGGTAAACTCCAAAGATGTTGAATTTACTCCAAGATGAAAACGTCAGTGATCGTGCATTGGTCGTTCCGACGCGCAGTTTGGCAAATATTTTATTAGAAGAGTACAACGTTGCTCAGTTAAAAGCAGGCCACACTGCATGGCTCCCTCCGGTCATAATGACTTGGTCAGACTTGGTTACGCAATTGTGGACAGTTAATCAGGTGAGGCAAGCTTCGCTGTCCAACTTGAGTTTATTGTCAGGTCAGCAAAGCTTGGTGTTGTGGGAGCGTGTACTAAACGCCGCTAAACGCGAAGAAGACGAGCTGCGTTTGCTCAATGTAATGCAAACAGCAAAAGCCGCGCAAACAGCGCGCCAGACCTGTCTAGATTGGCAGTTGCATGAATCAAGCTTAATCGATTTCGCGAATCTGGATCTAAATCAGTTTTTACAATGGCAGCAATCGTTCGAACAGGTTTGTGCTGAAGTCGGCATGGTCGATTTTGCTACGGCGACTATGTTGCTTACTGAGTGTTCAGACTTAAGGCCTGTTTACTCTCACATTTGCTTATATGCATTTGACCTAAAAACGAGCGCGCAAACGGCGTTGCTCGAGGTCTTAGCTCGTGATGGGGCACAAATTTCGTTCGAGTCGCCCACGTTGTTAGGCAAGAAAGGCAAGAAAGGTAAGTTAAGTAAGGAAAGTGAGGGCAGTCCTCAAAATAGCCAAGCAGCACCCAACAGCTTAAACAGCTATCAACTAGAACGATACGTCACAGATCGCGACGAGCTCTACAGTGTTTTGAATTCGGCAAGAGCTTTATTAGCCGAACAAGCCGATGCCAAGATCGGGATTGTAATACCTGATTTACAAAACCGTTTAACCCAAGTTACTCAGGCCGCTCATGAGGTTTTCTACCCGAGCCTTACGCCGTTGTTGGCTGCGCACCAGCACGATGCCTACCGTGTATCTTTAGGTAAGCCCTTAGAGCAATGGGCTGCGATTGGCGTTGCCTTGCGCGCTATAGATTTACTAAAGCCAACCATCACTGCGGGTGATTTTAGTTTGTTGATACGCAGTCAGCATATCTTTATGTCTAAGCGTTACTCACTAGCCATTGCAGATCTATTGATTTGGCTTGCGGAGAAACGAATTCACACCATTAAAATTAGTGAGCTGTCTGGATTGCTTGATCAGTTTCTGGCCTGGTGCTCAGAGTACAAAGTTCACAACCTTAAGCAATGTAAGGGGTTATGCGAACGCCTAAACGGTTTACTTGAGAAACGACTTGCGCTGCTCTCGCCAAACCAAGGGAGTACTTCTTTGCTTGTCGCCCCGTCTGTCTGGGGCGAGCGGTTTATTCAATGGTTAGAAGAGTGGCAGTGGGTGTGCGGGGCGGTCGGCGATGAACTAACGTCTGAGCAATACCAGCTAGAGAAGCGCTTTGGCAGTTGCTTAAGGGAGTTGGGCGATCTTGATTGTGTTTTGCGTCAATGTGGTTTGTCGCGCGCAATTGAGTGGTTGAATAAGCTGTGTAACGATACGGTCTTTTTGCCACAAGCTGAACCTGCCCCTATATTGATTTCGGGCGTGTACGAGGCCATCGGCCGCGAAGTAGACGTTCTATTGCTCACCGGTATGACCGAAGATTTTCCAAGTGCATTTCCTAAAACGGCATTTATTCCAGCTAATGCTCTGCTAAACACAGCGCATCCGTCGGCTAATCATGAGCGTCATTACCAGCAGATGTCTCAGGTGCTGAAAAGCTTGCTGGCTAGCGCTAAAGAGCACCGTATTAGTTACGCCCAGAAACTTAGACTTGATCCAGAAGTTAAGCGCTCGGCATCACCGTTTTTTAGAAACGCACCCATCACGGACCTTCCGTCACAGTTTTTACAAGCCAATCCCGTTGAGCTAGATCACTACCAAGATGATATAGGTCAAGCCTGGCCTGAGGGCGAACTTGTTAAGCACGGGATGTCGGTTTTTAAAGAACAATCAAGCTGCGCGTTTAAAGCGTTTGCAACACATAGACTCAAATGTCGTCACATTGATGAGCCTGAGTTTGGTTTGGAAGCAAGTGCGCAGGGTACGGTAATTCACCATTTATTGGACAGTATTTGGGAGCAACTGGGTGATAGTTCGGGATTGGAAGAATGGTTTGCTAAGAGCGAAAATGCACAAACCTCGGAATTGGGTAAGCTCGTAAAGCGTGCGGTCGAAGAGCTCGATGACCGGTTTAACTCTGAACAGATAAAGCTTGTTCAACGAGAACGTGTTCGTTATGTCGCTTTAATTCAAGAATGGCTGGCGTATGAGGCAAAGCGTCCAGTTGGATTTGCTGTGGTTGAGCGAGAATGGAAATTTTCGGCAACCTTAGGAGGCATTGAATATCGTGGTGTAGTTGATCGTATTGACGCTGTAGAAGGTGGATCGATCGTAATTCTTGATTATAAGACAGGCAACGTAAACCGTTCAGATTGGACCGGCGAACGGTTAGTGAACCCGCAAATGCCATTGTATTTTTTGGCTCACCAGCAGAATAAGCAGCGCGCAGCAGATGGCATTACGTACGCACAAGTACGACGTTCTGATATGGCTTTTTCAGAACTAGCTGAAGATGGCTTATTGGTTAAGGCAAATAGCTATACCGCTAAACGAGCGGCAGACTGGCAAGATATGCGTGAACAGTGGCAGCCAATATTGGAGCAGCTTGCTGACGATTTCATGCAAGGTAAGGCCGAAGTAGATCCGGTGAACGAGCTTGCATGCAGCTATTGTCCATACGAAGGCATGTGCCGAATCAAGCAGCTGCAAGGACGCTTGTCAGGAGAGGAGGGCGACTATGACAGCAAATGATCAATTGGCTGCGCATAAAGACGATGCACACGCGCGTAAAAGAGCGTTAGAGCCTGATGGTTCGTTTATAGTACAAGCGCCTGCAGGATCGGGTAAAACCGGTTTGTTGGTGTATCGAATTTTACGTCTATTGGCGGTAAGCCAACAGCCAGAGAGCGTGTTGGCAATTACTTTTACTCGCAAAGCCACGCGTGAAATGCGCGAGCGGCTTGTGGATCTATTGCGTCGAGCTGAACAAAACGATCCCGCCAAAGACGAGTTTGATCAGCAAGGGCTAGATTTAGCCGCCGCCGCTCTGGCGCAAGATAAGCTACAAGGGTGGGCGTTACTCGATACTCCGCAGCGAATCCAAATACAAACTATTGATGCGTTGTCGTTACGTCTAGTTGCGGCAATGCCCTGGTTGAGCAGACTGGGTGCGCAGCCCAGCGCTAGTGATGATGCACAGAGTCTTTACCAAGGTGCGATCGAACAGTTTTTGGTAGACGAGTTGCTCGGTGATGAGGTCGACCCGCAGATACAGTGGTTGCTTACAGAGCTCGACTTTAATTACATGCGAATGGGCAAGCTATTCAGCTCTATGTTGAGCAAGCGAGATCAGTGGCTACGGCATTTGTTATCAGGCTCTTTAGTCGAACTTCGCCCTGAGTTAGAGCAAGCCTGGCAAACGCTTGCTCTAACTCATACGCAACAACTGGCCGAAGCTGCGGGCAGCGGACTTATCGAGAAACTTGTACCCTTAGTTGAGTACGCGCACGTAAACTTGGTTGAGGCCGACAAGCTTCCTGCCGACTTAGTTGATGCAGGTCTACCGGAGTATTCACAAGATCGCGCTCAGAGCGACGAGCAAGAAGGTAACGCCGTGTTTTGGCGGGTAGTAAGTATTATCCTACTCACAAATTCTAATGGTCTGCGTAAGCGCCTGGATAAGAGTATGGGTTTTCCTCCAGAAGGGAAAGCTGAGAAAGAACAGCTGAACGCCATTCTTGCTGAGCTGGATGGCGATGATTTTTTTCTTGAGCAGATTGCCGAATACAAACTGATTCCGCTTCGCACTTTTAGTGACTATGACTGGGAACAACTACAAAGCCTAGAGCATGTCTTGAAGAAGCTCGCCGCCTACTTACAATTGCAGTTTAGATACCGCGGTAAAAGTGACCATAGCGAGGTAACGCAAAGGGCAAACCTAGCATTGCAGGAACTCGATGATCCTACTGATCTTAGTCTTAAGCTTGACTACCAAATTAACCACATTTTAGTCGATGAATTTCAAGATACGTCTTTTTCACAAATAGCCTTGCTCAAGCGACTAATGTTGGGATGGTCTAGCGAAGTGGATCAAGGATCAAAAACGGTATTTCTAGTCGGCGACCCTATGCAGTCAATCTATCGCTTTCGCGAGGCTGATGTTGGTTTGTTCTTGGATGTTTGGAATAACGACACAACTCGAGTTTTTGAACATCAAACTATAGAACCGTTGTCGCTGAGTCGTAACTTTCGATCCAGCGGCAGTATGGTGGACTGGTTCAATACGACTTTTGTTCAATCCTTTCCTAAGCTAGATAACAGTCTTACCGGTGCTGTGCGATACGCGCACGCTACCACGCATAGAGATGACAAAGACCCAAGTTGTGTAGAGTACCTGCTCGCTGGAGATAAACAAGAAGAGGCGACTCTCGCCGTGGCCACAGCGCGCGCTGCCCTCGCTAAAGACGACAAAGAGTCTGTCGCAATTCTAGTTCGGTCTCGTACTCATTTAAAAGACATTCTGCCTTTGTTGGATTCTGCGGGTGTTAGATATCAAGGCTTAGACTTAGCGCCTTTGTCGGTAGAGCCAGCCGTAATAGACGTGCTGCACCTGACGCGAGCATTGTCTCGCTTAGATGACCGTATTGCTTGGCTCGCGTTATTACGGGGGCCGTGGGTAGGGATTAGCCTGAGCGATATACAAACACTTTGCGCCGATAGTAAACAATCGGTGATTGCGCAGTTACAAGAAGCCAATCTAAACAGTATTTCGGCACACGCGGGCGAACGAGTTCACAATTTTAGAGTGCTTATGCGTACTGCGTTGGGGCAAGCTCAACAGGTCGACCTTGATGTTTTAGTGAAGTGGACATGGCAGCAGCTGGGTGGAATGCACACTCAATTTGGGCTGAGTGACGCAAGTATGGAATTAGTATTTGAGCGCATATCTGAACACCAGAGTGGTGGTGAGCTGATTTCACTCAAAAAGTTAGAAAAGGCGCTAGAGTCATTATACGCGGTACCCGATATTGCCCAAGCCGCACCGCCACGACTCACCATCACCACCATCCACAAGTCTAAAGGTTTAGAGTTTGATACCGTCATTCTGCCGGGTCTTGGACAGCAGAGTAAAAGCGACGACAAAGATTTGCTGATGTGGGCTGAGTGGCAAGCAAAGGGCAGCGGCAGCAGTGTTGAATCTCAATTGCTGTTGGCTCCCTTGGCCTACGGTGAAGAAAGTCCACACTACCAATATCTACGAAACCTAGAAAGTAATCGCGGCGCGAACGAACGAAGTCGCCTACTGTACGTGGCGGCAACAAGAGCGGCAAAGTCTCTAATTCTAACGGCCAATCTAAAAGCAGACCAAGAAACAGGCGAGCCCAAACAGCCACCCAAGACATCCTTGCTGCATGAACTTTGGGCGGCGCATAGCGAGCGGTTTGAGTTTAATTCTGCTCCTCTTTTAGTGACTGAGAACGAGGCTGACGCTGAAGTGCCGAAGTTCAACACCCTCACTCGTTTGCCGCATGGTTTTTCGCGCGCCACAGGAATCGATATAGATTGGCGTAGCAACATACCCAGCATGACTCGCAACCTAACCAAGGACCCTGAACAACCTTCTGAAGAAGATGACGAGTTGGAGTTTGCTTGGGCGGGTGAGGTGGCCATAATCGTTGGTAATTTGATTCACCAATGGTTCGAATATTTGGATTTAGGCGAGTTGCACTGTTTGCCTGAAGAACCCGACTATCATCACCCATTATTGGCGAGCTGGCGAAGCGCGCTGCAAGCGGCTGGCCTAGACGACCAACAAAAGAGCTATGCATTACGACGTTTGCTCAAAGCGGTAAGACAAGTGCAGCAAGATGCGAACGCTGAATTTATATTTGCCGATCGCTCATCAACTAAAACCGAGTTAGGAGTCGCGGCCTACATTGATGGTGCATTGCGTCGATTCAGTATCGATCGAACGTTTGAAGACGATGGCGTAGTCTGGATTGTGGATCATAAAACCACTGATACGCGCGAACGTAATCTTGAGCAGTTTGCCGATACGCAAGTGCAAGAGAGACATAAAAAGCAGTTAGAAGCGTACGGACGATTAATGCGCCAGATTGACGCAAGACCAATTCAACTCGCGGTATACTTCCCGCTTCTTAAACAATTACGAAGTTGGTCTTTTTCGGATTAGCTTCAAACTCCCCAAAATATACAGCATGAAATACGCGAAATTAGGCAGTAGCGATCTGCAAGTGTCCGAAGTGTGTCTAGGGTCTATGACCTGGGGCCAGCAAAATAATCAAGCCGACGCGGATGCGCAACTTGATTACTCTATTGAGCAAGGCATCAACTTTATTGATACGGCCGAGATGTATTCTGTGCCGCCTAAAGCTGAAACCCAAGGGTCGACAGAGCGCATTATTGGGACATGGCTAGCCGCAAACCCAGAACGCCGTAAGGATATTGTTTTGGCAACCAAGATCGCTGGCCCAGGAGTTCCTTGGGTAAGAAACGCGGGTCCGATTACTAGAGCGACAATCAACGAGGCTGTCGACAATTCTTTGCAGCGCCTGCAAACCGATTACATAGATTTGTATCAATTGCATTGGCCAAACCGGTTGTCGCCACATTTTTCTAAGCACTGGCCGGGAGTAGTAGACCCAACTCTTGTTGATGCAGACAAAGAACGCGATGGCTTATTGGATATTTTACGCGGTCTTGACGATGTTGTTAAAGCCGGCAAAGTGCGTCATTGCGGCTTATCCGACGATACACCGTGGGGGATCATGCAGTACTTGGCATTGGCCAAAGAGCATGACTTACCGCGTATGGTGTCTATCCAAAACGAATTCAGCTTGCTGCACATTAAGGACCATCCGTATTTGATCGAAGCGTGTGTATTTGAAGATGTTGCCTACTTGCCGTGGTCACCATTAGCCGGCGGCGCTTTATCAGGTAAGTACGCAAACGGTGCTAAGCCAGAAGGCGCTCGTTGGACCATGCAACAGCGGAATAGCATTTTTAGAGACACGGCGTTCTCGCACGATGCCATCGCCGCGTATCAGACAGTTGCTGAAAAACACGGCATGACCGTAACGCAGATGTCTCTCGCATGGGTTTATCAATTTGCAGGAGTCACGTCGACCATTATTGGTGCGACGTCTATGGAGCAACTAAAAGAAGACATCGGTGCTTATTCGATGACGCTCTCTGAAGATGTGATAAAAGACATTGATGCGGTTATTCGCCGTTATCCAGTGCCTTTTTAGAGAATGACTCTGCGCTGGTTGAAAAGCTACAGGTAACGAAAAAAACGAATGTGTTAGTTAGAGCGTTTTAGGTCAAAGCATGCGCGTTGTTACAGATTTAAAACACCAGCTGATTAGCAGCCCATCACCCGTCTTGCTGGTTCAATTAATGAGCTGGTTCAAGACCGAAGACGATATCCGGATTTGGGGTGGGCCAGAGTTTCGTTACCCCTACACTCTGGAAAGCTTTGTTGCGGACACCCAATTAGATAACTTACTGACGGTGTGCCTGTTAGACGGTACAGGTCGGTTAAGTGCATTTGGACAATGCTACAACCGTTTAGACTGTTGTCATTTGGCGCGTCTCGCCATTGCGCCTGATTTAAGAGGACGCGGTTTAGTTATACCGCTCATTCAAACTTTGGCAAATGAGGCAAAAGGTGAATTCCCCTTTTCTGAGCTCTCGTTGTTTGTTTTAGAGAGCAATGAGGGCGCGCGTCTTGCTTATGAAAAGCAAGGCTTTAATTACCTAGATTACCCTGCCCATAGGCCAGACTCTTACGCAGGGCCTGACATTCTTTATATGCGCAAGACCTTATAGTTAGCCAAACCAGTGTTCGCCAAAACTAAGCAAATTGCTATTTTGCTGAACGTGGGTCACATTCAACGTCAACGCTTTCATTGAGAAGGCCATCAGAATTAGAGGAAAGCATAGTGGGTGAGTTGTACATACAGTATGAATATTGGTTCGCAGCATTTCAGTTAATTACCGCTATGTTGGGCATGGGCGCTACGCTCACCGCCAACGACTTTAAAGATGTAGTACGCGAACCAAGGAGCATTAGTTTCGGCATGCTTATTCAGCTGGTTCTGGTTCCTATCATTGCCTATTTGTTTATTAGCTATGCGGGCGTGCTCGGAGGCGTTGCTATTGGTATAGCGCTCATCGCGGCGATCCCAGGTGGAACCACTTCAAATATTTTCACGTATATGGCGCGCGGCAATGTACCGCTGTCTATTTCGATTACGGGTCTAACCACATTGGGCTGCTTGATCACAACGCCGTTCATACTAGGCGTGTTGATTACTGAGTATCTTCCGGCTGACTTCACTATGCCCACGGGTCAAATCGTCACCGAAATTGCGCTTACGCTTCTACTGCCCTTATTCGTGGGTATGGCTATTCTACGTTTTTCCAAGCCCATTGCCGACGTGCTCTCAAAGTGGAGTATTCGTGCATCACTGTTTGGTATTTTGATGATTGTTGTTGGGTCATCCAGTGCGGGCAGACTTGATCTAGAGGCATTTGGTTACGATAACGCCTTAATCGTTCTGCTGTTTATTGTTGCCTTAACGATGATGAGCTGGTTTTCGAGCTGGGTGCTCAAATTGTCATCGGCTGATCGAACGGCAGTAGAAATGGAAGTGATTATCCGCAACGTAAATTTGGGGGTATTGATCAAAGCATCGTTGTTCCCGATAAGCGCTACGGGGTCGAACACAATAGGTGATGCAGTGTTGCTGACCATACTCTTGTACGGCGCCCTGCAGATACTCTTCGCTATGGTAATTATTCCGCTAAAACGCAGACAATCACAGGCTTAGATCTTTACTGGCATTGAAATTTAAAAGCTCAGAGTGCTAAGAGCTTACGCTTTCTTTACGAACTCTGACTTAAGCATCATTGGGCCAATACCTTCGATTTTGCAATCAATGTTGTGATCGCCGTCGACTAGACGGTTGATCTTAACCTTGGTGCCGATCTTAGCGGTGGACGACGAGCCTTTAACCTTAAGGTCTTTGATTAGCGTAACAAAGTCACCATCTTGCAATGGATTGCCGTTGGCGTCTTTTACATCTAGGGCGTTATCAGCGGCCGTGTCTTCGTTCCACTCATAGGCGCATTCAGGACAGACCCATAAATTGCGATCTTCGTAGGCGTACTCAGACTGGCACTTAGGACATGGGGGGATGGCTGTGCTCATAATGCTGGATTCGGTGGCGTTGGAGTCAGTGGGGACAACTAAGGCTTGAGTATAGCTCAGGCTTAACGCAAATTGAGAAGGTAAGCGAACTTACCTCACACAACCAGTAATGCTAGTTACCTTTGTTACGCTTCGCTTACCGAGCCTCTAATGCTTTTCAAAGGCGCTTTGGTAGCGCGGTTAAAACGCTCGATATACTCGGGGTGCTCAGTACCCATGACACGATCCCAAAAAGTAAAGTAGAAGGCGTAGTTACCACCACTTTTTTCGTGATGTAAGTCGTGGTGCGTGACGGTCGCGAATATTCCGAGAATAGGGTGCTCGGCCCAACCGCGTGGAAACAGCTCATAGCCGCAGTGTGCCATTGCGTTTCGAATAATTTGGATCAACATGGCCGCAATAAATGCATTGTGATGCATCGGTACCAGAATAAAGAATATTGGCGCAAACGCATACACAAGCGCGGCTTCGGGTGGCGCAAAGGAATAAGCCGTAAAAGGGGTTGGGTTGTGCGAGCGATGATGAGTTAGGTGGAAGAATCGGTAAAAACGTTTCATATGCATAAAACGGTGAGTCCAGTAAAAGTACGTATCGAGCACAATGCTCCAAAGCACAATTGAAAACACTAGGTAAGGCCAGCCATATTCACTGACATCACTGTAGATCTTAAACATTGATCCACCGTAGAACGTTTCCATAATTTGATTGGTAACGCTAAAGCAAAAAACGAACACAATGACGGTGAGTGTTGAGTTGCGTACTTCTCTCACAATTTGCTTATTGCGCAGTATCTTCGGCATAGGTTTGCGAATGCGCCGATTCTCTAACACATCACTTAAGAGTATCCAGGTAACGAACCATACGCCCACGGCCCCAATGACATAACGCGATGCTTCGGTGTAAAAGTCTTGTGGGAAGTAGGTGTAGAAATTTGTAAAAACGCCCGTTATAAAGTCAATCATTGTTCTGATCCAAAGTTTTTAAGAGCCCTACGCGGTTTGCTGCGTTGATGACATCTAGTTATTGATGAGGCAAGTTTAGTCATCGGGTATTGTTGGGTCTGCGCAATACTAAAAAGAGTTGATCATTTTTAAAACTGATCAGCTTTATTCAGTTTTGCACAGCAAAACGGCTATTTAAAGCAGTAGAGCAGGAGCTAAAGTTTACTTATTGGACTGCGCTTGTTCACGAAACTGGGTGGGCGTGATGTGTTCGCTTGCTTTAAAGGCTCTATTGAACGGCGCTAAAGAAGAAAACCCGCAGTCCAGCGCTAACGTTAAAATGGGCGTTCGGAGCTTGTCTTGGTTGGCTAGCAGCTCTTTTACAGCTTCAATTCGATACGAGTTTAGGTAGCTCGAAAAATTGCGATAACCCAAGGTTTGATTGATGAGCTTACGCAAATGATGTTCAGCTAAACCTACTTCGCTGGCGAGTTCACCAATTGAGAGGCCGTGATTTTTATACAATTGCTCGCTCTGCATTACTTGTGAGAGCTTTTCGAAGGCCACTCGATCTTTAAGATCCATGGCATCAGTAGAGTCGGTACTCGGTTTTCTTTGTACAAGTCCAAGGACTTCGGGGTGCAATCGAGCCAACCAAAGCACAGACCACAAAACAACGGGCAAGCATAATACGTAGGTAATCCATATGGTGAGGTCTTGATCGCCGCCCATCCAGCCGTAGATGCGTTCAATAGAGATAGACAACACCAATATTAGAGCGATGGCGATCACAAAACGAATTCGCATTTTTCTACGTAGCTCTACCAGATCTTCTTTTCGGCCTTTAAGCGCTCTGACGGCTAAGTGAACCATTAGCCCTAAGCTAAAAATAGAACCTGCGTAGTTGATTTTATAAGCCCACTCAAAACCTAGGCCTAAGTAATAGAGTCTGATGGGGACAATTACGGCGGCGAAAGCGAGCACAATCACCCATTCTCGCAACCCAACGCGGAAATCATCGTCAAACAACGACATTCCCAACAACCAAATAAACGCGGGATTGAGGGAATCGTAGAGTCGCAACGGCACAACGATGGGGCCTGAAAGAGACAGCTCGGGCGATCCTGTCGTTATGAACATTGCGGTAAGAGCAAGAACCAACGGTAGAGCAAAACGCAGAGCACGGATATGCCGCGCATCTCTTATGATCAGCGCACTGATGCCTATCAACAGGCCAATGGTGGCAAACTTAAAAAACGCTTCCGCTAATAACATCGGCTAAGTCTCTAGGTCAGTCTCTATGCAAATCTATACGATCTGCGATAATCAGATCTTAACCTGTTATTCGGCTGATACTGGACCTGCAAGAGCTTTGAGCAAAGCGGCCAACGCTTCTTTCTCTTCAACTTCTAACTCAGGATTGTCTGAGCAACGTGGATCGGTTTTTTGAATTGCTGAAATGGCTGGGCGCGTTAATTGAATTGGATCACAGCCATGGTCTTGTTCGCAGATCATGTCCCATTCTGGTTTGGCTTGAACGTGGCATGCAAAGCAGTTACCGCCAAATTTATTCACAACATCAACAAAGCCTCGTTTATCGATATTGCTGCCTGACTCGTCAACACTTAGCTCAAAAAACTCCCAGTCGCGCGTTGCCGCGTTAAACCCTTTAGGGTGCTTAACCATCACTTCGGTCGGAACGAGTTGCACCACTGAACCTGGAGGGTAGACCCCGCCGACATCAGAATTGGCAACAGCCAGAGTGCCATCAAGGTCATCCATTAAGTTGTCTACAAAAAAGCCTCGGACTCTAGACATTTCGCTCAAACATCTGAAGTTTGATTCGTCGATGCTTAGCGCGGCCTGTTCATCTTGCGCGATCGAAGTAGGTACAAAGCTAAGACTGAGTAAGCTTAATAGTAGTATGCGAAGCATGGTTTTCTCCCTTTGAAGGCGGCATAACCGCGGTAATATTCTTTTTGTTTGTGCGCTGACTGCTGCCATTGAATATACCTATACTGGTATTTAAAAGCGGCGCTTCGGTTGAGTATAGCGTAAGGATTCAATGGCGAGCAGTTTCTAGAACAATCGGTATTTCCCACAAATGCTATGGTCAGTTGAGCCGTGGTTCCATATTATGTCCATTCAATATAATAAAAACTGCTGAGAGGCCCACCATGATCAAGGCAAACTGGACTAGTAAACTGCGTACCTTCTCGAGCTATTTATTGGGGGGTAATGTTCTTTCGCTGTTTTTGGCGGCGAGCATCGGAATAGCGCAGGCAGCGCATCATGCAGACGATTCGAAGGTTGTTGAGTACATCAATGGCATTATTTGGACGGGTACTTCAGGCCAAAACTATCAAGCGTCGATAATGGTGACGGAAGGAAATAAGATCAGTTACGTCGGTAATCAGCGACCTGCAAAGCTTGTTGCCGATACAGTGGTTGACCTTAAGGGTGGCTTTGTTATTCCTGGTTTAATCGACAACCACGTGCACTTTATTGAGGGTGGCGCGGGTCTGGCGGCAGTGCAATTGCGCGATGCGAAGACTAAAAAAGAATTTATAAGTCGAATTGCCGTGCAGGCAAAATCGCTGTCGGCAGGACAGTGGGTTTTATACGGCAACTGGGATCACGAGTCTTGGGGTGGCGAGCTGCCCGAAAAAGAGTGGATTGACGAGCAAACCGGCGATACACCTGTATTCGTAATGCGAATCGATGGACACATGGGGTTTGTAAACTCTGCTGCGTTAAAGTTAGCAGGCATTACCAGAGATTCTAAACAGCCTGCAGGTGGAGAGATCGTATTCAACGAAGACGGCGAGCCAACGGGCGTTTTAAAAGATACAGCGCTTGATCCAATTTTGGCAGTGCTTCCAAGTCCGACAGATGAAGAGCTGCTAAAAGCGGTTGATGCCGCTCAACGGCACGCGTTAAGTCTTGGCTTAACTCAGGTACATGTGATGACCGCCAGCGCCAACGAATCAGACGCATATAGACCGTTTGTTCTAGCCGATCAAAAAGGTCTGTTGCGGCTTCGCACTATCGTCTATACGCCCATTCAACAATGGCAGGACGTTTTAGCTGACAAAAGTAACAAGGGTTCTATCTACAATTACAGTAGTGATTTATTGCGATGGGGCGGTTTTAAAGGGCTTACTGATGGTGCTTTAGGCTCGACCACAGCGTGGTTTTACGATCCTTATTTAGATGCGCCTGATAAAACGGGTTTTCCTCTTATTGATCAAAAGGATTTAGAAATTATGCTCAGCGATTCTGATGCGACGAGCGTGGATGTGGCCATTCATGCCATTGGCGACCGAGCCATAGACGCGGTTATCGAGGCGATGCAAAATGTTGCTGGTGATAACATTGCCAACAAACGCTATCGAATAGAGCATTTTCAGCACCCTTCCAAAGCAGCGATTGAGGCATTAGCTGCACACAAGATTGTGGCGTCCATGCAGCCTTATCACGCAATTGATGACGGGCGTTGGGCGGAAAAACGAATAGGTGCTGAGCGAATACTGACGACGTATGCATTCAAAACAATACTGGATGATGGCGGTATTTTGAGTTTTGGCTCGGATTGGCCAGTGGCTCCGCTTGCGCCACTAAAAGGTATTTATGCAGCGGTAACTCGCCAGACTATTGATGGCGCAAACCCGGATGGTTGGATGCCACAAGAGAAAATAAGTGTTGATCAAGCGTTACGTGCTTACACGGCTAGCAATGCCTATGCGGTGAATGAAGACAGCATTGGCGGCACTCTTGAATCAGGCAAGCGAGCTGATTTTGTTGTGCTAGATCAAGATTTACGAACAATGCCTGCTGAGGATATCGCTGATGCGACTGTTAGGATGACAGTGCTCAATGGTGTGGTTGAATATCAAGCGAGTAAATAAAGACAACGGTAAAGCTAAGGATTAGCACACAAAAAAGGGAGCCTGAGGCTCCCTTTTCTAATGGCAAATATCTATAACCGTTAAGGTTACGAACTAGCCAAGCTGTGACAAGATAGTGTCTGCGCCGCTTACTTCAAAGCCGCCGCCTTCTTCTACGTTCAAGCTTGTTATCTCGCCATTATCAACGATCATTGAATAACGTTGTGAGCGAATACCACCAAAGCTCGCAGTGTCGAGCACTAGATCCAAAGCTTTAGTCAAAGCGGCGGCGCCATCAGCAACCATCGCAATGTGTTCTGCATTTTGAGCCGCTTGCCATGCTTTCATTACAAACGCATCGTTAACTGAAAGACACGCTACAGCGTCTACGCCTTTGGCGATGATATCGTCATAATGCACGACGAAGCCCGGTAGATGCGCTTCTGAGCAAGTTGGAGTGAATGCGCCTGGCAAAGCAAACAAAACTACTTTCTTCCCAGCGAAATAGTCGCTTGCGGCTACATTTTTTTGTCCGTCTTTGTCGATTACAGTAATTTCTGCACTAGGTATTTTGTCGCCCACTTGAGCCATGATGTACTCCCTAAATTGATTTGAGGTTTAATAATAATCTAAGTATAAGTGATTCATATTGAATGTGAGTGAAACCTAAGACTTTATTATGCATAAGATCGACTCCGACGTAGTTCCCGAAATACCTGTCCAATGGCAGTCGTTATTGGGTGCTGAGATAGAGCAACCCTATTTTGCGCAACTTGTAGCAGCGCTCAATGAACGTCACGACCAGGCTGCAACGATCTACCCCGCCAAGAACAAAGTGTTTAATGCTCTGGCAAGTACACCACCTGAAAAAGTACGTGTGGTTATTCTGGGTCAAGACCCGTATCACGGCCCGCAGCAAGCGCACGGTCTGGCGTTTAGTGTCAGCAAAGGCGTTAAAGTACCTCCATCTTTAAAAAACATGTATAAAGAGCTGGTTGATGACGTTGGCTTTATGGTTCCCGACCATGGGTGCTTACAGGAATGGGCTGCTCAAGGTGTGTTCTTGCTCAATAGTGTATTAACCGTTGAGAAGGGCTTAGCCGCCAGCCATAGCAAGTTAGGTTGGGAAACCTTCACCGATGCAGTTATCGCGGCACTCAACGAAAAGACAGAGCCGTTGGTCTTTATGGTGTGGGGTGGGTACGCGCAACTTAAGGCCAAGCTCATTGATCGAAAAAAGCATCTAGTTTTAATCGCCCCGCACCCTTCGCCGTTGTCGTGTTATCGCGGTTTTTATGGATGTCAGCACTTTTCCAAAGCAAACGAGTTTTTGAGTCAGAACGGTCAGCAAACAATTGATTGGCAGTTGAGTAAATAGGTAATGGAACGCAAGATAGTGCACATCGACATGGACGCTTTTTTTGCGTCGGTTGAGCAGCGCGATAATCCAGATCTGCTCGGTAAACCTGTGATCGTAGGCGGCAGACCCCAGAGTCGCGGAGTTGTGGCGGCGTGTAGCTACGAAGCTCGTGTGTTTGGCATACACTCTGCCATGCCTAGTGTTCGCGCGGCTAAGCTCTGCCCAGATGCGGTATTTCTCAAACCACGTTTTGAGGCGTATCGAGAGGCGTCGAAGCAGATACACGTTGTGTTTAAGCGCTATGCCTCTGCGATCGAACCCTTGTCGTTGGATGAAGCCTATTTAGATGTATCTGAGGCGGCGCACGAGTTGGGCAGTGCTACTGAAGTAGCCAGGCGTATCAAACAAGAGATTCTCGCTGAGACTAACCTGACCGCATCCGCAGGCGTTTCGTACAACAAGTTTCTTGCAAAAATAGCGTCAGATTTAGATAAACCAGATGGCCTCGCCGTAATTACGCCCGCCGCCGCCGAGGCGTTTATTGAGACCTTAGAGATTCGTAAATTTCATGGTGTTGGAAAAGTCACCGAAAAAAAAATGCATAAGCTAGGTATCTTCACAGGTCTCGATTTAAAGAACTTAAGTCTAGTTCAGCTGCAAACTCACTTCGGCCGGATTGGCGAGTACTACTACAACATAGCGCGCGGCATCGATAATCGAGCTGTCAGCCGATCGCGTAAATCGAAATCCATTGGCAGCGAAACAACCTTCGTTGACAACGTGCTGGATAAAAAATTGATTTGGCAGACGCTACTCAAACTCGCAGAAGGGGTAGTAGCAAGCTTAGATAAGCGCAATTATGCTGCCCGAACCATTACCATTAAAGCGCGCTACTCAGACTTCGAATTAATCACTCGTAGTAAAACACCGTCGACACTCTTAGTTAGTTTAGATGACTTTAAAGAGTGGATGCCGGAGTTATTAAAGCGCACCGAAGTTGGGAGTCGACCCATTCGACTGATTGGTGTCACCGCGCATAATATAGTTGATAGACAAGTGCAAGAAGATAACCTCATGCCAAGCGAAGAAGCACCTCAGTTAGGCTTGTTTTAGCTCGCTCAGCGCGGCTAGAAATTTACCAAGGTACGACTGGTATCTGCTGGGTATCTAGAATACTATTCGTTGATTGCCTCACTCTATAACCATAAAAAAAAATGAGCCGACGACAAAGATTCTATCGCTATATCTTGTATGACCTAATGGGTTGGACTATTGATGGCGAAATCCCACATGATGAGCGACGGGTACTCGTAGTATTTCTGCCTCACACCAGTAATTGGGATTTTGTGATTGGCTGGTTGCTCATTTGCGCGGAAAAGATAACCATTACTATCTTTGGTAAGGATCAGTTTAATTTTTTCCCGTTTAATTACGCATACCGCTACTTTAACGTCGTTCCCATATCGCGTAAAAAATCTCAAAATTTCGTTAAACAAGCGGCTGCGCAGTACGACGACGATGCTGCATTGTGGACGGGAATGGCGCCTGAAGGAACGCGTAGTTATCAAGCGGCTCTGCGCAGTGGTTACTATCATCTTGCCAAAGAAGCTGGCGTGCAGATTTTAACGGTAGGGCCAGACTTTCGAAATAAACGTATATTGATCGAACCCTTGAGAAATGTTGAGGAAACCTTCGAGCAAGACGCCGCTTTGTTGATTGCGTTCTCTAAGAGGTGTGTCGGAAAGCGGCCAAACATGAGTATCTGACTCGACCTTCACCGCGCGCGCTTTAGGATGACCTAGTAATTATCAAACTATAACAATCCGATATGCTGCAAAAGTTCTGCTATTTTGTCATTTTTAAAGTATTTGGTTGGCGCATGATTGGCGCGCCACCCAAAGACAAGAAGTATTTGTTCGTGGCATTGCCGCATACAAGTAATTGGGACTTTATTATCGGATGGATGGTCAGCCAAGCGTTAGGGCTAAATCTAAAAATTCTAGTCAAGGATGTGTTCTTTTTTTGGCCTGCAAACCATGTTTGCGCTTGGATTGGCGTATTGCCGGTAAATCGGCGTGAGAGCACCAATTTTACAGAGGCGATGGCTAAGCGTTTTGACGAGGAAGACGAGCTACATGCTTTGATCACCCCGGAAGGTACGCGCAGTTTTCAACCAAACCTTAAAAGCGGTTACTACCACCTAGCAAAGAAGGCAGGAATTAAAATTGTTGTTGCCGGCCCTCACTTTGGAAATAAGACGTTTACGCTCAGTGAGTCGCGCTACCCGCTAGACACATTTGAGGAAGACGCCGAGCAAGTAATTGCTTTCTGCAAGACCCAGCAAGGCTACAGACCCGATTTAACCTACCGCTAAGCCCTAGCACAGACTTGAATTGCATAAACCCGATACTAAATTGTTTGTTAGCTTTAGCGCTATCGGCTAGCGCGTTGGTAGACTCAGTCCTCATTATGTTTAATCAATGTGCCTTGGGTGCTGTAAGCCAAATATTATTTGGTCTTTCTATGAGGAAAAAATATGTCAACTGAACCACAGGAAAAGCTCGTTGTTGCGATATCGTCGCGCGCGCTGTTTGACCTGCAGGCTAGCCATCAGGTGTATGTAGAGCAGGGCGTTGATGCGTATTGCCAGTATCAGATCGAACATGAAAACGAGCCTCTTGAGCCCGGCACGGCGTTCCCTTTAGTTGAAAAACTACTGCGCTTGAACCAACTTGGTAATCCGCGAGAACGTGTGGAAGTAGTGTTGCTGTCGCGAAATTCAGCCGATACCGGTTTGCGCGTGTTCAATTCTATTCAAGAGCATGATCTACCCATCACCCGAGCCGCATTTACTAGTGGAAGAAGTCCTTTTAGGTATGTAAAGCCCTTTGGTGCGGATGTGTTCTTGTCGACTGACCCCTCGGATGTTGCGAGCACGCTACAAGCAGGTTTTGCCGCTGCCACGATGCTACCTTCTAGAAAGGCCAACAGCGATGAGCGGGTAGACCAACTGAGCATTGCTTTTGATGGTGATGCCGTGATCTTTTCTGATCAAGCTGAACAGGTTTATAAGAGCAAGGGCTTAGTAGAATTTTCGAAGCATGAAGTCGAATCAGCAAGAACGCCATTACCGGGCGGGCCGTTTCGCAATATGCTGGCCGCTCTGCATCGGTTACAGTCTGAGTTTCCGGTGGAGGATTCACCGATCCGCACGGCGATTGTTACAGCCCGCGCTGCACCAGCACATGAGCGAGTTATTAGAACGCTCAGAGCGTGGAATATTCGCATCGACGAGGCGGTTTTCTTAGGTGGATTACCTAAGGGGGAATTTTTAAGTACTTTTGGAGCAGATATCTTTTTTGATGACCAACAGGGGCATTGCGATTCTGCGCGTGAACACGTTCCTACCGGCCATGTTCCTCACGGCGTCGCCAACGCATAAATGATTTGTACACTATGACTTATTTTATTTCTCAAGCTCATTTGTTAGCGGCTGATTCCGCCAATCTTTCTCAGTCCAATTTTTTGTGGCTAAGACGCGTTCTTTTAAGTGGCGTCTTAGTGATGTGTGGCGTTTTTGGGAGCCCAGCCCCATTGAGCGCAGCATTGCCTATGGTGGTCGATGGCCAACCATTACCTTCGCTCGCGCCGATGTTGGAACGAATCGAAGGTTCGGTTGTTAATATTTCGACAGAGTCCGAAGTGCGGGTTCGACGTGGAGCCGACCCATTTTTTGATGATCCTTTCTTCAATCGCTTTTTCGGCAAGCGCTCATACGACCAAAAGCGCAAGCGACAAGGCTTGGGTTCTGGTGTTGTATTTGATGCAGACTCTGGACTAATACTGACCAATGCGCATGTAATTCAAGGTGCGGATAAGATCACAGTGACTTTGCAAAATGGTCAGGAAGCTTTGGCCAAGGTGATTGGTGCTGATAAAGATTCAGACGTCGCGGTTATTCAAGTCGATCTTCAAGGGCTTAAGGCTATCCCTTTAGGGGACTCTGATGCGTTGCGCGTCGGTGATTTTGTGGTGGCCATTGGTAACCCATTTGGACTACGACAAACGGTTACATCGGGCATCGTTAGTGCGTTAGGGCGTAGCGGCTTAGGCATAGAAAACTACGAAGATTTTATTCAAACAGATGCATCTATTAACCCAGGTAATTCGGGTGGGGCGTTAGTTAATTTACGCGGCGAGTTAATCGGAATCAACACTGCTATTGTTGCACCCAGTGGTGGTAACGTAGGTATTGGTTTTTCTATACCTATCAACATGGTGGTTCAGATTAAGCGTCAGTTGCTTGAATATGGTGCGGTTCAACGTGGTCGTTTAGGTGTGCGTATTCAAGACCTAACCCCTGAACTGGCGGAAGCGTTTGGAATAGACGCGCGACGCGGCGCAGTGATTACGCGAGTTAATAAAGATTCGATGGCTGATTCGGCCGGCTTAAGAGCGGGCGATGTCGTGGTGAGGGCCAATGGTAAAGAAATCACCAAGGGCGCTGAGTTACACAACATCATTGGCCTATTGCCCATTGGCGAGCGACTCACTCTCAACGTGGTCCGGGATGGCGAATTGACCACCGTCGCCACTACGGTTAAAAACATTGACCAGGACGCCACAGTTGGCGCATCTATGAACTCTCGGCTCTCCGGTGCTACCTTTGGCGTACTAGGCAACCAGCTTGCTGAAACGGCTGTAGAAGGCGGTATTTTGGTTACTGATGTCGAACGTAGCAGCCCAGCGTGGAATGCCGGTCTGCGCAAGAACGATATTATTGTGTCGGCCAACCGAAAAACTATTGCGGATTTAGATACATTTCGAATGGCTGTATCGCAACAGTCAGTGTTACGTCTGTACATTATTCGTGGCAGCGGAGCGTTGTTTTTGTTGCTTCAGTAGGATGGCAGTAGGATGGCAGCCTATCTTTGCATAAAGTTTCCTGCCCTTGCTTGGTAACCATTTAGACTTCTAACTCGAATTTAGCTCGATTTTCGCTCTGTTTTTTCGAGAGCACGCTCTTGATGTTCGGACTTTGGCTGCAGACTGTATATAATTAGCACATACCCTAATTCTAGCGAGTGACTACATCGTGTCAGATCTTATAATTGCGCCATCAATTCTTTCAGCCGACTTTGCCAAGCTAGGCCAAGAAGTCGAAGACGTACTTGCTGCTGGAGCAGACTGGGTACATTTTGACGTAATGGATAATCATTACGTACCTAATCTCACTATTGGGCCGATGGTTTGCGAAGCACTGCGCGCTCACGGAATCACTGCGCCGATTGATGTGCATTTAATGGTTGAACCGGTTGATCAGATCATTCCGGAGTTTGCCAAGGCGGGCGCTACGTCAATTACATTTCACCCTGAAGCCTCCAAACATGTGGATCGTTCTCTGCAGCTCATTAAAGAGCAGGGGTGCCAAGCTGGGCTCGTGTTTAATCCCGCAACACCATTGAGTATTCTAGATTGGGCTATGGATAAAGTAGACATTATTTTGTTGATGTCAGTTAACCCAGGATTTGGTGGTCAGTCTTTTATTCCACATGTTAAGCAAAAGATCGCTGCAGTGCGTAAGCTTATTGATGCCAGCGGCCGAGATATTCGACTTGAAGTTGATGGCGGCGTTAAGGTTGATAACATTGGTGAACTAGCCGCATTAGGCGCCGATACTTTTGTGGCCGGTTCTGCAATTTTTAATACTGACGACTATATGCAAGTGATCTCGCTCATGAGAGCTAATATGGCGGCGGCATTAGAGGGTAAATAGGTCGGTGCCGTGCTACAACACTTGACCTAACTCTAATCATTGGAGATCATTGCTTTATCAAGGATAGATAGTCCTTTTACCTCATGCGAAATTACTTAACAGAATCAATTTGGGATCGTTGGCGGCGCTGGCAAAACTAGCGCAGTAAACCCCTGCGTGATGAGTTAAGGATTAAGTCGCCGTTTCATCCACTAAAAGTCTGTTTTTCTGGATAGTTTGTAAAATAGTTGCAGAGTGTAGTTTTAGACGCTACGCATGCAGCGAATTCAGATTTCGCAAAAGACGAGACGTTTCCCCAAAGCTTATCCGCGCCACTAATACGCACCATCTCTCATGTCATCTATTTATCGACTTCGATCCATCGTAAAGTAAACAACATAAGATATGTAAAGTGCATCTTGATTTAAGGCTGCTATTAAAGCAGATCGATGCGGAGTAACAACGCAATGCCACACAAGATTAGAACCAATAAAACTGACTTCTCCTCGGTGCAACCACCTAGGACAAAAGAAGAGTTTGATTCGCTCGCCGCGCAGTTGCGCGCTGATGGGTTTACCCATTGCCCTGTAGTGCAAGAAACGCTGGCGGATTTAGACACACCCGTCAGTACTTATTTAAAGCTTGCCGATAAACCTTTTAGCTATTTATTCGAATCTGTCCAAGGGGGTGAAACTTGGGGTCGTTATTCGATTATTGGGTTGCCCTGCAAAACAATACATCGTTATTTAGGGGACGAGCACTCGGTGCTGACCGATGGCGAACTCACTCAACAGCAAACTGTAGACAATGCCTTAGAGCACATACGTTCGATTCAGGCCGAGTATGTGGTGCCTGATCTGGCGGGCTTGCCCGAAATGACAGGCGGGCTGGTTGGGTACTTTGGCTACGAGACCGTTGGCTACATTGAACCCAAGCTAAAGTTTGCCGACAAACCTGATGCGATTGGCGCGCCCGATATATTGTTGATGGTGTCCCTAGATGTAATCGTGTTCGACAACTTGTCGGGACGAATTTTTATGGTGACTCTCGCTGACTTATCAGATCCGAGCGCCTATTCGATAGCACGAGAACGCCTTAATCAGAACGTTGCTGATCTGGCCGCAAGTTTCACAGCGCCACGGGTACCGCAACAAACCGACAAGATTACTGAGAAAGATTACGATCTGCATTTTGATCAAGGCGATTTTATGCAAGCGGTCGAAACCTGCCGCGACTACATACACGCAGGAGACATCATGCAGGTTGTGTTGTCGCAGCGATTGTCAGCCCCTTTTTCAGGTCGCTCAATAGACCTATACCGTGCGCTGCGGACCATTAATCCTTCGCCCTATATGTATTATCTCAATTTGGGTGAGTTCGATATTGTCGGTTCTTCCCCCGAAATCTTAGTGCGCTTGCAAGACGGTAAAGTAACAGTTCGGCCTATTGCAGGAACCCGTAAACGAGGTGCAACCGAAGAGCAGGATATCGCGATGGAAATGGAGTTGATGGGCGATGAGAAAGAGCTCGCCGAGCACTTAATGTTAATCGACCTAGGCCGCAACGACGTTGGGCGAATTGCGGAGATAGGTAGCGTTAAATTGACCGAGAAAATGCAGGTCGAGCGGTATTCTCATGTTATGCATATTGTGTCGAACGTAGACGCCACAATAAAACCTGAGCTAGATGCGATAGACGTACTTAAGGCAACCTTCCCAGCGGGTACTGTCAGCGGTGCGCCTAAAATTAGAGCGATGGAAATCATCCATGAACTAGAGCCGATTAAGCGCGGCATTTATTCGGGCGCGGTGGGCTATATCGGCTGGAACGGCGTTATGGATACAGCCATTGCCATTCGCACAGCAGTGCTAAAAGACGGCACAATCAATGTACAAGCGGGCGCCGGTATTGTGGGTGACTCGGTTCCAAAATACGAATGGAAGGAAACGCTGAACAAAGCGCGCGCGATGATTAAAGCCGTTGAAATGGCTAATGCGGGGCTTGGCCTTGCAGCACCCGATTCAGGAGAAGCCTAATGTTACTGATGATTGATAACTACGACTCGTTTACCTATAACCTGGTGCAGTACTTAGGCGAGTTGGGTGAAGAAGTAAAAACGTTTCGCAACGACGAAATTTCCGTGGCGCAGATTGAAGGTCTATGCCCAGACCGAATTATGATTTCGCCAGGGCCATGTACGCCTAACGAAGCTGGCATATCACTGGATGTTATTCGCCACTTCGCAGGAAAGTTACCGTTGATGGGTGTGTGTTTAGGCCACCAGAGTATTGGCCAAGCGTTTGGTGGCAAAATAGTGCGAGCAAAAACAATTATGCATGGCAAAACCTCTAGCATTGAGCACACCAACGTTGGCGTGTTCGCGGATTTAGAAAATCCGTTTACGGTGACCCGATACCACTCATTAGTGGTGGATCGTGATTCATTGCCCGATTGCCTAGAAGTAACAGCATGGACGGCGGACGGCGAGATAATGGGTTTGAGGCATAAGGAGTTGTGCGTGGAGGGTGTGCAATTTCATCCTGAATCGATATTGAGCGAGCACGGCCACGCACTTTTGAAAAATTTTTTGGAGTTAAGTTGATATGACTATTCAACAAGCGATTGCGGCACTGCTCGAGAAACGCGATCTTGCGCGCAGTGAGATGCAGGACGTAATGCAACAGATTATGACGGGCCAATGTACCGACGCTCAGATTGGCGGTTTGCTGATTGCGCTAAGAATGAAAGGCGAGAGCGTAGACGAAATTACTGCAGCGGCCCAAGTAATGAGTGACTTGGCGTCGGGTCTAACCATTGATTCGCCACATCTGATCGACATCGTGGGTACAGGTGGCGATTCAACCGGTACGTTTAATGTTTCTACCGCCGCGTCGTTTGTTGCTGCAGGTGCTGGAGCAACTGTAGCAAAGCACGGTAATCGATCAGTCTCGAGCAATTCAGGCAGTGCTGATGTGTTGGAAAAAGCTGGTGCAAACCTCTCGCTCAATGCTGAACAAGTGGCCAATGTAATCGCTCAAGCAGGCGTCGGTTTTATGTTTGCACCAATGCATCACAGCGCGATGAAGCACGCTATTGGGCCGCGCAAAGAAATGGCGGTTAGAACTATATTTAACGTACTTGGCCCACTTACAAACCCGGCCAAAGTAAAGCGACAAGTTATTGGTGTTTATGCGCCTGAGCTAACAGCGACTCTCGCCGAGGTGTTTGGCCAACTGGGTAGCGAACATACAATGGTGGTTCATTCTGATGACGGCATGGACGAGTTAAGTGTGTGTGCTCCATCACAAGTGAGCGAACTAAAGAATGGCAAGATTAGTCATTATAAAGTCACGCCAGAAGAGTTCGGCATCACTAGAGCGAACATTGAAGATTTAGTGGTGAACGATTCCACCGAGTCTCTGCAAATGATCGACGCAGTACTGGCGGGCGAATTTGGTGCTCCACGAGACATGGTTGCGCTGAACGCCGGTGCAGGTATCTATGTTTCGGGTTTGAGTACAACGCTCGCTGACGGTGTTAAAGCCGCTTATGCCGCTATTGATAATGGCAGTGCTCTAGCCGCTAAGAATGCGTACGTAAGTGCGACCAACGACGGGGCTAAAGCATGACTTCTTCGAAAACTAAAGCGACAGCTCACGCCGTTATGAATACGGGGTCCGACGTATTGGACCGAATAATGCAACACAAAGCAGGCGAGGTCGCGAGTGCCAAGCTTCTGCGTAACAGCGCGGCCTTGCTTAGCGACATTCAAAGCTTAAATACACCAACCCGTGGTTTTGCCGACGCGGTCGCTAGTAAAGCGGCTAGGGGAGAATCGGCAGTGATAGCCGAAGTTAAAAAGGCATCTCCCAGTAAGGGCGTAATTCGAGCCGACTTTGATCCAGCCTTGATCGCTAAGCAGTACCAGGCGGGTGGAGCTTGTTGCTTGTCAGTGCTCACAGATCATGAGTTCTTCAAAGGCTCAACCGACTTTCTCAAACAAGCGCGAGCAGCAACTGATCTTCCTATCATACGTAAAGACTTTATGCTGGACCCTTATCAAGTGTTGGAAGCTCGAGCTATGGGCGCGGACGCAATTCTACTGATTGTGGCGGCGCTAGAAGATGGTTTAATGCGGGAGCTTGCCGACGCGGCGGCAGAGCAAAATTTGGATATTTTGGTGGAGGTGCACAACGCACACGAGTTAGAGCGAGGTTTAGCGTTAACTCCAAAACTGTTAGGCATCAATAACCGCAACCTCAGAAATTTTGAGACGTCGCTTAATAACACTCTCGATCTGTTGTCGGATATTCCCGAAGGCACAACAGTCGTGACCGAAAGCGGTATTCATTCAAAACAAGACATTGAGTTAATGCGTCAACATCATGTGCATGCGTTTTTAGTGGGTGAGGCTTTTATGCGGGCTTCTGATCCTGGTGCAAAACTGCGCGAACTGTTTTTTGCCTGAGCTAGAGAGAGCTGAAATCCGCTCTTTAAGTTTTTCAAAAGAGCAGCATATTCTTTAAAAACCTATTAATGAGTTAAACGATGAAAGCAACTATTGAATTTCAACACGGTGTTCACTTTAAAGGCACCTCAGGCACTGGCCACGATATTTTGATGGACGGCCCTCCTGAGAGTGGAGGTCAAGATTTAGGTGCACGTCCGATGGAAACGTTGCTTATAGGTATGGGAGGCTGTGCGTCTTATGACGTAGTGTTTATACTGCGCAAACGCCGCTTAGAAGTAACCAGCTGTATTGCAGAGATTGATGCCGAGCGGGCTGATACTGATCCAAAAGTATTTACTAAAATCCATCTGCACTTTAAGGTAAGTGGTGTTGGACTTACCGATAAGGCCGTGTCCAAGGCCGTAGAGCTTTCGGCAGAGAAGTATTGCTCAGCCTCTATTATGTTAGGTAAGACCGCCGAGATCACCCATTCGCACGAAATTATTGAGTGACGGCCGCTAGAAGCAAAACCGTAACTAAAACCGTAAGTATAAATATGACTAAGCTAATAAGACCTCAGCATTCAGGTATGCGCCACGTTGCGCTAAATGTTTTAGAGCTAGCGCCGATGGAATCGTTCTACGTCGACTTATTGGGCTTCGCCGTCGAATGGCGGCCCGATCCAGACAATGTGTATCTATGCAGTGGGGTTGATAACCTAGCACTGCATGTTGTGCAAGACCGTGGCGGTAAAGCCCAAGCGCTGGCTCACACGGGCGTCATCATCGACGACATTGAAGTGGTTGACGATTGGTATGCGTTTTTGCAGGAAAATAACGTGGATATGATCAACGAACCCAAGACACATAGAGATGGCGCTCGCAGCTTTTACTGCCGCGACCCTGAGTCAAATGTAGTGCAGATCATCTACCATCCGCCTCTGTCAGACCAGTAAACTAACTGATTCTAATCGCTCAAACGCTAAGTATTGGCTCCTAAAAAATACTTTTTAATGGCTAGTACTCTTTAGTGCTTGGTGATATGACCGGTGCCCGCAGGTTTATCATTTACATGAAAGCTTAGCGTTTTTCTCTACCTAAACTAAACATCAAAAACAATGACTACCAATAATATTCGTAATTTTAGAAAACCACTGAGTATCATGCTCATAGCGCTTTTCACCATAGTGTCTACGCCATCATCCGTTATGGCTAACGATGCAGACCTAAATAAAATACTTTAACGTTTAGAGCGCCTAGAAGCTGAAAATGCCGCGCTAAAGAATCAAGTTCAAGCGTTGGTTGAAGCCAAAGCCCACACCAAAACTCAAATGGCGTCGGAACACACAGCACACGGTGATCACCAGCATGCTGTAAGTGTAGAAGAAGAAATTGAACGTGACTCATCCGACCGACTTATTACGTTTAACCCAGAGTTTGGTTACGACTTTCTTGACGCAAATACCAATATCAATCGTAAGCAGCAGATGATCTTACGTGCTCGCCAAGATGGCAGTCTCGCTAAAAATGCGGTTAACGTGCAGGGTTCTGTTACGGCGATCGCTAACGTGCAAAGCAGCAATGAACCAAACTTGTTTGGTTATTTAATGCGTCATCCAACAGGAAACAATCAACGCGGAACTACCGTGTCCGAAGCAACTATCCATTCAACACAATTGGGCTTTACAGCAACAATGGGTGATTGGGTGTCTGCTAGCGCCGAGTTCCTTTATGATCCAGAGCAAAGCTTTGGTGCAGGTACTAATACCGCTCTCACCCGAAACCAGGTGCAAGCACGTAAAGCCTATGTTTTGTTGGGTAACCTCGACAAGTCACCGTTCTACGCCAGTCTGGGTAAGCAAGCGATTCCGTTTGGTCTAACGGACTCTGTTAATCCATTTACCAACTCAACGGTTTGGCATGCCTTTGGCGGTATTGCAAACGGAGGTATCGTTGGGTACCAAGGCGATAGCCTTAATGTATCGTTTATGGCTGTACAAGGTGGTGCTCAGTTTAGATCTGCGAATGTGCCTGTCGAGGGAACATCGGTACCGAGCAAGTTGAATAACTATGCAGTAGACGCAAATTACACGATTAACCTAGACAGTGCCGCGAACCTTTTACTAGGTGCTTCTTATCAACGTGGCAGTGCGTATTGCCAGTCGTTCCCCATTACGCATTTCTCGCCATGTGAAGAAGAAAATCCAGCTTGGGATGTTTACGCGCAATATCAAAATGAAGCATGGACTGTTAAATCAGAAATTGCCAAAACAACCGATGAATGGGCTGGCACGTTCAACCCTTCTCTGCCTCAATTTGCGGCCTCTAAGGTCACCAGTTTTGACTTAGGAGTGCAGTACCGCAATCAATTGTTTGATCTTCCAGTTGCATACTCTGCCGAATTCAGCCGGTTTGAAGCTGGACCAAGCGGTGCTGAATGGGAGAAACAAGATCAGCTAGTACTGGGCTTAGCAATGCGCTTGGCGCCTAGCGTAGAACTGTTTGCGGAGTACATTGATGTGAATGGCTATGCGCCGCTTAACTTCCTATCCGGTGGACACATTCCTGGAATGCCACAAATACCAGTAGCTGATGCTTCAGCAGATTCTGAAGTGTACATGCTTGGTGTCACTGCATCTTTCTAAGTACTTTTTTATGTACTGCTAGTGCAAATCATTTTGCACGCATTAGAACCGCCTTTTGCCTCGCGCAGGAGGCGGTTTTTTAATACGCATTTTTCTACTTAAGGTTGGGTTCAATTTTAACCGCGCCATCAGGCTTCTTACCAAAACGCCAGAGGCCTGTAACCAAAGCTAGACCCAACAAAATAATACCGCCGCCCACAATCATGTAGCCGGTAATGTGTTCATTAATAAATAGTGCTCCCCATATACTTGCAAATACGGGTATTAAGAAAGTCACTGTGAGGGTTTTCGTAGATCCCGCTTTCTCTAAAAGGTCAAAGTACAGGATGTTGGCCAGCGCGGTACTGATAATCCCCATCGCAATTACTGCTCCCCACGCTTTGAGCGAGATAGTGTGATCCGGAAATACCGACATTGAAAAAGGCAAAAGAAAAAGGGTTGCAGCCACCAGGCTAAATGTGGCGATGCTCAGGCTAGAAACTTTTTGCAGGTATTCGCCGGTATAGTTGGCGGCGATGCCGTACAGGATCGATGCAAATAGACCCGCGCTAATAGCCAATATGACAAAAAGTGGATCGCCACTGGGGTTAGTTATTGAACCCGACACCAGCACCAATACACCAAAAATACCCAAGCCAAGGCCGATCACTGCTTGTCTTCCAATCGCTCTCTGTAACCACAGATAGCCAACGATTGCTCCCCAAATCGGTGCAGTTGAGTTAAGGATTGCAGAGAAGCCACCTGTTATGTAGAGGGTGCTGAAGGCAAACAGAACAAACGGAATGCCGGAGTTGAGCACACCAATAACTGCCAGTGCGCGCCACTTTCTTTTAACCGTAGGGTATTGCAGCTTGCCTTCACGTATCCACCATATAGGCAGTAACACCAGACTGGCTAAAGCGACTCTAATTTGAATAAGTGCGACTGCGCCGAACTCGGGAGTGGCGACACGCATGAACAAGAAAGAGGCTCCCCACAAAGATGCAAGTAAAACTAACTGACAGAGTTGGCGCGGTGACATCAGACGTGGGCTCGAATTAAGTTTGTTGCGATCAGTTGATCCTTGTCGGCTATTCTAGAGCAACTGCCTAGTCATACTAGCCAATTTCGGAACAGTATTGATCGAGAGTTGAGCGAGTCTGGCCCCTTAATGGCGCGTCTAAAAGCAAACGAGATGCTCTGCGTTAACCTGAATCCCCACTTCGTCACCAATTTCATGGTCTTCATGGCTAGAGGCTAATGCGAGAAGACGCTCTCCGCAGTTTAAATCTATGCAGTATAAGGTTTGAGCACCTTTGAAGGTTTTGCGCGAGATCAGCCCCCTAATTGGGCTGTCTGAGTCCAGCTCAATGTCATCTGGACGTAATAAGAGTTCTATGTGCTTGTCTACACTACTAGCCCGTATAACTTGACCAACCAGCTCTCCGAAGCCAGTCACCACTTGTTGGTCGCTAATGACCTCGGCTTTGACAAATACGCCTTCGCCAATAAACTGGGCAATAAACCGATTGCTGGGTGCATGGTATAAATCGAAGGGAGTGGCAATTTGTTCAAGCTTGCCGGCGCGCATTACGCCTACTCGGTCACCTAAAGCAAACGCGTCGTGTTGATCATGAGTGACTAATATAGCCGTTGTGTTGAGTTCTTTAAGAAGACTGCGAACCTCATAACCTAAAGATTCGCGCATTTCAGTATCTAAATTTGAAAATGGTTCATCCAGTAACAACAGTCGGGGGCGAGGTGCCAGAGCGCGAGCAAGCGCGACACGCTGACTTTGACCGCCTGAAAGTTCATGGGGGTAGCTTTTTCGTTGATTACTCAAACCGACCAGTTCGAGCAACGTGTTTACGCGAGCTTGTTTCTCGCTACCTTTGAGCATTTGCAGGCCAAAGGCAATATTGTCTTCTACGGTAAGATGCGGAAACAAGGCATGGTCCTGAAACACCATGCCGATATTGCGCTCTTCCGGAGCCAATGATTGCTTAGTGTTAGCCAGTAATTTGCTGGCAAGGTGAATCTCACCAGAATCTAAGTCGTTGAATCCAGTAATGGCTCGAAGCACACTGGTCTTGCCACAACCGCTGGGGCCGAGCAAACAGACCAGCTCACCTTCTTTGAGCACAAAGCTAACACCGTCAACCGCACGACTGTCAGACGTGTAGCGCAGGCTAACATTATCGAGTTGAAGATAAGAAGGCATATCTAACGTGGGCTCAGTTTTTGTTTACAAGCAATTTGTCGAGCAACGCTTTTTGCGCATGGAGGCGGTTTTCGGCTTCTTGAAAAACCACGCTGTGCGATCCTTCAAACACTTCTTCGCTAACTTCAAAGCCGCGATAGGCGGGAAGGCAATGCATAAACAGAGCGTCGTTGTTGGCCAGTTGCATTAACGTAGTATCAACGCAGAAGCCGTTGAAGTCATCTAATCGTTGTTGCTTTTCGGACTCTTGCCCCATGCTTGCCCATGTGTCAGTTACGACTAAGTCTGCATGCTCTACTGCGGCCTGTGGGTCGTTGCCAACCTTGCAGTAGCTTGAATCAATCGCAACAACGTCGTTCGAAGGCTCATAGCCTTTTGGGGTGGCGACCGTTAATGAAAAGCCTAAAATACGAGCGGCATTGATAAACGAATGACACACGTTATTGCCGTCACCAATCCAGGCAACTCGGGCACCCTCAATGCTGCCGCGTAATTCCATGAATGTTTGCAAGTCTGCTAGTAATTGGCAAGGGTGGAAGTTGTCTGTTAATCCATTAATTACTGGGATGGTGGCTGCATTAGCCATTTCGACAACATCATTATGATCGTCGGTTCTAATCATAATGGCATCGACCATGCCTGACAGAACTCGAGCGGTATCTATCACTGGCTCGCCTCGGCCAATCTGACTGCCGTCGGCAGTAAGGTTAATAGCAGCACCGCCCATTTGATTCATGGCTGTTTCAAACGACACTCGTGTGCGGGTCGAAGACTTGGCAAAAATCATGCTCAGGGTCTTACCCACTAAAGGGCGATAAGACTCTCCCTTGTAATGCGCCGTTTTTAGTTCGATCGCGTGCTCAAGCAAATCTAATATCTCTTGCTTAGTGAAGTCATCCAGAGTCAGAAAATGTCGAATCGCGTTTGCCATAATGATTAATGTTTGAGGTGGTTTGTGGGTGCCGGCAATGGGCAATAAATTAAATTACTAAAAGCAATTTAGGAAATTAAAACTAAAAAGCGCCCCAAAGGGCGCCTTTTAAAACTAATCTTTTTGACTTTAACATCATGCCCGCAAACGTTCTACGGGCACGACGCTTAAAGTAAAGTCGATCTATACGTTAGTTCTATAGACCGGTGCTTATAGATAATGAAGCGTCAAAGCAAGAATAGCTGTTAACGCTACGCCACTATGAATAACACCTTTTACTGACGCCATTGGGCCTTGTTTACCCATTAACGCATTGATCTCTAGAATAACGACTACCGCAAGCGCGATGTACAGGCCGTTGTCTAGACCATCGGCATATTGTTTCTTGTGGGCTGATGCCAACATGAAATAAGCCATTGGGAAAGAAAACAAAGTGTTCGTACGAGAAGCCAATAAAGCTTTTGCGCCAGCAGCAGGACCGTCGCCTTCCACCATGCCCAAAGCGATTTTTTGCGCAGGCCAAATAACCAGCCATACGTTCAAGAACATAAATGTGCCCAATAACGCGCCGACCATAATGTAGTCGTTGGCGATTAAAGTGCCACCCAATGTATGCAATAAGTAGAGACCCGTTAAGAAGGTAAACATTGCACCCCAACGGAACCACCACAATGCACTTGGGGCAAGCTTTGCTTTTGCGTCGGCTAAGCCTTCAGGAGTAGCTGCCTTAAAGTAGCCGCCTTGTACAAAGTTAAAGTAGTACAGCATGCCAATCCAAGTGATACCAAATAACAAATGTCCGTAACGGACGATAAAATTTAACTCTTCCACAATGTTCCTCTCAATCAGTTATTCAATCGGTTTTTTAATCCGGTTTCTTAAGTTGCACAGCTTTTATTGTTACTAAAGGCTATGTTCGTGTAAACGATACACTTTTTTTGTGAAGCTTGCATCGAAATGAGCCTCCAATCTTGACCTTTTTGGTCGAAAAAATGACACTATCCATTCATTCTTAAACTCATTGAAAAAAACCTATGTCAGCAATTAAAAAAGTGGTCCTTGCCTATAGCGGCGGACTCGACACATCGATCATCCTCAAATGGCTACGCGAGGAATACGATTGTGAAGTTGTGACGTTTACGGCCGATATTGGGCAGGGCGAAGAGCTAGAGCCTGCAAGGGCTAAAGCGAAGTTGATGGGCGTAGATCAGATTTACGTTGACGACCTAAAAGAAGAGTTTGCTAGAGACTTTGTGTTTCCGATGATGCGAGCGAACGCCTTATACGAAGGCGAGTACCGACTAGGTACTTCGATTGCTCGGCCGTTGATCGCAAAACGCTTGATCGAAATTGCCAACGAAACAGGCGCAGATACCATTTCGCACGGCGCCACCGGAAAAGGTAACGACCAAGTTCGTTTCGAGTTGGGCGCCTATGCATTGCGTCCAGATATTAAAATTATTGCGCCATGGCGCGAATGGGATCTGAATTCACGCGATAAGTTATTGGCCTATGCGGACAAACACGGTATTCCGGTAGAGAAAAAGGCCGACGGTAAGTCTTTGTATTCTATGGACGCCAATCTGCTGCATATTTCTTACGAAGGTGGCATTCTTGAAGACCCTTGGGCTGAAGCCGAAGAGTCTATGTGGCGTTGGACTGTTGCTCCTGAAGTCGCACCCGACCAAGCAGAGTACTTAGAACTAGAATTCGTTAGGGGTGACATCGTAGCGATTAACGGAGAAGCCTATTCTCCAGCGAATCTAATGGCCAAGCTTAATGAAGTGGGCGGTAAGCACGGCATTGGCCGAGATGACATTGTTGAGAATCGTTATGTGGGCATGAAGTCTCGAGGATGTTACGAAACTCCAGCGGGCGCCATTATGTTACGCGCTCACCGAGCAATGGAATCATTAACGCTGGACCGCGAAGTAGCACACTTAAAAGACGACTTGATGCCGCGCTACGCCAAGATGATCTACAACGGCTACTGGTGGAGTCCTGAGCGAGAAGTGCTGCAAACGCTGATCGACGAAACACAGGAGCGCGTTAACGGCACCGTGCGAGTTAAGCTCTACAAAGGTTGTGTAAGCATTGCTGGGCGAAAGTCTGAAAGTGACTCTTTGTTTGACGAGCGTATAGCTACGTTTGAAGATGACGCCGGCGCGTACAACCAAGCCGACGCCGAAGGCTTTATTAAGCTTAATGCACTGCGTTTAAGAATAGGTGCAAAACGTCGATAAGCTCAAGTCTCTTCCAGCAGTATCAATCATTGTGCCCGTATTCAATGAGGCCGCGCAGTTAAACGGTTTAATTGCTGCGGCCAGTAGTTGGCAGGCCGACGAGCTTATCTTTGTCGATGGTAGTAGCGATGATGGTACGGCTAATAGTCTTAAGCAGGCATTTGCCGGACATGATGAGGTTGCTGTTTTGAGCACAACTGCAGGACGTGCTCAACAGATGCAATATGGTGCTGAACGCGCAGTGTGCGATTGGGTTTTGTTTGTTCACGCCGATACATTGCTACCCTTAAACTACAGAGATGCGCTATTAGCGGCCGAACAAGAATCTTGTGGATGGGGTCGTTTTAATCTTAAGTTCTCCCCCAGCTCCTCTACTTATCTAAATAAAGCGATGCGTGTTATCGCTGCGTTTATCAATACTCGCTCGCGCCTTACTCGCATTGCCACGGGCGACCAAGCTTTATTTGTACAGGCTGAGTTGCTAAAGCGCGTTGGCGGTGTGCCTATCCAGCCTATTATGGAAGACATAGAGCTGTGTAAGCGCTTAAAGCCTATGGCTAAGCACTATGCCAGCCAACTGACTGTAATCACCAGTCCGCGGCGTTGGCAGAAAAAGGGCGTGGTGTCGACCGTGTTGCTGATGTGGTTTATGCGCCTAGCTTACTTTTTAGGGGTGCCAGCCGCTAGGTTGGCCAAGCTCTATGCGAATGTGCGATGAAATTTTTCAATATGAGTGGTAAATGACTGATTCTGACCACATGCCACTTTATGTGTTCGCCAAGGCGCCCATTGCTGGTCAGGTTAAAACTCGCCTGCAGACTCATTGTTCTTCACAGCAAGCCGCAAGTATCGCAGAAATACTGTTGTCGGAAACGCTTAAGCGCTGCACCGAGTTTTGGCCAGGCGAACTGGTTTTATCGGTGGGGAACGACTCAGACCATCCATTTATTCAAGCGATAGCCGCACAATACAATATAAAGGTTGTAGGCCAGTGCGCGGGCGATCTTGGCAATAAGATGCAAAACACATTCGAGTTGTACGGCACTCCCGCCGCAATTATTGGCGCGGATGTGGCCTTAATTACTCAGAACAGTCTTGGGCAGGCTCATACGGCATTGAGCCAACACAATAACGCCATTGGTCCTAGTGAGGATGGTGGTTACTATTTAATCGGGTTGGCAGAGACCCATGCGTCCTTATTTGATGGCGTGGATTGGGGAACAGCTGATGTGATGGCACAAACCATGGCACGAGCCAATGACCATGCCATAAACTTACAAGGCTTGGAGATGATTAGAGATATCGACGAGTGGGTTGACGTCGTCTACGCGGCTAAGAAAATTCCCGAGTTGGCTTTTTATCTACGCCAGCAGCGGCTAGATTGAACTAGCGGCGCTGGTAGCTTATACGAATCGCGTTTAGCTTTCGGTGGTCGGTGTAAAGCCTAGGGCGACGCCATTGTTGCAATAGCGCAAGCCAGTAGGTTGCGGACCGTCTTTAAAAACATGGCCTTGATGACCACCGCAACGAGCACAATGGTACTCGGTTCTCGGAAGAATCATTTTGAAGTCTCTTTTAGTTTCGACTCGTCCTTCTATGGTGTCGAAGAAGCTAGGCCAGCCTGTGCCACTGTCAAATTTCTGTTCCTGATTAAACAAGGCAAGTCCACAGCCCGCACAAGTATATTGTCCAGGACGTTTCTCGTCGTTAAGAGGGCTAGTAAAAGGCCGTTCTGTTCCTTCCTTACGCAAGACATAAAAGGCTTCTTCGCTCAGTCTCTCGCGCCATTGCTCCGGCGTTAGTTCAAACGGTTCGATCGTCGTTGGGTTTGCATCAAGCATGATTGCTCCCTGTGCAGTAGGTATTGGATTTAACGGCGAAGTGCTGTCGCCGGAGTTAGTTCTGGCAAGCAGTGCTGTGCCGCCGGCAAGAGTGCTCACCCCTAAAATAATAGCTGTTCGTCTATTCATGGTTTTATCTTATCAAAAGCTGTGTGATTATTAAGACCGTACAGAGTCACTAATTCTTTCCATGGATGAATGCTTGGTTAGAACTAAAATAAGGTCTTTACTACAAACTTGGTGATATTGAGCGCATTAGTCTACACTTTGCAGGCCATTTTCTGCACATGCATTTGTTTTTCCTAGCAACCCCAAAATGACGACTTAATTCCCTATGGCCGCCCGAAGACCACTTACTGATTTTCTTGGACCCCGCTACTGGCCTACTTGGATCGGTTTAGGCCTTTTGCGCCTCATTTGTTTACTCCCTCTGCCCGTAATTGCCATTATTGGTCAGGGGTTAGGCGAAATATTCTATTGGATTACGCCATCGCGTCGCCGCATTGCATTTAAGAACGTTAGTGTTTGTTTCCCTGAAAAAACGGCTAAGGAATGTTGGTGGATCACACGTCGTAATTTTCATTACACAGGGCAGGCCATATTTTCGACTCCTAAGAATTGGTGGATGTCGAAAAAAAGCTTTAACAATTCCATTGAATTGATAGGGCGAGAGCACTACGACAACGCTTTGGCACAAGGCCGCAATATTATTTTGCTGTCGCCGCACTTTGTAAGTATAGAAGTCGCAGGGCTTAGGCTAGCGCAAGAGCGAACCATGTACACCATGTATCAATATGCTAAAAATGCATTGGTGGACGAAATAGTCATCCGCGGTCGCACGCGCTTTGGCGGAGATGTTATTGAGCGTAAGGCGCCATTGCGTACTCTTATTCGCGCGATTAAAAGCGGTGATCCGTTTGTTTACTTACCGGACCAAGACGCCGGCCGCAAAGGCATTTTCGTGCCGTTCTTTCACGAACTCGCATCTACTGTACCGATGCTGGCTAAATTCGCGGCGGTTGGTGATGCCGTGGTGATCCCCGTTGGTATACGCACCAAAGCTTGGGGGCAAGGATATGCCGTTACGGTGTTACCGGCGCTGGAAAATTATCCATCGGGCGATGACGTGGTCGATACCACTCGGATGAACCAGGCGGTTGAAGAATTGATAAGGCCGTATCCAGAGCAATATTTTTGGGTACACAAGCGATTTAAGACCAGACCGCCTGCAGAAATCGATCTTGGGACAAAATTTTACGAATAGAGCATTTATTTTTAGTCTGCCTTCGGGTAACTTGTTAGAGCGTTTTAACTAGCGCACTGAATATTCTACTTGGAAAAATTGTTTTTAAAAATCTAGTTAAATCTAAACCTGCCTAAAAGGAGAATCTTAATGAGTAAACGTGACGATTTGATCGCAAAATATGCGGACGATCTAGAAAAAAATGTGGTGTAAAGCCTGACATGAAACTTCTAACTGCTGTAACAGTTGGATGCGGACCGTCAATTTACAATGCCGATGCATGTACAGTATCTGCCGGCGACCCTAAAGAATTAGATCGCGTTAAGAAAAACTTCTTGGTGAAGAAACTAGGTTTGGCTGATACGCCTAAACTAGACGAAGGCATTCAAGCGGCCGTTGAGCAGTATGGTCGTTCAAACCGTAAGAAGTATCGCGCAGTTTTTTACTACCTTTTGGTTAAACAGTTCCGTAAAGGTAAAGTTTACGCATAAGTCTTTTTGACCCAATGCTAGAAAGGCCGCTCTATGAGCGGCCTTTTTTATTTAAGTGATCGCTTTTTGTTGAACGGCGAACCAGTTTTGGTCTTTGAGATGTTTAGTAAGAGATAGAAGTAACGTCGTTTAGTTTCCTCGAGCGGTAACGGATAGTTCTGGTACTAATGGCTAATCAGTCGCGCCAAAACGTCGTAGTGAACAGCACAAGCAACGTGAAGAGTTCAAGTCGCCCCAGAAGCATCGTAAACGACAAAATCCACTTTGCGGCGTCATTGATAGACGCATAGTTGTTAGCCACTTCACCAAGCCCTGGACCAAGGTTGTTCAGGCAGGCGGCGGCGGCTGAAAATGCCGTTACCCAGTCTAGGTCCACCAAACATAATGCGAGGCCGCTCAGCGCAAAGCTAAACATATAGATCGAAAAGAAGGCCGTTACGGTATTAACGATTCGCTCGCTAATGACTTGCCTGCCAAGCTTGATCGACAAAACAGCATTGGGGTGAACGAGACTCACAATTTCTTTGCGACCTTGTTTGTACATAAGCTGTAGACGCATTACTTTAATTCCGCCAGCCGTTGAACCGGCACAGCCGCCCATGAAACTGCCCATAATTAGTAATACTGGTAGCGCGCCTGGCCACCAAGCAAAGCCGCTTGATGTAAACCCTGTGGTCGTCACGATGGATATTAGGTGAAATATGCCCTGTCTGATCGCCGATGCAGTATCTGTGTAAATATGCGCGTTCACTAAGCCTACTATTAATACTAGACCCAGCAACAACAGCACATTGAGAAAGAAGCGGTACTCGCTGTCCTGCAAATAAGGCTTTAATGAACGGTTGCGCCACGCAAAGAAATGCAAAGAAAAGTTAGCAGAAGCGAGCAGCATAAATACGATGGCGACTGACTCTATGGCGGCGCTATCAAAGTAGCCTAGGCTGCTGTCATAAGTTGAAAACCCGCCAATAGCAACGGTAGAGAAGGAGTGCGCCAAAGCATCAAAAGGGTCCATGCCTGCTGCGAAATAGGCTATCGCACAAGCAAGCGTTAAGCCAAGGTATATGTACCACAAAGCCTTAGCGCTCTCGGCAATACGCGGTGCCAGCTTGGTGTCTTTCATTGGGCCAGGTGTTTCGGCTCTGTATAACTGCATGCCACCAATGCCGAGCATCGGCATGATCGCTACCGCTAGCACGACAATACCCATGCCACCTAACCATTGCAGTTGTTGGCGATAAAACAGCAAAGATTTTGGTAACTCATCTAAGTTGGTGAAAATAGTTCCACCAGTGGTGGTTAGGCCAGACATAGACTCAAAAAAAGCATTAGTAACGCTTAGGCCGTGTTCTTCGATTAGCAAAAATGGCAGGCACCCGAAGGTCGCGAGTACGGTCCAAAACGACACAACAACTAGAAAACCATCGCGATAACGTAAATCTTGTTTGCGATTTCGCACGGGTAGCCACAGCAATAAACCGGTCAAAAGCGTAACCAAGAACGACACTACAAAGGGTAGGGCATTGCCGTCGTCGTACACAAGAGAGACCAGTAAAGGGGTTAGCTGCGTTGCACTAAAGAGTACAAGCAAGATCCCTAATATTTTGGCAACGGTTCTATAGTGCATGGTGTGAGCGGATCGCTGGTTTGACTAGTAGTGTTAAATTGATTCGTCGTTAGTCGGTTTCTGTTGAAGCAGTATTTTTAGGCTTCTAACTTATATAAACGTCGCAGAAACATGGAACAGTGCTTCAACATCTTTAATGCAGGCTTTGTTGTCCATAAAAATAATGACATGGTCTTCGGCTTCAATAAGGGTGTCTATATTCGGAATGATAACTTCTTCATTACGCACAATAGCGCCCACCCCAGTGCCTGGCGGAAACGGGATGTCGCGAACACCGCGGCCAACAACCTTGGATGATTTTTCGTCGCCATGTGCAATGGCTTCGATCGCTTCTGCTCTTCCACGTCTTAGGGAGTGCACGGCTACGACGTCTCCACGACGAATATGCGCTAGTACAGAGCCATTGGTAGCAAGGCGAGGCGAGATGATGTTGTTAATGTCTTTATGATCTAAGTAGTCAACAAACGCGGGTCGATTAACCAACGCCATTACTCTTTTGGCACCCAAGCGCTTAGCTAGGTTGGCCGACAATAAGTTAATCTCATCTTTTTCGGTGACAGCGCAAAACACATCGGCGCCTTCAATGTTTTCTTGTAGGAGTAAGTTGGCGTCCGCAGCATCGCCCTGAAGCACTACCGTGCTGTTCACTGAGTCTGCGATTTCGTCTGCTCGGGCTGGGTTGAACTCAATCAGTTTTACACTATAGCCTTTGCTTTCTAATTCTTTGGCTAAGCTCAAGCCAATGTTGCCGCCGCCCGCGATAAATACTCGTTTGGTTTTATCGATCTTGCCGCGCATTTGCTTCATCACACGCCTAATGTGCTCTTTCGCGGCCACAAAGAAAACTTCGTCGCCCTCGCGAATGACGGTATCGGACTTGGGCGTTATGATCTCTTGGTCGCGGTAAATAGCGGCTACACGAGTTTCAATCTTTGGCATCAAGGTCTTTAACTCAGACAGCTTGCAATTGAGTAGTGCCCCGCCCGCCACGGCACGAACGCCCACCAACTGCACTAAACCGTCAGCAAAGTCTAAAACCTGCAAAGCGCCAGGAAACTCGATTAAACGGCTAATATGGTCACGCACGATTACTTCTGGCGAGATCACGACGTTGACTTGGAACGCCGCATCGCCGGTGAATAATTGCGGGTTCTCTATGTACTCGCTCGAACGTATGCGCGCTATTCTAGTAGGCGTTGAAAACTGTGATTCGGCGATCTGACACGCAACAAGATTAACTTCGTCATTATCGGTAACCGCCAATATAAGTGATGCGTCTTCTGCACCTGCAGCGAGCAATACTGATGGATGAGCGGCGTTGCCTGCAACGGTACGAATGTCTAAACGGTTTTGCAGTTGAATTAGCGCGTGTTTATTGATATCTACGACGGTCACGTCGTTATCTTCAGCAACCAAAACTTCTGCAATTGATACGCCAACTTGGCTAGCTCCGAGGATGAGTATCTTCACTTTATTTGCGCTTACTTAGCGTCTTTAGAGTTTATGTCGAGATGCTTGAGCTTACGATACAGATGGGTTCTTTCGAGGCCAATCTTCTTGGAAAGTTCGCTCACATTGCCATCAACAGCTTGTAAATGGTGGACCAAATAGGCGCGTTCAAACTTCTCTTTAGCCGCGCGCATGTCGCCATCAAAATATTCGTTCATTGCCGCGGACTGCTTCTTAATATTGACGTCGGTGCCTAATGCCTCGTTGACCTCAATAGGAGTGATTTCGGAATCCGCATGCAACAAAATTAAACGTTGAATCACGTTTTGTAGCTGTCTTACATTACCTGGCCAATCGTAATCGACAAGCTGTTTTAAAGCATCCTTGCGCATGCTTGGTGGATCAACTTGGTTGCGTTCGGCAATATCATTTATAAATAAATTAACAAGTTCAGGTAAATCGCGGCGTCTTTCGCGTAGCGCAGGTACCTGTATTGGTATCACATTGAGCCGATAATAGAGGTCTTCTAAAAATACGCCATCGCTGACCGCTTCTTGGGCGTTGCCGCTGGTAGTCACAATCACACGTACATCGAGTTCAACAGCTTGTGTGCCACCAAGACGCATAAATTGTTTCTCTTGCAAAGCACTGAGTAGCTTATGTTGAGTTTCTAAATTTAAGCCCAAAATTTCATTAATAAATAATGTGCCGCCTTTAGCGTTTTCAAAAATTCCGAGGATTGGCTTTCCGTCAACCTCACTGCCAAACAATTGCTGCGCTACTCCCTCTGTGGGTGTAACGGCTAAATTCAATTCAACAAATTGTGCTTCAGCGCGTGGGCTGTTTTCATGGATTTTTTGCGCTACAAGCCGTTTTCCTGTGCCTGATTCGCCGGTTATGAACACCCAGCTATCGGTTGGACCCAACAGGCTAATGTGGCGCAGCAATTCGCGACTGGCATCGCTAGAAGACACTAATTGCGAGGTGCTTTGAAGTTTGACTTTAAGGCGTTTGTTTTCAGCGCGTAAACTGGCGTTTTCTAAGCCGCGCTCAACACTAAGCAATAGCTTGCCAGTGGAAAGAGGTTTCTCAAGAAAATCATACGCTCCCAGTTTGACTGCTTCAACCGCGTTTTCGACTGTTCCGTGGCCAGAGATCATGATTACTGGAGTGGTGGTTAACGCGTCTTGCTCGACCCAGCTTTTGAGCACGCTGATGCCGTCTTCATTAGGCATCCATATGTCCAGTAGGACTAAGTCTGGCGTGGTCGCAGCGAATTGAGTGCGCGCTGTTTGAGCGTCTTCAGCTGTCGCAACGTTATACCCCTCGTCTTCGAGAATATCTTTTAAAATATTCCGAATGTCGGGTTCGTCATCAACGACTAGTATTTGAGCTTTCTTTTCAGGCATTTTTGACCAATCTAGTTGGCATAAAGTATCTGTAGGGCATGCTAGTTTTGCCCTGTATCAGTGCTATCAGACTGTACGGCATTTTGCGCTCGATTACCACGATAGGTCTGCATTGCATTGACCGGTAATCTGATGTGAAATTCACAGCCGCCAAGCTTACTGTCTCTGGCAGCTACTGATCCGCTGTGCTCCTCTACAATACGCTTTACAATTGCGAGCCCCAGCCCAGAACCTTTTGCTTTACTACTCACATAAGGGTCGAACAAAGAGTCACGAATCTCTACTGGTACGCCCGGGCCGTTATCAGCCACGAGGATGTCTATATACTGACCTGCCACGTTGTTAGCAACACTGGTTTGTATTAACAACGAAGCCCCTTTTACTCCTTCGAGCGCGTGAGATGCGTTGATTACCAAGTTGTTGATTACTTGGCGCAGCGCCGTCGCGTTAGCCTTAATTGATGGCAGTTGTGGGTCAAGTTTCAATTTAACATCGATGTCAGACAATACACTGGCGTGCAGTTCGATGACATCGCTGAGTAATTGGTTAGCATCTAGGGGAGAAAGTTGTGCTCGTACAGGTTGCGCATAGGTCGAAAACGCATTGACCATTTCTTTCATAGACTCAACTTGCTGCACAATGGTGCGCGTACTGCGCTCTAAAGTATCTTCGAGTTCAGGGCCTACTTTGCCTGTAAATTTCTGTTTGATGCGCTCCGCAGAAAGTTGAATCGGTGTCAACGGGTTTTTTATTTCGTGCGCCAGTCGGCGAGCTACTTCGCCCCATGCTGCATCACGTTGAGCTTGAATGAGGCCTGTGACATCATCAAACACGATTACATAGTTGTCGTGCGTTGCGGTGCTAAACAAGCCCAACGAATCTTCATTGGAGGGAAAGTTCGCGGTGGAAGAGTCTAGCAATGTGCCGCGAATCAACAGCATTTGCCGACCGTGTTCGCCCAACAGAGTGAGCTCTTTCTGCCAGTTGCGCTGGCCCGAATCTATGCCTTCATCAATAACCTTAAAAAAGTTTTTAGTGTGTGGCGCTTGCTTTGCCAACATTAGAGCAGATTTTCCAACAATACCGCTTGGGTCTAAGCCCAGGATGTCGATCGCCGCACTGTTGTTCATCTGTAAACATTTTTCGTCATCGAACGCCAGAACGCCGGAGGACAAATTTGTGAGCACGGCTTCTAGATAACCTTTTTGAGTCTCAGTTTCGGCCTGGCTGTGTGCTGCTACTCGTTGTGCTTGGTGAATTTTCTGACTCATATCATTAAATGAATCAGTCAATATCCCCAATTCGTCACTACTCACGACTGGCAAAATGGTGCCGTATTCACCTTCGGCAATGCGCTGAGTGCCCGCTGCTAAATTGGCAATGGGTGCGGCTAAACGTTTGGATAAGTACACCGCGGCCAACAAAGAAAACAGTAAGCTAGCTAATGAGACTAGAGACAACGTTAAGATTAAACTGACTTTGAGAGGGCCTCGCGCAAACACAATCTCGGCATATTGTTGGTTGGCGGCCTCAACACTACTGGCCAGCGTTGCGTAGCGCAGAGGCAAAAGCTTAATGACCTGTAGACCGTAAAACTGCCGCCCCAGTTCGTTGCTCTGAATAGGTGCAACAACTCTAAATTGCTGTGCCGATTCAGAAATCGGTTCCAGCAAGGTATGGGTCTGGTTTAAACGCAATTCGGAAAACACTTGTTCGCCCGGCGTGTCGGGCAACATGGTCTCGGCATCGGCCGATGAGAACGCTATGATTTGTCCTGTGTCGGTGTAGAGCGATACTTCACTGTAATCTTCAAGCTCACGAATCTCATCGAGGGTCTTAAGTAGTTCTGACCCGCCTAGACTTTTGCCAAGGTTAGATGCGTAGGTTTCAACATCGCCGGTAATTTCTTCCTTAATGCCTTCTAAGGCGGTCTTGCTGAGCAATAGGGAGTCTTCCACTGCTTGTTCAATACGCACGTCAAACCAACTATCTACACCCTTGTTCAGAAACTGAATCGAGAAGTAGTAGACCAAAGAAAAGGGGATAAGTGTGAGGCAAAGGAATATGGCAACAAATTTTACCGTCAGCTTCGAGCCGATTTCGTTGCGTGCATATTGGCGATACAGCGCGTAGCCGTTAGTTATGAGAAAAATTATCAGTACCGCAATACCGACCGAACCAACAATCATTACATACAGCTGAGTGCGCCCCGCATTGTCGTCGCCTAGAGACTGAATGGTCAAAAACGCAAGGGCAAATAACAGTGCTGTACAGACTGTAATTACCGGTAGTGGGCCCGAGGCCTTTTTAACTAGTTCTCGAAATCCCATGTGATCCATCCGGTATCAAATTCCCATTGGTTAGATACAAATGCACCCAAGCGCACGGGTCCAGGAAGTTTGTATTTATCTAGTGCTAGCCGCAAGTGTGGAACCGATGCTTCAGTTGTCACTTGGGCTTCATGCAGCCTAGAATACTGGGCAAATAAGCGTAGTGATTCAGAGCCAAGATGATCAGTTAAGCCAATTAGTGTAGCAAATAGCTGCGGTCTGGTTTCGTGGTTGTGCAGAACCATGTATCTGTTTGATAGCGCATGACGCTTTATTTCGTATGCGTGTCGTTCGAACAGCGAATGGTTATCGACAAACAAGCGTGGCGTAATGTAGACAAAATCCAGCTCTAAATTTAAAGGGACACCGCTTACTAAGGCATCCCGCATTTGCTGCGTAAAGCTCAGTTCTATTTTTCTGAACGAGGGATTAGTAAAGGAATAAATGGCACCCCGATCTGATCGGCTACCCTGAGCGTGCGAATAACTTGAGCTGAGCACTGCAGCCAATAGAACAACCAAGACAGCAATCAGCTTTGCGCTGTGTTGCGAGTATGGTTTTATTTCAGTTAGCGAAGAGTTTGGCACTGATAGTAATGTTTAGCTTTGTTAGAAATGCTGGGTTCTGACATTAACGGAGTATACACCGCATCATTGACGCGCTTTATTACCTAATTTCGATTGCTAGTTTGAACGCAATGTTCACCATTAGAAACAAGTTCTTCAACGTGTTCAATGTGATTTTTCGAACAGCGCATAGTAAAAGCCGTCCATCGGATGAACGCCAGGCAAAGTCTGGACGCCAATCTCAAGTGCAAAGGCGCATGGATGCTCTAATCTAACCGCGGCTGCCGTTTTGTGTCTTTGTAAGAATGCAGAGGCTTGTTGTTCGTTTTCTGCATTCAGTACTGAGCATGTAGCGTACAACAATTGTCCGCCTGGCTTCAGCGCATCCCAGCACGCATTCATGATTGCGGCTTGCAGTGGCTGCAGAGCTTCAATGTCTTGTACACGCCGATGATGGCGTATATCCGGGTGGCGACGAATTACGCCTGTGCCACTGCAGGGGGCGTCTATCAGTATTTTGTCATATTGCCCATCTGCAAACGGCCAAGTGCTGGAGTCACTGGCATCGGCGGATGCTACGTTGGCGGTTAGCTGCAAACGCTCCAGTGTGTCTTTAATCGATTCTACGCGAGTGCTTTCTATATCCATCGCATCAACAATCGCTAACCCTTGGGTAAGCTCTAGAATATGCGCCAACTTGCCACCCGGTGCCGAGCAGGCATCTAGTATTCTTTGATGAGGCGCTGGTGCCAAAAGCTGAACAGCAAGCTGAGCTGCCGTGTCCTGAACGGAGCAGTCACCGTTTTCAAATCCAGGTAGTGCCGTTACAGGTTTAGCCGTTTCTAATATGATGCCAGCTTCGCTCATTGGGTCGGCAATCGCATCAATTTCGAAGGCATTAAGCCTTTGTAGGTAGTCCGCTCGAGACACTCGCGTAGTATTAACTCTTAAGCACATGGCCGGACGTTCATCGTTCGCTTGCAAGACTGCTGGCCAGTGATCCGGCCAGTCTGCTTTGAGCCGTTTTACCAGCCATTGTGGGTGAGTGAGCTGGTGCAGGTCTTGCGAATTAACATCTAGCGTCTTGTCAGCGTCGTCTCTTTGAAATCGTCTAAGACAGGCGTTCAGCAGCTTTACGGCCCAGACTTTTTTCGCTTTCTTTGCGCCATTTACGGTCTCAGCAACGGCGGCATGGTCGGCCGTTGAGATGTGTTGCAGTTGATACAACCCGACCAGCAGCAAATAGTGAATGTCTCGGTCTTTTGTGCGTAAGGGTTTAGACAAAAGTTGTGTGCTTAGGTGCTCTAGGTGTCCGTGCCAGCGACACACACCAAACACGAGTTCTTTGACAAAGCTGCGATCAGCTGGGCTGAGCTGTGTTTTGTCGTCGCTCTGTGTTAGCTCACTAAGCACGCGATCTAGCGAACGCCCCTTGTCTATGATCTGCAAGCAACATCGAGCCGCGATTAGGCGAGTATTGTTCATTTTTCCTCAGGCATCATACTTGAGACCAGCTTGGCTTGGTCAAACCGTTCTCCGACGGTTAGCTCAAAGCCATTGCAGAACGAGCGCACGTCTAACGGCTTGCCGCCATCCTTTTGTAATTTTTGGACGTGCAGCTGTCCTTGTCCACACGCAACAATAATTTCTTGGTCGGTGATCTCAATGATTTGCCCAGGCATATTGCTTGCCTGTGCGGTTTCATCTGCAGAATACGTTGCCTGCCAAATCCGCAGGCGCTGGCTGCACCAATGAGTTTGACAAATAGGCCATGGCACGAACGCGCGAATTCGTTGTTCAATTGTTGACGCAGAGTCTTCCCAGTCAATAGTCGCTTCGGACTTCTCTAGCTTGTGTGCGTAGGTGGTCAGTACATCGTCTTGTGGAGTAGGCGTTTGAGCCGTGCCCGCATCCAGTTCAGCAAGCACCTGAACAATACCTTGTGCGCCCAACTCCGCTAGCCGTTCGTGCATGCTGGCGGAAGTATCATTAGAAAGGATTGGTGTGGTTAGCGTGCTAAAGACAGGCCCCGTATCAAGACCTGCTTCCATCTGCATAATACTAACCCCTGTTTTTTCATCGCCTGCTTCTATAGCACGTTGAATTGGCGCTGCCCCGCGCCACCTCGGTAAGATCGATGCATGGATGTTTAGACATCCGAGCTTTGGTAAATCCAAAACCGACTGGGGGAGCATCATGCCATAAGCCACCACCACCATTACGTCCGCGTCCATTGACGCTAAATTATCCGCTTCAGGCTTTAGCCGTTCCGGTTGTAGCACTGTTAGCCCATGCTCCAAGGCTTCGACTTTAACTGCGCTAGGTTGCAGCTTTTTACCGCGCCCAGCTTTTCGGTCTGGCTGAGTGAGCACTGCAACTACGTCATGTTCACTCACAATGGAGCGAAGTGCGGTCGCCGCAAATTCAGGAGTACCAGCAAAAATTATACGCATGGTGTCGGGCCAGGTAATGAGTTAAGAAATTAATTCGGTAAAAGATAGCGAGTTCGTATGCTCAGTGTTTTAAATGCCGTTTTCTTGTTGTGTTAAAGCCGTCATGCAATTTGGATAACGAGCTAAATTTTGCTCATTTTAATAAGTTTTTTGCGAACGCGGTCTTGCTTTAAGCGCGATAAATAATCCACGAATACTTTGCCTGCAAGATGATCCATTTCGTGTTGAATACAAATAGCCAGCAAGCCTTCGGCGCTCAGCTCAAAGATTTCGCCTTGTTCATCGAGCGCAGTTATAGTGATGGTTTCTGCGCGCTTAACCGGCGCATAATACTCGGGAACAGAAAGACAGCCTTCATCGTAAATCTGTTCGCCGTCTTGCTTGGTAATTTTTGGATTAATCAATACCAGAGGAGAGTTTCGTTCTTCACTTATGTCCATGACAATCACTTGAAGGTGCACGTCTACCTGTGTGGCAGCGAGGCCAATACCATTGGCGTCGTACATCGTTTCAAGCATGTCATCAACTAAGGTCTTAATATCATGGTCGACCTGTTTAACTGGCTTGGCGATGGTACGAAGACGTTCGTCGGGGTAAGTTATTATTTCTCGAATGGTCATAAAAAGGAGAGGGTTTGCGCTCGTTTCGCTCAGTATTTGTACTCGGTTCGCCGAGAGTCGTTTTGCTCGCGCGAGTTTACCTTATTGGATTTAATGTTTCTGTTTAAGCTGAACCGTTGATCCACACACTTTGCGGGTAAACGCCTTATTGCATTACAGTTTCATAAAAAAATAGCTTACACTGTAGTTTACCTTGTTTGCCTAACATACTAAATAACAAAGACTATTTTGATCTACAGTCACTTTGTGCGTCTCAACGCGCTGTTTTCTAAAGGTCAGAGGTCGGAGATGTAATCAATGACACAGCATATCTACAATGGGGTTGGTTTTAATGGGTTCAAGCTCGATTCTTCGCTTACAGCTAGATCTAGCGCTGCTTCGCTTAAGACGACCATGCGACATTTAATGTCTAAGCTAGGCTTGCATGCCACACTATTCGCTCTGCTGTTGTCTTTAGTCTGTTGGACTCAATTAGCTTGGTCACAAGATGCGCCGATTCTGGCGGCCGATTATCCAGACCGTTATACGGTGATAGATGGGGATACCCTCTGGGGCATTTCTTCGCGGTTCTTGCGCGATCCATGGCGTTGGCCTGAGGTTTGGCAAGGCAACCCTCAAGTTGAAAACCCAGATTTAATCTACCCAGGCGATGTGCTTTTAATGAGCTTTATTGACGGTAAGGCGACGGTACGTTCGTTGCGGCGCGAAGTGGTTAAGCTGTTGCCGACGGCGCGCGCTGAAGATTATTCTGAAGCTATACCACCGATCGACCCAGCTGCGATCCAAGCTTATCTGAACGCACCCCTAGTCACAGACGAGGAAGAGCTGCTTAAAGCTGCTTATATTGTAGAAGGCTTCGATAGTCGTTTATTATTGGGGCGCTACAATAAGTTTTACGCTCGCGGCATTACTGATCTCGAGGCAAAGGAGTATCGAGTTTTTCGCCCAGGACGGCATTTTAAAGACCCAGTAACGGGCGAAAGCCTCGGCTTCGAAGCTAAGCATTTGGGTGATGCGAAAATGCTCACAGTGAGCGATCCTTCTAAGTTAATCATTACTAAGTCACTTGAAGATATAACCATTCGTGACCGACTACGGCCAGTTAGAGTTAAGGAGGCTTTGCCGTTTTTCTACCCTAGCGCACCGCTCGACAGTTCGGTTACTGGCGTTATTCTAGAAACACCGAATCGGTCGACGGAGTTAGGTGCGCTATCGGTTATAGCGATTAATTTGGGTGAGCGAGAGCAAATGCGGCCCGGCGACGTGTTACGAATTTTTAGCCATTCTCGTACACGAGATGATCCGATGACAGGCGAAGAATATTCCACTCCTGAAGAGCGAGTAGGCTTAGCGCTCATTTTCCGTACGTTTGCGAAAGTAAGCTATGCCATTATTACTGACTCAGAACGTCAAGTTTTACCCGGTGATATTTTACGCAGCCCTGAGTACGAGAAACCGTTGGTCTCAGCGTTAGGCGCCTCGGAGTAATTGGCTTTTGATGGGCGCTTGCTAGCTACGCGCCATTAGAAATCTATTTTTTTCGCCGTTTTATGAGCCGGTTAAGAGTTTTAGAAAGCTTCAAAAAGTTTTAAGCCTCGCGATCAATTCCCCTGCTAGGTAGTCTATTCATTGGTTTAAGCAGTAGTGCTTAGTGCAACGACCGCGACTGAGGGGGACTCAATGATCCAAAATGGTTTAACGCCATCATATGATCTCGTTGGAGATTTGTTTCGCTGGATTTGTTTTAAGCATGACCCCGCATGGACGCGGCGGCAGAAGTATCAACTACTTGAGCACCACGAAAGCCCGCAGGCTCTCATCGATTGGTACGATCCGCACTATGAAAACAGCACATTAAACGCATCTCAGTCGTCCGCGCTCAAGAAAGCGGCTGAGTTTTTACGTGCTTCAAATCATCACTGCTTAGTCCTTGGTCAAACGAACTACCCACCATTACTAGCTCAAATTGCTGATCCGCCTTTTGTGCTTTATGCAATCGGTGACATTAGCTTGTTGGTCGCGCCGTGTATTGCGATGGTTGGTTCACGAAGACCCACTCAGCTTGGCGTGAATTCTACCCAGGCGTTTGCATCACAACTGGCATCTATGGGTATTACCACAGTGAGTGGTATGGCCTTGGGTGTTGATGGTTATGCGCACGAAGCAACACTTTGTGCTTCAGGGTCGACCATTGCGGTGCTCGCGTGTGGTGCTGATGTGGTTTACCCCGCGCGGCATAGGGCGTTGTATCAGCGGATAGCCAAGCGTGGCCTTGTTCTATCTGAATATCCGCCGGGTACTTCAGCGCTGCCGTTTCGCTTTCCTGAACGGAATAGGTTAGTGAGTGGGTTGAGCCTAGGAACATTAATAATAGAGGCGGCGGATAAATCAGGAACGTTGATTACGGCTCGTTATTGTATTGAACACAATCGTGATTTATTTGTTGTGCCAGGCAGCTTGCAAAGCGCTCAATACGAAGGGTCTCATCGTTTGATTCAGCAGGGCGCATATTTGGCCACCAATGCGAACGATATTGTGTCAGTGCTCGCTTCTGAGCTAAGCGAGCAGATAAGTGTGTTTAGAAAAAGCTCTGATCTTGACCTTGAAATTCTAGACATCAGCCTTGCGGAACGAACCGTTCTCAATCTGTTGCGCAGGGAGACGATGTCGACCGACTTGATTGTGAAGGAGGCCGGTTTGTCAGTGGCGACGGTTTCGGCTGCTCTCTTAAATTTAGAACTGGAAGGCCTAGCAGGGCGTGCACAAGATGGACAGTTCCACGCCATTTCTTAAGGACATGGCAATTGTTGCTAGGCGAGTTGTAAGTTTGAGGCAAAAAAATGTGTCGATGTAGAGTTTGGCGAGATTTTATCGTACAAACTTGTGTACACTTGGGTTTGTTAGCTTATTGAGCTCAAGGCTGTTACCGGTTAAATGGAGGTTGTGCGTGAAAGAAGACATGCTAGAAGTTTTGATGTACCTCTTTGATAACTACATCGTCGATGGTCTAAACAATTTTGAGCCTTCTCAGGATGAGATCGCCAAGGAGTTGGCAGGTGCGGGTTTTCAATCCGAAGAAATCAGCAAAGCGTTTGTCTGGCTAGAAGACTTATTAGAAATAAGCCAACAAGCCGACCAAGCTAATGTAGTGCAGAGTAATCTCTCGATTCGAATTTACACGGCCCAAGAAAATGAAAAGCTGGGTTCGGCTGGTCAGCAGTTACTGGATCGCTTGGTCAACCTAGGTGTTCTCAATCAGTTCTCGCGCGAGATGGTGGTCGATCGAGTGATGGCGCTAGAAAGCATGGATGTTGATATTGACCACGTTCGTTGGGTCTCTTTAATGGTTTTAAGTAACCAACCTGGCTTTGACGAAATTGCCGAATGGACCGAAGTAATCGTGACTGAAGGCTCCGTTCCTGTGATCCACTGATCGTTAGTTTTAGACAGCATTCATTGAAATTTCTTGCTCTTACGTGCTCTCGTGTGGATACTCGCGACTATAAAGTGGTATTTTTAGATAAGAATTGTTCACTTTTTCCTGTTTTATAAATAGCTGAAAGCCTATTTATAAGCGACTTAACAACGTTGCAAGGTCAATGATTTTCTTGATTTAAGTCGGTTTGTACTTACTTACTTCGCAATTCTGTCTCTCACATTCATTTAGTATCCAGCCGTAGTTTAACTGGCTAACCAACTTGGGATCTCCATGGGCAAAGCGCTTGTAATCGTCGAATCACCCGCAAAAGCTAAAACGATTAACAAATATTTGGGCAATGACTACATCGTTAAATCGAGTGTGGGGCATATACGCGACCTCCCTACGAGTGGCTCAATTAAAGCGGCCGCTGATCCGAAGGAGCGCGCTCGCCAGGCTGCTATTACCCGTAAATTGTCACCGGCTAAGAAAGTTCTGCACAAACTCAAGAAAAGCAAAGAGCAGTTGATTCGCCGTATGGGGATCAACCCTGACAAGAATTGGGATGCGCATTATGAGATTTTGCCGGGAAAAGAAAAAGTTGTCGACGAATTAGTAAGACTCGCCGAAAACGCTGACACTATTTATCTCGCGACTGATATGGACAGAGAAGGTGAGGCAATCGCGTGGCATCTGCAAGAAGCCATTGGCGGTGATCCTACGCGTTACCGTCGTGTGGTTTTTAATGAGATCACCAAAACGGCGATCAATGCGGCGTTTGAAAATCCTGGCCCAGTTGATATGAATCGCGTTAATGCTCAGCAAGCGCGGCGATTTTTAGATCGGGTCGTAGGCTACATGGTGTCGCCATTGTTGTGGGCAAAGATAGCCCGAGGCTTGTCGGCGGGCAGAGTGCAGTCTGTTGCTTTGCGCTTAGTCGTTGAGCGAGAGCGAGAAATACGAGCATTTATCCCTGAGGAATTTTGGGACTTGTTTGCAGATCTGCGCAGCACCCAAAAGATTCCATTCCGTTTGAGGTTAAAAAGCACCTAGGCAAAAATTTCCGACCCGCTAACAAAGAGCAAACGTATGCGGCGATGGCTGAGCTTAAGGAAGGCGAGTACAAGATTGCTGAGATAAACGAGCGACCTAATAGCACAAAACCGACTGCCCCCTTTATTACGTCAACTCTACAGCAAGCTGCGAGTAACAGAATGGGCTTTGGTTTAAAGAAAACCATGATGTTGGCACAGCGTCTTTACGAGGCTGGTTACATCACCTATATGCGTACAGATTCGACCAACTTGAGTACCGAAGCGGTTAATGATTGCCGTAAGTTTATTGAGTCTCAACATGGTGCGAAGTACCTTTCTGCTGCGCCTATCTCTTATTCCAATAAAGAGAACGCACAAGAAGCACATGAGGCAATCAGGCCTTCAGATGTAGGTACGTTACCTAGTCATCTTAAAAATGTTGATCGTGATGCAGAGCGACTTTATACCCTCATCTGGCGACAATTCGTAGCGTGTCAGATGGCGCCTGCGAAATTTTTGAGTACCAGCGTGGTAGTCAACCATGGCGACTACGAATTACGCACTCGTGGTCGTGTTGTTGTGTTTGATGGTTATCAAAAAATTCATCCGCCTGTTTCTAAAAAAGAAGAGGACGGCGTGTTGCCCGCTATGAAAGTAGGTGAAGTGCTTGAGCTAGAGCGACTAAAGCCAGCGCAGCACTTTACTAAGCCACCTGCGCGTTACACCGAAGCGAGCTTAGTTAAAGAGTTGGAGAAACGCGGAATTGGCCGTCCTTCGACCTACGCTGCAATTATTGGAACTATTCAGGACCGTGGCTACGTTACCGTTGATAGACGTCGATTCTATGCCCAAAAAATGGGTGATATCGTAACCGAGCGCTTAGTTGAGAGCTTTACCGAGCTTATGGATTACGACTTTACGGCCTCTATGGAAAGTCGTTTAGACGACGTTGCCCAAGGCAAGTTGCAATGGCGAGAACTGTTGGATGATTTTTACACCGACTTCTCCGAAACACTATTACGAGCTCAGAATGACGACGACGGCGGTATGCGGCCCAACGATCCTACTGAGACTGATATAGAATGCTCGACCTGTGGTCGTCATATGCAGGTGCGTACCGGCAGTACGGGCGTGTTTTTAGGCTGCTCTGGTTATAACTTGCCGCCCAAAGAACGTTGTAAGACCACTATGAACTTGGTCTCAGATGATGAAGTGGTCAACGTTGATGACGATGAAGAAGCCGAGGCCAAGTTACTGATCAAAAAGCATCAGTGCGCCCTATGCGGTACGGCGATGGATGGCTATCTGCTCGACGAAAAGCGTAAATTGCATATCTGCGGAAATAATCCAGACTGTTCTGGTTTTAAGGTAGAAGCGGGTACCTTCAAGATCAAGGGATACGAGGGCCCAGTTATCGAATGTGATAAGTGTGGTTCTGAGATGCAGCTTAAGAACGGGCGTTTTGGCAAATATTTTGGTTGTATGTCTGACGACTGTAAAAACACTCGTAAGCTATTACGTAGTGGTGAGGCTGCTCCTCCTAAGATGGATCCGGTACCGATGCCAGAACTGAAGTGCTTGAAGGTCGACGACTATTACATACTAAGAGACGGAGCGTCAGGACTGTTTCTGGCTGCTAGTGCTTTTCCGAAGAATCGTGAAACGCGTGCGCCGTTGGTTGCAGAGATTCTTCCGCATAAAGATGAAATTGATCCTAAATATACATTTCTGTTTTCGGCGCCTGTTGCCGATGATGACGGTTTGCCGACCGTGATTCGATACAGCCGAAAGACTGCAGAGATTTATGTGCAGTCTGAGGAAGAGGGCAAGGCCACTGGCTGGAAGTCTTTCTATGAAGGTGGCAAATGGGTGAGCCAAGGGACCAAGTCTTCAGCTAAGAAAAAAGCCACTAAAAAGAAAGCCAAAAAAAAGGTCACTAAGAAGAAAGCTAAAAAAGTGACCAAAAAAAAGGCGAGCAAGAAAACGACTTGAGCTGAATTTTAGCCGAACTTGAGCTTAACCTAGTTTATTTGGTTGAGTTTGAAGTTTTAGCTGGCGTAATCTGATCCTTGACGGTCCAAAATGGTTTTGATATCTGTGAAATGGCGATCGGGCTGATCTCCATAATCATCTAGTTGCTCAGCGGTTTTACGGGCTATCTCGTCGCTTAGAACGTTCAACTCGCGACCTGTTTGCAAGGCAAGAATGTAGTTTTTTGCCGCCCGTTCAAAATAATATAAACGGTTGAACGCATCAGCAACGGAGTTGCCCAACACCAATACTCCGTGATTTCCCATAATCATTACTTGAACTTTTGGGTCGCCCAGTAATCGCGCACAACGCTCACCTTCAGACTCTAACGCAAGTCCCCCATAAGATTGATCAACTGTATGACGTTCAAAGAATGCTGCGCTGTTCTGGTCGACGGGCGGTAGATTGGCGTCCTTAAGGCTCGCTAATACGGTCGCATATGTACTGTGCACATGCATTACGCAACGCGCGTGCTCAACGTGCCGGTGTACGCCGCCGTGTAAGCCCCAGGCGGTAGCGTCGGGAGCGTTGGGTTTATCCATCTCGCCCGGATCATTAGCATCAAGAAGGATTATGTCGCTGGCCCGAATCAATGAAAAGTGACGTTGGTTCGGGTTAATTAAAAAGTGCTTTCCTTGATCCCCAACCATTAATGAAAAATGGTTGGCGACCGCCTCGTTGTACCCGAGCTGTGCGGCCATTCGAAAAGCCGCCGCTAAGTCTATGCGTTCTTGTTGATATTTCATTTTTTTAGGGTTATTCGTCCATCAATGAGTCTGGCTATCATTACAGTGGCCAATTTGGTCCGAGCAATTAACGAAGCGGCAGTAGACTCTTCGCGTGATGAGTGTGCGCCATCACCATCCATGCCTAGGCTGTCAAATGTGGGAAGACCAACGCCTTGAGCAATCGAACCGTCCGTTCCTCCACCCGCGTAGCGAGTTCCTTGAATTGGTTCGCCAATCACGGTGGATAAACCCATTGCATGAGCGATTAGGCTATCAACTGTGGGGTTTATGGCTTTGGCTGGTCGGTGAAGAGTAGCCCAGTGTTCGCTGATTGGTAGTTCTGGGTAAAGTGGGTTGTTCACAAATTTTTGTTGAGCGATCTTCTCGATCTCAGCTTTCAGTGTCTCGCCCGCGGCTTGATCTGGAAAGCGCATGTCAATATAAGCCTCGGCACAACCTGGAATCGTGTTGCGTTTTTCACCGCCGGCCATTACGCCAACGTTCACTGTGGTTTGGTTATCGTAATCAGTTAGATTTTCTACAGCAATGATTTTGTTGGCGAGCTCTAGGCTTGCTGAAACACCCGATTGGTGCGCAGAGCCCGCGTGTGACTCACGGCCGCTAATCTTAAATCGAGCTTGTCCAAGGCCTTTACGCGCTCTAGTGACTAGATTTTTGTGCGAGCCTTCAAACACTAGGCCAATATCATGTTGCTGAGCAATTTCTTCGATCAGTGGTCTAGAGCCCAGTGAGCCAATTTCTTCGTCGCTATTAAAGAGCACAGTCATGTTCGCGTCGTCAAGAATACCTGCTTCGTTTAGTGCACGCAGAGCATTTAACATTATGACGATCCCGCCTTTCATGTCTGCAACTCCCGGTCCTTTTAAAACACCATCAGGCATTACTTTTAATGTTTGAAACTCATCGTCTAGATTAAATACCGTATCCATGTGGCCGTTGAGTAGAAGCCTGATAGGCGAGCTTCCTTGGCGTGTTGCGCTGAGGTGGTCGGCGATATGAAACTCTTCGCTTGCGCATGTCAATATTGGCATTGAGGGTGATGAGTGTGTTTGCGTAGTGAATCCCAATTTTTGTAAATTGCTATTAAGCACGTCCCTGTACGCATTCAAGCCATCAATGTTTTGGGTGCCGGTATTCATCTCGACGTGTATTTTCAATTCAGCCAAGATGCTGTCACTACGCTGATCAACCCAATCAATCAATGCTTGATCTTGCGCTGTTAACGTCGTGGTGATTGATGTTACGGTTTGCGCGGCAAGGGTTATCGGCAAAGCTAATAGTAAAAGTGCGAACTTAGTGATGTTCACACTAAGGTGTTTTGATTTAAAGAGTTGCTTTTGTTTGAAAAGGAATGTCATTGGTTTATCAGTAAGCAGTCATCAATGGATATAGCCTAGCCCAAGCGGCGTTTTTAGACCAGTCTGATTGCAATGCTCAGAATATAAATTATAGTGCTTGCTCTTGCTTGAGTGTGTTTTGTACTCGTTTTGAGCACCAATTTCCAGCCTCTCTTTATAGACGATGAGCCCATCTACCAACGATAAGCCTGCAATTGGCGACTCCTCTTCAGGCGTTCTTCGCAAACCAGACAGCTGGATTAAGCAAGATTGGCGAATAATATTATTTGGCTTCGTGTTGATGTATTGCTCGAGCCCTGGGCAAACATACTTTATTGCGTTGTTTGGCGGTGAAATCCGTGCCGACTTAAATTTGAGCCACGGTGAATTCGGTGCTGTGTATTCTGCCGCAACACTATGCAGCGCCTTTTTATTGTTATGGAGCGGTCGAATTTTGGACCGAGCTTTGCTCAATTGCTTTGTTGTTGGTGTGGTGGCGGGCTTAGCCACAGCCAGCTTTGTCATGTCTTTTGCAACCGGAGCTCTGTCTCTTTTCTTGGCTATATTCCTTTTGCGTCATTTCGGCCAAGGCCTAATGGGAATGACCAGTGTAACGACCATGATGCGCTATGTGCCTGCTCATAAAGCTAAAGCAAGTGCTCTGAGTCATATGGGCTACTCAGCGGCTGAGGCGACTATACCGAGTGTCATTGTCGCGTGCTTGCTGTTTACTGTATGGCAAGATATTTGGCGGTGGTTGGCACTCGGACTGATTCTGGTATTACCGCTTTTACTGAGCTACTTACTACAGAGCCATAAAGCGGCTAAAAAGCGCGCAGCCGATGGCCATGCCAAACAGAGTAGCAATGCTGATCATGTTGTAGAGAACGCGTACTTAGAAGGGCCTCAATGGTCTCGCGCTCAGGTGGTTAAAGATCCATTCTTTTACGCCATATTGCCGGGACTGACTTGCCAGTCTTTACTGTATACCGGCTACATGTTCCATCAAGTTCACTTAGTGGAATCAAAAGGGTGGTCTCTGGCTGTTTGGGCGGGGCTTTATCTGGTGTTTTCGCTTACTACTTTGTCGATGTCGTTTGTTCTGGGTGCGCTAGTTGATCGGTTCGGCGCCTTGCGAGTGATCCCGTGGATCAATGTGCCAATGATGTTTGGTTTATTGGTTTTGGCCAGTTCTTCTTCAATACTGACGGCAGTCGTGTTTATGGTATGTATGGCTCTGTCCACAGCAGGACAAGCGTCAAGTGGAGGGCCTTTTTATTCAGAACGCTACGGTAATAAAAACTTAGGCGCGATAAAATCCTTAGGCAGTTTCTATATGGTTTTGATGACCGCTGTTTCACCCATAATTTTGGGTTACTTTATAGACCAAAGCGTGTCCATGAATGTACTTGCTTTGGGAGGCGTTGTTTATGCCTTGATAGTGTCGGTCGTTGCTGGCTTTGCTTGTAAAGCCGCCTTGTTGTCTCCAAAGCCAAAACCTAACGTTCCGGTGTAGCTTAAAATCTTAGCTTAAAGCCAAATGCCTAAAACCTAAGGGAAATCCTCCTTAGAATAAGCCTTCTGTCTCGTCTTCTGTCTCAACTATTTTTTCTTCAGGCTCAACTCGCTCAAGCTCTTCGTTAGTCGGAGCAAAGGGGTCTTGGTTGCCGCCTTCTTCTCCGGGTTCTCGCAGCGAGTCTGGCGTAAGGTCGGGGTTGTAAGGGAGTAAATCATCATACTCATAAAGCCCGTTAAGCTTATCCAAGGCTTGCTGTGCCTTTAAGCGATTAGCCACCACCAACTCAGGACGCAGAGGTTCCAAGGCGAAATATTCTTCAACGGCTTCTGGGTCTTCTTCAACTGTGCGAGCGCCGGTTTCTCGGTTAACGAATCCTCGCTCGATGTATTCAGGAACTGTTTCGGAGTCTACTTCTACGTCTTTTACGCCTTCTCGCATGTAGTCGATCCATACAGGTAGTGCTGTTCTACTTCCTGCTTCGCCTTTGCCCATCGTGCTGGGTTCGTCGAATCCAATCCAAACGGTGGTCGCCACTTTTGAATTAAACCCAGTGAACCAGGCGTCAATGTAGTCGTTAGTCGTGCCCGTCTTACCGGCTAAATCAGTACGTTCAAGCGCTAATGCTTTGCGAGCCGTTCCGCGCCGCACAACATCCTTCATCATGCTTACCGTAAGAAAGTTGTTGGCTCGGCTCATCACGCGAGGAGCTTCGTATACCAGAGGTGCTTGAAACTCCTGCTCTGGGGTAGGTGTGTTCTCTACTTCATCGATTGTTTGCGTTTCTGTACCTAGACTATCCTCTAGTTCCGCTTGCACGCCAAGCAACCCGGTCATTTCTTCCGTAAGATCCGGAAAAGGCAAATATTGGTCATAGCATTCATCGCAAAACTGCGGTTTGGGTGCTGTGAATATCACATTGCCGTCTCGGTCTTCGATTCGCTCAATGAAGTAAGGCTCGACTCTATAGCCTCCATTTGCAAGCACGCCATAGGCCGACAGCAGCTCAAGCGGTGTTACGCCCCCTGATCCGAGCGCCATAGTTAAAGACGCGCTGAAGCGGTTCATGTCAATGCCAAAGCGATCAATGTATTCGCGTGCGAATGGAATACCTATCGAACGTAAAAGTCGTATAGACACAAGGTTCATAGACTGGCCAAGTGCTTCGCGCATTCTGGTAGGGCCAAAGAATTTTCCGGAGTAGTTTTCAGGGCGCCATACCGTACCGTGCGCTGGGTCGGTCATAACAATGGGGGCGCCGCTGATCAGTGATGCTGGAGTAAAACCTTTGTCTAAAGACGCAGAATATATAAATGGCTTAATGTTTGAGCCAGGTTGCCGTATAGACTGCACCGCTCGGTTGTATTTATTTAAGAAGAAATCATAGCCGCCAGCTAATGACAATATAGCGCCTGATGCGGGGTCAATTGAAATAAGAGCTCCACTAACGGCGGGCAATTGAGATAGTTTGAAGCGTTGCGACTCAAATTCTAAGCTTAATGTCGCGCTCTCATCGCCCACCAATTCGGTTCTTTTGGCTATTAGAGTTTTTCGTTCTTCGTCGTTTAATGCTCGAGGCATAACGTAAACGATATCACCGGGTGTTAGCACTGATTTTACGTCGGTGATCCAATCGCCAATAATTTCAGCGGTTTTATGTCTGCGCGCCCAGCGCATGTCATCGAGCGCTAAGGACTTGAGTCCGGTGTCTTTTACAAAAATCTGTGCCGATTTGCTGTCAACACTTAGTACCAGAGCCGGAGATTGTTCGACGCTTCTGGGTATGTCGGCCAAAGCTTGTTCGTAAGCGTCTGCTGGTGCGCTCAAATCTACAGCGAGTTGGTCTAGACTAACTCTGGCGACGGGCCCCCTAAATCCATGACGGCGGTCATACTCCTCTAAGCCTTTACGCAAGGCAACTTGTGCCTGTTTTTGTAGTGGTGATTTGACCGTTGTATAGACATTGAGACCGGACCAATAGGCATCTTCGCCGTACTCTTCGATCAACTTAGCGCGTACCATTTCGCCAATATGTGGTGCAGAGATATCGATGGTTTTAGAGTGTTTACGGGCAGTGACGGGTTGAGCCACGGCTTGAGAGTACACCTCGTCGCTTATTTTGCCGATATCTTGCATCCGTCCTAAAACGTAGTTGCGTCGTTGCGTTGCGCGTACGGGATTGCGTAAAGGGTTATAGCTGGATGGCGCTTTTGGCAGCCCGGCTAGCATCGCGTGTTCCGCAACGCTAAGCTCGCTTAACGGTTTGTTGTAATAAACTTCGGCTGCCGCACCAAAGCCGTAAGAGCGATGACCCAAAAAGATTTTATTTAGATACAGAGACAGAATTTCATCTTTACTCAATATCTGCTCTAGCTTTAAGGCGAGCAAAATTTCTTTAATCTTACGTGTGTAAGTTTTTTCGGGGCTTAGGTAAAAATTTCGAGCAACTTGCATGGTGATGGTGCTGGCGCCTTGGCTTGAGCCACCGGCTTCTAGGTTTGCAAGGGTCGCGCGTATAAGTCCAAAAAAATCAATTCCGCCGTGCGAATAAAACCTGTCGTCTTCGCTCGCTAGTACAGCGTCTATAAGGGTTTGAGGAATTTCCGCCATTTTAAGAGGCTGTCGACGCTCGTCACCAAATTCGGAAATAAGGAGATTGTCAGCCGAATAGACTCTTAATGGAACTTTAAGCTCAATGCCACGGATTGAGTTGGCATTAGGCAGCTGATTATCAAGTTGTACGACCAAAAAGCCGACAATGATCCAGCCGATCATGAAGAACGTTGCACCCCAAAGGGCGATAGGGATTAGGAAGCGATATTTAGACAAAACATTGGATTTGATGCGCAAATTAGACGACCATGATATATGAATTGAAAAGAATCCTGAATAAAATTGTGGCATTATTGCTGCGCATTGCTTAGTATTTAAGTAATGCGTAATAAAAGCGTTGTAAATAGCTGTTTTTAAAGGAGGTTTCTTGAAGTTTTTTAGCCCAAACGTCTCGTCGGTTATCGGTTTAGATATCGGTACCCACTCTATAAAACTTGTTGAATTGGGTGGCAGTATTGCCAGCCCCAAGATCAATGCGTGGGGGGTTGCTAAAACTCCGCAAAATACCTTTGCCGAAAACGCTATTACTAATGTCGACCAATTAGCCGAAGCTGTCCGCGGCTTAATTACCCAGTCTGGCGCAACCAGTAAAATTGCGGCTGTCGCCATTTCGTCGTCGCACGCTATTACCAAAGTAATTGGCATGCCAGTTGAAATAGGCGAGCTTGAGCTAGAAGAGCAAGTAAACATCGAAGCGTTGCACTTCGTTCCTTACCCGATTGATGAAGTAAATATCGACTTCGAAGTAATTGGGCGTGCAGCTAATAACGAACAAGAGAATGATGTGCTTTTAGTCGCCTGCCGACGCGCAATTGTTGACGAATACATAGATCTTATCGAAGCATCTGATTTACAGCTTAAATATGTCGATATCGATACGTACGCTCTAGAGCGAGTTTGTCGTGGTCAAAAGCGTTTAGTCGGTGAGTCTGACGATCCACTTGCTTTATTTGATATTGGCACGAATACCAGCCACTTGATTTTGTTAGACAAACAACGTGTCATTTATTCGCGACACCAAAATTTTGGTGGTGTTCAGCTTATTAAGCAGATCCGTAAAGAGTATGGGGTTAGTGCCGAAGAAGCTGAAGGCATCCTTAATTCTGCACAATTGCCAGGTGATTTCATTGCTTCTGTTCAAGAGCCGTTTGCCGAGCAGTTGCAACAAGAGATTAATCGCGCATTACAGTTTTTCTATTCATCTAGCCCACATTCAAGTATTGATAGTTTGGTGTTGTCTGGTGGTTGCGCTTCTCTTGAGGGTCTAGCTGGCGATTTGGAGATGAAGTTACGTACAAAAGTAAGTGTTCTTAATCCATTTTCTAGTGCGCGCGTTATGTCGAATAGATCGACTGTGGCAAGGTATTCTGCCTCAATGTCTACGGCCTATGGTCTTGCGCTTAGGGGGTTAAGCTAATGGCTAACATTAATTTATTACCCTGGCGTGAAGAGCAGCGAAGAGAACGCAATAGAGCAACTCTAATGACTTGTATTGCCATATGGGTGGGCGCTGCATTTTTAGTGTTTGTTGGCAACATGGTTATGAATAGCCGTATTGAATACCAACAGAGTCGCAACAATTTTTTGACGTCAGAAATTAGTAGCTTGGCGGTTGTGATTCAAGAGATCGAAGACTTAAAGGACAAACGCGATGCATTAATTGAGCGAATGGATGTTATTCAAACGTTGCAAGAGAACCGAGCGCAAATTGTGCATGTTTTTGACGACCTAGCGAGCAAGCTACCTAAAGGCGTTTATTACGAAAGTATTGACAAAAATGACGACCGTTTACATATTGATGGCAAGGCGCAATCAAATGGCCGAGTGTCCGCGTTAATGCGAAATCTTGATGCATCAGATTGGTTTAGTAACCCTGATTTAAAAGTGGTTGATCTGGCAGATCAAAACGGATCATCGGTGTCCGAGTTTGATGTGGAAGTTAAAGAATCTAGATCGGGCGGGGGAGACGACGGAGTCGAAACTATAGAGTGAGCGTTTAACGTTACCTATCGGAAAGAATGGCCGGGTGTTTAGAAACAAAGTATTAAAGAATCAGTCTCGTGAGTAAAAATATGACTTTAATTGAAGAACTCAGTAATTTAGACATAAACGACATCGGCTCTTGGAGTCGACGCGTTAAGCTGGTTGTAGCTTTGCTGGTGTCTGTCGTTATTTTATTTGCAGGCTATTACTTTGTAGTCAAAGATAAATTCGCCGAGTTAGAAACGGTTCATAGAGAAGAGCAAACGCTTAAGAATCAGTTTTTGGAAAAGAAAGCTCTTGCTATAAATCTTGATGCCTACAAAGCGCAAATGGTGCAGGCCGAACAAACCTTTGGTTTATTGCTTAAACAATTACCAAATGAGAGCGAGGTTCCTGATCTGTTGGTTGATATGACTCAAGTAGGTTTATCTAGAGGTCTACAGTTTGAACAATTTAGATTGGGTGAAACGTTTGCAAAAGACTTTTATGCCGAAAAACTGGTCAATATTCGAGCAAGCGGTAGTTATCATCAGATAGCAGGTTTTGTGAGCGACATTGCCGCTTTGCCCAGAATTATCAATGTGACAAGCTTCAGGCTGAACCGAACGGAAGGTGATGGCAATGTCCTGACGCTTGAGGCAGTGACTAAAACGTATCACTATTTAGACGAAGGCTATGTGGCAGATGAACAACCTCAATAAACCATTTCAAGCTTTGGCTGTGCTCGGACTGACGTTGGCGTTGACCGCCTGCGGCGACTCCAGAATGAGTGACTTACGTGAGTTTGTTGACACAGCCTATGCTGACCGCAAGCCAGAGATTGAGCCCTTGCCGGAAATGAGACCATTCAAAGCGTATGAGTATTCGGCATATGATCTCGACGACCCTTTTGATATTGGCAACGTATTTGTCGGTCGTGATGGTGGCGGTGCAGACACTACAGGCTTGCGACCTGATGAAACCAGAGCGCGCGAGCCTCTTGAGTTTTTTCCGCTAGACGCTCTGAAAATGATGGGTACGCTAGAACGCGACAATAAGCCTTGGGTGATTTTGCAGACCTCTCAGGGCACTGCCCATTATCTAGCTATTGGTAATTACATGGGGCAAAACGAAGGCCAAATAAAAGTAATTGATGTTGCCCAGCAGGCGATTGTGTTGACCGAAACCTTTTTAAATACAAGCGGTCAGTGGGAAACAAGAGACGTTGAACTAACGATTGAAGAATAGGACTGAGTCCGGAAGAAACCTTATGTTGAATGAAAAAGTAAACATACAGATAGGCGAATGGTCATCTGCCCATGACGGCAGACTGAACAGAGCTAAAGTGGGGATCGTGTTTGCTGTGTTGATGATGTTCGTGGGCGTTTTCGTTAGCAGTCAGCTGGTTAACGCGCAAGATAAGACAGTATTAAAAGATATCGTTTACAGCAGTCTCTCCGGAGAGAATGTACAAATAAATTTTGTTACAGATGGTACTTTGAGTGAGCCCGGTAGTTTCGTTACAGACGAGCCGGCTCGTATCGCCCTGGACTTTTTTGGCGTGAGCTCAGAAGTAGAGACACGCAAGCTTGATATCCAGACAGGGAAAGTTGAAAGTATTACAACTGTAGAGGCCGGTGACAGAACGCGCGTTGTAATTAACCTTTATGACACCGCGCGTTACGAATTGCTGCCCGCCTCCAATGGGTATTCGATTACTGTTTTCAATAGTGAAATTGATAGTACTGCAGTCGTTAAGCCAAAGCCGTTTACTGCACGGCCTGAAGTGGCGACTAAAGAAGCCATTCAAAATATTGATTTTAGACGGTCTGAAGCGGGTGGTGGTAAGTTAGTTGTTGATCTAAACGACCCAGGTGTAACGATCGATACGCGTGAGAGTGATGGCGAAATTGTCGTAGACTTGCTCGGCGTTAAATTGCCCAGCACTTTAGAGCGCCGGCTTGATGTCGTGGATTTTGCGACACCGGTACAGACCGTTGATGCGTTTCAGAATGGCGACAACGTGCGCTTGGTAATCGTGCCTCAAGGCAGATACCAGCACCTCGCGTTTCAAACAGGCAACCGCTTCAACTTAATCGTTGATCCGATTGTTGAAACCGATGCTGATCGCAATCGCAAAGCACAAGAGGATTTGGGTTTCTCAGGTGAACGTTTATCGATTAACTTGCAGAAAATTGATGTTCGTAGTGCTTTAGCGGTTATTGCGGATTTTACTGGGATTAATTTTGTGACCAGTGATTCGGTGCAAGGAGAAATATCGGTCAACCTCAAGGATGTGCCTTGGGATCAGGCATTGGATGTGATCATGCGCAGCAAGGGTTTGTCTAAGCGTCAAACAGGTAACGTTATTTGGGTTGCGCCCACTACGGAAATTCAAGAATTCGAAGAAGAGGAGTTAAAAGCCAATGCTATTGCGGCCGAATTTGCGCCACTAGTTTCTGAGATGATTACCGTGAGTTACGCAAAAGCTGAAGTGCTTGCCGAAGTGATTAAGAGCGTCGGTGCTGGCGGCGCTGCGAATAATGGCGGTGGAGCTGATTCAAATCGCCAGTTTATAGGTGGTGGAGACGGTGGTATTGCCAATGGAATGGGTTTTGGTGGCGGTGGTTTGACATCAGGTGGTAACTCACTGCTTACACCGCGCGGTAGCGTTACCGCCGATGTGCGGACTAATACACTGCTTATCCAAGATGTTGCTGAAAAAATTAAAGAAATTCGCATTTTAGTGGGTAAACTAGACAAGCCTGTTCGTCAGGTACTAATTGAAACACGTATTGTTGAGGCCACAGACACGTTTAGCCGCGAACTCGGCGCACGACTCGGTTTTCAAAGGATCACAGACAATGCTCGCTTTCCTGGCAGCAATGGTAGCGATATTGGAGGCTTTGTTGGAAGCGGAACAACGGAAGGTTTGGGCGTTATTCAAAATTCGCGAATCGATGATGAGCCAGGTTTACTGTTTGATAGTTCACGTGGTGCGCCAGGCGGGCTGGCCGTTGACCTTGGCGCTAACGGAATCTCAGGACAGCAAGCCGCGTCGTATGCCTTTGACGTATTTAAAGCTGGTGTGGGCTACGCACATTTAATTACGCTGGAACTATCTGCGTTGCAGGCCGATGGTCGCGGTAAGGTTGTTGCTTCGCCGCGGTTGATCACGGCAAACCAAAAAGAAGCGTCAATTCGCCAAGGCGAAGAACGCGTTTTCGAACTCGAGGGTTCTGAGGTGGCTGGAATCGAGACCAAGGAAGCTGTTTTGAAATTAGTAGTTACGCCGCAAATCACGCCAGATGATCGTGTGATTATGGATGTTCAAGTGAATCAGGATACGTTTATTCCTGGCACGGCAGGGAATTTAAGTATTAAAGAAGTTAAGACTCAGGTTCTTGCAGATAATGGCGAAACGATAATCATTGGTGGTATCTATCAGGAAGAGAATCAATATTCTGAAACAAAGGTGCCCTTCTTAGGTGATATACCGATTATAGGAAACCTCTTTAAGAAAAAGTCAAAGAGAGATAACCGCATTGAGCTTCTGATTTTCTTAACACCTAAGATCATTAGCCCTAAGTTAGATTTAGGTTAAACTGCATACCAAAATAGGGGTGCTTTAATCTAAATAGCCCCTATCTGGTACTTAATTGGGATAGTTACAAAACTGGATAGATGCTAAAACACTTGATTTTGACGCATTAAGCAGTACATTCCTCGGTAGAGCGCTGTAGATGGATAGGCGGCGCGTCCCTCACATACAAAGAGAATATGCAGAATATTATTTTGATAGGCCCTATGGGGTCAGGCAAGACTACGGTTGGTCGTCAGCTAGCGAAGCGAACTCGGATGGAGTTTGTTGACTCTGATCATATGATCGAAGATCGATGCGGAGTTTCAATATCAACCATATTTGATATAGAAGGTGAGGACGGATTCCGAAAGCGCGAAACCAAGATGCTGACAGAGCTTTGTCAAATGAACGGTATTGTATTGGCAACGGGTGGTGGTGCAATTACAACGGAAGGAAATCGTATTCTTTTGCGTAAGAGTGGATACGTGGTTTACTTGAAAACCTCTATAAATACTCAGATTGCGAGAACTCAAAAAAACCAAAACCGACCTCTATTAGAAAACGTGGATCCAGAGGTAAAACTCCAAGAACTCATGGATGAGCGCGGCAATTTATACGAACAAGAAGCAGATTTGATAGTGACCTCTGGGGAGCGAATTGTTTCGAAAGTGGTTGAAGAAATAATGTCCCACCTAGACAACTAGTGATCGGTATAGCTTAACTTTGGTATAACGTATAAGCGCAGGCCTCGTTGAAGCCTTATAGATTCAGTAGATATACCGTATAGATTTTGACCTCATTTTCGCTGAAGTGGCTTAAAACATACCACTTACTTCTGTTTTCCCGATTTGCGGCCGTCATTGCCTAATGACTCCAGAGCCGTAAACGCCTATAATCCACGGCCTACTTTCGGTATTTACTGAAATCGGATTTACTCTGAGCCAGTGATGCTAACGCCCGACAAAGATGCTCGGGCGGCCAAGATTCGCCGTCAGCGGGAATGTACAAGGATGTTTGTGCTGCGTGATGAACTTCATCGTGCTCTTCGATCAATTTAATCTGAATGGGTCTCAAGCGTGAAAAACTTGTATCACTCATCTGAGGGCTTGTATCGCCCTGAGTTTGAAAAAGACAACTGTGGATTCGGTCTTATTGCCCATATGGACGGTAAGCCTAGTCATTGGCTAATCCAAACCGCAATCGGAGCGTTAGCTCGCCTTACCCATAGAGGGGCCGTAGCCTCTGATGGTAAGACAGGTGATGGCTGTGGCGTGCTTATGGCAATGCCAGACACGTTTATGCGCGCGCGTGCGGCAGACGCCGATATAACGCTAAGTGGCTTTTTTGCTACGGGACTCGTGTTCAGTAGCCGTGCGGCTAGTCACTTCGATGCTATTAACACAACGTTTGAAAGTGAATGCGCTGCTCACGGATTACAGCTTGCTGGCTGGAGAGATGTGCCCCTTGATGAAAGCGCTCTTGGTGAACAGGCCAAAGCCTCGTTGCCGGCGATTAAACAAGTGTATATCTGCCAGGCAGATAACGCAGACCAAGATCCCACCCAAGACCTCACTCAAGAAGCGTTTGAGCGCCAAGTGTTCTTGGTTCGTCGTTGTGTCGAAAAAACCATAGCCGATATTGATTCAGAGTTTTACGTTCCTAGTCTATCTAGTCGTGTAATGCTTTTTAAGGGTTTGGTAATGCCAGCGTACCTACCCATTTTTTTTAAGGATTTAAGTGATGAGCGCATGGAATCCTCTTTGTGCTTATTCCATCAGCGTTTCTCTACCAACACATTACCGCAATGGCGCTTAGCGCAACCGTTTAGGTTTCTTGCTCATAACGGCGAGATCAACACGATTCGTGGCAACAGGAACTGGTCTTTGGCGCGAGGTAGCAAGTTAGTTTCCCAAGAGCTACCCAATTTGCATGAAGCACAGCCTTTTGTGAGCACCGATGGTTCAGACTCAATGAGTATGGACAATATGTTGGAGGTGTATTTGATGGGTGGCATGGATATTTTCAAAGCCACGCAAACTCTAGTGCCTCCGGCTTGGCAAAATGCTGATTTTATTGATCCTGACCTAAAAGCGTTTTACCGATTTCAAGCGATCAATACCGAGCCTTGGGATGGCCCTGCAGGCTTAGTGATGACCGATGGTCGGCACGCATGCTGCACCTTAGATCGTAACGGCTTACGTCCAGCTCGATTTGTGATTACCAAAGATCGAATAATTACACTCGCATCAGAAGTCGGTGTTTACGAATACGCCGAAGCCGATGTGGTAGAAAAAGGCCGCTTAGGTCCAGGCCAGATGATGGCTGTGGATACTCATACGGGTACAATCATCACGCCAGCAGACGTACATCAACACGTTAAGAGTCAGCACCCGTATAAACAATGGTTGCGCAATAACGTGATTCGTTTGAAGTCGGACATAATGCTTGATGAAACGACGGTTACATTGAACGCAGCCTCGTTAAAGATCTATCAAAAGATGTTTCAAGTGTGCAGCGAAGAGCGCATAGAGATTATTAAGGTGCTTGCTGAGTCAGCTCAGGAAGCGACAGGTTCAATGGGAGACGACACGCCCATGGCTGTGTTGTCTGAACGCCAGCGACTGATCAGTGACTATTTCCGTCAGCAATTTGCTCAGGTCACCAATCCGCCTATCGACCCATTGCGCGAACAAATAGTAATGTCACTAGAGACTTACTTCGGAACTGAGAGCAGTTTGTTTTCGCCTCAAGAGAGAATGGCGAAAGCGATTGTGGTGGATTCGCCGCTTTTAGCGACCTCTAAGTTCCAACGCTTGCTGGCAACCGATGATGCTGATTTTGCTCATCATAAAATTGATCTAACTTTTTCGACAGATCAAAGCCTTGAGCAACGTATTAAGGAGATCTGCGCCGAAGCAACCCAAGCAGTGCAACAAGGTAAACGAATTGTAGTGCTGTCTGATCGGGATATCTCGAAAGACCTAATGCCTGTTCCAGCCTTGCTGGCTACGGGTGCGGTTCATCATCGTTTAACTTTAGATGGGCTACGTTGTAATGCAAATATTGTGGTTGATACTGGCGCTGCGCGCGACCCGCATCAGTTTGCAGTGCTTATAGGGTTTGGCGCTACAGCGATTCATCCATACCTTGCTTTTGAAACTATTCGAGAGATGTTTAACGAAGGCCGACTAAAAGGCGACCTAAATCAGTCGTTGCGCTCTTATCGTAAGGGCATTATCAAAGGCTTGTACAAGATTATTTCAAAAATGGGTATTTCGACCATTCATAGTTATCGTGGCGCACAGTTGTTTGAAGCCATAGGTCTTGCTACTGAAGTGATCGATCTTTGTTTTAAAGGGACAACGAGTCGGGTTGAGGGCGCGTCGTTTAATGATCTTGAAGCTGACCAAAGAGTACTTTTGAAAAAAGCTTGGAACTCTCAAGCATTGCTAGACCAAGGCGGGTTATTGAAGTTTGTTCACGGCGGTGAATATCACGCGTACAACCCCGACGTAGTGAACACCTTGCACGAGGCTGTAAAGAGCGGCGACTTCGAAACTTATCGCGGTTACGCAGATACTGTAAATCATCGAAATCCGATGGTCTTGCGCGACCTGCTTAAAATCAAAGATGACATTGTTGCAGTTGACTTAGAGTCTGTAGAGGCTTGGCAGGATATCGTTTTGCGCTTTGACAGTGCTGGTATGTCTTTGGGTGCGTTGTCGCCCGAAGCGCATGAGTCTTTGGCTGAAGCAATGAACAGTTTGGGCGGGCGATCTAATTCGGGCGAAGGTGGCGAAGACGCTGCGCGCTATGGAACAGCCAAGATGTCTAAGATAAAGCAAGTGGCGTCTGGCCGATTTGGGGTCACTCCGCACTACTTAGTTAATGCGGAAGTCCTACAAATTAAAATTGCTCAAGGCGCTAAGCCTGGTGAGGGTGGACAATTGCCTGGTCACAAGGTGAATAAGCTGATTGCTCGGCTACGTCATTCAAGCCCTGGTGTAGCATTAATTTCGCCACCACCACATCACGACATCTATTCGATTGAAGATCTGGCCCAGTTGATTTTCGACCTTAAGCAAGTGAATCCTGATGCCATGGTATCGGTAAAGCTTGTCGCTGAAGCCGGGGTAGGGACTATTGCGGCTGGCGTTGCTAAGGCTTATGCCGACTTAATCACCATATCTGGGTACGATGGCGGTACTGGCGCAAGCCCGTTAACGTCTGTTCGTTATGCAGGTTCGCCTTGGGAACTTGGTTTAACCGAAGCGCATCAAACTCTGCGCGCCAATGATTTGCGCGACAAAGTTCGCTTGCAAACCGACGGCGGTTTGAAGACTGGCTTAGATGTTGTTAAAGCCGCTATATTGGGCGCTGAAAGTTTTGGTTTTGGTACGGGGCCAATGGTTGCACTAGGGTGTAAGTATTTACGCATTTGCCACTTAAACAATTGCGCGACAGGTGTAGCCACTCAGCACAATGTATTGCGACAGAAGCATTACGTTGGCACGGTTGAACGTGCGGCAAACTACTTTATGTTTATTGCTATGGAAACGCGTGAGTGGATGGCTAAGCTAGGCGTGACTAAATTAACTGACTTAATTGGTCGTACTGATTTATTGAGTATGATTGAAGGCAAGACATCAAAACAGAAAGGCTTAGACCTATCGAAGATATTGTCGGATGCGGGTGTTGACCCGAGTAAGCCCCAGTTTTGTATTACGCCAAAGAACGAGCCGTTTGATAAAGGCGAGTTGGCTGAGCAAATGGTGCGCGATATGACAGAAGCGATTACCAACAAATTGGGTGGTCGTTTTAGTTACCAAGTGCAAAACATACACCGCTCTATTGGTGCACGCCTATCAGGCGTAATTGCTAAGATTCATGGGCACGAAGGTTTGCAAGATGCGCCTATTACGATGGATCTAGTCGGCACAGCCGGGCAGAGCTTTGGTGTTTGGAATGCTAACGGCTTAAACATGAACTTGAAAGGCGACGCAAACGATTACGTTGCAAAAGGAATGTCGGGCGGACGTATAGCAATTTACCCGCACGCGGATAGTCGTTTTGTAGCGGCTGATTCAAGCATTATGGGGAATACCTGTCTTTACGGTGCTACGGGCGGCGAACTGTTTGCTGCGGGTCGTGCTGGCGAGCGTTTTGCGGTACGCAACTCTGGCGCGTTTGCTGTTGTGGAAGGCGTTGGTGACCACGGTTGCGAGTACATGACTGGCGGCGCGATATGTGTGTTGGGTGAAACCGGCGTTAACTTTGGTGCCGGTATGACTGGCGGTGTTGCATTTGTATTAGACGAGAGTCGTCGTTTTATCGATCGCTATAACCATGAGCTTATTGATACCTACCGTCTAATGCCCGAAGCCATGGAGTCTTATGCGCAATTGTTGCAAAGCATGATTGAAAAACACTTAGCGGCAACACAGAGTGTTCGAGCCAGAGAAATTTTGGATGACTTTCCAGACTTTCTACCTCACTTTTGGGTGGTTAAGCCCAAGGCAAGTGAGCTGGATACCTTGATTGATTCACTAGTGGCCGCGGCTTAATCCTATGAGTAATAATTTTCAGTTTTTAGATGTGCCTCGGCAAGACCCTGCAAAAGTTCCTGCGCGAGATCGCGTTGAACAATTTGCAGAAATCTATGGTGAGTATGATGAGGAGCAAGTTGCTGCTCAGTCTGATCGTTGTTTAGATTGCGGTAACCCTTACTGTGAGTGGAAATGTCCAGTTCATAACTACATCCCTAATTGGTTAAAGTTAGTCAGCGAAGGCAATCTATTTGAAGCAGCTGAATTGTCGCATCAAACTAACTCTTTGCCTGAAGTGTGTGGGCGCATATGCCCGCAAGATCGTTTGTGCGAAGGCGCGTGTACGCTCAATGATGGCTTCGGTGCTGTGACTATTGGTTCAGTCGAGAAATACATCACTGACGAAGCGCTCAAACAAGGCTGGCGTCCAGATATGTCGCAAGTTGTTTGGACCGATAAGCGCGTTGCCATTATTGGTGCGGGTCCTGCTGGACTAGGCTGTGCGGATATATTGGTACGCAATGGTGTAAAGCCAGTAGTTTTTGACCGCTATCCAGAGATCGGTGGTTTGCTAACATTTGGGATACCTCCGTTTAAGTTAGAGAAAGACGTTGTAAAAACACGTCGTCAGATCCTAGAAGAAATGGGCGTTGAGTTTCGCTTAGACACTGAGATCGGTAAAGATCTCCCTTTTCAGTCGTTGCTAGACGACTACGACGCAGTGTTTCTTGGTATGGGTACTTACACATACATGAAGGGTGGCTTCGCGGGTGAAGAATTTGATGGCGTGCACGAAGCTCTACCTTTCTTAGTTTCCAATATCAATCGACTCATGGGGTTTGAAAAAGACGCTCACGACTATGTTGATATGAAAGGCCAGAAGGTTGTGGTGTTGGGCGGCGGCGATACCGCTATGGACTGCGTACGCACGTCTATTCGCCAAGGTGCAGAGAAAGTAAGCTGTGCTTATCGGCGTGATAAAGAGAACATGCCGGGCTCTATGCGCGAAGTAGCCAATGCCGAAGAAGAAGGCGTTGAGTTTTTGTGGAACAAACAACCGCTGGAGATCGTAGGTAATGGTACTCAAGTGTCGGGAGTTAAGTTTGTAACAACACGCTTAGGTCAGCCTGACGAGCGCGGCAGACGTCGTCCAGAGATTGTTCCTGGCTCAGAAGAAATTATAGAGGCTGATCAGGTGATCGTTGCCTTTGGTTTTCGACCGAGCCCACCGGCTTGGTTCAGCGACTTTGACATTCAGATCAATGATTGGGGTGGTGTTCAAACTACCGCGGATCTAGCGTTGAAGTTTCAAACCACCAATCCTAAAGTTTTTGCAGGCGGCGACATGGTGCGCGGTTCTGACCTAGTAGTAACCGCGGTGTTTGAAGGTCGTGAGGCAGCGACTGGAATCCTAAATTATTTAAACGTGTCGTAACGAAGCGACTGACGAGAGCTCCCTTTTAATGCATACAAAAAATGATCTTTATCTGCGCGCATTGCGTGGAGAACGAGTAGAACGAACTCCAATTTGGGTAATGCGCCAAGCAGGCCGTTATCTGCCAGACTATCGAGCGACTCGTGCGCGCGCGGGCGATTTTCTTACCTTGTGTAAAACTCCAGAAATGGCGTGTGAGGTAACTCTTCAGCCGATCGACCACTTTGGATTGGACGCCGCTATCCTGTTTTCTGACATTCTGACTATTCCTGATGCTATGGGCTTAGAGCTGGTTTTAGAGGAAGGGGTAGGCCCGGTTTTTCAAAAACCATTAATGGGCGCAGCTGACATAAACGAACTGGCCGTACCTGACATGCATGCGGACCTTGGCTACGTTATGGATGCAGTCGCGCTGATCCGTCGTGAGCTCAATGATCGAGTGCCCCTGATAGGTTTTACAGGTAGTCCGTGGACGCTCGCATGCTACATGGTAGAAGGTAAAGGCAGTAAGGATTTTGCTAAAGTAAAAGGCTTAATGTTTGGTGAGCCTGAGTTGATGCATACTCTATTGAATGTTGTTACTGACGCGGTAATAGAGTATCTAAGGGCTCAAGTTCGCGCAGGTGTTCAGTCTCTAATGGTTTTTGATACTTGGGGAGGCATGCTATCTACCGCCGCGTTTAAAACATTTTCGTTGGCCTACATGCAACGCATAGTTACGGCTATTAAGTCTGACTCAGACTGTAAGGACGTACCGATCGTGCTGTTTACCAAAGGCGGTGGGCAGTGGTTAGAGATGCTTGCGGATACCGGTTGTGATGGTCTTGGTTTGGATTGGACTATAGATATTGCTCAGGCAAAACAGCGAGTCGGTGACAGAGTGATTCTGCAAGGCAATATGGATCCAGTGGTTATGAGTACTACTGGTGCTGCAGTTGAATCACAAGCACGAGCCGTTCTAGATGGTTATGGACAGGTTGGTGCGCAAGACCGTGGACACATTTTTAATCTTGGGCACGGGATTCAACCGACAGCCAAACCAGATAACATGCGAGTGTTAGTGGAAACAGTTAAATCGTACAGCCCTTCATTTCATTCATAGGGTTTTAGCCGGGATACAGTTGAGTTTGTTCTTGGCGGAGTGCGCTTTGGCCCCTATATTCGGACTCGATGGGTAGAGTCAAATGACCGTTAGTCGTGCTTAGTGCGGCGAAATGCCCCAAAAGCTTGAATTTGATGCCCTCCTAGGGTTAGTGTAGTTGCCGATGATAAATTTCAGTCAGATAGAAGCCGACATTTTTTTAGGTTCGGCGCCGCTCAACGGCGTAGATGTGGCTCGTCTTAAACAGATGAAAATCACATCGGTGGTGTCGTTACAGAGCGATGACGATTTGAAAACACACCGAATCGACTGGAAGAAGTTACAGGCCGCATACAAATACAACGGCATAGTGGCGCAACGTTTTCCGATTACTGATTTTGATGAGCATGATTTAGGCGAGAGACTCCCAACGGCGGTATTGGGCTTGCATACGCTACTTACAGAAGGACACCGAATCTATGCGCATTGCAATGCGGGGGTGTGTCGAGCGCCCGCCACAGTCCTTACGTATTTGTGTCATTACCGAGGAATGGATATTGATAAAGGTTTGGCCTATATTCGTCGTGCGCGACCACAAGTAAATCCATACCGTTCAGCCGTAGAAAAAGCACTTAAAGAACTAAAAGACGAATTCTAGATATCTTGTTTAGGTATCGATGTGGGTAATGTCGGGGTAGGTATTGGTGCGGTCAATACAGTCGCGAGACTATTAGTCGACCAATTTTTCTGCACGCAAGAAGTCGAGCACTAAGTCCCGAACTTCTGGCTGAGCAGCCGCAGTTGGGTGAAGTCCATCAGCTTGAATGTAGTTATCTTTCAGAAAAAACTCTTCTCGATAAAAATCAAATAGCGGTACTTCGAATTCTGCAGCTAGGTCCTTATATACAGCTCTAAACGAATCGATGTAACGCGGTCCATACGTAGGTGGCACCGAAATTCCGATTAATACGAGGTCGATATCACGGTTGCGTATCTGCGTGATCATCCCACGCAAATTTTCTTTGAGCAGGTCAACAGACCCTCCGCGCAAACCATCATTGGCGCCTAGCTCTAGCAACACTAAGTCGGGCTCTAATTCATCCAGGGTTACTTCAATTCGTGCAAGGCCACCACTGCTGGTTTCCCCAGAAATGCTCGCATTAATCAAAGTATGGTCTGTGCCAAGCTCAGCTTGAAGTAACTCTACCCAGCCATCCTTAGGGTTGATACCGTAACCTGCGCTTAGACTGTCGCCATATACTAATAGGCTCTTGCTATGAGTAAGTTGAGCTGCGCACAGGCAAGCGAGTATGACCGCCGCTGTGCGGACAAATGAAAAAGTAATGCGGCGATAAATCCAGAACTGCATGAATAGATATTAAACGGTTACGACGGGCATCTATTTTATCGGAGGTTTTGAAGAGCAATGTGACGGCAGCTCGGCTTATGCTGTAATTAACGCCGCAACATAGGCTGCAACTCATGCTGCAACAAGCGCTACCAAAATTTGTCTTGGCCGGTCGCCGCTAAAAGGTCTGCGACCATGCATGGTTAGCTTGTTGTCAATTAAAGCCACGTCGCCGTCTTGCCATGGAACATCAAACGTAAAGTCGTGGCTTAATTTTACAATAAGCTCCAGGCCTGAGGCCGGGATATGTGATCCATCGCCAAATGTGAGTGCGCTTGAAGGGTCTTCTTTTACCCCTTTCCAGCCCAGATAAGCGGCAACTAATTGATTGTATAAAACCTTGGCGCCATTATCGAGCACTCGTACAGCAGGCAGTATTGGCGTAGTTGCTTTAAGACTGCCATCGTCTTGCCATTCCCAGGTGTAACCTAGCTTTTTTAGTTTTGCTTCGCCCTCTTCTTTGCTGTCAACACTTAGGGTGTTTTTCCAGCTACGTCCTTGCCCGCTATCATGGTCATTTGCGGCTGGCATATGGGTAGTGTACTTAACGCCTTTGCTTGCAAGCTCTTGAGCTAGTTCAGGCTCGGCTTTCTCAAGCGCAGTGTAGAGCTGATCTGATCGGCAGATAGGTGACGCGCCACCTTTCTCAGCTGCGCTTTTACAAAAGAAGAAGAGCTTGTCAGGTGAGATCGGCGTTTGTGCCATCTCGTGATGCAAGAATATCTCAACGTCTTTGGGCGCCTCATTGGCCGTGAAAACTCTTTCTGTAAAGTTAATTCGAACGGCGTTAGAAAGTGACTCTTGATACGTAAAGCTTGGGTAATCAAATGCGCCTGAAAAGGTATCAAAGGTTTCGGCACTATCAACAGGAAACCCTCTAAACAAAATTGTTCCCGAGCTAGCGAGATCATTTTCTATTTGGCTTTTGTTTTTTTTAATCCACTCGCAAGCTTGTTCTAGGCTTTCTAGAGACGCGGGTGCTTTGACCACAATTGGGAACGGCCCGTCAGCAAATTCGAGTTGGTGGTCTACAGCAACTGTTGGTAGAGAAAGTGTCATAGCGAATCCTTGTTTTAGGCAAGAAGAGGTTTAATCGTAGATTGGAAAAAAGGTATTGAACGCGGCTTCGCAAAACTCACCGGGATCGTTAAATCTACGATCCGCGTTGAGTGCTGATATGTCGAGCATTTCTTGTTTGCTGAGTTCAAAATCGAAGATGTCTTGGTTTTCAAGCATCCGTTCAGGCCTACTAGTCTTAGGAATGATAGCGGTTCCACGCTGAACTCCCCATCTAAGTACTACCTGAGCGGGTGTTTTACCATGTCTTTTTGCGGCATTTTGAACAACCGACTTGTCTAACACCGATTCTGTTTTCTCGGCCATATCTAACTCAACGTATGAAAGAGCGCCGAGCGGAGAAAAGGCAGTGATTTCGATACTGTGCTCATGGCATAAACGCAGGAGCTTATCTTGAGTTAGGTACGGGTGAGACTCGACCTGAAGCATCGCCGGTTTAATTTTTGCGTAATTGAGCAGGTCTTGCATAAGCCCGGTATTGTAGTTACACACACCAATATGTTTACTCTTCTGCGTCTCTACTAATGCTTCCATAGCTCTCCAAGTATCCATTAGCGGTACGGGTGCTCTGCGCATTCCCTGTTCAGGTTTGCTAGGGTCGAACAACCACTCTGCAGGATAACGAGTTTCAAAAGGCACATACTCCAGCGCAATCGGAAAGTGTACGAGATACAAGTCTATGTAGTCCAGTTGTAAGTCACTAAGCGTTTTATCTAATGCTAATTCAACGTGTTCAGGTGCGTGATACGTGTTCCAAAGCTTAGAAGTAACCCATAGGTCTGACCGTGAGCAGAGCCCGTCTGCTATGGCTTTCTTAATACCTTCACCCACTTCTTTTTCGTTACCGTAATCGCTCGCACTGTCTAAGTGTCGGTAGCCTGCGGCTATCGCTGCGTACACTGCGTCGGCACAGTCTTGGGGGGCTATCTTCCATAAGCCAAAACCGACGAGCGGCATATTAATTGTATTGTGAGTCTTTTGCATAGTGAGAAAAGGGCTGTCTATTGAGCGAATTTGCGTTATTGTATCTTATATAAGACCTGCATGATAATATAAAAATCAACGTGATGTTGCTAGAGTGTTGACTGAATTGTTTGCATAACTCAGTCTATGAGGTTATCCAACTTAATGCTGTCTAATCAAAGACTACGAATTCTATGAGTACCAGTTTCCAGCCACTATATAAACAGGTCTACGATGTACTAACCCAGAGATTGCAAGAGGGTTACTGGAAGCCTGGAGATCTTTTACCCAGCGAATTTGCTCTTGCTGATGAATTGGGGGTTAGCCAGGGGACCGTACGTAAAGCGTTAAACCAATTGGTGACCGAATATTTATTAGACAGACAACAAGGCAAGGGTACCTTTGTTGCGGAGCACACCCAAGAAAGTTCATTGTTTCGTTTCTTTCGCTGGCGTGAGCCTGGAGGCGAAAAACTTATTCCAGAAACCACGGTCATCAGCCAGTCTCGAAAGTCAGCCAATGTTGATCAACAGCAAAAGCTCGGGCTGCCGGCCGGTGCTGAGATTAATGAGTTAGTGAGAGTTAGGTCATTGCTAGACCAGATCACTTTATTAGAATTTGTGGTTCAGCCTCTATCGGTATTTCCTGACATTGATCTGGTTAAGGAATTACCTAATTCGCTCTATACCTTGTATCAAGAACGCTACGGAATTTCGATCATTAGCGCTCGTGATGAGCTCCGCGCAGAAGCATTGCCAAAGAAATTTGCTAAGCATTTAAATCTACCGCCTCAACATCCTGTATTGGTCGTAGAGCGTCTTAGCATCAATATTGATGGCAGAGCGGTTGAATACAGTACGGCTTATTGCAGTACTGAATCATTTTCATACGTCGTTAATTTGAAGTAAGTGAGTTCTTTGTCTTATTCCATCTACGGCTTTAGCCACCTCTAGTTTTATAGTCTTCTTATGAGTAATTTAACCCGTGATTATTTAACGAGCGATTACATGCGCTCTCCAGACTGGAATACAGTACAACCGTTGAACCTTCGCGACGAACTTGTGTTGCAAGACGATAATTCGGTGCGGTTAAACACCGGTGATGAAATTTTGGAACTTAGATTTTTGGAGATCGAAGGCAACGTTGCTCTACGACTATCTTCTGTTCCTCATCAACGAGTTGAATATGGAATGCTCGTTCTTGATGCCCCAATCCTAAAACCAGAAATCGTAACCAGCGATCAAGGAGTTGAGCTTTGTGTGCGGGACTGCACGGTTCGTTTAGGCTTTAATCCCTTCACCATAGAGGTTGAGCGATCGGGAGAGGCTCATGCCCTCAAGTCGCCCACAGACAGCCATTTTGAGCGAGTTCATCGTTTGCCGCCATTGTCTAAAACGGATGAGGGTTGGTTGTTAAGCCTGAACCTAAGCTCAAACCAAAGCGTTTTTGGTCTAGGTGAAAAGTGGGGCAAGCTGGATAAGCGTGGCCAAATAATACGTTCTTACAACCATGACGCACTCGGTGTAAATGCTGAGGTGTCGTATAAGAACACGCCCTTTTGTTGGACTCATGAAGGCTGGGGGGTCTTTGTTCATACGCCTGCGCCGGTTACCCATGCGGTAGGCTACGCTCCGTGGTCCCAACGCAGCTATGTGTTGTTGGTCGAGGATGACTGCCTAGATGTATTTTTCTTCCTGACTAATGCGAGCTCCGAAAAACACAATGCTGGCGCGGACATTTTGAGTCAATATACAGCGCTTACCGGTCGAGCACCTGTTCCACCGTTGTGGAGCACAGGCGTCATTCTTTCTAAGGCCTACTATAAGACTAGCGAAGAAATTTTAGAGGTGGCGCATGAGGTACGTGAGCGGCACATGCCGTGCGACGTTATTACTTTTGACGGTCGCGCCTGGCAAGACACTCAAACACGATTTGCGTTTGAATGGGATGCAGCACGATACCCAGACCCTAAGGCGGTTATAGATGAACTCAAGGCGCTTAATTTTAAGATTTGTGTTTGGGAATACCCACTAGTTTCTACTCAGCACCCTTGGTTCAAAGAGTTTGCCAGTAAGAGGTGGTTGTTAACCGATCGGCGCACTGGTGATGCTTATGAATACGAATGGGATCAGCAGGCTTTTGGCAGTGTACTAACACCACTTCCCAATTCAGGCATTGTTGATTTTACTCACCCCGACGCCTACATCTTCTGGCGCGATGCGCACAAGCCATTGTTTGAAATGGGTGTTGACATGATTAAGGCCGATTTTGGCGAACAGCTAGAAGACGATAATATGCTGGCGTCCAATGGTGAGTCTGGCAGAGCACTGCACAACGTGTATGCGCATTTATATAATCGTTGCGTCTACGAGGCCGCCGAGCTCTATTCACCGTCTGGGCCATTTCTATTCTCGCGCGCGAGTTGGATCGGGTGCCAGCGTTTTAACAGTCAATGGGGTGGCGACCCCCAGGCTGACTGGGAAGGCATGATTTCAAACATTCGTGGCGGTTTGTCTTGGGGAATGAGTGGCGCGCCCTTTTATGCCACGGATGTTGGCGGCTTTTATAAGGATCGTCGCGACGACACGCTCTACGTTAGATGGGCACAGGTAGGTATTTTCTCCGCCCACTTTAGATTGCACGGCATAGGCGCAAGAGAGCCGTGGTCGTATTCAGAGGCTGCCGATGCAGCTGTGAGTAGGGCATTACGCCTACGTTATCGCCTTCAAGCATATCTCTACAAATCAATGACTCAGGCGAGTAAAACCGGGTTGCCGGTTCAGCGCAGTATGGCTCTCGCACTACCAGCTGAAAAACAGGCATGGGCGTTTGAGAATCAGTTTATGTGCGGTGACGACTTATTGGTGGTTCCGTGCTTTGATCCTGATGGTTGGGTTGAGCTTTATTTGCCTGATGGTCATTGGTATCCGTTTGAGCCTGATGTTGACCACAGTCACGATGTCTTGCTAGGTCAGAAGGTCTATAGACGCCAGCTTGCGCTGGACGAGATCGCCGTTTTTGCACGATCTGGAACCAGAATTGAACTGAGTCCTGACCGAGAGTTTACGGGTGACGAACAGCAACCCGCCGTGGAGAAAACCTGGATTGCGACGTCTAAGAACTAAGTATCTTATTAAGTATCAAAATAGCGATCAAAGTAAGTATCAAAACTGGTTGTTAACTAATAGTTGCCAACAATAGAGCCACAAAAAAAAATTATAAGAATCGCACCAATGTGCGACAGATAAAAAGAGCAGCTATAGCTCAAAAATTTAAAAGAGGGAGATGTATGGAGTCTGATCAAATATTTTTTACGTTGTTATCTTGCGTGTTTTTCATGGGATTAGTGGGGTGGATCTCATATCAAAAAACTAAAGGTAGTGTTGACGACAAAGACGGCTACTTTTTAGCAGGCCGAGGATTAACTGGCATATTTATTGCAGGCTCTATGCTATTGACCAATCTATCGGCAGAGCAGCTGATAGGCCTAAACGGGTCGGCATACGGCTACAACATGAGCGCAATGGCCTGGGAAGTGACAGCCGGATTTGCCACAATTGTTATGGCGATTTTGTTTTTACCTCGATATCTCGCTGGCGCTTTTACGACGTTACCGGGATTTTTAAAAAACCGCTTTGACGACGACGTAAGGCGACTCACCGTTATTCTATTTATGGTCGGCTACGGTTTAGTAACCATACCCTCAATACTCTATTCTGGCTCCGTTGCTGTCTTGAGGCTATTTGATGTTCCGAGTTTACTCAATATTAACTACGAGCCAGCACTGTACCTAACGGTATTGGCAGTGGGCAGTATCGGTTCGATTTATGCCGTTTTTGGTGGTCTAAAAGCAGTGGTTGTGTCGGATACCATTAACGGTATTGGATTGCTGATTATAGGCTTGTTAGTGCCGACTCTCGGATTGATCGTGTTGGGCGACGGCAGCTTTGTTGAAGGTTTGACCATAGTTGCTACGACCGAAACGCATAAACTGAATGCGGTAGGATCAGCAACTGATCCAGTGCCTTTTGGTACCATTTTTACGGGCATGATCTTCGCTAATCTATTTTATTGGGGTACTAACCAATATGTGATTCAACGAACACTAGGGGCGGCGAGTTTAGCCGAAGGTCAGAAGGGGGTTTTACTCTCTGGCTATTTCAAGCTGCTCGTCCCTTTTATGATGATGATTCCTGGGATCATCGCTTTCCATTTATATTCAAACTCAGGTCAAGAATTACTCTCCATCGATTTAGCTTATCCGCAGCTGGTTAAGGACGTGCTTCCACTCTATTTGTCGGGTTTCTTTCTAGCCGTATTGCTTGGCGCGGTCTTTAGCTCGTTCAACTCCCTGCTAAATAGCGCGGCCACCTTGTTCGTGCTCGATGTCTATCAGCCACTAGTAAAGAGCGAGCTTTCCGACGCACAGCTAATTAAAGTGGCAAAGATTGCAAGCGTGGTCATTGCATTGTTTTCTTTTATGGTCGCACCACTATTACAGTACGCACCAGAAGGTCTATGGCAGATCATTAGAATTTTTACGGGCTTTTACAACATTCCAGTCATCGCAGTTGTATTGGTCGGTCTGTTTACGCAAAGAGTGCCTGCCCTCGGTGCCAAGATCGCCATTATCTTCCACGTATTCGCTTACGCGCTACTTAAGTTTGTGCTGGATGTCGAGCTAAACTTCATTCACATTTACGCTGTTTTATTCTTTATCGAAGTAGGAATAATGCTGTTGGTCGGACATTTTCGACCAACCACCACAGACTGGACTTACGACAACGAGGCTAAAGTAAGTCTCGTGCCTTGGCGCTACGCTTACCCTGCTAGCTTTGTGCTGCTGGCAGGCATAGCACTAAGTTACGTGCTGTTCTCGCCTGTTGGGCTGGTTGATGGCCTTAGCGATTCGTTTTGGTATTACGTGGGAGCGATTATTCTTACAACGGTTGTTGCGTGTCGCTTGGCGTTGAAGCGTTACGACAGTCAACGTAACGTTTGATCACCTAAAATTTAATGCGATTTACTCTTCTAGATCTTTGTCTAGATTATATGTCTTATATAAGATACTATAACCGTACAAGATGGCTAATCGAAGCTCGTCTTATTACCCGCTAGAACCAAGCAGAATAGTAAATTCGGCACGATTTAGCGGAGACTTATCAATAGAATTTATGGAGGAGGAGTGATGAAAGCACCCACAAACGCAGTATCTGTAGCACCTAATCAAACTAGGCGCGCCGCACTAAATTGGCGCACAGCTTATAAAACAGTAGTTCTCGTAGCGGGTTTAACAATGAGTGCCGCGCCCGCAATTCAGGCACAAGAAAGTACCGGTTTCCTAGAAGAGATAATTGTTACGGCACAAAAACGCGCGCAAAGTGTGCAAGACGTGCCTTTGGCGGTAACTGTTCTAGACAGTGCTAGAATTGAATCTGCACATGCGAATGGCTTTGAAGACCTACAACAGCTGATTCCGTCAGTGTCGTTTCGTAAGGGTAATACCAATCGGAACTCTTCGGCCGTTGTCCGTGGTATAGGTACTATCTCGTTTTCGATTGCCGCCGAACCTAGTGTCTCAACAGTAGTCGATGGTGTGGTGCTTGGTCGTTCAGGACAAGCCTTTACTGATCTGTATGATCTTGAACGTCTTGAAGTCTTACGCGGTCCTCAAGGAACATTGTTTGGTAAGAACGCTTCTGCTGGTGTCATAAATATGACGACCAAGCGACCTACTGAAGAATTGTCTGGTAGTGTTGATTTGTCCTTTTTCGAAGATAATGAAACTCGTCTTAAAGCCAGCGTGTCGGGTGCTTTGTCAGACAATGTTCGTGCTAGCTTAACGGCGTTTAGTGGCGACTTTGATGGCTACATTACTAACACGTTCAACGGCGAAACTGTTAACGGTTACGACCGAGAAGGTTTTCGTGGCATGTTGGAGTGGGATGTTAACGACAACGTCAATGTGCTCGTGATTGCTGAAGACTACACGGCAAACGACAATTGCTGTGCCGACCTAGAACTGCTTCCGAGTGGTCGTAACCCTGCGTCACCGGCCCAGCCAAACAGTAATGGTATTGTGGGCGGCGTAGCAGACATAGATCTCGATCAGCGGTTTGTTGATCACGATTTAACAACTCGCACAATGGATGATCATCAAGCGATTTCAATTCAAGTTGAAGCTCAGGTTGGCGACTACACGTTAACGTCTATCACTGCGACACGTGAGTGGGACAATACGGAAGTGCGAGAGGGTGACTTTACCTCTAACGCGGGTGACTTTGCTTTGCCTGTAGATTTCTCATCTACATTCTTCCAGTTGCATGATGTTGGTATTCAAACATGGGAGCAATTCTCTCAAGAGTTGCGCATCGCTTCACCAGACGAGGGCGCTTTGACTTGGCAAGCGGGATTGTTCTACTGGAATATCGAGTCAGACCGTAGCTTCCGCCGTGATGCCAGTTGTCAGGTGCACCCTAACAATGCCGCTACGTTAGCCGCCAACCCTGGTCTTACTTGTTTGGCGAACGATATTGTGGCGGCAACGGCTGTTATGGATACCGAGTTCGACAATATTGCCGTATTTGGTCAAGGCGAAGTTGATATTACAGACAATGTGAAAATGATTTTTGGCGCTCGCTATACTGAAGATGAAGTGTCATTTACACATCGTCGTACTAACAATGATGCGTTTGGTCGACGTGGTGTTGGAGTAAGAAGCGCAATGCTCAATACCAACTTTGCTAATGAAACTGATGCTACCAATGCATCCGGTAAGATCGGGTTGCAGTGGGAAGTTAATGACAAAGGCATGATGTACACGTCATACACCGAAGGCTATAAAGGCCCTGCGTTTAACGTGTTTTACAACATGAGCAACAATGACACGGCTCCCATAGCAGAAGAAACGTCTAACGCTTTTGAGATCGGTTATAAGTTTACGGGCGACAACTTGTTTGCCAATGTTGCTATCTTCAAAACTGATATCGAAAACTTTCAAGCCAATAATTTCGATAGTTCAGGTGGCACAACTATTACGCGTTTAACGAATGCCGGTGATGTTTCAACTCAAGGTATTGAAGTTGATTTTACTTGGCAGCCGTCTGAAAACTTAAGTTTTACTGGTGGCTTTGCAAGTATAGATGCTGAAATTGATCGTTTTAATTGCCCAGTAGGAGTGGCTCCAGGTTCATGTACTAGTCGAAGTGGCTTAGATGTACCGTTCTCTCCAGATCTTAAGTATTCAGTTGCAGCAAACTATGTGTTGCCGCTAAATAATATGGATGTGATTTTTAACGGGTCATTTGTACATACCGATGAGCAGGTATCTGATTTACCAAGCAATAGCGGTGCAGAAAATCCTGCCGCGTTATTGCCGGAATACGATATCTTTAATGCGAGTGTCGCATTCTCTTTCTCAGAAGATAAATACCGTGTGACATTGATTGGTAAGAACCTAGGTGACGAGAGTTATGTTACTACTTACAGTGGTGATGGATTCCGTTACCAAATACCAAGAGATGCACAGCGTTACTTTGGAGTGAGTTTGAGAGCTAACTTCTAAATCGCTTTCTAGACTTAGATAGAGTTTCAAGATTAAGAGCTGCTTTTGCAGCTCTTTTTTTGTGCATGTGAATAAAATTCAATGCCATAGCCTCAGATGAGCAAGTGTTAATCATTCGCAATAATCGTAACTCAGTGACGTTCTGTGCACTAAATATTCGTATGATGTGGCGCTTAAAGCACTAAATCCTGAGCTGAGCCTTAAAGCCGCTAACGGTTGCATGGCTTGTTCGATTGAAATCCATATTTAAGTACGCACAAGAGTTAGACATTATGTCCCAAGTAAACGTTGAGTCGCGGCCCGCAACCGCGCCTGCCGCAGTTCAAACTGAACCTGTCTTGCAGGTCAAAAACGTCAGTAAAATTGTACCGACTGGTGATATTCAACTGACCATTTTAGATAACGTCAGCCTGGAAATTAACCAGGGTCAGAGCATCGCTATAATCGGTCCAAGCGGAGCAGGTAAATCAACTTTACTAGGTCTGATGGCGGGCTTGGATACACCGACCTCAGGCTCTATTAGTTTGGGGTCGCATGAGATCACAGCTATGGACGAAGAAGGTCGCGCGCGCGTTCGAGCAGAGTTAGTTGGATTTGTCTTCCAAACGTTTCAATTGCTCAGCAGTTTAACGGCATTAGAGAATGTTGCTTTACCGTTAGAGTTATCGGGTCACAAAGGCGCGGCTGCAAAAGCTAAAGAATATCTTGAGCAGGTTGGTCTAGGTGCTCGCCTGAGCCACTATCCAAAGCAGCTTTCTGGTGGTGAACAACAAAGGGTTGCCATAGCACGCGCTTTTGCTTGCGAGCCCAAGATATTGTTTGCCGATGAACCTACTGGAAATCTCGATCAAACTACGGGCGGTGCCGTTAGTGATTTACTGTTTGACCTTAATGACAAGAACGGCACTACCCTAATCCTTGTTACTCACGAACAACGTCTAGCGGAACGTTGTTCGCGCATCGTAACGATTGATGACGGCCGTATAGTGGATTGAGCCAATGTTGCTAGATATAAAATTACTATGGCGTGATTGGCGTGGTGGACAGTTAGGGCTAATTGTTTGGTCACTGGTATTAGCGGTTGCAGTCGTTACTGCAGTGAGCCTGCTGGCCGATCGTGTTGAACGAGGTTTGAACGAACAAATCAGTGCGTTTCTTGCGGCGGATATGGCGGTAAGAAGTGGCATTGAGATAGCGCCGTTGTACAAAAGCCAAGCGGATGACGCTGGATTACAAACAGCCAATACGGCTACGTTTGTGTCGATGCTGTTCTCTAGCAACCCCGACAGTGAAGCCAACCATCTTGCCGCTATTAAAGCGGTAGAGTCAACCTACCCCTTGCGCGGGGAGCTTGAATTGGTTGATTCATTTGAAGACACAACAATAGAGCTTTCTCAAAGCGGACCTCCCGTTGGAGAGGTTTGGGTTGAGCCACGACTCTTAACCATTTTAGATATTAAAGTCGGCGATACCTTAGAAGTCGGCTATGCGGAATTTACGATCAGCAAACTTATTGCCAATGAGCCAGATCGAGGTGGTGGGTTCTCGTCTGCAGCCGCTCGCGTAATGATGAATTATGCCGACCTGGCTAAGACTGAGTTGATTCGCCCCGGTAGTCGCGTGAACTATCGTCTGCTATTGGCTGGCGATACGGCGGCCGTTGATCAATACAAAACTTGGTTTGCTGAACTTGATTCGGGCGATAGCCAACTGCAATCGCATGTCAGATTACAAACGGCTGAAGAGGAAGAGGAGCAACTAGGTTCGGCGTTACAGCGAGGTCGATCTTTTCTTCTGCTGAGCGGAACCATCGGTGTATTGCTAGCCGGTTTAGCAATGGCTTTGGCGAGTCATCGATACGCCAATAGATTGATTGATCAAGTCGCGCTAATGAAGGCGTGGGGTCAGTCGGCGAGACGCATTCGTCAGAGTCAATTTGTACGCTTGAGTGTGCTTACGCTAATTGCAACAACGCTCGGCCTCTTCTTTGGCTGGTTAGCTCATTGGTTTTTGCTTGAGGTCGCTAAAGAGTTCTTTGGTGCCGACTTGCCCTTACCGAGTATGCGACCGTGGTTAGTTTCCGGGGCTACTGGAATAGTGTGTGTATTAGGCTTTGCGCTTCCCGCGTTATGGCATCTACCGGCCATAGAACCTTTGCGTGTATTGCGGCGTGACTTACCCGATTCGCTAATGAGTCAGGGTATGCGTTTGTCCATCGGAGTGGTCGCACTGTTATTACTTACCTTTTGGTACAGCGGAAGTTTGTTAATCGCTGCGCTGTTTCTTGGGTGTCTGTTTGCATTGTTCGCTGTGAGCGGCCTGTTTGCTCTACAGTTTTTGCGTTTAGTTCAAACTATGGGCAATTGGCGCGGGAGTTATGTGAGGCTTGGGCTAGCTAACCTTTGGCGTCGTCGTGGTCAGACCATGGTCCAGCTCATCGGTTTTTCTACCACTCTATTATTGCTATTAGTCGTAACAGGTCTACGCACAAGCTTGATCTCTGAATGGCAAGCACAGCTGCCAGAAGACACACCGACCCATTTCGTTTTTAATGTGGCGGACCAAGATCTAGAGCAAGTTAAAAGCACTCTTGATGAGAATGGCGTGTTGCACAACACATGGTATCCGATGGTGCGGGGTCGCATCGTTGGCATCAATGGCGAAGCCTTAACGCGTGAGCGCTTGGCGCAAAGCGATGGTCTAGCGCGTGAGATAAATTTTACGCAAACGGCAGAGTTGCCTGTTGAGAATGTACTTACAGCTGGAACGTGGTGGGGCGAGGACTTTGACCCTGCTATCTCGCAGATATCTATGGAGCAAGATGTTGCCCAAGAAATTGGCGTTGGCTTAGGTGACAACTTGCAGATCAGCGTTGGCGGAATCGAATTTAGTGCGCAGTTGACCAGCATCAGAACGGTCAACTGGCAATCTATGACGCCTAACTTCTATCTTATATTCACACCAGGAAGCTTAGATAAATTCTCGCCTAATTGGTTGAGTGGGGTGTTGGATCCAGTCGTTAAAGCGCAAGAGTCTCAGGCACCTAATGACTCTACCACCGTGGTACAGAAAGAAGCGGCTTTTGTTACGTCCATGGTCAAACAGTTTCCGACCGCTGTTGTTTTGCAGCTCGGCGATATCATTGAACGTATTCGCTCGGTGATTGATAAGGTTACTCGCGGATTAGAAATGATTCTACTCTTAGTGTTGGCGTGCGGTGCGCTGGTTTTGTTTGCCGCAATTGCCGTTTCGTTTGACGAACGATTGCGTGAAAACGCAATATTGAGAACACTGGGTAGCTCGCAAAAATTGGTGTTTGGCGCACTGGCTGTTGAGTTTGCAACCTTGGGTCTTATTGCCGGGTTGATCGCCAGCGTGGGCGCTGAAATTGTTTTGTACTTTATGCAAACCAGAGTATTTGAAATGGAGCCAGGATTGCATCCTTCTTTATGGCTGTTGGGTATGGGCAGTGGCGTATTACTCATCGGTGCATTAGGGCTGTTACGTAGCCGCCCGATAATATCGGTGCCGCCATTGCAGTCATTACGACAACTTAACTAGATATGCGCGTGTCGCAATAGTCGAATCGGTTTAACTGGTATAATCAGGGTATGAATACAATCAGTCACAATTCCACATTTGTTCTATCGCTCGCATTATTGTTTATTGCTGTATCAGGCGCTGTAAACGCGCAAGGTATGGTGATCATGGGCGACAGTAGTGCGGCTCAAGATTGCCATAGAGCGGCGGATACAGCGGCTGTCACGCGCATGGTGGGTAATGAAGACATCAAGCAGTGTGATCTTGCTCTTGAGTACGGAGGCTTAAAGGCAAAAGACAGGATAGCGACCTACGTAAACCGGGGGATTTTGTATTCGGCGAACGAAGACTATAGAAAGGCCGAACTGGATTACGAACGCGCCGCCGCGATCCCTGGACACGGCGCTGAGGTATACGCTAACAAAGGTAATTTGTTTTTTGTTAAACGCGATTATCAGAGTGCTCTAAATAATTACAACAAAGCTATCGAGATGGGAATGTCGCGCGTACAGATCGCGTACGCGAATCGTGGCATGGTTTACGAAGCACAAATGCAGTTAGAACTAGCACAGGCTGACTTTCAGAAAGCGTTGGAAATTTCGCCTGAGTGGCTCAAGGCCCAACAGCTTTTGGCTCGCGTAGAACGCAAAATCCAAATGCGCGATGGCGAGCACAATGGCGAGCACAATGACCTATAAGGTGTTGCGTGGATAACGCCAAACTCGCGGTTCAAGAATGGCTGAGTGGTGTTGTTATTGGATACAATTTTTGTCCCTTCGCGGGTGACGCCTTGGGCAAAGGCAAAGTCCGCTTTGAGGTGTGTAGCGAGACCAGCGAAGAACTGATCCTCAGTGACCTCGAATCAGAACTCAATATGCTCGCGGCCTCACCCGATATCGAAACATCTCTATTGATTATTGACAGGGCGCTGAACGACTTTGGTCAATACAATCAGTTTCTCGACCTTGCCGAAGCCTTAGTAGTTGAACTGGGTCATGCGGGTAGATTTCAAATAGCGAGTTTTCATCCGGATTACTGCTTTGCTGATGTTTCGCAATCCGACCCGTCTAATTATACTAATAGGGCGCCCTACCCAGTACTGCATATTCTGCGCGAGAGAAGCGTCGAATGGGCAGTTGAAAACTACACTGATGTAGACCTTATTCCAGAAAAAAACATTGCGCGCTTGCACGCAACAACAGATGCAGAATTGGAACAGATCATACGCCTGAGTAGCCCTAGCAAAGATTCAAAGGAAAATACGTAATGACTGCAGTTCCGTCTAAGCCAGTATTCGGACTGTGGACGCTGGTTGCACTCGTTGTTGGTAATGCCGTCGGTGCTGGTATTTATACAACCTCTGGATTTGCATTGACCGATTTGGGCTCGCGAGAATGGGTGCTGTTAGCCTGGGTCGTAGCTGGCTTAATCGCATTATGCGGCGCGGTGTCTTATAGCATGTTGGTGCGAGGCATTACTGAATCCGGAGGAGAGTATCTGTATCTCTCTCGGTCGATACACCCCATTGCAGGTTACGTTGCGGGTTGGATTTCGTTACTCGCTGGATTTCCTGGAGCCATTGCATTTGCCGCTACGGCGTTTGAATCTTATACGGTTGCGTCTATCCCTTTTCTAGAACAACTTCCTAACGATGTGCTCGCTGTAATTGTGACTCTACTGGCAGGGCTAGTGCACATAGTGCGTGTTCGTTCAGGAGCACGCGCACACGAGTGGATTGTTGGCTTTATGCTGCTGGTGTTAGTGGTGTTAATTGCGTGGTCTGGCTGGCAATTGGTCAGTGTTCCGCGTTTGGCTGATACAACAACGTTAACTACTTTTAGTCTGTTCGCATTCGCCAATAGTTTGGTGTGGATATCACTCAGTTATTCGGGATTTAACGCAGCGGCCTACGTGGCTGGCGAAGTTGACGATGCCAAACGAATTGTCCCATTGGGGATGATTTACGGTACGTTTGCAACGCTCTTACTGTGTGTGCTGGTCAATGCCATTATGCTTTATGCAGCACCCGCCAGCGAGCTGGTCGGCAGGCCCGACATCGCTTTAGTCGCTGCGCGCTCTTTGTCGGGAGACATTGGCGTTTGGGTAATTCAACTGGTTATTGCTGTATCGCTACTCACGTCGATCACCGCTATGGTACTCGCGGGCCCGCGGGTCTATGCAAAAATGGCGGAAGACGGCGCACTCCCTCGTTTGTTTAAAGCTAAGGAAGGCGAGCCGCCTCGCGCATCGATTATGTTACAGGTGGCAACCGCTTTGGTGCTCATTCTTATTGCGGATTTACGCGATCTTTTGTCTTACTTAGGCTTAACTTTATCGCTGTGTTTGGCGTTAGCGGTGACGAGCTTGTTTGTTAGGCATTTTCGATTAGGTGAACGTCCTGTCTCAAAACTATATCCAATCGCTCCCATTACCTTTGTAGTCTGCACGGTTGGGTTCGCAGGGCTCTCGGCGATGCATGCACCGCTGCAGTTTGTCGCCGCGATTCCTACTATCTTGGCGGGCGTAGTTGCTTACTACTTGACTCGGCGTCAGCCGAATTAGTTTGAATCTAGACAGAGCGCTTAGTTGTTTTCTTCACATCAATTGTCTTCAAGGCTGTCCAGCCTACTCGTTATCTTGCTCTTGAATGAGGGTTAACAGGTGTGCTGTAGCGCGCGCGTCGTCTAGGGCTCTGTGATGATTCTTAAGGTCTATATCAAAATGCTCCACGAGCTTGCCTAGGCTGTATGACTTCAAACCCGGGAACGCCTTACGTGCGTTACGCACTGTACATAGCTTAGGCATGCTAAACGACCGATCAATTGCCAGATACGCGGCCTTGATAAAGCCATAATCAAAGCCAACATTGTGCGCCACAAATACACAGCCCTCTAATTGCTTTTTAAGTTGATCGGCGATTTCAGCAAATATAGGTGCATCTTCGACCATAGCATTGCTAATACCGGTTAGGTGTGTGATGTGGCGAGGGATCGAGCGGTTTGGTTTGACTAAGGTCGACCATTCGTCGATAACCTTTTTGTCTTTTAATTTAACTACAGCGACTTCGGTTATAGCATTGCCGTTTTGTCGTCCGCCGGTCGTTTCGATATCGACCACTGCGTAGACTTGGTTGGGGTCGGTGGTCCAATGAACGGGTCGAATTAGTACAGTGAATCCAGCGCGCTGCAGGCGGTTTATGCTGACCAATTGGTTGGGTCGAATCACATCGCCTGGCGCCTTTACTTCTTCAAATCGCAGCCCGTTCTCGTCTAACACTAAGATGTCTGGATAACCATCTTTGGTGTTTTTGTAATCTCTTGCCATGCGCATCATTACTTTCGCAAGAGCGTCAGCAGGCGCATGTTTGAGAACGAGCAACATCGTCGAAAGCACTGTTTCAGACCACCGAAACAGACCGGTGGGATAACCGTGTTTACTCACAGCCATTCGCGTAAAATATTTTCTGGACCTTAGTGGTTCATCCAATATCTTAAGCTGGTCATTTATAGCCTTTTCAAAGCGGGTGTAAAAGTCACTCCGTTGGAGCACTAAAGGTAGGCGGTCAAACTCGTTTGCTTGCGCTCCGTCTTGTTCAAACAACAGATCCCAAAAGAGTAAAGCAAAGAAAGCACGCCACACCTTATTTTCTACGAACTCGGCATGTGCGCCAATGCGTTGATAGTAAGCGATAACGCCTTGTTCGGATGAGTTGAGGTAGAGCTCGTCAACGCCAATAGACTCGGCGGCATTTCTCAGCATGTCGGTATAAATGCTGGTGCGCTTGCCGGTAAACTTACGAGCATAAAAATCCGCAATAAATATTTCGCTAGCAGCGCTCATGCCTTGTTCTTGAGCGCGCTCTTGAAGCAACTCTAACTCCAGCTTTACCTGCTCCGTATCGCCCATTTGGTACTGCAAGCGCAAACGCTTCTCTAAAACATCGGCCTGTTCGCTCAGTTGCCAAACATCAATAGCGGCCTGCGGTTGCTCGGCTAACAATTGTTCACCTAATTTTAAAACCAGGCGGTCGCGGCTTGCAGAGCTGAACTTGCGAACTGATTGAAAACTAGGCATTGAGTCGCCTTTTAAGAACTTCAATAGCTCTTTGTAGCGAACGCTTCCTTGGCTAATATCTCGTAGGTGCGTATGGCACTCAAATTCATGACGCGCTTCGTCTAAAGATATAAATCGTGCGACTTGTTGTGCATCCTTAGCCTTGTTTTTGGTCGAAAGCACACCGAGATCTCGCATACTAAAACGCTGAAAGCGATTACGTAAATCACCGAAAAACAGAAACAATAAATAATCGACGACGTCTTGTTGTGAACGTTCTACATACTGATCTAAAACGTCGAGCTCTGGCTCAATATTGTTATTCTCGCTGCGCCACGTTAAACACATGCCGACCAAGGAGGCTTTAGACGTGCTCGCCGGAGCGCGAGCACCTACGCCATCAAGAATACTAAGGAGCTCTGGCTTGGTTAGCGAATTGAATAAGGAATCATCCGAATTCATAAAGCTGAGGTCGTTGGCTAAGCCAACGTTTTTTAGAGTTTCTAAACACTCATATGGCTGAGTGATTTCGGCGTACATTAGGCTAGAACGCTTTAAAAATCGTGGTTTGCGAGACCACAAGCGAACGAGTAGGCATTGTTCATCCCGATTAAGCGCCCGAAACGATCTTATATAGCTTAGTGCCTCACTCGGTAGCAAATGTAGGCAGTGGGCTTCTAAATAGTCAAAAACCTCAAGGCCGTGGTCTAAGTAGTAATGTGTGGGTAATGTAATAGCAGACATGGGTAAATACACAGCGCTGTAAAAATAAACAGTATACGTTTAAACCCCGAATTTGGGAATTTTAAGTGTTGCAGGCAAAGGTAAATGTAATGAACAATATGTTTTCTATTGCTGAAGGTCAGTGATGTAGGCCAAGGATGGCTTTGAAATTAAGTATTCAGTCAGTCAGCTTTTCTTAAGGGGTGGCAAGCATAGTCCATCACATTTCATCCAACACCATTCATCCAAAACCATTTCACGAGACGACCTAAACCTAACTACGTCTGAGAGGGATTTCATGCGAGCCACACTTATCATTTTCTGGGCACTAATCATGAGTTCCAACGCTTTACCGCTCCGGGCAGAGTATTTTGTGCCAGCTAAGGCGCTTGCAAATCAAGCTGAGTATGAAGGCGAGCCTTGCCAAGAAGGTAGCCCATATTACTCCGCTCGTAATATTGGTAAGTGGGCTTACTCCGACCGCCACCAATTGGACTTTATGGAACTCGTCAGCGATGTCCCACCTATCCTAAAAGATCTTTATGGTGAGTGTGTCGAACAGTTGGGTGATATTGAATCACTGATTGGACTATTGAACGTATCGGTTTACGTCAATGTAGCGTCCTTAAAGGCAATTAAAGAATTAGTGATCCAAAAAATCGTTGAAGGTGTATGCAGCGAAATTGATGAGTTCGCCTTAGAGGTCTATGCCGAAATAGCAGATGCTCTCCCACTCGGAGAGTATGCCTATAACTTAGACGAACTGTTTGAGATTAAAGTTGAGGTTGGAAAATGAACGTTTACCTCCCTGCACTACGTATTCGAGTTTGTTGTGGATTAAAGGTGCTGCTGCTATTGGTGATTATGGTAACGCCGACTCAACAAGCTCTTGCTCAGTGCGATGCGTGTGGTACGGCGTCAGTCGCGGCCGCAGCGGTTACGGTTACGGCGGCAATTGTACAGCTTGAATCCGTGCTCTACTACGAGCTCTATAATATAGGCAATGCAATAGCGTCATTGATTACGTCTAATGCTACTTTGCTTCAAAGCTTAAAAGTATCAAATGAGAAAGGCTTTGATTTGTTGGTAACTGAGGGCCATGTCCGCTTAGCAAAAATGGGTAGTTTAGAAGTGAAACGAGATATCAATATTGCTTTTGGTGCTATCTCCTCCGACCATTGCTACGAAGTTGAAACTACCATGGGTGCTTCTGGATCTAATACCAATGAGTACCAGCAGGCCTTGTTTTCGGCAAAGTCATTTGGCGTAGAGATTAAAGCCAATACAAAATCACCTGCGTTACGTCGTCGAATCATGGAGGAGTATTTTCCTGACGGTGTGGATTTTGGACGCTATTTTTCGTCTAATCAAAGCTTGAACGAAATGGATATGCTGCACGTACCAACGTTGACGCATGTGTTGAGCCAGAGTGTCGTGTTGCCGGTTGCGCCGGTCAAGGGGCTATCCAAGGAGAATGATCGCACCCGATATTATCGCGAACTGAAACGTGAGCGCGACACTCATGGTGCGATTGTGGAAGACGTGCTTGCACGTGCAATTTTGACCAATGCGCCGGTTGTAAATGCCGGTGAGTACGTACACAAAACGTTAGAAAACGCGGGAATCGATCCGAGTAACTTCGTTCAAGAAGAATTCACAAGCGAAACGGGATTGGTGAAAGCAATAGGCCATTCGTCATTCGGTAACGTCTCTGCCGTGCGAAACTCAGCGTTGAGTGGCGAAGAACTTATGCGAGTACTGATAAGCGAAGTTGGTAAGACCAACTTTGTGTTGTCAAAGCAGTATGAGGCGCTCAAAGATATCCGCATGCTACAGAGATTGAGCTTTGGCAAACAGGTTGAAAGTTTTTACGAAACGCGGTTAGAAAAGGCTTTCCAGCAGCTTAACTAATTACATCAATCCAGTGTGTTCATTCGCGTGCAAGAAATCAAAAAATAGCGAAATGACTAATCAGGTGAACAGGGGAATTGCATGGAAGCAATGTTGGCAGAACTATTCGGTGTGGGCTGGGTAAACCTGCTCAGTAATGGCGTAGACGATAATAGCTTTGGTTCAGTCCTTGGGCTGTTGTTTGGCTTGTTTAATGCGGCCGTTGCTCTCGTTACCGTAGGCGTTTTGTTTATGGTTGCAGTGACCGCCATTGCTGATACAGCACAGTCTGGCCAAGTAATGGGCCGCAATAGCTCGCTTTGGGTGCCTGTACGTGCGGTACTCGCGGCCACTCTTTTAGTGCCTGTGGTTAAGGGTTTCTCTCTCCTGCAGGTCCTTATTCTTTCGTTGGTAGTCAACTTTAGTGTGACGCTAGCCAATACCATGGCAAGCGAAGCGGTCAGTTCGATCGTGCAAAATGGTATAGGGTTTAGTGATCCCGTTGCCGCACAGGTGCACGGTGTTGCAGAGCAAGTGTTGTTTAGTAGCGTGTGCCAGAACTATTACAATACGATCGAATACGACCCTGGGCAAGGTGCGGGTGGCCAGATTGTAGAAGCACAGTCAGTAGAAATAGCGAATGGTCTACGCAGAGTCCGTTGGTCATTTAACGGTGATGCATATTCGGGGCAAGGCGAAGCCGCCTGCGGTGCCTATTTTGTAACCTGTCCAGACCAAGACGCCGACACACTCACTATGTGCGATGAACAACTGGCGTCGTTAAAACAATTGAAATTGGAGCTAGACCCAATAGCGTTGAGCATAATTGCTAGTCAGTCAGCGAGCAGTATAGAGGTCGCTCGCGCTTCGCTGCGTTATCAAGAGCGGCAAAGCCAAGTGCTTAAGAAGCGTATGGCGAAAGTGGCGTTCGACCAGCAACACACGGCTGCGCGTAACGAGTTGATTGAGGCAATAGATTCCAAGGGTTTCGCTTTCTTGGGACAGTGGTACATGACGCTCGCGGCGCTTAATCATAAAAATCAAAGCTATGCGAAAGCGACGTTGGATAGCTTGCCAATTGATCAAAGTAAGGCAATACAACACCGTATAGGGGTGTTCGCTTATTTGGAGCGAACACAGTCTATGTTGAGGGTAAAGTCTGAAGCGCTCTCATTGACCGCGGGTCGTCTCAGCGAAGACGCTAAACGACAACGAGAGATTGGGGGTGTATTGGGAGGCGAAGGCACTTTGGGTAATTATCTGGCAAGTCATTCAGAGCTTAACTTGGTCGGAGAAGGAACAGACGCATCAACGCTATTCAACTTTGATACAGACCCTCTAACGGGTTTGCAGCAGCTTGGTAGCACTATGGTAACGCTGACTACCGCGTTCTGGAGTGAGTCGCGCATGCAAGGGGCAAAGCTAAAACGCTCTGATCAGGATGAGCAAGTCACCCAGATGATTATGCGTGCATCCAACACGTTGAACTTCAAAAAAGATCCGCAACAGAGTTACGAAGGCCAATTAGAAACGTTCGCCAGCTACATTATGATTATTTTGTTTCTCGCCGGTCTAACACTCATGTATTACTTGCCCGCTGTGCCTTTTATCCTCTGGACCATGGGTGTTGTTGGGTATTTAGTGTTGGTGTTGGAGTCTTTAATAGCCGCCCCGTTATGGGCTGCCTCGCACGCACTGCCTAAGGGGCAAGGGCTTAGCTCTGACGCTTCTCGGCATGGGTACATTTTGTTGTTGAACCTTGCTATTCGTCCGCCCTTGATGGTGCTTGGTTTGCTGGCCGGTGGTGCACTAATGGCATTGGCCGCCAAGTTCGCCGTCGCAACGTTTGATATTTACAGTGCATCACTGCTTGAGAGTAGGGTGGAGATCTCTTCGTTGCTCACGTTTGTTACATTGTTTGTCGTCGAAGTGATTATAGTGATTGGGCTCGTGCACAAATCACTTGCGCTTATTTATGAGGCTAGCGACAAAGCCGTTGAGTGGGTGACGGGTGCATCACGTACAGGGTCAGATGCAGGTGATGCACAGAGAGCGTCGGGTTCAGCCTCTGGAGCGCAACGATCAGGCGAAGCCGCATTGGGGAGAGCGAGTTACTCTGCACGAGCTGGCGGAGCAGTTGGTGCCGCAGGCGGTACAGACCCTGCAGCTAACCAGACTCTTCGATAGCGTTGTAAGGCCAACTATTGCCGAATTAGGCCGCATGACGTGGCGAGAGAAAAGCCATCAAGTCGTCATAGCCGCCAATGTGTTGTTCTTCAAAAAAGATTTGCGGAACAGTAGTGCGACCACTTCGCGCAACCATTTCTTGGCGTTTCTCAAGATCGAACTCCACGTCGATTTCAGTGAACTCAATGTCACGATTTTTAAGCACTTTCTTAGCCGCGCGGCAATAAGGGCAATAGTCTTTAGTGTAGATAGTATTCTTCATGTTCAGGTCCTAGTTTTCGTTGGTAATACATTGCTCATACAGTGAGGAGTGCTGTTTATAAGCTTAGAATTGTCTCGTTGTCGCTGAGAGTCATCAGGCTTTCTGTCATACTAGTGATCTACCTAAGTTTGTACTATGTTCGGAGCACCTACCTCTATGACCGATCGTCTATTTCGTACCCCTTTAAAAACACTGACCGTATTGCTAGGTTTATTCGCGCTAGCGGCGTGCTCGTCTATCTCAGTAAAACTGCCCAGCATTGGCGCGGATAAGCCTGTTGAAATTGCCGAAGACTTTTTTGAGGTCTATCGAGAGCGTCAAGATTTTGAGGCGTTAATGGGGTTTTACGCTGAGGAAGCGTAATTAGAAGATCTAATTTACGGACACTTTGCAGAAGATAAAGCGTCTATCAGAGCGTTCTTAAATTGGAACGATAACAAGTTTGAGCTTCCTAACGGCCCGCCAGCATTAGAAGTTACATCATTGACTGCGCAAAGCTCAAGAGTGGTTGCGCAAGGTTACTTCAAACCATTTAGTTATGACGGAAAGTCTTTTGGCCCGTGGCGCTTTGTGATTATTTTGGAGTTTAATGACGATGGAAAAATCGTACGCGAAATTGATTGGATTAACTACACGCCGCGCGAAAACTTTTTAGGTGGTAAAGACATAAATACGTTGGGTCGGGTTAAGTAAGGCACTCCGTTTTCAGGTCAAACAAAAAGCAATAAAAAAGGCTAGCCCATTGCTAGCCTTTTAAATGGATAAAGAAGTATGCGGCATTACACTAAGAAAGCAGCATGTGATTAAGGTAGATTGCCGCATCTCGCATATCGAAGAAAAACGAAAATAGAACAACAAACGTAATCCATCCAGCCCATACCGAGTAAGCACTTAGCGGGCCAAGAAAAGCATGTTCTTTAACTAGCTTATATAGCCCAGGCGACCAAAACACGATATGCACTAGAGCAACTAATCCTGAAAGCGGCAGTAAGTCGAACACCGAGAAGGCGATTTTGCTGAATAGTATTCCTGCTACAAATCCGCCGATTAACCAACGTGCTGGAATGTGGTTTTTTAGAAATAAAATGCCGGCTAGAAAGCTCATTGCCATTATGCCAATCCAAACTTGTACCCACTGGGGTGTAGCTTGCCAGCCTTGTTCGTCAAACACTTGCAAGGCGCCGTGACCGGGAGTGTAAAGCTCGCCCTCCTGTGCGACGCTAACACCGCATAGGCTTAATAAAACAGTTAGACATAACAGCTTGATAGCAAAGGTCATAAATAATCCTCAATAGTGGATTGCAACTTGATGTCTAATCACTTTAGCATGAACGACAAACACAAAAAAAGCCGCAGACCCTAAGGTGCACGGCTTTAGTTGACGCTGTAAGCATTCCAATACACTAGGCTGCAAATCCAGCGTAATGGGCCTGTGTCAGAATGATCTAGCTTTGAGCGTCAGCCTGATCGATAACTAGATCAGATTTAGGAAACTCATTAAATGGGAACGGTCGTTCGTCGGTATTGAACGTCACGTATCGTAATATATCTTGTATGTATTTAGCGAGCATGTCACCAAATTTCAATAAGTTGTGGTTTGGCTTTCCCGAAAATATAGTGAAAGCACACTGCGCAACGACCACTGCCGCTATAACGAGCTGTGTGACGTAAAATACTATCCAAAATAGAACAACAAACAATACACGCATCCAGGCGTTCTTATTCTCATAATTTTGACTCATGGTAAATCCTCTAAAATAGTCTGTTTTAACTTAACTTATGAGGTCTTTTCTTTGATTTCCAAGAGCAATACCAGCAAGGAATTGTGAGGTATAATTTAATTATCATATAATTAAGAATTCCATTGCGACTTTGACGCTTAAAATTACTCAGATATGAAAATCACTCAAATTAGACTTTACTCCGTTGCACCCCGCTGGTTGTTTCTGGCTATTGATACTGACGAAGGTATTACTGGCTGGGGAGAGCCTGTTATTGAAGGCAGGGCTGATTCTGTTGAAGCGGCCGTTAAAGAGCTGTCGTCTTATATTATTGGTCGTGACCCGAGTCGAATCAACGATATTTGGCAGACCCTTTATCGTGGTGGATTTTATCGAGGTGGGCCCATATTGATGTCGGCGATTGCCGGTATCGATCAAGCTTTGTGGGACATCAAGGGCAAAGTAATGGGGCAGCCCGTTTATGAGCTATTAGGTGGTTTAGTGCGCGACAAGATGAAAACCTATTCGTGGGTGGGTGGTGATGACCCGTCCGAAGAAGTGGAACAGATGCAGCGCCTAATGGAATCCGGATGGGATACGTTTAAGCTTAATGGCTGTGGTCGTCTAAAGATTGTTGATGGTTATAAGGCCGTTGATCAGGTGGTAGCTCGGATTGACCGCATTCGCGGCGAGTTAGGCGACAGCGTCGATTTTGGTTTAGATTTTCATGGTCGCGTCAGTGTGCCTATGGCTAAGGTTTTGTTGCGAGAGCTAGAGCCCTATAGGCCGTTGTTTGTCGAAGAGCCTGTGCTTGCAGAGCAAGCTGAGCAATATGCCACTTTAAGCCAGTCGACCAGTATAGTGTTGGCCGCGGGCGAGCGAATGTTCAGTCGTTTTGAGTTTAAGCGAGTTTTTGAAGCTGGCGGATTGGGAATCGTACAGCCTGATCTTTCGCATGCAGGTGGCATTACCGAATGTCTGAAAATTGCGGGTATGGCCGAGGCGTACGATGTTGCCTTAGCACCACACTGTCCGTTAGGTCCAGTTGCGCTTGCTGCCTGTCTAGCCGTTGATTTTGTGTCGCACAACGCTGTTCTACAGGAGCAGTCGATGGGGATTCATTACAACAAAGGCGCCGAACTGTTAGATTATGTTGTGAATAAAGATGACTTCGCTATCGAGAACGGCTATATCAAACCATTGCCCAAACCTGGCTTAGGCGTTGAGATTGACGAAGAGTATTTAACTGAAATGGCCAGAAAAGGCAGCGATTGGAAAAATCCTTTATGGCGACATGAAGACGGAAGTATCGCCGAGTGGTGAAGGCGGCTATCCAAGTCACCAGCAATCCAAGTCAATACAAGTTATTACCCCCAGTTTATGAAGACATAATGTAATGCCTTGCCTGCTAGAATTGCATTTTTTAGTGTGACCCGCTATTGCAGCTCTATTTGTACTAGAATCCTGATTTTATCCAATATCTTTACTTGTACCGAATCCTAACTATGTTGAGAGCTCTTCTTTTATCACTATCCGTGCTTGCTGGGCTGGTGCTTGCTTCACTTTGGCCCAATAGCCTTGTAGCTGAAACCTCGGCGAATCGCTTCAGCGAGTACTACGACCAGATCTATCAGGTTCGCGTGTTCAGTCCAGAGGCAGGCAGCAAATCGTCGATCGGTTCAGGTTTTCAGGTTACGGCCGATGGTCTCATCGCAACCAACTACCACGTCGTCTCTGACTTTGTACAAAGACCCGAAAAACATCAAGTTGAATACCGTTCCCACACTGGTGAAACGGGTTCGTTGGAGTTGTTGGACTTTGATGTCGTGAATGATCTTGCGCTACTGCGTATTGATCAGCCAGCAGACCGGTTTTTCAGCTTGTCTGGTGATACACGCCAAGAACCCTCTAGCGCACAAAGTAAAGGTGGATTGGTCTACGCTTTAGGCAATCCTAGAGATTACGGCGTGACTTTAGTCCAGGGTTTTAATAATGGTTTGGTCGCCCACAGCTATAACGATCAACTGTTATTCTCCGGCAGCTTAAACCCTGGGATGAGCGGTGGGCCAACGCTCAACGCTAACGCCGAAGTTGTGGGTGTTAATGTAGCAACGGCAGGCAGTCAATTGAGCTTTTTGATTCCGGCCGACAAGCTTATAAACTTAATCAGCGTGGGTCGAGCGCTCGAACAATCTGATTATCAAGACGAAATTGCGACTCAGATTAAGCAATGGCAAAGACCTCGGCTCCAATCTCTCATTGATGAACCATGGCCTACAGAAACGTTTGCTGATCGAGAGCTTTTTGGAGAAATCAGAAAGGACTTTCAATGCTGGGGTGATACGAATAGCGATAACGTGAATCGGTCGGTTGCTTGGACAAATAGAAATTGCCAAACTGCCAACCAGGTTTTTCTTTCTGGCCGCCTTAATATAGGTCAATTGTTGTTTTCGTTTAGCGAGCAAGAAAGTATCAAGCTCAATAGATTTCAGTTTGCACAAACCTTGAGTCCAGATATGGGCGCAGACAATCAGTCAAACTTTGAAAATTCCACCAGTTTTAAATGTAAGACTGGATTTTTAGACACGCAGCAAAAAGGCCAATATCGCCGCATTAATAGCTGTATTAGAGCGCATAAGAAACTTCATGGTCTATTCGACAGTCTCTTGTTGGTGGAAGTGAACGAAGGCTTAACCAGCTTTCTGGCACACCTCTCCATAGCTGGTGCTGAGCCAGACCAGATTAAGGCGTTGAATACTAAGTTTACGGAGCGTGTGCAATGAACATCGCAATCGTAATTGCTCACAAAGGCGGTCGTCGTATAGAGCGCTTGACGGTGGGTGAAAGTCCTTTACGGATCGGTCGGGGCTGGGGCAGCGATATCCTGTTGGACGATAAGTTTGTGAATGAAAATCATATTGAGTTATCGGTAGATGATGGTGAGCTATACGTTCGTGATCTTTCAACCAGAAATGGAACGCTCTTAGATGGAAAACGGATTGATTCTTCACCGCAAAAAGTGCGCTTTGGTCAAGTGCTTGGCATAGGCGATTCTCAAGTACAGATCCAAAACGTGCAGGCCTCTGTGGCGCCCGCTAGCTTCCGCTCAGCATGGTTTCTCTTGATGGAGCGGTTTGGTTCGACCAAATCCATATTGTCATTGACCGCTGTAGCTCTTTTCCTCCAAGCCCTTGTTGCATGGATGGGAAGTTCACAGGAGTATGGCTTGGGTGATGCGCTGGTTGGCGTAGGCACGCTTTTGGTTGCTATTACTATTGCAGCCTTAACATTAGGCTTAGTCAGTAAACTGCTGCGAAACGAGGCGAGCCTGAAATCACATTGGCTCGTCATCGTTATTGCGTTAATCGCCAACGTCTTGATCGATTTTCTATTGCAAATAGTACGTTTCAATTTGCAGATGCCTGTATTGAGCGACTCCATTGCTATGCTAGCAATGGGTGCTATAGCCTCTTTGTTTATAGTTGGCTTTTTAAGTTATGCCACTTACTTAAGTCCGTCAAAACGTTGGCTTTGGTCTGTATCTGTTGTGGGCCTATTCGTTATTTTTAGTTACTCAGAAGACTGGTTGAAGGAGGACCATCAGCGCTGGACTAGTTACAGTTCTTCTGAGGGCTTAACTCTGCCGCCCGCGCTTCTTTTTCGCTCTACGACCAGTGTTACTGACTACTTTGATGCAAGCGATGAGTTGTTCGGTTTCACGCCAGGTGAACTGGCCGATAGTGATAATTAGACAGTAGCCTAACGTTATAACTAGGTCCGTGACTAGGCTCTCAATGAGCCTTCACAGAATAAAATTAATGAAATCTCGCCCAAATAAACCGCCCAAGCACATTAAAGCACCAGGCCGTATTGCGCTAATCAAAGAAGCAAGAACGCTGGTTGATATTGGCAGCGTGGCTGTGTCTTTTGCTCAACGTGGGCTATTAGGAAAAGCGGCGAGCCAGCGTGGCAAAAACTCTCCACCGATCATTATGTTTCCCGGTTTCGCATCTGACGATCGATATCTTTGGCCACTGCGACGTTATTTAATGAGTCTAGGCTATCAAGCCGAAGGTTGGGGGCTTGGAACAAACTTGGCAGGCGCAAACCTTCCCCATACGCTCGATGACCTTCATCCCCGTTGGGATATTGAGCATACTAGCAAGGAGTTGCGCGAGGACTATCGCGGCGAAGGCGGTGTTCCGTATCTTTGTGACAAAGCAATAGAGCGAGTACAACAACGTATTGCTGAGTTAGACAGCCCGGTGATATTGCTAGGCTGGAGCTTGGAGGGGTATGTTGCCCGAGAAGTTGCACGTGAGCTAGACAAGGATGTTAAACAAGTCATTACGTTTGGTTCGCCAGTGATTGGTGGCCCTAAGTATACGTCAGCGGCCCCCATTTTTAAGGCGCGCGGATTTAACCTCGACTGGATTGAGAGCGAAATCGAACGCCGCAATACTAAGCCCATCCAGCAGCCGATAACGGCAATTTATAGTAAGTCAGACGGAATAGTCGGATGGCCAGCATCGATAGACCATAACAGCCCCAATGTTGAACACATCGAAGTGGATGCAGCGCATTTAGGGATGGGCTTTAACCGTACGGTATGGAAGTTAGTACTCGAAGCGCTAGACAAGCACGCTGACTAGCTAATGTTTCGCGCTTGAGGCCGAACCCTCGGCCGCCTAGTTAAGTCACAGAGGCGAATAGCCTTATACGCATGAGCACAGGTAAGCGCCGGCGCGAATGAGATTCGTCGGAGATCCTTTTGAGGATGGCAATTTGTGCATTAACAAGCCCACCTTCAACTGATAGACTTGCGCGGCTAAAGTTCTGAGTAATTTCCACTATATCGTCCAATGAGCGCCGTCGCAGAAATCAAACAACTTGTTCGACTAGCCTTGCCTGTTTCTATCGGGCAGTTGGCGCTTGTTGGTATGACGGCGACTGACGTACTCATTGCTGGTTGGGCGGGCACAGAAGAGCTTGCAGGCATGAATCTAGGTGTAAACACCTGGAATATGATCGCCATGTTCTTTATGGGGATAGGTTTAGCAACGCAACCACTGGTGGCACGCCATTTTGGCGCAAAGAGATCAGCGCGTGTTAAGCACCAATTGCATCAAAGTATTTGGCTTTGTCTGGCTCTTGGTGTGTTGTGCAGTTTGAGTGCTTTGCTTGCCGTAGTGGGCTTAGGCTATATACAGTTTGAGCCTGAGCTGATGAGTATCGCGCAAAGCTATTTGCTGGTAATTAGCCTCTGTGGCATACCATTTATACTGTTGCCCGCGCTGCGTGGCACGCTAGAGGGCGTTAGCCTTACTCAGCCCGTGATGCTCGTCAATTTCGGTGCATTCCTGATCAATATCCCACTGGATTATGTGTTGGTTAACGGCCTGTACGGTTTCCCAGAATTAGGTGGCGTTGGTTGCGCATGGGCGACGGTTGCCGTGGTTTACATGATGGTGTTTGCCAATCTGTATTTCCTCAAGAAACACCCTAAAGTTGCCGAGCAGAATCTTTTGAGCGACTTTGAGCCCATTGATAAAGCGACAGTTCTAAAAACCTTCAAGCTTGGATTTCCAATTGGCTTGTCGATCATTATTGAGCTCAGCATGTTTGCGGGGGCAGGGATCATGATTGCCAAGTTAGGCTCAATCGAAACCGCAGCGCACGCGGTTGCCATTACCATCGCTTCCGCAAGTTTTATGTTTTATATGGGGTTAGGCCAAGGCGTGACTATTCGAGCGTCGCAAATGCTCGGAGCCGATGATCCTGACGCGGCACGCTTCTCTATAAAAGTGGGTACCATATTAAACGTATCGCTTGCTGCTTTTATCGCACTTATGTTTGTGCTTTTCGCTGAACCATTGATTCGCATGGCGAGCAGTGATGAGTCGGTGATTGAGCTAGCCATAGTACTACTTCTATTTGGCGCCGCGTTTCAGATTGCTGACTCGTTACAAGTTGCCATTATCTATGCGCTACGCGCGTATAACGACACGGCGTCACCACCGAAGTATCAGGTGCTGTCATTTTGGGTATTTGGAGTGCCACTCGGAGTAGGGCTGGCTTTCTTCGATTGGTGGCCTGGGCTAGAAGGCGCAAAAGGAATGTGGACTGCAATGACCGCGTCCTTGTATCTAGTGTCTCTCCTGCTGTGGTACCGGCTGTGGCAAATGATATCTAACTATCAACATGAGCCAGAAAGTACATAGTTAGCGGTCAAAATCACTTCGCAGTAGCGCTTTAATACGTTCCTTGAGGACGATATTCACGCAGCCCGTCTTTACCTGAGAGTCTCTCGGACACAAAAAAGGAGCGGTGTTAGCCGCCCCTCTTTTGACACTTTTTTGCAACAAAGTTACAAAAGAGTGTGGCTAAAGCGTTTAGGCTTTAGCTTTTACTGCGGCAACCCACTCGTTGATTTTATCTTCAACATTGCTCAAAGGCAGTGGACCGTACTTTAATATTTCGTCATGGAAAGCACGGATATCAAACGCATCGCCAAGCTCTGCTTTGGCGTTTTCACGCAATTCTAAAATCTTCAACATACCGATTTTATAAGCGGTTGCTTGCGATGGCATTACGATATGACGTTCCACCATTTTTACACCGTCAGAGACAGCGTTAGGCGTATTGTCGGTGTAGTACTTAATGCCGTCTTCACGCGTCCACTTCTTAGTGTGGATGCCGGTGTCGACTACTAAGCGGCAGGCTCTCCAGAGTTCCATCGCTAAACGACCAAAGTCTGAATAAGGGTCTGAGTACATACCGATTTCTTTTGGTAAGAATTCAGAGTACAAGCCCCAGCCTTCGATATAAGCTGTATAGCCGCCAAACTTACGGAACTTAGGAATGTCCTTAAGCTCTTGCTGAATAGCAAGCTGCATGTGGTGACCGGGAATACCTTCGTGGTATGCCAAAGCTTCCATCTGGTACGTTGGCATGGCGCGCATGTCATACAAGTTAGCGTAGTACAAACCTGGACGAGTACCGTCTTCAGAAGGACGTTGGTAGAAGGCTTTACCGGCTGATTTTTCTCTAAACGCTTCAACAGCCTTAACATTTAGGTCCGCTTTAGGCTTAGTTAAAAACAATTCGTCTAAACGACCTTTCATCGTATCGATAAGAGCGGTTGCTTCAGCTAGATAACGATCTTTGCCTTCTTGGTCGTTGGCAGAGTAAAACTCATCTGAGTCGCGCATGTGCTGCATAAATGCGCTTAAGTCGCTTTCAAAGCCAACAGTCTCTTTAATCTGACGCATTTCGTCATGAATACGCGCAACTTCGTCCAAACCAATTTGATGAATTTCTTCAGCGGTTAAGTCCGTTGTTGTTGTGCGCTTAAGAGCGACATCAAAGTATTCTGCGCCGTTTTTCCATTTCCAAACGCCGTCATCGGTAGTCGCTACCGCTTCAAGGTTGGCTAACTTCGCAATTAATGCTTCATAGGCCGGTTTAACAGAGTCATTCATGGCTGCTGTAGCGTCGGCCAACAATTGATCATGTGTCGCTTGGTCAATTTGCGCTTCTTCGCCGTCGTCACCAGCCGCTGCTAGACCGGCTATTTTTGCTTTAAAGTCACTGAAGATTGCACTGTCTTCGCAGTCGTCAAATGGCGCGCCAGTAATAATGTTTTGGCTGTCGCGAATAACGTGAGGAAAAACAAATTTCGGTGGAATGATACCAATGGCGGTACGCGCATCGATATTCTTAATCAGTTGGTCAAAGTAAGGCTTTAAACCATTCAATCGAGAAACATAGGCTTGCGCATCGGAAAGCGAGTTAACTCGGTGTTGATTGATGAGCATCGACGGAACAAAAGAATGCGTTCCGAACATTTGATTTACTGGGTAGTTGTATAAGCGCCAGCGATGATCTTCGATCTGCTCTTCAAGACCTTGTTTAGCGAGTTGGAAGCTTAGTTTTGTAGGTTCGTCTAGGGCATCAAAATCGAACTCCAAAAGAGAGGCAAGTTCTTGTTTGTTGATCGCTAATGTCTCTTCAGCGAACTCAGGACTAATGTCGTCCCATTCGCCCATGCGCTCAGAACGACCTAAGAAAGTGAGTGAACTTGGACTACGAGCAATAGAGTCTTCAAAGGTTTTCTCAAAGAAGGCATTAACTCGTTCTGATTCTGACATGGATTCGTCGGCAACCGACTCAGCAATTTCGACGTCAGTCGTTTGCGCTGTGCTATCTGTGTCTGCTGGAGGAGTGGTGTCTGAGCATGCGGCCAAGACTAGCGAAAGGCTAAGAAGAGCTGCAGTAGATACGCCAGCTCTTGAGGTTTTTTGTGGCAGTGCGCTCAAAGAACGCCACGCCGAGGTAAGGTGGTTCATGTGATGCCTCGTTGTTATTTTAAAGGGACTCGTCGAGGCGGCTACACATGGGCGACACTCACTTTCGACAAGGGTTACACTAGTTTAACAATTTGTGGGCAAATAAAACGTGACCTAAATTCTATGCAATGTTTCTTTTTAGGTTATTTAGTTGCGTCACGCTTGGCCAATTACCAACCAAGCATGACTTTAACTAAATGCTCGCTGAGCGAACGGCCAATCCGTAAAGAGGATTAAGACAGGCGAGCCTAAATCATAGATATGATGATGCCTTCTTTTGGCGACGCTTTGCCATTCAATACGTCAGCATAAACAGAGTCTAATCCTGCCAGACCGACCACCTTATTAATCTCTAACCACTGCTTGGACTTCGCCGATGCACTCACTACGAATTGAGTAGACTTTTCATCGAATTGACGACCGCCCCAGTCCTTTATGCGTTTTACTATGTGCCCAGGGGCGAAAAACTGTTCACTGCGTTCAGCAATAAAGTCAGGCCCCATGTTGGCATCGTCCCAATGAGTGATGCCGACGTTACTGCAAAATTTCATATTGTCGCCAAGGTGTTTGTGTAAACGCCCAAGCACTTCTCCATTGGCAGACATATCAACAATAACTGTTGGCTTTGTAGCGTCAATTGTCTCAATGTCTTTGTAGTCAACAACACTTTCGTAAAGTGAAATACTCTTTACAAAGTCGATATTACGACTCGATGTTAGACCAATAAGAGTCGGGGATTTATCATTCTCGGCGATAGCATAAGCTGTTCCAATGCTGGTTTTACTTGAAGCACTAATAATGACGACTTGTTCCGCACCAAACCAATCTCGGTCTTGAAACATATCGTCAATACAAAAAGCCGTTAGGTATAGAGGCGATAGCAACATACGCTCATTGTCAAAACTAGGGTTGTAACCAGCTTCGTTGGTGACTCGGCGGTAAACGTTATACGCAGGCGGGAGACTTGAGCGATGATCTGTCGCGTCGATTAGGCTAGTCGCAGAGACTCTTGTCGGCTTGATCGTTAAGCTTGTTGCTGGTGGGAAGTATCCAAAAATTTTCTCGCCTATTGCTATCTCTTCAGATTTTGACTCAACTACCTCAGCAAAACCCCACACGGGGATAACACCCCATTCAGCATTATCACTGTTCTGTGGCGGGAAGAACTCCCAGTAACGAATGCGATCACCGACTACTGCGTAGGTGATGTTGTTAGCGGTAAACGAATAGTTCTGGACAGCGCAGCGCACTTCGCCGTCTTCTAATGGTTTGTCCGTATAGTCAACGATTTGAGTTTTAGAGAAGTCGCGTTTATGCGTTTGAAATTGTTGTGCCATTCTTGAAGCCCTTTTTTAGTTTGTTCTTAGCGTGATTAGCTTATTGTACAGCTTTGCGTGTCATAACTTCGCGCATAAGCTTTGGCATATTTTCAGCAGCTGCCGGCACGGCGGCCCTTAAGCGCCCAAGTACAGCCATTTCTTCTTCCGTTGTTGATTCGTCAGGAATAGTAAGTCCGGTAAAACCGTCGAGTCGATTGCTGATTAACCATTCTCGCAACCCCGCTTCTTGTGACCACTTAAATTGATTTTGCATTTGACCTGCATTTGACAACAACCAATCAACATCGTCGTTCGGCAGAGGAACAACCGTGCATAGATCATTCTTCTTGTCTTGGTCATCGTAATTAGCTTCAACGTGCGCGATAAACGACGCACTGAAGACGGGTTGGATCGTTCTTACTGTTTGAACAGTAATTAGCTTGCCATCAAATACCGGCTTGATGTCTTGTACTGGTACCGCACGAGCCGAACAATCAATGTAGAGTGCATCTGCTTTTGCATCAACACTGCCTTGTTCGAGCTCGATGCTGGTTGGGTTTATGTGTTTAACACGCCCAAGGCGAACAACATTGGTTACTTTTCGAAGCTCGGTAATCTCATCTTGGCTCACCGTCGCACCGTGATACATTTTTGGCCGTGTATCGGGGTAGATACGTAATAGACAGCCAGCATCTTCAAGACGATCAAACAGGTCATCCATTGAATCCGCTTGTCCTATTGCTTCGGCTTGAAGGGCTTGGGCGCCCATGGTGCTCATAAAAAACTCGCGTGCAGGTTGCGCGTTTTCACGATTCATTAACCACCCATCACGAGGCATGATCCATTTGATTCTATCGGCAGGAATCTGATTCTCAAGCATCCACAAAACCGCGTCTATGCCTGTTTTACCGCCCCCTACCACCACATATTCGTTACGAGGCTCTTTTAATTGCGGCAGCTCATTTAACGGAATTACATCAATACTAGGGTCATTGCTATAGCTGCGCGTATGCGTTGCCGGTACTGATGTTTTAAAGTGTGTTCCATCAACAATCTTCTTATTAACGCTCACTTGGTATTCTTGACCAGACAACATCGCCGAAAACTTACCGTCACCTGCGTATTGGCACATAGGGAAGTATTGCACTCGGCCCGATGGTAGAAAGCGGTGCTGCATTACTTGATTAAAGTAGCTCATCACTTCACCGCCTGTCGCGAGCTCCATTAGGCCCTTGTTCAGGCCAACCTCGTCTTTACGTCCACTGCTGAGCTCCGCTGAGCCAACGCCATAAAAAGCAGAAGGCTGGTGTAATGTCACAAAGGGGTATGCGTCATTCCAATGACCACCGGGCTTATGGTGGTTATCCACAATTAAAATGTTAGCGTCGGATTCGCTTAATAGTACGTCGGCAAACGCCATGCCTACTGCGCCGCAGCCGATAATAAGGTAGTCCGTTTCTAATTGAATTGTGCTCATGGTGACTCTCAATGTTTAAAAGTTGATGTGTGGTTGTCTTTGTTTGTAGCAGCTTGTGGTGGTCAGCAGCGGCAATCGAATCAAAGCCTGTCTACGGGTTTATTTATTGCTGGAATATAACGGTGTTATATATTAGAATAACGGTGTTATATTTGTCAAATCAAATTTCGAAATTAGTTATAAAATAAATGACCGACGCTACGTAAAAGCCAAAGGTGATACAAATGATCGAGCGTAATAGCAAATCAGAACTGGCCCAGAACAATATTCTAAAGGCGGCCTCAGACTTGTTTTTGAGTGGTGGTGTTAAGGCGATATCGGCTCGCGCGATTGCACAGAAAGCCGGCGTTTCAACGATGGGCATCTATAGCCACTTCAACGGTAAGCAAGGTATTTTAGATGCCCTATATATTGAAGGATTTGAATTGGTGTCGCAGGCAATGAATGTCGATGCGGGTCTAACACCGTTGGCAAGCCTGATGCAGGCCACTGACCAATACCTAAGCCTGGGCGAAAATTATGAAGCGCATTATCGTTTAATTTTCGGTGAGGCAGACAGCGGCTATGAGCCATCGGCCGAGGCCAAGGCGATTAGGCTTGAATCGTTTGGTAAGTTGGTGGCGGTTACATCAACCTTATTGCCCGCATCTGGGGCAGAGACAGAAGGGAGCAGTGATGAACGTGGACGCCAGTTTGCGCTGGAAATATGGGCATTGCTCCACGGTTTTGTGAGCCTTAAACATCACACTCTCGGTGCAATTTCAAACGATGATTCGCCAGCAAAGCCCTACCATTGGAATTGGAAAGACTCTGCGAGAGCCGCTATACGTCGACTCGCTGCGAGTTACCGTATCGACTAGTTATTACATCAACTGCTTGCGACTTTAAAACTAGCTAACTAGCCAAATAACACCGGATATTACACCCCAGACTAGAAGCCCCAACAGGACAAACAGTGTAGTGTTTACCGTGTACTTAAGCGTCTTATAGGCGACGAGGTTTGTTTCTTTGAGATTTTTAGAACGCTCTAGAGCTGGAACCAGTCCTGCGAAAATGCGATTAAATAGCCCACGTTTATCAGCATCAGTATTGGGTACGATAAATGCCTTCATTAGAATTTTGTAAGGCCAATTCAGAATACTGCCCAACCATGACATTGGACGCTCTATGTCGCACATCAAGATTAAACGCGGCTTGTGCGCATCATTATGCGCAAAATGTAGGAACGTTACGTCAAATAATAATGGCTCGCCGTCGCGCCATGAATAAGGCGTGTCGTCTATGCTGATGTAGCATTTGTCATCGTTAGGGGTATCTAGACCAAGGTGGTACCGCAGGCTGCACGCTACCGGATCTAAATGACGCGTGAGTTGACCACCTGGGGGTAACACCGAAAACATAGCGCCGTTGACTGAAGGGATTTTGCTTAACAATTCGATTGTTTTTGGGCAAGTGCTTTTAGCTGATTCGTGAGTGTAGCCGTACCAGTTAAGGTAAAACTTGGTCCACCCATACTTATAAAAGGTACGAAATCCTACGTCATAATAAGAGGCCGACTTAGGATCGCCAATCGAATCAAAGCCACCTTCGGCCATTAACTCTAATGCTTCCTCACGAATCATTTCCCAGTTGTCTTGAAGTTCCTGTAGCTCAGGAAACTCGGTCATATCCATGATCGCAGGCTTCGCCTTAGATTTGGTAAAGAGATATAACAGGCAATTGAAGGGAGTGAATATTGGCCAACCCTTGCGTAAATATTCTCCAAAGCTGGCATAACGGGCCTGACCTCGGTAGGCATAGACATAAGTCAGAGAGGCCACGCAGAAGATCGCGATGAAAAGCATGATGAGAGAAGTCATTTTATTCGACAAGTAGGCTGTGCATTTGACGCGAAATATAGCTTAAACTGGTCCAGTTCCGAAGTAATTGACGGCTAAAACTGTCAGATTCTTATTGATCACCTTTTTATCAACACATTTTGAGACTTATTATGTCGCAGAAAAAATTGAATTTTTCCGAGTTAGACAGCACTCAGATGTTGCAAAACTCTAGCGCGTTTTACCATCACATGAAGACGCGTCGAACTGTGCGCAATTTTTCAGATCGCGCTGTAGACCCAAAAATCTTGCGTAATGCTATTCGTACAGCAGGTACCGCACCGAGTGGCGCTAATAAGCAGCCCTGGCATTTCGTTTTGATATCCGATCAAAAGGTAAAGCATGAAATACGCGTAGCGGCAGAGAAAGAAGAACATGAGTTTTATACAAGCCGCGCGCCGAAGGCATGGCTTGATGATCTAGAGGTTTTTGACACGGATCAGCACAAACCTTTTCTGGAAACAGCCCCGCATTTAGTCGCTATATTTCTTGAGCGTAATACAGTTGATGCTGAGGGAATCAAGCACAAAAACTACTACATGCCCGAGTCCGTGGGTATTGCGACTGGGTTCTTGTTGGCCGCGTTGCATAACGCAGGTTTAGTGACGCTTACGCATACTCCGAGCCCAATGAAATTTTTGAATCAAATATTAGAAAGGCCAACTAACGAAAAGCCTTACATGCTGATCGTTGTTGGTTATCCAGCTGATGGGGCAACGGTACCGGATATTAGCCGTAAAGAGTACGACGAGATAGCAACTGAATTCTAGAGGTTGTTGTCTACGGTCTATTTTTTATTAAGGCCAGTGTTAGTACTAAAGTGTAATTGAAGCTTAGGTGCCAACCCTCTACATTACTCCTAAGCGCACAAGAGCTTTGAAGAGATAGCAAGGACGTTGTTGTCTTTATTGTTCAAAGCGTGGTTTTGTGAACACTGCAGCGCCAAGGATGGCGCTAAGCAAAGGACTAAAGGATTAGACCTTAAAGTGTTATGGGTTAGGCAGCAAGGGCTTAAACAAAGCTAGGTCGGGGAGAGCGCCAAGGATGGTGTTAGGTAAGCAAAGAGTGTTAAAGGATTAACTTTCACTTATCTACCCCGATTGTTTTGATCATTAAAGTACTAATGCTCCTAACGTTATTTAGGTACTGCTATTTACGACAATAAAAAGGATTTTTATGTTTATTACGATGATCGGTAAATCATTCTATTCGCAAGATAAGTCTCCGGTGGAGGATATTATCTATTCATTACGTTTTGAAATTGATCATGCATCCGTTGAGTCGGGCACCTATGTCTACGGACCTGAAAATAGTTCAGCGCGCCGACTTGGCAGCAGCGAAGTCGGTTTGACTGCTCTGTATGACCTGCGCGTTCGCATAAAGACACGCAGTGGAGACTACAAAGCTGTTTGTGTCGATGTCAATTCGGCGATGCAAAAACTACGAAGTACGCCTAACGTCGACGGGTTACTGCTTACGGGAGAGAAGGGCAGTAGCGCGATAGTGGTTAAGGTTAATTCAAAATCTGTTGAGATCAACTATCACGTTTATAGAGACTACACAGGCCCACAAAACCAGTTTTACTTTAAAACAAAGGTCTTTGCTTTGTGTGAGTACGCGTTTGCTTAAGGTCTCTGTTTTCCAAACTTTCTAATATTTAAAATTTTTAGAAGAGGACATTAAAGGAAGAGTAAACCAAATTACGCGGTCAAGGATGATTGCGATACATCAAGGAGGATTAGCGCAATGGTGGCTAGAAGATATGTTGGGGCCTTAATTCGATTAGCACAATCAGGAGAGGGGCGGGACGCGACTCCTCAAGAACTGGCGCAATACGGGGTTATTGCAGAGCAAATCACAGAGCTTCCCAGCGTTGGTACCTATAACTTAAACGACGACGCTCATCGCTTAATGCTTATTTCATTTGATGGAACGAGCGGAGATCGTGAAGGCCGAGGCGACACACATACTAACCCTGACATTCTAGAACAACTTGTTCAAGAAAATGAAAGGGTCAGTGCAATGTACGTTCATGGTGTAGGGACGCGTGCCGCTACGCCAATTCACGGCCTTTTCGAAATGGCAACTGGTTCTGGAACAGAGCAGCGTGCCGAAATGGCTTATCGAGAGTTTGTGACCGAGGTACAGCAATGGCACGACCAAGACCCTAATATAGAGCCCCATGTTGTTACCACCGGTTTTAGTAGAGGTGTTGGTTCGCAGCGGCATTTTGCTAATTTGGTCGAGGATCATGGAGTGGCGAATAAAGAATGTACGGGGTTTCTAATAGAGCCGGGACAGGTAAAGCAGGACCTCATGCTAATGTACGACGGCGTGGTGACGGGGCAAGAGCGAGTGCTTGATCTACCGATTCCACAGAGTGTTGTCTCTAGTGTTCACCTGGTGGCTGCCCACGAAAAGCGTGCCTTATTTGATTCGGCAAGCATCGTTGATCCACTGTACCCAGATCAAGTCGGTCGGCTTGAGGTTGAAGTGCCTGGCCATCACGTAGACTCTGGAGGTGACTACGATTACGGAGGTTTGTCGGCTCGCACCCTAGAACTTGGTGTGTTGGCTTTGCAAAAAAATCATGTCCCGATAGTTGATTTGCCTGAGCAGTATCAATCCCAAGATGGTCGAGTTGACTTAACGGCAAATAATTCAATTTTGCCTTTCAACTGGGAAAGTTCGAAACGAGAAGTGGATCACTACAGCGATGAAACGCTCGGCCCCAAACTAAATGATCACGACGCTCTGGAGCAAGGATGTTCATTAAACCTCAACTAGGCGCAAATTTCGCGCAGACAGCACAACCAAGATTATTCGATTCTCTCGCTATTAGGCGCGTTGCCAGTATTCTAATTCTCCTCAGTGTTACCCCCACTTGTCTTGCCTTTGACATAAATAGTTATGTCCCTAGTGGTGAGCTCGTGGGGTCTTTTTTGGGGCCGAATGGGTGGCGCGGACACATTACCCAGAATGATAAAGGAATCAAAGTTATTTTGTGGGAAGCGCCAGACGGGCTGGTAGTGATAGGCAAATTGATTGACAAGCGCGGTCGCGACCTAAATAGGCTAGCTCAGGTTAAGCACGACACGAATGCCATCGTAATTTCGGTTCTTTCTAAAATGAGCGTGTCTAGTGACCTTATCGATGTGGGTGACGATCAGGCTCACAATATTGAGGCCGTAGCGTATGAGGAATTGCTAAAGCTAGACGAAAAGAATTATACAAGCATCGCACCTTCTCATCTTAATAATGCCTTAAATGATGGTGGAGATATAAAAGAAATGTATGCGTTTTATGACTACCAATGTCCATACTGCGCATCCGCTTTAAGACATATTTCTTCTTCAGGCCTCGCCGCAAAGGTGCACTGGTTGCCTGTTGCAATTTTGGGTAATGGTAGCGCGAACTACGGGGCAGGCGTATTGGATGGCAGCTTGGACATACAGCATATGGGGGGCGCCAGCAGAGTAGGCTACCCCAAGCCAAAAAAGCAAAGCATGGATGCTGTAGCGCACAATACCGCGTTACTTAAAGCAATACAGGGACGAGCGTCCACGCCGTTATTTTTATATCGTACGCCAAGCGGAAAAGTCCTCTCTTTGGCAGGCTTTAGCGAAGCGGCGCCGAGTGCACTTAACGACATGCTTAACACTGATTAGCTGTGGCGCGACCCAATACTGGCACGCACTACAGCAAACGCGGTTTAGACAGCGCCGATTTTGCTGACGGACGCACTCTACTCAGAGATACTCGCACCAGAAGTGAGCAACTAAGTTCACTCTTTTCCAGCGGCCCCATAGCGAGCGGAGTGTTGGCCGTAACGAGTTTGGCTCTTTTATGGTTACCCATAGTCTGGGAGCTGCTTTTTGTGATTCAGCTACTATATAGCGTATGGGTGTTCCGGCGTTTAGTCGGGCCTAGTAGTCTTCCGAATGTTTTACCCAGGACAGCCAAGCATAAAGTAGACCCACACAACCCATTGCCGGGCGGAGCTCAACTCGGGCCACCCAGTGGGGATATGTATTTAGGGGTTGAGCGGCAAACAAAAAAGCAAGTTTGGTTCAAGTTTAACGATTGGCTCCGTCACGGGCTAATAACCGGTACCACTGGGTCGGGTAAAACTGAGTTGCTCATTGCTATCGCCTATAACTTTTTGTGTGCTGGTGGATCGGGATTAATGTTTGCAGACCCAAAAGGAGATCCTAAGGCTGCACTTAAGCTTGCTTGGATAGCAAAGCGGTTTGGTCGTGAAGACGACCTGCTTATCTGTAATTACATCTCACCAGAGAATCTCGACGTCGGTACTCTAGATTACCAAGCGACTAATACCAGTAACCCAACACAAACTGGCAACGCAAAAGAGGTAGCGAATATGCTCACTTCGTTGTTGCCAAAAAACGAGGGTGGCAACAATGCTGTTTTCGCTGACAACGCGATCACTCTGGCACAAGTGCTCAGCCGATGCTTGGTTGACCTTCGTGATAAAGATGAGCTGACGCTTAGTTGGGGGGTGTTTCGAGACCATCTGAACTTACCTGCTTGCATAGAACTTGCGCGCCACACATCTTTAGACATCGAAGCACGCAGAGAGCTGGAACTTTTTGTTTATGGAATTGCTGGCGTGTCACGCACTAAAGGAGCGCATGATCAGGTGCAAACTGCTTATGATCAGTTCGGGTATTTTGCCAGTTATTGCCAACGAGGCTTGGCTACTCTTACGGGTTCGTTCGGCTATATCTATGATTGCAAATATGGCGATTTCTCTTATGACGACGTGGTGAATCGACAACGAATTCTCTTATCTGTATTACCGAGTTTGCAAAGCACACAAGATGAGATGAGTTTGCTTGGACGAATCGATCTATTTGGAAAAAAACAAGCGCTTGCCGAGGGTTTAGCTAAGAGGCTAGAAGGCAGTGGCAATCAAGTGCAGCAGAATCAATCTGAGGTTGACGGCGTGCCATCGCTGAACATCATGGATGAGTATAAGTACATCTCAGTGCCGGGGATGAGCGTTGCTGCAACGCAGGGCAGGAGCCTTGGTTGGGCATCGTTGGTCGGTGTTCAATCTTACGCTGGCTTATGTGTTGATGGCGAAGCCGAAGCTGATGAATGGTTAGAGAACACGTCGACGAAGCTAATTGGGTCTGCCCAAGGAGACTCGACCTTTGACAAAATTAATTCGATAGTGGGTCAGGAATTCGTCGCTCGTTCAGAAGGCCGAACTCAAACAGGTGCTTGGTTCGCGGGAACGGCGGACAAGATGAGCTTGAGTTACGAGAAGCAAGATATTTTGGATATCCGCGATATACGCGCTCAAATCGAAGGCGAATTTACGTTGATCGTACGAGACCGAGAAATTCGAATGCATACACTGTACGTCGACACGACAAGTAAAGAACAGTCGCATCAGAGTTTATTGATGAACAGTTTTATTGATCTGCCACCACCCAACCCACTAACAGTCGAGGCCGCGGTACTCTATTCGAAACTATTTGATGGAACCTTGCTCGAGGGCTTATCAGCATCTACCGATGCAAAGCATCTGCAGTTTGTATCTCGAAGACTCAAAGCCGCGAAGGGTCAAGCCGGTACCATTTATGCACTATTGTCGCGACCTGGCCAGTAACAGATAAGGTGCCGCTCAATTACGGTGAGTTGTGAGTTGCAGGTGCCGAAAGTCTTAGACTATGGTAAAAAGGAGTTTGAAAAATTAAGGAGAACTTCATGACTCGTAAAACACCCATTCTATTCGCAGCATTTTTATCGGCGTTAATTTGCCTTTTTGTGGGCACATCGACCGCTCATGCCGCCGCTTCCCCTGCCGTAGATAAAGATTATAAAGAGTATCTGGGAGAGCTTTTCACGCACTTTCATTTAAATCCCGAGTTGAGTCTTATAGAGAACAAGACGGCCGAACGGATGGCAAAAGAGCTCAGCGCCGCTGGTTTTGAGGTTACTGAGGGCGTTGGTGGTACCGGTTTAGTCGCCATTATGAAGAATGGCGAAGGCCCATTGATCAGTGTGCGAGCTGATATGGATGGTCTGCCAGTAGAAGAAAAGTCTGGTTTGTCATACGCAAGCCGAGCTAAGCAAATTAGCCCGATCACTGGCCAAGAGGTTTTTGTAATGCACGCGTGTGGTCACGATGTGCATATCACTAGTTTGGTAGGCACAGCACGCCAGATGCAAGCACGTAAGGATGAATGGTCAGGCACCCTTATGCTTATTGTTCAACCAGCAGAAGAGCGTGTAATTGGCGCTCGAGCGATGATGGACGATAACTTGTACGAGCGCTTTGGTACGCCAGATATTGGCCTAGCTTTTCATGTTTCTTCCGGACTTGAAGCGGGTACAGTTAACGTGGTTGATGATAGTCCTTTTGCTGGAGCTGATACAGTCGACATCGTGATCCATGGTGTTGGTGCTCATGGTGCTAGCCCACACGCGGGCAAAGATCCTATCGTTTTAGGGTCACAGATCGTGATGGCTTTGCAGACACTAGTTGCACGCGAATTGTCTCCACGTCAACCTGGGGTAGTTACGGTTGGATCATTCCATTCCGGAACTAAGCACAATATTATTTCTGATCGAGCTGTTCTGCAATTAACTGTACGAAATACCAACCAAGATACACGCAAGCTTCTTTTAGATGGAATCGAGCGCATCGCGGTTAATATGGGTCGTGTAGCGGGTCTTCCAGAAGATAAGCTACCAGAGGTTACAGTATCGAATGAAAGCGTGCCTCCAACGGTTAATGATGCAGAATTGGCCCAAGATTTACGTCAGGTGTGGGTTGATACCCTTGGCGCAGATCGCGTAACCAGTCAACAAGCCTCAGGAATGGGCGCAGAAGACTACCCATTCTTTACGACTGATCCGTACATTCGAAGTGTTTACTTTTCAGTAGGTGGAACATCAGCTGAAGATTTCGAAGCAGCTAAAAATGGCGGTAAGCCCGTAGCGAGCCACCATAGTCCGTTGTTCAAAATTGAGCCTAAGCCTGCCGTAACGGCTGGTGTTGATGCGACAGTGGCTGCGTTACTACATTTAATGCCAAGTTCATAAGCTTGTCAGGTGAGTAGCGTTGCTACAGGCTTTTCGTAGTGGATAGCCTGCATGACATTGAGGTGTTGATCGAATCTGGTCAAGGCCTCATCGTTTTAGAAACCGAGCAGGAAGCACGGTTTATTGAAGGGTTTCGGCGCATCGCAACGCGTTCTTCAAGAGCCTATTTTCAGTGGACGGTCACACAAGGCCTCGAGCGCTTGAGTGAGGGCTATTCGGCTCTACCGTTGCTCAAAGATATGAATCAACTATTTGGTCAGATTCTGTCTACACAGCATAAGGGTGTGTATATTCTGACCGACTTTCATCATTACCTAGAAGACCCTACTGTTATTCGGCATCTTAAGGACATAGGTATTAAGGCACCGCACCAGGCGCTAATTCTTTTGTCTCGAAAGATCAGCTTGCCTGAAGATTTAAAATCACGTGGAACGCGTTTTAGTATGCCATTGCCTGCAGCTGATGAGCTACGGCGAATGGTGAATGGTTATTACCGTTAATCGTAACCTCAGATTCGATCAATGGTAGCCCTGAATAGTCAGAGTGAAGAGCGTTAAGTTCGACGTCAGCGTTAAGTTCAATAGTGTCGGCACCATTACCGCTAACACAACCAGGTACGCCAGCATTGTCATCCGCGTTTGCCGATACAATTGCGTCAATAAGCTTACAGCCAACATTGTCTACAGTGATGGTCGCTGCATCCACCGGCGCAACGAGCAGCGCGTTACTGACGGCTAGAGCCAATGCGCTCAGTTTTAAAGTGTTGCTGGCGTGCTTTTTAGTCATGTTTAATTCAAGTCAAGGGACTAATACTATTGTGTAATTGTTAGAGTGATAACAGTGTTGTTGATGGGGCTAATCAAATCTCTGCCAATCTATCTACCCGCTTACGCGAAATCTTCTTTAAGCTTAAATTTTAGAACTTTACCAGCTGGATTACGAGGCAGTTCATCAACAATATGTAGGCGCAGAGGTAATTTATACCGTGCCAATTGTGTTTCTGCAAATGCCCTTAATTCCTCTAATTCTAGCGTTTTGCCTTTATGCAAGGCGGCGACGGCTGTTACGGCTTCGCCCCATTTTTCGTCAGGCATGCCAATAACGGCTACTTCCGCAATCGCCTCGTGCTTGAATAAAACACTCTCGACTTCAGCAGGGTAAACGTTTTCCCCGCCTGAAATAACCATATCCTTCAATCGGTCACATATAAATACAAAGCCTTCATCATCTTTATACCCAACGTCACCAGAGTGAAACCAGCCCTCTCTATCAATCGCTTCGGCGGTTGCTTCTGGACGGTTCCAATAACCCTTCATAATGTTTGGGCCTTTTATGCAGATTTCGCCGCGTACTTCTGCGCCTACTTCCGCATTGTCGTTATCGACAATTCGGACTTCGGTATACATCGGCGCTTGCCCAGCAGAACCAAGTTTGCTCAAGGCAAATTCAGGCGTTAGAAATGTTGCAAAAGGCGCTGTTTCTGTCAGGCCATAACCTTGGCAAAAGTCTACGCCACGTTCTGCGTAAAGCGTGAGCAATGATTCTGGCGGAGGCGCCGCACCACAGATAAAGGTTTTCACGCTATCAAAACTAGTCGCTTCAAAATCAGGGTGTTGTGCCATAAAGTTAAACATCGCAGGCGCGCCAAACATTAGAGCGACCTTGTGCTGCTCAATAAAGCCAAGTACTTGACCAGGATCAAACGCGCGTATCAATAGCAGGGTCCCGCCCAAGGTGATGGTATGCAGCGTAAGTACGTTTAGCCCTCCAATATGAAACAAAGGTGCAACCGTGAGCACAACATCGTCGCGGCTTTGCCCAAAGGCGAAGTGCGCGTTTATGTTGTTCCACATCAAGTTACCATGCGTCAACATGGCCCCCTTTGGCAGACCAGTGGTGCCAGAAGTGTACATAATGACCGCGACATCATGCTGGGTCATTGTGACTTCTTGCGCTAACGGTTCGCGCTTTGCCCGTTCGTTAACTAAAGAGTGCCAACCGTCAAAAGTCGATTCGGCGCTATAAAAGTGATGACAGCAAAATTGCTCGCGGACCGGATCAACCACACTTAGTGATGCGTCATCGACGACCAAGCTATGAATGCCAGCATCATTGATAATAAAGATGAGCTCTTGCGCCGTAAGCCTGAAATTGAGTGGTACAAATATCGCACCGATGGCGTTTGCTGCGTACATGGTTTCGAGAAACGCCGGCTGATTAAAGCCTAGAAAGCCAACACGGTCACCCATACAGATACCATGCTCTTTAAACAAGTTTGCTTGTTTGCGAACGCGGTCTGCAAGTTCGTTATAGGTGATTTGTTGATCTTCAAAAATCACTGCAGTACGGTCGGGATTAGTAGCAGCACGGCGCAGTAAAGTAGTGGCGACATTGGTCTGTATAGATGGGTAGTGCATGATTGATGTTCTCCTTTTCGACAGAGTCTAGCACCAAATTTATAATATGTTGAATACGGCTCGAGCGAGTTCCAATCTAAAAAAAATGGGCGAGAAAGGGGTTCTTGAGGTAATCTCGTACTTCATATGATTTGTTTGGATACATAAAACAACAAAAACTACCGTTCTGTGCGCACTTCAAAGTACCAATATATATGGACAGGCCTGCTGGCATTGATCTTGCTGGGAGGACTGTTGTGGGTGATAAAGGAGGATAGCGGTGCTACCCAATTGCCTGCTTCTACCTATGTTCAGTCTCGTATCAGCTATTTTTCAGAATTACTTGAAAGCGATGCGATTGTTAGTGTGAGTGCAGTAAGGCAGCTATCTAGACATTTAGGACATTTGCGAGATGGCGCTAGTGGTATTGAGTTTGATGGCCAAAATGTCACTGTTGAGGCATTGCATGATCCGACTTTGCGAGCTAGGCTTTCTGATGTTGAGATAGCTCTTGAAAGCCAGAACTCTGAGAAAATTAAGGCCGCGTTCAATCGTTTTTCTCAAGAGATCGTCAAGACTTATGCCAACTCAATAGACCAATTAGAGCAAAAACGCTTTCTGTTAAAAGTGGCCATACTAGGTGCCTTACTGGCACTTTTATTGTGGAGTTGTTGGCGGCAAATGCGTGCGGAGCGGATTGCACGGCGCGCATGGAATAAATCGCAAAGTTTGCTTAGCGCAATTATAGATGGTGCGCTTATTCTCGATAATGAAGGTTCGGTTGTTGCTCAAAATGCTCAAATAACCCACAGCAGTTTGTTGCCTGGTATTTGCATCGGAAGTCATTTCCTTAACTTTCTTTCTCCGATGCTAGATGAAGCCGTACTGCATGGTTTTAGGGAAGACCTATATTCATTGTTGGAGGAAGGCGGCGGTAATGATCCTGAGTCTAGGCAGCGTTCTATTGTTCTTGAGTTGAACGCTGCTTCTAACAAAAGGCCACACAATTTTTAAAGCTAAAGTTGAGTAAGTGCTATTGGTTGAGTGAGCCTTCGGACACCGACCTTGGACATATCTTGCTGGTCGTTAATAATGTGGACGAGCAGGTAGAAACGCAACAAACACTTGAAGTAGCCATGCGTTTACAGAAAAGCAGGCCAAGCCAAGTAGTTAAAGTAGTTTATTCAGTTCCGAGCGAAGTGCGCCGATTTCTAGCTCGCTCGAAAATGGCAGAGCACGATATTGAGCATATTCTCAGAGGGCACGAAGGCGAGGCTACTTCACGCAATGATTCACTAATAACTATTGGCCGATTGAGTAAATCAGCACTTGATGATGCAAAAAATATTGGCTTAGATTTGTTCGTTGAAGCATGGTCAGATTTCGTCGAAATACACAGTCAATTCAAAGCTAAGCGAGTTCTTAGTGAGCGCGCTCTCACTCGAATGCAAGCAAAACTGACGGACATCCATCAGCTTCGTAAGTATTTACAAGCAATGCTGCCAATGATGAGCGCAGCCAATACATACCGAGAGCAGTATGGACATGAGACAGACATCAAGGATCTTGGTGCGATAGAGCAAATGAGTCATGACTTGGTCGATGCCTATGCTTCTTTTAGTGAATCTTTCTCTGCTGAGGCTTCCGTAAATGACGTTATAGACCAATATCTAGAGGGTAGACCCGAAGAGAAAGGCTTGAGTCTACGCGACCACTTTGCTGTGCTGGCACAAAATGTAGCGTCTCGAGAAGGAAAAAAGCTTGAGATATACTTTCAGGGCTTAGATGAATTTGACTCAACTCATATGTATTTTTTATTGCTGAGTGAAGTCGGTGTTGAGTTATTGAGAAATTCTATTGAGCATGGTCTAGAAATCGAACTCGACCGAATAATGACTCATAAAGAGCGTCTAGGTCGCATTGATGTTGAGCTGTTTGAACGCGACGATAAGCTGTGTTTGTCTGTACGCGATGATGGAAAAGGATTGGATTTTTCGCGCATCAGAAGCGCGGCAATAAAACTCGGATGGGTTGACCCCACGGATACCAATTTGGATAGAAGTGTATTGGTACGCGGTATCTTCGAGAATAATATGTCCACGGCAAATGTTCAAAGCAGCGCTGATTTAAAACCTGAAGACTTGAGGGGCGAAGGGCTAAGCTTGGTAAAAAAATCCTTAAAAAGTTCTGGTGGAAAGATCTCAGTCCGATCTGTCGATGGGCAGTATTGCCAGTTTACAATTAAGCTGCCAAAGCCTTAAGCCCAATCAATCTAAGGGTGGGATATTCGTTTCATATCTCTTAAGATAAATAGCGCAGCTTTATTTATAAAATCTATTTCGTTTTAGTCTCCAAGACGTTATAAGACTCACTACACTTTCTAGATAGAAAGCCAGCAGACTAGTTTTATTACAAACCTACTCACTTTGACGACCAAAGCCTCTCTTAAAATGAATACCAAACAAAACTATGATGCTGTCATTATCGGCGCGGGTCACAACGGTTTAGTCTGCGCCTACTATCTTGCTCGTAAGGGCTATAAAACCATAGTGCTCGAGAGATGTAACGTGGTCGGTGGCGCAGCCATAACGGAAGAATTTCATCCAGGCTTTCGTAACTCTGTGGCGTCTTATACTGTTTCACTGCTACAGCCCAAAGTGATAGCTGATATGCAGCTTGAGCGGCATGGCCTTGAAGTTGTGTTGCGCAAAATCGATAACTTTTTACCAAGCGATACGGGATACTTGCTAGCCGGTGGAAATGGCCTAACGTTGCGCGAAATAGCGCGTCACTCTGAGCGCGACGCGAAAAGATATGTCGAGTATCAAGCGGCACTCGATAGCGTCGTTGATTGTCTTCGAGAATTTTTATTAGTTGCACCACCCAATGCGGGCGGTGGATTGCAAGACGTTTTAACGTTGCTTAAATCAGCCAAGATTGCGCATCGTCTGAGTTTAACGACACAAAGAGATTTGCTGGCCTTTTTTACCAAGTCAGCCGGAGAAATCCTAGATTACTATTTTGAAAACGAACGAGTTAAAGCGTTATTCGGCTTTGATGGTGTCGTGGGCAATTTTGCTTCGCCTTACGAACCTGGTTCGGCCTACGTATTATTACACCATGTGTTTGGCGAGGCTGCTGGCGTTAGAGAAGCATGGGGCCACGCGATCGGCGGTATGGGGTCTATCACTCAAGCCATGCGCAAGGCCTGCGAAGAAGCTGGAGTAGTGATTCGAACGGAATGCCCAGTAGACAGTATTCAAATAGAAGACGGTGTTGCACGGGGCGTTAATACAGCCGATGGCTTTATTGGCGCCAAAATAGTGGCATCGTCTGTGCATCCCAAGATCTTGTTCGAACGACTGATAGACAAACAGCACTTGGATCAAGATTTTGTAAGCCGAATAGACCAATACCAATCTCATTCCGCGACATTTCGAATGAATGTGGCTTTAAAAGAATTACCCCAATTTACGCAGGCGCCGACGCAAGGACAGGAAGCGGTAGACTATCTTACTTCGGGCATTATCATGGCGCCGAGCTTGGCATACATGCACGATGCTTGGCTAACCGCTAACGAGAGTGGTTGGTCGCAAAAGCCTATTGTTGAAATGCTTATTCCCTCAACACTGGATTCTACCCTCGCTCCAACAGGTCAACATGTTGCAAGTTTATTTTGTCAGCAGTTTAAGTTTGATTTACCTGAAGGCCGTTCGTGGGAAAGCGAGCGCGAATCGGCTGCAGATCACATTATTGATATGGTTGACGGTTACGCTCCGGGATTTAAGTCGCTAATAGTGGGCCGCCAGTTACTGAGTCCGCTCGACCTGGAGCAGAAGCTGGGTTTGATCGGTGGAGATATATTCCATGGTCGCATGAGCCTGGATCAATTGTTCTCTGCGCGCCCAGTGTTAGGCGCGGGAGCTTATAGAGCACCGCTTAAGAATTTATATATGTGCGGAAGCGGAACACACCCTGGTGGTGGCGTAACCGGGGCTCCTGGGCATAACGCCGCGAATCAAATTATTCGCGATCGACGATGGCGATTTTTTTAGTAAAGCACAAAAACGGTTTTACGGCCAAGAGCTTGGTGTGTATTTAAGGCCTTACTGTTCTGCACCGAAACTGTTGTCTACTTGACCGCGATTATTTGACGATGCTTTCTTGCTCGGCGACATTTTCTTGTTTAACGTCTTCGCTGGAAGAGCTCTTACTTCGCCAAACAGCAAATCCGATGTAGGCGAATATAATGCCAACAAACGGGTTAATTAGATTCAGCAGCGACCACGCGAAATAGTCTAAAGTGCTAACGCCCAAAGTGGCCGCAAAAAATACGCCCGTCGTGGTCCACGGAATCAGTGGCGTAATCAACGTGCCGCCTTCTTCGAGCGAACGAGACAGTACCGATCTATCTATACCTAAATCATCATACTTTTGGCGAAACATTTGCCCCGTTAAGATCATCGAAATATAACTTTCGCCAAGAGTTAGGTTGCTGAAGGTGGATACGAGGATAGTGGATGACACTAAGCCTGAGGCACGCTTGATTTGTCTAAGCAGGGCCTCCATCAAGATCTTTAAAAAACCAAAGTGCTGCATGATAGACCCGAGAGAGATCGCCACGAACGATAATGTAAACGTCCAGGCCATATCAGTAATACCACCTCGATTTAAAAGGGGATCTAGAGCCGCGACACCAGACTCAATTTTGGCGCCACCGTAAAAGCCGGTAACGACATCAGCCAAGGTTAACCCTTGTAAGACCATTGCGATTACTGCAGCGACCAAAGACGCAATCATCATTGCGGCCTCTGGTTTAACGCCCTTCATCGATAACGCCAGTAATACGACCATCGGCAGAAGTACTAAAACATTGATTTCAAATGTGGCGTCCAACGCGGTCAACAGTGTGTTGAGTTCAACTTCCGGAAGCGGTTGGTTTGCATAGGTCAGGCCAAAATAGGTAAACAAAGCTAGGGCGATCAGGTAGCTCGGAACCGTGGTATACATCATGCTGCGGATATGGGCATAAAGGTCTGTTTGCGCAGACAAGGCCGCTAAGTTAGTGGTGTCCGATACAGGTGACATCTTGTCGCCGAAGCTAGCCCCTGAAACGATCATGCCGGCCACCATTGGCAGAGGAATTCCCATAGCACCGCCAATACCAATCAATACGATTCCGCCGGTTGCGACAGTACCCCATGAAGTTCCTACTGCTAAAGACATGAGGCTGCACAGTATGAGACCGGTGGGTAAAAATATACCGGGATCCATGAATTTCAATCCATAGTAAATAAGTGTTCCTACTGTGCCACTTTGAATGAAGGTGGCGATAACCACTCCTATCATCAGAAATACCAGCATGGCCGGCATGGCTCTATCTAAGCCTTTTAGAATAGCCGTCTGTATGTGTTGGTATTTAGCACCTAAGAACAAACAGTTAGTAACGATCCAAACAATCCCAACCAACAGAATGCCGTGTAGGTCTGCACCTAACCCAAAGATGCCGTAAGAAATCCAAACGGCGAGTACTAACACCGTTGCGGCTGCGTGGCGGACTGAAGGTAATCGTATGGGTGAACTCATAAAGGGCCTCTATGTAGGGAGAGTTATAGGCGTGTTCTGACACAAGGGGTTCTAAGATAAATAGCGATGTAAATATTTATCAACAACTCTCAACAATAATTCTGATCAATTGCCCCAGACAATATCACGATACAGCTCTGGCGCGGTATCACCCTCTGTCGAGAACAATAAGACCTGTGATTGCGCATTTAAACCCATCTGTTCGCGCACTGCCGCATTCGCAGGGTTGTTACAGAGTTCGTAGAGTGCTCCTAAAGTAACGGCCCCCGATTCTCCCGACGTAATGGGTGGATCTTCGCCTAAAGGATTGCCCATCACACGCATGCCGCGCTTAGCAACTTCATCATCACAACATAAGAACCCGCTCGCGCAATCAGCGAGTACACGCAACGCTATAGAACTCGGTGTGCCGCAGGCTAAGCCCGCCATGATGGTGGGTAAGTGGCCGTCTAAGCTGATTGAATCGCCATTATTGCCCGCCATAGATTGATACAGACAATTCGCCATAGTGGGTTCCACTACTATAAAGTCTGGCATCTTATCAGTGCCTTTGCTCATCACCTGTAATCTTGCTGCGAGCGCGGCGGGCAATGAGCCAACACCTGCTTGTACAAATACGTGGCTTGGCCATTGGTCGGATTTAAGTTGCTCAAACGCTTCACTAAGCAAACTAAAATAGCCTTGTTGAATAATGAGCGGAATCTGCGTGTACTCATCCCATGCAGTGTCCTGCACAAGGAACGAGTCTGGCGCAGTGGCCGTTTGCGCGGCTAGCTTTACGGTGTCATCGTAGCTAAGGTCGGTTATTTCAGCGCGAGCTCCATACCCTTGAATAGCCTTTGCCCTTGCTTCAAGCGTTCCATGCGGCATATACACGTGAGCCTTACAGCCAAACTTCTGAGCGACCCAGGCAACGGCTCGACCATGATTACCATCCGTGGCAGTGACTAACGTAAGGTGCTTATAGCGCTTTTGTTGAGCACTTATACCCTCAAAGCTAAACTCATCTGAACTCAAGCCGAGCCATTCATGCAATAGCGATGCAATGGCGTAACTCGCGCCTAATACTTTAAAGGCATTAAGATCAAAGCGTTTACTTTCATCTTTTACTCTTATGCTCGCAACGCCAAGGTGTGACGCGAGCGCCGTGAGTTCTTGGGTAGGTGTTGCCTGATAATTGGGCAAGCTTTTATGAAACTTGAGAACGCGGTCTGCGGTTTGATCACTTGCGAAATCAAGTTCAACGTTCTTTTTTGAAGAGGAAGAGCGGTTGTGGTGGTATTTCATAGAACAAGGTTACGCATCTTGTGAATTCACAAAAAAGTCAATCGAGGGTAGGATGTTAGCACTAGAACCAATAGAAAAGATTAGGAGATAGCATGGATTTATTCTCAGTTAACTGGATTGCAGTAGTCGCAGCAGCCCTTACGGGCTTTATGGTGGGTGGAATTTGGTACGGGCCTATCATGGGTAAAAAATGGATGGGCGCCGTTGGTCTAAGCGAAGAGCAGATTAAGAATGGCAATATGGGACTTATCTACGGTGGAGCATTCGCTTTCAGTTTGCTCGCATCTTGGACCCTCGCGCATACCTTTACAAGTTATGCCATCGACCTTGGTTTTCAAGCAAAAGTAATGACCGCGTTTGGTGTTGCATTGGGTTTTGTTGTGCCGGCAATTGGCACCAACTATCTATTCTCGCAAAAGTCTAAAGCACTGTTTTTTATTGATGCGACATACTGGTTGCTGTTCTATATTGCGATGGGTGTTGTTCATGCCTGGCTTGGTTAACTGCTTGGCTAAATAGAATTTAAGTTGAGCTTAGGCAGTAGGCTGGAGAAGCAGTGATGACGGACAAGAAAACAAGCATAAAACCGCGCAATCCTGCTGCGCGCTCTCCGTTAATGAAAAAGGGCGGCGTGCATGAGAAAACTAAAACGTCAAAGCGCCGATCCAGTAAGGAATCTGTTAAGGGTGACCTCGAAGATTGGCGTGATGACGTGAAATTCGAACGGTCGGTTAAAAACGAAGATTAAACGTTAGACGTTTATAGGAGGTGCGCATTTAAGGCGCTTGATGCTTAGCAGCGCTTATACACGTTGGCGATGCCCTTAGTGCTATCGTCTGGATTTAATAGCGTTTGCAGCATCATTACTGTAATCTGCGCGCTTTCCGCGATTGGCGTTCTGTTGATCTGCGATGACACCAATATTTAGGTAACAACATGGCTTTTAAAGATCTTGGTTTGAATCAAACCATTCTTTCAACTTTGGATAAATTGGGTTACACCGAGCCAACTCCAATTCAGGCGCAAGCGATTCCACCCGTACTCGAGGGGCTAGATGTAATGGCCGCCGCACAAACGGGTACCGGCAAAACGGCAGGGTTTACGCTGCCTATCTTGCACCGTCTTATTGATAACCCTATTGCCAAACCAAAAGGCAATCAGGTACGAGTATTGGTGCTTACCCCTACTCGAGAGCTCGCCGCACAAGTCGCGCAAAGCGTACAAGACTACGGCCAAGACCTAAACGTTAAAACAGTGGTTGTGTTTGGCGGTGTAGGCATAAACCCGCAGATGCAAAAGTTGCGCGGTGGGGCAGATGTGTTAATCGCTACGCCAGGCCGTTTGCTCGATTTACACAATCAAGGCGCGGTAAAGTTTGACCAACTAGAAGTGTTTATCTTAGACGAAGCCGATCGCATGTTGGATATGGGCTTTATCATCGATATTAAAAAGATCATGAAGTTTCTGCCCAAAAAACGTCAGAACTTACTCTTCTCTGCGACCTTCTCTGATGACATCCGTAATTTAGCCAAAGGCATTGTTAACAACCCTGTTGAAGTGTCGGTTACGCCGCCTAACAGCACCGTTGATGCGATCAAACAAAGCCTGATCGCCGTTGAGAAAGCAGATAAAACTATGGTGCTTGTGCGCCTAATGCAAGAAAACGATTGGTTCCAAGTATTGGTGTTTGCGCGTACGCGTCATGGCGCGAGCCGCCTTGCAGGTAAGCTGGAGAAGCAAGGAATCAACGCCATGGCGATTCATGGCGACAAGAGTCAATCTCAGAGAACTCGAGCTTTGGCGCAGTTCAAGGACGGCAAGCTTAGAGTGTTAGTGGCTACTGATATTGCGGCTCGTGGAATTGATATTGAACAATTACCTCAGGTCATCAACTTTGATTTGCCGCAAGTTGCCGAAGATTACGTTCACCGTATTGGTCGAACTGGGCGCGCTGGCAAGACTGGACACGCCTTGTCTTTGGTGAGCCATGATGAATACAAGCAGCTCACGGACATCGAGCGGTTCATTAAAAAGGAAATTCCGAGAGAATACTTAGATGGTTACGAGCCGACGAATAACCTGAAAGAATCTAAGGGTGATTTCAGCGATCGTAAACCTAAGAAAGCAAAGGCTCCTAGAGGCGGAAAAGGAGGCAACGGAGGTCAGGGCGCAAAGGCCGACAAACCTGGACGCGGACGAGGCGACAAGCCTGCTGGCCGAGGAAGATCAGAAACTAGGGACTCTAAACCAAAAGCAAAATCAGGTTCGCCTTCACCGTGGGGTAAGCGCGATGACTCGAAACGTTCAGACTCGCGACGCAAGCCGAATGAAGGTGAGGGCCGAGGTCGCAGTGAAAGACCCAATAATAGTCGTAACGAAGACTCTAATCGAAGCGGTGGTGCTAGAAGTGGTGGCGCGAAAAGTGACGGGCGAAATGCTCGTGACGAACGTGGCGGTCGCCCACGCGCTTCAACTCAAGGCAGTACTAAAGCCGATCGTCCTAAAGACTTTGATTCCAACGTGTCCATGAAGCCGGCAGCGGGCGCAGACGGACCAAACCGCAAGCAACGTCGTGCGGCGTTAAGAGCTGAATATGACCGTGCCAATCCAGGTGCGAAATCGGCTGATACCTCCAAAAAGAACACTAAGCGTTAGTGTCTATTAAGCACGCTACGGTCGTAGCGTGCTTTGTTAATCTTACCAAGCTGTGAGCCACTATGTGAGCTCGCAGCTCGTGCTCACTAATTACTCGTAACCTAATCTCAAGTTCAACGCTTAAGATCTTTTCGCTTTGCCCTTTTTTGTATTAATATGTATATATGGATATGCATATATACAATTTAATAGTATGACGCCCGAAACAGTTTTTAAATGCTTAAGCGATGAGACTCGTCTGATGTCTACTTTGCTCATTTTCACGCGTGGTGAGCTGTGTGTTTGTGAATTGATGGATGCGTTGGGCGAAAGCCAACCTAAAGTCTCTAGGCATTTGGCTCAGTTGCGCGCATGCGGACTGCTCACAGACCAACGGCGAGGGCAGTGGGTGTATTACTCCATGAGCAAGGCTCTGCCAGCCTGGGTTATGCAAATATTGGAGGCAGCGAGTGCGGCCAACGCACAGCGTCTAGATAACGCTCACACCATTCTTAGCGCGAGCGACCGCATGCAGGTTTGTTAGAGGTTTTGATCATCAGCAATGTCCACAACGTCAAATGTTCAGGGGTTTGAATCATGAAAATAGGAATCAACGGGTTTGGTCGTATTGGCCGCCTAGCACTACGAGCAGCGTACGATTGGCCAGACTTTGAGTTTGTACAGATAAATGACCCTGCAGGCGACCCTAAAACACTAGCCCATTTGCTCAACTTTGACAGCGTTCATGGACGTTGGAGTCACGATGCAGACTATAGCGATTCGGCAATTCTAATCGGTACGCATACTATTAAAATATCGCGCAATCGTGCCATTGAAGAAACGGACTGGTCTGAGTGTGACATTGTGATTGAAGCGTCGGGAAAAATGAAAACCCAAGCGCTGCTTAAACAGTACCTAGATCAAGGCGTCAAACGCGTGGTTGTTACTGCGCCTGTTAAAGAAGACGGGGTATTGAATATTGTGATGGGTGTAAACGACAATCTGTATAAACCAAGTGACCACCCAATAGTAACGGCGGCGTCGTGTACCACCAATTGCCTAGCACCTGTGGTGAAAGTGATACACGAGGGTCTTGGCATCAAACATGGCTCGATGACCACTATTCACGATGTAACCAACACTCAAACTATTCTTGATGCGCCGCACAAAGATCTACGCAGAGCGCGAGCATGTGGGATGAGTCTAATTCCAACGACGACTGGATCCGCTACCGCGATTACCCATATCTTCCCAGAACTAGCGGGCAAGCTTAACGGGCATGCGGTGCGAGTTCCGTTAGCGAACGCATCGCTGACCGATTGTGTGTTTGAAGTACTTCAGCCTACTAATGTAGAAGAAGTAAATAGAATGCTCTCGCATGCGGCTCAAAATGAGCTTGAAGGTATTTTGGGATATGAAGGAAGGCCGTTGGTATCTATCGACTATCGTACTGATCCGCGCTCGGTCATTGTGGATGCTCTTTCGACCATGGTGGTTAACGAAACTCAAGTCAAACTCTTTTTGTGGTACGACAACGAATGGGGTTATGCCAATCGCACGGTTGAGATCGCACGAATGGTCAGTTTGAATGATCGGGTCGAATGCTAGCAAAGTCCATTAGTTAGGTGTGGCGTGACCCTCATGAAAAACTTGTCTGTTGAGTTGCGACAATATTTGCTCGTAACGGCAAATTATTGGGCGTTTACGCTGACCGACGGCGCTCTACGTATGTTGGTGGTGTTGTACTTTAACCAACTCGGCTACAGTCCTTTTGAAATCGCAATGCTCTTCATCTTTTATGAAGTGTTTGGGGTGATCACTAACCTTGTAGGCGGTTGGCTGGGCGCGCGCATTGGTTTAAACCGCATTATGAATATCGGACTCGGTATTCAAATCATCGCACTTTCGATGTTACTCGTTCCTAACCCCATGCTTAGCGTGTTGTGGGTGATGGTGGCACAGGCTTTGTCTGGCGTCGCAAAAGATCTGAATAAGATGAGCGCTAAGAGTGCCGTTAAGGGATTGGTCCCACAGGATGCGCCAAACAAATTATTCAAGTGGGTCGCAATCTTAACCGGTTCCAAAAATGCACTGAAAGGTATGGGGTTTTTCTTGGGTGGTTTCTTGCTGACTTTGTTTGGCTTTAAGACGGCTGTATTGGTGTTGGCTTCGGCTCTCTCTCTTGTTTGGCTTGTTAGTTTAGTTATGTTGCGAGACGCCGCGCGATTGTCTGAATCTAAACCGAAGCTGATTGAGATTTTTGCTAAAACCAGATCTATTAACTACCTGTCTGCGGCTAGGCTCTTTTTGTTCGCTGCTCGAGATGTATGGTTTGTCGTTGCATTGCCTGTTTATATGGCAGTTACACTTGAGTGGGAGCACGCGAGCATCGGTGGCTTTTTCGCGGTGTGGATTATGGTCTACGGTGCAATTCAATCAGTTGCCCCTAAGTTAATTCATGTGCCGAGGACTAACGATACAAGTAATGCCAAGGTGGTAGCGCCGGCTATTCAATGGGTGGCGGGACTAGCAGTTGTAACCGCAGCCCTAAGCCTAGGATTCTCGTTCGGTTGGGTGACGCCGCCACTATTAGTGTTGGGGTTGTTCGTATTTGGTGCAGTGTTTGCGGTTAATTCTTCGCTACACAGCTTTATGATTGTGAGCTTAGCGAGTGCCGACAATACGTCTATGGATGTCGGTTTTTACTATATGGCCAATGCTATGGGACGTCTGGTGGGAACGGTGCTCTCAGGGTTGTTGTATCAGTATTACGGACTGGAAGCCTGTCTTTACGCAGCGACTGTCTTTTTGATAATCACGTTCGGTCTTTCACAACAGCTATCAGATACGTGATTAAAACGCTGACGTTATAATTACGTTGCGTGCATCAATTTTAAAGGCTTACTTTCAACTGTTGTGCGATCGCCGAGTCGCCAGTGACAGTAACGATAAATAGGGTGCTGAAATTAGACTCATCCAGGTCTGCATAGCGTTCCTCGCCGATCATTGCATTGACTAATCCGGGCAGAGTATTACTGTGCCCAACCATCAATATGGATTGACCACGATGCTTAGCGATAATCTCAACAAGATTAGTTGGCATAGCCTCCATTAAAACAACTTGCTTGTTCTGCGACTCAGTAATGGGTAAGGCTGTGTTGCGGGTGCGCTTAGTATCCGTAGAGTAGATGGTATCCAACACCTGATTTGAAAACACGTCAGCCCAACGCATGCTTCTGTTCACACCGACTTGGGTCAGCCCAGGGTCTTTTCCTTGGTCTAGGTGCTTTTCAGCATGCCGAACCAAATAGACCGTTGTGGTTTGATGAGACGTAGTCACTGATTCCGCAAGTACGCTCTGGCTGGCTTGTTCAATTACTTCAGTCGCAACGGTCGTGCTCGTAGCAACTATGAGCATCAACAACGCAGAAGTCAGCAAGCTCATTCTGTTCAATTTAGACGTTCTTAGAGTTTTCATTTTAGTGTCTCAGTAGGTTAATTGATTTGCTTCAGTTCTCTATACAGTCAGTATTAAAGCACACTCAGCCGTTAAGAATAATATTCGCCGTGAATGCGCTCATAGTAGTGTTTTAGGTTAGCGTACTTTTTTGCCATGGTATTCATGGGGGTGTCTAAGGTGCTCAGGTAAAAGCCGGCGAGCATAGCAAAAGCAGTGACATCCAATGAACACGGTTTTTCGCCAAAAAAGAAAGGCTTGTCTCCCAGCAGCACGGATAAGCTTTTGAAGGACCGTTCACCAATTTGAAGCACTTCTTCTTTAGTATGCCTACCCAACCCGTGGCCTTCAATTTGCTGTTTGGTGCTGCGGCGAGCCACGACCGGAATTACTTTATTGAGCTGGAATGGAAGCGCATCAAAAATGTTAGTTCGAATAATTGGTCAAACGTTATCGTGAATCCATCGTGAGTAAAGGGTGCACCAGTACAGATTTTATTTAGTGATTTACCAGTGAGGTAGGCAGGTATGCGCGTTGTTCATCCGTAAGCGGGTGATTTAGCGTCGACTGTAATAGAAAATAGTTTATTTTGTTGCGCCTATATTCCAGACAGTTTTACCGACAAGTGCACGACTCTAAATAAAGAACACGCGTTTCAATACACGACCAACGGTTAGAGAAGCCTGTGTTTGTCTTGGATTAGCGCTGTACCCGAAAGTATCAAAGTCTCTGGCATAAACATCTAGCATTAGCTCCACCATTTCCTTTGAGTAACACTCATGCATTGCCTTTGACCCATTTACGCCAACTCTGCCCTTGTTGATGTGCTTTAGAGGCTGAATGAGCTTGGTCTTTCGCTGAATGACTTTAAATCCATGCGGAAGGTCTTCGAAGAAAACAACTTCATCGCACACGCGCTCGTTTTCGATATGACTGTAGTGTACTTGGTCGATATAGTGAGATCCGTTCTGGTGGTGTGTCTTGTTTAGGATTGTTCTGAGATTGAGTATGAAATTCTCAAAAGTCTCGTATTTGGCCGTATGCCCTTTGTGATTGTAATTAAAGACCGAAACTAAGCGTGTAAATGGGTTCCGCACCACGGTGAACTTGAAATACTCCTCAAACATTCGAGGGTGTATGTTCTTTTGTACGAATGCAGCAGTTGCGTGTTGCAGGTAGATTCCCTTTTTGGGTTCCCAGCCATAGAAGAGATCATAGTTTGGAATCGAAAACTTCGGTGTACTCTGCAAGAACGTTTGTTCGACAGATGAGCCGGCGGCTTTACCGACATGGAAAAAGAGAGATTTATGTTTGTGGAATAGCATCTTATGCGCTTACTCAAGGGTGTGCCACGAGTTAATATCGTAATTGAAGAAGTCAAAGTCGTGGCGCATTCGCATACCAACTTTGTTGGCAATGTCTTCGGTGTAAAAGGCGCTTGAGTCCGATTCTGATTGGTTAATATGAGGCAGTTTTGGGAGCGAGATTTGTAACTTATCTGCGAGGTCTTGCCAGTCGTCTTGCAAGTGCGCAAATCGCAACCAATGCGTTACACGCCTTACATCTAGCATTTCGTCGATAGGCAAATCGATACTAAACTCTTCTTGTCTAACCTTCACATCGACCGATAGATCCACGTATTCCGCAAAATTAATAGTTTTAAAAAAGGCAGGATTGCCGATTTTTTTTCTCAATTTAAAATGAGAGAGAATGCGCTCGTATGGATTGCGGTGAACAGCTACTAATGAATAGTCAGGATGCGTAGTCACTAAAGTACGGTCGTATTTGTGGTAGTCCGCAGATTCTCCTTTCATCATACGGTTCAGCATTGTGGGGGATAAGGGGTCGAGATGCAAAAGCGCTTCGCTTATTGAACGAGATGCCGTTCTAGGAACTTCGAAAAAAAATAGTTTATAGCGATGAGAAACATACATAGAGCTGGCGGCGACGTTGATGGGTAAAATTGCTGTTAGAGATTCTATCGGTATTTTCCTTTAACGTCACATTATCCAACGCCGAAGTTTCAAATGAGAAACCATTCTTTTTATGAATCTAAATAAGAATGATTTGCATTTAGATTTGGCGTGGATTAAAATTGAGAATATTGCAGAACTAACTACAGACCTTTTAGGGAACGAACCCTCAAAGAGCCTTTCAGAAGACTTGTCGTCAATGAATAACGGAACAGAAACAATGAAACAGCAGCGTCTCAATTGCGTCCCTCGCAGCACCGCTCATACGTTGGGGGCATCAGTTAGGATATTAGCGGCCATATCAATGGCGATTGGCGCGTTGTTACCTTCGGTCGCATTCGCAGATTCCAAGCAAGCTATCCAAGACACGATAACCATTTATGGTTCGGAGTCTGCTAAAAACAAAGTCACGGGCTCTGCACAATATCTTGATGAGCTGGAGCTAGAGAAGTTCGAATACGCTGATATTCAACAAATTCTACGCCAGATTCCAGGTGTGTCTCTGCAAATAGAAGACGGTTACGGACTTCGTCCCAATATTAGTATTCGCGGTGTTGCCACCGAGCGCAGTGGTCGCATTACTTTACTGGAAGACAACGTACTTATTGCACCGGCGCCGTATTCTGCTCCTTCGGCTTATTACTTTCCAACGCCCGCGCGCATGACAGGGTTTGAAGTTGTAAAGGGGTCTGCATCGATAACTCAAGGGCCTTACACTATTGGTGGCGCCTTAAACATGATCTCCACGCCTATTCCGTCACAAGCAAGCGGTCAGGTAACACTTGAAGCGGGTGAAGATTCTACTTTTCGACTACATGCCAACTATGGTGCTCGTGAAGACAACGGCTTTGGCTATGTGATAGAAGCACACCAATGGCAATCCGATGGGTTTCAAACGATCGACCGCAGTTCAACTGATACGGGTCTAGATGTAAGTGATTACATGGTTAAGTTGGGCTATGCGCCTGACGACTCCGCCCACAGCGTAGAACTCAAGTTGGGTTACACAGATCAGAAGTCCAATCAAAGTTATCTGGGTCTCAGTGATTCGGATTTTCGAAGTAACTCGATTCGTCGCTATGGTTTATCAAATTTAGACAATATCAAGACCGAACACACTCAAGCGATACTTCGCTATGCCTATGAGTTTAGCGATACAACTTCTTTGAGTGTCGTGGCGTATGACAACCAGCACCAACGCAATTGGTTTAAGACCGAGGGCATTGATCTGGATGGCAGTAACAACGCGCAAGATTTTTCCCGCACGAGCTGGTCTTCGGTCATTGCTGCGATTAATAGCGGTGCGGCGATTGGCGATACGTCAAGTAGCCAGTTGCAGTCTATTTTAAACGGAACGCAAGACACCCCAGAGGGGAGTATCCAGTTAAGATCCAACAACCGGGAGTACTTCTCGCGGGGCATACAACTTGGCCTAAATTGGAACGCAACCGTCGGCGACGCCACGCATTCGGTAGAAGTGGGTGTGCGATTGCATGAAGACCAAGAAGATCGTCTACAGCGCAATAGCTCGTACCAACAAGTTGGCGGTGAGTTACTACTAAACGATATTGGCGAGTTAGGTAATGCGGGTAACCGAGTTCAAGAGGCGCAAGCGTTGGCCATTCATATCTATGACCAAATAGAGTTCGGGCGCTGGACTATTACTCCAGGCCTTCGCTACGAAGACATAGACCAAATGCGCACAAACTACAGTGGTGGCGCGAATCGAGCATTTAGTGACTCGCGGGAAAATTCTACAGATGTATTGCTTCCAGGTGTAGGCGCTCTGTATAAAATCAGTGATACGCTTTCTACGTTTTCCGGCGTCCATAAAGGCTTCACAGCCCCAAGTAATTCGCCAGGTGCTAGAGAAGAAGAAGCAATTAATTATGAGCTTGGTTTGCGCTATGGTAATGGCAAGACCCAAATTGAAGCGACTTACTTTTTGAGCGACTACGACAATCTAGTTGGTGAGTGCACTTCGTCGTCGGGCAGTGGTTGTGAAATTGGTGATGCCTTTAATGGCGATGCGGCGACTGTTCAAGGTGTTGAATTTCTATTGCAAACGCAACTCGCAGAATTCAATCAGGTGCGCGTTCCTCTTAACTTAACGCTCACTTTAATCGACGGTGAGTTTGACACTGATATTGCCGATACCGAATTCTTTGGCAACGTTGTTGCAGGCGATACTTTGCCGTACATACCAGAAGCTCAAGGCCAACTCGGCGTTGGTTTAGAGTCGGATAAATGGTCAAGCTATTTAAACGTCATCTATCTAGATGAAGTTTGTACTCGTGCATCTTGCGGTCAATTTGAGCGTAGCGACAGCAGCCTAACTATTGACCTGTCGGCTAGTTATTACTTGAGCGAAGAAATGCGCCTGTTCACCCGAATCGACAATCTGAGCGATGAGCAAGACATCATGGGACGGCAACCGTACGGTGCACGTCCAAATAAAGCACGGACTTTTTCAATTGGAGCGCAATACCGGTTTTAGTGGTTGCGTAGTTGACTAACTGCAGTCGTTGAAAAGCCCCAAAATAGTCGGGCCTTTTTTATGCGCTCTACTAGCCAATGTGTACGATGTGCCAGTAACGAGTGCAAATCTAGCTAAGAAGTTCTAATGCGTTTGTCCTAAGTAGCTTTTCTCGAATTATGCTGCGTCCTGGAGTATCGGTCGTTATCAGGACCTTCGCCAAAGAGGCGCCTACATGATAAAACGGCCAGTCCGTGCCAAACAGCAAACGCTCTCCATTGGTTGCCTCGATCATTTTGTCGAGATGAGTAATGCCTTGACCGTGAGTGCCTAGCCACACGTTGTCATACTTTAGTGCAAGCTCGAGCATCGCGTCGCCATCACGCGCCCCGCCATGGCCTATCACGCATTGTAGGTTAGGGTGGTTCTTAAATGTTGCTTCGTAGTGCCGTGGCATTGCGTAAGGATGCGCCGCTTCGGATTCGATACCAGCGCGACCGCCATGATAAAACACAATGACACCCAGTTCTGCCGCACGTGTGTAGAGTTCATCTAAGCTCGGATCATCAGGAAAAAAGCGTTGTACGGGAGGGTGCAATTTCATAACTCTCGCGCCAGCCTTAACGTGCCTTTCCATATCGGCAATAGCGTTTTTATCGTCTGGCGAAACACTAAAGCCAGAGATCAAGCGATCGGTATTCGCTCGAGCTACGGCATCGCGCCACTTCTCCGTTTGACGGTCTCCAAACCAAAAACCGAATTCAATGGGAAGCAGTACCGAACGCTCTACGCGCATTGCATCCATTTCTCTGAGCAGATTTGGAATGGTTTGAGTCTCGGCATAATCACTGCCCCATAAACCCTGCGCAACAATGGTTTTTGTTAAGAAGCTCAACGCTTCTTCTGAAAAATTGCCGTTAACGTAAATATCTAAATCTAAGTCGCAACCTGGGTTCGTATCGTCACAGTCCAGTAGGTGGCGAGTGCGTGGATGTTCCTTTAATAGATCAAGCTCTGGTTCAAACAGAACTGACATACCAAGATGGCAGTGCACATCAATAGCTTTTGGGATGGACTCGTCTACACACACTAGGCGTTGTTCGGAGTCAAGTTCAAACCAAGGTAAGTCCGCAAGTCCACGATAGCCCTGATAAACATGTTTGCCAAATGGGCCTTTACCAGAATTTTGCCGTTCCAGTTCTTGTTGCCTGGCCATAAGGTCTTTATCAGCTTGTGTATATTGCTCTGGGCTAACGTCGTCTGAGCAGCCCAGTACGCTTAGAGGCAGTCCTGTTGCAAGTGCGATCTTGATTGCGTTGCGCCTATTCATTGTAAGTTTCCTTAGTGGTCTTTTATTTCTGTTTTCGGTTGTTCGGCTTCATTGTTGCTCGAAGGCGCCATTGGTGTTTGACCTCTCGGTCGAGCGCTGGTGCAACTTCGCTAGTGTCTATGTTATAGCGGTCCGATATGATTGGTGTGCGTATACCCAATGGTTTTAGTTTGTCGTCGCTTAACACCATTTTACGGTAAGCGACTTGAGGGTCGTTTAGGGCTTGCTCAACACTATTGATAGGGCTTGACGGAACGCCTTGCTTTTCAAGTGCGAACAATAGGTCTGTACTCGTCCATGCGTGGACACGATCGGCAAGCAATGCAGACAGGGAGTCTCTATGTTTGATGCGTTTAGAATTACTGCTAAAACGTTCATCTTCTCTGAGTTCAGAAACACCAAGTACATCACACAGCTTACCGAACTGACTATCGTTACCAACGGCAATGATTATCCAGCCATCGGCGCATTGAATGGTTTCGTATGGCGCGATGTTCGGGTGTCGATTGCCCATGCGCTTCGGGCTGTCACCACTCACTAGATAGTTAAGACCTTGGTTAGCTAATACGCCTACCATTGAGTCCATTAACGCCATGTCGATGTGTTGGCCAACGCCTGATGCGTCGCGTTGTGAAAGTGCGGCTTGGATAGCGATGACTGAGTAGAGCCCTGTAAAAATATCGGCATAGGCAACACCAATTTTTTGTGGGCCACCTTCGGGATCGCCAGTAATGTCCATTATTCCACTTAAGCCTTGGACGATAAAATCGTAGCCTGCTCGCTGTGCATACGGCCCTTGTTGACCAAAACCAGTTATCGAACAATATACGAGCTTGGGGTATCGAGATTTTAGGCTTGCGTAATCTAATCCAACCTTTTTTAGAGAACCCACTTTAAAGTTCTCAATGATCACGTCAGCATCTGCCAGTAGCGCATGCAGTTCGGCTTGGCCTTGGTCCGATGAAAAGTCGATGCACTGAGAGCGCTTACCGCGATTACAAGCAAAGTAATAGGCAGCGTCTTCACTGCCGTTTTCGCGGTCAATAAAAGGCGGTCCCCAGCGCCGAGTGTCATCGCCGTCCGGGCTCTCGACCTTAATTACGTCGGCGCCGAGATCAGCTAATACTTGACCAGCCCACGGACCAGCAAGAATTCGAGCTAATTCAACTACGCGAATTCCTTCTAGTGGCTTGGTACCTTGATTGGTCGTAGTCATAACTGTTTCTTAGTCTTGGATTCGCTATCGACAAGTCCCGTAATACTGATAGGTTGCTATCTTGGGGCCAGGGACGTGATGTTGTTGCAGGTCATCGATGCTAAACCCGCCATCTATTAACATTTTTGGAATAGGGCGGTTTAAGTTACAGCCACCTGCGATTTTTTTCCACATAGGGTTTATGCGGTTCTGCCACTTACGCACATTTGGCTCAGGCGCTTCGCCGTGCTCACAAAATACGAGCTTACCTGCTGGCTTCAATACACGGCGAATCTCCTTGAGTGCCGTCTCCCAATCAGGAATGGTGCACAATACGTAGGTGAGCATAACGGTGTCTATCGAATCATCGGGTAACGGAATCGCTTCGCAACCGGCAACAAGCCATTCGACCGGTACAGGTGATTCGCTAAGATTTTTTTCGGCTTTTCGTTGCATTCCTAAAGACGGCTCTAATCCCCAGACCTTGGATACTTTTTCGGGATTGTAGTACTTAAGGTTCAAGCCTGAACCCATACCAATTTCCAACACTTCGCCTTTTGCCAAAGGGACGACTTTGCCCCGCTGCCGCTCGATGGCTTTCATACCGCAGGTACAGTTAATAACATGTGGAAGGATTCGTTCGTCGTAAAAGTTCATATTAGTGTCTCGGTAGCTCTTAAGTTCCTAAGCGATAAGCAGTTTGTTAATCCGTTTACGCGGCTACGTATGTCCAAGAGCCTTGAGTCTCTACTGCGCGGTTATCCATCTTTAGTTTAATCAGGTGCGCGTGCAATGACAGCTCAGCAATTGGATGAAGGTGTGTTGGCACATCGGCGTAAACGGTTGGCACCAGCTGCGCTGGCGAAAACCCCGGATTGCTTTTTAGCGCGTCAGCAACTTTCGCCTCACGCTCCAAACGATGTTTTATTGTCCACGACACCACTTCTTGCGGGTTGGCGATAACTGCACCATGACCTGGTCCCATTTGTTGGATGCTGTGATGGGAGAGCTTCTCAAGCGATTCAATATAGTCTTTCATGCTGCCTTTAGGCGGAATGATAACTACAGTAGAGCCATTCATTAAATGGTCGCCGGTGGTTAAGAAGCCATGTTCTTCAATTAAAAAACAAATATGGTTGGCGACATGCCCGGGCGTATGAATTGCTTGCACGCTGGCACCATCATGTTCAAAACGTTGATCATCTTCTGGCTGAACGTCAGGCACAAAGGTTAAGTCTTCGTAGTCTTGTCCTGCCGGAGCGACCAAGCCAATGACTTCAGCTGCGGGCAAGGCGGACTTTAGGGCGGCAACCGCGGGGCTATGATCGCTGTGAGTGTGGCTAGAGAAGATGCGAGTAATTGGAGCGCCCAAAGTGCCTTGGGCAGCCAAAATGTTATTAATATGTGATTCAAGCTTTGGGCCTGCATCAAATATAGCGAGCTCATTCTTACCGTATATATAGGTGTTGGTTCCTGGGCCGGTCATCATGCTCGGGTTGTTGGCGCATAAACGATACACGTTATTGAGCAATTGAGTGAGTTGGCCAGGGATCGGTTCAGACGAATTTACAGGGACAGTTGTTTCAGACATCGACATTAGGTTTTGGTTATTACAGTAGTAGCGGTTGTGTGGAGGGTGACAAACTAGAGTTAGAGTATTCTCTGAGGTTGTTCTTTCATTTCCTTCTTGAATAGATCAATTAACAGTTCAACGTTTTTTAAACCCGCGTAACCAGGACGAATGATACAAGCTATACGGCGATGTGGGCTAGGCTCACTCAAACGCATGGCCTTAAGCTCAACATAATTCCCTACTAGAGATTCTAGGGCCATTTGAGGCACCAATGTAGAGCCTAAGCGCCCTAAAACCATTTGAATAAGCGTGTTTAGACTAGTGGCACTTAGCTCGTGTTGATTATTGCCTTCGAACCGGCACACTGCTAACGCTTGATCTTTTAAGCAATGACCATCTTTAAGCAACATTAAACGTGCTTCGAGAAGATCGGTGGCACTGACTTCGCTTTGCCCGGGCTTTGCGTCTTTTTGGTGCGAGATCCAGTAGAAATCTTCTTGCCAGAACTCAAAGCTCAATAAACCTTCGATATCGTAGGGAAGGGCGAGAATAGCTGTGTCGATGTCACCTTCCTTTACGGCGTGCACGAGTTCATGAGATTGAGCTTCGCGCACTGTCAGTTCCAGTTGTGGATATGCCTTTTTTATAGCCGGTAAGACAATGGGCAGTAAAAACGGGGCAATCGTAGGAATAATTCCAATGGTGATAGGAAAGCTCAATGGCGAATGCTGAGTCTCGGCTAGCTTATATAAGTCATCTAGCTGCAGCTTAATGGTGCGGGCTTTGTTGAGTACTTCTTGCCCAGCAGGAGTAATAAGCACTCGCTTGTTATCGCGCTCAAAGATCATAAAGCCCAATTGCTTTTCAAGTTCCGAGATAGCCGTACTGAGTGCAGACTGGCTTACTGAGCTATCTTCGGCGGCATTTTTAAAGTGAAGGTGCCGCTCAACTGCAAGTGCGTAATTTAACTGACGAAGAGTAATCATAGAGCTTAAAGTGAGCTTGGTGAGAAAAAAAATTGTACCTCTATTCCGACGAAATCAGAATCTGGGAAGCATGTGGTTCAGATAAATCGAACATTAGATTCATTATATTCGATTTTAAAGAACATTTAAAACTCTGTACTATCTTTTCAGCCCTAGGTAACACGCCTATTAATGGGCGCAAAACGTTACTGACGTAGAGACCTAAGTAATTAAATTAACACTAATTTCGAAAAATTTGGAGCTAGACATGACTACAGTAAATAAAAAAATTAAATCCTTTAAGGCATCGGCATTCCGTAACGGCGAATTCATCGACGTAAGTTCTGACGATGTTCTAGGTAAGTGGGCGATATTCTTTTTCTACCCAGCTGACTTTACGTTCGTTTGCCCAACCGAATTGGGTGACCTTGCTGATCACTACGAAGAATTGAGCCAGCGCGGCGTAGAAGTGTACTCGGTATCGACTGACACACACTTCACACACAAGGCATGGCACGACGCTTCTGACACAATCGGTAAGATCAATTACACAATGATTGGCGACCCGAATGGCAAAGTGACCGAGAACTTTGGCGTAATGCGTAAAGGCCAAGGCCTTGCAGATCGTGCAAGCTTTATCGTAGACCCAGATGGCATCATCCAAGCTATGGAAATCACTGCAGAAGGCGTAGGTCGTGATGCGGCTGAGCTAGTACGCAAAGTAAAAGCGGCTCAATACGTACGTGAGCATCCAGGCGAAGTATGCCCAGCAAAATGGAAAGAAGGCGAAGCAACACTAGCACCATCATTGGACTTAGTCGGTCAAATCTAATCGGTCAAGTCTAGCCTCTAGATCTAGTCCGTAAGGATCAGTTATCTAGATGTATGCGACGAAGGGAGCCGACGTCATATTCGGCTCCCTTCCAAGCAAAACAATAAATCAGTTAATAAATAGTCAAACATTAGAACAAGTATTAAGAGAATAGCCATGATAGACCAAAATATTTTAGATTCGTTACGCCAGTACACCGCTTCGATGCAGCGATCTGTGACGTTGGTTTTGCAATCAGGCGAGCATTCAAAGCGTGCAGAGTTGCTTACTTTCTTAGAGCAGATTGCTAGTGTGAGCGACCACATTTCGGTGGTCCAAGAAGACGCAACACAGTTGCGTTCGCCTATCTCATTTCGACTTGACGTCGAAGGCAAAGATACCGGCATTCAATTTTCAGGAATCCCGAGTGGACATGAGTTTAACTCATTGGTTCTCGCGATTCTGCGTGCCTCAGGCACGCCCTTAAAGCTCGATCAGAGTTTACAGGACATGATCTCTTCTATTGAGGAGCCCATGCACTTTGAAGTGTTTGTTAGCTTAAGTTGTCACAACTGTCCTGAAGTTGTTCAAAGCTTAAATCAGTTTGCATTGCTAAACGATCGCATAAGCGCTGAGATGATCGATGGTGGTTTGTATCAAGACCTAGTCGCAGAGCGCGACATTCAAGGCGTGCCTAGCGTGTACTTAAACGGCGAGCTGTTCGCTAACGGTAAGGTGGATACAGCCGAGTTGATCGACAAGTTGTTGGCGAGCAAACCAGCGGCGACGTCACAACCAGACTCACAGACGCAAACCAAAGCCGCACCGACAAAACAACTGCCGTTGCAAGATGTGGTGGTCATAGGCGGTGGACCAGCTGGCGTGGGATCAGCAATTTACTCAGCGCGTAAAGGTCTTAAAGTAACGATCATTGCCGATCGCTTTGGTGGACAAGTTAAGGACACGATGGGTATCGAAAACCTAATCGGAGTGCCCTCCACCACAGGCACAAAATTAACTAATGACATGCAGGCTCACCTAAAGGACTACGACGTAACGCTAAAGGAATACTTGCGCGTGACTGAGATTGTTCAAGGAGATATCAAGACGGTTACGTTGTCTTCGGGCGAGGTCATCAGAGCGAAGACACTTATTATTGCGACGGGAGCAAAGTGGCGAGAGCTCGGCGTACCCGGCGAAAAAGAAAACATCGGTAACGGCGTCGCGTATTGCCCGCATTGTGATGGACCCTTCTTTAAAGGCAAAGATGTTGCAGTAATAGGCGGTGGAAACTCAGGTATAGAAGCTGCGCTAGATTTAGCGGGTATCGTTAAATCAGTAACCGTGTTCGAATTCATGCCAGAGCTCAAAGCTGACGCGGTACTGGTCAAGCAGGCGGAACAGCGTAACAACATTAAGATCCTAAAGAATGTTGCGACTAAGCAAATCGTCGCGACAGACGGCAAGGTAAGCGCCATCGAATATCAAGATCGCGCTACAGATGAGGTCACTCAATTGCCATTGCATGGGGTGTTCGTTCAAATTGGGCTACTGCCAAACTCAAAGTTCTTAGGCGACGTAGTTGAGCTATCCCAGCACGGCGAAGTAAAGATCAACGAGCGTTGTCAAACATCAGCAAAGGGTATTTACGCCGCAGGGGACGTAACGACAGTGCCCTACAAGCAAATAGTAATATCAATGGGCGAAGGTGCAAAAGCATCATTAGCGGCGTTCGAGTATTTACTGACGCTTGACGTAAAAGACGAAGAAGACGTAAAAGAAGCAGCCTAATCCTCAATAGTGAAGTGAAAACCGTTAGTCGCCCCGTTCTAGTTGGTGGCTAGCGGTTTTTCTTTGCAGGTTTAATCATATCCAAATGAGGAATCCCATCTTCGTCGTAAGCTTCAGTCGCCGCTTCAAAGCCCAATGATTCATAGAAGCTTTGTAAGTAGACTTGCGCACCAATCTTTATGCCCATTGCCGGAAAAGTTTGTTCTGTGAACTTGATTGCTTCGTTCATCAACGCACGGCCAACCTTCAGTTTTCTAAATTTTTCCAACGTCAGAACACGGCTAATCGAAGGCTGTTTGTATTTAAACCCTGGGTCAATAACTCGAACGTAGGCCGCTAGCTCGCTATTTAGTGAGGCGGTTAAGTGCCATGAATGTGGATCAACATCATCGGTTTCTTGGTAAGGGCATTGCTGCTCAACTACAAACACGGCTTCGCGTGCTTTGATGATCTCCCACAGCTCTAATGAACTAAGTGATTCCAATCGGGACCATTTAAACTGTAAGTTTTCAGACTCGGATTTCATTGATGCAAGCTCCCTAAATTACGAACTTTTAAAGTGACTAATCTTTTCTCTGAGATATTCATTACCAGACTTACCTTAGCGCGCCAAAAATCTATTCATTGTAGTTTTTGGAAACGTTAAGTTCTTTTTGGGTTTGTATGCGCAATACATGTAAAGCCGACTGCAATGTATTCACATAACTTAGTCGGTGGTAATAAAACGAAGCGTACCTTTCTACATATCGCTGTAACTCATGATCTAGAGCAAGCTCACTAAATGGCGTGATGAGTGTCGGTGCAGCGCCGCTAAAGTCTCGCTCTACTCGGGGAATTATCTCTAGTTCAATGGCTTTTTGAAAATCGCTTAAGTTGGTCTGTCCTCGGCGTGATTCAGAAAGGGCTAATTGAAATTGCGCTAGTTGTTCCCGATAGCGTTTAGAACGGATGACGCCAAATTTGCCACTAGCCTGCAGTTCAAACAATGTAGAGTCTAAAAAGTCACCCGTCTTCCAAGCCCCGATTTTACTAAACTGTTCTTTAAATAGAGCCTCGTTATTGTCAGCCAAAATACCCGTCCGTAATTTTTGAGCAACCTCAAAAGTCGCTTGCGAACGGACTTTAAGGATTGATACGGCCTCTTCGTTCGCTTTTATAGATTGATCAATGTCGTCAAGCAACCGGCCAAGATAATAGTGTTCATCTATGTTGTTCTGACGTTCAGTGTTCCACGCGTTGACTTGCAGTGCTATTAAGACACCAAGTACAACTATTGCGATTTCGACTACTACAGAAAACCAATCGTGAGTTTGGAGAGAGGATGACAGTTTTCGAAGGATCATTTATTGCTCGCTCGATGAGTATTGATTTTTAAATACACGGGATTAATGCCAATAACGACTTTGTGAGGCAGTTACTATCTTATATCGAACTATCGGCAGGGCATACGCTTTTAGCGCTGTTACGGAAAACTAGTGACGACGACAACCCTGATTGATCTAGTCACCCGAAGTGTTAAAAGTGGGTGTGCAACTACTGTTGGTGAGTGCGGGGGAATTAAAAGCTAAGCAGTTTTTTAAACTCTACAGCGTTTCTGCGACCCACCTCTACTTGGTGACCGTCGCTCATGGTTAAGTCGTAACAGGTGTTAGTAGCGACTGTCCGCGACAGCCGTTACCTTGTATCGCAGTATCGGCAAGACATACGCTTTTTGCGCTGTTATACAAACCTATTTAGGGCGATGGTCCTGATTGCTCCAGTCACCAGTTGCCAGTCTGTATGTCTAGTTAAGCTACTTCTTACAATCCAAAAAGGTTGCGCGAGAAGGACTGTCGTCTAACAATTTAGCCATTTCTACTAACTGGATGAATTCAGCGCGATAACCACTTTTATCAACGCCTTTATTCTGTTTCGCTAGCTTGATGACATCCTCAAGGCAAAAGTTATTAAGGTGTTTTCCACCTCGTAGAATCTCTGAAAAGGCCGCAACAGATGCTGCAAAAAGGGCGTCTTTGTCAGTTTCAGTATTTTCTTTATTGAGTATCGGTTGCGTAATCAAAAGAGATTCCGCTGCGCCTGGGAGCTTATAACGCAGCTTTAGGAACCCGAGTTCATCATTTAACAATTCGCTTTCGGGGGTCGGAGTAGCTTCGTTATTAGTATTGGTTTGGCTGGCGTAACGAAGTGGGTCGACAGACCTAATGTCTGTATTTGTGGGCGTGATTTCGTACAAGGCCGTTACGCTGTGACCTGCTCCTATCTCTCCTGCGTCTACTTTATCGTTATTGAAGTCTTCACGCGCCAACACACGTGTTTCGTAGCCAACAAGCCGATACTCTGCGACATGTTTAGGATTAAATTCGATTTGAATTTTCACATCATTGGCGATCGGGAATAGGTGTGATGTGGCTTCGTCAACTAGTACTTTCTTAGCTTCTTGTAGCGTATCGATATACGCCGCAACGCCATTTCCATTTTGTGCAATGGCTTGCATCATGTCGTCTTGATAGTTATATCCGCCAAAACCAAGTACCGATAGATAGATACCCGCATTGCGGTTTTTCTCTACAATTTTAATCAGCTGCTCATTGCTGCTTTGACCAACGTTAAAGTCTCCATCGGTTGCCATAATGATTCTGTTAACTGAATCTTTGTTAAAGTTTTCGTTGGCTAATTCATAAGCAAGCGACAAACCTGCACCCCCAGCTGTGCTCCCCCCTGCAGATAATCGATTTAGTGCAGATAATATTTCTGTTCTGTTTTTAACCTTAGTCGGCTGCAAGACCACACCGGAAGCTCCTGCGTAGACAACCATGGCAACGGTATCCGTTGGCTTTAGGCTTTTGAGTAACAGCCGAAATGACTTTTTGACCAAAGGTAATTTGTTTTCTGCATCCATTGATCCAGACACATCGAATAAGAACACAAGATTGCTGTCTGGCTGTTGCGTGCGGTCGATGTCGTATCCTTTTATGCCAATACGCAGCAAATGTTTTGGGGCAGACCAAGGCGAATCAAATACGTTCACAGTGGCGAGAAAAGGTTGATCTTTTGACTCAGGGACTGGGTAATCGTAGTCGAAGTAATTAAGCAGTTCCTCAGTGCGTATGGCTTCATGCGGTGGCAGCGCCCCGCTTTCAATTTGAGAGCGCATCAAGCTGTATGAGCTCGTATCTACATCAATTGAAAAAGTCGATACCGGCTCCTCAGAGGTGATTTTGATCGGGTTCTCTGTGTAATTAGGATATTCCGAGCGATCGAATTCAATTTCTGGTGAGTAGTTTAGATTGCTCACAGGCTGCTGGGCGGCATAACGCGAACTGTTTCCCGACTGCTTTGATGCGGTGACCAAAATTTCTCCTAGGTTATCGCCGCTGTGAGATAGATAGGGTGCCGGCGCAGAAGCGCTAACTTCTTCTGTTTTGGTAGCACAAGCCGTCAATATACTGGACAAAGTCAGCAGAAGGAGAAGGCGAATCACGTTATTTGAAGTGAATATTTGCATTTTTGATCATTGGACATTTTTTTATTCGGCTATTCAAAATAACTGACGCAGAGCAAAAAACACTGATCAATAACCAATGCTTAATGAAGGGTCAAAGCGGAAACACAAGAGGTGATGTACCAACCAGGCTTACAGGCTTTATAGCTGTTCGGACCGAGTTTACGATTCCACCGCAAGCACCCCAATAAGGTTAGGTGTTGGAGCCAATTTTTTCGGCTTGATTTGGCAGAAACTAAAAGCTGAGTAGTTTCTTGAGCTCTATCGCATTTCTACGACTCACTTCTATGCTATGACCGTCGCTCATGGTCAGATTGTAGCCGTCGCCGATGCTTTCATCTATCGAGCGAATTTCGTTTAGGTTGACGATGTATTGTCGGTTGGCTCTAAAGAAACGCGACTTAGGAAGACGTGCTTCAACGGTGCTTAAGGCCTTTTTAATAAATGGTTTATGCGTGTCAAAAAACACTCTTGAGTGGTTTTTGCAGCTTTCGAAATAGCGTATCTCGTTTAGAGAAACTAAATGGCAATCATCGCCATCGTTGATAAATATCTTACTGCTCATTTCCAGGGCTAGCGCGACCAAGGGTTGGTCGCGCCGTGTGAGTTTATCTACTGCCGCAGCGAGTCGTTCTGAACTGACGGGCTTGAGCAAATAATCGACTGGGTTGTAGTCGAACGACCGGTACGCGTATTCAGAATACGCCGTCGTGAATATCACTTGTGGAATGTAATCCAGTTTATCCAATAGGTCGAAGCCGCTCTGACCCGGCATGTGAATATCCAAGAACAGTACGTCGGGGCGGTGTTCACGAATGAGCTTGAGAGCGGAGTCAGGATGGTCAGCCGAGCCCACCATTTCTAACTCTTCAAATTCAGATAGCATGCGCAATAAGCCTTCTCGTGCTAGTCGTGAATCTTCTACTACGATCGCTTTCACAGTTCGTTACTCTTGTGGAATTTTAACGGTTACGCAGAAGCGGTTGCCATCGATCATAGTGTCTATTGACCCCTGGCCCGAGTACAGTAAGTCTAAGCGTTGGTCAATATTAAACAACCCAATCCCAGGCTCGCTGCTCTTCTTGGCATAATTTTTTGGTAAGTCATTACTGACCTCAATCACCATCATTTGTGCTTCAAGTTTGGCTCGAACGTTAATTGTGCCGCCCTCACGAATATTATCAATACCATGTTTTACGGCGTTCTCAAGTAACATTTGTAGAACCATCGGGGGCAATTGGCACTCCATTAACTGGTCAGGGATGTCTAGTACAAAGTGCAAACGTTCTTCAAACTGAATTTTAATTAGATCAATATATCGACGACTTATTTCCAGCTAGTCTTTGAGCGCTACACTCACGTTCTTGGAGCTGTCTAAGGAGTATCGCAGTACGCTGGATAGTGACATCAACATCTTTTCTGCGTTTGTAGCATCTTCATGAATCATGAAGCGTATGTTGTTCAACGCGTTAAACAGAAAGTGTGGGTTAAGTTGGTTAGATAAACTGCTGAGTTCGGCTTCTTTAAGGCTATTTTGGAGACGCAAATTATCGATCTCCATTTGTTTAGTTTGCCGTCGGCTGGTAATGCCTATGTAAAGCATGATCCAGCACAACAAGTAGAAAGAAGAGCCGAACCAGTTTCTAAAGAAAAACTCTATAACGGCCCTAATTGACGAAATGCCAGGGGTTTGACTCCGGCTGTACATATAAAAGTCGTCAAAGTAAAAGCTCATTGATATTACGGACATTGTTAGGACAATGAAAAAGCTAAAAAATACGCAGCTAGCAACAGACTTAAACAAGACTGTTGTATGCGACTGTGTTTCCCATTTAGCTCGTTTGTAATGGCTGCGTAGTGCGAAGCCAGAAACGAAGAAGCCTGCTCCCCATATTGTTCCGGCTAGAGTTTGAAACTCCCACACGTAGGCGGGTCTTAATAAAGAATTGAGTACCAGATCTAGAGCTAGCAGCAGTACCACGCCGCCCACATGATAGCTCCAGAAGTCTGGGCTCGCGTCGAACAAGTCTTTGTTTAACGACGCGCGAATGTTTTGTGAATACTCTTTGAACTCAGCGCGAGCTTCTAGCACTCGCGGTTTATTCCAGGCTGATTTCAGACGTTTGAACATAGGTCTTATGCTATCGCGTTGTTACTCTAATATCGAACACTGAATCAAATTGATTCAATGGCGAGGTCAAGAGCATGGGTGATCGAGTCTTTTGTGAGCGTTAATGATTCAACGACAATCGCTTTACTGTAGTAAAGAGTGTTGACCACAAGTTTTTTAGTCGCATCAGAAATGCTCGACGTACTTTGACTGGTCTTTACCTGAAAGCGTCCGGTAATATTGGCACACGGGCTTAGGTTGACCGAGCTGATTAAAGATATAGGTTCATCTTCTACAGCTTTGACGTTGAATACCATAGCGGACGATCCAATTAATGCTACTACCAATATCATTGCTAAATGTGTTCGATTCATCGCGATTGCTCCTTAAACTAGCGGTGCTCAGTTATTTGTTGACGGTATTAGTTTTGCACGACTCACAACAAACAGAGAAAGAAGGTGCCGAGCGGCGATAAATTGGGATGAGTGGTGAAAACAGGACAGAAAACACCGTTTATGTGTCTTAAGCGAGGCCAGTACTGGCGCTGCAAATAACAATTCATGCTCTCGCGAGTACGCATGATATAAACTGCCACCACAGACTTGCTTCGTCACAAACACGACAATCGGAGATCTAAATGTCACTTACCCTTTATCATTCGCCAGGTACTCGCTCGATTCGTGTTCGCTGGTTGCTCGAGGAAATGGAGATACCGTTCGAACTAAAAAGCATTAAGTACGACGGCAAATACTTTGCATCCGATGAGTTTCGGGCGATTAACCCAATGGGCAAAGTCCCAGCATTGTTCGATGGCGACCAATTGGTTGTGGAGTCGATCGCGATCATGGAATACCTGCTGAACAAGTTCGGGCCTAGTTCTTTGAATGTAGGCCCTGAAGAAAAGGAATACGCGACATACCTTCAATGGTTGCATATGGCAGAAGGCGGCATGGCTAACTACATAGCGGTCAGTTTTGGTAATAAGTTTGATATGGACCCATATAAGGTCAGCGAAGGGTATGATGCCTATTGTCGCTACCAAATTGAGAAAGCACTTGGGTTTTTAGAAAGCCAGCTGCAAGGTAAGGAATACCTGTTACAGCGAGGATTCAGTGCCGCTGATATATCCCTGGGCTACACGTTGTTTTTTGCTAAAACTTGCATCGATGTAGAGTTTACAGATACTGTTACGCAGTACTATAAACGCTTAATGAGTAGACCAGCGGCTCTGGTGACTATGGCTGATGTAAAGACAAGTTGAAGCAGCCGTGAGCTAGTTGTTGCGTGAGCCTATTTAAGCTAAAGAAGGTAGATACAAATTTTGGTTTCACCTGTCTTAGATCGTCGCATGATAGTTTTGAACCGCTCGGTGTGCTTGGACCTCACTCTATATTTTTAATTTTGAACGACCCAATTGTTTTTTATAAGGCCTCCGTTTTTAAATGGCCTAACCTTTTGATAGACAAATATATGACCTTACAGCGATTACCATTAAAACCTTTGACGGCTGGCTCGTGAAAAATAATTCTCCTCGTTTGACCAAGGTAAAAATGGCCGCTCGTGTTATTGGAATCGGGATTTCTTTGCCGTTTTTCGTCTGGGGCATCATTGGCTTCTTGCCCGCAATTCCGTCCATCATCGACGTCTTTGGGTTTGATGGATTGAGGTACCCCACTGGCGTAGTCATCGCAGGGCTAACGCTCGCAGCGTTTGGTTTTGAAGATTTCTGAAACATCAACGATGCAAAGCATTAAGTTTTTTTTAACTGTTATCACTCACTCTACTGGAGAAAGTTACTATGTTTAAGATATCTGATTTTTTTATTCTTACGGCGGTCGCGATTTCATTTGCCGCATCAGGAATTTCATATTTCAATGGTTATGAAACACAGGGATTGTTTACCGCAATTTGGGTACCCTCGATTCTAGCCTTCGGAATATATTTCAAACTTGTTGCATTACTTGCAAGAGGTAAACAATAATGAATCCGGAAACTCTAATGACCGTCGCCATTGTTGTTTTTGTGCTTATGCTCGTAGGCTTAGCCTTAACAGTGTTTGAGTTTCGTCATGGAGCACCACAAGAGCAAATCGAAGACGAAGAAAAAATCATCGATAGCCCTCATCGACACGTTAACACCGAGTTAACCAAATAGTTCCAACTGCAAAATGAATTGGTGAGAAGGACACCGCCTGGAAGCAGCTTCACCAAAAAATGAAGTTGCTATCCGAGTCGAATAACCGGGCGCAGTGGCTCACGGACTATGGTTGATCTTACAGTCAACTAAACAACTGTCGCGTTAGACAATCCAATCCCCATATTCGTCTGCAAAATGGCGCAATAAATGGCGCAAAAAATATTGCTGAAGGCAGAAGCAAAAACGATAAGCTCAACACTTGCGTAACGAGCATTTAGGCGGGCTATCCTGAAGTCATAGAAGGCGAGAAATGATCTAACAATGGCGCACTTCTTTTACAGTCAATCTGTAAGATCGGAATAGTAGAGAAACTAAGCCGGACGCAGCTATAATCTCATCTAGTCTATCTAGAGCACGTTTACTTGACTCTAGTTTTATAATGCAAGCGGAGATGAGAGAACGGTTTGAAGCTCCTCTACTATTTTCAAAACCGCCATGCTCCGTTCTATTTGATTCCAGCTGTAATTAGTTGCCGCCGTAACTGCCAGTAATAATTGCCGATCCTTACATAATTCGTCAAAATCGCCAATGAGTTGATCGAAGCCCACCTCATCCAGCACACTAGACGGGCCTAGTATTCTGGTTCCCACTCGACTATCTATGTAGCTAATCTGTGGCGCCATTCTCCCGCGCAAATCCAATGCTATATCTCTGTGCGCCTCATATTCTTGAATCGCGTCATTAATCTTTCGCTTTAATGTACTATTACTCAGAGTGGCTAGCTTTCCAGTGGATTTAAGTTCGTCGATGGTGCCCCGTACTAGGTAGAAGGGGACAACCTTTCCAATCCGGTAAAGGCCAGCGGCAAAATCATTTTTTTGTTCATCTGCTAAACTGCATGTTTCTAATGATCGCGCTACCTGATTGCCAAGAGTCGCCGACTTAGACATCCAAGCGATGTCGAATTTAGTTCCTTCAATTGACTCATTTAAATCATCGGAAAGCCGAGTCAAATATTCCGATTCCTCCGATAGCTGTATTCGAGTTCTATTCCAATCGTCGACCTGTAAGCCGACAAAAATACCGATCACAACAATTAGAATTTCGACTAAAACGGTAAACCAGTTCTGCTGTCGGATACTCTCGGCTAGTTTTCTTAAAATCATTTGTGGTCAATCCGTTAATTAGATAGTTAACTAGGTAGATTGCTAAATGCTATAACGCGCCGCCTAGTAGAAAGACGATAACAGTTATGACTCAACTTTTGCACATGAAGTAGCGTTTTGCAGGTTTTGGCAACAATGTTAGAGTGACGGCCAATAAATGTTAGTTATTCGTCATTTTTAAGCTACACATAGGAGCCCATGCATGAAGAACAAAATCTTTCTAATAATTTTTCTATCGGCATTTTTACCAATATGGGCTGTTGCTCAAGACGCTAGCGACGCCTTAGCGGATAAACCTGCCGACAGCATGGTTGAAGAACAACCAATGCATTTCGAATCCAAGGGCAGTGTGCGTATAGATGGCAAAGCTATTAATTACACCGCCACAGCAGGCACATTAGTGATGAAAAACGAAGAGGGCGATCCCATCGCTCAATTCGGTTATACCTCCTACACAAAAGACGGTGCCGACAAAGGCAAACGGCCAATAATGTTTGCGTATAACGGTGGACCTGGTTCTGCATCGTTTTGGTTGCATATGGGCGTGTTAGGTCCAAAGCGTGTGGTGATCGACGACCTGACGTTCAATACGGCAGGCCCGTTTAAGCGAGTTAATAACGAGCATAGTATTTTGGCTAAAGCTGATTTAGTTATGATCGATCCGGTAGGCACGGGCTTTTCGCACCCAGTTGGCGAAGCTAAAGGCGAAGACTTTTGGGGCGTTGATCAAGATATTGCTTCGGTATCAGACTTTATTGCGCGCTACATTACCGACAATGGCCGCTGGCAGGCGCCCAAGTATTTGCTCGGCGAGAGCTATGGCGGAATCCGCAGTGGAGGCGTTGCGTATTACTTGATGCAAAAGCACTCGATTTCGCTTAATGGCGTTATCTTGGTGTCACCACACATGAGCTTTGTTGCAGGTTGGGCAGGCATAAAAATAGATCTAGCTCAGGTTAACTTCTTTACGACCTTTGCCTCAACAGCGTGGTATCACAATGCCATCGAAGACCGTCCAGATGACTTGCAGGAGTTTCTTCGTGAAGCGGAAGCATTCGCTGTTAACGAATACGCACCTCTACTGCACAAAGGTAACCGCGCAAGTGCAGCAGAGCGCCAGAAAGTGCTAGCAGGCATGGAGCGTTTCACTGGAGTAAGTGCCGATTATTGGGACAAAGCTAACCTTCGTGTCGGCGAAGACCAGTTTGCCAAAGAGCTGTTAAGAGACCAGGGCAAATTAGTAGGCCGCATAGACTCAAGATACGTGGGCGATGCTATTAACGGTGTTGGAGAGTCAATGGATTACGATCCGTTCTTCCCATCTGTTGGTGCGGCGTTTACAGCAACCTTTAACGACTACTATAGAGAAGAGTTAGGCGTTGAAACGGATCGAAAATACATAACCTCTGGAGGCTTATGGTCCAAATGGGATCAACGGCATGCACAGCCGGGTGTTTACTGGGGAAAGTTAGCGATCGCCAATACCGGTATTGATTTGACACATGCCATGATCCAGAACCCCAACTTACGCTTGCTCGTACAGCAGGGTTACTTTGACTTAGCTACCCCGTATGGCGCTACAGACTATTTTCTAGACCACATGGAGCTACCTGAGGCATTACGCAAGAACATTACGGCGGAGTACTATGACGCCGGGCATATGATGTATTTGCACGAAGAGTCGATGATTAAATTTGGCAAGGATCTATCGGACTTTGTTAAGTAAGGGCGACATAAGCCCTGGTTCAGGAGCCAGGTGCTTTCGCTAGCTCAGCGAGAGCAACTGTTTATTGGGTCGTTGATTGTGACGCCTAATGTGGCGATAAGCTGAAGGAGGTCATTGACGGTGCTAGGTTTCATTTTTGCGTGCTCCTTTGAGATGCTGCGATTTTAAGTTATCAGCTTACAGATGGTTCAAAAAGTAATTCATTTTCAGTGTATTGAGATGCAGAGAAGTGCCTTCTCCTTCAACTATGCCGTGACGTCTATTGGGATACACCATTAGATCAAACTGACGGTTATGTTTTATCAATTCGTTGATCAGCAGTTCAGTGCCTTGATAGTGAACGTTGTCGTCGCCTGTGCCGTGAATCAGCAGCAATTTGCCTTCGAGCTTTGCCGCATGCGTGATGGCCGAAAACTCAATATAGTTCTCGGCATTCTCATTTAACAAGCCTGAATACTTTTCTTGGTAGATTGAGTCGTACAGACGTTTGTCAGGCACGGGTGCAAGAGAAACCCCAACCTTAAATTGTTGCGCATAGCGGAACATTAAACCGAGCGTTAAGGAACCGCCGCCTGAATGACCCCATACACCAACGCGCTCGCAATCAATATAGCTCCAGCGTTCGCTCATTGCTTTAATGGCGTCTGACTGATCGCGTGTTTCTAAACTGCCATCGCTGGCATAAATACTGCGCCGCCACGCATGACCTCGTGGAGCTTTGGTGCCACGGTTATCAACCGACGAAATTAGGTATCCGCGTTGTGACATCATTATATGCCACACGTTGCGGTCGGACCATACGTCCCCCACAGTCTGAGCCCAGGGTTCGCCGTAGACGTAGTGAATAAGAGGGTATTTTCTCTTGGTGTTCAGCGTCGGAGGACGCAATAGGTATCCGTCTAACCGCAATCCGTCGTTCGCATCAACGCTAAAAAATTCTAGCTCGCCCAATTGCAGCTTTGCTAGCTTAGCCGCAAGCTCTGCGTTGTCTTCCATTACATAATATACTTTATGCTCTGGAATCGATATAAGGCTAGTGACAGGCGGTTTCAAAAAGCTTGAATGGCAGTGAATGGCCCAGTTAGAGTCCGCAGACATTGTATAGTCGTTGTCGCCCTCGAAGCCGTCTGGCGTTACGCGTTCCATTTTGCCGCTACCGTCTAGACGTGTGCGGTGCAAGTATCGTTGTGATACCTCTTCATGCGAAGCGATAAAGTATAGCCAGCCGCTGTTTTCGTCCACACAAACCACTTTCGTAACGTCGAAATCGCCAGGTGTTAGATTCGTCCAGGTTTTTCCATCGCGAGATATGAGATACACATCTATCCATCCGTCGCGTTCACTCTGCCAGATAAAGGCATGTGATTTTTTTAGCCATTGCGGCTCGATAACCAATTCAATAAATGTATCTTCGCACTCGCTAAAAAGCTCTTTAACTGTTCCAGTATTGGCGTCTGCGTAAAAAAGAGTATTGGTGTTCTGCTTACGATTAAATTGCTGCACAAGTAACTCTGCGCTTTCGTGTTGCGAATCGTTTACACGATTGCCTACCCAATCCATGCGCGGCACATACATGTCCTTTGCAACACCAGGCAGATTGACCCACTGTGTTGTCGCGGAGTCTATGGAGATAACGCCGACACGTGCGGCGGCGTTTTCTTCGCCTACTTTTGGATAAGGAATAGCCGTTACTTTAGGGTATTTCGTATCGGTATTATTGATGATTAGAAAATCTTTAGCCGCATGAGTATCGAACTGCCAATACGCAATACGTGTGCCGTCAGGGCTCCAGCGAAAGCCATCGCGGATACCAAATTCTTCTTCGTATGCCCAGTCAAATACGCCATTTATGATGGTGCTGGATGCATCTGAGGTTAAAGCTGTTAAGCCCCGGCTGTTCAGGTCTTGAACATAAATATTGTTCTGCCAGACATAGGCGAACTTGTTTCCGTCGGGCGAGAACTTACCAAACTTCATTTCCCCGGGGGCTGTAAATTCGCCACCCAGCTGCCACATCTCGTCTGTCTCAAGGTCACGTAGCCAATAGTCACCGCGATCTTTTTCGCGCCAAACATACTCGGCATTCGTAAAAATGAGGATCTTAGATTTATCTCTAGACCACTGATAGTCATCAACGGTTAGTGCTTTGTTAGCACCTTTAGGAGTGAGTTGCGCTAGGCTGATTAGTACTGTGCGTTTTAGCGTAGCGGCATCGTATTGCACTACTTCTTCAAAGGGTTTTATGTCTTTGCCGTTTTGATCTTTTTCTAGGTCGGCGCTTTCGTAACCCTCGGCTGTTTCAAGCATGCTGTAGCTCGCGCCTTCCTCAGACCAGCGGAGTGTCCTTGGGTGTTTTGCAACATAGTCCCAATCTTGGTAGATGGCTTCGTTAGTAAGTTGAATTCCCGTTTGCTTTGGGCTGGCTTGGGCTTCGGTGGACTTGGAGGAGGAATTCATAGTAGGGGAATTCATATTAGTTACTTTGGGGGTGATCAGTGTTTATATCGCTAAAAGCGCTTTTGAGAAACCAATTAGCTATCGTTGGCGTTGCGTAATCGCTCGATCAATTCTTCCTGTTCTTCGAACGCGGCCTTTATCTCCTGCATCACTGAATCTACGTCGGCAGGTCTTGTATCAAGCTCGACCATGCCCGTAAGTTTAGTGTCCGGCGTGAGATCACCGTTCTCGAACAGTTGCCAAATTTCCTTCGCGTAATGAGCCTTAGATAACTCGGGGGCAAACTGGCTGTAGTAATTGGTCATATTGCGTACATCGCGTTCTAACATCGCTTTAGCGTTGTTGTTGGCAGCGGCATCGACCGCTTGTGGTAAGTCGATAATGACTGGGCCATGCTCATCGACCAACACATTAAATTCAGATAAGTCGCCATGAATTACGCCTGCACAGAGCATGCGAATAACGCCTTGAATTACCACAGCGTGGTCGTGCCTTGCTTGCTCTGGGCTTAGATTCACGTCATTTAGGCGCGGTGCTACATCGCCATCTCGATCAGTGATCAGCTCCATTATAAGAACGCCGTTGAAGCAACCGTAGGGTTCTGGGACTCGCACGCCCGCATGCGCTAGTTTGTATAAAGCGTCAACCTCGGCGCTCTGCCAGATCTCTTCTTGTTGCTCACGACCAAACTTAGAGCCTTTCTCCATAGCCCGCGCCCGTCTGCTATTGCGAACCTTACGACCTTCTTGATATTGCACAGCCTTCTTAAAGCTGCGCTTGGCGGCTTCCTTATAGACCTTGGCGCAACGAACCTCATCATCAACGGCGACGGTATAGACAGTAGCCTCCTTACCGCTCATGAGCTGGCTCAGGACCTCATCGATTATTCCATCTTCAATTAAGGGTTGTAAGCGTTTTGGGGTTTTCATTTTGGTTTAAAGGCGAGAATCAAAAGTGACAAAGACGTATGTGTTGCTTAGATATAAAAATATGACTTAGACCACTCCGGAGCGAACAAAGTCCAGACAAGATAGTCTGTTCAGTAAGCGCCTTGTGAGTATGTCAGTTCGTAGCTATGCGAATAGACTTCAAAAATGAGGCCGAATGGATCTTCAACGTAACACATTTTGTAAGGCTTTTCGCCTGGGTAGTATTCTCTAATAGGCATGCGTTGTTTGCCACCATGTTCGACAATTTTTGCGACTAATCCTTCGATGTCAGGGTCTTGGACGCAAAAATGGAATGTGCTCGTCTTCCAATACTCGAAGTCCTTGGGCGTTTCATTGTTCTTAAACTCAAACATTTCAACGCCAATCTTGTCGCCAGTGGACATATGCGCAATCTTAAACGACCCCCAGCCTGCACCAAACACATCCATACACATTTGACCAATGGGTGTGTTCGCTTCTTCAGTAATAATGGTAGGTTCCATGATGTGGTACCAGCCCATGACATCACTGTAAAACTTGGCTGCTTTCTCAACGTCAGGGACTGAAATTCCAATGTGCGAAAAGGTTCTTGGATATGTAGACATCATGTTTCCTCTGAGGAGTCGTTTGTTTTCGAAAATTGGAGTATCTGGTTTTGCTTATGTCTTTTTGTTGCGAGAAGTCGAAGCCTATAAATATTCCTTGACCGCCTCACAACTAAAATCCCAAAGCTTTTCTGCCAGAGCCTCGTCTTGCCCATAACGGCTAGGGCGTTCTTCGTTTGAGTCTGCAAAGTACTTGCCGCTGACCTGAGCGAGTTCCGGTGCTGTTGCTACATAGCATTGAGTGGCTGCCCCTTGAGGAACTGTTTTCGAACCTATTACTTTGCCAACGACCCAGCCGGTTAGAGGATTGTTGAATACGAAGCCCTGTACGCCGCCCATACTCCGACTCAGGTTGGTTCTGATCACCCCAGGGTGAATGGCGTTAGCAGTCGCGTTAGATCCTTCTAAGCGTTTGGATAGAGATACGGCCGTCAGTAGGTTGGCTAACTTAGATTGCCCATAGAAAGGCCAATCCTTGTACCAGCGTGAGCCGTCTAGATTATCGAACAGTATGCCGCCTTTGGGTGCCATCTTATGCGACAGGCTAGACAACATGACGATGCGGCCTTGTTCGGCACGTTTAACCGAATCAACCAGCGAATGGACCAGAATAAAGTGGCCAAGGTGATTGGTTGTAAATTGCTGTTCGAAGCCGTTTGCAAGTTCTAGCTTTGGAAGCGCCATAATGCCTGCGTTACAGATAAGCACATCAATCGGAATGTCCAATGCTTTGATCGCTTGGGCGCAGCTTTGTACGGACTTAAAATCGCTCAGTTCGCATGCCAACGGAGTTACTTTACCATCGACGTCAGCGGCTGCAGCTTTGGCTTTTTCCATGGTTCGGGCAGTGCCAATAATATGCGCACCACGACTCGCGAGCACACGCATCGACTCTTGCCCGAGACCTGAATTAACCCCGGTAATGACAATGTTCTTGCCGGTGAGATCAATGCCTTGAGTAACGTCTTCGGCGGTGCTGTCTTTAGTAAATGTGCTGCGAATCATGGTGAGCCTCTTAGGTTTGTATCTTAAAAATCTATCGTGTAACTAACTGTCTACGCAGTTTCAACAGTAGTCCCTGTTTTACTCAATGCGTAACGAATGATCGCGTAAAGTAAAAAGCCCACTGGACCCGCTAAGAAAGTAAGTATTAAGCATGGGACGATCAACAAATGATGAATATTGCGGCGTTGCGAATCACGAGCGATCCAAGCGCCTACGAACAGATCAAATGCCAGGTAATGAATCCACCCTGCAACAACTAACCATGGCGCTGTAAACGCGGTCATTACTTCTTGCAACGAACCAAAGCCGCCGCCTTCTGGAAATGGCATAGCGTTTGTCATCGCGTATATATAGGCGATGCCTAATAGCATTGGAATCCAAGCATGGAATACCAGCTTGCTAGTCCATTCCCAACGAGGAAGTAGTAATAAGAGCAGCCAAGCTGGAAGTACTAAGCGGCTGCATAGTGTAAAAAGCATATCTGCGTCGATCATGATTGAGTTCCTCAAATAGTGAGTTAGTTTAGTAATGTAGTGTTAAAGCTCTCGTGTAATAAGATAATTCGATTTAGCGTTTCTTACGCGTAACGTTAATCCAAGTTTCTGCGACAAGCAGGTTGATTGCAATGCCGAGCCATAAGAGGGGTCCAAAGATTTGGTCGAATGGGGCCAATTGGAACGGCATAAAAATAAAAATCAGGATGCGTTGTGTGCCTACTCCTAGACCAATAGCGAAGGCACGCATAATCCATTCGCGATGCGCTGGAATCATACGGTTTCGAGCGCACCAAAATGACCTTAAGAAACAAATAATAATGGCGATCCCGAAGAACCAAACGGCCAACATAGTACTAATTCCACCAAAGGCCGGAAGCCAAAGCCCCGCTAAGATACCGGTTACGCCCGCCACTAGACCCGCGGTCATCAACACGCGGCCAATCCAGCGGTGGAGCGTCAAGTTTTTGGCTCGGAATTTAGTTGAAAATTGCAGAGGTGCGAACAAGAGGAACAGTATCCCCGTACCCATATGAATAAAACTGACCAACGGGTGTCTATAATATCGGTCAGCAAATTCAGGAGGAGGGCCAAAGTCGCCAGAATCACCTAATGCCCCACCATTTAAGATCTCTAGAGTGCGTACGGTCGCAAATACAATTAAAACAAACATCGTAAAATAGATCAGTGGCCAGACTATTCGTGGCCCCCACTTCTTAACCGACTCGCTCATTAATTGCTCCTTTGGCGTGCTTTCTAAGTTCTAATTTAGATACGCTCTAAAATTTAATTTGCCTAACGCTTAGTAAGCGTTTTTAAGCGTATCGCCCAATACTATACCGTACTCTTACGTATTAGGCCTCTCAGGATAAGTGTACTCGCCACAGTCAGTTCAATATTGGGGAAAGAAAGACCTTTTAATTACACCTAAAAGCCGACGTTGCTCTGGTATTATCCTGCGCTTAAGTTAGAAGCGGCTTAGCTAAGCTGCTCTAACAAGACCCTTTAGTCACATAACGAATTCAAATGATCAAGAAAATCATCCTCCGCACAGTCGCCGTAATCGTCGTAGGCGTAGTCATTGCGCTTGCCTACACGCTGTATCACAAATCTCCTGAGCTTTTTGAGCCTAGTGTCGTTGGTTTGTATCAAGAAGAGCTTCCTGCACTTGATCCCACTAGCGCAAGAACCATTGACTCCGGTGACCTAGTTGGTGTGTCCGACGCTTACAATACTCAAGCGTGGGTCGGTATTCCTTACGCAGCCGCGCCGACGGGTGATCTACGCTGGAAAGCACCGCGCCCTGCAGTGCCTTGGACTGGCGCGTTGGAAGCCAATGATTACGGTACCCCATGTTCTCAATACATGGGTTTAGCGGCTGGTTTGGCTGGCGAAGACGGTGAGGTGGTTGGCAATGAAGATTGCCTTACTCTAAATGTTTGGGCACCTGCACAAGAGATAGTCGACGCAGAAGAATATGAAAAGCACCCGGTTATGGTTTGGATACACGGGGGAAGTAACGATTCAGGAACCGCAAATATGTATCAGGGGCACCATCTATCTGGATCAAAAAAAGTGGTTGTTGTGGGAGTAAATTATCGACTTGGCTTGCTTGGTTGGTTAAGTCATGACGCTATTCGAGCGACTGCCGAGACCCCAGAGGATGCATCAGGTAATTTTGGTACTCTGGACTTGATTGAAGCGTTAAAGTGGGTGCAAACGAATATAGATCAATTTGGTGGTAATCCAGAAAACGTAACTATTTTTGGAGAATCCGCAGGTGGCCGCAATGTCTATTCTCTGCTTGCGTCGCCATTAGCAAAAGATCTTTTTCACAAAGCGATCGTTCAGAGTGGCACACCCGATACAACAAAGTTGAGCCTGGCGGAAAACTTTGCAGATGACAAAGCGACATCAAATGACGCAGGGCTGATTAATAGCTCAAATGAGTTGTTTTCTGCGGTGCTAAGAAAGGCGTATCCGGCGGAAGACCAAGCGACGATTCGCGCTCGTTTAACCTCAACTCCAAGTGATGAGTTGATGGCTTTATTTAGAAGCTATACGCCTACTGAGCTGATGAATGTCGCATCAGAAAATCTTGGTCGTGAAGGCGAGCAAGAGACGGCTGACGTACTGCGCGATGGCTATGTATTGCCCAAAGAATCAACGATGAGCTTGTTTCAAGACCCGAGCCGTTATAACAGTGTGCCGTTGATGACGGGCACTAATCTTGATGAAAACAAGCTATTTATGTTCCGTAACCCAGACAACGTTGAGATGATGTTTGGAGTAATTCCTGTTATCCGTGACGAAAAGCGCTACAACAGGATTTCTAAATTGGTATCCGACAATTGGAAAGCGGGCGCGGTCGACGAACCCGCAATCGCAATCACGGCAACTGAACAGCCGGTGTACGCATATCGTTTTGAGTGGGACGATTTTCCACCCAATTTACTGGCAGACCTGTCGGTACTGATAGGTGCAACTCACGCGTTCGAAATCAGTTATGTCTTTGGTGATTTTACGGGAGGGACGCCTACCGAGATCGCTGAGGGCCGGCTGAACCTAGAGCGTCGTCGAGATTTGTCTCTCAGCATGATGGATTATTGGGCGGAGTTCGCTTATTCAGGTAAACCAGGCAAAGGACGTTCAGGTACGCAGCCAGAATGGTCAGAATGGAGCGATGCCGGTGATAACCTGATGATCTTGGATGAATCAAGTTCCGGTGGAATTCGAATGAGCGAAATCCGTCATCGATTCGCTGATATAAAGCAGGCGCTTAAGACGGATGACGTTTTAACAAGCTTGGAAGAAAAGTGCCGTGGATACGCAGACTTGTTTATGCACGGGTATCAAACAGACGACTTTTTTGATCAGAAAGAGTACGAGAGTTGGGGCTGCGTAGATTATCCAGCTGCAATGTTCCGTACGGACTGATTTTTGAAAGTAATACTGTTCAAAATTGAAAATAAGAAATTGAGAGAAAGTTCTTCGCGAGCATTTACGGATGTTGCGGAGACTTTGGAGACCTGATTGTGTTTAAGTGGTTTGAACGAGCCGTACCGCCTTTTCCTGATGCGCCTATAGAGATGCCGCCGGCGGGACTGTGGGCTTTCACTTGGCATTACACTAAACCGTTTAGATTTTTATTACTGTTTCTTTTGTTTACAGCAGCAGGGGTGGCAGTGATCGAGGTCTACATGTTCCAGATTATCGGCAATATGATCGACTGGATGAAAGACAGCGACCCAGTCACATTTTTTGATGTGCATGGTGTGACCTTGCTCAAGCTGTTCTTTTTGATTGCGGTTGTCTGGCCCATATTGAGCTTTGTTGATTCAGCGTTAGAGCATCAAGGCTTACTTGGCAACTTTGCTATGCAGATCCGCTGGCGAGCGCACCGTTATTTATTACGTCAGTCGTCGACTTTTTTCGCCAATGATTTTGCCGGCCGGTTAGCAACCAAAGTAATGCAGACCGCATTGTCGGTGCGCGACACCATCGTAAGTATTACTGGCTTGATGGTCTACGTGGTTGTTTATTTTGTAAGTGCGTTCATTATTTTTATAAATGCTGATGTTCGTCTGGCTGTGCCATTAATGGTTTGGTTGTGCGCGTACTTTTTTGTGATGCGCTACTTTTTACCGAAATTACGCAAAGTGTCCGAAGAACAATCCGATGCGCGCTCATTAATGACGGGTCGCGTAGTCGATGCGTATTCGAACATTCAAACAGTAAAAATGTTTTCGAATAACAACACCGAAGAAGACTACGCCCGCGAAAGCATGCAAGACATGTTAGGCAGCGTCTATACGCAGATGCGTCTGGTAACTCTGCTACACACCTCCTTGATCGCTATTAATGCTTTAATGGTGTGCGGCACTATCGTGTTTGGTCTTTACTTGTGGACTCAAGGGGTGATTTCTACCGGAGCCGTAGCGGTCGGTGGGGCGTTGTCTTTGCGTTTGCAGTCAATGAGCCAATGGTTTATTTGGGAGTTAGCGCGTTTGTTCGAATCAATCGGCACGACACAAGACGGACTAAATACCATTGCCCAGCCAGTGTCCGTAGAGGATAACGCTGATGAGCAATTACACGTTTCAAAAGGCGCAATCGAATTTGAGAAAGTGGGTTTCAGATATTCTGAGAATGTTGGGATCATTAACGAGTTTGATTTAAGCATTAAGCCAGGAGAACGGATTGGTCTTGTCGGTCACTCTGGAGCAGGCAAATCAACGTTGGTTAATTTGTTGTTGAGGCTTTATGACATCGGCGAAGGCGCTATTAAAATAGATGGGCAGAACATTGCGAAGGTAAGCCAAGAAAGTTTGCGCGCCAACATTGCCATGGTGACTCAAGATACGTCTTTGTTACATAGGACCATTCGCGAGAACATCGCCTATGGCAAACCGGATGCAAGCGAGGACGATGTAATGCGCGCTGTCGAATTAGCTAAAGCGGATGAGTTTCTGAGCGATCTGGTTGACCACGAAGACAACAAAGGCCTTGATGCCAAAGTAGGCGAACGGGGCGTTAAGTTGTCTGGCGGCCAACGTCAGCGAATCGCGATAGCGCGAGTTATTTTAAAGGACGCGCCTATTTTGATTCTAGACGAAGCGACTTCAGCATTGGATTCTGAGGTGGAAGCCGCTATTCAGGACCAACTTAACAGCTTAATGGATGGCAAAACGGTGGTGGCCATAGCGCATAGACTATCCACCATTGCGCAAATGGATAGACTCATTGTGCTGGACCAAGGACGGATCGCAGAAGAGGGTACACATGCCGAGTTGGTAGAGCAGGGTGGTATTTACGCACGCTTGTGGTCGCGCCAGTCTGGTGGCTTTATTGCCAACAATTAAGCTACACTGAGTCTAACACTAGAATCTACAGATAGAATGTTAGCCTATTCACCTCGGCTTAGAAGAAAGCCAAGACAACAATAAATTATGTTTGAAATCGTAAAGAGTATAGAGTTTTGTTATGGTCACCGGTTGTTGGAGCACCCAGGGTTGTGCGCCAACCTGCATGGCCATAATGCCAAAGCTGACGTTATGCTGGGCAGTGAGACTCTTGATCACCTTGGTATGGTGATGGATTTTAGCGATGTAAAAGCTGTGCTTAAAAGTTGGATCGACGCAACCTTGGATCACACTCTGATTCTTTGTAAAGATGACCCGATGGTCGAAGTGCTGAAGACCAACGGCGAGCGCTTTTACCTAATGGACGATAACCCAACAGCTGAAAATATAGCGAAGCTGATCTATAAAAAAGCACAGACAGAGAACTTGCCAGTAGTGAGCGTTACACTCTGGGAATCAGATTCAAGCTTCGCCCGATATTCCGAATAGTCTTTAGCTGTTCTCTAGAACAATCCGATACCTTGCTTTCCCATCTTCTAGATGCGTCATGGCTTCGTTTATTTTACTCATTGGAAACACTTCGATCTGCGGACGAATGTCATGCCGCGCACAAAACTCCAGCATAGTCGCTATCACTTGTGGGGCGCCAACGGGAGAGGACGATATCGAGCGTTGCTGACTCATTAAATCGCCTACTCGAAGTCCTAGTTCGCTCGGTACGACGCCAACAAAATGCAAGCGTCCCTTGGGCGCTAGGGTTGCCGTCATAGCTTTCCAATCCATATCAACCGCGACCGTCGATATCACGAAATCAAATTTTCCTCGAAGTGATTTCCATTCTTCGCTGTCGCGTGAACTTACAGTGTGGTGAGCTCCAAACTCCTTGGCTTCGTCTGACTTATCAGGCGAAGAGGTAAATGCGGTTACTTCGCAGCCCCACTTATTGAGGAACTGAATCGCTAGATGACCCAGACCACCAATGCCAATAACCGCCACTTTGTCGGTCGGCTTTAGGTCGAATTGGACCATCGGGTTGAATACGGTAATGCCACCGCAAAATAGTGGACCTGCAGACTTAATATCTAATGAGTCAGGCAAAGGGATTGCCCAAACTGATTGGCATCGAACAGTGTCTGCGAAACCACCGTAACGACCCACGATAGTCATTTCGTTGCCCGCAGAAAGGTTGTGGTCTCCTGATAATGATTCAGGCGAGTTTAGGTTGGAGCGAGAAACCCAACCAACACCGACTTTTTGACCCACTTTCAAATGTTCTACCAACTCACCAATAGCGGATACTGTTCCAACGGCTTCGTGTCCTCCTACAAATGGATAGGCCGTAAAGCCCCACTCATTGGTCCACATAGAATAGTCCGAATGACAAAGACCGCAGAAGTCGACTTTAACTTCTACTTCATCGGCCTTTAATGGGCCTACTTCAGTTTCTTTGGCTTGTATTGCTTGTTTTGGGCCATCGGCCGACCATACAGTGATTTTGCTCATGGGATCTATTGTCTAGTGTTTGAAAAGGTAAGTTTAAGAGCTAAGTATTCTTCTAACGAGTGGTTACACTCTTGGCATTAACCGCGAGCAGGCAGCCCGCGCACCATAGTTAGAAAATCTAAGCGTGTGCCAGCGCGTCTGAATTCGCTAAGCGCTTGGTAGTCAGCGTCAGCGTACCAGTCCTTAGCCGCTTGCTCGCTTGGAAATTTGAATAGAATTGCGCGCCCTTCAATAGGCGAAGTGCCTTCGAAGGTGTGCGGTTGATCGTCGTAAGTGACAAACTCTCCGCCGTACTTTTTCAAAATGGGGAAAAAGCCTTTTTCGTATTTACGATATTCGGCAGCATCTGTAACGTGCAGTTGCACCATTATGTAAGCGGGGATATCTGGCATTGCGCATTCCTTTAACTAAAGAGCCATGACTGAAACGCCAGTGGCTTGGATGATATGTGCAGTTTAACTTGTTTTGATCAATTTAGTGTAGCCAGAGAGAACCCAGGCACGACCTTTACTGCCTGCGAAGTAATAGAGCAAACCGATTGGTTGATTGGGTTGAACGTATTGATCAATTAAATACCTTAACCGACTGAGCTGTCAATTCGCATATTGGCCCTTTGGCAAGCGAGGTGCTGGACTTAGTTTTTTTGTTGTGCTTGGTTTTGGCAATCGTGCTGGTGCTTAAGTCGTCCTGCATGTGCTGAATTTCTTCGTCGCTCAATATGCGCGGTTTGAGCACGGCGTTCATTACGACCTCCTTGCCACTTATGTCAGTTGGTACGAAAAAATTGTAGTCCTGAAATGTAACTCGGGTGTAGAAATCATCTTCGCTAGCGATAAAAAAACATCCTTTCGCTTGGCATACTTCCGACACTTTAGTCTTCACGGTGACGTTCTTACCTTGCTCACAGTCAGAATCTTTGACTGCTTTTTTTAGGCCAAGCGTCTCACCTTTAACAACAAAGCGTGCGCCAAAAGTTTCACTGAATTGATCTGTCTCTACGGGCTCAGATAATCTTTTTACGTTACCCGCCGTTGCGGCAAACGAAAAACCCAATAGCGCTATGCAAACTAGATAAAGAGAACGGGGAGTGCGGATGTCAAGATGTTTCATAATAATTTCCTAGTTTCGCTGCATCTAACTGAATAGATGATGAAGTCTGTCTGTATTGGTACGGCGACCTATTTATTTGTTGCTAAGATTATTGTTCCGCCTTAAAGAAGCCATTATCCAAAGCAGACCATAAGTGTAAAGACCAATATGATCGAAAAGGGCTGGAAATACTAACAGCCTTGTCAGCTTTCTCAGAATCTCCCTCGTACAGAAAACTAATCGCATTCTTTAGACCAACATCACCTTCAGACCAGACATCAGTCATTTTAAAATACCCAATAGCGCACATTTCGGCAGTCCATTGCCCTACGCCCCAGAATTGGCACAAATGGTTGATGAGGTCTTCATGGTCTAAGGTTTTAAGTTTGCGAGCACTGAGTTCGCCCTGACTATCGGCTCGAGCCAATCCAGTGATTGTCTTGGTTTTCGCGCCGGACAAGCCACAGCTTCGCAACTCATCAAAGTTAGCTCGTTGTAAAAACAGCTTAAAGGGCAGGTCACTCGCCTGATGAAGGATTTTAACTCTTCCCCAAATAGTCGAGGCGGCTTTCGTGGACAATTGCTGTCCAGCGATAGCTCGACACAAATACTCTAATAGCGAAAAGCGATTGGTTTTACGCAGAAACTGCTGACCGTTAAAAACCAACATTTGATGCGCACGCTTGTCGCGTTCAAACGTTGCCAATAAATGCTGGTGAGCTTTATCGCATGTAGAGGTCATTTTCTTTAGTACGCGCTTAAATGCCGTCTTCCAGAATATAAACTGGTTTGCTGTTAGAGCCCCATCGAAATTTACCAGTAGACATGTCGCCATCGTCCATCAATGAATCAAACATCTCAATGTCAGCCAGGTCGGCTGTGTGCTGGTAAATTGATATGCCAGCATAGGCGTACCTATCCGGGCCTTCCCAGTTCCAGCTACCGCCTAGCGGCGGGTCTACTTCCCAGGTGCCGCCCATGTCTATTCCAGGTGGCCCTACTATATGACTGTCCGGTGGGTAGCTACCATACTTGGCACGGTATTGCATAATTCGATCGCCCATTACGACAAGGGCAGCTGCACTTTCGCCGAGCTCTGCTTTGCGAACGTATCGTTCATAGCTTGGAAAAGAGATAGCAGCAAGGACACCGATTATTGCAACGGTTATCATTAGCTCTAGCAATGTAAAGCCCGTGGCTTCTTGTTTGGTTCTCACATAGTTCATTTTTTGTTCTCCCAACATTCAAGGAATTGCTCCAGCAATCTATCCTGTATTCTAAACGAGTATATGACGCAGCGTCATCGCTTGTGAACGCTATGATTGTCGAAAGCAGATAGACGGCTACAAACATAGACTATTCGGCGGTATGTTCAATGAAATACATTTGGTAACCCAATACTTAGCAATAAATCATCTTTTGACACGGTCTTTAGGCTCAGAGACTTATGCTAACGCGCTAAACTGCGTCCCACAATCACTAGGTTTGAAAAGCGGACGTGAGAAAAAACAAGCCCTTAAGCGAGCAAATGTTGCAGAATGGTTTATCGGGCAAACCCCAGCACAAAATCAGGAGGAGCAAAACATGAGTGAATATCAACCACCTAAAGTTTGGAAATGGAATCAAGATAACGGTGGACGTTTTGCCAATATCAACAGGCCGACAGCGGGTGCCATTAAAGACAAGGATTTACCGCGTGGAAAGCACCCATTGCAGCTTTACTCATTGGCGACACCCAATGGCGTTAAAGTCACGGTAATGCTCGAGGAATTGCTCGCAATGGGTTTCAATGGAGCGGAATATGACGCCTATTTGGTTAGAATTAACGAAGGCGACCAATTTGATAGTGGCTTTGTTGAGATAAATCCTAATTCAAAGATTCCAGTGCTACTTGATCAATCAACCGATAAGCCAACGCGGGTTTTCGAGTCAGGAGCAATTTTGTTGTACCTGGCTGAAAAGTTTTCTGCGCTATTGCCTACCGATCCGCATAAACGTGCCGAAGCGTTAAACTGGTTGTTTTGGCAGATGGGTAGCGGTCCATTCTTGGGAGGTGGTTTTGGCCACTTTTACGCTTATGCCCCAGAGAAGATAGAGTACGCAATTGACCGATTCGCGATGGAAGTAAAGCGTCAACTCGACGTGTTAGATCAACATTTAGCCGAAAATGAGTATATGGCGGGTGACGAGTACTCAATTGCCGACATCGCAATTTGGCCTTGGTACGGCGCTATGGTTCGCGGCATTTTGTATGAAGCGGGAGAGTTTTTAGACGTTAAGAGCTATAGCCATGTAGTGCGCTGGGCGGAACAAATAAATAAGCGACCTGCGGTTAAACGAGGGATTATGGTAAATCGAGCTTGGGGCGCCCCTTCTCAGCAGTTACACGAGCGACATGATGCAAGTGATTTTGAAAATACCACTCAAGACAAATTGAATCCAGAAAAGAGCGAAGGCTAGTTTTAGCTCAAGATTTAGAAAGCCGCCATTTGCGATTGCAGGTGGCGGCTTTTTTGATGGGGTTGCTTTATTTCTTATTTAGGCGGAGCGGTGTCTGCAAATGTGGACCATGTATTGGCGAGCTTAACAAACGATAAGAGGTTGGGATGCTCATCAAGAGAAATGCGCTTACGAAACAGTGCCCAATCTAAGTAACAGGCTAGCCGAGTTTCGGCAATGTTTAGTGGTAGTGCTTTGGGCAAATTAGTTAATTCTAGAGCGGCTAAACTGGCGTCAATTCGATTACTTTGGCGTTTTAAGTAAGCGCTGTGTTGTGGTGTTACGTTGTCTTTTTCTAAGAAGAATAAATTGATCGTGGTGTCCATGGCCGTATTGCTCAGCGCATACAACTCCATTTGCTCAGCGGTCTCAATAAAGGGTATTCCCTTACTATGATAAACGTGCATTAAAATACTGCTTGAATCAGACAGTTGCAGGCCATTGTCGTGCAGAAAAGGCACGCGCATCGCAGGTGACCCCTCAGCGCTAGCCGTGTAATCGGTGTCTATAAAATCGAAGGTAATGCCGAGGTCAAATAATGCCACGCGACAATGCCGAACATAGGGCGATGTATAGCTTCCGAAAAGTTTCATATTAGAAATGCGAAGATTAGCAGAGAGCTCAGTATACAAGTTTTTAACCTCTTAACTAAAAGCGAGTACTGGTAAACTGGCGTCAAATTGGTTTGAGGAACACAATATGGAACTCGCAATTAACGAACAGCGCCTGAGTCAGAAGTCTCAATTCATAATTTTGGCAGTTGCATTGGCACAAGGAATCGCCCTTTATTGGTTTCAGCATAGCATCGAGATTTCGTGGTGGCCCAGTAAAAGCGGACCAAGTGTGACTGTGTTGGGGCTTTGGCTCTCGATACTTCCGACGAGCTTCGCCCTAAGTTACCGTAGTTCTGTGGCGACTAAATCGTACTGGCTCTCACTACTCGCAATGATGTTGCTATTGCTCGCGATTGGAGTTTACTTCGGGCGAGCGTACGACTTAGAGGCAATGCGCGAAGGCGGGTTCGCGGTACTAGTGGCCGCTGTTGTGCTATGGTTTATTGTGCTGTTCTGGTTGAAGGCCGCACTGCATGAGCAGAAGCTCTGGCCGTCTTACGCATCGCTGTTTGGATATTCTTGGCACAATTTTTTGTGCATTACATTGGCATCTTTGTTTGCGCTGATCTTCTTCGGTGTACTTATGCTGTGGGGCAAACTGTTCGAAGTCATTAATATAGATTTTTTTACTGACTTGTTCCTGCGCAGCTGGTTTCTATTTCCTAGCCTTGTGATGGCGTTTGCGTATGCGCTAATTCTGTTCAGAACTCAAATTAACGCTGTGGGGGTAATGCAGCGGATACTGCGCGCCTTGTTTTCGATTCTGTTACTGGTTATTGGGCTAGTGGCCATTTTGTTTGTTGCGTTTCTTCCTGTAACAGGCATTGAACTTATTTGGATGAAGGGCTATGGCAGCGACACTATATTGCTGTTTGTTGGAATTGCATTGTTTCTGTACAACGCCGTTTTTCAGGATGCGAGCGAACAACCCTATGGGGATTTGTTGACTCGGATTGCTCGCTTCATACCTGTGGTATTACTCATATTGGTGGCTTTGGCTTTGTATGGCATTGCGCTACGAATACAGCAACACGGTTTGAGCGTGCAACGAATATGGGCGGCAATACTGGTGGCTATTATGGCGGCTTTTACCTTAGCGTATTCGCTACAGACACTATTTAGAAGCGAAGGTTGGCAACAAAAATTTAACGCAACTAACCGTGTTATGGCATGCGTTATCGCGCTCCTACTGGTCTTTACAGTGAGCCCACACAGTAGCTTAAATAAAATGGCGATCGCTAGCCAACTTAACCGCTTGCACTCAGGCCAAGTTAGTCCAGAGCTATTTGACTATGCTTACATTGCACGACTGGGCGAGACAGGAATGAACGTGCTCGAAGAGCTAGCAAGTGATGACCTACTAGCTAATAACCCCGACGCATTGACGAGCTTGAATCATGCCATTGAGTCGAACGGAAATAGGTATTACGCTAGCCCACCTAAAACGACCGAACAGCGAGCGCGGATCACTGAAAACTTAATCGTTTATCCTCCAGATGCAGAACTGGATCTAGACCAGTTACTGTTAAGCCTGTCTTCTAGTAATTTCGAATGGTGCGAGAAAAGCCGCGCCTGTGTTTTGTTATTGCTTGATGTGACGGGAGATGACATTGATGACAAAATACTACTAACCCCCAGCTATCAAAACACCTATCAAGCATCAAGACTTGTAGAATACGCCCCAGGTCAATATCACAATGTGGGGTATGTGAACTTTGAAGCTGATTTAGATGCACTGTTAAATGCGATAGAACGTGGCAACGTTAAAACTAAACCGTCACCTTGGAAAAATATTAAGATTGGTGATCAGACCATAAAGTTGGGTGAGCCCACTCAATAATGAGAATAGTGATATTCTGATGGGCACAACGCCTGTTATTGGCGATCTTGATAGGGCGCGTTGATAGACAGGCTGATGAACAGGCTGATGAACAGGCTGATGAACAGGCTGATGAACAGGAGAGTGCAATTTTGAGTTTCGAATATGCAATTGAGCAAGCAAGCAACGACACGTTGATCTATTGGTTCCTACCGATTTTTTTGATCGCGCTAGCGCTAGAAGCGGCAATTAGCCACCGATATAGATTAAACCTCTTTGAGTCGCAAGATACTAAGGCGTCACTTTGGATGATGTTAATGGTGGGCGTCGTAGACGTGTTGCCTAAAATCGTAGCGTTCTGGGTGTTTCTTAATTTAGCAGAGCTCAGCCCATTGAAAGACATCGTTGTACGACAATGGTGGGCTTGGGTCTTATTGTTCTTTGCCGATGATTTTATCTACTACTGGTTTCATCGTGCAAACCATGAAATACGATTGTTCTGGGCCGGTCATGTGTCGCACCATTCTGCCGTAAAGATGAATTTTGCAACGGCTTTGCGACAAGGAGTAGGCGAACGTCTGCATAAGTATCTGTTTTGGATCCCTTTACCTTTGCTCGGATTTGATGCGTTAATGATCTTTACCGTTATGGCGATCAACTTGTTCTATCAATTTTGGGTGCACGTTGAGTGGATTAAAAAAATGCCGAGTTGGTACGAAGCTATCTTCAATACGCCATCCCATCACCGAGTGCACCATGCGTCTAACATTCCTTATTTAGATCGCAATCATGGTGGGGTGTTAATAGTGTGGGATCGTCTATTCGGTACCTTTGCACGCGAACAAGCGGATGAGCCAGTCCGTTATGGGCTTACCAAGCCTTTAGATTCGTACGACCCAATTAATGTTGCTACACATGATTATCACGCGCTTTGGAGAGATGTACGTGGTGCCAAGACTTGGCGAGACAAGCTGGCCTATATGTTTCTCGCGCCTGGTTGGCACCATGCAGGACCAGATTCTCGCTCGAATACACTAAGAGTTAAGCACCAAAAAGACAGCTCTTGAGTTAGCTTTTGGTCTATTACTGTGAAGAACTTTATAAGCAGTGCTCGAAGTAGCAACAAGAGTAGCAATAGGAGTTGCTACAAGCGTTGCCACAAAGACAGGCTTGATTTTTGAGGATTCAGTCTCAACTTATTACCTCAGAGTATTTACTTTTGCGGTGCGTGAAAGATGTATTCTTAGCATTGCACTAAACTTAGAACAAGTTAACTAATTCAAACAAAATAGCAAAGGAGATGATTTATGGCACTTCGAATAAACGACCAAGCCCCAAATTTTAAGGCACAGACTACCCAGGGAAATATTGATTTTCACGACTGGATAGGTGATTCATGGGCAGTGCTTTTCTCGCATCCGAAAGACTTCACACCTGTTTGCACAACAGAGTTAGGCTATGCCGCTGGACTAGAACAGGAGTTTGCTAAACGCAACGTTAAGGTGATTGGACTGAGCATTGATGCAGTCGACAACCATGCTGAGTGGGCTAAAGATATCGAAGAGACCCAGGGTCATGCAGTGAATTTCCCGATGATAGGTGACACAGACCTGAACGTATCTAAGCTTTACAATATGTTTCCGGCTGATGAGACTGGCTCTGCGGAAGGCCGAACGGCGTTGACTAATGCCACTGTCCGGTCGGTATTTGTAATAGGCCCAGACAAAAACATTAAGTTGATGATGACGTACCCCATGACCACGGGGCGTAACTTTAACGAGATTTTAAGGGTTATTGACTCTATGCAGCTAACGGCAAAGCATAAAGTAGCGACTCCTGTAAACTGGGAGAACGGTGACGATGTAATTATCGTGCCAGCGGTTAGCGACGAAGAAGCTAAGGTAAAATATCCGAATGGCTGGAACACGGTAAAGCCTTATCTTAGAATCGTGAAACAACCCACATAGCGTACTTTTAGAAGCGGTGAGCTACGCGTGAATCGAGCATAGTGAGTACTGCTTATAATTAATACAAGGCCGCGATAAGCGGTCTTGTTGTTTTACAGTAACCTTAAAACTACACGCGCCGGACGATATGGGCGTGTTTACGCGAAGAAATATAGTCAGAGCTATGAAAAAAATTATTCAGAGAATACTACTGCCCATTGTCGGCTTGGTCGTTTCAGCGCAGTCATTTGCCACAGACCCTTATAACGTTTTTGGTTTGTTTCTAACTGAAGAACGAAATTCTGTGATCGAAATATCAGAGTGCAACGAATCGGTATGCGGGAACGTAGTCTGGCTGAACCCTGAAACCTTAGACGATGGTGTTACGCCAGAAGAAGCTAAAAGCAAAAGTGGTGAAAAAGTATTAGGTCTCACTATGCTGCAGGGCTTTGAAAAAGCCGGTGATGATTGGCGAGAAGGGACTATCTACGATCCAGGTAAAGACAAGACTTATTCGTCGCGTCTTGAACGGTTGCCTAATGGGACGTTACAGGTGAAAGGGTGTATCTCTTTTTTCTGTCAAACACAGATTTGGACATCAGTAGAAAGTCTGGAAGATCCTTTAGGCTCTGCCGCAGATAATACTTCAATCAGTAATTACTAATAGGAATTTTATATGGACATCAAAGATAAAGTTGCCGTCGTTACAGGTGGCGCATCTGGATTAGGCGCGGCCACGGTTAGAGCTTATGTTGAGCGTGGCGCTAAGGTAGCAATATTTGACATGAATGAAGACGCCGGCACTGCATTGGCGAAAGAGTTAGGCGCAGACAATGTGGCCTATTTCGACGTTAACGTGTGCGACGAGAAGACCGTAGAAGCAGCCATAGAGGGTACGGTAAAAGCATTTGGTGCGATCCACATTTGCAATAATTACGCAGGCATTGGCCACGGTGAAAAAACTGTTTCCAAAGGCGTGCCGCATAAGCTAGAAACATTTTCCAAAATAATTAATGTGAACTTGATTGGCACCTTCAATGTCGCTCGTTTGGCAGCAGCGCAAATGATTAAGCAAGACCCTGTAACGGCTGATGGTGGTCGAGGAGTCATTATTAACACGGCATCGGTTGCAGGTTACGAAGGTCAGATAGGACAAGCGGCTTATTCGGCGTCAAAAGGTGGCGTGATTGGCATGACGCTTACTATTGCGCGAGACCTTGCGTCAGATGGCATACGTTGTAATACCATAGTGCCTGGGTTGATCCACACACCACTTTTTGACTCATTGCCAGAGAACGTATACAAGTCGCTTGAAGCGAGCGTATTAGGTCCACAGCGTTTAGGTAAGCCCGAAGAAATTGCTCACCTCAGTGTCTACCTTGTAGAGAATGATTATATGAATGGTGAGAGTGTTCGTATGGATGGCGGTATCCGTATGCAGGCCCGTTAGTTGAGAGCGGGACAACATTGAGATTGAAAAGGCGCACTCAGGTGCGCCTTTTCACTTTCTGTTTATCGGTAAAAGTAGGAGTTTAGAAATACTCAGCTAGACTTCAGCCATTTTACCGATTACGAGACCCGCAAGCGCTAAACATCCTGATAGCGGCGAATAAAAAAAAGCCGGAGCAAGAGCTCCGGCAAATCCGAGGGGTAATGCTGGCCGCCTAAGCGACCGGTGAAACTAGTTTGCTACTACTTGAGCAGCTTCACAAGCAGAACCGCTTACGCAGCTTAGTGCTATTGGCGCGCCGTCTTCAGAAGTACACGTCATTACTGAGCGATCACCGTTAGCTGTTACGCGAAACTTAGCTGTGAAAATACCGCGACGTGAACGAATAGTAGAAACTTTCACGTTAGTTACGCCTTCTATGCTTTCGCTGATGCTGGTTTTGCATTCAGTCAACAAAGCATTGTCTGATTTTTGGTCAGCAAGTGTAGAAACGGCGAAAACAAGAGTTGAAGCAAATACAGCAGATGTGATTAAGTTTTTCATAATGATCTCCTAGGAAGAGAGGTAAATGTAAAAAAGCAAAGTTAATTTGATTGCCTTCGAGCTTCATTGCTCTTTGGCACAATCGCATTTGACTCCTTTCTTAGAAGTAATTCTCCCGAATACTTAAACAGACCTACCGAATTTTAAAATTCGGTAGGTTTTTTAAGAATCCGCTAGTGTTTCAGCACGATATTTGGTTGGTGACACGCCAAATTCGGTTTGAAAGGCTGTATTGAAGGACGAAATTGAGCGAAAACCCACATCTAAAGCAATGCTTAGTACTGGAAGTCGAGTGTCTTCACGTAATCGAACCCCAGCTTCCTCGATTCGATAGTGATTCACGAACTGATTAAAGTTCCTATACCCTAGCTCTTGATTGATTTTCGCGCGCAATTTGTATTCTGGAACATTTAACATGTTGGCAAGACTTGCTACGCGCAGATCATGGTCTGCATAAAGCCGCTCGCTATCCATACGCGACAACAAATCTACCAATACCGGGTCCGTGGTCTTGCGAACTACGGGCATGGGCTGCCCAATTAGCACCCCTAAAGGGTTTTTGCGCAGAAAGGTATAGTTAATCGATATGCCTAACAAAAACGTAATGGCCGCAAATACAGTTGCCAAGATTATTGGCAAATCAAAGTTAGTGATGGTTTCGGCAATTGAAGCAAGAAAAGTAATTAGTGCTAGAAAAAATATAAAGATGTTTCGCATCTTATTACGCATCTCTACCAGATCGTTATCTTTACCGCGCCAGACCACATAAATGGCGACTGCTGCGATAAAGATCTTCAATAATCTTAACCAAAGTGGTGAGCCAGGCAATCCTATTAGGCCTAGCTGATAATAAAGCGAGGCACCTATCGAGAATGTAACCAGTGCCAACAACCAATGAGGGAACGTGCAGCCTTCTTCAAACAGAAACCATACAAAAATGAGCATCATACTGGGAGAAATTGTTGCGAAGAACCAAAAATATTGCAGTGCAGGCGCATCCAAGTGATCCTGGACGATGGGCATGAGCATATAGGTCAATACACCCACTTGTGAAAGAACGCCAATTACGCGAACCCGCAGTGGGTTTTGCGAAAATGCTAGGGTAAATATTAGTAGTAGAATTTGTGACGCAGCAAGAAGCCGCAAAGCGATATTGGCGATTTCCATTATTTAGGGTACAAAGCTCTCTGGTCGGTTCGAAGATAGTGTAATGCATCTAGGCAATCCAAAGACAGTTTTACTCAATCGTTAGAATCTCAATTCAAACAAATGCTTTGCTCGAGTAAGGCGAAAAAAAGCGGCGATAAATTAACAACAGCTGAGACACCCATTCTAAGATCCTTGCACAACACCCCTTAAAATGCAAAACTGACTCAGTCAGGACGACCAACTCAATCATACGGAGCAACGGATATGCCCCAACCACGAAAAACCCTTATATCGCTTAGCGACACCCCTTTTTATCACTGTATGTCTCGCTGTGTTCGGCGTGCATTTTTATGCGGTGTTGATGATTATTCTGGTATCAATTATGAGCATCGACGAGATTGGCTAGAATACAAACTTCACCGAACAGCCGACGCATTTGCCATAAGACTCTGTGCCTACGCGGTGATGAATAATCACTACCACGTTGTGCTCAATGTGCGCTCAGATATGGCTGCTTCTTGGAGTGACCATGAGGTAGTTGAGCGCTGGCACCGTCTGTTCTCAGGCACATCACTGTCTCAGCAGTTTGAGCTTGGTGAAGCTCTTTCTGATCCTGAAAAGGACCTGCTTAACACGGACATAGCCCTTTGGAGACAACGGCTTATGGACATATCGTGGTTCATACGCATCGTCAACGAATCGATCGCCCGCCGAGCTAACCATGAGGACAAATGCACAGGGCGCTTTTGGGAGGGCCGATTCAAAAGCCAAGCGCTGTTGGATGACAAAGCCCTATTGGCTTGCATGGCCTACGTAGACCTAAACCCAGTGAGAGCTGGCATTGCTAAGACACCTGAGTCATCTGAATTTACCTGTGTGAAACAGCGTATCGATTCACTTAGATCGCATAACTCTCCCCCTGCAACCATCGAAACGTTTGTTGGAACACAATCAGAAGCTATTGGCCTGCCCTTCTTACTCAAGGACTACCTAGAACTGATTGACTGGACTGGGCGAATATTGAGATCGGATAAGCGAGGATCAATGAGTAATCACCTGCCTCCGATCTTAGAACGCTTGGTGTTCGATACAAAAAACTGGAATGAACTTGCCACAAGGTTTGAAACCCATTTCTCCCATTGGGTAGGCCAAGAGCACGTCGTGAGAAAATGCTATAAGAATAGAAAATACCAACGAATACCGTCTACCAATGTGCACCGAACTCTTTTAGGGTAAGCCACTCCCCCTCATATCAATACCCATCGCGTTTGCGAGGGATAAACTCGCCTATTTGGAGGCTTTCTCAGTCACCGTTAAGATTTTGCCGGTGCTTGATTGCGGTTATACGAGGCTGGGTCTAGGAGGGTAAAAAACGATCATAAAAGGAGGTGCGTTCTGTACAATTCTGTACAAGGCTGCTTGGAGTGGGTGTCTTCGTTAGACTAGCCAAATCCAAGGCTTGATAGAGGGCGATAAAGAGCTGTCAGAGGTGCCGATTCCCCAACGAAGACCAAGACCCCTGCCGATAAATTATGAATCAAGCGCATTGAATCGAGATGACGCTATATATTTAGCTTATCTAAGTGGCGGCTACACATTAAAAGAAATTGGTGACTATTTTGGCTTACATTATTCTCGGGTAAGCCGAATAGTGAAGAGGGCAAAAGGCAAGACTTGACCCCCGTATTTGGACCTGAACCCCGTATTTGCAAATTATAGCGCTTTGCAATCTGATCCCTAAGTTAATCTGACAAGACCACGGGCCGACCTTGGAGCTAAGGTCTTGATCTAAAGTCAGTTTGTATTCGCGTTTTCTCGAAGATTCACGTAAACTGAAAATCGACTATTTTCGTGGTTGAAAAGATAGCGCGTTCGGTACGTTAACATCTGATTTTAAAGATAATATTTTTGTTAATTCTTCTTATTTTGTGGGAGGCTTACTAGTGTTAAGTTTATTAGGCGCTCTTGATAGAGCATTTAATAGGGTGCTAAAAAGCACTATTATAATATTAATGGTGGCTAATGCGGCTTTGCTGCCAGTGGCGTACGCGCAGCAATTATCACCCCAGAAAATGGCGCAGGTGATGGCCGCCATCAATAATATCTTACTGTCAGATCAAGATGCAACGATCCGGTTACCATCTGGAACGGCGATAGAACTTAAGATAGGCGATTTAGCCAATGGGCCCTATACAGTTACCAATCAGCAGAAAATATTTGGCCAATTCTCTCTTCAGGAACAAGGAATAGAGTTTTGTTTTGATGTCAGTGCCAATCAAGGTTTAAGCCCAGGGGATATTGTGGTGGAGGTTAATGGCCAGGCCGTTACCGCAATTGAAGGCAAGGATAATTGCTATCAGATTCCAGAATCGCAGCAACTCCTCGTTAATTATATTGTAATCCGAGTAACTAACCCTGCGATTATACTTAGCATCACACGCGTTGGGCTGGAGTCTGATAGCCCGGTTCATCTTGGCCTACCAAGAACGACTCGCGGTACTTGGAATGAGCGCGCAGTGCGCAAGGTCCTCAAGATATTTGCGTTTGGTGGCCATGCACAAGACGGTCAAATTCAGGATTGGGCAGATATGGACGCCTTTGACGCGATCCAAGAAATGCTGACTTTTGCAGAGCATAACCTTTTGTTATCACCGTTGGCACCGAGCGAAACATACACGGACAGCGCTGGTGAGGCAGGAAGTACTTTAGCCGCAGGAACCTTAACTCAATGGCTAACCTTTATTTCAAGTGACCTTTCCAATATCCCTTACCCCGCTATTGGCGATCGCGATCTATTAGGTCTTAATGGTAATAATTTTACTGATGCTTATAGCCGCATGATTACGGTGCGTGGGATGAATCCATTTCGACAGAAAATTGGTTTCTGGGAAACCAATTATCACTTAGCCACTAACCTAGATGCCTCCGTATCACGCCCACAAATGGCACGTTACTATGATGAAATCATGCAGGCTCATGAAGCCGGATTACCCTACCATCAAGTTATGGGGGTTGCGGCAAAATCGGCAGCTGTGGCAATGCAATATGGACATCGTTTCAACCGATGGAATTCGAATACCGAGGAGTGTGAGTGTAATGATGATTTTGCGCGTGAGATTCACCAGTTATATTACGGTATTTTTGGCGAAGGCGCACCTTACCATGAAAGCTTAACAATACCTGAAACGGCTAAGTTACTTACCGGTATGCAGGTTCATTATAACGATGGATTGCTTGGTGGTTATCCACTTGATGTCGACTTTCAGGCCAATGATCATCACACAGCTGGCGTCTATATATTTAAGCCTAAGGATGGTAGCCCGAATATTACAGGGGATAATGCTAAGGAAAAAATTGACGACTTGATGCCCATTTCTATGCAGCATCCTGAGTCCTTGCAAAATTTACCAGTGATGATCATTTCAGTGCTAGCCGATGATAATTTAAGTGAAGGGCGCAAAGATCAGCTTAGAGCAACATGGGCCTCAATGGGTGTAGATCGTAAATTGCTGGATTTTATTCATGCCTACGCTATTTCGAATTTGTTACATAGCCCAGAGCACTTTAAATATCTTACGACGTATGATCGAGTGCTGTATCTTGCCAACAAATCCAACTTAGAGAATATAGAGGCTTATCATGGAGGTGACTTTAGACTCGGTCGGACTGTAGGAGGTATTTTTTATGAAGATTCTGCTGGTGATTTCTTTAGACCCATCCATAATGTGTTTGGAGGGCAGACGGCTATCGAGGCATCCGATTCCAGTTTGGCGTTTGAAAACAATTTCAACCGCCTGACTCGGTATGAGGGCGACTTACGCCAAGCCACTGACTGTGATACTTGTGACCTAGGCCAGCCGTGGGAGAAAAAATGGGCAGCAGTTTTGCCACAAAGATCTGACGGCAATTTCTATGTGTCCGACATAGCCGAGTGGCTATGGAACCACGTGGTCGGAAACATGGATAACTACACAGAGCTTGAGCGTGCGCATTTATATGCGATCTTAGGTGCAGCGCGCATCGACCCAGGTAATTTCGAGGATGGTTTTCAAGCGTATGATTTCAATCTATTAATGTGTGTTGTTGCTGATCATGAATATAACCCTAAAAGCTTAAGCCCCGACGCAACAATAACAGATATATTGACTAGTGATCGCTGGAATGATTTTTGTCGTGGTGACGATGAAGGTGGTGATTTCTTAGCCCATGAACTTGCCGAACTGAATGCTCAGTACACAGGTGCTCTGATTGAAGGCAACCCTCAGATACAAAAGGTTCTAAGTGAGCTAGGAAACCTAACCATTCAATTGAATGCTTCTGGCGCTGAGCATTTGGACGATGGCTCACATTTGCGCCACAATGCTCGAGGACGTGTCAGTAGCGCGCTTGGTTTTATTTTCACCACGCCATTTGTTTTTGCGGAGGGGCAGTAATGAGTATCAATAATCTTAGTCGCAGACACTTTCTACAAACTGCCTTTTACTCAAGTGTGGCCTATGGGGCGGGAGCCCTCCCTTTATTATCGCCTAATGCGCAAGCGACGCCTGTGCCACTAAAAAACCGAATTTTGATCGATCTGTTTTTAAACGGTGGCCCTGACATGAGACACTTGATTGTGCCCGCATTTGATGCCACGGAGGATAGTTTTGGTGATAAATACTGGAGTAATCGTAGCCGTTCACATAGTTTAGCGATTACTGGTCAAACGGCGCAGCAACGCTGGGATAATGATTATTATCCGATTACGGTGGGTGGTAACAACTGGTCAGGAGGATTAGTTGATGCAGGCGGCTTAAATTCTGGAGTAACCTTCGGCATTTGGCGCGAGGCTGGTTGGCTGATTGATATGTTTAGATCAGGTAATGTGGCGTTAATCTTTAATGCTGTTGGCGGTACCAACGGTGCTCACGACTTGTCACAATTAATGATGTATCAAGGTGATGTGCTGGCATCATTGAACAACCAAGAACGATCGGGTTGGGGTGGCCGGTTGGCGCGCTCCGCGGGCGGTAACCCTATCGCCCTAACGAGTTCACCAAGCCCATTTACATTTGGCCCAGTAGGCAACGCGCCCGACTTCAGTTTAAATGGCATTGATAATTCTGACCTAATTGTTTTTGATGATACACGCGATATAGGTTTGTACGATCCGGGGGTTTTAAACTATCCATACTTTGACTTTGGCGGCAAGATGGCGCGTTCGGCAAAGTCCTATTATGCAGCACTGCGTACTGAGCAAATTAGCCATGCGTATCAAAAATTCTTGAGTCATGAATATAAAGTGCGTCAATTTGGTGAAGCGATTAAGCAACGAATAGATTCAACCCCCATCCCTGATCTAATTCAGGCACTCTATTCAGAAGTAATCGGCATTAATCCATATCCAGACAATGAAGGCACTGGTCGGCGAGTACTAAGGTGGGATAATTTAGGTCGTCAAATTAGAAATTCGTATGACATGATCGCCTGGAATGATGTATCGGTTACTATAGGTAACGAAATACTTAGTCTTGCGCCAAGAGTATTGTCGATGAGCTTTGGCGACGGTGGTTGGGACAGTCACGAGAACCAACGTCAAATTCCCGCGGGTTTAGCCAGCGACCCTAATGATCCTTATCTAGACCGGGGTATTGAAAATGGCTTTCGCGATATTTTTGGGGGTCAGTTTGGCAGTACTCCATCCAATTCATTGGCATTACACGGCGCTCTTTCAGCCTTATGGGCTAGCTTGAGTGCAGCAGATCGAAATCAAATTGTTATTACTATTGCAGGGGAGTTTGGTCGCCAAATTCGTGATAACGGCACTGGTGGCACAGATCATGGTAGAGGCAACTTAATGTTTGTTATCAGTGAGCGTTGTGCCGGTGGTGTTTATGGCGCTATGTTCCCGCAAGATGAAATTGTGAAATACGATGAAGCGCCTAATCGAACCCCGGATATAACACCACGTACTGAAATTGATCAATTTTTTGCCAAAGTGTGTGAATGGGTTGTACCGGGATCAGCAACGTCTGTGTTCCCTCGAATGTCTCCCGGCTATAGTGGCGATGCGCCTCTCATTGAAATACCGGGTATGTTTAACGATCTGTTGTCCTAGTGGTTTAATTCGCCTTAACAAGATTCTGGGATTCTAAATGGTTAGTGAAAGAAATAGGATTCCTACGTAATGTTTTTGCGCGCTGGAATATTAATCACTGTATTTGCATTGTCACTAATAACTTTGCCGGCATATGCTCGATTGGATATTCTAGGTATATGGCAAGTGTTGTATCCTGATTCTAATGCAGTTGATATTGGCGGCAGCGGTTGTCAAATCTGTCATCAGAGTGCGATGGGCAATGAACCTTGGAATGCCTATGGGTGGGGAATTCGTGAGAGAATACATAGTGGTTTCACTATAGAACAATCTATTAGGTTTGTAGGGGGCGAAGACCCTGACGGAAATAATGTTGAATCAATTGATGAAATCAGTAATGATTTTCAACCAGGTTGGACGGCAGGTAACAACAATACCATTTATTGTGAAAGTGTGATGGCAATGAATCCCTGTAATGGTTCAGCAACGTTGCCGAATCAACCGCCTCCCGACCCCTTACCAGAAAGCACTGCTTTGGATTTTCCACTTGCGGTCAACAATCCAATTCCTGATGCAATCCTTGGATCTGCAACCATTCTTGATTTGGTTGAAGTCGCGAATAATTTTAATGCCCCGGTTAAAGCCGTTAAAGCACCGGGGATAGATGGTAGTCTTTTTGTAGTTGAGCAAACGGGGAAAATATTTAGAGTCGATTTGTCTACAGGCCAGAAGACGTCGTTTTTAAACGTCAGTAATCGTCTGGTCGACATTAATAGCGGTTACGATGAACGTGGTTTATTAGGTTTGGAGTTTCATCCTGATTATGCAAACAACGGATTGTTTTACACCTATCAATCAGAGCCTGTTCGGACGGTAGACGATAACAATGTCGATTTTACTGTTGCGAACCCAAATCACCGCGCCTTTATTACTGAACATAAAGCGTCTGATCCAAGCTGTAATTCCTCGATCAGTGAGAAAAAAGATCTTTTAATTATCGACCAACCTGAGGCAAACCATAATGGCGGCGATCTTGCCTTTGACCAAAATGGTTATCTGTATATTTCTTTAGGAGATGGCGGCGGCGCAAATGATCGAGGCGATGGGCATGGAGTTCGGGGGAATGGACGAGATAAGGCGAGCCCTCTTGGCGCAATACTTCGTATAGATCCTCTTGGTAGTAATTCACAGAATACAAAATATGGTATTCCAAATAGCAACCCTTTTGTTGGCCAATCTGGTGTGGATGAAATTTATGCTTATGGGTTTAGAAATCCATATCGTATTTCGTTTGATAAGAATACGGATGAGTTATATGCCGCTGATGTAGGTCAAAATAAAATAGAAGAAATTGACTTTGTTACCATTGGTGGTAATTATGGCTGGAATTGGAAAGAAGGCAGTTTTGCTTTTTATAGTTCGAATAGTTCAGGAACCTATGTCAGCAATGTTGATCATCCTGGTCAACCTAATGATTTGATTGATCCTATCGGTGAATATGGTCGTCAAGATGGTATTGCAGTAACAGGAGGATATGTCTATCGCGGCTCTACTATTGGCGATAAAAACGGTGACTATATTTTTGGTGATTTCTCTGGCCCAAGTATTCAAACTGCAACAGGGCGAATATTTTCTCTTGATGTGACAAATGGCGACATCGAAGAGTTTGGCCTCGCCAACAATATCAACGGTTATATCACTGCTTTTGGACAAGATGCGGACAACGAACTTTATGTTCTTGTAAATGATCAGTTCACCCCCTCTGGGCAACAGGGTAGATTGATGAAATTGGTAGAGACTGGCAATACAGTCTCACCTCCGGTTTCTATTGGCGAATCCGCACAATGCCCACCAAGTGAGGGTCTCTGTTTTCCTATCAAAGCCGTCAGCGGAAATATTTCGTTAATCTGCTTGTAGGCATGTCATTTGTTTACAATAATATTCTTTTACCAGAAAAAAATATTATCAATGTCTTCAAGCCCTAATAAAACCAAAACAATAACGGGGTCAAGTTGCTCAATTAATGTATCCGTCAAACTATGGCAGGTTCATTCTGTCCCCCTTGTTCTTATATTTTTGAATGTGCGCGTAAACTCACCGTTGCTTTAAATCAAATTGTGTCGCCTCAAGCCACCAATGAATGGCTCGGACATACTTGGGTCACCGGTTATTCGATTTACGTTTTCAGCGTAAAGGTCAGCTGTTAAGAACGGATTAATCATGCCTGCAGAGGCAATAGCGGTCTTTGCTTCTTCGACCTTGTCTAATTCACAGCAGGCATTGGCAATTACAAAGTAGTTGTGAGCCCAGCCAGGTTGTCCGATCAGTGAGCTATTCGCTTGATCTATAGCGGCTTGATGGTTGCCGCGCGCTTGCTCAGCAATGGCTTTAAAAAATTCCCAATAGGGCGTTGACGGGTGGTTGGGCGCTATCTCCAGATTGTCTTCAATAATCTCGATAGCTTCCTCAGCGCCAGCTTTTCCTTTGGTGAGGCCTAGAAACAGCGCCAAATAGCCGCGCGCAATTAAGTTGAGTGGCGTTAGTTTTACGACCTTTCGCAACGCCATTTCGGCTTTTACTTTCTCTCCCAAGTTCTGCCAAGTAACCCCAGCGTTTTCTAGCACGTCTACATCGTTGGGGGCTTGCTTAAAGGCGCTTTCGATTACTTCGCTCGCTTCTTTAGCGGCTGCGTCATAGTCTGGCGCAATACGAATAGTCATTTGGTTGGCAAGAATCATAGCTAGCGCGGCTTTTGCTGTCGCATAGTCAGGATCGATTTTGATCGCCTTTCGTAATAGCTCACAGGCTTCGAGCATGGCTTCTGGAGAGAAAGAACTTAACCAGAAGAAATAGGCTTTTTGCACTAAACCCCAAGCATCGAGTTGCTGCGTGGGCGTGTCTTGAGCCATGAGTGATTCGGCCATTTTCACTTCGCCAAGAATAGCGCCAACAATTCGCTTAGCTATATCGTGCTGTACGTCAAAAATATATTCAATTTCGCGATCGTACTGCTGCGCCCAAATATCACGATCCTGCACGGCGTCATACAGATGGGCAATGACTCGAATACGACCACCTGCGTGATGCAAGCTTCCGGCTAAGATGTATCTAGTGTGGAGGGTTTCTGAAACCTCTTTGACATCCGCTTGGTTGGAGACAAAACCGTATGAGGTTGCTCGAGAGCTAACTCTAATCGCCGCTACCTTGGTGATGTGAGCAATAACTTCTGATGTGATGCCAGAGGCAATATATTCATCGACAGTGTTATTTGATTTGCAGTCAAACAGCAAAACTGACACAGAGTTGTGGCCAGACTTAAGCGCATCGGCATTGGCACTCGATTTTCCCGAAGGCTCGCCTTTCTTACTTTCTTTTATTTGGGCGATTCTGCGCTGACGCCGAACAGCGCTATAGCGCCTTACTATAGACGCAAAGACAAAGCTAAAAAACCATACATCACACCGATGATTACGGTGACCGCTGCAACAGCTGACAAGGCAGACTCGTTTATGGTTAACCAATTGATTAAACCGTCCAATTTACTCGCATCCTGTACAATATGTAATGTTTCTAATGACCGTGACCGTATCCAATCTAATTAAGCGACGCAAGCATTGTTTGTTTCAATCTAGACAATACTTTGTCTTAACCGTCATTATGACTGTGCCCAGCCTCTATTTATAACTATTGTATAGTCGCAAAGCAAAAAAAGTCCCAAAATAAAATGGGACTCTTTGCATTGTAACGGGGTTATTTAATGCGCTTTACGCACCTTTCCAGGCTGATAGTTAGCCTTAGTGCTTAACCGGCATAGCTAAAACAAACCATCGATTTGCCCTGCGTCATTAATATGAATAGCTTCAGCAGACGGTACGCTCGGTAGTCCAGGCATAGTCATAATCTCGCCACAAATCACAACGACAAAGCCGGCGCCCGCGGCTAATCGTACTTCGCGTACGGGAACCGAGTGATTGGTCGGCGCTCCCCGAAGATTCGGGTCAGTTGAAAAGCTATATTGAGTTTTCGCCATACAAACGGGTAGGTGCCCATAGCCTTGTTCTTCCCACTCCTTCAGTTGGTTTCGAATCTTCTTATCGGCGAGCACTTCGTCTGCGCGATAGATGCGTTTGGCGATGGTTTGAATCTTGTCGAACAAGCTCATTTCATCTGGGTATAAAGGTGCAAAGTTCGCCATGTCGGCATCTGCGATTTCAGCTACTCTAGTCGCCAGCTCTTTAGAGCCTTCTGAGCCAAACTCCCAATGCTTAGACACAATCGCTTGTGAGCCATGACTGTCAACATAGTCCTGAATAACCTTTATCTCAGCATCCGTGTCAGTAACGAAGTGATTGATGGCGACGACCACAGGAACCCCAAACGATTTTAGGTTTTCAATATGGCGGCCAAGGTTCGGGCAGCCATCCGCAACGGCATCAGTGTTTTCATCGCCCAAGTCGGCTTTAGCCACACCACCGTTCATTTTCATGGCGCGTACGGTAGCGACTAGAACTACTACACTTGGTGATAAACCGGCTTTACGGCATTTAATATTGAGAAATTTCTCTGCTCCTAAGTCGGCTCCAAAACCCGCTTCGGTCACTACGTAATCAGCTAGTTTGAGTGCGGTAGTGGTTGCGACTACCGAGTTACACCCATGAGCAATATTGGCGAACGGCCCACCATGTACGAATGCTGGATTGTTCTCTAGTGTCTGTACTAAGTTTGGTTGCATGGCTTGTTGCAAAAGAACCGTCATTGCGCCATCGGCCTTAATATCTCGCGCGTATACAGGTGACTTATCGCGGCGATAAGCAACAATAATATCGCCTAAGCGTTTTTGTAAGTCAGCAAGGTCATTGGATAAACACAGAATGGCCATCACCTCGGATGCGACTGTAATATCAAAACCGGTTTGACGAGGGGCTCCATTGGCAACCCCGCCTAGACTAGTGACCACATCTCGAAGTGCACGGTCATTCATATCCATCACACGACGCCATGTAACTCGGCGCGAATCAATATCCAGTTTGTTGCCCCAATAAATATGGTTGTCGATCATCGCCGACAGCAAATTGTGCGCCGAAGTGATGGCGTGAAAATCGCCCGTAAAATGAAGGTTCATTTCTTCCATTGGAACCACTTGGGCGTAACCGCCTCCGGCCGCTCCACCCTTCATGCCAAAACAAGGGCCAAGCGAAGCCTCTCGGATACACACGGCGGTTTTCTTGCCGATTAGGTTTAAGCCGTCCCCAAGTCCCACTGTGGTGGTGGTTTTCCCTTCGCCCGCCGGCGTAGGGTTGATCGCGGTAACCAGTATTAGTTTGCCGTCAGCGCGCGATTTCTGCGCCTTAATAAACTCAGCACTCACTTTGGCTTTGTCATGTCCAAACGGCAGGAGATGCTCTGTAGGTATTCCTAACTTTGCACCAACGTCTTGGATGAGCAGTTTGTTGGCCTCACGAGCGATTTCTATATCTGTTTTATAACCCATTGTTATCTCCTAACTAAGTGGGACATTTAATGTCGATATCTTTACGAATATCTATTGATGACGGTGACTTTAGGCGTATCGGTTGCGCGGCGCAAGTGGCACTTACTATGAAGCGCGGCCAATTTTGCAGAACAGCAATAAGTTGTTCGTCCAGCTAATGCGCAAATAATAGATACCCGCAATGTCCTGCACTGTCTCAAATACGACTTGTGCGTATTCAATTGCCAATTGTTCTATCAATGCCTAAACTCATGGGTCGAATTTGCGCTATATAACTACCCTTGACCATTTGCTGGCGTGCTTGTCGCAAAACACTCAACGATAGAGGGCATATTCGAGCAATGAACGGTGTCGCTTACAGGCTACATCGTAGGATTCAATTAGCGTAGATTCGTAATTTGTGCGGTATCGAAGCACCGCTTTATGGAACGAACAAGCCCTACAACTTTATAAGTCTGCGTCACAGCTACTGATTAGTGAAATGAAAACACATGTAAAAGCCCTTGTTATTGGCGGCGGCGCCGTTGGTGCTGGTATTGCTTACCATCTGGCAAAATATGGTTGGGAAGATGTCATGCTCGTGGAGCGCGATGAACTCACCTCTGGTTCGACATGGCATGCTGCTGGCCTACTGCCTTTGTTTAATATGGGCTACGCAACCAGCCACCTACACGACTACTCTGTTAAGTTTTATAAATCGTTAGAAGAAGAGACTGGTCTAAATGCGGGCTTTTCGGTCGTTGGGAATTTGCGCATGGCGCAAACCCAAGAACGTATGGACGAGTTCTTGTTGTACGGTTCTATTGCCGAAACCGTTGGTATTGAATATCACCGACTCACTCCTGCGCAAATCAAAGAACGCTGGCCACTTATTAGAACTGAAGACTTGGTGGGCGCAATTTATCATCCAGACGACGGCTATATTAATCCTGCTGACGTTACCATGGCGATGGCCAAAGGTGCTCGCCAACGCGGCGTGACAATCGAGCGCAAGTGGCAAGCCGACGGATATGAATGGACGGGCTCTGAATGGAAAGTCACTCTAACCAAAATGGTAGAGCAAGGCGGAAATTTGGTCTGCTCAGACGAGCAGGTAGTCGTTACGGCTGAACATGTGGTTACAGCCACTGGAAACCATGCACAGCGTACGGCCAAATTATTAGGCATTAAAATGCCTGCAGTACCCGTTGAGCATCAGTTTATTGTTACTGAGCCAGACCCAGAATTAGTGAAGTGGCGCGAAGCAGGTAATCCAGAACACCCTGTCGTACGCGACGCTGATGCACAGTCTTATGTGCGCGAAGAGCGTGGTGGGTGGATTCTCGGCGTCTATGAAAAATATGCACCAGCTTGCTTTCGCCACGGAGTACCCGATACGTTTCGTGCTGACCTGTTTCCTCTTGACCTAGAACGCATAGAAGATCAATACATGGCGATGATTCATCGCATCCCATCGTGTGAAACCAGTGGTCTTAAAGATGATTACAACGGGCCAATTTGTTATACGCCCGATGGCAATCCTCTTGTAGGACCCGCATCGGGCTTACGTAATATGTGGCTTGCGGAAGGCTTTAGTTTTGGCATCACTGCTGCAGGCGGCACCGGAAATTACTTGGCGCAAATGATGGTCAATGGCGAGGCCGAGATTGATATGGCATCGCTTGATCCAAAACGTTTTGGCAGTAATTGGATGACCAATGAATACGCGACTCGCAAAAACGAGGAGTGTTATGACCACGTTTACATTTTGCATCATCCGGATGAAGAGCGTCCTGCATGCCGACCTTTAAGAACATCACCTGCTTACGATCGGCAGAAGGCGCGTGGCGCACAGTTCGGCCATGTGAATGGTTGGGAACGCCCCAATTACTATGCTCCAAAGGGATTTAGTGACCACGACTCACGTTCGTTTCGGCGCGGGGGTTGGTGGCAGTACGCGGTAGAAGAAGCCAAGGCAATTCGTAATGGAGTAGGTTTAATCGACGCAACAGCCTTTACCAAACATGTTGTTAAAGGACCTGGTGCCACGGCGTTTCTCGACTGGTTTACCTGCAATGCATTACCCAAAGTTGGACGTATTAATTTGACCTATGCGCTTACCGGCGCAGGGACTACTCGAACCGAGTACACCATTGTTCGACAAACTGAAGACCAATACTATTTAGTATCAGCTGGCGCATGGACAGAATACGACGCCGACTATTTACGCAAGTCTGCACAGGATAAGCAAGACGAGTTTGGTTACATTGAAATACAGGACGTCACGACACAGTGGGGTGTGTTTGCAATTGCTGGGCCTAAGTCCCGCGATGTGCTTAAAAGTGTGATCGTTGATGCGGACCCAGAAACGGCGTTATCTAATAAGCGTTTCCCGTGGTTAACCTCCCGCTATATAGAATTGGGCATGTGTCCGGTTCATGCGATTCGTGTTGCTTATACGGGCGAACTGGGTTGGGAGTTGCATCATCCAATAGAAATGCAGAATTATCTTTTCGACTTGCTGGAGAAGGCCGGAGTTGAATTTGAAATGAAGCTAGTGGGTGCTCGTGCCCAAAACTGGTTGCGTCAAGAAAAGTCATACCGTGCATTTGGTACAGAGTTAGGTCGTGATGCAACGCCTGTTGAAGCAGACCTTCCTCGCTTTATCGACCTGAACAAAGAGTTTCAAGGTAAGGCTGAGATGGTGGCTACTGGCGTGCGATCTAAATGCGTTACGCTACTGATAGACGGCCCAAGTGATAGCGATCCTTGGGGTCGAGAAGCATTGTATGCTGATGACGTAAAAGTAGGACGATTGACGTCTGGCGGTTACTCCGTTGCTTTTGAGAAAAGTATTGGCATGGGGTACGTTAGCCCAGAACACAGCGCTATTGGCACGCGTTTAAAAGTGAAAATGTTGGGAGAATTATGGGATGCTGAAATTGTACAAGACAGTCCCTACGACCCCAAAAATGAAACAATAAGAGCAGATGCTTAGATGACAGTGATGAGCTGAGGTGTTTCTAGGCAAATTAATGGGTATTTAGCGGGTTGATAACGTATTTTTATTTGCTCAAAGAGTGATAAATAGTACGATAGATACACTTCTAAACAGCCTAACTATTGGAAAGGCAGCTATTAAGCAATGAGTTAATTCTCAAACGGTAAATATTATGAGTGATCAAGAAGATTTCAACTTAGCAGGCTTGGATAACAAAGAGTTAGTTGAACAAATTCAAGATGATCTGTACGACGGTCTAAACGATGAAGTCTATGAAGGTGTAGAGATTTTGTTGGACCGCGGTATTGACGCAAATGATGTGTTAGGCGATGCCTTAGTTGGCGGCATGAAGGTCGTTGGCGAAGATTTCCGAGATGGCATTTTGTTTGTTCCCGAAGTTTTGAAATGCGCGGGCGCGATGAAAAAAGGCATGAGCTTGCTGCGACCGATCTTGGCAAATAGCGCTATTGATATTTCACTCGGTAAGTTTGTGATTGGCACCGTAAAAGGAGACATTCACGACATTGGTAAGAACCTTGTTGGTATGATGCTTGAGGGCGCTGGCTTTGAAGTGATTGATCTGGGTATTAATAACCCTGTTGAGAATTATCTTGAGGCAATGGACGAGCACAAACCCGTGATTGTGGGAATGTCAGCTCTGCTTACAACGACTATGCCTTATATGGGCGTGGTGATTGAAGAAATGGACAAACGCGACTTGCTTAAAGATTTTCAAGTTATGGTCGGCGGAGCTCCTCTTAATCAAGAGTTTGCCGATGCGGTAGGTGCACATGCCTATGGTCGTGATGCTGCACGAAGTTCCGAGATGGCGTCATTGTATGCCGCAGGAAAACTGGCAGATCGGCAGAAAGCAGCTAATAGCTGACTTTTGAACAGCCCTGATGGTTTTCGCCATGGATAGTTTTTTCGATACTGTATTGAAACTTTGTTGTTTAAAGCGATGTTAGATTTTTTAGTAAAGCCAGACTCTAAACAGAGTTTGGCTTTTTTTGTATTGGGTAGACGTCATTGTTTATGACGAGTTGATTGCTATTTGTAAGTTGTGTCCTGATTGAGGAAATTGCGATGCTTGCACTAAAAACATCCTGGCTTGAGTTGCCTCTTGCCGATAATCCTAAAGCTATGTTTCATTACGCTTGGCTTAGAGATAATTGTTGCTGCGTTGAGTGTAAACACCCAACCACACACGAAAGAGTCTTGGCGACCTTTGATATACCAGACGATATCGCGCCGACCTCTGCAGACGTATCTGGCATCGATTCAGATAAAATATTACGTGTGGTCTGGAACCATAATCAACATGTCAGCGAATTCTCGATTAAATGGTTAGCTGAACACGATTACTCAGGCGGGGTTTGCTTGGCCGACTCTGCTGATCCAGCGCTGTTGCTTTGGGGTAAAGAGTTACACGAAAAGATCCCTCGATTTGACTATCAAAAACTTCATCAAGACCCTAGTCAATTGCTTGCGTGGGCTGAAGCTGTACGGGACATCGGTTTAACGATTGTGCAGGGAGCCCCGTTGGTTGAAGGAGAAATTGAGCGTTTTGCCGAGTACGTGGCGGTTGTACGAGAAACTATCTATGACCGTTTGCATAACGTGAAAGCAAGTCCAGGCGAATACAATGCGTATAACGTGGCGTCGACGACGCTTGAGTTAAAGCCACACACCGACATGCCTAATTACAATAATCCTCCTGGTGTGCAGATGTTTCACTTTCTTGCGAACGAAAGCGTTGGCGGTGAAAGTACCGCCGTTGATGGCTTCCACGTAGCAGAGCAGTTACGTAAAGAAGACTCTGAGGCTTTTAATATTCTGGCAAGAACTCCGGTGCGGTTCAAAATGGTCAGTTCTCGAGGTGACGTACAGGCGGCCAATCCGTTACTGACGCTAGACCCGTTAGGCAATCTTAAGGTGTTTCGATTTTCTAATCAGCTAGCAGAACCTCTTATGCTTAGCGTGGACGAAACAGAAGGCTTCTATCGCGCCTATCGCAAGTTGGGGCGGATGCTTGATTCAACTGATTACAAGATTCAGTTTCGGCTAAATACTGGAGATATTATGGTTACCAATAATCTGCGGGTGCTGCATGGGAGGAACTCATATGACGCAAATTCAGGCGCTCGACATTTGCAGTTGTCTTATATGGATTTCGACGATGTTTTAAGCCGAATTCGATTGCTTAAGTCAGCGACATAGACATTTTTAAACTATAGTTGGGCTTATGAAGACGGTGAATTTTACTCGAATGGAAGACGGTACTCAGGGCGAGTACGAGTTTTTGGATGCGCTTGAAGATCAGTTTAAAGAGCAATTACCAGAGCGCCTTATCGAAACTTTGGCGAGATTGGAAAACAGCATTTCCGGTTATCGGATATCTCGTCTAGAGCACAGCTTACAGGGTGCTACGCGAGCACAACGAGCAGGTGAATCTGAGCAGTACGTTGCCGCTATTTTGCTACACGATATAGGGGATGAACTAGCACCTTATTCACACAGCGAAATGGCAGCGGCCATTCTGAGGCCCTTTGTATCTGACGAGCTCTATTGGATAGTAAAGCATCACGGTGTTTTTCAAATGTATTACTACGCACACCATAGTGGTGGGGATCGGCACGCACGCGATCAGTTCAAGGACCATCCACATTATGCTGCGGCGGTTCGGTTCTGCCATAACTATGACCAAAACTGCTTTGACCCAGATTACTCATCTGAGTCTCTAGAATTCTTCAGGCCGTTATTACATCGCGTGTTCTCGCAACCGCGTTCTGACGACCAAGAGCAGCAAGCGCGCTACGGCAAAAAATGAACTCGAACGTTGTTATCACTCCATCGTATAAACGACTAGTTTTAGGTTGTGGTGCTTTAGTGCACGAGATGGTGGCCATTTTGAACCAAAATCCTAGAGTACAGGACGCAACCAAGCTACATTGTCTGCCCGCAAAGTTGCACAATACACCTCAGTTTATCGCTGTGAGAGTAGATGAATACCTCGCTGAACATGCTCATTTGTACGACGATATTTTTGTTGCTTACGGTGATTGTGGTACTGGGGGAGAGTTAGATCGGGTGTTGGCAAAGTATTCTGCTGAGCGCATGCCAGGCGCTCATTGTTATGAGTTTTATGCAGGCACCACGGCGTTCCAAGATTTAATTGAGTCAGAATTAGGGTCTTTTTTCTTGACCGACTATTTGGTAAAGAACTATAAGCGACTCGTAATAGAGGGGCTAGGGTTAGATCGGTATCCTGAATTGTTTGATGAGTACTTTAAACACTATAGAAAAATGGTCTATTTAGCTCAGACCAAAGATGAAAAACTAGATTTGTTGGCACGGCAATACGCCAAAGATTTTGGTTGGGAATACGAATACAGGTGGGTAGGCGTTAGCGGCATGAACCCCGTTGCCAATATCCCGATCGACCTCAAGGTTGAAGTGAGTGGTTGATGTAACTGCTTGAAGAAGGTAGCGCTCAGAGTCGAGGTCTGGCTCGGGGCTTGAATATATAAGACGACAAGGTTGTGAGCCATGTATCGAGCAAGACTTTTTGCCACTAGACACTCTAGAGCTTACGAAGCATTTTATAATGCCGTTGAGCCATTGGTGCTATTTGCTATTAAATGGCTAAGTAAATTATCTGGCGGACGGCTCGATGGCTTTATAACTTGGACTGAAAGTAAGACTAAAGGCCTTTTGTTCGATTGCCAAATGTGTGGTAATTGCGTTCTGTCGAGCACGGGAATGGCGTGCCCTATGAACTGTCCTAAAACAATTCGCAACGGCCCATGTGGTGGCGTCCGCGAAAATGGAAACTGCGAAGTTAAACCCGAGATGAAATGTGTTTGGGTTGAGGCTTGGGATGGTGCATCGCGCATGAAAGGTGGTGACAAGATCAATGAAGTTCAGTTTGCGGTTGACGTATCGCATCAAGGTTCTAGTGCTTGGCTGAATATGTTGAAGCAGCGAGAGCTCGAGGCTGCGGCTAAGGCTAAGCATGCAGCTGATCTTCAAGCCCCTTCAACCTAAATTCAGCGAGAGGAATTGCTATGACTCAATCCCCAGACCTGCATCAATTTGTTGAAGAGCCAGGTAGTCCCCTTGCGCCACGTGCAGGGCATGTTTCTCTTGGGCGGTTCGAGCGAGTTCTACGTGAAGGGCATTTCGCTGTAACCTCAGAGATAGCGCCACCCGATTCTGCCGATCCTGACGAAGTTCTTGTTCGCGCAATGGTATTTGACGATGTGACCGACGCAATTAACGCGACTGATGGTTCGGGAGCTAATTGTCATATGTCTAGTGTGGCAGTGTGTTCACTTTTGTCACGAGTTGGTTATTCGCCGATATTACAGATCTCTTGTCGCGACAAAAATCGCATAGCAATACAAGGGGACATTCTTGGTGCGGCGGCTTTAGGTGTTTGTAATGTGCTTGCGCTGACAGGAGATGATGTTTCTGCTGGCGATCACCCTGAAGCAAAACCAGTTTTTGATCTTGATAGCGTTTCGCTAACGACCACCATTTGTCATTTAAGAGACAAGTCACAATTTCTGAGCGGAAGAGCAATCGACACTGCACCGAAAATGTTCGCAGGGTCAACCATTAACCCTTTTGTTCCACCGGTTCAGTCTCGTCTAGCGCAACTGCGTAAAAAAATTAATGCAGGGGCTGAGTTTATCCAAACCCAGTATTGTTTTGACGTGGATGTGCTTAAGGATATGATGGCGCGTGCTGTCGATGAAGGCCTGATGGAAAAAGCTTACATGATTGCGGGAGTGGGAACATTAGCGTCCGCAAAGACCGCAAGATGGTTGCGTTCTAACGTGCCGGGTGTGAGTATTCCAGACCACATTATTGAACGCCTAGAAGGCGCGAAAAATCAAAAGCTGGAAGGCCAGAAAATATGCGTGGAGCTTATGCAGCAGTGCAAAGAGATAGTCGGCGTTAGCGGGGTTCACATAATGGCTTACAAGCAAGAAGAGTACGTTAAAGAAATGGTAATAGCGTCAGGTGTGCTTGATGGAAGAGTGTGTTGGGCACCGGGCAGATAGTTTATTACAGTATTAAGGTGATTTTAATAATAGGGTGGGTTCAAGAGCAGTGGCCGCCGAACTAAAAATAGACTCAAAGACAAGGAAATAAAAAAATGATTCACACACTTTTATCCTCGCATAAGCGCGAAGTAACTATTGGCTTTGATCGACCGTTCACAATGATCGGAGAGCGCATCAATCCCACAGGAAGAAAGATTCTTGCTGCGGAAATGAAAAACGGTGATTACAGCCGCGTTGAGGCTGATGCGATTGCGCAGGTTGCTGCAGGCGCACAGATGCTTGATGTTAATGCAGGTATTCCGTTGGCCGATGAGCCAGCGATCTTGGCTGAAGCCATTCGTCGTGTGCAGGCGGTCGTCGATGTACCTTTGTGTATCGATTCTTCAATTATCGAAGCATTGGAAGCGGGTCTATCAGTCTATCAAGGTCGAGCACTCGTTAACTCCACGACAGCTGAAGAAGAAGTTATGGAGAGAGTGTTGCCACTGGTAAAAAAATACGACGCGGCAGTAGTCGCCATTTCAAATGACGAAACAGGTATCTCAGAAGATCCTAACGTACGCTTTGAGATCGCTAAACGTATCGTCGAACGTGCCCAAGATTATGGCATCAAGCCTTGCGATGTAATCGTTGACCCCTTGGTCATGCCGATTGGCGCAATTGGCCAAGCGGGTGTTCAAGTGTTTCAACTGGTACGACGACTGCGCGAAGAGCTCAAAGTAAATACGACGTGTGGTGCTTCAAATATCAGTTTTGGCATTCCTAACCGTCATGGCATCAACAACGCCTTTCTGCCTATGGCGATAGCATCTGGCATGACTTCGGCGATCGTAAATCCATTGCATGCCGGTTTGGTGGATTCAGTACGCGCGGCCGACGTGCTTGCGGGTAATGATCCGGATTGTGAAAACTGGATTACTAATAATCGTGAGCCACCTAAAGAGGGGCAATCAGCAGGTGGACGCGAAGGACGTCGCCGTCGTCGCGGATAATCGTTAAGTCACCAATCGGATATAGAGTCTAAAATGGCGCAGTCTTTTTCCGGAGGGTGTGTTTGTGGTGGCGTTCGCTATACGGCCAATAAACTTCGCCCGCTCTGGTATTGTCATTGCGAGCAATGCCGACGCATGACCGGAAACTTTATGGCGGCATCCCAGGTTGACATCGCAGATATTAGTGTTGTCGGCTCGCCGAAATGGTTTTACGTGAGTGAAAAATCGCGTTACGGATTTTGCTCGGAATGCGGCTCGCAATTGTTTTGGCGAAATGATGACAACGACTATTTATCTGTTACGGGTGGCAGCTTAGACGCCTCGAAAGGATTGAAAGTTGGAGGACATATTTTCACTTGTGAGAAGGCAGAGTATGTAAAAATACCCGCTGAAGAACTGACATTTCTGACCTACTGGTCACAACCACCAGAGTAACCTAAGCTTTACTCTTATACCTAACGCCCCAAGACACAATCACCAGGACCTCCAATTGAAAAGCCAGCACCACGACTCTGATTCGCATCAAGTTATATTTACTCCTTCAGGGCTGTCCAGCCAAAGCTCGGAGAGCCAGACGGTATTGTCGGCCGCGCATGATGCTGGTGTTGCCATTCGTTCCTTATGCGGGGGTAACGGTAATTGTCGGCAATGTTGGATAAAGGTGATTGAAGGCTCGCACAGCAAACATGGTATTGAAGTTAAATCAGATCATGTATCGCCGCCCACTGAGCTCGAAGAGCGCTATCGTACAAAAATAGAACGATTCAAAGACATGCGCCTCGCCTGCCGAACGCATGTGTGTGGCGACCTGCTTATTGACGTACCTGAGTCTAGCCAAGAACATCTGACTAATATTTCGAAAAGTAATGCCAAGCGAGAGTATTCTCTAAACCCTGCGTTAACCCTAATTGATGTAGATCTTGCCGAAGCAACCATGGATGACAATCCAGCGGCAACTGAAAACCTGATAGAGCGATTAGCTGAACAAGGGATCACTGCAACAATAAATTTTCACGTATTGAATGGGTTACAGGACACAATCGAAACGGCTAAATCACGATTGACTGTCGCTCTGCGAGACGGTAATCAAGTGGTTGCGGTCTATCCCCGCTTAGAGGCAGACGCAGCTAGGGAAACGCAAAACAAGCCGATTAATGTGCTTGGCGCAGCGGTAGATATAGGTTCTACAACGTTAGCAGTCTATGTGCACGACCTGATCAGTGGAGAACTCATGTGGGAATCTTCAGCGATGAATCCACAGATTAAGTTTGGCGAAGACCTAATGAGTCGCGTTTCGTATGTGATGATGAACGAAGGCGGCGACCAACGTATGACGGACGCCGTACACGAAAAGCTAACAGCTATGTTTCATGCCGCCTGCGCAGATCTTAAAGTGGATAAAGATCGACTGCTTGAGATCGTACTGGTTGGCAATCCGATCATGCATCACCTGTTTTTTGGGTTATCGCCAGTGTCTCTGGGTCAAGCCCCCTTTACCGTTGCTAGTAGAGATTGGCAAGAGGTAAACGCAGCAGACTTAAAGCTCGATTTGCACCCTAGTGCTCGAATTGCATTTTTGCCTCTGATCGCGGGTCATGTTGGCGCCGATACGGCCGCCGCCTACTTAAGCGAGATTGATACAATGAAGTCGCAGACTGCGCTTCTTATTGATATCGGTACGAATGCCGAAATAATGTTGGCAAAAGATGGGCTCGTTTACGCCACATCTTCGCCCACGGGCCCTGCATTTGAAGGCGCAGAGATTAGCGCAGGCGTTAGAGCTTCGCACGGTGCGATTGAGCGCGTGCGTATAGATCCAGAGACGTTAGCCGTTCGTTATAAAATTATTGGCGTTGACCAATGGTCAGATGAGCCTGAGTTTATAGAAGCCAACCACAGAGCCATCGGGATCTGTGGTTCAGGAATTATTGAAGTCATGGTGTGCTTGGCTAAAGTCGGCCTCATCGATAAGGGCGGCTTGTTCGTACAAACCAAGGCACCAGAGCGGTTCGATAAGTCTGACAATAAAGTGCGCTTTCTGCTAATCGACCAAGGCGAGCATTCAATCTACATTGAGCAAATTGACGTGCGTTCAATTCAGCTTGCCAAAGCAGCCCTATTTGCGGGCGTACACTTGTTAATGGACTATTTGGAGTGCACTGAATTTGACTCAGTGTTGCTAGCAGGCGCATTCGGGGCGCATTTAGACCCTGATTACGTCGCGGATCTTGATCTAATACCAGGAGCGCAGAAACATCAGATTAAGTCCGTGGGTAACGCGGCGGGTGTTGGCGCGACCAAAGCTTTGTTAGATATCAATGAACGAGAGCGAATCAAACAAGAAGTTAAACTCGTGCGTAAAATTGAATCGGCGAATGAGCCAAAGTTTCAAGAATATTTTGTGGACGGAATGAAGTTTTCCGTTTCACCGGTTGCTGGACAACAAAGCCAACGAAACCGGCGTAGACGCCGATAGGTTTTTAGAAGCTTAAGAAAGGCTCAATAGAGCCAAAAGTGAGGAATACCATGCCTAGAGAACGACGAGAGAATCGCCGCCGCGGTGCAAAAACCGATGCCCCGCCAGTTCCAGTTACCCCGCCCTACATCAAGCGCAGGATCCCTTATTTTGAGATGCTCAATGATGATGAGCTGAGTATTATTGAACGCAATGCGGACACGATCCTTGAAGAAATTGGCATCGTCTATGGGGAAGATCCAGAAGCACGAGACTACTTTTTAAAAGCAGGCGCTACTGTCGAAGGTGAACTTGTTAAGTTTCCACGCGGCATGTGCCGCGAAATCATACAGAAAACAGCGAAGGCACAATTTACCCAGCACGCTCGTAACCCTGCGAAGAGTGTTGAGATCGGTGGCAACAACATGGTTCTGGTGCCCGCCTATGGACCTCCGTTTGTGTACAACCAAGACGAAGGCCGACGCTATGCCAATATTGACGATTTTCGTAACTTCGTAAAGCTGGCATATATGTCAGACAATCTTCACCATTCTGGTGGAACCGTCTGTGAACCAGTCGATTTACCGGTTAATAAGCGTCATTTTGACATGGTCTACTCGCATATTAAGTATTCCGACAAAGCCTTTATGGGCTCGGTAACAGCTGCTGAGCGCGCAGAAGACTCAGTGAGCATGGCAAAGATAGTGTTTGGCGATGAATTTGTGGATCAGAACTGTGTTTTGGTAAACCTTATTAACGCTAATTCGCCAATGACATTTGATGCAACGATGTTAGGCGCGCTTAAAGTGTACGCGCGGAATAATCAAGCCTGTATGGTGTCGCCGTTTATTATTTCAGGTGCTATGTCGCCCGTGTCAGCGGCTGGTGTAGCTGCACAGAGTTTAGCCGAAGCATTGTCGGCAATGGCACTTGTTCAACTGATACGCCCAGGCGCGCCGATGATTTACGGTAACTTTGTAAGCTCGATGAGCATGCAAACGGGTGCGCCGACATTCGGGTCACCAGAAGCCGCGCAAGTTATGAATATTGGTGCGGCCTTAGCGCGTCGCTTAGGCGTGCCTTTCAGAAGCGGTGGTGGTTTCACGTCATCTAAGCTGCCTGACGCACAGGCGGCGTATGAGGCCGCAAATACTCTAAATGCAACGCTGCACGCCGGTGTACATTTTGCATTGCATACTGCAGGCTGGCTCGAAGGCGGTCTGGCGATGGGGTATGAGAAATTTGTGATGGATGCAGACCAAGCAGGCATGGTTCGTATTGCTGCTGAAGGCATTGATATGTCTGAAAACGGTCAAGCGATGGATGCGCTGCGCGAAGTTGGACCAGGTAAGCATTTCTTAGGATGCGAGCATACCCAGCGCAATTTCAAGTCGGCGTTCTACCAATCTGCATTGTCAGACAACAACAGTTTTGAGCAATGGACTGAAGACGGCGGAACCGACATGGCGACGCGGGCAAATACTAAATACAAACAGATGCTCGCCGACTATGTACCGCCGGAACTTGATCCAGCGATTGATGAAGCATTAGTTGAATACATGGATAAACGCAAAGCGAGCTTCCCTGATTCGAATATTTCTTAGAATTGGGCCGCGGCCAGATATGTATAGTTATGGGCGGTACAGAGTTTTAGCGCATTGGTGCTTGTATATTTCAAACACTGATAGTGGAATGATTTAAACAAGCGCTAGGCCATGCGAAAAAACTGTAACGATGTGACGAAGGGTTGAAATATGCGTATGGCGATTTTTGATAAAATAAATTTGGACTCAATTAGGAGTACCAGAAACCCGATTTCGTCAGCAGCAGGTATGCCCAACGCGGCCTATACGGATTTAGAGCTATTTCACTTTGAACGGGACAGTGTCTTAAGCAAAACGTGGGCTGGATTAGAGTTTACGAGTGAGTTACCCCAGCCTGGCTACGCGATACCCATTGATTTTATGGGCATTCCATTAGTAGTGGTTCGTGATCACAACGACGAAATCAGAGTGTTTCATAACGTGTGTAGTCACCGCGGAATGGTGGTGGTGAATCAAGCGGGTCCGATCAAAAAGTTATTGCGCTGTCCCTATCATTCCTGGACCTATGATCTAAAAGGTTCGTTGAAGAGCACGCCTCATATTGGAGGGGTGGGTCAGAATAAAGTGACAGGCTTTGATTGCGGTTCGCATGGACTCAAAAATGTTAGCAGTGAGTGCTGGATGGGGATCGTATTTATAAACCTTTCGGGGAATGCGATGCCGTTTGCCGAGTTTATAGAGCCATTAAAAACCCGTTGGGAAGCGTTTACTGGCCAAGGTCAACTGGATCAAGTCGTGGTTTCAACGCACAGTAAGATGCAAATCGAAATCAAAGCAAATTGGAAACTGGCGATCGAAAACTACTGCGAGGCCTATCATTTGCCCTGGGTTCATCCAGACCTAAATAGTTACTCACCCTTGGAAGAACACGTTAACCTGCATATTAATGAATATATGACCGGGCAAGGTACCCTAAATTACACTCTGTCTAAAGTCGCAGGCACAACCTTGCCAAAGTTTGAGTTTTGGCCAGAAGATAAAATGACCGAGGGCGAGTATATTTCGCTTTACCCCAACTTGATGCTGGGCGTGCAAGTCGATCATGTCTTCGCGATTATTTTACATCCACAAGCACCCGATCATACCGTTGAGAAACTGCAAATCAGTTATGTAAATGAAACGGCGGCGGATCCTAAGTTCGAAGGCTGTCGCGCGGCCACAATGCAAGCTTGGAAGACTGTTTTTGAAGAAGATATCTCAGCAGTAGAGGGAATGCAAAGGGGGCGGCATAGTCCTGGGTTTGCCGGCGGCGCGTTTTCGCCTGTATTGGATCCACCCAGCCATGATTTTCATAAATGGGTGGCCATTGCGTACGAGAAAGCGCTTATAAATGGCACTCATGACGAACAATCTGAATAGGTATTATGGCGCATTTTTTAAACTTCATTAATGGGAAATGGGTGGATAGCCCTCAGTCAATTGAGGTCGAAGACCCAGCGACTCAGATAATCATTGGAACAGTGGCCTGCGCCAAGGAAGCGGAAGTTAATCAAGCCGTTATGGCCGCACGCGCTTGCGTTGACCGAGGCGATCTGAGCAAACCAAGGCCCGCACAGAGGGTCTCCTGGTTGCTGCGAATAGCCGATGAAATATTAAAATTGAAAGCACAAGGGGCGCCGTTATTGGTCGCCGAGAACGGTAAGACCTTAAGCGATGCATTCGCTGAGTTTGAAAATGCCGCGCGGTACTTTCAGTACTATGCCGGTATGGCGGACAAAATTGAAGGACGTTCGATTCCGTTAGGTGAAGACTTCATTGACTTTACAATCTATGAGCCGCTCGGAGTATCGGCACAAATCGTCCCCTGGAATTTTCCGGTTGATATCGCGGCACGGTCCTTAGCACCCGCTCTAGCCGCTGGAAATGCCGTCGTCATAAAATCACCTGAGTTAACGCCGCTCGCAATTACTCTACTTGCCAAAGCATGTGAAAACGCCCAACTACCTGTTGGTGCAGTCAATATGATTTGTGGCTATGGTCATGAGGCAGGAACGGCATTGGTCGGACACGGTGAAATAGATCAAATTGTCTTCACCGGCTCGGTGCCCACCGGACAGTCTATTCTAAGAGCGGCGGCTGATCGAGCACTGCCATGCGTAATGGAGTTGGGTGGCAAATCGGCTGCGGTGGTTTTCCCCGACGCAGATTTAGATGTGTTTATTGATAGCGTTGATTGGGGTATTTTCTTTAACGGCGGGCAGGTTTGTTCTGCGATGTCGCGAGTGTTGGTACACCAGGATATCCATGCTCAAGTGGTTTCCCAAGTTACCGCTCTGGCCAAACAACAGGTGGTTGGTCACGGTAGCGAGTCGAGCACGACGCTAACCCCGGTTTCCTCTTTAATGCAGAGGAACAAGGTCATTGAGCTGTGTGCCGCGAGCGTACAACAAGGTGCGCACATAGTAACGGGCGGCAGAGCTGTTGACCGCCTCGGCTATTTTGTGGAGCCGACCATTATTGACGGCGTTTCGCCTGAGAATGATCTTTTTAGAGAGGAGGTCTTTGGTCCGGTCTTAGCGATAACCACTTTTTCGACCGAGGAGGAAGCTTGGCAACTTGCTAATGCGACTGATTTTGGATTAGTAAATGGGATTTTCACGAATGATCTAAACATCGCCTTGCGTGGCGCCAAAGCGCTTAAGTGTGGACAAGTGTTTGTAAACGAATGGTACGCTGGAGGAGTAGAGACTCCTTTTGGCGGGGTCAAGATGTCGGGCTATGGGCGAGAGAAAGGCCAAGAAGCGCTCTATAGTTATGTGCAAACTAAAAACGTGGCGATTAAATTGATCTAGTCGCATCGTTGTCGCTTAACCCTAATAGTGGCTAAAGTGTCTATGAGGTTAGGATTAGAACGACACAATCAGCTGTGATTGTGTGATGTACGATCAACACAATTTGTAGCATTGTTTGTTAACCCAGGGTGCAATCCGAGAGAATTTGGCCGTCACGTTGCGATTGAAACTCTCGCTGCAGATTTGCGCTATTCGTTCTGGAAGTTGTTCAATTTCTTGACGACGACTTACCAATGCTATTTCTCGCGCGTGCTTACCGTTGTCTAGATCCGCTATCGATACCCCATCGAGTAAGTGGTCGTAACGAACTAGGCACAAAGCCGACAGTATTGCCCAGCCATGCCCTGCACCTACAAATTGCATAAGGGACTGCGTGCTGTCTAGTTCGAATTGAGCGTCAAATTCGATATTGACTCTGCGCGCGATAATGTCCGTTTGACCGCCTATGAGTGATTCCGGACTGTAGTGGATAAACGGTAATTCTCGAGCTAAGGATTGAATGTTCTTTCCATGCGCGCTGCTAGGTGCGATTACCAGAAACGGATCTCGTAGGAGTTTAACTCTGTCTAGGTGCGGTTCTTTAGATATCGGGTCGGCCGTGATCAAGAGGTCCAGGCTCCGACTCAAAAATGCGTCTGTAAGCGAAGCGTTTAATCCTGTTTTTAGTGCAACACGGCCAACTAACGGTTTTATTCCACCGACAATTTCCAGCCCAAGTGTGTCCGCGAAAGAGTCGATCATGCCTATATTTAAACGAGGTATTTGACCTGCTTGTTGACTCGACAAGCTGTTGATAATTTTCGTCGTCTCTGACAAAACATTATGAGCATATTGGAGTAAGCGCAAACCGGCTGGCGTAAGTTTGATGGGCTTAGAGCGCCTAATTATCAACGTGCACCGCGTGGATTCTTCTAGACTCATAATCGTTTGTGAGACCGCACTTTGTGTCACCTTTAGTTTCCGCGCGGCTTCAGACAGGGTGTCTGACTCTGATACAGCGACAAAAACTTCAAGGTTTGAAAATTCGACGAAGCGAGATCTGCGCATAGAAATGAATTGATGGTTTTTTGTATTTTATGAAGTAAAAATAATACACCTTTTAAGTTTAACTAATGAATAAATTGCTAAACTCTTTCGTAACGCCAACAACCTTGTAGAGATCTAAGTGCCATTCGGATTACTTAAATACGGCTTGCGGAAGGACTATCCAGCCAAGCACCACTTCACTCCGACTCAGAATTTAAAGTCGAGCTATGACGTGGTGATCATCGGCGCCGGAGGTCACGGTACGGGCATCGCGTATAACCTTGCGAAGTATCATGGAATTACCAACGTCGCGATTCTTGATAAAGGCTATTTGGGTGGGGGTAATACTGCCCGTAATACAGCCGTCATCCGCTCCAACTACTTAACCGAAGAAGGGGTTAATTTTTACCATGAATCGGTCAAACTTTTCGAAAACCTGAGTAATGAGTTTGGCTATAACGTCATGTATGAAAATCGAGGTCAGCTCACCTTGGCTCACAGTGACGCAACAATTCGCAGTTTTCGTTGGCGCGCTGAAGTGAACCAGCATCTTGGGGTTCGGTCCGAATTAGTTGATCGAAAAACCATTAAAGAACTCGTACCTCACTTGCGCATGGACGAAGATGCTCGCTTTCCGATTATGGCGGGTCTATGGCATGCCGATGGGGCCACTGCTCGTCATGATGCTGTTGTATGGGGGTACGCCAAAGGAGCGTGTGAGCGTGGCATCGAATTGCATCAACTAACGGAAGTACAGGGCTTTGAGTTTGATGCGGACAGAGTGGTTAAGGTTAAGACTAATCGCGGTGACATTCGCTGTGGCTGTGTAGTGCAGGCCGTTGCTGGAATGAGTTCGGTGGTGGCTGAAATGGCAGGTATAAAATTGCCCATTCATTCCTACCCCTTACAGGCCATGGTTACCCAGCCATACAAGCCCATGTTAGAGCCCCATGTCAGTTCTCCGCACTTGCACGTTTACACACATCAAACATCTAGAGGCGAGTTCGTGATTGGCGGTGGATCTGATCCTTACCCGCTGTACAACACGCGCGCTACGCTGGATATGAAAGAGACTTTGTCGTCGTCAATTTTAGAATTGTTCCCCTTTCTTGCGCAGGCGCGGATGTTGAGGCAGTGGGCAGGGATTACTGATATGACTCCAGACTACAGTCCAATTATGGGTAAGACACGTATAGAAAATTACTACTTAGATGCAGGGTGGGGAACGTGGGGTTTTAAAGCAACGCCAATTTGCGGTAAGACAATGGCGGAATTGGTTGCAACCAATATCACGCCAAAGCTCATAAAACCGTTTGCGTTAGAAAGGTTCTATCGTTTTTCGCAAGTTAATGAAGCGGGAGCAACAGCCGCGAGTCACTAAACACAGATCGAGTCAGTGCTAAGAAAGTAAAACCGACAATACGTAAAGACAAATGAAACAATTGAAGTGCCCATTAAACGGACTGCGGAACATAACTGAATTCACCTATGGAGGAGAATTTCATGTACAGCCAGACCCTGTTGAATGCACCAAAGAAGAATGGGTTGAGTACATATTCTTTCATGATAACCATGCAGGTGAAGTAGTTGAGTGGTGGTGTCATAGCGCGAGTTCATATTGGTTTGTTGCTAGACGCAATACGATTACCGATACGGTAATCGAAACCATGAGCGTCGCGGACCATATGGCAGACTCTACGGCAGGTCATGCCCCGGGCAATAATACATTAAAAGCCCAACAGGTGATAAATCGTGACTGAGCCGTTTAATCAAGCTAATCGGCTTGATGCCCCTTGGGGCATATTGATTGATCGAAATACCCCACTTTGCTTTAGTTTTGAAGGGAAAGCGGTCGATGGCTACCAAGGCGACACGATTGCCAGTGCCCTTATTGCTAATCAACAATGGTTGATGAGTCGCTCGTTCAAGTACCACCGCCCGCGCGGCCCATTAACGATGGCAGGGCAAGATGCCAATACTCTAGTGCAGCTGCCTTCTGCGCCCAATACGCTTGCCGATAAATACCTGGCTGTTAACGGCTTGCGGGTAATGGGGCAAAACTACAAAGGGTCATTGAAATACGATCGACTAGCCGTAAATGGCTTGTTCTCTCGGTTTCTGCCCGTCGGTTTCTATTACAAAGCCTTCTTTCGCCCACGTGGAATTTGGGATTATTGGGTCAAGATTATTCGTAAGCAAGCCGGTTTGGGAGTGATTGATGTCGACCATCAAGCGGTTTATAGAGACAAGCAATACTTATTCTGCGATGTCGCGGTGGTCGGTGCGGGCCCCGCAGGTTTGAGTGCTGCTCTAGCGGCAGCAGACTCAGGTGCTGATGTCATATTAATGGACGAGAACACGATATTGGGCGGCAGCTCAAATTATTCGCGATTGAGTCATCAACAATTAGAGCGCGTCGTGGATATTAAAACGCGAGTTGAGGCGCACCCCCGCATTAGAGTCTATCTAAATGCGACGTGTAACTCTTGGCATGCCGAACATTGGTTGGCTGTCGTCACTGAAAAGCGCTTATACAAATTGCGCGCTCAGCAATTGGTAATGGCAACAGGCGTATTTGAGCAACAAGCGATATTTAGAGGTAATGACATACCTGGCGTCATCATGGGCAGCGCAGCGCAAAGGCTATTACGGCTCTATGGTGTAAAACCAGGGCAGCGCGCTGTCGTATTAGCCGGAAACGACGAAGCTTATGCCGTGGCTCTCGATTTGTTAGAGGCGGGTGTTACGGTAGCCGCTGTAGTCGACTTGCGCGAAGCGTCACTAAATCTTTTACAGAGCGAAGCCCAGACCCGAGCTTGCCAAGCATTACTCTCGTCAGGTGTAGAGATACTACGTAACCATTCGGTATTTGAAGCTACGTCCAAAAACGGTCATTTGACGCAGGTTGATGTTCGTCAAATAGTCGCTCGCGGTGAATGTGCTCCTCATTCGAGAACCATTTGTTGTGACACTTTGTGCATGTCTGTCGGCTACATGCCGGTCTATCAATTAGTCTGCCAGGCCGGTGGTCAGCTTAGTTATGATGATGATTCCGCACGGTTTTCGTTATCTAATATAGTCGATGGCATGCACTTGAGTGGTTCGATGGTGGGGTTGTGGAATATTTCGAGTGTGATAGAAAACGGACAAGCTATAGGGTTTGCGGCAGCCGGCCAGTGTGCAAATAACGACGAGTCTAAACAAAGCAACGCTCAGTTTGATGTGCTGAACTTGGATGTCTTGCAAGACGTTGAAGCTCGTGGATTGAACCATCCATGGCCGATGTTTTTGCATCCCAAGGGTAAGGAATTTGTTGATTATGACGAGGATCTGCACGCGCGCGACATACTCAATGCAACGCGTGATGGATACGAACATATACAACTCGTTAAGCGTTACAGTACTTGTGGTATGGGGCCATCCCAAGGCAGACATTCCGCTCTTGCAGCCGCTCGCTTGGTTGCGGATATTACCCATAAGACGGTAGCCGAAACGGGCGTTACAACCGCGCGACCACCGTTCGCGTCGGAGCCATTGGGTGTAAACGCAGGTCGCTCATTTTACCCCCGAAAATACACATCGATGCAGCCCGCACATGAAGCAGCCAAAGCGGTATTTTTACAGGCCGGTAGCTGGTATCGGCCCGCGTATTATACGACGCCTAAGCTGAACGAAGCGCAAACAGTAACCCGAGAGAGCGCCATAATTGATGAAGTAAATCACGTGCGCAGTAAAGTCGGATTAGTAGACGTGTCGACACTTGGGGGAATCGATGTTCGTGGTCCAGATGCGGGCGAGCTGCTAAACCGCTTTTACACTTCAACATTCCATAAAGTTGCAGTAGGCAAGTCCAAATATGCCCTGTTAACAAACGAAGCTGGGGTTGTCATTGATGATGGCATCGCGTGCCGAATGGCCGAGGATCATTTCTACGTAACGGCAACCACCGGCGGCGTAGATCGGGTGTTTCAGACAATGCTTAAGTGGAACACTCTTTGGGCTCTGGATGTTGATATCGCGAATGTAACAACCGCATGGTGTGGCGTCAATCTTGCTGGACCGCTAGCAAGAAAAGTCTTGGAGAAGCTGTGCGATTGTTCGCTTAGCAACTCGGACTTTCCGTACATGGGAGTAAAGGAAGCAAGGGTCGCTGGTATACCGAGTAGGGTATTACGCGTAGGGTTTGTCGGTGAGTTGGGTTTCGAGATTCACGTGCCGCAACTTTATGGCGATGCGTTATGGTCGGCACTGTTGACGGCCGGTGAGCCCTATGGGATTCGGCCTTTTGGTATCGAGGCTCAACGCGTACTTAGGCTGGAAAAAGGCCACGTTATTATAGGTCAGGACACAGACGCAATGAGCACGCCACATGAGCTGCAAATGTCGTGGGCGGTTGCAAAGGACAAAGCCTTTTTCTTGGGCGCGCGTACTCTTACTGAATTGGCCGAGCGAGGCTTAGATCGTAAGTTAGTGGGCTTTACCTATGATAACTCTCTGGGGGAGATTAAAGAATCGCACCTTTTATTGGACGATAGCGTGGGCGTGTCAGCCGACAGTCGCAATGCGACAATGATTGGGCGCGTGACGTCGAGTGCCTATTCTCCAAGCTTAGGCTGTGGCATAGGTTTGGCGTACGTTACGCTGGGTAAGACGCTTGAGGGTAGTACTCTTTCGATTAAAATTGATGGCGGTCGCAGGGTAGTGGCAACGGTTGTCAAATTACCATTTTACGACCCACAACTTTTACGGCAGGAGATGTGATGACTATTCCTTCTATATCAGTGAAGAGCCCATTGCATGCAGACCACTTAGCTTTGGACGCTGAATTTACCGCGCGCGGTATTGGTAGTGCAGTTGCATACTATGGTGAGCAACACGCTGAGCAGTTTAATGAGCAGCTCAGCATTTTGGATCTTTCCTGCATCAACCGAATCGGATTTAAGGGTGTACAAACGTGCACTTGGTTAGAGCAGCAGGGGGTGACCCTGCCACAGACCCCAAATTCTGCAACGGTCTTACCTGCAGGACAGATTATGTTACGGCTTTCGTCTACCGAGCATTGGGTTTTGGATTCAGTCACCAAGGATTCGGACCTTTGCGGTCAACTACGAGACTCGCACAACAGATCGGACGTCAAGAGCTATTTATTAGAGCGTAATCACAGCCATGCGTGTTTCTATATCGTGAGTGAGCCAGGCAGTACGTCGGCCGCTGAGACTATGTCCAAAATCTGTGCGGTAGATCTGCGTCCGCATAGGTTTGCCAATTTGGCAATGGCTCAAACGTCAGTGGCTAGACTCAATGCGGTAGTCGTTAGGCATGATCATTTGGGTCGGTTGGCATACCTCATTTTAAGCGATATGACAGCCGCGCAATTTATGTGGCATAGCGTGTTAGATGCTATGCAAGAATTTGATGGCCGGCCCGCTGGTCTCAATGCAATAACATTAGAAGCGAAATAAGGCGCCGAGGACAGATGCTATGAATTTAACAGATAAGGGTTTAAATGGTGGTTTCCCCAACCATTCCAAATATGTGGTTGTGGGGGCAGGAATACATGGCTTGAGTTGCGCGTACCATTTAGCCTTGGAGCTCAAGGCTAGCGACAAGGGGAGTGGCAAAGACGTTATTATTTTAGATAAGTCCGGTATCGCCGCAGGTGCAACAGGTATTGCCTGTGGAGTTATTCGTAACAATTACTTTCAGCCGGCAATGCGTGAGTTAATGGCGCACAGTGTATCGGTATGGGAAAGCGACCCAGAGGCCTACTCTTATCATCCAGTGGGGTACATGCAAATTAGTTCTGAGACTATGCACTCAGACGTTACCTCTATTTATGAGCAACAGCAGCAAATTGGCTACTCATCTACTTTTATAGAAGGCGAGAAAGACTGCCAGAAGTATATGCAGGGGTTGTTCAGTGATTGGCAAGCCAAAAATATTACCAGTGTGTTGCACGAAGGGCCCGGTGGCTACGCAAATAATACTCGGGCTATGTATGGTTTAGCATCTAAGGCTGAGGCTGAAGGTGTTCGCATTATTACGGGTTGCGAGGTTACCGGATTTATTCGGGATAATTCAGGGGCGATCAGCTCAGTCGAAACGAATAAGGGTAATGTTGATTGCGACTATGTTGTGATTGGCGCAGGTCCGTGGGTGCGCAATTTTTGGGATATGTTGGAGTTACCGACCACCATCAGTATTCGTAATCAGATCAACAATGAGTTGAACGATAATATCCCAATGTGGATCTATTGGTCTTTGCAAGAAGGTGTATTGGGCGTTGATCCAAAACTCCAGGTGACCAATGATGGCAAGCTTCCCCCCGTAGTTCATGTGGACACCGACGCGCCGTTATACTGCGATGAAGATGGATCCTTAATCACAGATAAAATGTGGGGAATCTACTACAAGCCAGATTTTCACTTTGGAGGCGTACAAGGTGGAGCCGCCCCGTTTATAGTTGATAAACCAGCGGCTCAAGTCAGCATTGATCCTTACGGGCCTGAGTCGCCAGAATTCATCGTTGGCGATGACTTTGCTCGTATGTGGGTGAGCGCGTTAGCACACTGCCAAAAACGCTTTGAAGGGACAATGCCCAAATATAAACGTGAGCCGTCTGGCGGGATAGGATGTTTTACGCCAGACAGCTTTCCTGTATTCGATGTGTTTCATCAAAATTGTTATGTGATAGCCGACTCAAATCATGGTTACAAAATGCTAGGGGTAGGCAAGTTGGTGGCTGAAGATATATGCCGCGAGTCTGAGTCTAGTTTACTCAAACCGTTTCGATTTGCGCGGTATGAGAAGGGCGAGTTACACCCCATTTCAAACTCTCCATTCCCTTGGAGTTAGTTTTGTGGTTTTGGTTTTGGTATTGAGGGAAACATGAACGCTTGGACATATCTGCTTATCGGAATTATTTTTGAGGTAATTGGCACCAGTTCTATTAAACTGTCCAACGGCTTTACACATATTCCGTATGTTGCTCTCTGCATTGTTGGGTTTAGCGGTGCGCTGTATTGCGTTGCGATGGCGGTTAAAACTTTAGAGGTCAGTGTCGTATATGCAATTTGGTCTGGCGTTGGGATAGCGTTGATTACGATGATCGGGGTTGTTTTCTTTTCTGAATCCTTTAATCTACGTAAGCTTTTTTATATTGGCCTTATTGTTGCTGGTGTCATTGGTCTCAAGACCAGCAGTGATCCAATTGCCAGCCTTCCAGATGACAACACAACGAACTTTTAGGGTTTAAATGGGCATACTCCTCAATAACGCACCTTACGATAACGATCCGTGGGTGCATTATCTAAATCAATACTTGCCGGATATACCGGTATTTGTTTATCCCGATGTTCCTGATGTCAAGGCCGTAAAATATGCGGCGACTTGGGATCACCCGGCCGGTGATTTCGAAAGGTATCCTAATCTACGCGCAATCCTGCATCTGGGCGCAGGTATGGACTTGATCGATGCGCAGCCAACCTTGCCCGATGTGCCTATTGTGCGCTTGGTAGACCCTGAGGTTGGGCTTGATATGGCACAGTTTGCACTTTATTGGACACTGCACTTTCAGCGCAACTTTGAACAATACCGAACGCTGGCAAGAGACTCTCGCTGGGATCGCCTCGACTATATTAATTCGAAGCGTTATAACGTTGCGGTTGTTGGGTTAGGTTTAATTGGCACGCAGATTGCCCAAACAATAGCCTCTAATCGGTTCAAGGTGTTGGGATGGAGTCGCCGCTCGCAAATTCTTGAGGGTGTAACGAATCTAAATGGTGAGGACGGTCTTAAGCGGGCTCTTGAGCACGCGGATGTCGTAATTAACTGTTTACCCCTTAATGACAATACGCATCACTTTTTTGATAGCGAGAAACTTGCTTGGTTGAAGCAAGGAGCCAATATTATCAATATTTCTCGCGGCGGAGTGTTTGACGATACGGCTCTTATCGACGGTCTAAATAACGGCCGCATTGGTGCGGCAGCTCTTGACGTATTCGCGGTTGAACCCCTGCCTGAAGACCATGTGTACTGGCAAATGCCAAATGTATTTGTAACCCCACACATGTCTGGCGCCACCTATGCGCGCTCAGCGTGTCGAACCTTGGCTGACAATATTGAGCGGCTAGAGGCGGGCGAAGATCCGTTTCCAATCTATATACCCAAATCAAAGCAATCTTAGGTTTAGGTTAAGATGAACTAAGTTTGATTATTACTCGTCTAAATTAAATAGCTGTGTATTGCCACCGCGCGCAATTAAGTTATCGGTTTTTGTACGTTCTTCATATAGATGCGGCAGAAGGCTAGAGATGTTGTCGGGGTGTAGCGAAAACTCGTTAATGTCTATCGTGAGCGTAATAGCACCCTCATTCTGCGCTAGAGCTTTTCTAAGCTCTTCTTTACGCGGATGGTCGGCTTGCGCTAAGAGTACCGAAAGTCCTGCCGTACGTGCTTGATCAGCGCTGCAATAACTTATCAAATTAACTGCTTCAGGCGTTGTGATTAATTCCTGCACAGATTCTCGTAGAGAAGCGCTTATGTCGGTATCCACCACAACCACTTCGTTGCCAAGCTCGCATGCCAAAGCCGTAAGTTCGCTAATTGAGCGAGATGCTTGTGATGCCAGTATGCCAATTGCGCCTGCGGCCGAATAAGACAAAATATTTTCTTCGCCAGTAGGTCCGGGTAGAACTTTTGATTCTGTGAGATCGTTGGCTTTTGCTCGGATGATATCTGCGGTCATTTCAGGGTATGCATCCCGATCGGCCGTAGTGGATTGAAAGCGCGACAAATAAGCTGGTCCACCGGCTTTAGGGCCGGTTCCAGACAAGCCACTTCCTCCAAATGGGTTCGCGCCCACAACGGCACCAATGACATTGCGGTTGATATACGTATTGCCTGCATGGGTTTTGTTAAACACATACTCCGCAATGGTTTCTATACGGCTATGCACACCCAATGTTAGACCAAATCCGGTGCTGTTAATCTGCGCGATCACATCGTTGAGTGCATTGGCTTTATAACGAATGATGTGAACGACTGGCCCGAATACTTCTTGCTCTAAAACAGAGATGTTGTCAATTTCGACTATCGCAGGAGCAAAGAAGTTACCTTGTTGTTGAATGCCTTCTGGGATATCTATTCGATGGACGCTCGCGCCAACCTCTTTCATCTTAAGCAGATGCGCATCAAGGTTATCGCGTGCGCGTTGGTCAATAATGGGTCCGATGTCGGAGCTAAAGAATCGCGTATCACCAACATACACAGATTCACAAGCATCCTTGAGCATAGTGATTAATTTGTCAGCGATCTCATCTTGTACATACAGCACACGCAAGGCTGAACAACGTTGACCCGCACTGTGGAACGACGAACGGATAACATCGTCGACCACTTGCTCAGGCAATGCGGTTGAATCCACAATCATGCAGTTCTGGCCACCTGTCTCAGCAAGCAGCGGTACACTAGGGCCTTCACGTTGAGCTAGGGCGTGGTGAATGACTTGAGCGGTTTTAGTTGAGCCGGTAAATGCCACGCCGTTGATGCGCGCATCACCTAGAACTTGGTTACCAATGGTGGCGCCTAAGCCTTGCAGTAAATGTATTGCACTAGAAGGACAGCCCGCTTGTAACAACAGCTCTATGGCTCGCGTCGCGATCGCTGGCGTCTGTTCGGCAGGTTTGGCGATCACACAGTTGCCTGCGGCTAAGGCAGCGCTGATAGGGCCCACGAAGATTGCTAATGGAAAGTTCCATGGGCTCACACAAAACACGGTGCCCAAAGCCTGGCCATTAATGTAGTCAGGAGACTGTGCTTGGTTTGAATAGTGCCGGCAGAAGTCTACAGCTTCTCGCACCTCATCAATGGCATCCGCCAAGGTCCGACCTGCTTCTCTTGAAATTATGCCAATGAGTTCCGGGGTGTTCGCTTCGAGCGCATCAGCCCAAGCTTCTAAAATTGCGCCCCGGCCACTGGCGCCAAAGTCTTGCCAGTGTTGTTGGTATCCATGCGCCGCCATTAAAGATTCTTTAATTGCTTCGGCTGAAGCAAAGGTTACCTCGCCTGCATTATCGGTGTTGTCGCTTGGATTGCGAATAGCCACTTGCTCACCCTCTTGAGGGTTACCGCCGACGATTGTTTTACCAACCAGTGTTTCATTACGTTGTTGCTCTATGGCATTTAATAATAGGTTGAGATCAACGTCGTCGTCTAAATCAAAGCCTTTGGAGTTAATTCGGGGAATTGACTCACTTTGATACAAATCAATAGGCATTGGGATTTTTGGATGCCGGTATTTTGGTCGACGAGCAATGTCGTCGATTACATCTTTTACCAGCTCATCAAGAGGAGTGTTGTCATCTAAGAAACGGTTTACGAACGAACTGTTCGCGCCGTTCTCCAGTAGACGTCGTACCAAGTATGGAAGTAGATCTTCGTGTTTGCCAATAGGCGCATAAATACGAATAGCTTTGTCAGCGTGATCAGGGTGTTGCAATAAATGATGGTAAAGCAAATCGCCCATACCGTGCAGACGCTGAAATTCAAAATCCTTACAGTCAAGTAAATCGGCAAGTTGGATGAGCGCTGTTACAGTTTGCGCGTTGTGCGTCGCAAACTGAGAAAAGATTAGGTCAGACGCGTTCATTAATATTTTAGCGCACGCCATGTAACTAGCATCTGTATGGGCCTTGATCGTGAACACTGGATAGTCAGATAGACCTTGTTCTTGTGCGTGCTTAATCTCGGCATCCCAATAAGCGCCTTTCACTAAGCGCACCATGAGCTTACGGTCGTAGTGTTTAGAGACCTCGACTAACCAACGAGCAACACTTGGCGCACGTTTCTGATACGCCTGTAGTACAAAGCCTAGACCATCCCAACCGCGAAGCTCAGGTTCTTTTGCGAGCCTTTCGAAAATATCCAAAGACATTTCTAATCGAGCTGCTTCCTCGGCATCGATACTTAGCCCAATGTTGTGCTGCTTCGCCATGACACATAGGTGCTTAATTTTGCTGTATAGGTGTTTTTGTACAGACACTTTTTGCGCAACTTCATAACGAGGGTGTAGCGCCGATAACTTTACCGAGATGCCATCGGCGTCTGCTACAGAATCCGATATGCGAGTTTGTGAGCTGGCATGGCCAATCTTCTCTAAGGCATCCATATAAGATTTAAAATATCGCTCAGCGTCTTTCTTGGTCCGTGCGGCTTCGCCGAGCATGTCGTACGAATAACGAATTCTAGACTTAGGTTCGGAGCTTCTTACCTTGTTGGCTTGCTTGAAACCTTCATCTATTGAACGTCCTAAAACATATTGCCCGCCCATAATACGCATCGCCTGCATTACTGCTGAGCGGACTATTGGCTCACTTAAAGATGATGTAAGTTCTTTTATCCAGCTTGCAGGGCGCTGGGTAATGTCAGGGTCGAGTTGCACCATTTTGCCCGTTAGTATCATTCCCCAGGTCGCCGCATTAACGAAGAGCGAGCTAGAGTGGCCGGCATGGCCATACCAATCACCACTACTGATTTTTTCGGCAATTAGTCGATCCATATTAACGCTGTCAGGTACTCGTAAAAGTGCTTCGGCCAAACACATCAAAGCCACGCCCTCTTTATTAGAAAGCCCAAACTCCAAAAGAAAGGAATCTAATAAACTTTGATTGTCGGTGTCGGCGCGGCAGTCAGCGACCAAAAGCTTGGCCAAGTCAATGGCACCTTTGCGCTGCTCTAAAGGCAGCGCTGGGTCAGCAATCATTTTAGCGATAAAGTCGTGCTCATCGCAGTGTTTAAGTGCTGCAATCTCAGTTCGAAGTGGTAACAATGGTTCAGCTGACATAGTAGTGTTCCTTAGGGGAGGGCTTTGTTTTTATTATTCTTGTTCTTGTTCTTGTTCTTGTTCTTGTTCTTGTTTAGGTCGGTAAAAAATTACGTTCATTACTCATTCGACTAAAAACTTATCATGATCCAGTCACTGGACGTTATTTAATGCTAATTATTGCGATAATTCTTTGATATTACTTTCCATTTATAGTCTGTTTACGGCACATAATTTTGAAAATACAACTAAAAACAAAATATTAGCTAACAATGACAAAGAATCTTAAATCGCTAGATAAAGTAGATCGCCAGATACTAAGAGTACTGCAAGATGATGGCCGAATATCCAATGTCGATCTTGCCGAGAAAGTTCACCTAAGCCCGAGCCCTTGTCTTTCTCGGGTTAAGCGCCTGGAAGAAGCGGGTTATATCAAGGGCTATCGAGCTGAGTTGGATCCTAGCTTGCTTGGCTATGGTGCAGTTGCCTTTATCCAAGTTTCGCTGCAACGAACCACCGAGGATGTGTTTTCAGATTTCAAGCGCGAAGTAGCACAAGCGCCCATTGTTTCTGAGTGCTTTATGGTTGCGGGCGGTTATGACTATCTGATTAAGGTACGCTTTGAAGACAGCGAGGACTATCGCGCCGTTTTGGACCGTGTTGTGCGTTTTCCGGGGGTTGCTCAAACGCATACTTATATGGTGATCGAAGAAGTGAAGTCTGACGATCGCGTACCTGTATCTCTGTGACACGTCTCATTACAGCGAGCGCATTGGAATTGCCCGCTATCACGTTTGCAATTTTGATAGACTATATCTATACGCAGTACTCTCAAACAATAATTCAGGTGTCTTGGACTTGTCTTTCAAACGAAAGCATTTTCAGTGGATAACCTCTTAAGAGCTTTCATAAGCAGAGCTTTACTATTATGCAAACACAACAAGAAATAGCAGCACAGCTGCCTGCTCATTTGCGTGCTTTTATTGCACAGCAAGACTACTCAATTTACACCGACCGCGACCAGGCTGTATGGCGCTTCTTACTCCAAGGTTTAGGTAACAACCTTGGCGTTTCTGCGCATCCAGTGTATGCAAAGGGTCTTAAAAAAGCGGGGATAAGTGTGGAGCATATTCCGAGGATCGAAGAGATCAACGACGCGCTCACCGCAATGGACTGGAGTGCCGTTACGGTAGATGGCTTTTTACCGCCCGCCGTATTTATGGAGTTTCAAGCCTTAAAGGTTCTACCCATTGCCGTTGATATGCGCAGCTTTGCGCAGATGCTCTATACGCCCGCGCCCGACATTGTTCACGAATCAGCAGGGCATGCGCCTTTTATCGCCGACGTTGATTATGCGGAGTTTCTACAGCGTTTCGGAGAACTGGGTATGCGCGCCGTCGCGACCCGCCAAGACATGGATGCATATCTCGCAGTGCGTCGTCTTTCGGTCATTAAACAGCGAACAGACACTACACCAGAAGAAATAGCTAAAGCAGAGCAGGCCGTTGAAGATGCGAGTGCGGCGGTAACTGAATTGTCAGAGGCAGCACTTTTAGCACGCTTGCATTGGTGGACGGTTGAGTATGGCTTAGTCGGTACGGTTGATGAATATCACATTTTCGGAGCTGGGCTGCTGTCGTCTCTTGGCGAGAGTACCAATTGCTTAGACGATAAAACGGTAATCAAAAAGCCATTGACCGTAGACGCCATTAATCAAGGTTATGACATTACTAAAGAACAACCTCTGTTATACGTTACGCAAAACTGTCGTCACCTAACTCAAGTGTTGGAGGAGTTTGGTCGACAAATGTGTGTTAGCCAGGGTGGTTCACGTTCTTTGCGCACTGTCATTAAGGCGGTCACTGTAAATACGGCTCAACTTAACTCAGGCTTGGAAGTATCAGGTGTATTTACTGAAATGTTGACAGATGCTGTAGATAATCCAATCTTTATTAAAACGACGGGGCCTACTCAGCTTGCGTTCCAAGGTGCCGAGCTGCAATCACAGGGAGTGGCACATCACCCTCACGGATTTAGTACTCCGGTTGGTCGGTTGATTGATATGGAACGTTGCCTGAGCGAATACACGGTCGATGAATTACATAAGCACGGCATCACGATTGGCGAGAGGGTGGTTTTACGCTTTTTAAGCGGCATAGTGGTTGATGGCAAATTGACCGCAGTAACGCGTCGAAAACAACGTAACCTGATTTTCACCTTTACCGATTGCAGCATGCACGATCAAGAGGGGACTGTTTTATATGACCCTGAATGGGGCACATTCGACATGGCTGTTGGTGATTCAGTTGTGTCGGTTTTTGGTGGAGCCGCAGACCTAACGGCCTATGGTGCAGAAACATTGTTTGGCGAAATCATTAGTGTTGATAGCCAACCTAACCCTGTTGATCCAAAAGTGAATGCAATCTACGCTCATATTAGAAAGCTTAGAGAGTCGGTGGACACACAGAATGGTGCTACCAACATTCTGCCACAAGGAATAGCCAAAGAAGCCCACGAGCTTACCCCAAAGGCACTGCAGATAGCGGCCGATGACTGGTTGTTGTATTACGAGCTTTACGAGCTCGACCCCACTAATACTGTCGCAGAGCAGCAGCTAAAAGCATGTCTAGAAAAAGCTCAAAAGCACGGCGATCAGTCTACGCTCAGTTTGCTTAAGCAAGCCGAGCTTAACTTAGAAGCGGCACACGAAACCTAGTAACGCTAACGAGTTATTTTGTACAGCGTTCCGCTGGGGCCATCGGTAAGTATATAGATAGCGCCAGTGGGACCAACGCGTACATCTCTAATACGCGCTTTGATCTCAGGAAACATGCTGTGTTCTTCGCTGACGGCTTCCTCTTGCATTACTAACCGGCGCACATTTAGACCCATTAAACCGCCAACAAACAAATTGCCATTCCATTCAGGAAATAAGTCGCCTCGGTAAATCGCTAAACCAGATGGTGAAATTCCGGGCACCCATACTTTAATGCCATCAACCATTCCTGGTAAGGTTTTATAAGGGGATACACGAGTGCCGGAGTAATTTACGCCGTAGCTTGCCGCAGGCCAGCCGTAGTTACTGCCAGCGCTTATTACGTTAACCTCGTCGCCGCCTTTTGGTCCGTGTTCGTGCTGATATACAACGTCCGTTGCATAATCAACGGCCAATCCTTGTGGGTTGCGATGGCCATAAGACCATACGTAGCCGTCGCCACCTGATTGGTTTGAAAATGGGTTGTCGGCAGGCACCTCACCATCTTTAGTAAAACGTAAGATCTTGCCCAAATGGCTATTCTTGTCTTGTGCTGCATTCCGGTAATCACCACCATCTCCGGTGGAAAGTATAAGTGTATCGTCGGGTAAAAAGGCTAGACGTCCGCCATAGTGCTTGCCTGTATCAAAGGTTACTTTGCCCGTAAAAATTGGCGTTACATCGGTAAGTCCTTCTGCCCCTAACTGCGCCTTTATTACGCGTGTGGAATGCGCACTTGAATTGCCATGTGCAAAGCTTAAATAGAGAGTGTTGTTTTGTTCAAAATTGGGGTCAAGAACCACATCAAAGTAGCCGCCCTGTTTGAAGTAGTAGGTGTTGGGTGCTCCGGCAAGGGCCTCGCCTACCGTGCCGTCTGCGCTAACACGAATCAGCTTGCCCACTTTAAGAGCAATTAAGTAGTCGCCGTTGGGCAGGAACGCAATGGACCACGGTTGATTTAAATCGCTTGTTAGCGTTTCTACTTTGTAATCTAGTGCTTGCGCATGCGTTACAAATACGCAACTTGCTAAAAGAATGAAGATCAGTTTTCGCATGGTCTTGCCTCTGCTTGATTGGATGGGTAAAGTGTAAGGCCCTGGATGCGTACACGAAGTCAAAATTCATGATTAATAATTATTTCGCCCGTTATATTTTCGCTGTTGTTGTTACTTATTTGATAACGGTGCTTATAGTGAGCTATTTGAACACCAGCAGTATTGTTGCGATGGGTGTGGAAATGACTCTGTACGACAGGCTCAATACAGCATGGTTCGATCTGCTTGGTATGGCGAATTACTACTTGCCTATTATCGCTCTGTCTCTTGTTATCGCCTTCGTACTCATTAAGAAAGCACTCTACCGTTTGGTGGGCGATGGTGCTTTTTCATACGCGTTGTCAGGTTTTCTTGGTATCGCGGTTATGCATCTCACGCTAAAACACCTATTCGATTTATCGGTGTTTGATCTTACGCCGGCCTTACTTGGCTTGATGTTACAGTGCGCGGCCGGCGCTGTTGGTGGTTGGACATTCTATCGCTTACGCCCTTCTGGACAGGGTTAGACGTAATGGCTGTTTATACCGGAGATGTGCCTGCTGCGTTGCAGGGTTATCAGTATATCTTTGAGCGAGAAATTGCTTGGGGGGATATGGATGCCATGAAGCACGTTAACAATACTCGCTACTTGCATTTTTGCGAGTCGGCACGCATCGAGTTTTTACGTACTCAAACGCAATGGAATGATGACAGAATTCCAGGCGAAGCAGATGAGATAGGCTTAGCCCTCGCTGAGGTAAGCTGTAGATACAAAGCACCGGTGGTTTACCCCGATACATTATTGATAGGTCTGGGCGCACAAAAAATTGATGCGAATAGTTTTGAGCTCAAACACGTGATGTATTCACAGTCGCTGCAGTTGATAGCCGCTGAGAGCATCGCGCGTATGGTGAACTATAATTTTAAGGCTCTGCAAAGAGTGAGTTTCAATGATTCGCAAAACGAATTTTTGCAGCAATTTTCCACACCGAGTACACTTTAAGTCATCGGACGCTGGAGCCACTCTCCAGATAACTGCACCAGACAATCACTCTAGACAAACGAGAGGAAATTCATGAAAACTAAAGCAGCAGTCGCGTTTAAAGCAGGCGCACCCTTAGAGGTTGTAGATGTTGATTTACAGGGCCCTCAAGAAGGTGAAGTTCTTATAGAAATAAAAGCAACGGGTGTGTGTCACACTGATGCATTCACTTTGTCTGGTGATGATCCAGAAGGTGCATTTCCCGCCATTCTGGGGCACGAAGGCGCTGGCGTGGTGGTAGAAGTAGGAAAGGGCGTAAAGTCGGTTGAAGTGGGCGACCACGTAATACCGCTTTATACACCTGAATGCCGCGAGTGCGACTTCTGTCTTCACCCTAAGACCAACCTCTGCCAAAAAATTCGCGAGACTCAGGGCCAAGGCTTGATGCCCAATGGCACTAGCCGTTTCTCTTTAGACGGCGAACCTATTTTGCATTACATGGGCTGTTCGACTTTTTCTAACTACACGGTTATGCCGGAAATAGCGGTGGCGAAAGTCCGTAAAGATGCGCCGTTCGATAAAATTTGCTACATCGGTTGCGGTGTTACTACAGGCGTCGGCGCTGTAGCGTTTGATGCCAAGGTTGAGCCCGGCAGTAATGTAGTGGTGTTTGGATTGGGCGGTATTGGCTTAAATGTTATTCAGGGCGCTAAGATGGTCGGTGCCAACAAAATTATTGGCGTTGATCTAAATCCTGCGCGTGAGAACTTGGGCAAGCATTTTGGCATGACCCATTTTATTAATCCAAAAGACGTGGATAACGTGGTTGAAGCGATTATTGAACTGACGGGTGGCGGTGCGGACTACAGCTTTGAATGCATTGGTAACGTTAACACCATGCGACAAGCGTTAGAGTGCTGTCACAAAGGTTGGGGCGAATCGATGATCATTGGTGTCGCTGGTGCGGGACAAGAAATCGCCACTCGGCCTTTCCAACTAGTGACGGGACGAGTATGGCGAGGTACCGCTTTCGGTGGTGCACGTGGGCGTACCGATGTACCTAAAATTGTAGATTGGTACATGGATGGCAAGATCAATATTGATGATCTAATTACGCACACAATGCCACTGAGTGATATCAATCATGCGTTTCATCTGATGCACGAAGGTGAATCAATTCGCTCTGTTGTTTTATACGATTAGAGCGCATTACAGCCAATGCTAGACTGACGCTTTTTAACCAAAGCGTCAGACTCACTGCAAATCATAAGTTACCTGCGAGCTTGCCTGTTTTAGGCGTTCGTCAGTGGAGAATTATAAATGTTAGAAATAGCGTCCAACGTTAAGTGTTTTAACGGCCAGCAGATTCAATACAAACATAAGTCAGATTTTTTGGGCTGCGAGATGCAGTTTTCTGTATTCCTGCCACCCCAATCTGAGCACGAAGCCGTACCTGTTTTGTATTGGTTGTCAGGACTTACCTGCAATGATCAAAACTTTGTAACCAAAGCGGGTGCGCAACAATACGCTAGCGACTTAGGTATTGCGATTGTATGCCCGGACACTAGCCCGCGTGGCGATGGCGTGCCGGACGATCCAGAGGCTGCTTATGACTTTGGTTTGGGAGCCGGGTTTTACGTAAATGCGACACAGAAACCCTGGAACCAGCATTATAGGATGTACGATTATATCGTGCATGAGTTACCCAGTTTACTCAAGGAGGTCGATGGGCTCGATACGGGTCGTGCAAGCATCTCTGGGCATTCGATGGGTGGCCATGGAGCCTTAAGTATCGGTCTTAAAAATCCCGACAAATACCGTTCGGTTTCGGCCTTCTCGCCTATCGTTGCACCTACGCACTGCCCTTGGGGACAAAAAGCTCTAGGCAATTACATAGGCGCTGATAAAACAGCTTGGGCGGATTACGATAGTTGTGAGTTAGTGGCTAAAGCTTCCGAACAGCGACCGACGTTAGTCGATCAAGGTACCAGCGACAATTTTTTAGAAGAACAGCTTAAAACTGAACTGTTGGTTCAAGCGTGTGAGAAAGCCAACTATCCGATGACTATTCGGATGCAAGAAGGGTATGACCACTCGTACTTCTTTATCGCGACGTTTATTCAAAGCCACTTAGAATTTCACAGCCAGCACTTAAGTTAACGCGACTTGTCGTTTGACTAAACGCGAGCGCCTTAGCCAGCCTTAGCCTGCATCCATCGCGCGGCAGCAATCATCACGCTACCGATAATAAAGAAGGCGGCGCTTAGACCAATCAGGTTTATAAAGACTTGCATGTAACCATGCGCAGCCGCATCTAAGAAAGGGTAGGGGTATTGTTGCGAAAAGCTTGAGCGGATGAGCGCATAAACACTATAAATCAAAGGCCAAGCAATCCATTGGGCGGGTAAACGCCAGTGAAGATCAGAGCGGGTAATAAAGCACAGCCACCAAGTTAACGCCGCTATTGGCGCAATGGTGTGTACCAAGTGATCGGCTAGGAGCGCTAATCCTTGTGGGTCCCATAAATGCGCTAACAAAGCGTGATACACCAAACCAACCCCAGTGAGCGACATAACGAATGCACTGACCGTTGAGGTGCGGGGTGTCCTCTTGGCCCACGCAATACGAAACATAATGACCATCACAAAAAAGTTGGTCAGAACCGTAAAGAAACGCGAGAGTTCAATCAGCGCTGCGGAGATAGAGCCCAGGTCTATTGTGGATAAATAGATTCGCAATACGAGGCTACTGAAAATCAATAGCGCTATGGCTAGCGCAAAGCGTTTGGCGGTAAGAGTGTAAAGGTGCATTTGGAGCTCTATTAATGTCTATTAGTCTTAGACCTTATTAATAACACCGGTCGCATTCACTGGCAAGCCGATGTTTTCCTCGCTTTCGTGCAAGTATGGACTAGGGGTGCTAACATTTTTTCTAAGACCTATAAGCCTGGGGCCATCCAATTACCGTCTGAGTCAGCGTCTACAAAGATAGGGTTTGAAAATGCATAGGGACTTATATGGTCGTACACTTTTCTATAATCTTCGGTGACTGGTCCTTTTACCTCTATCGTCACAAAACTGTCTTTTTCGAACGAAAGAGTAGTGCTCAGTTTTTGCACGCGGAGCGTGTTATCCAGAGCCAACGTTTCGACTGTTTCGCCATTTATCTGGACTAACATCTCGGCTACGGGTATCCAGTCCGTGCTAATTACCGTAACGTCTAACTTGCCTGTCTTGCCAGTAATGGTTGATCCCATTTTCTGACCATTGACTGATACTTCTAGCAACGGTCCGTTAGAGCCATAGGCATCACCTTGCTTTAGTGTGCCTACAAACTCATCTAAATCGAATCCCGCAATGGAGTCATCGGTCATGGCCACCATTGTTCGTGGCACACCTACTTGTTCGTGATACCCGTGTGAGTCGCTGTTGGCGACGCCAACAATCTTGAAACCTTGCTTGAGGAATGAGAGCCAGTCTTTACGCACAGCGTCCAAGCGAACCTGATAATTTTCGTGCCCTGGGTTAATCACTTCCAAAATATCAAAATCGATGTCTCGTAAACCGGTCTCGGGGTCCGCCTCGATCAATGTGTTATTGGGTCTAGAGTCAATCGGTAGGTCTGGTTGATAAGGATGCCCTGCTACCCCCATGTGTTCTAAGAACTCTCCCTTATTAATATGGTCTTCATAGTCGTTTGGAAGCTCGCCACTCAAAGTGAGGTCGTTGCGGGGGTGATTGAGTTGCACCAACGCTTCAGGGTGTTTTTCACGGACGTGCGCAATAATTTCGCGCATTCGTTTATCTTCGTGATTTACCATGCCACGCGCGAACTCAAGTGGTTCAGGTGGGTACGGGAAAAAGTTTACATGCCCCGACGTGTACGGCAACCGTTTGGTGGGCAACAGACTTGTGACTTCAGAAGCGGGAATCGACACCATGCTATCAGCGAGTCCCATACGGGCAATAATGGGGTTAAAGTCTGTGGGTAGGTCATGCTCGCTCGACACCATTACTTCGGCGTGTTCAGCGGCGAAACTGCGAACTCGCTCTTGATCCGAAAATGTATTATCGAAACTGGTGCCAGAGTGAACGTGTAGGTCGCTCGAAATGTAGCCAATTGAATTCACTTGCCTTACGGGCACATCGATATCTAAGGTTACATTCTTAGCATCAGCAACGTTTAAAGTCGTGCGGGTTATAGAGTGCTCAGGGCCCTTGGTAGCAAGTACCTCGTATTGACCGACGGGAAGCAGTACATCTTTTCGGTCATCATCAAGACCAGCTAGAAAAACATGGTTGTTGCGATGGAGAGTCGTCAACCCATCAGCCTCCATAGTCGATGCTTGAGTAAGATGATCGTTAAAGCTCGGGTTGGGTGTGTCTCCAAGACCGAGAAAAATTAGCCGCATTGCTTCTCCTTGAGGCAAGGACACTTGAGCAATACTTGGTAGTTCTAATGTGCCAAGGTTAAGGGCTTCTTTTTGTACAGAAAAGGATGTTGTCGTGCTTCGATCGCCCAGGCCTAAGGTTCTCACCTGGTAGTCACCGCTAGGCAACAAAAAGTTAAGTTCGCCTGCCGAGTTGGGTATCACATGGGTAACGGGTGTTCCGTCGGCCAGTTCTACATGCACCGCAATTTCACGTTCTAGTGCTTTCGCAGTGACGGCGTAAACAGTTTGAGTAGTATTGGCTTTAAACAATTGATCGGTAATGCCGGCCACATCACCTCGTTTAGAGACGTAAATTGATTCGTTGAGAATCAATAAATCACCAAACCCTAAGGACAAGAGTGGTACCTGTAACAATTGAATCCAGCCGACCGATGAACCATCGCCAATATAGAATGAGTCACTTAGTACTAGCATCGCCGTCGACTCGTTATCAGCAAGAACAAAGTGAGGCAGGGCATATCGCTCACCATCGGCATTAACGCGCTGTGCGGACTCTAGCTGCCAACCATAACTAATGGGTGCTTCTACCGACGGCGGGGTTATTGTAATGATTGTATCTGCCGGGCGCGCTGCAACCGTCATCGCACTTACACCGCGAGAGACAAAATCTTCTTGCTGAAAACCGTTGGAGCGATTGATGTGTGTGCTTGAAAAAACGAAAGGTTCTAGCGCACGATAATTAAAGTGTAGAGGGGAAATTAAATTAAAGCTGTCTGAATCATCGAGCAATCTATACCGCTTCTCTATCTTTAATTCCGTCGGGCTCGCTGCATCAAAGTAATAGCGTACGGTCATTTCCGCGTTGTCATACGCAGAGACTACGTGTACCTCGTTGCCGTTAACGACGGATACCGATTGTGCGTCAAAGCGTTTGCCTTGCGACCCATCAACCAAGTCTCCTGTTTCTAAAAAATATTCGTCCGCACGACCACAAAAACCTAAATCTCTTAGACTTCCGCCTTTAGGCGAAAGCTGACCTTCGTGATCTACGTCAGAAATGACGGCACAGAGTGTGCCGTTACTAAAAAACCAATCGCCGATTCCACCAACTGCATCTGGGCCGCTGCGCATCGTGTCTGTTACGTTGCTGATGTCTATTTGAAACGCAACGACAGCTGAATTAGCAAACGTAGCACTGTGTATGAACAAAGATACGGTTACAGAAACGATGAACAATGAAAACTTACTTAGTGGCGCAATTAGACGCTTAGATAGAAATGAATACATGCTTGTTTCTTGGGGTTAGCTAAAAGGGGGCAGGAAATATTGATACAACAGCACACGCTAGTTACTTAATCGATCATCTTAATTGGCAACTTGATGGCTTGCAAGCAAGCGTGTTAGGCAAAATAGATATGGGACACGCGCAGGATTTTAATACAGAGAGTTCGCCGAAATGGCTACTGTTTGAGCGCTATCAACCGTTGGCGCAAGCAATAAGCGCGTTCAAGCCACCAGCATCTTTTAGTTCGATGTGCCGGTTTTCAATGTCGATTAAACCGTCGTGTTTAAAGCGTTTAAGTAAGCGGCTGACTGTCTCGGGGGTTAGCCCTAGATGGCTGGCTATGTCTTGTCGCGACATGGCTAAATTGAATGAGAGAGCAGAGTAACCTCTAAGTTCATAGCGGGTAGAAAGGTTGTTTAAAAAGCTGGCAAGTTTTTGTGCGGCCGTATGATCTGCGTTTTCAGCGTTGGCTTTATAAGACTCGTAAATATCTCGACTTAGTAAGCGCAGTAGTTGTCGTTGTAGGGCCGGAATGCTGGTGCAGAGTTGTGTGAGTTCATCGTAGTCCATACTGCACAACACCGCCGTGTCAAGCGCGATAGTGGTGCTGGAATAAGTGTCTGGATAGATGCCATCAAGACCTATTAGTTCACCGGGCAAGTGAAAGGCTGTGACATGCTCATTGCCTTGCCCGTCGATACGACTGGACTTAAAAGTGCCTGATTTTACAGCGTAGACCTTACTAAACCGCTCGCCTTGTTGGAATATGGCGTCGTTAACCTGTAGCGTTTCGGAAGACTGGATAAGGTTTTCAAGCAACTCAACATCAGTTTTCGCTATACCTAAGGGCAAGCAAATTTGGCTCATTGCACATTTCGAGCAGGAGTGAAGTTGAGCGTGTTTCATACAGATATAGGCATATTTGTCTGAAGAAAAAATTGAAGTTATAGGGCTTGAGAGAATTTAACCACATTTTCACTTTTTTGGCATGATGGATTAGTGTGTTTCGATCTAAATGACGGGGAGATATGCGTATTAGTCGCAAGATAGGCATCAAATTGTGAGGCCATCTGCCGGCGGAAATAAGCGCCGAGAGGAGTTATTTTCATGCTGTTTGATGATATTTCTACCAGACCATCTTCTATGCATCTTTCTAGGCTCGTGAGTTCGGCTGAAAAATAGTCGGCAAGAGTGACTTTTTCCGAAGCCTCCACGATATCCCAGGTATTGCGCTGTAGGTCGATCGAATTACGGCACATGATTTCCTGGATGATGTGCGCGCGAAGTACATCGTCATTGTCTAAGGTTACGCCCCGAGCTATCGGTAATTGCCCAGCAGCAATCGCCGAATTGTAGTTTGAGAGTTGTGTATGGTTTTGCGCAAATGAGTACTTAAACTGCGAGATTGCACTGGCGCCTACACCGACTAAGTCTGTGGTCGCGTTGGTGGTATAACCTTGAAAATTTCTTTGCAGCGTATTGTTTTGTAAAGCTTGAGCTAGGCTGTCCTGGGGCAGTGCAAAGTGATCCATGCCAATGTGTAGATAGCCGGCATTTAGCAAGGTGGTTCGAGTAATCTCAACGATCTCCATACGTTGCTCAACTGAGGGAATATCTTTGCGATTGATCAACTTCTGAGCCTTAATGCGCTCAGGCAAGTAGGCAAAATTATAAGCCGCAATGCGACTAACGCCTGCGTTAACGACTCGTTCTAAGGTATGCGCGAAACTCTTACTCGTTTGCAACGGTAGTCCAGTAATTAAGTCTACATTGACTGAGTTGCTCACCTCACTTGCGGCCGCGATAACCTCTAAGGTTTTACCTTCGTCTTGCACGCGATTGACGGCACGCTGCACGTTGTCGGCAAAGTCTTGAACCCCAATGCTAAAACGGTTAAAGCCGATATCAGCCAATTTAACGATGCCATTACCATCGATTGAGCGAGGGTCAATTTCGATTCCAATTTCTAATCGCGATGGAAGATCTAAATGAAACCTGGAGGCAATGCGCTCTACGATTTCGGCCAATTGCGTCTTGTTTAAAAAGTTCGGTGTTCCGCCACCAAAGTGAATCTGACTGAGCCGGCGGTCATCATCAAAAAGCGTTGAGCGAAGATCTATTTCATACAGCAAATTGTCAACGTATTGATTCACCTTGTGGTTTCCTTTCTGAGTATTCTCTGCTTGGGTAATTACTTTGTTACAACCGCAGAAATAGCACAGCGAATGGCAGAAGGGTACATGCACATACAACGACAAATTGCGTGGCATTAGAGTTTCGTTAGAAGATCTTGCCTGTTGCCTATAGTGATCAGGCGAATATTGCTCAGAAAACTGTGGTGCAGTCGGGTAGGACGTATAGCGCGGAATCGCCGTAACGTAACGTTGTAAAAGTGCTGGTGGTATCTCTAGGGCCGCGGTGTGCTGATTTTGGTTTAGCGAAGCGGCAACCTCAGTATGGCGCTGCGTATTGATTTGAGAGTCCTTCTCAATATCATTTGGAGGCGGTGTTGACGGTGTTAACGGTGTTGACATGGTGCTCTGCGACCTATTTTTGGCGAGTATTTTGTTATAGCGGTTAGCTTAATCCTCACGACTCGAAGGTAAATTGATCTAGATCAAGTCTTGTATTGTTCATTGCGTAAATAATCCTCTTGAAGCTAAAACCAATCCATCGCCGGTACTTAATGTGGCGTATGAAATAACGAACAGGTGACTCATGAGTGAAAGCTTGCAACAACACGGCCCTTATCACGATAAGGTAGTCCGTCAATTTACGTTAGCAACGGTCCTTTGGGGCGTTGTAGGCATGTTGGTCGGTTTACTAATTGCTGCTCAACTTGCTTGGCCCGTGCTCAATTTCGACATTCCATGGCTTACTTTCAGCCGCTTACGCCCATTGCATACAAATGCGGTGGTTTTTGCATTTGGGGGCAGTGCACTTTTTGCGACCAGTTATTACATTGTTCAGCGCACTTGCCATGCAAGCCTGTTTGCGCCAAAGCTTGCCGCGTTCACTTTTTGGGGTTGGCAGACAGTCATCGTCTTAGCGGCGATTACTTTGCCAATGGGTTTTACCCAATCTAAGGAATACGCCGAACTTATTTGGCCTATCGATATTTTGATTACGGTCGTGTGGGTAGCTTACGGAATCGTATTCTTCGGTACGTTAGTGAAGCGAAAGATGCCGCACATTTATGTCGCCAACTGGTTCTTTGCAGCGTACATCATCACTATTGCTGTGCTACATATTGTCAATAACTTGGCTATTCCAGTTAGTCTCACTGAGTCCTACCCTGTCTTTTCTGGGTCTGTGGATGCAATGACTCAATGGTGGTATGGGCATAACGCAGTGGGCTTTTTCTTGACGGCGGCATTCTTAGGAATGATGTATTACTTTGTGCCTAAGCAAGCTAATCGCCCCGTGTACTCGTACCGTTTATCGGTAGTGCATTTTTGGGCGTTGATCTCAATTTACATGTGGGCTGGCCCGCATCACTTACATTACACCGCGCTTCCTGATTGGGCTCAGTCTCTGGGCATGGTGTTCTCACTGATTTTGCTGGCACCGTCTTGGGGCGGCATGATCAACGGCATGATGACGCTCTCCGGTGCATGGCATAAATTACGCGACGATCCTATTTTGAAGTTCATGATCGTGTCGCTGTCATTTTATGGGATGTCGACGTTTGAAGGCCCGATGATGTCAATCAAAACGGTTAACGCATTATCGCATTACACCGACTGGACGATTGGTCACGTACATTCTGGCGCCTTGGGATGGGTAGCGTTCATCGTATTCGGGTCGATCTACTCGATGCTGCCAAAACTGTACGGTAAAAAAGAGATGTACAGTATTCCACTTATCAATCTGCATTTTTGGGTGAGTACGATAGGCGTTGTGGTTTATATCGCCTCTATGTGGATTGCCGGAGTTATGCAGGGTTTGATGTGGCGAGCGGTCAACGACGATGGAGGTCTCAGCTACGCATTTATTGAGAGCATTAAGACAACCTACCCATACTATGTAATGCGAGTGGGCGGGGGCTTATTGTTCTTCATCGGCATGCTGATTATGGTCTACAACGTGTACAAAACCATTTCTAAATCGGAGTCTCAAGTAAGCCTTGAGGGTTCATCGGTGGCGTCTAGCGCAGGAGTAAGTGCCTAATGAAACACGAAACTATAGAAAAAAACAGTGCATTGATGGGTGTGTTAATCGCTCTTGTGATCAGCGTCGCAGGTATCGCGGAGATTGTTCCGTTGATGTTCCAGGCGCAAACTACGCAACCTTCACCCGGTGTCATACCGTATCCAGCGGTAGAGTTAGCGGGTCGCGATGTGTATGTTTCCGAGGGCTGTTATAACTGCCACTCGCAAATGATCAGACCTTTCGTGTCTGAAAGTTTGCGCTATGGTCCACCTTCTTTGGCTGGAGAGTCTGTCTATGACAGGCCCTTTCAATGGGGTTCAAAAAGAACGGGGCCAGACCTTGCTCGAGTCGGTGGACGCTATACAGACGAATGGCATCTAGCGCACTTGATAAACCCTCGAGATCTAGTCCCTGAATCTAATATGCCCGGATTTCCCTGGCTGCAAGACAAAGAAGTCGACGGCGAGTTAATCACGACTAAGATGCGTGCGTTACGTTGGTTGGGCGATCCATATACGGACGAGCAAATTGCCAGTGCAAGCAGCGACGTTGAAGGTGTGACCGAAATGGATGCCCTTATCGCGTACTTGCAGTTCTTAGGCGTTGCCAACAATGGGAGGGCACAACAATGATGACCACAATCAATGGCGTGATGACAGGCGTCTTAATAGTAGTGTTCATTGCTATCTGGATTTGGGCTTGGAGCTCTAAAAACAATCAAGCGTTTGATGATCTATCGCATCTACCTTTAGAAGACGACCCTTCAGTAAACCCTGGCTCGGCAGGAGAAAAGAATCATGAGTAATTTTTGGAGTATTTTTGTCATTGTCCTAGTTGTGGGTAATATCCTTGGCATGGTGTGGTTACTGTTTTCAACCTCTAAGGGCAGTGATGTTAACGAAGCTGAAACGACTGGGCACGAATGGGATGGCATTAAAGAACTGAACAACCCATTGCCACGTTGGTGGTTGTGGTTGTTTGTCTTGACCATCGTTTACGCGGTAGGTTACCTCTACTTCTATCCTGGTTTAGGTTCGTATGAGGGTAGTTTAGGTTGGTCACAAAAAGGCGAGTTCGAACAAGCTATTGTTGAAAATAACGCACGCAAAGCAGAGTTTTACGCCGAATTTAAAGAAATGGACATTCCAGTTCTAGCCACAAGCGCTAAAGCGATGGAAGCGGCCGAACGATTATTTGGTAATAATTGCTCTACATGTCACGGTTCTGGTGGCGGCGGTGCCAAGGGTTTTCCAAACCTTACGGATGACGACTGGTTGTATAACAATGACCCCGCGTCTTTAGTCGCCACGCTTACTAATGGCCGAGCTGGGGTTATGCCGAATTTGAATTTGAGCCCGTCTGATGTAACTGTGATGGCGTACTATGTGAAGCACCTTGCTGGTGATGAAGTTAGCGAACACGTACAACTTGAAGGTAAGAAACGTTTTGCTACCTGCGCAGCATGTCATGGCCAAGATGGTACGGGCAATAAGGCATTAGGTGCGCCTAACTTGACGGATAACGTTTGGTTACACGGTAGTCGCATCGCCGATATTGAAAAAATATTGCGCGAAGGTAAACGGGGCAACATGCCGTCTTTTAAATCAATACTTTCTCAAGATGAGATACGTTTATTGAGTGCATACGTGCTCACGCTATCTAGCTCAGAAGAAGCGAGCGCAGAGTAATGGAAAAGATGGACCATAAAGCCAATAAATTGATCACGTTAGGAGTGGTTTTATGGGTGTCGTTTTTGTCAGCGGCGGTAGCGACTATGTTGTTCTTCGCTACTTTTGATCCCGTTGATTTGGGCGACATTGCGACCTTTCCGTTGTCTCTTGACCGGATGGGAGGCTACAGCGTGGGCTTTCTGTTGTTTTGGTTGTTATTGGCCGTCAATAGCTTGGCGGTAATTTGGTTGGCGCGGCGCCCCAATGAGCCGCGCGAGCATTAGGATAAAAGCACACCATGACTGATTCGCTCAACAAGATACCCGTGGAAGTTGCTCTGTATGAGAGCAGCGAGAAAATCTACCCACGAGAGACTAAAGGTCGGTTTCAGCGCTGGCGTATGTTGTGTGTTTACATGCTGTTGGGCTTGTACTACGCATTGCCGTGGGTGCAATGGGGTGATCGCCAAGCAATCTTGTTCGACTTGCCTGCGCGTAAGTTTCACATTTTCTTTTTAACTTTTTGGCCCCAAGACTTTATTTTTTTGACGCTGCTATTAATCATGGCAGGCCTATTACTGTTCTTCGCTACCGCTTTAGCGGGTCGAGTGTGGTGTGGGTATGCCTGCCCGCAAACGGTTTGGACTGAAGCCTTTATCTGGATGGAGCGTTGGGTAGAGGGCACTCGAGCGCAGCAAATGAAATTAACCGCAGCGCCGTGGTCTTTTACTAAAGTACGTAAGCGGGTTACTAAACAGTTCTTGTGGCTGACGTTTTCTTTGTTTACGGGCTTAACCTTTGTTGGCTACTTTCAGCCTATCTCGCAATTGTTTGTTGATTTCTTTAGCTGGGAGTTAACCGGTTGGGGACTATTCTGGGTTTTGTTTTACGGCTTTGCTACTTACGGAAACGCGGGTTTCATGCGCGAACAAGTTTGTAAGTACATGTGCCCCTACGCGCGATTTCAAAGTGCAATGTTTGATGCAGATACGCTAATCGTTGCCTATGACGCTGACCGCGGCGAACCGCGAGCCAGAGGCAGTAGACGCAAAGATGAATCGAGCGAGAATAAAGGCGATTGTATTGAATGCGGCATCTGCGTGCAGGTCTGCCCAACGGGTATCGATATTCGAGATGGCCTACAATATGAATGTATCGCGTGCGCGGCGTGTATCGATGGCTGCGACGAAGTGATGGATAAGGTCGGTCTACCTAGGGGGTTGATCAAGTACAGTACTGATGCTCTGGATAAGGGCAGCGAGAAAACTTTATTACAGACACTAATTCGCCCTCGCGTAATTATCTACTCAATTCTTTTGTCGGTAATTGCGATAGGATTTGTGACGGCGCTCTCAATGCGTGGAAATTTTTTAGTTGATGTTTTACGTGATCGCAATGCGTTCTATCGCTATTCGGAACAAGGCGAGATCCAAAACACCTACCAAATCCGAATAATGAATAAGAGCCAAACAACGCAGCTCTATATGCTTGATATGCGAGGCCTAGAGGGCGCAACGGCGGTATGGACAAAGTCATCCGAGCCAGGTGTCTCTCGAGAAGTTGGCGCTGGCGAGATAGGCGAGTTTTCGATTACAGTCAGTTTGCCAGAGACGGCAGACTACAAGCGATCACAAACAATAGAATTGCTCTTTAGCGAAACCGTGGGCGACAACGTAGATACGATTGTTGAGCCGGCTCGTTTTTGGGGTCCCCGTGACGTATCTCGCTGAGCAGCTACACACATCTATAATCTTTAGACTATTTAGGTCATCATTTCTATTCGTTTATTCAGCCAGTCTGGTTAATAAGTCTGTATAGAATATCGGAAGTAGAAAGGAATCAAGAACAATTTAGCGCAGCGTACGTTGCAATAGGATCGAATATGAACCAGCAAGTTGAAACAGAAAAGTGGTATCGCATTCCAATGGTTTGGCTGATGATTGGGCTGCCTATGGTCGCTGTTGTGGCTAGTTTGACTACTGTGGTGATTGCCTATAAAAACGCACCTCAAGTTATCTCCGCACCCAGTTCTACCTCCGGTGATTCAAATCACTAATGCAACCTCTATTGCTGGTGAACTCATTTGCTAAAAGGTTAGAGCACGCTGGGTTTATTAGAGTAAGTGCCTCTACATCTGCGGAGCACACGGGTGTCTAATGCCAATTCAGGTGTTTGCTATCACTGCCTGGAGCCTGTACCCAAGTTTTGCAGCATTACGACCGATATAGATGGCGTAAGCCAGCCTATGTGCTGTCTTGGATGTAAAGCCGCCGCCGAGTTTATTCAACAAAGGTCGCTCACTCGGTTCTACGAGCACAGGGATCGTGTAAACCAGCGCGACTTTTTTGGTACTCTCAACACCCAAGAACTTACGTCTCTGAACACTCAGGAGTGGCAATTTCTGGATGATGCTAGTAATACTCGCCGTGACGAATACATTCAAGTAGACAGTAAAGGTACTCGAAGCCTAAGTTTGCTAGTGCACGGTTTGTATTGTTCGAGCTGTGCGTGGTTGGTCGAACGTGCCTTACATTCAATATCATACGACATTCGGGTGCATGTCGAAGTGGACGCATTGAGAGTTAATTTACAGGTAATCGATCCTGATGTTGAGCTCGCGGACTTGCTAGTCACCATTACACGTTTGGGTTATCGACCCGAGCTAGTCCCTGCTAACGCCTGGTTTGAGTTAGAACAATCACATACGCAAGAGCGCACTGGGGCTCTTCGGCGATTAATGGTGGCAGGCTTTTGCATGATGCAGGTTATGACCTATGCGGCAGGCTCTTATTTGGCGGATGCTTCATCACAAGCGATGTTGCCTGAATACGAACGGTTCTTCTTATTGGTTAGTATGTTGGTGGCCACCCTTGCAGTGTTCTACTCTGGCAGGCCCTTTTTTAAAAATGCGTACAACGACTTAAAAAATGGTCACGTCGGCATGGACGTGCCCGTTGCGCTTGCCATTGGTGGTGCTTATTTGCCGAGCGTGTATGAAGTGTTAAGTCATAACGTTGGAGACGCAATAGGTGCGGTCTATTTTGATTCGGCCGTTATGTTCGTATTCTTTTTATCGATAGGGCGGTATGTCGAAATGCGAGCTAGGCATCACCTTGCTGACTCAAATGGTGAGATCAATCGCATGTTGCCAGATAAAATTACTGTGCAACGAGTCAATCGAGATCAGATCGAAGAGCATCGAATTGCCCCCAAACTTATAGAGCTATCTGATCGTATTACTTTAAATGTGGGTGACGTAGTGCCTTTTGATGCTCGTGTTGTCAACGGTGAAGGCTCCTTTGATGAGTCGCTCATGACAGGCGAATCGCTGGCTGTTGAGCATGAAGTTGGTGAGCAAGTGTATGTCGGCGCTAGATTGCTGCGTGGCGATGTCACGCTTTCAGCGAACAAAGTCTGGATCGAATCTTCGCTGTTTAAGATTAATCAACTGGTGCAAAATGCCAGTGCTGACACTGCTCCAACCAAGTTGTCGAAAGTAGGGCGCAATTTTGTGTTGTGGGTAATTATGCTAACCGTGTTGGTAGGCGCGGTGTGGTTTTATATAGCACCAGATCGTGTATTTCATATTGTGCTGGCTATGTTGGTAGCGTCATGCCCATGTGCGTTTTCGTTAGCAGCACCGGTAGGACGTACCGCAGCCGCGCACACGTTGAGACGCAGCGGCATACTGTTATCAAACCCAGAGGCACTTAATGTCGCGTCTAAGGTGTCGCATTGGTTGTTCGATAAAACAGGCACGTTGACGGTGGGTAAGCCCAGCGTTGAAAACATAACCGTGCTCAGCGATATGTCAGAGCAAGAGTGTCTGACTATGGTGGCTGATGTAGAGCATCATTCTGATCATAGTCTGGCTAATGCATTCGCAGGCTTCGCTAGCGAATTGGGTGATGACAAACTAGTAGAGGAATTTGTAGACGAGCCGGGCTGCGGTGTTCGAGCCCTGTACGCTGGCAAACCTGTGTTCATAGGAAAGCGATCTTGGGTTCTCGAACAAATAGCGAATACAGTACCAAACGAACATGCTGATGAATCACTTGCACAGGTGTCAAACTTGTCGAGCAACCACTACGGAGCAAGCGAAATAGCGGTAGCGTATGGGGGAGTTTTAGTTGCGGTTATTCATGTTAGAGACAGCGTGCGGGCATCGAGTTTCTCCGCGTTGAGACAACTTAGCGCTATGGGAGCGAGCGTAAGGGTGATCAGTGGTGATAAAGCGTCTGCTGTTGCGGCGGTTTGTGATGAGTTGTCCGTAAGCGACTATCAGGCGGATATGTTGCCTGCGGACAAACTCGCCGTACTTCGGCGCTTACAAAGGGGCGGCGGTGTGGTTGCTATGGTGGGCGACGGTGTTAACGATGCGCCGGTGCTTGCCGGCGCTGACCTGAGTGTTGCTCTGGCTACAGGTAGTGAGCTGAGTCAGTATCATGCTGATGTGGTTTTGCTAAATGGCGATCTAAACCAACTTACCCGCTTATACAGGGTGGCTCAGACAACCGAAAAAGTCACAAGGCAAAACCTTAATTGGGCATTGTTCTATAACGGTTTGGCCCTTCCTTTTGCAGCACTAGGTTTCCTCACGCCCTGGTTGGCGGCGCTGGGAATGTCCTTGAGTTCGTTGCTAGTAGTACTCAATGCGTTGCGAATAAAGCGCCAAACGAGTGACCGTCGAGCCAACCGAAAACGTGCTAGGCTATTGGCTCAAAAAGAGATTTAATAGAACGCGAGATGCGTTGATTAAGTGTTTTGAGCAAGTTACCTACAACATGTTGTTTGAGAATTAATAGTCGTACCAATACCTTATTGCTGCCATGGAAATAATATTCTTATTAATACCTCTCAGTTTGTTACTCGTTGGAGTAGCTATATGGGCGTTTTTTTGGGCGACTCGTTCAGGTCAGTTCGATGATTTGGATTCTCCTGCGTTGTCAATTCTCGACGACGATGATGACAATCCCAGCCTCGATTAAAGATACGTATTAGAGCTTGATTCCTTTATGAACCAAAACAAAAAAACCAAATCATGACATTTTGGTCGGCCTTAATTCTTGGTTTAGTCGCTAGCCCGCATTGCGCCGGAATGTGCGGAGGGTTACAGATGGCGTTTCAGAGCGGCACTCAGACCAGTGCGACTATTCGTTTCGTAAACCAGCAGCGTCTGCATTTGCTAATTCTCAATTTGGGGCGAATCTGTACTTATGTGATCGCTGGTGTATTGTTTGCTTGGCTAGGTCTAGCCTTTGTGAGCAGTCTCAATATTCCACAGATCAGTAACAGTTTAAGAGTTTTTGCGGCCTTAGTAATTGTCTTGATCGGCTTGCAGCTCTTGTTGCGCAGCCAACGGCCGTTTCATTTTCTTGAAGGTTTAGGGGCAGCGATCTGGAAGCCCATCAGCCGTTTAATCCGGCACGACGGTAGTTTGTATAGGCACAGTTTTGTCAGTGGTTTGGCGTGGGGATTTTTACCCTGTGGCTTGGTTTACGGCGTTGTTCTAACGGCTGTTTTTGCAGAAGGGTTTTGGGATAGCGGTCTTATTATGCTGGGGTTTGGGGTTGGTACTTTGCCTGCAATGCTGTTGACTGGGTCTGCCTATCAATGGTTTCGCACATGGAGTAGGTCAACATCAGTACAAACTACTGGCGGCATGTTCTTTGTGGTGGGTGGTCTGTTGATGCTGAGTGCCCCGTATTGGGTATCAAAAGAATTCTTAGAGGACTATCCAGAATTACTCAATATGGTGTTCTGCGTCACGTAAGGTCATAGTGATCACGCAATAAAAAACCCGCATACTCTTATCTAAAGCATGCGGGTTTCGATTACGGTAACAGCACTGTTAAGACATATCTTAATCTGTAACTGGCGGCTCTGAGTTTATTGCTCGCGCTTGCTCGGCTTTGGTCAATAGTGTGCGAGCCCAGTTATCCTTGTCGTTCAGAATACGAGCTGCTTCGGTATGAAATACTATATTCCAGTGCTCGTCTTCATCGGGCAAAGGGTTGTCTTCACGTGTGTCTTTGTCTACTGGCTCTAAGCCGAGTGAGGCACGATACTCATTTAGTTCCGCCAACGACGCGGCTTCTAGCTCAGCCCGCTCTGCTTTGCGTTTTTCCAGCTGTAAAGACAAACTCTTGCGATCTCGGTTGGCCATCACGCGTTCAGAATTTTTGCGTAAAAAGTTAAATGCACTAGAGGTTTGCGATCGTTCGTTGTGGTGAAGTTGCAATTCAGTTATCTGATCTGCCGGAATTTCTCCCGGCGTGTATCTTGCCGCCAAAATGGTAGACCAAGGCAGTGCGTTGTCGTAGGAGCGTTCGCCAAAATCCTCATCCTCTGTTCCAGAATTAAGTCTTATGTCAGGAACCACCCCCTTATATTGAGTACTGCCTCCGTTGATACGAAAAAATTGCGCTGTAGTGAATTTTATTTGGCTTTCGTGGTCAACGTTATCGCCGAAACGCAATGCTGATAAACGTTGTACAGTTCCTTTGCCAAAAGATCGCTCGCCAATCACAATTCCGCGCCCATAGTCTTGAATGGCCGCGGCAAAGATCTCCGATGCTGACGCACTATAGCGATCAATTAGAACAGCTAAAGGTCCGTTGTAAGCTATGCCACGGTCATCGTCACGCAATTCTTGGCGTTTGCGGTTAGATTGCACGACTTGTACTACTGGACCTGAATCAATGAATAAACCGGTTAAACTGATTGCTTCATTGAGATATCCGCCTCCATTACCACGTAAGTCGATAATTAAACCATCAGGGTTTTCAGATTCCATTTCCTTAATGAGCTTGGCGACATCGTAGGTCGTTGCAGCATAGGCCTCATTAGTGCCTGGACGCCCTGAACCCGAGTAAAAGGATGGGATGCTAATAACGCCGTATTTACGTTGTGCGTCGCGGTCAGGAATCTCGACGTAACTCAATTTAGCGGCCCGATCTTCAAGCTTTATAACATCGCGAACAATATTCACTTCTTCTGCAGGGCTGCCTGGAGGTGAGTCTCCATCAATAATATTTAGCCGAACTTTGGTTCCTTTGTCGCCACGAATCATCTTCACAACGTCTCTCAATCGCCATCCGATTACGTCAATCATCTCTTCGTCGTCTTGCGCGACGCCAACGATTTTGTCTTCGGCGTCTATCTTGCCGCTAGTTTCGGCAGGGCCACCCGTAATCGTACTGTTAACGATGGTGTGGTCGTCTTCGGAGCGTAGCTCGGCGCCGATACCTTGTAATGAAAGAGACATGCCTATACGAAAATTTTCAGCTGTGGCATGAGACATGTATTGCGTATGAGGACCAATTTCTTTGGTGTAGGCGTTCATAAACCATTCAAACACGTCGTCTGCATTGAGTTGGTATATGACATCACGTTGTCGAGCGTAACGACGATCAAGATTTTTTCGGGCTTCTTCCAATTCGGTTTCGCCCAATACTTGTTGGACAAAGTCGTTTTTAATTCTAAGGCGCCAGCGCTCGTTTAACTCTTCTTCAGTTTTAGTCCATTCGAGTTCCTCAGAGTCGATATTGATGTTTTCATCGACCTCAAAGGACATATCTTGCTCAATTAAAGCAGCGGCTTTTGCTGTACGTTCATCTAAACGCTTGCGATAGGTTTTGAAAATCGTAAAAGCAACTTCCGCATCTCTACGCTTTAAGAAGTCATCTATTTTGTAGCGATAAGGTTCAAAGCTACTGATGTCTGCTTGGGTGAAATACAGTTTGTTCGGATCGAGCATGTCGATATAAGTATCGAGCACGTTCGAAGAGAACTTATCGTTGAGTACACTTGGTTTGTAATGAGCGCGTTGTAAAAAGAATAGCGTCTGATGAACATCTTCGTGTAGTTCACGATTCATTGTGAGCTCACTGTCGTTAATCTCTTGGACCTCCGCGAGCGTTGGCGCCGAAACAATAAGCGCGAGTGCTAAAGCGCTAAGTAGCTTAGTAGAGGTTCTTGTGACTAAGTTCAATACATCATTCATTCGTTTACAACCTTATTAGTGTCAATTTTGTGCCGCGAGATAATGTTAACTCTGTTTCGCGAGGTCGGTTTAAAGTCTAGCCCAGAACCGAGATAGAAATAGTAAGTTCTGTCGCGCCCAATTTAGGTGATTCGAGCTATCACTTTGCGAGAAGCTGAGTTCTCGCCTATTAACGATAGCATGCTGAAGCCCTCAGTTTATTTGGACCAACCAAAACCAGACATCATTATAGAGCAATAGTGGGTATACACAGGCTATTGTCTATCCAAATGGTAATTCCGTTTGAATTGTTAGGTTCTGACCTTACACTCTACCTAAGCTCAAATGAGTTAAAAACGCCGTCTGTTTCGGCAATTAGACGTTCGAAACGAACGCTTTAAGCACACTTATAGTTTAGAAGGACGATATGGAATTAGTGATTAGCTCTTTACCAGCATTTTTGCTCGGACTTGTGCTTGGTGTTGTTGCGATGGCAATTTTTAATAAATTGCGTGGTGGCGCGGCAAATCCAGCAACGACTAAAGACGCATTCGACCAATATAAGGTTGACGTGGCAGAGCACTTTACCGAGACAGGTAAGAAATTCCAGAGTATGGCGAGTCAATATCAGGACTTGTACGAGCATCTTGCGGTTGGCGCACATACGTTGCTCGACAATGAGACGGCCACTAAGATGTTGGCGCCTCCGGAGCAAAGCAAATCTGCTGATAAGTCTAGCGACAAGTCTAGTGATAAGGGCAATACTAAGGCGGAAGCTGTAGCGAAGGCACAGGTGAAAGCTTCTGCAGGTTCTACGATGACTAAACCAGCTGATAATACGGCGGTGAATAAAAGTGGTTCGTTAGCAAGCAACTCAAAAGGCAGCGCGGCTAAAGCGTCTAATTCTTCATCATCTAGTGCTTCAACAGCGAAAACGTCAGAAAAGAAGCCAACGCAGAATCAGAGTAAGAAAAAATAGCCTATCTCTAAGGCAAGCTTTGCCTAGAATAGCCGACCTCGACAGAGGGATTCGCTCGGGCTCTAGGTAAATATCGCTTAAACTAGTCGCATAAAAAAGGACTTTAAGTGGATGGGCTTTGAATCAGGGCCACGAACTCAACGGCACCATTCATAAGCATTTGAATTGCGATTGCCACCAATATCATCCCCATCAATCGCTCTATGGCGATCAGGCCGCGATTGCGTAGGACTTTTGCCAGAGGTCCAGCACTTAATAGAATGATTCCTGTTACTAACCATGCGGCAAACAGAGCACCCAACCATTCAGGCCATCGATTAGGCTCGTTGTTCATAATCAGCAACAATGTCGCTAAAGCCGAAGGACCCGCCACATAGGGAATTGCTAATGGAACAATAAAAGGCTCTTCTTCGTTCGCGTGCTTCTTATCCCCATCATCCGAAGGAAAAATCATTTTGATGGCAATCAGAAACAAGATCACACCACCTGTGGTCGTTAACGCGGGTTCAGAAATATTCAGAGCGGAGAGAAACGCCTGCCCTGAAAACAGAAACAACACCATGATGCCTAACGCGATAAACAGTTCGCGCAAGATGACGCGCACTCGTCTTTCGATGGGTACGTTTTTCAATGCGGTTAGAAACAATGGGATGTTACCCAATGGATCCATTACTAAAAACAGCAGTAGCGCAGCAGATAAAAAGTCATGATGTTATGTCCTTATTGCGAAGCATTGACGTGTCAAAGGGCTAGTAAAACTACCAGCCACTTGACGGTCTTTTTTTTGCTCTTCAAGCCAAGCGTTTAATGGTGCGAAATAATCAATTATCGCTCTGCCATCCATTTCGCGCTGCTAGGCAGTGCAAGTAGAGCAATTAAGCTTAATCTAAAAATGAGTTTTATAGATTTCATAGTTCCATCCTAATCAGCGCCATGCATCAATTTCTTGATGATGGGGGAAATTAACAACATGAACAGCGCTATGCCAAGGGCGATGTAACCCACATTGGAGTAGACCTCTATATACCCCGCTTTAGCAGCAGCGACATTGGTCATTTGACCCCCGATTGTTTCTGCGCCTGTAGTTCGAGCAATCACACCAGCTAAGAAGTTGGACAGGCCTGAATAAAGGAACCATGCGCCCATTGTCATACCGACTACGCGCGCGGGCGCAAGCTTGGTAACAGCTGAAAGGCCAACAGGTGACAACATCAACTCACCCATTGTGTGAATCCAATAGATCAAGAAGATAAAGAGTACTGGTGTAAGGCCAGTAGGACCTGAGGCTTTCATGCCCGCTACTAGCGCCAAAAAGCCTAGTCCAGCCATCGCCACACCAAACGCGAATTTAACCGGTGCAGATGGGTTTAGATTGCGTTTAGACAACCAAATCCACAGCCACGCTAATATAGGTGCGAATAAAATAATATAACCCGCATTAAGCGATTGAAATACTGGACCGGGAACTGACCAACCCAACATTTCACGGTCAACTAATCGACCTGTAAATAGGTTTAGCGATGAGCCTGCTTGCTCAAACAATGCCCAGAAAGGAATCTGCGCTAGTACAAAATAGATAGCAGCAAGCATTCTGTCTCGTTCTTCATTTTTTAAAGAAACGACGGCATAGCCAATTAATACAGCGAGCATGATAATGCCAAGAGGCAACATGATGCCGCCCATTAATTCAGCATTCATAACCAAGAACATTGAAACAGCGATGATGCCAAGCCCGATGAGGTAACACATTATTTCACGGTCGATAAACAAAAAGACTTTCTCTTTAAGCACTTCCATTGAAGGTGGCTCGGCTTTACCTTCTAACCAATGTTGGTAACGTAAGAATACGAATAGACCCATAGCCATACCAATGCCCGCTAAGCCGAAGCCATACTTCCAGCCATAGGTGATGCCCAAAATGCCGCAGGTAATAGACGATAAAAAGGCTCCTAAATTGATGCCCATGTAAAAGATCGTAAATCCAGAGTCGCGGCGAGTGTCGCCAAAGCCATAAAGCGCGCCGACAATGGTCGAAATGTTAGCTTTAAGAAAGCCAACACCGGCAATGATTAAGGCCAACGAAAAATACAACACATTGAGGTAAAACTCTTCGGTTACAACCTTAAGAGTAATATCTTCGCGCGGTACTACGTTTTCTAAACCAAAGGCTGCACCATCCTCAATGAACATCTCGGTTTCAGAAAAAGTGATGTAAGACTTAGTATCACCGCTCACCAATAGTTGACGGGCATCACCACCACGAGCGTCTAATTGTACTTCGTAGGTGGTATCACCATATTCCAATACTTGGCGCGATCCGTTGCCTTCAAAGGCCATGCCGAAGTGGCCAAGCACCAGCAGTATGGCCCCAAATGTAACGGCTTTGCGGGAGCCCAGATACTTATCAGCGAGCGAACCGCCAATGATGGTCATTACATAGACTAAGGCTGTGTAGGCGCCATAGAGTACAGCGGAACGTTCATCTGAAAACAAGAAATGTTGAGTTAGGTAAACGATCAATAGGCCACGCATTCCGTAGTAAGAAAAGCGCTCCCACATCTCTGTAAAGAAAAGAATGAACAGCCCTCGCGGGTGGCCCAATATGGTTTTTTCGTTGGTGGTTGTATTCATAGTTTTTATTATCTTTTTTAAGTTCGAATGACTAAAAATAGGGTTTTATTCAAGTTAATCGCACTGGGCGATAAAAATGACGACCCGCCGAGTATATAAGATAGTGAGACGAAGTAAATAAGCGGCTAGTCCGAAAAACATTATAGTGGTTGTTAGAGTATCTTGGATTGCGGCTTACAAAAGCGTATTCAAATCTCGTCACTATGGCGTATCTTAACTAGCGTATTTTTCCGCTGATCAGGACTTTGTGCCTCGAGGAATTGAAAGAGGAACGCTGTCCGAGACAGTGATGTGAGCTTTTGTAACCATCCTGATTTCGAGGACATATTGGCAACCTAACGCAGCTCCTTACGTCGATTTAATTGACGACCGCATAGTCTATGTACGATAGTTGGGCGGATTAAATGCTCCAAAGCCCATTACGTTTTGCGTGCCTTGTGTTATTAAGAACAACACTTTCCTATAAAAAGCTCAATACAACCCCAACTTACCTATGTTTAAACCGTACTTATCCCCGTATTTAAAACTGTGCTTAATCGTACCTATCGCCTTTCTTATTACATCTTGCGGGCAGGGCGAATCTAATGTTGAATCTGGAAATCGCCTCGGCATAGCACATATCGGCAATGGCGCGGAACCGCAGGGAATGGACCCGCATGTAGTTACCGGTGTCCCTGAAAGCAATATTATCAACGCAATTTTTGAAGGTCTTGTTTATAAAGACGCTTCGACACTAGAAGTGCAGCCTGGAGTAGCTGAGTCATGGGAAATAAGCGACGATGGTCGAATTTATACCTTCAATATCCGCAGGGATGCAAAATGGTCTAACGGCGATTCACTTACTGCTCAGGACTTTGTGTGGAGTTGGTGGCGTGGTTTACAACCGGCGTTGGGATCACAATATGTTTTTATGTTTTTCCCGATTAAAAACGCCGAAGCTTTCTTTAGAGGTGAAGTCACTGATTTTGATAAGGTTGGGGTGAAAGCTATAGATGACTATACGTTGCAGGTAGAGCTGAACAATCCAACGCCGTATTTTTTGCAGTTGATGGATCATTATTCAACCTTTCCTGTGCATCGCGCGACGATCGAAAAATTTGGTGAAGCGTGGGAGTCCTATACAGGTTGGACGCGCCCCCAGAATATTGTTAGCAACGGACCGTTTAAAATGGACTCGTGGCAGCTCAACCGCAACGTTAAAGTATCGCCAAACCCCCACTACTGGGATCATGACCGAATAAAGCTCAATGGCATTGTTTTTTACAGCACTGAGCTCAGCACTACCGAAGAGAGAATGTTTAGGGCAGGGCAGTTGCACTACACTAACGAGTCGTTAATTGATCGTATTCCCTACTATCGAGAGAACTACCCTGAACGCCTGCAGATTGCGCCCTATGTTGGCACCTATTTATATCGTCTTAATACCGAGGTAGAAGGGTTAGACGATCCGCGTGTGCGTCGGGCATTGGCTATGACCATTGACCGCGATCGTTTAGTGACCAATGTGCTTAATGACATTTTTACGCCTGCTTACTCAATAACTCCCCCAGGCCTACTTGGATATCAGCCGCCTAAGTTATTTGATTACGACCCAGAGGGCGCGCGTACCCTCCTAGCCGAGGCAGGTTACCCGAACGGCGAAGGTTTTCCGAGTTTTGAATTGCAGTACAACACGAGTGAGCAGCATCGCAAAGTTGCCATTGCGGTTCAGCAAATGTGGAACAAAGAATTGAACATCCAGGTTAATTTGCAAAATAAGGATTGGAAAGTCTATTTGGATGACGAGAACACAGGCAACTTTCAAATTTCAAGAGGGGGGTGGATCGCAGATTATGTCGATCCCAACAGTTTTTTGGATTTATGGATCACAGGTAGTGAGCTAAACCGAACTAATTGGGGTAATTCTGAGTACGATGAATTGGTGCTCCGAACCGCACCCGAAGCTAAGACGCGTGAAGAGCGATTTGCGGCATTCTATGAAGCTGAATCGATCATCTTAAAGGATATGCCTTTTATCCCGATCTACACTTATTCAAGCCATCACTTTAGGCATCCATCTTTAATCGGCTTGCCGCCTAACTTGATGAATTTCTACAATTTTCGCGACGTTTGGTTAGATCCCGATTGGGAACAAAAACTGAACGCCAAGCGAGCCGCAGCCGTCAGCAGTTCTTCAGGAGGCGCACAATGATCCGCTTTACTATCATGCGTTTGCTACAAGCGATACCCGTGCTGTTTACGGTCATTACCGTCACATTCTTTTTAATCCGCCAAGCACCAGGCGGTCCTTTTGATGCCGAAAAACCCGTGATACCTGCGGTTAAGCGAGCACTAGAAGCAAAATACAATCTCGACCAACCAATCTTTCAGCAATACCTGAGCTACTTTGGTGATCTATTTAAAGGCGATATGGGACCTTCGTTTAAATACCCTGGTTGGCAAGTGGAGGATTTGATTATGAGTGGCTTGCCTATTACGGCCGAGTTGGCTTTTTACGCGCTACTAGTGGCCTTGGTGATTGGTGTATTAGCCGGTTGCGTTGCGGCGCTTAAACCCAACAGCCCGCAAGATTACATTCCTATGTCGTTAGCCATGATTGGCATTTGTTTTCCAACATTTTTATTGGGGCCATTGCTCGTTTTGATTTTTGGTTTCGGTCTAAACCTGGTGCCGGTATCGGGTTGGGGCGATCTTCCGGGCGACAAAATTCTGCCTAGCATCACCTTAGGCGCGGCCTACGCAGCTTACGTAGCCCGTCTGACCAGAGGCGGAATGTTAGAAGTTTTAAATCAAGATTACATCCGTACAGCACGAGCCAAAGGCTTGCCCGAGTGGGTGGTGATTTGTAAGCACGCACTTCGTGGAGGATTGATTCCTACCGTGTCTTTCTTAGGGCCAGCTTTCGCGGGTCTTTTAGCTGGTTCCTTTGTTGTGGAAACGATTTTTCAAATACCGGGTCTAGGACGCTTCTATGTGCAAGCTGCATTTAACCGCGACTACACAATGATTCTGGGAACTACGATTTTTCTTTCCACCTTAATAGTAGTGTTCAATTTGTTATCGGATTTGCTCGCAACTTGGCTAAACCCAAGACTGCGTCAGCAATACAGTGGGGGTGGATCATGAGCGAACCACAATCAATAATTATCGAGGCCGAAAAGGGTACATCTCTTTGGGCCGATGCGTGGGTTAGGCTAAAGAACAATAAACTTGCTTTATTTGGCTTATATGTCGTGAGCTTTTTGATTGTTGTTGCGATTCTTACTCCGTGGATTGCGCCATATAGCTACGAAGCCCAAAACCTTGATCTTGGCGCGACGCCGCCTTCATGGGCGCATTGGTTTGGAACCGATTTGTTTGGGCGAGACCTGCTGACGCGGGTTATGTACGGTGGGCGAATTTCTCTTGCGGTAGGTATTCTCGCTACTTCGGTTGCCTTAGTGATTGGCGTTGCTTGGGGAACCGTCGCCGGTTATGTAGGCGGACGAACCGATGCGGTAATGATGCGAATTGTTGATGCGCTTTATGCGCTTCCGTTCATCATATTTATCATTTTGTTGATGGTGGTGTTTGGTAAAAGCATTCTGCTGCTCTTCTTAGCAATTGGTGCGGTTGAATGGTTGACTATGGCGCGCATCGTGCGTGGCCAAGTGTTGACCATCCGCAACCAAGAATATGTAGAGGCGGCTCGCTCTATGGGGTTATCTACTCCACATATCTTACGTAAGCATGTGGTACCTAATAGTCTGGGTCCAATCATTGTTTACGCAACGCTTACGGTTCCACAGGTGATGTTGTTGGAGGCGTTCTTAAGTTTTTTAGGTTTAGGTATTCAACCGCCCATGTCGTCATGGGGCTTGTTGATTTCTTATGGCGCCGAAGTGATGGAAGATACACCTTGGTTGCTTATTTTTCCGGGACTGGCGTTGTCGATTACGCTGTTTGCTTTGAACTTTTTGGGCGATGGCCTGAGAGATGCTTTAGATCCTAAAGCGTCCAAAGATTAGTCGACTCGGAGAATATTATGAGCATATTAGATGTTAAAAATTTGACCACTCGTTTTCACACGCGTAACGGCGTAGTTACGGCGGTGGATGATGTGAGTTTCAGTGTCGACAAAGGCGAGATTCTTGGGATCGTTGGCGAATCTGGTAGTGGTAAATCAGTAAGCTGTTATAGCTTGCTGGGTCTGATTCCCATGCCTCCTGGCAATATCGAATCTGGCGTAGCCTTATTTGAGGGCCGCGACTTGCTCGCGATGTCAGAAAGTGAGCTTCGAGCAGTTCGAGGTGATGATATCGCCATGATCTTTCAAGACCCCATGACCAGCCTCAATCCGTTTTTGACCATTGGTGAGCAGCTCATTGAGCCGCTGATCTATCATCGAGGTATAAAGAGGGCTGCGGCAAAAGCGCGTGCAATAGAGCTGATGGAAGAGACCGGTATTGTAAACGCCCAAGGGCGCTTTAACGCTTACCCTCATGAGTTCTCTGGCGGTATGCGCCAGCGCGTGATGATAGCAATGGCGCTGATTAATGAGCCTAAGTTGCTGATTGCCGATGAGCCAACCACTGCGCTTGATGTGACCATTCAAAAGCAGATATTGGAACTCATTGCCGATCTGCAGAAGCGTCGTGATTTAGCTGTTATCTTTATCTCACATGACCTAGGTGTGGTTCGTCATCTGGCAGATCGCGTGGTGGTAATGAAAGAAGGCAAAGTGGTAGAGCAAAATGTCACCGAATCGATCTTTGAAAATCCCCAAGACCAGTACACCCAAGACCTTTTAGATGCTATCCCCTCAGGCGAAAAGGTGAATGAAGACTTACGCGGTGATGAAATATTGATCGAAGTGTCGGGTTTAACCACTGAGTTTTTAGATCGAAACACAGGCAAGCCTTTTAAAGCAGTCGATGACGTGTCGTTCAATATTCAGCATAACGAAATTCTGGGTCTTGTAGGTGAATCAGGTTCGGGAAAATCGACTATAGGCCGCAGTATTCTGCAGTTGGTTGAGCCATCTTCTGGCTCAGTGTTGTTTAGAGGCGAAGAACTGCTAGGCCAGAGTGCCAAGCAACTCAAGCCAATACGCCGTCGAATGCAGATGATCTTTCAAGATCCTTACGCATCGCTTAATCCACGCATGACTGTGTATGACACTCTGGCAGAGCCTTTGTTGTATCACAACGTTGCTACGCGCGGCACTATCGATGCTCACGTATTAGAGCTTATGGATGACGTAGGTTTAGCGCGATCGGCGGTAAAAAAATACCCTCATGAATTCTCGGGCGGCCAGCGTCAACGAATCGCGATTGGTCGCGCTATTGCAACCAAGCCTGAGTTTATTGTGGCTGACGAACCGGTCTCGGCGCTTGATGTAACGATTCAGAAGCAAATACTTGAGCTGATTATGAATTTGGTGGCAAAACACAATCTAACTATGTTGTTCGTATCGCACGATTTGTCGGTGGTTCGTTCGTTGTGCGATCGTGTGTTAGTGCTGCAATACGGAAAAATTGTTGAAATAGGTGAAACCGAATCGCTCTGGAGTTCGTCTAAAGAGGATTACACCCAAAAACTCATGGCTGCTGTACACACGCTGTAGCCGATTAAATTAATCTCATTTGAATGAGGAAGTTATGAAAAATCAGAAAAAGTATGGACTACGCTTTTTGCTTGTAATCGGCAGTATTGTGACCCTGTTGATGGCGTCATCTATCAATGCCTATGCCGAAGATAAAGAAGGGCAGGTCCGTTGGGATCTAACCGACTTATTTGCAAACGATGCGGCTTGGGAGCAAGCATTTACTGAGATTCAAACCAAAATTAAAGCATTGGCTGATGATCAAAAAGGTTTCGGTAAGTCAGCGGCCAATATCGCCACTGTGTTTGAAAACCAATATGGCGCGCTCCAAGACTTTTACCGAGTATCTCTTTATGCCAGTTTATCTAACGACGAAGACCAACGCGACGCGGCGACCCAAGAGCGCAGAGCAAAGGTAGGTGCGCTGGGCACACAGTTTAGCGAAGCAACGTCATGGTTTGACCCCGCATTGATGACTTTGGGTGAGAAGAAGTTATTAAAATATCTAAAACAAGAAAAAAGGCTTGCGCCGTATGATAAGTATATTGAGGACCTTATAGAAGGTGCTCCGCATGTGCTTGATGAAAAGGGTGAGGCGTTAATGGCATCAGTGGGCGCGGTCACAAGTAGACCCAATCAAATTTATTCGTTATTGGCTAATGCCGACATCGAGTGGAAAGATGTGACAATGTCTGATGGCAAAACCGTAACGATAAGCCAAGCGGGCTATTCAGGTGCACGCTCTAGCGCAAATAGAGAAGACCGAAAGAAAGTATTTGATACCTTTTTTGGAACGTGGAAGAACTATGAAGACAGCATGGGCGCAATCCTAGCGTCTGAAGTTCAGTCCAATATCTTCCAAGCTAAAGCAAGAAACTACGATTCAGTATTACAAAAAGAACTGTCTCAAGAAAATCTTCCAGAAGCTGTTTATAGAACCTTGGTGTCGGAGGTAAACAATAGCCTGCCTACACTGCATCGTTATTTTAAATTGCGCGGTCGTATCTTGGGTGTTGACCAAATGCGCTATTACGATATCTATCCACCTTTGGTAGAAATGGATACCGATTTCAGTGTTGAAGCCTCCAAGGAGATAACATTAGAAGTTTTGAAGCCTTTAGGCGACGAATACAATGCGCATTTAAAGACTGCTCTGGATTCAAATTGGGCACACGTCTACCCACAGCCAGGTAAGCGTTCTGGCGCTTATATGAACGGGTCTGCCTACGGCTTACACCCGTATGTGCTGCTTAATCACAACGATGATTACAATTCATTGTCGACCTATGCTCATGAGTGGGGTCATGCGGTTCACACAATGTTGGCGCAAGAGGAGCAACCCTTCAGCAAGGCGTTCTATTCAACATTTACGGCAGAAATCGCATCCACGATAAACGAAATATTGTTAGAAGAGCATTTGATCGCCAATGCTGAAACCAAGCAAGAAAAATTGTTTTACTTGGGTCAAGCTCTGGAGTCTATCCGTGGCACGTTCTTTCGCCAAACGATGTTTGCTGAGTTTGAATTAGCCATTCACGAAGTTGGCGAACGTAATGAACCGTTAACAGGTGCTGTGCTCACTAAGATGTATGAAGAGCTACTGAAGAAGTATCACGGTCATGACCAAGGTGTGTTGTTGATCGAAGAGCCTTATACAATGGAATGGGCCTACATACCGCACTTCTACTACGACTTTTATGTGTTTCAATACGCGACCTCTATTTCAGGTGCGGCATGGTTTGCTGAAAAGTTCTTAAAAGGCGATGAATCGGCGCGTGACGCCCTGATTACAGTATTAAAGAAGGGTGGTTCTGATGACGCTTATTCAATACTCAAGGATGCAGGCTTAGATATGGCCACTCCAGAACCGTATCAAGCGCTCGTACGACGCATGGAAAATGTGATGGATCGCATCGAAGCGTTGTTGGATGAGTAAGTAACCATTAGAATAGCGTCATCTATGATGGGTTTAATAGTTGAACGATTACATGATCGGACAATTGAAAAAAAAGCCCGGTCATCGAAAGGTGACTGGGCTTTTTTATTGTGAAGAGGTGAGTTGACTTTCGCTCACAGGAAGGTTGAAACCCAAGCAAAAAACGCTAAATAAGCGCCTCTAGGCGCGGTCACAAATCTATGAGCAATGAACTAAATCAATTATTGAGTGCTGGACAGCAAGCATTGTCTCAGCAGGATTGGCCCACTGTAGAGCAGGTCAATGCGCAACTCCAAAAGAATTTCTCAAACATTGCCAACGCTCATTATTTCTCGGGGCTGGCATCTAGAGTAAAGAGTCAAGTGCCTGAGGCATTAGAGTCATTTAAGCAGGCTTTGAAACTCGACCCGCAACGATATGACATTGGAGTGGAGTTGGCCAATATGTATTCAATCAGCCGGCAAAATGGTTTAGCGGCCAAATTGTTAGAACAATACGTACCGAAGCTACACGACAGCCCTCGGTTTTTAGACTTGGCGGGCACTATTTACACTGAAATTGGTTTGTCTGAATTGGCCTTACCGTTATTCAAGCGAGCGTGTGAGCTGCAACCGGATGCGCAGATATTTAAAGCGAATTTAGCCACGTGCGCTATTTTTCTCGGCGACATAGAGCTTGGCGAAAAGCTTTACAAAGAGCTCTTGGCGTTAAACCCAGATCACCGTAAGAACCACTACCAATTGTCACGCCTTAAGACAGCAAAGGATACAGAGCATCTTGAGCAAATGCTTGATGTGATAAAGGGCTCAACGGACACTAAGCGCGATATTCCTATTCTTTTTGCGCTAGGCAAAGAATATGAAGATCTCGGCGAATGGGATAGAAGCTTCGAGTTTTATAAAAAAGCGTGCGACGGGGTAAGGACTCAAACGGGCTACAAAGTTCAAGACGACGTTGGCCTCATTGACGCGGTTATTGAATGTTACGGGGCTGACTATTTGTCCAAGCATCCTGCCGTCAGCTCTAAAGCCCAAGACAATGATCATAAGATGCGCGCTACGCCGATTTTTGTTCTTGGTTTACCGCGCACCGGCACGACACTCGTAGAGCGCATCATTTCGAGTCATTATGATGTTTCGAGCGTGGGTGAAACTACTTTCTTACAAACTGCGATCAGAAAAGCGGCTGGTTTGTCGAGCGGTATGAGCATAAACGCAGATGTCATGAGAACGGTTGCCGAAGAAGATCCGCGCCTTGTAGCCGAAGGTTATATGCAACGAATCGACTACCGCTTGGGAGAGGAAGGTTTCTTTATCGAGAAACTGCCGTTTAATTTTCCTTTTACTGGCCTCATCGCAGCGGCTTGGCCACAAGCCCGAATAGTGCATCTTGTGCGTCATCCGATGGACGCTTGTTTTTCTATGTACAAGCAAGTGTTTACGTGGGCTTATCATTTTTCCTATTCACTGGAGGATTTGGGTAACTACTACATTGCCTACAATCGTTTACGCCAGCATTGGAAACAGGTTCTAGGGGATCGCTTTGTCGAGGTCAGTTATGAAGCGCTAGTCAGTGATCAAGAAGCGCAAACCCGTCAATTGTTGGACGCACTTGATTTACCCTTCGACGAGGCGTGTTTGTCGTTTGAAAAAAATACTGCACCCAGTACTACCGCGAGCTCCGTTCAAGTTCGATCGAAAGTGCATAAGGGTTCGGTGGGCAAGTGGGAGCGATACCAAGCCCAACTAGCGCCATTAGAAAAGATTCTAATGGATGCGGGCATTGACTTGGATTCTTATAAAGCGTGAGCGCTGATCGTGCCCAGCTTAGCCGTGCTGCTCGCGAGGCCCTGAGTCGTGGAGACTTGGCCGCTGTACAGAATATCGCACGCAATTTGCTTGCCGCTTCGCCGCTTTACTCTGACGGGCACTATCTCTCGGCGCGTGTCGCGCTTGCACAGAGGCAGCTCAAGCTGGCGGTTAAATCGTTTCAAGAGTGTGTTAAGTTGGACTCAGGCCGACTCGATGCGGTGGTAGAGCTGGCTGACCTTTTGCTAAGAATGGGGCAACATGGCCAGAGCTGTGCGGTACTCAATGCTCACCAATCGAATCTCAAAAAGACATCGCGTGCTGCGTTTAGTGCGGCGGAGTTATACAGTCGATTGGGTTTGCATGAAGCGGCATTGCCTTTTTATAAAACAGCCAACGAGATTCAGCCCAAAGTAGAAAGCATAAAGGCCGGACTCGCTGCGTGCGCAACAAAGAACGGTGAGCTTAGCCTGGCTATAGAGTTGTACGAGAGCTTGTTGAATGCGAACCCTGCTAATCAGCGCAATCATTACGAGTTAAGTCGCTTGCGCAAAGCAACATCACAGGCGCATATTGATGTGATGCTAGAGCAGCTCGGCCAATTCGATCTGGCTGAAAAAGGCGAGGACTCCACAAATCATATCTTCTTACATTTTGCGATCGCAAAGGAGTATGAAGATTTAGAAGAGTGGCAAGCCAGCTTTGAGCATTACGCGAAGGGCGCTGAGTCGGCGGCGGCGAAGTCTCAGGCTGCAGGTTACGAGGTGACGCAAGACATCGCGGCGCTGGAAGCTTGCCGAGAGGTTTTTAATCAAAGCTGGATGCTAAACGATGGCCAGAGCGCTGAGGGCCCAAAAAGCGTACAGATTTCGGTTCACGATAAGACGCCTATATTTGTTGTTGGTTTGCCGCGCACGGGAACGACCTTGGTTGAGCGCATTTTAGCCAGCCACTCTCAGATTGGATCGGCGGATGAAACTTTCTTTTTACAGGCGGCCACGTCGAGAATGGTGCAAGCGCAAGGCGCAGGGGTTTCGGAGTCTTTGGCCGACACATTAAAAGCCGCGGCAGAGCTCCCTCCACAAAAGATAATGAACGCGTATCTAGAGTCGGTTGACTATCGTTTATCGGACCAACCGTTTTTTGTTGACAAGTACCCCTTCAACTTTCATTACTTAGGCATCGTCTCCAGGGCCATGCCTTCGGCCAAGATCGTGCTGCTTGAGCGTGACCCAATGGACGCTTGCGTCGCCATGTTTAGGCAACCCTATTTTAAATACTCGTATCGTTTAGAGGATTTGGCCGACTACTATCAAGCGTATCGTAGGCTTATTGATCATTGGTGCCGCGTCATTCCAAACATTTATGTAGTTACATACGAAAATTTAATAAACGACACTAATGCCCAAATTGATCAATTATTGACGTATATCGATGTCGATATTGAGCCGCAGTGCTATCGGTTTTTTGAAAATAAGGGTGCTTCTGCAACAGCAAGCTCGGTGCAAATTAGAGAGAAGGTGCATTCGAGATCGATCGGGAAATGGCGTAATTGGCAAAAACAGCTCAATTTATTAAACAAACGTCTACAAAGTAACTGAAAAGAGGGCTTGCAACCCATCCCTTTTGGTTAGACGGTTTAAGGTTCGGCCCTTGCGTAAAGTTCATGAATTTTCGTTTATCTGACGTTCAAAAAGCGAAACCGAATGGTTTGAGGTGGTTTTAACACCAACTAAATAGTTTTTTAACAACAAATTCATAACTTCTTAAACAGCTTGTAATAAAGAGCCATATCATTTAATGTCCTCTCATGGGTCTTTTGAGCGCTTTTTATAAAGCCCTCAAAAAACCTTAAAACCTATGTGAAACATAGCTTTCGAATCTTTTTGTTTGACGTTAGTTAGGCGAAAGGGGTTACCTTTGATACTCAAATTTATTGAAATAATCGAAGGTTAGCTGGTTTTGCATCTATTTGAGTTCACTCAAACAAATCTTACATTGAGGAGTGTGAAAAATGTTATTTGAGAAAAAACCCTTGAGCTTTGCAGTCAGTTGCGCCCTAACGGGTGTTGCAGTCAGCATGGTGTCAATGCAGGCAACTGCACAAGACGCCACTGACGAAGACAGCGCAGAGACACTTGAAGAGGTATATGTAACGGGTTCGCGTATTTCGCGTCCTAACCTCGACAGCGCTAGCCCAGTAACGGTTCTTACCAATACTGAGCTTGCTGTTACTGGTAGCACGGATATTGGAGCTTTGCTTCAACGTCTTCCTGCTGCATCTGGTTCACCAATCGGAACAACTACCAATAATGGTGGTGATGGATCGGTTCGTGTAGATCTACGTGGTTTGGGTACAGTACGTACTCTTACTCTAGTTAACGGTCGTCGTACTGTTGACCAAGGGGATTACCAAACTATTCCTTCAAACATGATTGAACGCGTCGAGATTTTGAAAGACGGCGGGTCAATCTTGTACGGAACTGATGCGGTTGCTGGTGTTGTAAACATCATTACTCGTGACAGCTACGAAGGTATAGAAGTTACTGCACAGCATAACTGGTTCGATAACACTAATGGCGCTGACACAACTACTGTCGGCATCGTTGCTGGTAAAGAATTTGATGGCGGTAACGTTGTTTTCGGTATGGAATATGTTGATCAAACTGAAGCCTTCCAACGCGATACTCCTTGGGAGTTCTTAACAGATTCGTTCTATATTTACCCAGAAGGATGCGAGAATAGTTTGTTAGAGCCTTATGGTTCTGGTGGTTGTTACCGTTTAGGTTCTTCGCGCGTTCCACAAAGCCGTTTAACATTTGTTAATCAAGGTAGATTTAACGTTGCGACGCCTGCGTCAGGCCCTTACCAAGCTGGTCTTATAGCACCAGGTGGCGGACCAAACTACAATTACGCTCCGGTTAACTACTTCCAGACTCCTTTTGAACGTACTAACGTGTTCGCGACGGCTGATTTCGATCTTCCTAACGACATCAAGTTCAAGTCTGAGTTCCGTGGCAACGTTCGTCAATCAGCGCAAGAGCTAGCCCCATTGCCTTACGCGTCTGGCGCGACTGGTGACCCAGGTCACAACGGTGTGTTCGACGGTGTTCCATACGTTGGTATTCATCAAAACAACTACTACTTGATGCAAGCGGTTGATCGTTACAACGCAGCAACGGGTGCAGGTTTAGTGTATGAGCCAGTGCGTGACGCGCGTCGTCGTATGATCGAGACGAATCGTCGTTTCGAGCAAGACGTTACTCAGTTCCAATTTGATACTGCCTTAGAAGGCGAATACAAAGACGTGAACTGGGAAGTGTATGCAAACAAAGGCTATCAGGCGACTCAAAGTGTTGACTTCGGTCAGTTCTCAGGTGTTGCGCTTAATAACGCCTTAGGCCCGTCAGCTGATTTAGATGGCAACGGACGCCCTGAGTGTTATACAGACATTTCTGATGCATCAACTTTGATCGCAGGCTGCGTTCCATTGAACTTGTTCGGTGGTGGTGTTGTTGATCGTCCAACTGGCGAAGTTCTTACTTCTTCATTGACTGAGGACATGGTTAACTATGTGTCTACGGATCTTGTTGATAATCTACGTACTGAGCAAACGCAATACGGTTTTTACCTAGACGGTGCATTCGGTGAGCTACAAGGTGGCGAAATCGGTTGGGCTGCGGGTTACAACTACCGCAAAGAAGAGGGTAAGTTCACTCCTGATTCAGCAAAAGCTCAAGATGCGGTTACTGGTAACACTGGTTCAGCATCTATTGGTAGTCTAACTAACCAAGCTGTATTTGTTGAGTTCTTGGCGCCTGTGTTTGATAACGGCACTCAAAGCTTAGAGATTGGCGGCGGTTTACGTTATGACGACTTCGACGCGTTTGACGGTGATGAAACATACTCATTGAGTGTGAAATTCGCTGCCACGGAAAGCCTCTCGTTACGTTCTACGTACGGAACTGTTTTCCGCGCACCATCGTTGTTTGCTCTTTACGGCGGCCTGTTTGATGGCTTCCCAACAGTAAACGACCCATGTGCGATCGCTCCTGGACAAGCTTTGCCTGCAGGCTGTGCGCAAGTTGCGGCACAACCTGATGCGCAAATTCTATCTCGCTCTGGTGGTAATCCAAATCTTCTTCCTGAAACGGGTGAAACATTTACGGCTGGCCTAGTTTGGACGCCTGAAATTGACAACCACAACTTAAGCTTTACGGTTGATTACTGGGACATCCAACTTGAAGATGGTATCGGTTCTTTGGGCGCGCAAGCAATCTTAGACCAATGTGCTGTCACTCTAAACCAAGACGCATGTGCGTTAATTACTCGTAGTCCTATCGACTACAGTGTTGATGTATTGCTGAACGGTGCTTTGAACTTAACTGAGCAAGGCGCTAAGGGTATTGACTTTGAGTTGGTTTGGGGAACTGAGAATGATCTAGGTACATGGGATGCTAAATTCCTTTGGACTCATCTTCTAGACCGTTCACGTACTCCAATTCCAGGAGATCCTGAAGAAGACTTGTCTGGTCGTTATACTGACCCGACAGCTGCTGATGGTGGTGCTCGTCCTGAGGACAAGATCAACGCTTCTCTAGCGTGGGGTAACGATAACGGTTTGACTGTTACTTACCTAGCTGAATGGGTTGGCGGAATGGATGCAGACACGTTCTGTAACTGTGGCGCTGGTAACCGTCCAGATGGTTCTTATGTTCAAGAGATCGACTCTGAGATCTATCATGACCTGATTGCTTCATATCAAGTTAACGATAATATGACTATCTCTGGTGGTATCACGAACATCACTGACGAAGCTCCTCCTTTCATCGAGGTTGGTTTCAACGGTGGTACTGATCCAGCAACATACCGTGAATTTGGTCGTGGAATGTATCTACGCCTAGTTTACGAAATGTAAGCGATTAGTCACTAAATGAGGCGGGGAGCAATCCTCGCTTCAGACTAGGAAAAGGCCGTGATTATCACGGCCTTTTTTTTCGCCCTGATTTTCTGCTTCTGTAGTACCTCGGCAAATGAGTACTGCGGCAAATGAGTGCTCCGGCAAATTCTCATAGGGCTCGAACGCGCAGGCGAGTGCGCAAACGTGCGAACTTCTCAGGTTTTAAGTGCATCTATTTTAGAGAAGAGTGTTTAACGCTCAAAGTACTTGGGCTGTCGAGTAATAAGGAGAAAACCGTATTAAAGGTTATTGCAAAGAGCTCGAGTGTGAGCCTGAGAACATCAGCTACTTGTCCTGTCTGCGTAGATAGTCGTCTGTGTCATCCGAGAGGTCGTTAAACCTTAGTGAAACTTTGGCGGATTGGTAAGAGGTAAACAAGGAGGTGAAGAGGAGAGTAACGCTGGAATTAGTTTTTAGCGAGCTCTAGTTAGACGAAGAAGGCTTGGCCTCTATTCATTAATTACATGTCCGCAGGGACTATTTGCTAGATTGAGGTATGGCTGCAAACTACCTTGAGCAACCGATGTCTAGCTAATAAGTGCCAATTGGTCAGCGAGGTTTACCAGAGGTCGTCTATTTCTGAAAGCTGAAACAGAGCTTCCGCTTTTTGTATTAGTTCGGTATTTTCAGGACTGTCTACGCCAATGTTCCGTTGCCACGTGTATGCAAAATGTCTAAGAGCCTGTCGTGGATTAGGAGCGACCGCGCCCTCTATACACATGGTTGGTGCGTCACCACACAGAACCCAAAAGAAGTTGGCAACTTTGCCTTTGACGCGAGCCTGACCAATGACCAGTGACTCGGGAAGTGCCCAAGCAGGTTTAGCCTCGATTAACAATTCGTCAAAAATACCGCGTTCCATTAAATCGTAAACGGCGGTTTCAAGTTGTTGTTTAACCCAATCTTCTGTTTTCGTATCCATTTAATTAAGCTGTTGTCTTAAGAGACAGTTTTGTATTTGTTTTTGATAGCACTCGGAACACTTGTGCCAGGGAATTATCTTAACCTGTGCGTTGAGCTTTAAACGCCCATGATAAGTGTACGTCTTGAGCGGTATCTATGATGGACCCGGCTATAGCAACGGAAAAGCCTTTAGTCTCAAAGTTTTCTTTAAGGGCATCAAACTGATCTTGATCTATTGCCGCGTTGAGCATTGACTGCATTCTTAGCTGGTACGCAGCAAGTTCATTTGCCATGCCCTTTAACCATTGGCCAATTTCGCTATGGTCATACTTTGCTAAATTCTCGACAATGTTCGCGACGTCATTGTAAAGTTTGTGAATCGTTCCTGCGGCAACGTCTACACCGTAATCCGTAAGAATAGATTCTACTGCCACAATGCTCTGATTGAAGGGTACGCACGCTTCTTTAAAGCGAAGTGTATTCTCAGGGCTATTTTCAGCCATTTGCGCAAATCCAAGATCCACGACCTTAGCGGTGTTGCCTAAAAACTTAGAATCCATTAGAGCCTGCGTGGCGTCGTGGTTATATTTGCTTTCAGCTTCAATAACACCACCTTGCATATGTACTACAAATATTGCCGTGCCATTTGGTGCAACCATGCGCGCGGCTTCATCAAACGCACCTAAACCAGCGTACTCCGTACCAAATTGACTTAGCACAAGGTCAAACCCTCCATCAGCCAAGGGTATCGGGCGCATATCACTTTCAATGGTGGTTATATTAGGCATTCTCGACGCAACATTGGCCAAGGCTGAACTGGACGCATCTAAGCAGTGCATGTCAATTTCTGTAGTACCCTTTAAACTTTCTACCAGTTGAGTTAGAGCGCCATTGCCGCAGGCTAAATCGAGCACTTTAAGGGGCTCGGAAGAGAGCAATAGGGCGCTCAAGTTCCTTTGCCAAAACTCCGACAACGCTGGTTGACTTGAGCCATGGTCTGAATAAGCATGTCCTGTTTGATCCCCTGACCAATAGGTGTTCCATGCTTCGGGAGTCTGATTGTCTTGAGTCATCGTTTTGATCTCTAGTGTTGATCTCTAGTTTTTAAGCTCTGGCGTGAATCTAACATGCGAAAAATTACATACTTGGCCCCAGGTTATGAGGGATTCTCACCGCCGTATTGTAATAGATTATGGAGAGATTAATGGCACGTAACCTAAAAGAATTTTAAGGGTTGCAGGATTCTCGGTCGACAAGCGTATCTTAAGTATCTAAACAAAACTTGGTATTACAGTTATGAAAAGACAAATCGCTTTAATAGCCACCCTCGTCCTTCTATGCAGTGTAGTTCATTCTACGTTGGCTCATGAGGATGCCGAACACACATCGTCATCATTGTCGGTAGATCGTGCTGACAGAGCAAGTACATTGCGTATGCAACACGAGAGGATGCGAGCACGGCACGAAAGTCGTATGGAGGGTTACCTTGCCAATAAGGTAGATACTGACCAAGATGGTCTGGTTAGCTATGACGAGTTTATGGCAAATGCTAAGGCACGTTTTGAAGCTTCTGATTTAAATGATGATGGCACGATTACGCTAGAAGAACGAAAACAGTCTGCCGAAATAATTCGCAAGAAGTATAGAGAAGCGATGCTCGAAGCAAAAGAGTCTCGTCTAGAGGCCAGAAAAGCCATGCGTAAGGAAGCAAGAGAATCGCTCCGCAATGAAGACAGCAAAGCTACGGATTCTCAGTAACGAACAATCGTGATGGGACGCTTGAACAACTTAAACGACGAAGAACTTATCGATGCCATCAAGCTACTTGATGAACAAGCGTTTACGATTTTGGTTGTTCGCCATACTCAGCGCTTTTTTAAGTTGGCGGTACAAACGCTGCAGAGTGTTAGTGATGCTGAGGACGTCGTACAAACGGCGTTCTTAAAGTTCTGGCAAAAGCCAACGGCATTTGATCCAGCTAAATCCAAATTCACCACTTGGTTTTACAGAGTCGTTGTAAATCAATGCAGAGACAAGCTTAAACAAAGACGAAGTTCTGACGACAGTGTCTCGGCCTACATTGAGTACTCCGCATCATCGCTACCGCAAAGTCATGCAGGCGAAGATCAAGGCCTGGAACGTCAGCAGAAAGTGTTGGAGCAACAGATCGCCTTAGAATATGCCATTGCAAGACTGGGGATTAATCAGCGAGAAGCTCTGAATTTAGTGTTTTATGCACATCTTTCACAGTCTGAAGCTGCACAAATTCTAGGTTTAAGCCTTAAAGCGCTTGAGTCAGTTCTGCACCGAGCCAAAAAGCAATTGAGCAAGGACATTGGTCGGTATCTGTCTGGGCAGGCTCTAGATGAGATTTCAGATATGAATCCCGGTAAGTGTGTTGACAATGTATCGAAGCATAGCTCTGTTTCTAGTTGTAGTTCAGCAAGTCCAACCCAATTGTTATATGGATATCAAACCCAGCAGACTTCAAAGATAAGAAGATGAATAAGGATTCAATTAATATTAATGAAATTCTATTTCGGCGAATCGATGCGCCTGAAGCATTCTCGTTGGAACAGTCGATAATCGCGCAAGTAAGCCGACCTCAACGCGAGCCTAAATCCGGCCTAACTTGGATTAAGCGTTTGTATGCCCACCAATCAATGCCTGTGTTGGTGAGCACGTTGTATATAGCGTTGGGAATTGCCTTATACACAACTGTGGGTGTCAAACAGGGGTTGGGTCCAGCTGTGAATATAAAAGACGCGACTTCAACTCTATTAACGAACGCTGAGTCAGCCGAACTCTTAGAACTCGAATTGCAGGAAATATGGTTGTTACAAGACGAGATGGTTCTTCTTTAAGCAATATTTACAGGCGCACGTCGTCCAGCTAAGCCGAGTTGATAACGAATATCAGTGATTCACGCAAGTGCGTGAGCCCCCTAAGCACTCAGATTTTGGTAGACTGCGTTTCGGACTTATTAACCTTTTTGCAGGAAACTTGGATATGACACACTCTGTTTTTATCGTCGGCGCGGCTAGAACCGCCATTGGTAGCTTTGGTGGTTCGTTACGTGGGCTCAGCCCAGCTTACTTGGGTGAGCACGTTACACGTGAAGTAGTATCGCGCAGTGGCGTCGAACTGGACTCAATACAATCACAGGTCGTTGGGCATGTTATTCGAACAGACATAAAAGATGCTTATATTGCTCGTCGAATTAGTTTAAACGCAGGACTGCCAGTACATACTCAGTCCTTGACCCTCAACCGTCTATGCGGTTCGGGTCTAGAAGCAATTACCTTTGCGAGCCAACAGATTCAGCTTGGCGAGGTGGGTGTTGCCGTTGCGGGAGGCGCAGAAAGCATGAGTTCTGCGGCGCATTTGCTAACGACTAATCGTTGGGGGCAGAAGATGGGTGACGGTGTAATTCAAGATGAGTTAACCGGTGCACTAACGGACCCGTTTGGTGTCGGACACATGGGTGTAACGGCCGAGAACCTGGCTGAAAAATACTCAATTACACGTGAGCAGCAAGATGAATTTGCATTGCTGAGTCAACAGCGTGCGGTCGCAGCGATCGCAGAAGGTCGTTTCGTAGATCAAATCGTGCCGATAACCCTTAAATCACGCAAGGGCGACACTGAATTCGCCACAGATGAGCATCCTAGGGCCGCGGCAAATTTAGATAGCCTATTGGCCTTAAAGCCTGTTTTTAAAAAAGATGGCAGTGTGACCGCTGGTAACGCTTCAGGTATAAATGACGGCGCGGCGATGGTAATGCTAGCAAGCGAAACAGAAGTCGAGCGTCAGCAGCTTAAGCCTATGGCGCGTGTGATTTCGTACGGACGTTGCGGCGTGCCAAATGAGATTATGGGCATTGGGCCAGTGGGTGCTACTAAGATTGCTCTAGATCGAGCGGGTCTAAAAGTTGAAGACTTAGATGTTATCGAGTCTAACGAGGCGTTTGCAGCCCAAGCTCTAGCCGTATCTAAAAACCTTGGCTTTGCGGCCGATCGCACCAACCCAAATGGTGGCGCTATAGCTTTGGGTCACCCCATTGGGGCGAGTGGTGCTGTACTTATGACAAAATTAGTTTATGAGCTCCAGCGTGTTAAAGGGCGATACGGGCTGGTTACTCTGTGCATTGGTGGCGGGCAAGGAATAGCGATGATCGTGGAAGCGGTCTAGTCATCTCGAATGAGCGTGGTATTTGACATCTCCGCGCTCAATTTCAGCCGTTCCCATTCAGGCGCAGCTAGCACTCGCTTTATTGTTAGTAGGCGATATCAAGGATTACGACAGTCTTAATTTCGCCGCCCAGATTGACGTCAAACTGGTCATCGATTGATTTTTTCAGTAGTGCTTTGGCTAACGGCGAATCCATCGAAATGTGTTTATTGGGAGTGTCCGTTTCATCTGGGCCAACAATTCGATAACGCTCTTCAACGTCGTTAATTTCGATCGTCACCCAAGCACCAAAAAAGACTTGTTGGGTGTTGCCAACTTTTTCAATTATTTTAAGGTCAGGCATGCGTTTTTGCAGATAGCGAATTCGCCGATCAATGCCGGCTTGTTCTTTCTTTCGGTATATATACTCCGCATTTTCCGAACGATCGCCTTCAGCGGCTGCGGCGGATAGCGCATCATTTACGATTCTGCGTTTGCTCCAAAGTGCTTTGAGTTCCTTTTCCAAAGCGGTATAGCCATCACGAGTGATGTACGCCGAAGATCGGGGGGCAGGGGGGCGCCATCGGCTCATAAAGCAGCTCGTTGTAGGGAGGTTGGCTTTCGAATAAATGTCATTGTGTTGAATTGATACTTGGTCTGCCAGAAAATTAGGTGTTTTATATATATGCCCACTAAGAGCTCTGAGAGTAAAACTCGCTAAAGGCTCTCAGATTAAAACTCGCTAAAGGCTCTCAGATTAAAACTCGCTAAAGGCTCTCAGATTAAAACTCGCTAAAGGCTCTCAGATTAAAACTCGCTAAAGGCTCTTTTCATTAAAAATAACATGAGTCTCTTCAGACTTGGTTTTTAACGCTTGATGAGTTTAATCGGCTCGCGCATACTTCTCCACCGTTTTCGTTTTTGAGTTACTCGATGAATCAAGGACAGCTCCTCGAGCAAGCACATACCGTACTGCGTGAAACATTCGGTTATGGCACGTTTCGCCTGCTTCAAGAAGAAGTAATTTCTTCTGTTTTTGCAGGCGAAGACAGCTTGGTTCTAATGCCAACAGGCGGGGGCAAGTCGCTGTGTTATCAAGTTCCGGCGCTTGTGTTACCAGGTTTGACTCTGGTGGTCTCGCCACTTATTGCTTTGATGCAAGACCAAGTTGAATCACTGCGCCAATCCGGCGTAGCGGCGGCGTATCTAAATTCAAGTCAATCGGCCAGCGATAGCGCAGCCGTAATACGCCAGCTCTATGATGAAGAGTTGAAGCTTTTATATGTAGCGCCTGAAAGATTATTGTTGGAGTCAACATTAGGTCGGCTGTCCCAAGTGACTGTCAGTCTTATAGCCATTGACGAAGCGCATTGTGTCTCTCAGTGGGGGCATGATTTTCGATCTGCCTATCTCGGTCTGCATGTGCTCAAGCAGGCATTCCCAAGTACGCCGCGTATTGCGCTAACGGCGACGGCTGATGCGCGAACCCAAACCGAAGTTATTCATAGGCTAGCACTTGCTGAACCTAGACGGTTTTTGTCAAGTTTTGACCGGCCTAATATCCGTTACCAAGTAAAAGTTAAAGGCGATGCAAAGTCGCAATTATTGACCTTTTTAAGTGGCTATCGGGGGCAGTCAGGTATTGTTTACTGCATGTCACGGAGCAAAGTCGATTCAATGGCGGCTTGGCTGTGTGGTAAAGGTTTTAAAGCTTTGCCCTACCATGCGGGCATGGATAACGTAACACGCGCAAAGAACCAACATGACTTTATCCACGCGGATGACGTAATTATGGTGGCGACCGTGGCATTTGGTATGGGGATCGACAAACCGGACGTACGCTTTGTCGCCCATTTAGACCTACCTAAAAGCCTAGAAGCCTATTATCAAGAAACGGGTCGAGCGGGCCGCGACGGTTTACCTAGCGAGGCGTGGATGGTCTATGGCCTGCAAGACGTTATGCGTATTGTGAAAATGGTGCAAGATTCTAGTGCCAACGAAGAAGTAAAACGTGTGGATCGCGCAAAAATCAACAGTTTATTAGGTTGGTGCGAATCAACTACCTGTCGACGTCGCGCGCTCTTGTTATATTTTGGTGAGCAGAGCGAGGGAGGGTGTGGCAATTGCGATATTTGTCTACAGCCGCCACGAACTTGGGATGCGACCGAAGCGGCGCAAAAATTATTGTCGACTGTCTATCGAACCGGTCAGCGCTTTGGTTCAGGTCAGGTGATTGATGTTCTACGCGGTAAAGACACGGCAAAAATAAGGCAATTTGGCCACCAACAGCTTAGTACTTACGGAATTGGAAGTGACCTTGCCGACGCGCAGTGGCGTTCAATTTTAAGGCAATTGCTAGTGCAGGGGTATTTGGCGATTAATGAGTCTCAATACGGGGCAATTCAACTGGAAGAAAAGAGTCGAGCGCTTCTCAAAGGCGATTTGAAGCTATACCTACGGGAAGATCTCTTGACCGCGTCGGATAAGAGTCGCCAATCCGCGGGCTCTGCCCGAAAAAACAGCGTGGCGCCAGCTGATGAGGATCTCTGGGAGGCGTTGCGAGAAAAACGCCGCGAGCTTGCAGAAGCCGCTGGTATTCCGCCCTATCAAATATTTCATGACGCAACGCTGATGGAGCTTATGGAGTTTAAGCCCACCAACGAAGCGGAGTTTTTGCAAATAAATGGTGTCGGTCAACACAAGCTCGGCTTGTATGGGACAGAGTTTTTAGAACTCATTGCTGAGTCCTAATCCAACATACTTCTATTAAGTCAGTGCTATGAGGTAATGCTTTAGGCTGTCTAAGACCTATCTGCTCGGACCTTTATAAGAGCGATTTTACGTTGTTTTAGAGTCAGCGCTGCTAAGCAAATTGACCAGAATAAGGTCATGCCGATTGCGACATTGATTACGCCGCCCCAGCCATACCTAAACAGTAGCCACCCGGCCGAAAAAGCGGCTATGGCTTGCACGCCAAACACCATGAAGTCATTACACGCTTGGACCTTAAATTTTTCCTCAGGTGTGTGGCTAAGCCCTAGTCGCGCGGTGCTCGTCATGAATAGAAAATTCCAGCCCATTCCAAGTAACACCAGTGCCCACCAGTAGTGCATGACTTCTTGGCCTGAGTAAGCAATTGTGCACATTATGAGGTAGCAGGCGAGCCCAGCAAATAGCAGGCTGGTGCTAAGACCCTGTTTGAGCAACTTGCCAGTGAGCAGCGAAGGCAAAAACATCGCTATGATATGAGCTTGAATAACCCACGCGGCATGACTAACTGTATGGCCCTCAAGTTCATGCATGCTGACTGGTGTAGCAGTCATAACCAACGCCATGATGCCAAAGCCAAAGCCTGCTGAACCCGCCGCAATGAGAAAGCTGGGTTGACGGACTATGGACCACAATGGCCGGCCGGTAGAGTTTTCTACGACAATCGGTTTGGCTTGCTCCGTGTATTGCGTTAATAGCAATAGCGCACCGCTAAGGATGCATACGAGTAGAATAAAAGAGCCTGTGAAATCAGCTGAGTCTGCAAACAGGTGTTGCCCATATTGACCCATCCATGGACCTAGAAAAGCGGCCGTAAGGTTGGCGAGTAAAGCCAAGGTTAATCCATCCGATTGTTGCTTTGTGCCGACGGCATTTTCCAAAATAATAAATCGTCCTTGCTGAGCGAAAGAAGCGTTCGCACCTAACAAGAACGCACCCAATACGAACAACCAGAAGTTTCCGATACTAACGGCATACGCCGCGAGTACAGCGGCGCCTATAGCCATGCTAAGCGAGATGGTTACACCGCGCTTGCGGCCAACCCGTTGCATCAACAGTGCAGCGGGTATGGACGCGCTTGCTGTGCCTATCACCACTACCGCGTAGGGAAGAGTCGCCATTGCAGCAGTGGGGGCGAGTTTAGCGCCAATCAAGCCAGCAATAAGGACCATCATTGACGTTGACCCAAAACTCAACGCCATCACAGCAGACATAACCCAAATGTTCTTGGGTAGGTTTAGCATGGTGAGAACTCTTCGCTTGATGCGCTCAAAGCTCTAGAGATTTTGTTCGAGACTTTTTGCAATTCTGCGGCGTTATACTGATACGCTGGCGCATGGCCCCATACAGGTGCTGGCCAAGCGGGATCGTCGTGGAGCCTCACAATATGGTGAACGTGTAGTTGAGGTACTACATTACCTAGGGCGCCAATATTTAGCTTATCGCCGCTAAATAGATGCATGATGGTTTGACCGATAAGGGCTGATTCGATGGTTAGCTGAGCTTGCTCGTGGTCTTTTAGCTGATAAATCTCGCTGATATTCGCGCGTTGTGGAACCGCTATGAGCCAAGGGTAGTTGGCGTCGTTCATTAATAAAACACGGCACAGCGGATATGTCCCCAAGGGGATTGTATCGAGTTCAAGTTGCGGGTGTAAAACAAAAGAAGTGGCCATAGGAGTGTCTATTACGTGACGTCTATTTGAGACGGCTAGCTTAGCGAGCGCTCATGATCTATTCAAGCAATTTGCTCTATACTCCCACAATGAGCAAATTAGATGATATCAGCGCACAGATTAAAGACCAGAAGCGTCCGCCAGTGGATCAATGGAAGCCTGAGCACGTTGGCGAAATCGATATTCGGATCGACACCAAAGGTCTTTGGTTTCACGAAGGTGATGTAATACAAAGGCCGGCATTGGTTAAGCTGTTCGCTTCAATATTATGGTTCGAGAACAACACCTATTACTTAGTCACCCCGGTAGAAAAACTCAAAATAGAGGTTTCTGATGTCCCCTTTTTGGTCAATCACTGCGAGCGAGTGGATGGCGTTTGGGTGGCTACCGATAATGTTCAAACTCAAACGATCATTGGTCCCGAAAACCCAGTTGAATTACGCAATTTCATTGATCAAAAGGTCCCTTATATTAATGTTCGTTATGACCTGTGGGCGCGCGTCAATCGCAGTGTTTACGTTGAATGGGTAAATGCAGCGTTGGACGAGTCAACGACTCTAAATGATCCAGTTCCGGCCGAGTTAGTACTTCGCAGCGGTGATTACCAATTTAAAGTCGCAGAGTAGGCCGTCACCTCCTTTACAGGACAAGTCCTCTGGCTTGTTGCTCTTGAATTGCTTCCTTGGTCGCGTTAAAGCTAGCGAAACGGCGAGGGCTAATGCTTCCATCTTGAACGGCTTGTGCCACCGCGCAGGCGGGTTCGCCTTCGTGACGGCAGTCGCGAAATTTGCAACGTGCCGCTGCAGAGTCAATTTCGATAAAACCTTGTTGTAAGTCGTTAACGCCTATATGCCAAAGGCTAAAGTCTCGAATTCCTGGGGAATCTATCAATTGGCCTCCACTAGATACGTGGAATAAGGTGGCTCTGACGGTCGTATGCGTTCCTTCCCCTGAGTGCTGAGATAAAGGGCCAACCTCTAAGTTTAGTTCTGGCATTAAGGTATTGATTAGGCTAGATTTGCCCACCCCTGATTGACCGACTACGATGCTCGTTCGGCCTTGTATTAGCTCAGGAAGATTGGCGAGTTCGGCCGCTTGGTGTCTAGAGCTGATAACACTAACCGTGTCATACCCCAAGTCTTGGTAATGCTGGAGAAGAGGGTCGATGCTTTGTCGGTTTTCTCTATCTAATAGATCGGCTTTGTTCAATACAAGTATTGGTCGCACCCTAAGCAGCTCTGCCGCAACTAGATATCGGTCGATCAAATTAGGTTGAGGAGTCGGAGCGCACGCAAAAACAATGAGCATTTGGTCGATGTTGGCGGCCATGGGTTTTAGGCGGCCAAAATTGTCCGGGCGTTCAAGTACACATGAGCGAGTTTGGCGAGAAACAATGACACCAGTCAGGCCAGGTGCGGCACGCCACACTACACGGTCACCTGCTACGATGGGTCCTAAGTTCATACGCGCAACACATCGATGAATTTCCCCTGCGTCAGCGCCTTCAAGTGCTTCGATCTCGAACTCCTTACTGTAACGGCTGCGAACTAACCCTGCTTGTTCACTGCTTAGCTGGCCCGATTGAAGCTGGCTCTCGAGGTCTCGTTGTTTTTTTTGTGAGCGGGCTTGGCGCTCTTCTTGAATCTTGTCTGCACGCCAACGCTGTCTTCGGTTTAATTTGCGTTCGCTCATTTTGGCGATTTAACCGTTGATTGCGCTATAGCACTAGAGACAAGAGTAAACGAGCTGCTTGCCTGAAATCCATCTACCAGCGCTTCTTTGTGCTGAGATGGCAATCGCTTAATATTTGACTCGCGTTTGCATGCCGCGCTGCGGTCCATGGCCGTTTCAACATAGGCTAAAGACACGGGTCGTCGTGCTCTGGTGTATTTGGCTGCTTTTTTTGAATTTTCATTGTGTTCTTCTACGCGTCGTTCGACGTCGGTTGTGACCCCAGTATAAAGACTGTTGTCTGCACAACGAAGCATGTATACGTACCAGGTTGAGCAGCCACTTTTAGGTAAAGCGTGATTGCTTCCAGATATGCTGTTGTTGCTATTGCTATTGCTGGACAAATTAGAGAGGCCTTTGATTATCTTGATCGTCGTACTAGTAAACCGCTTTGTGAGCGCTCGTTTAGCATGGGTCTTCTACAAAGGCATATTGTAAACCGAAAACCAGAAGATCCAGAGGTTAATCGCCTAGCCATCAATAACGCCAAAAAACCCATAATTCGATTAACAAAGATTCTGTGTTGTTGTATTGTCGAGTTTATAAATGTTTAAAATACAAGGTGTTAACGCACTTGTTTAACTTACTAGTATAAAAAGAGGCGCACACCACGCACCGTTATTGAGATTCGCGGTTTACTCGAGCATACTGATATACTAATTGCTCAGGCGTTGAATATTTCTTGAGTAGGTGTCACATCAGCATGCGATAGAAGGTATCGGTGCGTCAGATAATAAGATTTGTACTAGGGTGATGTCTCGAGACTCTCACACTAATATTGGCGTTTTCGCCATTCCAAGCTGGAAAAGGTGAAAACAATTAACGAAGTTGCCCCTCAAAAAGGTTCGCAGTCCGCTATGACAGGAACAAAGGTTATGGTGATCGACAACAGTAATACGATACGTATGACTGCCGAGACCATCTTAAAAAAAGAAGGGTTCGAAGTGTTCACCGCAACTGATGGTTTTCAAGCCATGTCAGTGATTGCTGACACTCGCCCCGACATTATCTTTGTCGACATTATGATGCCACGATTAGACGGGTATCAAACTTGCAAACTTATTAAAAATAATAAGCATTTTCGCGACACCCCAATCATTATGCTGTCTAGCAAAGACAGTTTGTTTGATAGAGCGCGCGGGCGTGTTGCTGGTTCAGATGAACATATTAACAAGCCCTTTACAAAAGCAGAACTGCTTCGTGCGATCGAGCGTTTTGTGTAGCGAGGTGACGGGTGGATTATTTGAATGAGAGGCTGAGTTACTGAGGCCTCTTCATTGCATTTTTTTATAATTTTTAGATTTATTAATCAACTTAGAACCTTACTGAAGATCCTATGGCTAATAATATAATACTTGTTGTCGATGATTCCAAAACGGACTATTTGTACGTTAAAAGGATTCTTGATCAGGGAGGCTACACAGTAGCCTATGCTGACTCGGGCGAGAGAGCTCTTGAAGAGGCAAAGAGGTTGTCGCCTGACTGCATCATCATGGATGTGGTTATGCCGCAAATGAACGGCTTTCAAGCTACGCGAGCTCTGAGTAAAGATCCGGCGACACAACAGATTCCTGTCATTATGCTGTCGTCTAAATCAGATCAGATTGATAAGGTATGGGCCGAGCGTCAAGGCGCCACCGACTATGTGGTTAAGCCGGCAAATCCCAAAGAATTACTCACTAAAGTGATGGCTGTGGTGGGTGCTTAGGGCACTCGCTGGATACCAAAGAACAATCAATCATGTCAATATCTAACGCCTTTCAAATACTGTCTAACTTGCAGCAGCAAGCAATTGCGTCTAATGAACTTGGAGAAAGGTTAGTTACGCACTCATCTGCAAGTCGTGGAATGGGCTTTATCATTAATGGCGAACGTTTTTTTTGCGACGCCGATCTAGTGCGCGAAGTAGCCGTGCCACAAGACCTAATTCCGGTGCCACAGTCTAAAGCTTGGATGCGCGGGATATTCAACTCAAAAGGAGTTCTTTTTTCTGTTGTTGATCTTGGAATGTTAGCTGGTATGGATAGGCCCGTAGTGTATCAACGTGGACACTTAATGATTCTTCGTCATGCCTCACGACAGTGCAGCTTACTGGTCAATAGGGTTGTTGGTTTTCGCAATTTTGATTTTGCCGGTGTTGGTCAGCGCGAACCCGATGCGCAGACTAATGAGCAGTGGTGGGAGAGTCTTAGTGCATTCATGGGTAAATCTGTCCATGAGGGCGGTGAGACTTGGCGCTATATAGACATCCAGAAGTTGATAGACTCAGAGGTGTTTCTTGAGGTTCAGTAAACGTTGTATTGCTAGCACTCTAGTAATCGACTTAAGTGATAGCTTTTTAATTTTCTAACTACAGACTAGACGAGACCTGTGCGAACTGGGTATCAATATGGCTAAAAATAAAAACGACAAACGAATTGAAGCGAACTTACTCGAACGAGTAGAAGATGATTTTGACGATAATCGCTTTGAAGAGGTTGTGTATGGCGAACAGGCAAACTCTTTGCAAGATTTACTTGACGCGCAGGCTGTCGATGCGCCTACCGAATTAGGTGATCTCGGCGATATCGAAGCGCAATTGGAATTGGCTCGCGAAACGCCAACGACAAACGCATCGGATTCTAAAAAGCGTAATTGGTTAATATTTACGGCTGCTATGTTTGGCTTAGCCATTTTGGCGAGTTTTGTGATTGTGCCTACGGTAACCCTCGAAAACCTACGTAAAGTTCAAGTAGTTGAAATATCCAACGAGGTAACCTTAACCAATACGGCAGCTCAACAAGCACTCAGACCTGCAGGATCCTTCGATTTAGTTCGAAGAGCCGCGAGTAATGCAGGAGATGTTGTTAATTCTATGGTGTCTAAAGACTCCCTAACAAAAACGCTCGCAAGTGCAATTTTTGGAAGGAATACAACTGATTCGAAAATCAGTTCAGCGTGGACAGACTACGAAACTCAGCTCAATGGGTTCTTAGCAACGGAAGAGTCGGTTAATGGTTTTAAATCTCAATTAGCAGAGTTTAATGCCGGCGTGAATGAGGCTCTTAATGAATCAGTCAGTTTTGTTGAGGTGGTCGCACAAGAAGGGCAGGCTCGAACGTCAGCAAGCGATAAAAACAGGTATTTAGCACTGAGTAAGGAGGCATCTGATTTAACGGGCATTCTTAGTCGTTTGAGTTTGTCGGGTAGAGCCTATTACGATGAAGGCAGTGACTTTGCGCAGCTTTCTCAGCAACAAGCGGGCTTGGTTGAGCGTTTGCTCGGTACCTTAGAGCAAATTGATGGCCAATCTGGGGCAGCAGTTAAATCTCTCGCAGATCCGTTGGCAGAACGGTTTACCGCTTTGAGAGACGTAGTAGCCGATATGGGAGCTAGTGTTTCGACACTAAGTGAGTCCGAGGCCACGGTTAATGGCCTTAAAGAGGCTGGTAGTGGTCTATTAGCCGAGCTAGCGAGCTCCAGCCAGTCCGGTTTGGGTGAAAGCGCAGGAGCGTTAAGTACAATCTTGCCGATTGTGTTCGCTCTATTGGGCGGCTTGGGACTCCTGCGTTATTCGCAAGCCCAAACGCAAACCATCGAAGATCGAGATGTGGGATTGTCGCAAACAGTAGCGCGTCAACAAGATTCTATTTTGAAACTACTTGATGAGATGAGTTCACTCGCAGACGGGGATTTAACTATTGAGGCTGAGGTAACTGACCAAATTACTGGAGCGATCGCAGACTCTGTAAACTTTGCTGTGATCGAGATGCGCCAGCTAGTGTCGCAAATTAACTCAGCTTCATTACAAGTGGCGCAAGAGTCCCAAACAGCGGTGCAAACAGCGAATCAGGTATCTACCTCGAACCGCGATCAAGCGACAAAAATTACCGAAACCGCACAAATAATGAATCGTTTGGCAGAGAACATGAGGCAAGTATCGGAACAAGCAGGGAGTTCATCACAGATGGCGCAGGAATCTATATTCGCTGCCAACCAGGGTGCTCAAGCGGTACGCGATACGATTCGTGGAATGGAAGACATGCGCGAGCAGATTCAAGATACTTCTAAGCGTATTAAACGCCTAGGGGAAAGCTCACAACGCATTGGAGATATCGTGGCCTTGATTGATGATATCGCTGAACAAACTAACATATTGTCGCTAAACGCTGCGATTCAAGCGTCGATGGCCGGTGAGGCTGGACGAGGCTTTGCGGTAGTTTCAAACGAAGTGCAAAATTTGGCGGAGCGCTCTACCGAGGCGACGAAAAGAATTGCCGACCTGGTGAAAACCATTCAAAACGATACGAACGATGCGGTAGCATCGATGGAAAAAGCAACCGAGCAAGTGGTTGCGGGTACAAGGGTTGCTGATACCGCAGGTGCAGCATTGACTGAGATTGAATCTGTTTCACAGCGATTATCGGATCTCGTAGGCCTGATTTCTACGGGCTCAAATGAGCAAGCGGCGTTGGTGACCGAGGTTTCCTCTGAGGTATCGAAAGTAAGCCAGACATCATCTGAAACCTCGACTAAGGCCGAGGAAGCAGCAAGCTCAATTTCTAAGCTGCTGGAGTTGTCGCGCGAGTTGGAAACGTCGGTTTCGCGATTTAAGTTACCTGCTGAGGAGCAGTCAGCGGTTTAGTTAGATATTTTTTTGATAAACACAGTCACACACTTGATACACACAGCGACACTCTTGATACACACAGCGATACTACGACGACATTCGATTAAATGGCCAATCATTCAAGCATAGACCTCGAAACCTTTAAGTGGGTAAAGGGCGAAGTTGACGTCACCTTGCTGCGTGCCGAAGAGCAAGTGCAGCAGTACGTCCGCTCGGACGATAAGGTTGATTTGGTCAATTTGGTTAACAATTTGCATCAAGTCGTTGGTTCTCTACAAATGTTGGAATTAAAGTCGCTCTCGACACTTCTTCTAGAAACAGAAGAGCTCGTTGAAGATTTTATTCAGAAGGGCAGTTCAATTCGCAAAGCCTCATTCGTAGTTTTGGTCGATAGTTCATTAGGACTGTTACGCGCAAATATGGCGCGTATCGAACAAGGCCAAGCTGAGAGATCGATAGAAATAGTCGAGCTCGTGAACCAAGTTCGCGCGGTTCGCGGGCAAGATGAAATCGAGATATCATCATTATTCTCACCTGGCATCGAAGTATTCCCTCAAGTAAACGCAGAAAGTGCATTACGCGACAAGGTCTACACCAAGCGAGCCGGCGTTCTACGTAATCATTATCAGTTGGCTCTACTCGACTTCTTAAAAGATAAGCCCAAACCAGGCGCAGAGAAAATGCGCTCGGTGTTCGAAAAAGTATTTGCAATGAGCGCATTTGGCTCAGTCGCTCGATTGTGGTGGGTTGCCACGGCTTACGCGGACTTTTTGAGTCTAAATAAAATAAATAATCGGGCGGTTCATACCCGTATTCTCCGCCAAATTGATGACCTGCTACGTGATCTCTCCAAGATGGGGGAGTCAGCCTTAGTTAGCGATCCTGCTGACGAACTCGTCAAGATTATGCTGTTCTATAGCGTTGCTGGGGAGCAGCGATCAGAACGAATGAGTGAAATTGTAGAGGCATTCAGACTGCAAGACTACTTTATAGAAACATCTTCGGTTGCATCCCAAGAAGATCTCAATGAGCTCATGAAAAACTTGATCGCCTTGGCACCTGTCGCAAAAGCACGAGTGTCTAAAACTCGTGATCTTGCCACAGACTATTTTGAGTCAGAAGCGCCTTCTGATGAGCATTTAACATCCCTAATTGATGAACTGGCTGCGTTGCAATCGAGTGCTGAGCAACATAATGTCGGCCCTATTGCCGATTTGTGTAAGGAGGCGCAGGAGTTGGTTTCCAAAATTCGGTTGGGCGATGTCGTTGCAGATGATGAAACGGGTTTTCATTTGGCGTCAGCGATTATTTTTATCGATACTAGCGTTAGTTTTCCCAATGAATACGATGCCGATGCTCACGAAACCGGACAAGACAAGCTATTGGCATTGCGCGCGGTTCTTGACTCAACGTCAGGGAATGTTGCTCCAAATTCTGGGACGATGAATAGGCGCGAACGCAAAGAGCTGCTAAATGTGATCGGTTCGGAAATAGAACGGAATTTAAAAGAAGTAGAATCTCGTTTAGAGGCATTCGCTATAGATATGAATGACGCCGAACAGCTTGTTGGTATTGGCGATAAGGTCACGCAAGTACGAGGCGCGCTACAGGTATTGGGAGAGCAAAAGGTCAGTTTACTTTTGACTATTGCCGAACAAGAGTTCCGAGCGATTGAACGGCAAGATAAAGTCGCCACGTCAGAGCTCGTAGAGGCGCTGGCTATTTCGGTCGGAACAATCGAAGAGTATGTCCGAGGACTCAAATCGGGTCGCGTTGATATGGATTACATTCTAGATCGTTCGATTACCGATCTTGAAGTTGCCATTGGCAGAAGAGTAATGAGAGCCGACGTAGAGACATTGCTTGAGTCTGCATCGGGTTCACTTATAGCTTGGCTTGGCGATCAAAGTGATTTTGAGTTGTTCAACAAGTTAAAGTCATCTCATCGAGATCTAACTGTTCTTGCGAGAAAAACTAAGTTGATTAAAGTGGATCACTTAATCCGCGAACAAGATCGTTTGGTCGATGTTATCTCTCAAGAGCCAGCATTCTTGACCAACAATATCGTAGCAAACCTACAGAATAATATGGCTGAAATTACCGGCCTGGTGATTGAGCTTTACGGAACGGAAGAATCCTCAGAAGAGCTCATTGAATCGAATGAGTTTGTTAAACGAATTTCTGTCGATAAAGAAGATACGTCGGCCATTAAATTTCATGATGATATGGACCTCTCCGAGGTTGATGTCCCAATTAATATGGATGACATCGAGCAACATAGCTCGACTGTCTTAGGCAAGCAACATGCGGCGAATGAGCAAGGTGTACCGCGTGTAAATGACGCTGTATTTCAGGCTTTTGTTGAAGAAAGCGGAGAGTTGGTTGAAGAGTCTCGCCAATATCAGCGCGACTGTGAGGATGATTTAGACGATCGTAGTGCCATTCGAAATCTGCGGCGGGTATTTCATACGCTTAAGGGAAGTTCAAGAATGGTGGGGTTGGAGAATATTGGTGAAATCGCATGGTTGTGCGAATCAATGTTCAATTATGTGCTAGATACAGGTAAGCCAATGAGCTTCTCTGCGTTGGCTTTTTCACAAAAAGCAATGGATGAGATAGACCGGCATCGCCGACAAGGTTTCACATCGGGCGAAAAAATAAATATCACTTCATGGGGCAATGAAGCCCGTGACTTGTCAGTCGCGATCGACGAAAGTAACGACGCGCAAAAGCAAAAAGACGCACTGCCTACATTGAGTATTCCGGCGTCGTTGGCATCCGGTTCTCTAGTTGCTGAGGGCTCTTCATCCGCTGAGGACTCTCTAGTTGCTGAAGGCTCTTCATCCGCTGAGGGCTCTCTAGTTGCTGAAGGCTCTTCGTCAAAAGAGTTAGATGATGAGTTTGGTGTTGGTGGCATAGATTTGCAAGAAGAGGAAGATGATGTTCTTGAGCTCAACATTGAATACTCCGAGGATTTAGACGATCTAGACCTGAATGATGTTGATTTGTCGGATGTCGATTTGTCTGACGATGCGGTGAATATCTCTGTAGACCTTGATGAAAGATCCGATCCGCCAGTCGATGATCCTGAACTAGACGATGACGGCGAACTTCTACCTTATGATGCTCAAGAAGTCCTATTGCCTGAGTCTCAAGGCGACGAAGCAGAAGGTTCCAGTTATCTTAGTTTTCAGGTTATTGAAGATGAGGTAATGCGCGAAGTTTTTGTTGGCGAAGCGGCCGAGACATTGCGGTTGATGGCAGAAGAGATTGTGGATTTAGGTGCACCATACGAAGAAGATGACGCTCTATCGATAGGATTGCACACCCTGCTTGGTAATGCGCGAACACTTGGTTTAGAAGCGGTTGCAGCAGCATATGCAAAAGCTGAAGATTTTTGCCATATAAGACAGACCCAGTCTGCCAAGCTGAATGAGACAGACCAACACAGGTTTAGAGGGCTACTTGAGTTGACGCAAGAGTTTTTGGATAGCGCTCAAGACGAAGATCCTTATTTTGAAATTGATGAAAATAAGTGGCAAGCTCAGGCGCGAGTGTTCTCGGACGTCTCCGTTGACAATGACGTCGAAACTGAAATAACGCGAACGAGTAACATAGATGCAGCGCAAATTGATCTAGCTGCAATCAACCTTGAGCTTGATTCAATAAGCGATGAGGATGATCTACGTGAACTTAGTGAACTCATAGATCCGGATGCAGACAATAAAGCTATCGAATATGTAGATGCCGTCTCGCTGCTTGAAGCTGACTTAGATGAGGAAGGCACTGTCTTAGAGTTGTCAGACGATCTTGATGAGATCGAGGCATCGATCAAGGACTTTCGAGCTAGCGATCGAAGTGACGAAACTACTCGCGAATTTAGTGATTCTGACATTTTGGATGACGAGTTAACGGCAGATGACGATGATGAGCCGGTTCTAAAGCCGGAGACTGAATATCGCAGAACGTTGATTCCGGTTGACATTGGTGATCTTCTGGGTGACGAAGACGTAACTGGAGACGTAACTGGAGACGTAACTGGAGACGTAACTGGAGACGTAACTGGAGACGTAACTGGAGACGTAACTGAAGACGTAACTGAAGACGTAACTGAAGACGTAACTGGAGACGTAACTGAAGACGTAACTGAAGACGTAACTGAAGACGAAACCGAGGACGAAACCGAGGACGAAACCGAGGACGAAACCGAGGACGTAACCGAGGACGAAACCGAGGACGAAACCGAAGACGAAACCGAAGACGAAACCGAAGACGAAACCGAGGACGAAACCGAGGACGAAACCGAGGACGAAACCGAGGACGAAACCGAGGACGAAACCGAGGACGAAACCGAAGACGAAACCGAAGACGAAACCGAAGACGAAACCGAAGACGAAACCGAAGACGAAATCGAAGCACAAAGCTTTTCAGAAGACATTGAGATTTCTTCTGACTCAGCCAGCGAAGATGTTGACGAGGCGATTCAGCAGATTTTTGTTGAAGAGATGCGCGAGATCCACCATAAGCTAGACCACGATGTTGCGCAGCTTAGCGACCTAAAGCAATCTGCCCCAATAATGGCCAACGTAATGCGCTACCTGCACACGATTAAAGGAAGCTCCTTAATGGCGGAGGCCAATGTGTTGGGCGGCTTAACGCACTCACTAGAATCGTTCATCGAATCAAGTTTTATTCGCGATGTTGATGATCTAAAGCATATTCAAAACACCTTAGAGTTTTTTGTTGATGATTTCGATGCGGCTGTAGACAGCTACGAAAAGCGAAAAGACTTTGAACCGAGTGCGGAACTTAAAGAAAGGCTAGATACAGACTTGGCTCAATCTACCGACGCGACGACTAACGTGGCGGGTGCCGGTAGCGACTTAGTCGAATCTGGCCAAGATCAAGAGCACGATGACCTGGCGGTACAAGCTTCAGAGCCTGTTTTGCTGATGATGGGCCCGTCAGATTATATTGAGGGTATTGATAGCATTGATGCTGAGATAGAAAAAGTTTATACCGAGTGGCGCTCTGCGCGTAGCTGGTGGAAAGTTAGACCTCAGCTAGTAAAGCAAAGTAGAGAATTTTCTGAGTTAGCAAAACGTTATACGCCAGCTCAAAAAAATGCGCAATTTGTGGATGGTGTAGTCGACGTATTGAAGTTGATTCAGTTTAATTCAGTCGACCAGTTCGAAGATCGCAGTTCATCTATTAAGCAAATGATGAATGGCTTGTTAGGCGTTATGCGCGCCGACTCCGAGCAAGATAGCGACACAAGTCAAAAAGCGCTTGAGTTACAAATTGATTCATTGCAAAAACTTATTGAGAGCGACGCTCAAGCGATAGCCGAACAAGAAGTTGCGCAGAGTAACGCACAAGCTGAGGTTGATGAGGCGCAAGAGTCCACTCAAGACATGCGCAGTGAAGTTATTGATGCGGCTCTAAGAATTCGTTCGGATACACTCGATAGCTTAACTAACTTTGTTGGTGATGCGAGTATGAACCGCTCGCAGATGCGTGAAGACGTCACATCTTTAAAAGGCGTCGTCACTGAATTGTTTCGCAACGTCGAGCGATTTGGGACACAGTTACGCGAACTCGAGATCGAAGCTGATACGCGAATAACGGCTAGAGCCAAAGAGCAAGAAGTTGTGGATGTCGATGCGGAGTTTGATCCGCTCGAACTCGATAGATACACCAAGTTGCAACAGTTGTCGCGTGGTCTAACCGACAACTTAGATGAGTTGGGTGAGATTCAAGATGCACTAAATGATTTTGTCCACAAAACTGAATCATCTTTACAGCGTCAAGGTCGACTCAATAGAGACTTACAAGACGAGATCATGCAAGTTCGACTCGTGTCCTTTGGTGGTATTGCTCCACAATTACGTCAAGTAGCTAGACGTACTGCGCGAGAATTAGGCAAAGACGTTGAGCTTGATATCGTAGGCAGCGACGTTAAATTGGATAAAACCATTTTAGACGGTGTAACACCTGCCTTGGAGCATATGCTTCGAAATGCAATTGACCATGGGATTGAGCTTCCTGACGTGCGCCGAGCAGCGGGTAAGCCCGGCACGGGTAGAGTAGTGATCAGCTGTCGTCAGGTTTCCCGCGAAATCATTATCTCGGTAAAAGATGATGGTGCGGGGCTCGATCTAGATAAAATTCGAACTAAGGCTATCGAAGGTAAACTGCTTGAAGACGACCAAGATCTGAATCCTGAAGACATGATGATCTATATTTCTCAAAGCGGATTTAGCACGGCAGACAGATTAACCGAGATTTCGGGCCGAGGAATCGGAATGGATGTGGTTCAAACCAGTCTCCGACGACTCAGCGGGTCTATTCAATACGACCTTGAAAACAAAGATGCAGGTTCTGATTTTGTAATCAATTTACCGATATCGCTGGCGGTATCAAGCGCAATGTTTATAGAAGTAGGTGGTTCTGAATTTGCGATTCCCGCTCGTGTTATCGAGCGTATGGTTACACAAGATGTGAATTACCTGATTGAGCAACTTGCGACGGCAGATCCTATTACTGAAATTGACGGTAAGCGCTACAAGTTGATCGATCTAGCGGACTACTTAGGGTTCGAGTCAAAAATTGCGTCTATGAAAGGCAAGCGGTCAGTAATTTTGGTGGATTCTGGTGTTCAGAACATTGCGGTAATTGTTGATGATTTGCTGGATACTCAGGAAATTGTGGTTAAGAATCTTGGTGAGCATCTAGCTCGAATCCCTATTTATCAAGGTGCAACTATTCGACCTAATGGTAATGTGGCCTTGGTGCTAGATCTCGTTGGTATTTCGTACTACGAGTCAACAGTGGCCTTACCCGATCGTTCTCGCCGTGGTGTGCGAGCCTTACCGCTAGTGATGGTGGTTGATGACTCGCTCACTATTCGTAAGGCGGCTCAGCGTGACTTAACGGCGCTGGGTATCGATAGCGTTTTGGCGAAAAATGGGGTTGATGCGCAGCAGCAAGTTGCGCAGAACAAGCCCGATATGGTGCTGCTCGACATTGAGATGCCAGAAATGGACGGTTTCGAATTTCTAACGTGGTTGCGTACACAGAGCCAAGCAAAAGACTTACCTGTCGTTATGATTTCTTCGCGCTCGACGGCTAAATATATGGATAAAGCTCAATCTTTAGGGGCGGATGCTTTTCTTAGTAAACCCTATTTGTTGGACGATCTGATCGATCTATTTAATGAATACTTACCGCTCGAAGAAACGTTAAGTAAAGGGCAAGAGGTTTAGTACGGATATGTCAGATACATCACTTACTTGTTATAAAATTGATGCTGAACCATTTTCATTAATTTTGCCATCGGAATGTGTTGCAGAAATTGTTGCTGAGCCCATAATTACTGCGGACTCGAGTCAAAAAGCTCCATGGATGGCGGGCTATCTAACTTGGAATTCGCAAGAGATACCTTTGTTGTGTTTCGAGAACTTACTTGTGGCAGATTTTGAGAGACCCGAGGGTCGCCTAATCGTGACTATACTCAACCCAATCCCCAAAGCGGCACGTAAGACATATGGCGCATTGCTTAGTTTTGGTGAGGTTCAACAAATCACAATACCCAGTGATGTTGAAGATGTGGCTAGCCCTCAAGAGATTGATCGACGCCATGTTGAAGCTGCTTTAGCAGTCAATGGATCTATTTGTATCGTTCCGAGACTTGCGGCTTTAGGTGTGGCGTTCTCTTACTATTAGAGCTAACGATTCTGTAGCGACAGCATATTAGGTATTAAGTAAGTTGGTGCTTCAACTTAAACCGGCCCGCCACCCTCTATACTCGCCCCGCTTTTCAGTCAAATGCTGCCTGCTTGACAGTATTGCCAATATTTGTGTGAGCAAGAAGACATATCACGTTTAGTCTTTGTGTCTCATTTGATATAATCGACCCACTTACTGGTGGGTGCAGTATTCATTTCTTAATAGCCGAATCCCGCTACTTTCCCATTTTCAAGAAAGAATGGTTGTGAGTAAAACACCCTCCATTAATCGATTCTTAACCGTTAACGCCAACCAAATAACTCATATGTCCTCAGTTGATCGTCAAATCATGGCTAATGCCATCCGAATCCTCAGCGCAGATGCAGTACAACAAGCTAACTCAGGCCACCCAGGTGCACCTATGGGTATGGCGGACATCGCTGAAGTCTTGTGGAGTGATTTTTTCAACCACAACCCAGCCGACCCTAAGTGGCCAAACCGCGATCGTTTCATTTTATCTAATGGTCATGGCAGCATGTTGATTTATTCATTGTTGCACCTGAGCGGTTATGACGTGTCGCTGGACGATGTTAAAAACTTTCGTCAATTGCACTCAAAAACACCGGGCCATCCAGAGTACGGTTATACCCCCGGCATTGAAACGACTACTGGTCCTTTAGGTCAAGGCATCGCAAATGCGGTAGGAATGGCGATTGCAGAGCAAAAATACGCGGCGGAGTTTAATACTGCTGAGCATGCTTTAGTTGATCATTTTACTTATGTGTTTATGGGCGACGGTTGCATGATGGAAGGTGTTTCTCACGAAGCGTGTTCCTTGGCTGGCACATTAGGCCTGGGCAAGTTGGTTGCTTTCTGGGATGACAACGGTATTTCTATTGATGGTGAGGTAGGCGGCTGGTTTACAGACGATACCCAAGGCCGTTTTGAAGCATACGGCTGGCAGGTAATTGCTGATGTTGATGGTCATGACGCAGCGTCAATCAGTGCCGCCGTTAAAGCCGCCAGAGCAGATCAAAGGCGGCCAACACTTATTTGTTGTAAAACAGTAATTGGCAAAGGCTCGCCAAGCAAAGAAGGTAGCGAAAGCTGCCATGGTGCACCACTAGGTCAAGATGAACTTGCGCTTGTGCGCGAACGCCTTGATTGGTCGGCCGAACCATTTCATGTTCCGGCTGATGTTTATCAAGCGTGGGACGCCAAAACCGCTGGCCAAACTAAACAAGCTGAATGGCAGGCGATGTTCGACGCTTATGCCGCCGCTCACCCAGACAATGCCAAGGAGTTTGAGCGACGCATACAAGGGCACCTGCCTGCAAACTGGGCGAAGGATGCTGCAAAAATAGTTGCCGATACCAATACGGCAGCGGCAACTTTAGCAACGCGTAAATCTAGCCTGAATGCGTTAAACGATTTTGGTCCATTATTAAAGGAATTGATCGGCGGTTCAGCTGACTTAGCTGGTTCCAATTACACTATATGGTCAGGTTCAGAAGGTATCAGTCGCGACAATAAAGGCGGTAATTATGTCTATTTTGGCGTACGCGAGTTTGCAATGGCTGCAATCTGCAATGGACTTTCATTGTATGGCGGTTTGATTCCTTATGCGGGAACCTTCTTAGTGTTCTCTGATTACATGCGTAATGGAATGCGAATGTCAGCGTTGATGAAACAGCCGGTTATCTATGTTTTGACGCACGACTCAATAGGTTTGGGCGAAGACGGCCCGACTCACCAACCGGTAGAGCACTGTGCGAGTCTACGCTTGATTCCAAACATGAGTTTGTGGCGTCCCTGCGATGCAGTTGAGTCTGTTGTTTCGTGGAAGGTGGCGATCGAAAACCAGAGTCAACCGAGTAGTCTGGTTTTCTCACGTCAGAACTTACCGCATCAAGAAAGAACCGATCGACAGATTGCCGATATAGAACGCGGCGGCTATATATTGCGCGATTGCGAAGGCGAGCCAAGTCTTATCTTGATCGCGACAGGTTCTGAGGTCGCGTTAGCGATGGACTCAGTGTCAAAGCTCGAAGATAAAGGTGAGCGCGTTCGCGTTGTATCTATGCCTTGTACTGATCTTTTTGATGCGCAGGATGCGGCTTATAAAAGCGACGTGCTGCCGCTTAGTTGTGAGCGACGTATTGCTTTAGAAGCAGGGTCCAGCGATTACTGGTACAAATACGTAGGGCTGAGAGGCGCGGTAATTGGGATGACAAGTTTTGGTGAATCTGCTCCGGCAGATCAACTGTTTGTGCATTTTGGGTTTACTGTAGAGAACGTGGTGAGCACGGCAGCCGGTCTTGTTTAGTTTATTTACACGGTTGAAGGGTAGGGATTGAAATGCCAGTTTTAAAAATGCAAGAGCAAGATCTGAAAGGTAAGCGCTTGCTTATTCGACAAGATCTAAATGTACCAATGGATGGTGATCGTGTTGCCAACGATGCCCGTATCATTGCGTCGCTGCCTACGTTAAAAATGGCTCTCGAGCGCGGTGCCCACGTTATGGTTATGTCGCATTTGGGCCGACCTACAGAAGGCGAGTTCGATGAGCAGTATTCATTGGCTCCAGTTGCAGAATGTTTGGCTGAACACTTAGGGGTTCCGGTTCGCTTAGTTGGCGACTGGCTAGAAGGTGTTGATACTAAAGCTGGAGACGTCGTGTTATGCGAGAACGTGCGGTTTAACGTTGGTGAAAAATCCAACGACGAAAACCTGTCCAAGCGTATGGCGCAATTGTGTGATATCTACGTTATGGATGCTTTTGGCACGGCGCATCGAGCCCAAGCATCAACGCACGGAGTGGCAGAACTAGCGCCAATTGCGTGTGCAGGTCCGCTATTAGTCGCCGAGCTTGATGCACTCACCCGCGCGCTAGACAATCCAGCAAGGCCAGTGGTTGCTATTGTCGGTGGCTCAAAGGTATCGACGAAGCTTACTGTATTAGAAACGTTAAGCCAGCAAGTGGATCAGTTAATTGTAGGTGGTGGTATTGCCAATACTTTTATAGCCGCCGATGGCCATAGTGTTGGTAAGTCGCTTTATGAGGCTGATTTGGTTGATGAAGCCAAACGTTTAATGCGGGCGGCAGTCGCTAACGGTGGAAGAATTCCCGTGCCCACTGATGTTGTTTGTGCGGCAGAGTTTTCTGCGAATGCGCCAGCGCACTTACGTAAAGTTAATGGCGTGTTGGACAATGAAATGATTTTGGATATTGGGCCAGAGACGGCTAAGGAGCTTGCTGAAATTTTGGAGAGTGCCGGAACTATTGTTTGGAACGGCCCGGTAGGAGTGTTCGAGTTTGAAGCCTTCTCTGAAGGTACGGCTGTTGTTGCTAAGGCCATCGCAAAATCAAATGCATTTTCAATTGCGGGCGGCGGCGATACTGTAGCCGCCATTGAAAAATTTGGAGTGCAAGATCAAATATCTTATATTTCGACAGGCGGCGGAGCATTTCTGGAGTTTCTTGAAGGAAAGAAACTGCCTGCTGTTGACGTGTTAGAACGCAGAGCGTGCACTTAGGTTAACGCTCCTTCCAAATTATTCGGTGTTTGATGTTTATTAGCGCATCAAACACTTAAGCTTTAAGGATGCTTACAACAAACCAATGAGCGCACTTCCTCCTGTGTTCGACTCTAGGACTCAAGTGTTGATCCTTGGTTCAATGCCAGGCAAAAAGTCACTCGATCAAAACCAATACTATGCGCACCCTCAGAATGCTTTCTGGTCGATCATTTTGCAAGGAACGTCGTGCGACCTGAGCCATTCCTACGCAGAGCGTTTGGCGGCATTAGTAAAGCTGCGAGTTGGTGTGTGGGACGTATTAGCCGATTGTGAGCGATCAGGCAGTCTCGATAGCAATATAGTTCGAGGTAGCGAAGTATTTAACCCATTGGATGAGGTCGTCAAAAGTTTGCCTGCGTTAACTGGAGTGTTTTTTAATGGCCAAAAAGCTCAGCATTTATTCAATCGTCGCTTTAAACACCTAAGTAAAGAGAAGCGTCCTTGTTTTTCAGTTTTGCCCTCTACAAGTCCTGCATATGCTGCTATGTCGACGTCGCAAAAGAGTACAATCTGGAGTAAGGCATTAGGACAGCATGTAGAGCATTTTTCAGACGTATCTTTTACCTGAAGGTGTTTTATAGCTGAAGGCGTTTTATAGCTGAAGGCTCATCGACTATAACTAATACTAAATAATGAACGAAGAAAAATCCCCTTTTTGGGAAACTAAATCCCTGCAGGAAATGTCCCATGACGAATGGGAATCTTTGTGCGACGGTTGTGCAAAGTGCTGCTTGGTACAATTAGAAGACGAAGATACTCAACAGCTTGTATTTACAGATGTTGCGTGTGACCTTCTGGATTCGGGAACTTGCCGATGCACTGATTATTCCAATCGCAGTATTCGAGTGCCCGAATGCATGACGCTTACCCCAGAAAATGTAAACGAAGCAGCTGAATTCGCACCCTCTAGTTGTGCATACCGCTTACTGGCAATCGGCGAACCACTGCCCGAATGGCACCCACTCAAGACGGGTGATCCAAAGTCGACTATCTCTTCAGGTAACTCCGTTGCAATGCGGGTTAAGTTTTTGCGCGACGTCAACTCTGATGATTTAGAAGCTCACGTTGTTGACTGGCCACTAAGCAACAGTTAACAATTAAAAGAGTACCAATATTGTTAGTGACGACTTTCTATAGGTACGACGTCTACGCCTTTGAGTTGCCGCTTTGCTGATATTGCAGTATTGTTTGCTCAATCATCATTTTTTGATCAACCTTTTTATTATGCTTTTAAATTAAGTGAGGCTCACGTGATTTTGTCCCGATGGTACTGGTTTGGATTTGTAGGTAGTTTAGCACTGCTCGCTATCGCCTATTTTTATTTTCAATTGGAGCTCGGATTAGCGCCGTGCCCACTCTGTATGTTTCAACGCGGTGCATTAGTCGGAGTGGCGGCCTTCTGTTTGCTCGGCATATTGTTTTCGCCCAAAAAGGTTGGGTCCAAAGTATTGGCTTTTGGCGTCACTCTATCTTCAATTTTCGGATTGGCGATAGCAGGGAGGCAAGTTTGGTTACAGCATTTACCAGCAGACCAAGTGCCTGAGTGCGGACCTGATTTAGCATTTATGCTCGAAGCCTTTCCATTTCAACAGATGATTACGACCGTGCTAGCTGGCAGTGGTGAGTGTGCGGAAGTTCAGTGGACATTGCTTGGCATGAGTATGCCAACTTGGATGGTTGGTATTTTCGTTGTAATGACGCTATTGAGTTTAAAACTTTTGTTCCTTAAAGAAAGGAGTTATTTCTCAGGGAATTTTGGTCGATAGACAATTTAAAGCGCGTTTAGTGCGAGCGTTATTTATCCTGTTTCGGCCCCGCATCAAAGTTATTGATCCACTAGAATAAGAAGAATTGCAGTACTTGTAAGGAGTTTACAATGATAAAAACAAGCGGGTTAGACGCTGAATTTCAAACATCACTATCTCTGAATATGGACTTAAAGTCTCACATTTCAGGGCGCTTTCGATCAAGCAAAATAAAGTCTAAGCTCAGCACGGCGGTATTGACGGCGTGTTCGCTAATGCTTAGTGTGCCAAACGCGAGTGCTCAGCAGATCGCGCTGCTAGATACGGGTGTTGATCCTGATGCGGGGCTCAACATCGCAGGCGGATTTAATTATTTTCTAAACGACCCAGATACCAGCGATGTTTCGCCGCGCGAAGGTGAAGGTCATGGAACCGTTTCGGCACGTGTTGCGTCCGAGGCTTTTTCCGGAGAGATAGTACCTTTTGTCATTACAGATGGTCTGGCAGATGGCAATAGTGAATCACAGTCAACGCTGGCTCGTGACAGTGCGCTGTCCGATATATTGGGCAATAACTCTATTAGAGTTGTAGGTTTGAGCTGGGGAACTCCAGGCGTAACAGGAACTACTGCTTCGCTAATGCCTTCGCTTTCCAATGCAAACAAGGTCGTTGCGATCGTTGCGGGCAATGATGGGGCGAATCAGCCAAACGCCTTAGCGACAACGAGTTTCAATCTGCCCGGCGTTATCATTGTGGGTGGTACTGATTACAACGGTGATTTGTTGTTTTTTTCCAATCGAGCAGGCACAACGCAAGATAAGTTTGTCGCCGCTATTGGGATCCCTGAGCCTGACGGTGGCGATGGTGGAACATCGTGGGCTACGGCGCGCATTGCAGGAATCGCTGGAGCGGTGCTGCTTCAGAATCCAAACCTAACGGGGCAAGAAGTTGTCGATGTTATTTTGTCTTCGGCGGAAGATCGTGGTGACCCAGGTACTGATGCTGTCTATGGACGAGGCGTAATTTTAAGTGCATCACAAGTGTTGGATAATGTAATTGGACCGATTACTGTGCCGACGGTTCCCGATGAAAACGGCAGCGGAGGAAGTAGTGGCGGCGGTGGCGGTGGTGCCGGTCTTTTGTTAGGCGGCGCTCTTGTTGGCGCGCTTTTACTTGCGCGTAAGCCATCTAAAAGACTTGAAAAAACTTTGGTGCTTGATTCCTACGGTCGAACCTTTCAGTTAGATATTGGCGATCATGTTGCGATAGATGATGAGACTCTTGACCTAGATACGTTCTTCAATAGCCTTGAACAAACATCAGTTAATCAGTCTATATATCTACCGGGATTACGTACCGAGATTGGTGTTTCTGCTCTAGGACGGGCTACCCCACGCACAGACATGATTGCCTACTTCGCAATGCCGGATGACAAGGTAATCAATGACGGTCAAATGCAATATGCGTTTGCGTTATCGAGCCAATTGTCGCAAACAGTGAATTTGTCTATGGGGCATCGAGTGGATCCTAATTTGTATTTCGGCGGATTACGAGACCTCAATGATAGCGCTGATTTCGGTCGGGCATCGTTTCTAACGGGGCAGTCGTTTGGGTCTTTACTCAGTGGCTTTAGTAATCAAGCCAACTCTGTAGGGCTTAACTACCGCTCAAAGCAGCCATCGGGTTTTAACGCTAGTATGGGATTAGTGTCGGTTGATGAATCAGAGCGTTACGGAAAACAATCTTTTTCAAGCATTCTAGAGGGTGGTTACGAGTTCGCAGATAACGGCGGTCTTAAGGTTCAGTTTGGTCAGTTGCAAGAACGCGGTAGTTTGTTTGGTGGGGCAGCAGGAGGCATTTTTGGAGTCGAACAGGCGACTACCTATGCCATAAACTTAAATGGGCACATTAAGTTTTCTGCGCACACGGCTCTAGTTGCTAATTATGGAATCGGCAGAACGCGAGTTGAAGCAACAAGGACAAGCTTGCTCAGCGATTTTTCGTCATTGAGTAGTGACTGGTACAGTGTCGGCTTGGTGACTAATAAAGTGTGGTCGCATAGCGATCAGTTCGGTATATCGGTGTCTCAGCCCTTAAAAGTTCAATCAGGCTCGTTAAATTATTCGATTCCTGTTCAGCGTGATCAATTTGGCGATATCGCATTTGACACTGAGCGCGTTAACTTAGGCGAAGCAGATTCAAGCGAGCAACGTTTTGAAATGTACTATCGTAATAAAGTTGATCAAAAACTTGAGCTAGGTGCATTCCTGACTTTTCGCGATGACCCAAATCATACAACTGCGGCAGATGATGAATTAACCGTGATGTTTACACTTAAGTATCAACCTTGATTCGGACAGTTGCGCATTTGAGCTAAACTTCCTTCAGGTTCTGGTCTTGGATGGATTCAGTCGGTTAGTTGTCGGTTGGTTCACTCAAGCCTGTGCACTTAAGCGGTCATCATGCGCCGTTTGAGCTGGTCTTGATCGGTTTGCATAAGTATACTTTGCGCCCAATTCGCTGGACATGATAGCCCCAGTTGCGTCGTATACCGTGTATGCAATTTTCTAACAATTTGCTACCACCGCACGAGCATCATCGGTGTAATTTCTAGTAGCGATCAAACCATAACTAAAAGACAAGAGTCGACTGTGTTTCTTTACGATACCGAATCCAAAACAAAACGCGAGTTTCAACCATCCAACCCAGAAAACGTTACTATGTACGTCTGCGGTCCAACGGTTTACAGTTATGCGCATATTGGTAACGCACGCCCGGCGGTGGTGTTCGATATTCTTGCTCGAGTACTCAGGACCCAGTTTAAAGGCGTTACCTATGCTCGCAATATTACTGATATCGACGACAATATAAATGCCGCGGCAGCCAAAGCTGGAGTGGGTATCGATGTTATATCAGAGCGTTTTACACAAGCCTATCATGCTGACCTAGAAGCATTAGGCGTTTTACCCACAGATGTCGAACCCAAGGTCACCGATCACATTGATGAAATTCATCAGATGATCGAGTCTCTTATTGTTCAAGGGTATGCCTACGCGGCCAAAGGCCATGTTCTGTTTAGCGTTGAATCCTATAAAGACTATGGTGCGTTGAGTAAACGCGATCCAGAAGAGCTACTGGCGGGAGCCCGTGTTGATGTGGCAGCCTATAAGCGTAGCGCCGGTGATTTTGTGTTGTGGAAGCCGTCTGGTGAAGATCAGCCAGGATGGGACAGTCCTTGGGGTCGCGGTCGACCTGGTTGGCACATCGAATGCTCGGCTATGAGTGCTAAGCATTTAGGCGAAACAATTGATATTCATGGCGGAGGACACGACCTGGTCTTTCCTCACCACGAAAATGAACGTGCTCAAAGTGCTTGTGCACACGGTGTGCAGTATGTGCGTTTTTGGCTACACAATGGATTCGTGAACGTAAACCACGAAAAAATGTCTAAGTCTATTGGTAACGTTTTGTTGGTTAAGGATCTGCTTAAGCAAGCGCGTGGAGAAGCCATTCGCTATGTTTTGATGGCCGCACATTATCGAGCGCCACTGGATTGGAGCGACGATGTATTGCAACAAGCAGAGAGCAGTCTTGATCGTCTCTACGGAGCCTTACGACAACTGGGTAATGTTGAGATCAAGCGCACTACCGATGCGGAACGAGACGCCTTGATTCCGGCTGGCTTTAAAAACGCGATGTTAGACGATTTGAACACACCGATGGCATTAGCCGAACTGTTCTCGCTTTCTAAACAGGCGAATACGGCCACGGATATTGAGCACAAAAGATCCCTGAAAGCATCAATGCTAGCCTGCGGTTCGTGGTTAGGCATATTGCAACAAGACCCTGAGCATTGGTTTCAAGGCGTTACACATGCTAATGATGTCGATGCGAGTAAAATTGAACAAATGATCGAATCACGTAACACCGCAAAGGCTAGCAAAGACTGGTCTGTTGCAGATCGAATACGTGGTGAGCTTACCGCAATGGGGGTTGTCTTAGAAGATAGCGCTCAGGGCACAAAATGGAAATTGGACCGTTAGTTTTATGACTACTATTGCACAAGTGCAGGCTGAGCTAGTTGAAGAGTTCGCTTTGTTTGATGATTGGATGTCTCGCTATGAGTACGTTATCGATTTAGGTAAAACGCTACCTGAGTTTCCAGATGATTTGAAAACCGAGCAAAACCGTATTCGCGGATGCCAATCTCAAGTTTGGCTGGATATGGAATTTACTGATGGCCTATTGAATATTAAAGGCTGTAGTGATGCCGCTATCGTGTCGGGACTTGTTGCGATTGTTTTGAGAGTTTATAGCGGTCAAACACCTGAAGATATTTTAGCCGCCAAGCCAGACTTTATAGCCGACATTGGATTTACCGACCACCTAAGCCCGACTCGAAGTAACGGCTTACACTCTATGTTGCGCACCATCTATCAGCGTGCGGGGCAGTATTCAGCAGTGAATGGGTAGCTAAATAGCTTTCCCCGCCCATATTATTCAGTCTTTAGGGTAAACAGCCTGCATAAAGCAGAGCTAAACGGTGTTCATCTCGGTACAATTGCGGGCTAAGTGCCAAAATACCCTTCACCCCCAGACCGACTTATATACGATGGATAAGCAGTACGACCCACAGTTAATTGAAGAAACAATGCAGTCGCGCTGGGATGCCGACCAAACTTACCGTGCTGATGAAAGTGATGAGCGCGAAAAGTTTTATTGTCTCGAAATGTTTCCGTACCCCTCTGGCAAGCTCCACATGGGACATGTTAGGAATTACACAATTGGCGATGTCATCAGCCGTTACCAACGCCAGCTAGGCAAGAGTGTTTTACATCCAATGGGTTGGGATGCGTTTGGTCTGCCTGCTGAAAATGCGGCAATTCAAAACAAGACGGCACCGGCAAGTTGGACCCATAGCAATATTGCTCACATGCGGGAGCAACTCAAAAGACTTGGTTTTAGTTACGATTGGAACAGGGAGTTTGCAACCTGCGAACCCGACTATTATCGCTGGGAGCAATGGTTTTTTACGCAACTCTATGAGCGCGGGTTGGTTTATAACAAAGAAGCCGAAGTTAACTGGGATCCAATTGATCAAACCGTATTGGCTAATGAGCAAGTGATTGATGGGCGTGGATGGCGTTCTGGAGCCCTGGTCGTTAAGAAAAAAATTCCTCAGTGGTTTATTAAAATCACTGATTACGCCGAAGAATTGCTGGCGGGTCTAGACGACTTGGAAGGCTGGCCGGATGCGGTGAAAATAATGCAACGCAACTGGATCGGTAAATCCGTGGGCGCAGAAATTGAATTTACTGTAGCCGAAGCGGATCCATTGAGAGTGTTCACCACTAGGCCAGACACATTGATGGGTGCGACCTATCTAGCGGTTGCCGCTGACCACCCGCTGACAAAAGCGGCAGCCGAACACGATACGGCTGTACAAGCATTTCGAGAAGAGTGTCAGCAAATGTCGACACAGGAAGCTGATCTCGAAACTATGGAGAAAAAAGGCGTGCCTTTGGGTTTTTCGGCGATACACCCTGTAACGGGTGAGTCAGTCCCTATATGGAGCGCTAACTTCGTATTAATGAGTTATGGCACTGGCGCGGTAATGGCTGTTCCTGCGCATGACCAGCGCGATTACGAATTTGCTAGCAAGTATTCAATTGCTATTAAAGCGGTCGTTAAGCCCCTTGATGAAGACCTGGATATTAGCCAGGCGGCGTTCACTGAATACGGCGTCCTTATTGATTCTGGAGAATTTGATGGTCTGTCATCTGAGGAAGCAAAATCCGCGATTACCGCATGGTTGAGCGAACGTGATCTAGGCGCCGAGAAAATTAATTATAGATTACGCGATTGGGGCGTTTCTAGACAGCGCTATTGGGGTTGTCCTATTCCTTTTGTTTATGACGAAAACGATCAACCTGTACCTGCCCAGACGTTTCCGGTAGAGCTACCTACAGACGTCGTTATGGATGGCGTTGGTTCACCAATTAAATCTATGGCGTCGTTTATCGATACTGTTCACCCCGTTGACGGTACTCCAGCCCGTCGCGAAACAGATACATTTGACACCTTTTTTGAATCCAGTTGGTATTACGCTCGTTACTGTTGTCCAGACCTAGATACAGCTATGCTGGATCAACGTGCCAATCATTGGTTGCCGGTGGATCAGTATGTTGGTGGTATTGAACATGCGGTTATGCATTTACTGTATGCGAGATTTTTTCATAAGTTAATGCGCGACGTTGGTTTGATTGAGTCGGATGAGCCGTTCACTAATTTGCTAACGCAAGGAATGGTTACGGCCGAAACATTCTATCGCGATTCCGATGGCACCAAGCGAGAGTACTTTAATGCGACCGAGGTGGATATCGTTGTTAGTGAGCGCGGTGTGCCCGAGTCGGCGACACTGAAGAGTGACGGCAGTGTTGTCGAAATTGGTCCGATTGAGAAAATGTCAAAGTCTAAAAATAACGGCGTTGACCCTCAGCAAATGATCAACAAGTATGGTGCTGATACCGTACGACTTTTCACCATGTTTGCTGCGCCACCAGACCAGTCATTAGAGTGGAACGATGATGCAATTGCTGGCGCATCACGGTTTTTACGCCGAGTCTGGAATGTGCTGGATAGTAATGCTGACGTTATTTCCAAATATGGGTTTAGTGATTTTGCGTCCGTCTTCGGCTCTGAGTCCCCAACACAAGCGATTAATTCACAGACCAAAGCCGTCCGCTTGAATGTACATACCTTAATGAGTCGTGTGCTACGAGACTACGAACGCCAACAGTTTAATACCGTCGTAGCCGCGGCCATGGAATTAACCAACCTGATCGAAAAAACCAAGTGGTCGAGCCTAGGTGAGCACGCAGAGCTCACTTTGGCCGAAGCTCTAAGCGCACTTGTGCGGTTTTTGCTTCCTGTTACGCCACATGTTTGTGAATATGTTTTAAGCCAGTTGGATCAGCCGCGTTCTGCTGCTGCAGTAGGATGGTTAACAGTTGACGAATCTGCTCTCATCCAAGACGAAATTACATATGTAGTACAGGTCAATGGCAAGCTTCGAGGGCAAGTGTCTATGAGTGCCGATGCTCAAAAAGAACAGATAGAAGCCGCCGCGTTAGCGGATGAAAACGTTCAAAGGTTTACTCAGGACTTGAGCGTAGTAAAAGTAATAGTAGTTCCCAAAAAGCTTGTGAATATCGTTGTTAAGTAGATCTAACACGAAATTATAAGCGTTATGCTCTATAGGGAGTCAGTGGCGACAATTGTGGTCTTCTAGGAGATAACCACAAACAGGCTCTAGTATTAACCGCTTGATGCGCTAAAATGGCTCTTGTTAAACACAAACGATGATTATGATATGAATACACTGACAAAATATAGCGTTTCTTCAAACCCTTTACGCAACATCTCAATGAGAAACTATAAAGGCTTAAGCCGCGTACTCATTATTCTATTGATGTCTATGTCATTGAGTTCGTGCGGATTTCATTTGCGTGGAAACATTCCGTTACCTGAAATCATCAAAAACATGTTTGTAAAAGCACCTGAAGGTACGTTCAAGGACGGTTTAGAAGATGTTCTGACTAATGCCGGTGCAGAATTGGCGACTACTCAAGAAGGCGCTGATGTGATTTTGGTTGTTATGACGGCCGATACCCGACGTGATGTTGGTACATTAGATGAGCGCGGTTTGGCGAATAGTTACGACCTAACGTTTACTGTGCGCTACCAAATGGTTGACCAAGGCGGGGAAGTTGTACGCGAAACGAAAACGGTAAGAGAACGTCGCCGTTTTGATTTTGACCCAAACCTTGTCGTTGAGACTGAGTCTGAAGAGCGCGAACTTCAGGAAGACATGGAGCAAGACGTTGCTTTAAAAATTGTTCGTCAGTTGTCGACCATGACGCGCTTACAGCCTGTTGGTTCAGCTGCGCCAGATACCGAAGAAGCTGATTTAGAAGTTGAAGTTGAAGCTGAATCCAAAAGCTAGGGTAATAGCTAGCGAGAAAAAAGCATAGAGAAAACAAATTACCCCAGAACTCTAGGTAAAAGATACTTTAGGTAAAGGACGCGATGTAAAAATCTTTTCTGACCTGCTCGGTAGGTGGGTTCAGAAAACAGCTCTTTTAGACTGGCGCGCTTTGGCTCTGAATGCTTAATCTCACCTGCTAAAACTGCGATAACTGTATGAGTATTCCAATAGCACAATTGGGTGCATCCTTGGCTAATTCGGCCGAACAAGGATCAATCCCAAAGTTGATTCTTATTAATGGCAACGAACTGCTATTGATAGAAGAAGCTTTGGATGAACTTCGCAAAAGCCTAAAACCAATGGGTTTTGATGAAAGGCTCTCTTACCAGCTAGAACCCTCTTTTGACTGGAGTACCATTACTGGGCAAGGCCAAGCAATGTCACTTTTTTCAGAGCGCCGCCTTCTTGAGCTACGCGTTCCCAAATCACTAGGTGCACAAGGCGGCAAACAGCTTGCCGAGTATTGTGAGTCGGGCAGTGATGATTTGTTGGTAGTCATAATGCCGTTGCTGGACAAGCGTCAAAAGCAAGCAAAATGGTACAAGACTGTCGATGCTAGAGCACTGGTGGTTGATGTCTATGATATAGCGCCTGAGCATTTCGCCGGATGGATAAAGCAGCGTTTGCAAAGTAGAGCTTTGCGTGTGGAATCCGGTGTTATTGAGCAATTGGCAGTGATGACCGAAGGGAATTTACTTGCTGCTGCGCAAGAGATAGAAAAGCTACAGGTGCTAGCTACACAAGGCGCAGTTACTTTAGAGCTGCTGAACGAGTGCTTGGCAGACCACGCAAGGTTCGATGTGTATAACGTGTGTGATGTTTGTTTAGGCGGAGACTTTCAGCGTGCTGCTCGCATGTTGGCACGCCTTCAGTCAGAAGGGGTTGAACCCGTTATTATGAGCTGGGCCTTAGTGAGAGACATTCGTGCGATCAGCAAAGTTAAGCACGCGTTGAGCCAAGGACAAGATCAAAGGTCGGTATTTCAAGCCAATCAAATTTGGGGTAAGCGTCAACCAATTTTTAAAGCGGCACTACAACGAATATCCTTAGACGACAGTTATGTTCTTCTTGCCGAATCCGCTAAGCTGGACCAATCTATAAAAGGGCAGCGAGATCAAATTGAAGTTGGCCCAATCTGGTTTCAGATTAGCCGCTTGTGTTCGAGCCTCAGTGGCTTTGACAACAACTATAGAAGCAGCACAAATGGCGGAGACCCTAAGGGTTTTTCTAATGCCCTACAGCCAACGCTTTAAGCCTGTTAGATAAGTAAGATTAAACAGTTAAGATTAAATACCTGATCATTTGCGCACACTATGAGCCGTCAAAAACCCGTTATGGACCAACAAGACCCGCTATCTGTACAAGAGTATATGCACGAGCTCGGGCTTCGGGCGCGCGGCGCCGCAAAGCATATGGCGACTGCTCCCACCGCACAGAAAGATTCTGCCCTGCGAGCGATAGCAAATTCGTTACGATCTAACCAAGAGCATTTGCTTAAAGCCAATGCTAAAGACTTGAAAGCAGCGCAACGACTCGGCTTAGAGCCAGCATTGCTTGATCGCCTCGCCTTAACGGTGAGTGTCGTCGAAGCAATGGCTGTTGGCTGTGAGCAAGTTGCTGCATTGTCAGATCCTGTTGGGCAGATAAGCGATATGGCGTATCGACCGAGCGGGATTCAAGTTGGCAAAATGCGAGTCGCCTTAGGTGTGATTGGTATCATTTATGAATCACGACCTAACGTTACTGTCGATGCAGCAATTTTGGCGCTAAAGTCTGGTAATGCGACCATACTCCGTGGTGGGTCGGAATCTTTGTATTCTAATCAGGCAATTGCGGTCTGTATTCACGAAGGGTTGTTGGCCTCTGGGCTGCCTATCGACGCCGTACAAGTTGTCGCCACGAGTGATCGAGCAGCGGTTGGCTATTTGATTAGCATGCCTGAGTTCGTTGACGTAATAGTGCCGCGTGGTGGAAAAAGTTTAATAGAAAGGATAGCGCGCGATGCAACTGTTCCAACCATTAAACACTTGGACGGAATATGTCACGTCTACATTGACCAAGCGGCTGATTTAGACAAGGCTTTGGCTATCGCTGTAAATGCTAAAACTCATCGCTACGGCGTGTGCAATGCATTGGAAACATTACTAATACACAGCGATATTGCGCTGGAACTTCTCCCGCAGCTTGCTGACGAATACTTGGCGAGAGGCGTCGAACTGCGTTTGTGCAACCAAGGCTTAGATCTTTTGAATTCGCATCAACGGTTCCAATCGCAAACAGACTTGATTACAACGGCTACCGATGACGACTGGCAAACCGAATACCTTGCGCCCATTTTGGCGATTAAGTTAGTCGATAGTGCGGATCAAGCTATCGACCATATTGCGCTCTATAGCTCGCAACATACAGACTGCATTGTTACTGAAAGTCATTCTTTAGCGATGCGGTTTTTAAAAACGATTGATTCGGCATCGGTGATGATCAATGCATCCACTCGGTTTGCAGATGGGTTTGAATACGGTCTTGGCGCAGAGATAGGTATTAGTACTGATAAGCTCCATGCGCGCGGTCCGGTTGGTCTAGAAGGGCTAACCTCACAGAAATACATCGTTTTTGGCGATGGGCATATTAGACAATAGACCCTATGCCCGAAGGTAAATTACGACTCATTTTTGGCGGTACCTTTAATCCATTGCATAAAGGGCATACGGGGGCCATGGAAGCATTGGATGATGTGCTTAAATTTCACAGTGTGCACTTTGTTTTAAGCGCACGGCCCCCACATAAGAATGAAGTCAGCGCGTCAGTTCGTGATCGCTATACGATGTTGGAATTGGCGTTATCGGACTACGAGCATTTTTATGCGGACGATACAGAAATCATTCGTCCGACAATTTCTTATACAATCGATACAGTGCGTTCTTTTAAGAGGCGCTTTATCAACTCAAATTTGAGTATTGTGATTGGCGCAGACAGTCTGCTCAAGTTACATACTTGGTACCGGATCGAACAATGGATTGATGATATCAATTGGATTGTGCTTTCCAGGCCAGGCTACGATGTAGGTATAGCGAACCCTTTGCATGACAGGGTTGTCGCCACTTACGAAGAATTAAAAGCGTCGAAAGGTGGTGCAATTTGGGTGTTTGAGGGTTCAGACTTTCAGATATCCAGTACTGAACTCAGACGCTGTTTGCAAGCTGTGCCACATATAAATCAGGAACAGCAGGCATTGCTCGATTCATATCTTGCTCCACAAGTGCAAGAGTACATACACACACATTCACTATACCGATTATGAAACCAGAACAAATTAAGGACCACGTTATTGAGGCTCTCGAAAACGTTAAGGCACAAGAAATTCGTTGTATCGACATCAAGGATATTTCGGATTTTGCTGACTATATGATTGTAGCCAGCGGTACGTCAGATACACACGTTAAAGCGTTGGCGCGTTCGGCATCTGATGATCTGCGACGACTCGGAGTAATCCCATTAAATGAAGATGGCGCCGATATTGGCGAATGGGTCTTGGTGGATTTTGGCGACGTGGTTTTGCACGTTATGCGTCCCGAAGTTAGAGCCTATTACGATCTCGAAAAATTGTGGGATGAAGATGTACGAGAACTCGTTAAGAAGCATCGTGACGCCAGTACAGACCAATCTAGTTAAGAGTTGCGACTATCTTTAATCCAAGCTCGGCATAGGCAGAAGCCAACGTAATGAATATTAGTTTAATTGCTGTTGGAACTCGTATGCCCAACTGGGTTGAGACTGCGTTTAGCGAATATGCAAAACGTATGCCGCCTATCTGTAAATTAAGTTTGGTTGAGATTCCAGCAGGAAAGCGCGGTAAAAATGCCGATATCCCCAGAATCCTACGAGACGAAGCACAAGCGATTCGCGAGGCAGTGGCGCCACAGACCAAAATAATTGCGCTAGATCGAAAAGGTAAAGCAATTGACACACTCAGCTTAGCCCAGAGCCAGCAAAATTGGATCGACGAGAGCCAAGATATAGCCATCGTGATTGGTGGGCCCGAAGGAATAGACCAGAGTTTATTATCCGAGGCGTTTAGTACTTGGTCTTTATCAGCGCTAACGTTTGCGCACCCGTTGGTAAGGATAATGGTTGCCGAACAGCTTTATCGGGCGTGGAGTATTAATGCTAATCTCCCGTACCACAGGGGAGACTGATGAGTGCTTCGCCGCCCTTTGCTCTAGTGCTGGCTTCAGCATCGCCACGCCGCCAAGAGCTGCTTAATTCAGTGCAAGCAACGTTCACGGTCGAAGTCGCTGATATTGAAGAAAAGCGAGGGCACGACGAAGACCCAGACCAGTACGTACAGCGACTAGCTGCTGAGAAAGCCGGTGCTGTTCGGTTAAGACAAAATACAGCGACATCAAGTTCAGTCGTTATCATTGCCGCAGACACCATAGTAGTTAACGGTGCTGATATGACAGAGGTGCTTGAGAAGCCACAAGATTTTGCCGATGCCCAGCGAATGTGGTCGAGCCTAAGTGGTTCTGATCATGTGGTAATGACCGCTGTTTGTGTTAACGCGGTGAACCTAGCATCCGAGCCTGATACGCCATTCTCTAGTGTTACCGAGCTCGTTAAAAGCACGGTAAAAATGGCCAGTATCACGCCTGAGTCGATGCAACGTTATTGGGGCAGTGGCGAACCACACGACAAAGCGGGTGGGTATGCTCTGCAAGGAATGGCCAGTGCTTGGGTGCGCTCAATTTCTGGAAGTTCTAGCAACATAATTGGTCTGCCCATGTACGAAACTAATAATCTATTGCGTCCCTATCAGTTGAACTGGCTCTAGCATTGACTACCTTGGAATCGAGCTGCAAGATAGTTGTGCAAGAGTTAAATTAATTTGCGATGCGACTCTACTCGAACTGTTTCTTATTCAGTACAATTTTCTTCTTTTGAGGCCCATTGCAATAAATGCCCACAGATAAAACAATTCTTATTGACGACATCGGTGCGTTCACGCAGGTCGCTTGGCTTGCAGATGGTGAACTCGAGGACTATGAGGTCGAAGAAAAACACGCTGGCAGTCGTATCGGCGATGTGTATCTTGGGCATGTTGAACGTGTAATCGAAAGCCTAAATGCGGCGTTCGTTGATATAGGCGAAGAACGAGCTGCGTTTTTACCATTAGGGAGCGCGAAAGACTCTGGCCCAAGCATTTTTCCTGGCCAGCGTATCGCTGTGCAGTTGAAGCGGTTCGCAAGTGCTACAAAGGCGGCTCGCGTTAGCACAGATATTACTTTGGCCGGCTCGGCGTTAGTTTATAGGCCGAATGGTTCGGGGGTTACTGTGTCTAACCGTATTGCTGATAAACGGCTTAAGCGTGCTCTTCGCGATGAGTTGTTAGCGTGGCTTGCTGATAACAGTGTTGGTGGTGGTTTTATTATTCGATCAAGCGTCAGCGAAGTGTTAATTGATGCAGAAGATCACGAGGCTGATTTAATAAAAGAGATAGTCCAGAACGGTGTTCTTGCTGAAGCGAAGCGTCATGCGACCGCATGGCAGGATTCGCTTAAGTCTGTGGCGACAATGACCAAGCCACAGTGTTTAGTTCGTGCTCCTAACTTAATACAAAGAGTGTTTGCTCATGCCGATTCTCAAGAAGCAGAAATAGTCTTCTCTGCGCTAGAGCACGATCAATGGTTGGCTTCTCAAGGTTTCGATCCCCATTCTAACGACTCGAATGAATTAGGCGTTGCAGTGCTCTCTAAAGCTCATCAAGGACAAGATTCATTGTTCGACGCTTGGAGTGTTGGCGAGCAAGTTAGATCTCTGGGGGCACAGATGGTGAATCTACCTTCCGGTGGCAGCCTTGTTTTTGACCATAACGAAGCGATGACAACTGTTGATGTTAACTCGAGCGCGGCGATACAAGGCTCAAATGGAGATCTGGCATTACAAATAAATCTAGAAGCATGTGAAGCGCTCGCGACTCAAGCCCGTTTAAGAGATCTAGGCGGGCTATTGGTCATAGACTTTATCAATATGAAGTCAGACCTGGACCGGAAAAAAGTATTTAATGCGCTGTCATCAGCTTTAAAAAAAGACTCGGCACACACCAAAATCAGTAGCTTTTCGCAATTCGGCTTACTTGAAATGCAGCGAAGTCGAAGTGGCAACGGTCTACAAAGCCTATTGTTTGAAGAGTGCTCTTTGTGTCAAGGTAAAGGGTTTATGTCCACGGCTGTCGGTGTTGCAGACCAGATAGTCCGAGAACTCGTATGCTCGGCACGGAATGAGAGTGTCGCGGCTTACACGATTAAAGCACATCAGGCCGTTATCAGTGTTTTGCAGCTGGATTTGTCGGATGAATTACGTAAATTTGGAAACGATTACGAGTGTGAACTAACATTAAGCCCCGATACACAGTATTTGCAGTCAGATTACGATATCGTTCTGGCATAACTGCTGGATATAATCTGATCGTCTTACCGAGCGGATGGATCAGGCAAACATAGACACGCAGCAGCGCCTAGCTTTCAATGACTAAGACCCTCATTAGAATACTACTCACGATCGTATCGCTCTATATAGCGGCGTGGGTTTATGTGGGCATTCACTTTACACTTACATTTGCCGATAAAGAGAGTTTAGAAAAGAGTCTTCAAGGGAGTTTTGATGGTCGCGAAGTGAGTTTTTCAAAGGCTGATGTAAAGTGGCGAGCCTGGCAGTTACAAGTGCGTGTCGAAGATTTTAAAGTGGCGGGTGACCTTACTGACGTTCCGGCGCTGTCGTTTAAAAAACTTAGCGCCAGAGTAAACCCATGGTCATTCTTATTGTTGTGGCCGCAACTAGAAGGATTAGCCCTTGATTCACCGGAGCTAGAAATCGACACCACGCAGCCAGGAAAGGTTCGTATAGCGGGTATCGAAATGCGAAAGTCCGGACTTAAGCCATCAAACAAACGACGTATGTTGCAGTGGTTGCTCGACCAGAAAAATACCGCAGTACACAACGGATCGGTTGTTTGGCGTAAGGCAGACGGACAAATTCAACGTTATTCAAACATGAATTTTGTTTTCGATCGACAACAAGAAATGCGTGTTGTTACGGCCGGCGCGACGTCGGTTAAAGGGTCACTAGCCATAAACTTGAAAATGACGGGTGACATCGTCGAACAAGCTGATTGGGATGCCGAACTAGAAGTACTGGGTGGTGGCGATCAGCCATTACTTGGAAAAGATGATCTTGAAGTGTCTGTTATAGATGGGGTCGGTCAGCTTAAGTTAAAAGCATTGGATGTCGAGCGTATAACTGATTTCTTGGCATTGCTCGATATGGGCGCTCAGACTGACCTGTTTGTAGATCCAAATATTGGTGGCCGGTTAGAAGACGTGCGGTTCGTGTTTTCAGGGCCTTTGCTCAATCTCGCATCTTGGAATCTAAAGGCAACCGTGGTTGACTTGGCTTTGCGGCCGGTAGCGAGCGATGGCCGCTTTCCACGCCTACAAGGTCTAAACGGGTCGGTTGAGGCCTACTCTGACCATGGAGAATTACGCTTTATTGCTGATGATGCTTCTTTTGAGTGGGATCGTTATTTTGATTACCCGTTCCCTATTGCTCTTGCCGAGGGCGTGATCAATTGGCGGACTCTGGCAGATGGTCGAGTCCAAGTAAATCTGAATCAGGCTCAGTTCAAAGATGACGCCGTTTGGATTAAGCAGATAGGAGCAACCGCACACATCGGCAATTCGACTGAGAGAATTGATAGCTTTGGTGAGTTGTTTACTGTCGATTCGATATCAGACCTCGAGTTTGAAAAAGGCGGTGTTGTTGTTCCTTCGAATGGGTTTTCACCAAAGGCTATGCATTTAGATGCAAATGCAGAGTTTGATGTGTTTAATGTGGATTTATTAGATCGATATATTCCAACTATTGACCAGACTCAGAAGTTTAAAACGTGGTGGGTGAACTCGTTTAAACAAGGAACTGCTAAGGAAGGTGTTTTTGGTTTTTCAGGTTCGCTTGACAAGGAATCGTTTCGCAGTGGGGCCGTTGACATGAGCGCAACCGCTCAATTTGAAGACGTTGTACTAGATTATGGATACCAGCGCCAATGGCCCATGGTTGAGCGGGCTAGCGGGATCATTTCTCTTGAAGAGGGTGCTTTGATCGTAGATGCGCAAGAGGCCTATCTAGACGGCGATAAAATTTTCGATCCCGTTGTTAGAATCGACAACTTATTTAGATTAGATCGACAGTTGGAGGTCTCGGGCAAAGTCAGCAGCACGTTTGTAAAGGCCACCAAATTGATACTTCAAGGCCCTTTGTTCGAGCCAGAGAATCGACCTGAAGTATTGCCGGTTACGGCAACTAAGGGTACGGTCGATGTGGACATTGCACTGTCTTTGCCTTTAGCGGATGTCGATAGCTTCTCGTTAACAGGCTCGGCCGTTGTGACCGACGCTGCCATGATTTTGACTGGTGGCGTGCCTCTATCGCAGATTAATACTAATGTGCGGTTTTCAGAAGATCGTGTTGAGTCCGACCCAATGACTGTCGCATTCCTTGGCGGAGAAACCCAAGCGCAGCTCGAAACCATTGAGCCAGGCAAGCCACCCAAAATGCGTTTAAAGGCGCAGGGAACAATGCAATCGCCAGCACTTACTCCATGGCTGGGCGAACATCTGGTATCTAGATTGAGTGGTCAAACAGATTGGCAAGGAGAGATCATTTTTGATGTGCCCGAGGTATTGATCTTGGGCCGTTCTGATCTGCTGGGGCTCGCAATCAATGCTCCTCGACCCTTGGGTAAAAGGCGAAATCAAGCACGCGAACTAAACTTGGAGATGCGTTTTGGCAATGCCGATATGGAGCAAAACATTGACATTAAGTTTGCAGATAGAGCGAGAGTACAAATGCGGCAAAACGCCGATAACGGTAATAATGAGGAACGGTCTTTTTTCGATGCGGCCGAGATAAGCCTGGGGCACTTACGTGGCAATAACGATAAAGAGGGTGTTAACCTAAATATAGATTCGTCTAGGGTTGATCTAGATAATTGGATCGAAACAGTGATCGACCTGGCGAGTTTCGAAACAGTAGAGCAAACCGAGAATACCGACTTTTTGGACGCCATGCGTCGGATAGACGTTCGTTCTGACAACCCTATTTTATTAGGTCGTCAGTTTGGAAAATTCGAGTTGTCGGCGACCTCCTCAGATGGGAAGTATTGGTTCGGACGCATTGACGGCGATCGAGTGTCAGGTAACCTGCAAATGGAGCCACGTGCCGATTTAAGTCAGTTCCGTTTTGACCTAGACAAGCTCCATTTAGATGAAGTACCTGAAGAGGTTGTTGACCTACTGCCTATTGATAGATCACTCAGCACCAGTAACTATCCATCGATCGATATTACTATCGAAGACTTTAAAGTGGTTGAAATGGCGCTAGGTCGTTTGGTGTTTAAGGCGGGTACTGTGGGCGATGAATGGCTTATCGATACTATTATTCTTGAGGATCAAGGCGTTGTAACAACGGGTTCTGGAAGTTGGGTTAATAATTCAGAGTTGGGCAGTTTTACCCATATAGATTTTGATACCGACATTGAGGCGGCTGATGATGCCCTTGATTCGCTCGATTTCGCAGGCTTTTTACGTAAAGGTGACGGCTATGCGAAGGGTCGATTGGAATGGCAAGGGGCTCCCCATGAGTTTGATTATTCGCGTTTGAACGGCGATTTCGACCTGCGTATTCAAGACGGCGAGCTAACTCAAGTTGCGCCAGGAACCGGTCGCTTATTGGGTTTGCTCAATTTTAATGCATTGCTGCGGCGCGTTACGTTTGATTTTAGTGATGTTCTCGCTAGCGGTCTTAAGTTTGACAAAATGCACTACACTGGCGTTTTAGCCGAAGGCGAGGCCATTATGAGTGAAGCCTTCTTGCTTTCCCCAGCCGTGTTCGTCCGTATGGAGGGCAAGATAGACCTAGACGAAGAGCTTATCGACATGGAAATGCACGTAGCGCCAGAATTAGGTGGTAACTTGACCTTGCTCAGTGCGTTGGCAAATCCCACAGCAGGGGCGCTTATGTTCGTTTTGCAAAACGTGTTTAAAGACGAGATGCGCAATTCTAGTTTTATCTCATATAGAGCGGAGGGCAATTGGCAGGATTTTGAGTTTGTGGAAATAGACGGTGACTACCCTGAACTCGACAATTCTAGCAAACAAGAAATTGAAACAGAGCTTGAAGAATTACGCACAATCTCACGACCACAATTAACAGAATTGTTGCCAGTCGAAACCGTCGAAAACCAGCTAAATAGAGCAGATTAAAGTGACAGACGACAATAAAACATCACCGCAAACGATGCGTGTTGCTTGTGTTCAGCTCAACTCCAGTAGTGATGTCCGTCGCAATCTCGCATTGGTCGACCGGCAACTAGAATTAGCCCATTCGGCCAACGTGGATGTAGTGTTGCTGCCTGAAAATTTTGCGCAAATGCCGGTGTCATCTGATGAGCGCCACTCTGAGTTGTGGCTACCAAGCCACCCTGAGACAGAGGCGCCTGTTCAGCGCTTTTTGAGCGACGCTGCTGCGCGTCATAAACTGACTATTATTGCCGGCTCGGTGCCTATCAAACTGCGGCCAGAACAAAGCAAACCGTTCGCTCGTTGTATCGTTATAAATGCCGACGGAATGATTGCTGCGCGCTACGATAAGTTACATTTATTTGATGTCAGCACCGGCCACCTTACCTATCGCGAGTCTGATGACTTTCAAATAGGCTCCCTAGAGCAAATGGTGTCGACACCTGCTCAAAACGTCGTGAACGTGCAAACGGCCGACGTTTCGTGTTTGTTCGGTTTAACTATTTGCTACGATCTTCGTTTTCCTGAAATGTATCGTCAGCTATTGAGCGAGGGAGTCAGAGTTTTTATCGTGCCAGCGGCGTTTACTTACGAAACAGGTAGGCAACATTGGCAGGTGTTGTTACAGGCCAGAGCTATCGAAAATCAGTGTTATGTCATCGCCGCAGGTCAATGCGGAGAGCATGGATCTAAGAATTCACAACGGCCTAGACGAACATGGGGGCATTCCATGGTAATTGATCCAAATGGCGAGATAATTGCGTCCTTAAAACATGGAGAGGACTTGTTAATAGCCGACATTGACCTTACTAAACAAGAGATAACAAGACAGATATTCCCTGTGATAGATCATAGGCGGTTATAACTGATATGGCCTGCTCAGTTTGATCCCACTAAATCAACTTATTGGGTCATGCTATTAACGCGCTCGACCAGAAGATCCTTAACTTCGCGCCTAAATCCGCTGACAAACCCGTCCATAAATAGTTAGCCAAACTTACACTCAACCATAGAGACAGTAATGCAAGATAATAGTTTTTTCGATACCGCCGCAAGCGTACTTTTAGAACCGACGGGTTTAGAGACACACCACCTCGAAACACTTCTAGGGCGATTGTGTGATGTTCAAGGTAGTGATTTTGCCGATCTGTATTTTCAATACGCAAAACATGAGAGCTGGTCGTTAGACGAGGGCGTGGTTAAGAACGGTAGCTTTAGTATCGATAAAGGCTGCGGGCTTCGTTCGGTCGCAGGTGAAAAAACCGCATTTGCGTACAGTGAAGACCTTAACTACGCAGCGATCTTAGCCGCCGCTGATGTAGTCGAAGCTATTGGTCGACGCGGACAGGATTCAGCAATACCCAGCCTAAAGCGTGCACAAAGCCGAACGCCGCTGTATTCAGGTGTTGACCCGATTCAGCAAAAAGCTGATGCGGATAAAGTGGCTATGTTACACCTTGCCGATAAGTTTGCACGTGGTAAAGATACTCGCGTAAAAGAGGTGATGGCTAATATATCGAGCGTTTACGAAGTTATTTTGGTGGCTCGCAGCGACGGCAAACTTGTGCCTGATGTTCGACCACTTATTCGTTTTAACGTAAGCGTCATCGTTGAAGAAAATGGCAAGCGAGAACGCGGCAGTATGGGTGGCGGTGGTCGCATGGGTTTAGACTATTTTGATCCAGAACTAATCCAAGAGTATTCCGATGAGGCGGTACGACAGGCGTTAGTGAGTTTACACGCCGTTGATTCACCCGCAGGAACGATGGAGGTTGTGTTGGCTTCAGGATGGCCTGGCATTCTTTTACACGAAGCCGTGGGTCACGGATTAGAAGGGGACTTTAATCGTAAGGGTACTTCCGCATTCAGTGGCCGAATCGGCGAGCAAGTAGCATCAAAGCATTGCACTGTAGTTGACGATGGCACGTTGCAAGACAGACGTGGTTCGCTCACAACGGACGACGAGGGTAATGCGACCCAAAACACAGTGCTAATTGATAAAGGTATTTTAACGGGCTATATGCAAGACGAGCAAAACGCGCGCCTCATGGGCATGGGTCTTACAGGTAACGGGCGACGCGAATCCTTTGCGCATCTGCCAATGCCGCGCATGACCAACACATATATGCATGCGGGCGACTATGTCCCAGAGGAGATTATCGCATCGGTTAAGAAGGGCCTTTACGCCGTTAATTTTTCTGGTGGGCAGGTGGACATCACATCAGGTAAGTTTGTGTTTTCGTCTAGCGAGGCCTACTTGATCGAAAACGGTAAGGTCACTAAGCCCGTCAAAGGCGCAACACTGATCGGCAATGGCCCAGAGGCTATGCAAACTATCAGCATGGTTGGTAATGATATGGCACTTGATAGCGGTATCGGCGTGTGTGGAAAAGAAGGTCAAAGTGTTCCCGTCGGCGTTGGACAACCAACACTCAAGATGGATGCTCTAACTGTGGGAGGTGTTGAGCTATGAGCACATTGAACCTAACACAAGCGGCAGAGTACGCCTTAGAAGTGGCAAAGCGTGGTGGCGCAGATCAAGCCGAGGCGTCCCTTCATCAAGGTACCGGCTTGTCATTAACCGCAAGACAAAACGAGTTAGAAACCGTTGAGAAGCATAACGACGGACAGATCGTGGTTAGTGTCTACAATGACCATAAGACTGGATCAGCCAGCAGCGCTGACCTAACTCGAGACGGTATTAAAAGCACTGTGGAGGCTGCATTATCAATTGCTACGTTTACAGGTAAGGATGAATGCTTAGGGTTAGCCGACGCAGACTGCATGGCCACTAACCTGTATGACCTAGATCAAGACCATGCTTGGGACAAGACCGTTAAGGAGTTTAGTGAATTGGTCTTAGAGTGCGAGGCCGAGGCTCTTCGCCAAGACCCGAGAATTGTTAATAGCGAAGGTGCCTCTATATCGAGTTACCGAGGCTCTGGCGTTTATGCTAACAGCCACGGATTTCTGAGCGAAGGCAAGGGCAGCCAGCATAGTTTGTCGTGCTCAGTCATTGCGGCCGACGAAAACGGCATGCAACGCGACTACTGGTACGACGCAAACCGTAATCCAGCCAACTTGCAATCGGCACTAGAAATCGGTCGTCGTGCAGGCGAGCGAACGGTGGCTAGACTCGGTAGTCAGAAGATCGGCTCAACCACAGCACCGGTCTTATTCGACCCAGTCATGGCCAAGAGTTTAGTAGGTCATTTGCTGGGATCACTCAAAGGAGGAGCGATCTATAAGAAAGCGTCATTTATGCTGGATAAGATCGACCACACAATATTACCTGAGTTTTTCAATCTGTCAGAGAATCCACATCTAAAGGGCGGCAACAATAGTTCGTTGCATGATTCAGAAGGCGTCGCCACGCCCGCACAGCGAAGCATCGTTGAAAACGGCGTGTTGCAGAGCTATATTCTAGGGTCTTATACAGCACGCAAATTAGGCACACAATCGACGGCAAATGCAGGTGGTGTGCGTAATATTCGCTTGAGCAATACGGGCCAGGGTTTTTCGGATTTATTGAAAGAACTCAATACAGGTCTGTTGGTCACTGAACTGATTGGCTCTGGGGTCAATTCAGTAACTGGCGATTATTCGCGTGGGGCAGCTGGGTTTTGGATCGAGAATGGTGAACTGGCTTATCCCGTTGAAGAAATAACAATCGCAGGTAATTTGGTCAATATGTATAAAAACATTGTGGCCATCGGCAATGATACTGATGAAAGAGGGAACACACATTGTGGCTCAATATTGCTTGAAAGCATGACCATTGCCGGAAGTTAAGAGTATAATTTGCGTTCGTTTTTGGCCATAAACACCGAATAACATGCCTATTTATCAATATAAGTGTAAAAACTGCAGTCATTCTATGGAGGCGATCCAGAAAATGAGCGATTCACCTTTGCTGACGTGTCCGGAGTGCGGCGAAGAAAGCTTGAAGAAACAGCTTACCGCGGCCGCGTTCCAGCTAAAGGGTACGGGCTGGTACGCAACCGATTTTAAGAATTCGGGTAAACCTGCGGCAGCAAAAGATGTGAAAACAGATTCTTCTGTTGAAACTGCAAAATCAACGACGGCCGGCGCCACGAGTAGCAGTGATTCAAACTCTGCTGCTTCTAAGCCTTCTGCAGCAGCTTCGGAGTAAAAGGCTTGGCATTTTTACTGTATTACGTAAGGTCTTATATGACCAAGACCGGCAGTCTCTAAATTGATTAACAGCTAAGTCGCTGACCGAAATAAACCGTGGACACTACGCCACCAACACCTTCAAGTTAGATCTTGCGCTGTTGAAAAGGAATTAATCCTATGATGCTAAGATTACGCCGCTATTTTGTTGCCGGACTTTTAATCTGGTTACCTCTGGTTGCGACCTATTGGGTGATGATGTTTTCGATTCGCCTTATAGATCGTTCACTATTGTTATTGCCCGTTCGCTACCGACCTGAAACGTTAATCGGCTTTGAGATTCCTGGATTAGGCGTCATTCTTACGATAATGGCTGTCATAATAACGGGCTTTTTAGCGGCTAGTTTTTTTGGTCGAGGAATGGTTTCAGCGTGGGAATCAATACTCGCGCGAATTCCGTTAGTGCGTTCAATTTATGGAGCCGTGAAGCAAATCACTGCAAGCTTGTTCTCTGACGCGAGCAACTCCTTTAGAGAAGTTGTACTCGTTGAGTACCCACGTCGAGAAATGTGGATGCTGGCGTTTGTTACTGGCGAAACGCCGAAAAAAATCGAAGGCGTTCTTGGCGAGCCGTTAGTCAACATATATGTACCCACTACGCCTAACCCAACGTCGGGTTATTACATAATGGTGCCAGCGCGTGACATCAGACGACTCGACATAACGGTAGAGACTGGGCTTAAAATGATTCTGTCGGCTGGGGTTGTCAACCCAATTGATGGGCCTAATGCTAAAGCTGATTCGGACCAACAAGCCGAAGACGCAACCAAAGACTCTAAAATCAAATAAATACTCTTGAGATAGCCCTGCTATGTGGCCGTCAGAAATTCAATTTAATTACACACCTAAAGAAATAGAATGAAAACTTTAAGAAGCCACCGCTGTGGGCAAATCAATGAGTCCCATGTCGGCGAAATAATTTCAGTTGCTGGTTGGGCGCATCGTCGCCGCGACCATGGTGGAGTAATATTTATTGATCTACGTGACGCCACCGGTCTGCTGCAGGTTGTTGTTGATCCTGATGCAGAAGAAGCGTTTGCTTTAGCCGACACTGTGAGAAATGAGCACGTATTACAGGTCACCGCTAAAGTAAGAACAAGACCTGAGGGCACGCGAAACCCAGATCTACCGACCGGTATGGTCGAAGTCTATGCTACTGAGTTAACGGTGCTAAACCGGTCAGAACCAATTCCTTTTCAACTTGACGAAGATGATGTCAGCGAAGCGGTTAGGCTCAAATACCGTTACCTTGATCTGCGTCGCCCAGTAATGCAGAAAACCATTCGTATGCGCAGTGCGGTTACCAAATTTATGCGTGACTTTTTAGACGCGAAAGAATTCGTTGATATCGAAACGCCAATTTTAACGAAGTCTACGCCAGAAGGCGCAAGAGACTACTTGGTGCCAAGTCGAGTGCATGCAGGTGAGTTTTTTGCTCTGCCGCAGTCACCACAGCTTTTTAAGCAATTACTCATGGTTGCTGGCTTTGAGCGTTACTATCAAATTGCTCGCTGTTTTCGAGATGAAGATTTACGTGCCGATCGTCAACCTGAGTTCACTCAGCTCGACGTCGAAACGTCGTTTTTAAACGAAGACGAGATCATGGATATGATGGAACACATGATCTCGAAATTGTTTTCAGACGTCGCCGACATAGAGTTTGCCAAGCCGTTTCCTAAAATGACGTATGCACAGGCTATCGAAGACTACGGTATCGACCGTCCTGATTTGCGCATTCCTTTAAAGTTGGTGTCTGTCACTGACTTAATGAAGGGCGAAGATTTTAAGGTGTTCTCTAACCCTGCAAATTCAGACAAGGGTCGTGTAGCCGCATTGAAGATGCCAGGTGGATCAGCCAAAATGAGCCGCAAGGAAATTGATGACTGCGCAGATTTCGTTGGCAATTACGGCGCCAAAGGCTTGGCGTATATCAAAGTGAATGACGTTTCTAAAGGTCGCGAGGGTCTACAGTCACCGATTGTTAAGAACCTATCTGATGAATGTTTAGAGCAAGTGATGGCTCGTATAGATGCGCAAGACGGGGACTTAGTGTTCTTTGGTGCAGATACAGCAAAAGTCGTAAATGACTCCTTGGCGGCATTACGCGTAAAATTAGGCCACTCCTTAGGGTATAGCGAGTCTGAATGGGCGCCAGTTTGGGTTGTTGATTTCCCGATGTTTGAAGAAGACAGTGATGGCAATTGGACGTCGCTTCATCACCCATTTACTGCGCCAAAAGAAGATCAAATTGAACAACTCAAAACCGACCCTGGTAAAGTTCTTTCTCGCGCCTACGATATGGTCGTTAACGGCATGGAGTTAGGGGGCGGATCCATTCGTATTCACCAGACTGAAGTTCAATCTCAAGCGTTTACTGCGTTGGGTATAGGTACCGAAGAAGCCGAAGAGAAGTTTGGATTTTTGTTAGACGCTCTTCGATACGGCGCGCCTCCGCATGGTGGCATTGCTTTTGGTGTAGACCGCATTGTGGCGATGATGTCCGGGGTTGATTCGATTCGTGATGTTATTGCGTTCCCGAAAACGCAAAAAGCATCGTGTTTGTTAACGCAGGCTCCAAGCCCAGTAGACAGCACGCAACTACGTGATCTACACATACGGTTGCGCTCTAAAGCTCAAGCGGGTGCGCAAGATCAGTAGAGTTGTTACCACTAATGTGTCGCTTGAAGCGCTCAACACGCTGGCTATTCCAGCGCGTGCAGCGCATTTTGCGGAGCTAACAGACCTTGCACAGCTGCCCCTTTTACTCCAATTTGCGAGAGAGAGCGATCTAAACGTTTTTATATTGGGAGAGGGCAGTAACTGTGTATTTGCCAGTGATTATTCAGGCCTGGTAATACAACAACGTTTGCAAGGAATAGACGTACAAAGCGAATGCTCAGAACGTGTATTGGTCAAGGTTGCCGCAGGCGAAAACTGGCATGCTTTTGTACAGTGGTGTTTAGCCAATAACTTCCATGGTCTCGAAAATCTAGCGCTTATTCCTGGTACGGTGGGCGCTGCACCGATTCAGAATATTGGTGCTTATGGTGTAGAAGTAGAAACCTTTATCGAGCGAGTCCACGCAATCGAAATCGATTCAGGTAAAGCCGTACAGTTTTCACATGCTCAATGCCAGTTTGCCTATCGCGAAAGTGTATTTAAACGAGCCTTGCGCGACCGCGTAGTAATTACTCATGTCGAATTTTCATTACTAAAGCACTTTCTCGCTGTCAGCCACTATCCTTCTTTATCACAACAGCTTACGCAACCTGTGACTGCGCAGAGTCTATTCGATGCGGTTTGTACCGTACGTCGTTCGAAGCTTCCTGACCCAATCGAGATACCCAATGCAGGGAGCTTTTTTAAAAACCCTGTTATTAGCTCTGATCAACTTATTGAATTGCAGCGCTCGTTCCCTAGCGTAGTAAGTTACCCTGTTGAGAGCGAATTCAAAGTGGCAGCGGGTTGGTTGATAGATCAAGCTGGCTGGAAGCAAAAACAATTGGATTGCGTGATAGTGCATCATGACCAGGCTTTAGTCGTGACCAACCCTAAACATCGCCCAGGTGCGAGTGTTCTGCAGTATGCCTACAACATTCAAAGCGATATTAAACGACGCTTTGGAATAGATCTTGAGATAGAACCACGAGTGATTTGTTAATATTGATAGAGTAAAACACTATGCACGAGGTTAATCTTTGGTAATCCTAAAAAGTCTCTCTACACGGTCAGTAATAAGGTAGAACTTGATTAAGTTGTTTCACAGAGATGCGCCTAATGAATAGAAGTAAAAACAGCAATTGTAAGAGTTTGGTTTTTATATCAAATTTTAAATCAGGTCTTAATTCCGATCTAACCAGCAAGGATGTTGGAGGAAATTCAGTGACTGGCGCTGTCTGCCAAAAAGCCGCAGTTCTCTTAGTGTTTTCATTATTATGCGTATCGTCGTCTAGCTTTGCACAATGGGAGAACCTTTCTGACTTCACAGAATCGGAGTCAGAAGTCGAGCAAGTCCAAGGTGTCGGTGAACCAACAAGCCGTGTAGAGTTAAAAAAGAAAGAGTTTTTCAGAGCCATTAATGACGCTGCTCTAAACGCTGATATAGACGCCAACTATCAAGCTATTCAAGAATTATTAGCGCAAGGCAACGCATTTAACATAGCATTAGCCGAGCAGTACCTTAACTATGGTCTGTTATTGAGAGAAGCGGGCCGGTTAGATGAAGCCCAGCAGGCGTTAGTCGATGCTATGCACATCCAAAAAGTTAATTATGGGCTTTATGATGTTCGCCATAGGACAATTTTAAAGATGCTTTTCGACTTTAATTTTGAGCGCGAAAAACCGTTACGTGCCGAGGAGTATTTGAGTCGGCTGGTTTTGCTAGAAGAGCAACTTGGTACACCGCACAGCCAAATCACATTCGATATGCTGATTAGAATGGGGCACTACTACATTGACGCGTACTTGTGGACATCGAGCGGTACAGATGAGGCAATTGCTAGAATTACAGTGGCGACGCGTTATTTTCGCAAGTCCTTGGAAGAGTTTAAAGGCATGCCAATGAGTGAGAGGCTATTGCCTTATGGTGAGTATGCCTACTCTGAATTTTTGTTGAGTATTGAAACGGCTAAAAAGTCGGCCGTGTCTACTTTAGACTTTAATCGAAACAGTTCTAACTTAGATCAAAGGGCTCAAAGGGCGCGGATGAACAACATGCGCTCTCGACAAAACGCCACACAGGCTTTGGAACTGTTCTTAACAGATGCACAGGCTCAAGCTAATCTACCAATGGTCGTGAGAGCGCTGATATCGTTAGGCGACCTAAATCAAATGAGTGGTCGCTCCTCGCTTGCGAAGCGTTTTTATAAAAAGGCTTGGGATGCCGCGCAATCTTTGAGCGAAAGTGATCCTCAAAGAGTTCTGCTAAGCGAAGTGCATAAATTACCGAACTATTTATTCAGCAAGGAATGGACGCGTGCCGAACATCCTGAGAAAAGTCGGCTGGAAGTGCCCGTGATGCTGGCTTTAAATCCCTCTGGTAAAATCGAGAAGGTCGATCAGGTAGAGCCCCAAGGGCGTCTGAATAATGCTGTGTTTGCGCGGGTAAGACGTGCGCTTTTGAAATATTCTTTTCGCCCTCGTATTATTGATGGTGACTTCGTGAGTACCAATTCAGAATTATACAACGCAGAATTGCTTGTCGATAAGCGTTGGTTAGAACGTTTAATCGAAAAGAACAATCGAAACAAAAACACACAGGAAGAAGAAAGTAAAAACGGAGATCAACAATGACAGACCATGAGCTAACAGCAAAATGCGTTTGTGCCAAAGGTTCAGTTATAAACAAGTCGCCGTCGCGTGTCATTCTAGCCTTTAAGTCTAGGGCTGTCGTTGCATCAATACTGCTTGCGCTAGGGTTAAGTGCGTGCCAAACGCCAATTGGCGGTATTCCGCAAGGCGGACAAGGGTCACCATCGGGATCTGTGAAAGTACCTTCAATCCCGTCAGGAGGTGCGCCTTCAGGCGGGGACCCAAGCAGCATTCCCTCCGTTCCCAGCGCAAACCCATCGCAAGGCAAGAGCACCAAGCCATCAGAGCCGAGCACCACCCCATCAAATACACAGAATACGCCTGGTGACGGCGAGTCTGGTGCAAAGCCTTCAGCTAATAAAGGGCCTTCAGCTAATAAAGAGCCTTCAGCTAATAAAGAGCCGGCCAATGCAGACGCTGAACAAATACCTGGAGGAGAGGTCGCCCAAGGCTGGGTAGACGAAGACTGGGAGGCGGAGAATACTCAAGGCGCAACGCCTGGGCCATTTGAAGAAAATAAAACTGAATCTCCTGAGGTTGGTGGGCCAGAGCAACCCAATTTCGAAACTCAAGGGGGGCTCACTGAAGAAGAGATAGAAGAGCTCGAGAAAGAACTCGAGAAAAGCTTCAACGATTTTGATGCCGACATGCAACGCGAAAAAGACTTTGCCCAAGAGCGAGCAAACGAAAATACGTCTGACGGCAGTATTGGAGGCATTGGAGACTTTGAGGAGTATGACGAAGAGGCCGAATCCAGTGCCAACGAAACCTCAGAGTCTGCGAGCCAAGCAACTAACTCAACAAATGGATCAGCAAATAGTTCTGGTGCGAGTGGCGCAAGTAGTGATTCATCGCAAGCACCGAGTGGTGATGCCAATACCGCACAACAATCTTCGGGAGCTAAACCCAAAGATCTTGTTTTAGAAGACCAAGATGGTCCTATTGACTCTCGCGACAACGACGATGTGGTTGCAAAACAACTACGAGAATTGGCCGAGAACGAAACCGACCCAGCACTCAAAAAGCTGTATTGGCAAGATTACCGCAACTACAAGAGCGGTAACTAAATGACTATGGGCATTAGTACTTTCATACGTTCATTCGTCGTCTTGATTTCGACTGCTTTGTTAATATCGGGATGTACCACGTACGAATACAATCAATCATCAGTCGCACCGGTAACGTCTTTACCGAGTGACCATGTAATTGCGCTCGACGATCGCTTGCTGCTTGATGTCGGCATTGTTTTGTTTGATGCCGGAACAGAGCTCACAGATGATGTCTCTATTGAATATGCAAAGGTGCGAGCCAGTGAGGCGGTTTGGTTTTCTTCTAAACTAAAGGAAACGCTCGATCAAAGTCGTGCTTGGGGGATGGTGCGGGTTACGCCGTTAGACACAACGCCGTTTGATCTGAAGATCAGCGGTAAGTTGATCGAATCCAATGGCGAAACCATGATCGTGCAGGTTAAGGCTGTCGACGCGATTGGTGATGCGTGGTTAGACAACGTATACGAATATAGAGCATCGCATTATTCCTATGACACAGAAGTAGCGGTTCAACAAGACCCGTTTCAGCCATTGATGAACGAAGTCGCTAATGACCTATATGACGTTCTGACAAACCGAACTGTCGAAGACTTACTTAAAATGCGGCAGGTAAGTCGATTGCGTTTCGCTGGTTATTTCCTACCCAAGTTAGTAGACGACTATATAACTTCGGATGTGGGTGTTGATGGCGAAGGCGAAAAGATTGAGTTAGTGAGAGCGCCGGCCAGTGACGATCCTTTTATGGAAAAGGTTGCCGCTATTTATGACCGCAATCAGTTGTTTCTAGATGTAGTGCAAGATTATTACCGCGTGTTCAATAAAAATATGGCGGAGCCTTATAAAGAATGGCGTCGACTCAGTTACAAAGAAGTACAGTACGAACGTGTTCTTAGCGAGCAAGCTCGAAAAGAAAAAATTGCCGGCGTTGCCTTGTTGGTGGCCGGTGTGGTGAGTACGCAAGGCAGCGGTACGTCGGCGTTGGCGGCTCGTTATTTGGGATTAGTCAGCGGTGGTTACATATTTGCGAAAAGCTATGATAAAGACGCGCAGGCCTCGGTGCATGCTTCGGTGCTACGTGAGCTTGGTGCGTCTCTGGAAGGCGAACTAGCCCCAAGCATCGTTGATCTTCAGGATCGAACGGTGACTTTAGGGGGAACTGTTGAGCAACAGTTCGGGGCGTGGAAAGACACAATGCAACGTCTGTTTGAAGCAGAATTCAATCTAGATAGTCCAGACGCTGATCAACCTTCACAACCTTCGGTTTTACTTGATGAATCAAGCAAGGGCCGATTTGAAGCTAGTAATGAGTAGTTTTAGAGGTTCTGAATGACGAAGAACAAAACTCTAAACGCCCAGGGGTATCAGCCGCCGACTAGTCAAGGGCCTGCTAAACGTGCCGCCAGCGATGATCAAAAAGGCGGCGTAATTCGCTCAGCAAAGCCCGATATAGACAGCCAAGAACAGGCTTTTATCTGGTGGCGCTCTCAGCTACTTCTCATGGTCGTGGCGTTTGGCCTGTTGCTGCTCGGCGCGGGGCTTTTTACGCTACTCATGCCGCCAGGATCTACCCAGAGTCAAACAGAACAATCGATTGATGAGCCCCAAGCTATCAGCGCTAATAGCGAACCGACTAGCACAAATCAAGCTGATGAATCAGGAGGCACACCTTGGCAAGAACAACAGCGCGCAGAAGCGCGGGCTCAGTCTCAGTCTATTTTGTCTGAACTAGTCTCGCTTAAGCGATCGTTGCAAGAACGCAAAGTGCAAGAATGGGCTCAGGCCGATTTTGTGCACGGACTGGAGTTGGCTGAGCAAGGTGACGACCTTTACGCTCTGCAAGAATATCCGCAAGCGCTCGCAAAATATAAACAAGCACTCTCAGCTTTAGAAACAATAGATGCGAAAATACCCAGCGTTTTGAAAGCGTATGTTAGCGCAGCTAATCAAGGTATTGCCCAGTCTCGTTTTGAGCTTGCGCGACAAAAATTCCAGAAAGCGCTGGCACTAGACCCAAACCATATTCCTGCTCTAGCAGGCCTTGCAAGATTAGAGGTTTTACCGGAAGTGCTGAGCAAGCTCGCGAGCGCCGAGACGAATGTATTGCAGTACAACGAAACCCAAGATCCTAGTTATTTAGAGCGAGCCATAGAGGCCTACCAGAGTGCCATTGCCGCAGACACGCTAGCCAGCAGCGCCCAAGACAAACTCGAGAGTGCCGAACTGCAACTAGTCGAACATCGCTTTAACGCAGCAATGACTGCTGCGTTAAAGGCCTTGCTTGAGAGTAAGTACGCTACCGCGCAAACGCAGTTTAGTGCGGCTCTTCAAGAACATCCAGAACATGTACTAGCACAGCAGGGCCTTGAGCAAGCGTTAGCGCTCAATAAAGGCAACTCAATAAGCGGGATGTTTGATCAAGCAAGACGCTCACAAGCTCGCGAGAATTGGCAGCAAGCACAAAGCATATACCAAGCAATATTGCAGCGAGACCCAAGTCAAGCGAGTGCCCGAAGCGGGTTAGTACAGGCGAGAGTTCACGCCGAGTTAGATTTAGCTTTACGCGAATACCTTGAAAACCCAATGCATGTCACAGACCGAGCGCGAAGACCGCAAATCGATAAAACACTTTCACAGGCAAAGGGTATTAGTCGCCAAGGTAGGTTACTCGACAGTCAAATTAATCAGTTAGAAGCGCTCATGGAAGGCGCTGAAAAAGCGCTAATAGTAACGTTAACCTCAGACGCAGCGACTACCGTATTCTTGCTAAAGCGTGGCGCAAAACCGATTAAGTACTCACCGTTCGTCTCTAAGCAGCTTTCTCTGCTACCTGGTCGATATGCACTTTCTGGGCAAAGAGTAGGGTATCAAGATGTTCGTCAAGAGTTGTTAATACTGCCAAATGCGAAGGACGAACTGAATGTAGATATACGCAGCGAAACAGCACTTGAGTCTGGAGGGGGTGAATGAATAAGTCGAACACACCAAACACCAAAGACTCTCCAAGTTCGCTACGAGCCGCCGACTATCAGCCCCCAAGGGCTGGCGGAGTTGCTCAGAGCTCTTGGCAGTTAGGTTGGCAACATCTGGCTCTTATAAGTGCTATCGCGGTCTTAGCTCTATTTGTATTGTTCCTGATTTTTGCCCGCAGCATTCAAGTGACAGCGCAAGCCGATAACTTTCTCGAAGGTGAGCCGCGTCTTACTCTAGATGCAGACGTCGACTTAGATTCTTGGCTAAAACTACCCATAGGCAATCGCTTTCTAGTATTACCAGGAAGCCACTCGGTAGACGTCACGGTCCCTGGTTTCAAGGATGGTCAAAATACGTTAACTGTTGATGATGAGCGGTTTCAACAATTTGAAATCAAATTAGAAAGACTCCCTGGAATCTTGGATGTGTCACTGATCACACAACCCTCTGATCGAGCTGAAACGATTATTGAAGGAGCACAATTGAGTATAAGTGACGTGGTGCTTGGAGCGGTTCCAGGCGTCGTAGTCGACGTTCCTGCTGGGCGCAACGTACTGACGGTTGATGCACCTTTGTACCGCAAAGTGAGTCAAGACTTCACTGTGCTAGGGCAAGCTCAAACACAGCAGCTTAGTTTCTCTTTAGAGCCCGCCTGGGCGAGCTACCAATTTAGCTCGAATCAAACTGGTGTATCTTTAAGTATAGACGCCAAGGTGGTTGGCGAATTGCCGATGACGCTTCGTTTGGAAGAAGGCGCACATGAAATCGAATATACGAAGCCTTTGTTTGAACCGCTCACGCAAAACATTGTCGTTACCGCCGGCGAGGATGTTGTTGTGCCTAGTGTCGCTTTGCGACCGGCGCCGAGTCTTATAGAAATTAGCAGTAAACCTTTAGGTGCGGCGGTTCTAGTCAATTCAGAATATCGGGGTTTAACCCCCATTAAATTGAAGCTTACTTCAAAAACTAGTCATAACCTTCAACTGTATAAGCCAGGCTTTAAATTGGCCGAGCAATCTCTTGAACTAGAACCTAACCAATCCGCAACCATAGATTTTGCGCTGGTAGCCGATACTGTAGCGGTAACGCTCAGCGTAAGCCCAGCCAATGCACAAGTATCGATCAATGGTAAAGACTTAGAAGTGGCGGCGGGCGTCAGTAAACGCACACTTAATTTACCTACTTTGGCTCAAACCATAAAAGTATCAGCCCCAGGCTATGTAACTCAAACGCAGTCTATTATTCCGACGACTGCGGGTAGTCAAATAGTGTCGTTTGAACTACTTACTCATGAGCAAGATTATTGGGCACGACTACCTGACCAGTATAAGAATGCCGCCGGGGATACTATGCTGTTGTTCAAGGCGCCTGGTTTAGTGTCGATGGGATCGAGTCGTCGAGAAATAGGCCGACGCTCTAACGAAGTCCAATACGCGGCCGAATTGAGTAAGGCGTTTTATGTGAGCACGCTTGAAACGACCAATAGACAATACCGTCAGTTTAAATCAGCACACAGCTCGGGCAACTATCAGCGCAATAGCCTCGACCTGAACAGTTACCCAGTAGTGCGGGTAAGCTGGCAACAGGCTGCACTCTATTGCAACTGGTTAAGCGAACGTGAAAAACTTGAACCGTTCTACACGACTAAGTCAGGATTTGTGTCAGGCCACAACCCAAAATCAAATGGTTATCGTCTACTGACCGAGGCCGAATGGACGTGGCTGGCATCGCATGACTCTACATCGCGAAAAACCTTCCCGTGGGGCGATTCTCAAGAATTCCCAAAAGGCGAGAAGTTTGGCAACGTGGCCGATGAGCAAGCCAGAAATCTAATTAACTTCATACTCGAAGGGTATGATGATGGTTACAAAACCGCGGCCGCAGTAGGTTCGTTTTCTGCCAATGCGAAAGGCCTTTTTGATCTTTATGGCAACGTGGCTGAATGGACCCATGATTGGTACGGTGCGCAGGGATCAAAACCGTCTGATGGCTCAACGGTAGTTGACCCATTGGGCCCCAATATTGGTGAGTACCGCGTGGTTAAAGGACCGAGTTGGGCGCGTGGGTACTTACCTCAGTTGCGACTCGCTTATAGAGATTCCACGGCCAAAGGGCGGCACGATATTGGTTTTCGGGTAGCACGTTATGCACACCCGTAGAGATGAAAGCAGGTTAAATGTTTTGGTTCTTTTTAACTGAGTATAAATATGAGCAAGTCTTTATTGATACTTATAAGTGTTTCGTTAGTTGGGGTTACGCCATCGCTCTGGGCTCAGTCTGGAAGTCCCGTTCCTGTGTCCAAACAGGTAGAGGAATCAGATCAGTCTTTAGATGCAGAAAAATCTTTAGAAGGAGTCCGGTCTTTAGAAACTGAACAAGCATTAGACGCTAGCGTAAGTGATGCCAATACAGCTAACGCGCAAGAGAATACACAAGCCAGGGCTGAGGTTAATACTAGTACAGTGGTGAACGAAACTAAGGGTACGCAAGAAAATCCCGTAGAGGCGGGTCAAGCGTCCAGCAAGGGTACTTTTAAGCCGTCGGAAGAAATCGTTGAAGACCAAGCCGTGTCCTTCCCCCTTGATATATAAGAGTAGCTATACAAGAGAATAACTATGACTTTTCATAAATCCGAATTTTTCTATCAGATCGTTGCCTTCGTTCTATCTGCCATTGTTGTTCATACCGTATACGTTGGTTTGGTACGACCCAACGCAGAACTGGTGCTGGCGGCAGAGCGTCAAGCGGTTGCCGAGCAAATGGCTACAGGTAAAACTGTAGCGATAGAGCGCTCTGCATGGGTTGTGCTTAAAGACTACGAACAAGAGAGTTGTTTCATATTAATGTTTTGGGTGCTCGCGATTATCGGTTTAAAGGCACAAGGTGTTTCGGCGCAAAGAAGTTTGCTGTCACAGCGGCTATTGTCTTTGGAGGATGGTCGACGGGTGTTGCCTGAAGACGTGCGAAAAATGTCACGTCCGTTAGAGGCGCTACCCTTGCCACAACGAGAGTTTCTGTTACCGCGAGCCTTACGGGGGGCATTGTCGCGCTACGGCGCAACTAAGTCAGTACACGATGTGTCGAGTGCAGTCAGAGACATATGCGAAGACGAAGCCGACCGACTCGATTCAGAGCTATCGATGGTGCGCTACATCACATGGGCAATTCCCTCCATCGGCTTTATTGGCACTGTTCGCGGCATCGGTGCGGCATTAGGCAATGCGCATGAGGCAGTGGCGGGCAACATCGCGCCCGTTACAGCAAGCCTCGGAGTCGCCTTTAACTCAACCTTTGTTGCGCTGCTCATTAGTATCGTCATTATGTTTTTAACTCATCAAATTACTCTAATGCAGGAGCGTATGGTCCGCGAAGTTCAAGACTACTGTGACCAGAGTTTGATCAACCACCTGCAAAACTAACGCTATGCATATATTGTTTGTTAACGACAACGCCCTTGAGCTTTATGCGCAAAAGCACTTATGCACAAGCCAAGGCTACGCCCTGCTTGATAGCACGAGTGACGCGGTTGTTTTTGATTTAGATGAAGCGGTTTCGAGCGATGCCTATTCCAATACTCGTCAGGCAATACGCTCGTTACACCTGCACCCTGAACGGGTTAATTCTCGTTATTGGCAGTATTGCGACGAATCCGCTATAGCCTCAAATGGCGCGGGACTAAGGCATTGTGCGGATTTAGTGTGGAGGCACCTTAGTGCACTCAAACAAAAATATTCGATCGGGCCGCTTATTATAGTAACGCCGTCGCATTATCAGGCACAGCAATTAGAGCTATTAATGGGGGTTGCGAATGCAGCAGGTGTTGAGCCGATTGCTGTCGTCAATAAAGCCGTACTGGCGATATCGCAAGTGGCCGATAGCGCCGATCAAGAATTAGCGCCGCGCACTTTCGCACATGTCGATATTCAATTACACCAAACTGTTATTAGTTATGTTGCGGTAACAGGGTCGGAAGTATCCTTACTTTCTCATGATGTTGTGGCCGGCTGTTCCATTTCCAAACTGCAAGATGCGGTACTGAATCATCTGCAAACTCGTTTCATAGAACAAGAACGGTTCGATCCATTACATCACGCCTCTACCGAACAACAATTATTTGATCAGCTTGATGTCGGCGCGCAGTCCATATCAGAACAAGGCTTCTTTAAGTTTTCGGCGGACTACAAGCAAAAGGTTTATTCGCAGAATTTGGATGAGCTGGGTTGGACGCAGGCGTGCACAGATTGTTTTGCGGCTTTGCCAGAAATCGATGGTCATGATGTAGTCGTTGATGCCAACGGAGCATTTCATTCAACGTTGATTTTAGCCTCTGCCGATGAGCGCTTTAACGAGGCTTTGTTGGTAAATAGTCCTGCGTTATTGCTAGCAACTACAAAATCGACAGTAGAAAGTGCCCTCAAATCACAGGGTTTAAAAGAGGATGGCACACAAGAGAGCATTATCAACCTAGACGCAGTACAGCTGTTACGTGACTCAAAGTTCGAAGAGAACGAAACGGCAAAAAGTATCGACGAGTCCAATGAGCAAGTTGAGCTTAATAGAGCGGCTGATGACTCAACCAACAGTGCGGCTACCCATGTGGCTATAAATGGCATTGCAATGCGCATTGATCGCGCGTCGGTTGGCTTTGATGGTGGAGTATTACAATTTACTGATAACGAGCCTAATATCCAACAGTTACTCGCGCAGGCAAGCTTAACAACAGCGTCAGGCTCGACAACTCAATTAACGTTGATGCCTGGCGAACGGCTAGTATCTGATTTAGGCGACGGCGTGCTAACGGCGCTTAGGATTATCGAGTAGCCATGGCGCGAAAATCCCGTACCACCTCCACCTTTAGTTTGTCTTTTCTCGACATTATGTCGTGTGGTCTCGGTGCGGCCGTCTTAATCTTTTTATTGCTTAAGCATGTAGTCGATGGGCCTGCGGTAATCACAGATCCAAAATCTTTGGCTGAAGCTAATCTCCTAGAAGAAGAGATTGTGCAAGGCGAAGAGCAGTTAGCGCGTATCCGAAACACTATTAGTGATGTAAGTGACGAGACGGTTACTGCGCAGGGGTTAGCTCGGCAGATAAGCGATGATCTTGAACAGTTAAAAAACCAAATAGATGACGAAACTCCTGAGTCAGTGGTTGACGCAGCCGGCTTACAAGCGCGCATCTCCCAGCTAGAACAGCAAAAGCGAGCGCTGGAAAATACGCGTATATCGGGCAGTAAGGCCTATGAGTTTTCGGGGGATGGTCAGCGCCAATACCTAACCGGAATTCGTATGTCGGGGCGCAATGTTTTAGTGTTAGTCGACTCTTCTGCCAGCATGTTAGACGACACTATCGTAAACATTGTACGCCGCCGTAGCCTTCCTGAAGTTGTTAAAAACCAATCGCCAAAATGGCTGCGCACCAAAGCGATTGCCCAGTGGGTGATTGCTAACCTGCCGTTACAAAGTGATTTTCAAATACTGAGTTTTAATTCAACCGTCACTCCAGTCATCGATAAGCAAGCGAATACGTGGTATCGAGTGACGGACCGAGTGTCGGTTGCCAAAGCAGTACAGGGCTTAGACAGCATTAGTCCCAATAACGGCACAAACTTACAAACGGCAATCGAAACCGCAATGAATATGCGCCCATTGCCGGACAATATTTTTTTGATCACCGATGGCCTACCAACATTGGCACGAGGTAGTGCCACAACGGGTTCGATAGATGGCCGAGAGCGAATGAACCTGTTCTACAAATCACTTGAATCGTTAGTCCCCAACATTCCAGTTAATACAATTTTGTTGCCACTTGAAGGTGACCCTTACGCGGCTGGGGTATATTGGTATCTGGCGCAAGCGAGCAATGGCTCGTTTTTGACTCCTGCGCGGGGGTGGCCATGAGTCGTCGTGCTAAGCGTTCTAGCGTTGATGCGAATATTTCGTTTTTGGATATTATTTGCTGCGGCTTTGGGGCAATCATTTTATTGTTAGTTATTGTTAAGCCTATGCAGCCTTTAGTTCTAGAAGATTCTGCAATTGAGCAGACGGGCCAAGTAAGAGCGTTACAGGAACGGTTATTCGCGATTCGTGGTCAGGTGGCGTATTTAGAAACTGAACTCACTGCGAAACAAGAGCAACTAGGTTCATCAGAACGCAGGGTTGCAATCTTACGGTCGGAGCTAGAATCATTGATGGCGCGATTAGCGGCCGCCGAAGGTGCCGGGACTGAAAGCCTAGCGTCGATAGATGATCTACAAATTGCATTACAGAGTTTGACTGCCGAAATGCGGTCGCTTCTTAGTCGCCGTAAAGCGAATAGCAACTATATTGGTGGTATACCGGTCGATAGCGAGTATGTCATCTTTATAATCGATACGTCAGGCAGTATGAAAAGTGTGGCTTGGCGCAGACTCATTAAAGAGGTTCGAAGCGTTTTGGCAATCTACCCTAGGGTGAAAGGTCTACAGATAATGGATGATCAAGGCCAATACATGTTTGAGCAATATCGCGGAGAATGGTTAACCGATTCGCCAGTATGGCGTCGCAGTATTATTGAACGCCTACCGACCTGGACTACGTTTAGCAACTCTAGTCCGGAACAAGGCATCTATACGGCGATTCGTAGCCACTTTAAGCTAGGCGATAAGATCAGTTTATATGTGTTCGGAGACGACTTTAACGGCAGTTCGATTGCTAGAACGGTAGATGTTGTGTCAACCTTAAATAAGCAGAACCGCGATGGAGAGACATTAGTCAGAATTCACACAGTCGGTTTTCCGGTGCACTTTAATGGATCACCAGGCGTAGACAGTAAGGCAATGCGATATGCCAATCTTATGCGTTTGCTAGCAGAGCAAAATAATGGTTCGTTTATTGGGCTCAATAATGTTAACTAAAAGAGGGTTCACGTTTCATTCGTTGATAAGCGCTAAGCTCTATCCACGATTTTGGAATGTTATAGATGTGACAAAACATAGAAACCAGATTATGCAAAATATAAAACATAGCTGTTTGTTGGTGGTTCTAATGTTGCTGTCTGCGTGTGCATCAAACGTTGTCGTCAATGGCGATATTCCCAAGCCTCTTATGCAACAGTTGCCGTTAACGGCTAAGCTCAATTTTAGTGAAGAGTTTCTGAACTACACTTATGTGGAACAAGATAAAAAACGAGTAATTAAGAGTTTAGATTTTGGGCAAGCACAAGTCGAACTCTTTAGGGTAGTCTTTGGTAGCGCGTTTAGATTAAGCGAGGGCAATACTACAGCCTCTGACATAGAGATAACGCCAAAGGTCCTAAGTATTCAATACAGTGCGCCTAGGGAAACGGCGTTAAATATTTATGAAGTGTTTGTAAAATATCGAATCACCATAAGCGACGCAAACCAACAGAAATTGGCTGATTGGGTTATCAAAGGTTATGGCAAGACGCCCACAGCATTTTTAAAAGGCGCCGATGCTGCATTTAATGCAGCTACGAACGTTGCTCTGCGTGATGTAGGTGCACAAATCAGTATTGGCTTACCGCTGCAAGCGAGTATTAAAGCACTTACGCTGGCCAAGTCATTTAACCGTGATGGCGTATCTACGTTACCAACTACATCCCCAACATCTTTCGCACTTCCAAGCACCGCATCTGAAGCAGAGGTCAAGGCTGCACGTGTGAAAGCACTAAAGGCGGCGCTTAAAGGGGCCATCAGAGCGGAGGGTCAAGAATGAGCTTGGACGTTATAGCAAAGTTTAGATCTCTGATATTTATGATAAGTGCGATTTCAGTGGGGGCTTGCACTACCGTCAGTGTTGACCATGTTCAATTGGCCAATCGTATTGATATCGCTAAAGGCGAATCTATAGTCATTTTAGGGCGTCACCATTCAGCAGAGTTCGAAACGGAACCAAGTTTAGTTTCCTGTGTTGGCGATAGGGTTCAAAATGGGGCGACCAAAGTATCCATTATTCCCGAAAAAGAATTCACTGATGGATTCTACCCGTATTTTGAATCACGCATCGCGCCGCTAAAAATTGACCGACTTAAAGACATTTTCTCAGTCCCTCTGGTTAAGCAGAAATTGCAAACCCTAGATTTGCGATACATGATTTGGATCGAAGGTTCTACCGAACGAACGGGTTCGGCAGGTAGCATGAGCTGTACCATCGCGCCAAATGGAGCGGCCTGTTTTGGGTTTGGTACGTTGGAAGACACCAGTGACTACGAAGCTATAATTTGGGACGTACAAAACTACAAAGAAGTTGCTCGAGTGAGCACCGAGGCTATAGGTACGTCTTACATTCCAGCATTTGTGATACCTCTGCCATTATTGGCTCGCGTTCAAGCTAACGCATGCCAAGGCATGGGCACCCAGTTGGTGGAGTTTTTTGAAGGCGAGTCAACAGGCCTAAAAGTTAGGCCGCAATAGTTCAGTCGTTCGAACATGTCCATGCGACGCGTACTTGCAGAATATAAATATGATCTTCACAATTAGCTACACACAACCGAACATGCTGACGCCCGCTCTAATTACGTCAGAGGGGCTATCGGTTAGATCAACGGTTAGATCAACGATGAGGCTAATAGTGAAACGTATTGCGCTGCTATTTTTTGCTATTTCAATGTTCTCGAACATTGAAATAGCGCAATCGGCAAAGCCAGAAGTAGCGGACTCGACTAAGACAGAACAAGATATAGCTGCGTCGTGGACTCATCCTAAGCCTCCACCAACGGGCAAGGTTCTTAGAGTGCACCAAGAGTTTATGGCTAACATCGACCTATATAAAGATGATGAATTACAGACTTACGTGCAGGCCTTAGGCGAACGCCTAGTCGAAGAGTCTGAAGACGCGGGCAAGGATTACTATTTCTTCGTTTTGGATTCCCCAGGGGTGAACGCCGTAACCCCAGGCTACGGTTTGGTGTATGTGTATCGGGGGTTGTTAACCTTGATGAATTCAGAAGCAGAGCTCGCTGGCGTGTTAGCGCACGAGATTGGTCATAACGTAGGTCGTCATCGCTCACGGACTATTGGCGAAATAACCTTAGGCAATGTAGGTGCTTTTGTCGCAGGCATATTGACCAATAGTGGCAACGTCATGAATTCAGTCGGTTTAGCTAATCAAGAGCGATTTTCTGAAAATCGACGAGATCGCGAACTTGAGGCCGATGCTTACGCTGCGGAATTTCTGTATGGCGCCGAATATGAGCCAACAGAATTTCTTTCGGCTCTCGGGGCTTTAAAGGACTACTCAGATTTTCAATCTCGCTTTGGCGATCAAAATACGTCTTATCACGGAACATTCTCAAGTCACCCGCGAGACGATAGACGTCTGCAAAACGTCGTAGCCAAAGCGGGTGCATTGCCGCCAGGAGAGGGGGCAGTGGGGCGGGAGCAATGGCGTGCTGTATCCGAGGGTATGATCGTTGGGCCCAATTACACAGGTAATAAGAAACCGACGCAAGAGCGCTTTTTGAATACAGCCTTAGGCATAACCTTTGTCTACCCCAAGGACTGGGACCTAAAAAGTAATGGTCAAGGCGTGTTACTCAAAGATCCACAGAACACCGTACAATTAAAGATCACCGCACGCTCAATCACTAATGCCACTAAGACAGTTCGAGAAGAGTTCGATACGCTTTATCCCAAGCCGGCCACTAAAAGCGTGGATTTAGAAGACGAGAACAAGAGCGTAATTGGCGTAATAGGCGCTGACCAAACCAGACGCTTAGCGCTCAAACGCATTGGTCGTTATGACTTTCAATTCGAAGGTATTGCTAAAAACAATGCATTAACCGCCGAGCAAGACAAAGCGTTGGTAGACATTATTATGGACTTTCGGAGATTTAGTCGCGCCGATCTACCCCCAGAAGCGATCACCCGAATCACTTACCAAAGACTTGAGCCGGGCGAAACATTTGCCAGTTTGGCGAAAGCGCTTGGGGACGATGAGGCGGGCGAACCAATGTTGCGGCTCATCAATGGTTATTACCCTCGCGGAGAGGCCGAACCAGGAACTTGGATAAAAGTGTTCACTAAAACGCCCAGCGGCAAGCAGTAGTGGTAAAATCACCGCTTTATAACTAACAATAAAGCTTTCTCATGGCCGGACATAGTAAGTGGGCAAATATCAAGCACCGCAAAGCTGCGCAAGATGCGAAGCGCGGAAAGGTTTTCACCAAGCATATTCGTGAAATTACGGTGGCGTCCCGTGAAGGCGGCGGTGATGTCGAAGCTAACCCTCGTCTACGCATTGCAGTAGACAAAGCGCTGGGTGCCAATATGACTCGTGACACTATTGATCGAGCCATAAAGCGTGGTACAGGTGATCTAGAAGGTGTTAGTTACGAGGACATTCGTTACGAAGGTTATGCACCCGCCGGCATAGCCATTTTGGTTGAATGCTCAACCGACAATAAAAATCGTACGGTCGCCGAGGTAAGACACGCATTTAGCAAATTCAACGGCAACATGGGCACAGAAGGTTCGGTTGCGTATATGTTTGACAGAATTGGCGTTATTAGCCTGCCTGCAGGCACTGACGAAGAAGTTGTAATGGAGCTAGTGTTGGATGCCGGAGCAGAGGATATAGAAACACTTGATGACGAGACAGTTGAAATTCAATGTCCGCCCGAAGTGTTCAATGCAGTGGTCAACACGTTGATCGAAGCGGGTATGGCGCCTGAATCATCAGAAGTATTGCAAAAGCCAACTAATGAAGTTGCACTGAGCGACGATGATGCCGAAAAAGTAATGAGATTGGTCGACGCATTAGAAGACCTTGATGATGTGCAAGACGTGTTCACAAACGCTGAATTCCCTGATTCAATGTTCGACGATCCTGAGTAGTCCTTTAGCTACCCATTGATTAAACAGTTGTGAATGACGCTCCCAGTAAATCTTCAATAATCCTTGGGATTGACCCCGGGTCGCAGATTACGGGCGTGGGGGTTATTCGGGTAACGGGTAATCAGCTTAAATACGTACACTGCGAGTCAGTTAGATTGCCCACGGGCGATTTAGGCGGTCGATTAAAAGCTTTATACAGCCGCTTAACTGTTTTGATTGAGCAAACACGGCCCGATGTGGTGTCGATTGAACGAGTGTTTCTTGCCAAAAACCCACAATCTGCATTGGTGTTAGGGCACGCTCGCGGGGCCGCAATGCTAGCAGCGGTAAATAACGATTTGCCCATTGTTGAGTACTCAGCAACCGAAATTAAAAAGGCGGTTGTTGGCAAAGGCCGAGCAGACAAACAACAAGTACAACATATGATGAGAGTATTGCTGAGCTTAACCACTAATCCAGAAGTCGACGCAGCAGACGCATTGGCTGCGGCTGTTTGCCATGCGTATCAACTGCAATATGCCAATACGCTCAAACGAGCAGGCTTGTCTAAATGATTGCCTGGTTGCAGGGTCGCCTTAGCGAAAAACTGGCCCCATGGATGATCATTGACGTGCAAGGCGTGGGCTACGAACTCGAAGCGCCGTTATCGGTGTTTTATGATTTACCCGCAACGGGCGAAGAAGTCTCTGTTTATGTTCACATGGTGGTGCGCGAAGACGCGCAATTGCTGTATGGATTTGCCAATAAGCAGCAGCGTGATGTGTTCCGCATGCTGATTAAGATGAACGGCGTTGGGCCAAAAGTGGCGTTGGCCGTGTTGTCTACTTTAAGTATTCAAGAGTTGGCAGCGTGTGCTGTCAATCAAGACGTTGCGGTACTCACGAAGGTGCCGGGTATAGGCCAAAAAACAGCTCTACGACTCTTGGTTGAATTGGAGGATCGGTTGGAGAAAGACTTCTCTGACGTGAGCGTGGCGACGGGTTCTGTTGCAAGTCACACGGGCGATGCCATAAGCGCTCTGGTGCAGTTAGGTTATAAGAGCGGTGATGCAAGTAAGGTCGTTCGCGGACTCGGTGCTGATTTAAGCAGCGAAGAAATGATCCGACAAGCGTTGCGTATTTTGTCTGGCAATGTACTCTGAATGCTCTGATGCGGTCTCTGTTCTATAGTTGCGCTAGTAGTTGAGCTAGACTCATACTGAGTACACTAATTTCGAAAACTAAGCTCATGAATGAAGAAAAACCAATAGATCCAGTTTTGCAGGTAGGCGACGACGATGTGGTCGACCGTGCTCTGCGTCCGCAGACCTTGCAGGAGTTTGTTGGCCAGCCAAAATTAAAAGAGCAGTTGGATATTTTTATACAGGCCGCATGTGCTCGCAAAGAATCGTTGGATCATGTTTTGCTGTTTGGCCCACCAGGCCTAGGTAAGACTACGTTATCAAACATTATCGCTCGTGAAATGGGCGCTACGCTCCGCCAAACGTCGGGGCCCGTATTAGAGCGAGCTGGTGATCTGGCAGCAGTGCTGACTAATCTTGAACCCAATGACGTGTTGTTTATTGATGAAATTCATCGACTCAGCCCTGCGGTAGAAGAAATTTTATATCCAGCCATGGAAGACTATCAGCTAGATATTATGATTGGCGATGGCCCAGCCGCAAGAACGGTAAAGCTTTCGCTTCCGCCATTCACTTTAATCGGGGCAACGACTCGAGCGGGGCTATTAACGTCACCATTGCGTGATCGCTTCGGTATTGTACAAAGACTTGAGTACTACAATACGGATGATCTAGCGCACATTGTTAAACGCTCGAGCGGTATATTAAATATCCCTGCCGAACCAAAAGGCATTGACACCATAGCCAAACGCTCACGAGGAACACCGCGAATCGCTAATCGCCTATTACGTAGGGTTAGGGATTACGCACAAGTAAAAGGCGATGGCACCATATCTGAAAACATTGCCTCAAAAGCACTCGACATGATGGAGGTTGACCCACACGGTTTGGACTGGATGGATAGAGAGTTATTGCGCTCCATTATGGAAAAATTTGATGGCGGCCCAGTCGGCATCGGCAGTCTTGCAGCGGCAGTGGGTGAAGAGCGCGGCACAATTGAAGACGTGATCGAGCCTTACTTGATCCAGCAAGGCTTTATGATGCGTACGCCACGTGGTCGCATGGTCACCAAACGCACATGGGCTTACTTTGGTTTGAGTAATCCCAAGCAGGATGCTCAACCGCAGGCTCGTCTATTTTCAAACGACTAGGCGTCTGTAATCTACAAGCTAAAAGCGACAACTTATAATCCACAGCCCACGCTATGCGCAATACGATGAGAGTCTAAGCATGTTTACGACGTCTGTAAGAATCTATTATGAAGACACCGACGCAGGTGGCATTGTTTACCATGCGAATTATCTCAAATATATGGAACGGAGTCGGTGCGACTGGCTCGATTCGCTCGGATTTGGTGTCACAGATTTAATCGAAAACGAAGACCTAATGTTTGTCGTTAAGGAGGCACAACTGTTGTACGAAAAACCCGCCAAATTATTCGATCAATTGACGGTAAAAACACGAGCATTGCACGTAGGTAAGGTTAAATTAATTGCCGAGCAAACTATCTATAATTACGATCAATTACTTTGTAAAGGTGTCATAAAGCTAGCGACTTTACGAGGGTCTTCGTATACATTAGCGCCAATGTCAGCGGCTCTTCAGCAAGCTCTAAAGAACGATACTGAGGGGCTTTAACTGAAAAGGCTAAAGGCTTTAAATTAAAGACGCTTCTGGCTTTAAACCCAAATCTACACAACCAAATTCTAAGGGCTTTATAGAGACATTATTTAGCCTAGCCTTCGAAGGCAACCGAGTGTTTAACAACGCCTAAAAAACAACCTCGTTAGAACCGAGAGATAAAACATGAGTAACACTGCTGTTTACGCCCAACAATTGATTTCAGACCCTGCGTCCGCAGAAGCCGTTACGGAAACGGCTGCAGCGGTGGCAACGCATGCGGCGGATAGCATGTCGATCATTACCTTGATATCTGAGGCGAGTTTGACGGTTCAATTCGTCATGCTTATTTTATTGCTTGCATCGATGTTTTCTTGGTCAGTTATTTTCACCAAGTTTATGACCCTTCGTAAAGAACGTTCGTTGACCAATAAGTTCGAGAAAGAATTTTGGTCAGGCGGTAGCATGCAGGCGTTGTATAAACAGTATGCGGCTGAACGTGAGGTTACGTCGGGCATGTCAGAGATATTCGTTTCTGGGTATCGTGAATATCAGCGTCTTACCGAACGGGGTTACGCGAACAACGCCGACCTATTAGACGGTGTGCAGCGTGCAATGCGTGTTGAATTGAGCCGCGAGATCGAACACCTAGAATCACAAATACCCTTTTTGGCTACTGTCGGCTCAACCAGCCCTTACGTAGGCTTATTCGGCACGGTCTGGGGCATTATGAATTCGTTCCGTGCACTAGGACTTCAAACTCAACAAGCTACAGTAGCGAGCGTTGCACCAGGCATCGCTGAAGCTCTGATTGCTACAGCCATGGGCTTGTTTGCCGCTATTCCTGCCGTAATCGCGTACAACCGTTTTTCAACTGATGTCGAAAAGCTCATAGGTAAGTACGAGATTTTTATGGAAGAGTTTGTGAGTATAGTTAACCGCCAGCTTACTGTTGAGAAAAAGCCCAGCTAGAGCCTGAGAACCGCAATGAGCTATAGAGACCGAAAACGTAAGCAGATAGCCGAGATCAACGTGGTGCCTTACATCGACGTGATGTTAGTGCTATTGATCATCTTTATGGTAACGGCGCCGCTTTTAACTGAAGGCGTAAAAGTGGATTTGCCAGAAACTAATGCAAATCCTGTAGCTTACAACGAGGATGCACCAGAGCCATTCATATTATCAGTAGATGCAGATGGCAAGTACTACATAGACGATTTGGAAAAGACCAAGCAAGAGATATTGATCTATGCGACCGCGCTCTATCAAGAAAAACCAACAACTGACTTTTTGGTCCGTGGTGATAAAAGTGCAGCGTACAACGATGTATTACAAGCGATGGTAGTGCTTAAAGAAGCAGGTGTTGATTCTGTTAGTTTGATTACATCGCCCTTGGCGTTAGACGAATAGTTACCCGCGTACTCATCATATAAACAATTAGATAAAAGATGGCAAATAGACGAGACAGATTAGGCAAAACTAAGAAGGCAACTTCTTATGTGTTAGCTGTTGCTATTCATGCTGCCATTTTGGGGTTAATGGTATTTAATTTTGCGGGAGACCCCGAACGGATAGAAGCGTTTGACGCAGATAAGATTGATGTCGTTAAAGCCAGTGCGGTTGATGAAAGCGAAATTCAAAAGCAAGTTGATCAGATAAAAAAGGCTGATCAACAGCGCGAAAAAGAGCGCCAAGACCGTCTTGATGAATTAGAGCGGATGCAAGACGAGGCCGACAAGAAGAAAGAAGATCTTGCCGAACTCGATAAAAAGCAAAAAGATGAAATAGCTAAAACTGAAAAGTTAGAAGCTGAGCGTGAAGCTATTGCTCTTAAAAAGAAGGAAGAAGAACTAAAGGCCGAGCAAGAACGTAAAGATCGAGAGGCACAAGCCAAGCGAGAAAAAGAACGCTTAGCCAAACAAAAACGTGAACGCGAAGAAGCAGAGCGAAAACGCAAAGCGGCCGAAGAAAAGAAACGCCAAGAAGCTCAAGAGTTGTTTCAACAGCAACTTCAGGCTGAACAACAAGCTTTAGCTGACAAACGTGCGAAAGAAAGAACCACTACAGCATTGAATCAAGCGATTTCAAGGATTGGTGAAAAAATTAAGTCGTTACGTACCATTGCCCCAGGGGTTGATCCTTGGCGGACATCGGTAGTACTGATTAAGATGAATGGTCAAGGCCAGGTTATTTCAGCTAACACAATCGAGTCTAGTGGTGATCCACGTTATGACCAAGACTCAGAGTCGGCCGTATATAAAGCCAGCCCTTTACCATTGCCTGATCAAACTCTATATCCAGACGCGTATAGACGGATTGTGGATACTCCGCTTGAACTTGAGATTAAGGCTAACTGATGTTTAAAACGCATTGATTTTAAAGCTGCGCTGTTTATAGGGCTGCGCTGATTTAAAGGCTCGGTACGTATTAGATCTTTACGATTAAATAAACGAGGAACACACATGAAAATAAAATACTATCTCCCACTATTTCTGATTGCGCTAACACAATGCTTAACGGCAACTGTCAGTGCACAGAATTTGCGTGGAGTAGTCGAAGGCGGTCAAGTGCGTGGCATGCCCATAGCCATTGTGCCGTTTAAACTCATGTCTGCACCGTCATCAAGCACAACTGAGATGCCTCAGCTAGATAAAATCATTAACCGAAATCTCTATGCGAGCGGTAAATTCGAGCCATTGCCGAGCGAAAAGTTTTTGTCGTTCCCTTCGCGCAAAGAAGAAGTACGAGCCAAAGATTGGCGCCTAATTGATGCGGATGCGCTGGTGATTGGCGAAATTTGGAATATCGAAAAAGACCTTTACGAAGTCCAATTCAGAATTTTTGATGTTCGTCGTGACGTCGAAATCGGCACAGGCCATCGAATTCCAAGCATTAAACTGTCTAATTTTCGTTCGGCGGCGCACATCATCAGTGACCAAGTCTATAAGTCGTTGACCGGACGTCCCGGTGCATTCAATTCCAGAATTGCTTATGTCAAAAAGTCTACTCCAGAATACCAACGCGACCGTTTTCAGCTGTTAGTTGCAGATTGGGACGGTTACGGTTCGGTTGAAGTGTATGGTTCTTGGAAGCCTCTGTTATCCCCAACCTGGTCTCCAGACGGGTCCAAAATAGCCTTTGTTTCGTTTTCAAAGGATGGCGCAATTGTTCAGGTGCATGATTTGAACCGCGGGAAGTCTGAAGTAATTGCTGCCTTCAAGGGCGTAAACTCAGCGCCCGCATGGTCCCCAGACGGCACTAAGTTGGCGTACTCAACATCACGACATGGCAGTCCAGACATTTACGTATACGACTTTGCTACTCGAACACATCAGCGTATTAATACCCATTGGGGTATTGACACCGAACCTTCGTGGACACCAGATGGTAAAGCCATAATGCATACGTCTAGTCGTTCTGGAAAAGCACAGGTTTACCGCTACGACATCGCTACAGAAGAGCTCGTTCGCCAGACATTTGAGGGCGACCAGAATTCAGATGCGTCGTTAGATTTTGATGGAAAACGTATGGTAATGGTGCATGATGGTGGCGAGATAGTCGTTGCAGACGCTCAAACGGGAGAATTGCAGTGGATAACATCTTCGAAATTTGATGAATCTCCTAGTTTTTCTCCGAATGGAGACATGGTATTGTATGCAACGGAGTATACTTATCAGCCTAAGCTGATGGTGTCTTCTTCTGACGGGCGCATTAAGACTCCCTTAGAATTTGTTAGTGGTGATGTGCGTGAGCCGGCGTGGTCATCACTTTTAAGGTAATTTTCGGCAAACTAAACACTCTTGGAGAGAAATATAATGAATCGCAAATTTGGTTTACTGATCACCTTGGCAATGGCACTTGTGTTGTCTGCATGTGCAAGCAAAGTTGAGCAAGTGTCTACTGAAGAGCCGACTGTTGTTGTGGATAACAATGCATTTGGTACTGGTTATTCTGCAGCCGATCTTGAAGCGATGGGCATCATGGGTAATCCTTTAGATTATAAGACACTGTATTTTGAGTATGACAGTTCAGCAATGGATCAAAAATCAGACGTTATTGCACGCGCTCACGCTCGTGAAATGGCTCGTCGTGGTGGCGTTTCTGCAGAACTACATGGACACGCAGATGAGCGTGGCTCACGTGGATACAACCTTGCACTGAGCGAGCGTCGTGGAAACACGGTTAGCTCTGCAATGGGCAACGAAGGCACAGGTGGCAGCCAACTTAAGGTTGTTGCACACGGTGAAGAAGCACCAGCTGACGCAGCTCATAACGATGCTGCTTGGGCTAAAAACCGTCGTGTAGAAATTAACTACTAGACGCTTTTAAGGTATTACCAGAATGGCCTCTTTTTAGGGGCCATTTCTGTTTCTGCTACTTCGACTCACGTTCGACTTATGTCTCAACTTAGGGTTGAACATAAGCCTCGATTTTAACCTCAAGTTCCTCGCGTTATTTCCTTGTTCCATTTGCTCTAAAGTAGATTTATTAGTCCCCGAAAGCGTGCGTTATCTCTGATTATTTGCGATTTCAGTAAATTTGATGCACCGCTTGGCGAACATCACTTTGCTTTTTTGCCGTTTTACGCTAACTTAAGTGCCTAAGCCTGTATCGCTGTGGTGCTTGGGTAGCTGATATTGTTACCTGTACTCAACCGCCAACTTTACAGTTGGCTTGCAGGCTGTTTGAAAACTAAAAAGTGAACTCAGCTGAAACCTTGGTTTAGCCTTTATCTAATACTTGTATCTATACGCAATTACTGCGCCTTCAAGTAATCTTTTGTAGAGAATATTATAGTCTTTATCCCCATGGCCTTTGGGGTGGGGCTGTGGAGTTAGTCGAATTATGAAACTGTTACCTATTTGCTCTGTAGTGTTTGCAATGGCACTAGCCCCCTCGTTTGCGTTCGCGCATCGGTCAGATACGGCGGCCATTGAAGAACACTCTCGGATTCAAAATGAACTGCAAAGAAATATTCAATCTATGCAAAGTGAGATGGCGGAACTGCGTAATCTTATCGAACGACAGCAATTTGAATTGTCTAAGCTAAAAAGGGAACAACCTACTGGTGCAAGCCGCAACAGCCCATACGTTTCGGGTGAGCCGCGTTTTGTTCCTGGTGATAACGGTCTAGAGCCGGCCGCCCCTCAGCGTGGTTATACGCCCTATGACTCAAATGTTGGTTCCAACTCGCCGACCGGACAAGCGTATCCTAGGGTTGATAATACCCAGGCCGACGATGGCTATCCTGCTGCGCAAGGTTCTTATCCCGCTGAAGGCTCTTATCCTGCTGAAGGCTCTTATCCCGCTGAAGGCTCTTATCCTGCTGAAGGCTCTTATCCCGCTGAAGGCTCTCAAAGCGGCTATCCAAGTACGGAAGAACGTGTTTTAAGCCCAAATGCGCCTCCCCCTGGGTCTTCTCAGTTTCCCCCGGTTGAAGAGCGCCAAATTGGCGGTGCACCGGCATCTACCGATTCGAGTGCCTTGAATGTGCCCAATAGTGATTCTACATACGCCGATTCTTCGTCTGTAGGCTCAGTTGTAGAAAGTATTCCGCCTTCGACAGGCGCCGCTACTCAAGGTGGTGTAACGGGTGGACCTGCGATTGTTGGTCTGCCAATTGAAGCCGTGCCGAGTGGTGGTGTTATTGCTTTGCCAAATGATTCTGCGCCCAGTCCTGCCGCTCAACCAAGCAATGCGTCGAACACACCGCTTAACGAGACAAACGAAACGGCGGGTGACAATGCTATTGAGGCCACGTTAAGCGAGAACGATTTGTATCAGCAAGCGTTCAGCCTTTTGAGTCAATCTAAACATAGCGAAGCGATTGAAGTATTTACTCAGCAAATTGAAGACTTTCCTTATGGTGAGTACGCCGATGATGCCAACTACTGGATAGCTGAATCAAAGTACGTTAACCGCGATCTTGACGAAGCGAAAAAGTATTTCAAAGTGATCATGGACGAATATAAACAAAGTCCACGCTTGCCCGACGCTATGTTAAAAACAGCGTATATAGAGGCTGAGCGTGGCAATAAGATTGAGGCAAGATTGTTACTGCAGGATATTTTGCAGTTTCACCCGCGGACTAATGCTGCCATCTCAGCTAAAAATCGTTTGGCGGAGTTAGATTCTTAACTACCTAAAACCTAGGAACCTAATTATTAGTCAGCGGATTAGTAGCCAGCTAGGTTTTAGGCAAGAGCAAGAGTAATTGATTAGCCGTTTTGTGTGCGGCGTATTCCAACTAGTTATAACCACAGTAATCTAGCTGTGGTCTTATCCGCATAAGCGGTAAACAGGTTTTGCGGCATGTCCCTTAAAATCACCGAGATATTTCATTCTATTCAAGGCGAATCTGCGAATGTAGGTTTTCCGACAGTGTTTGTACGCCTTACCGGCTGCCCAATGCGATGCACCTATTGCGATACCGCATACGCATTCCATGGGGGCGAACGCCTAGAGCTAGACGCCATTGTCAGTTCGGTTACGGCTCATCATGCTAAATACGTCTGCGTGACCGGTGGCGAGCCTCTGGCGCAACCTGACTGCTGGCCTCTAATGACACGGCTTTGTGATTTAGGCTTAAGAGTATCTTTAGAAACGGGCGGAGCGATTAGTATCGCTAAAGTCGACCCGCGTGTGCATATAGTGCTGGATGTTAAAACGCCAGATTCTGGCGAAGAGCCCAAAAACACTTATGCTAACTTCGATCTAATTGAGCCTAAAGACAGCCTCAAATTCGTTATATGCAGTCGCAACGACTATGAGTGGGCACGTAATAAGGTTCGCTCTGAACGGTTAAATGAGCGTTGCGAAATTCTCTTTTCACCGTCGTCAGAACAGCTAGACCCCACGGCGCTGGCCGAGTGGATACTTGAGGACCGTATGCCGGTTCGATTCCAGGTTCAGTTACATAAGATACTTTGGCAGGATGCCCAAGGTAAGTAGACTTAAATAGAGTTAAAAAGACGATTAACAATGACTACACAAGATACCCCTAGAGCCGTTGTGCTTGTGTCCGGTGGGCTCGATTCAGCAACAGTTATGGCCATTGCTCGTGAGCAAGGATATGCATGCTACGCACTAAGTTTGGATTACGGACAAAGACATCGCGTAGAATTAGAGCGCGCTCAACGAGTGGCAAACAACAGTGGTGCTATTGAGCATCGCGTTATACGGATCGACATCGGCGGGTTCGGTGGCTCGGCACTCACTGATAATTCTATTGATGTGCCGACTCAAGAAACTGAAGCGATCCCCATTACCTATGTGCCTGCTCGCAATACGGTATTTTTATCGGTCGCTTTGGGTTGGGCTGAGGTGCTAGGCGCGGATGCCATTTTTATTGGGGCTAACGCCGTAGACTATTCGGGCTACCCAGATTGTCGCCCAGAGTATCTTGAAGCGTTTCAAACCATGGCGAACTTAGCCACTAAAGCCGGTGTTGAAGGGCGCGGTATTAAGATTCTTGCTCCGTTAGTCAGCCTAACCAAAGCCGAAATTATCAAGACGGGTTTAGAGTTAGGAGTGAACTATGCTGATACCGTCTCTTGCTACAACCCTAGCGAATTTGGCGAGCCTTGCTTGGAATGTGATTCTTGCAGAATCCGTCTCGCAGGCTTTGCAGAGGCTGGCATTGCCGATCCTGCAATTGATTAGGTGAGCGACTCCTACCGCTTTAAAGTCGGCATGGCCGACTGGCACACGCCTGTTTATTCAGTACGCAAAGAGGCATCAAATCATGCTGTTGAGAATACGGTTCACGAAAGCCCCACCCTTGGAATAGACCTTACTGCTGGCGAACACCTTGTGATCGTGGGCAGCAGTGGTTGTGGTAAATCAACTCTATTGCGTAAGCTCGCCGATTCGGCTGAGCTATCTAAGCAAAACGGTAATGGATTCTCTGTCGGCTTGCTCATGCAAGAGGGCGCATTGCTAGATCATCTAAACGTACGCCAAAACCTTGAGTTGATTATTCGGCACGCGAACACTAACAAATCTCATGTTGCAGACCTAGCGGAGCTGACTGACTCGTTAAAGCTTGATCCAGAAATACTCGATAAAAAGGTTGGCGAACTGAGTGGCGGTCAAATTCGCCGCATTGCCATTGCCAGAGCTCTACTGCTAAAGCCCCAGGTTTTACTGTACGACGAACCCGACGCAGGTTTAGATGTAGCCAACTTGTTTACGTTAGCGTCATTGGTGAATTCTCTATTAAGTACTCAGGGTGGTCAGAACCAAGCTGCGGCAATCACAGTTTCACACAACCCAATCTATATCGCCCGTACAGCAACTCGTGTTGCCCAGCTTAAGAACGGCGTATTAGAAACACTCTTCAACTGGCAAACACCGGCAAATTCACAGGATCAAGCCCAACAACGTCAAGCTCAGTTAATAGCGCGGCTGAGTGAGCCAGAGCTGGCAACAACTCAGGCAGCACTTAAGTCAGCTCTTAAGTCGACAACAACGTCGTTAACACTAGGGCCGCTTAACGTCTATGGTTTACGTATTACTCAGTTTCTGAAGAGCCTAATAGGCGTATTGAGCGGCGTTCTTCAACCTACACGCTCTTTCAGAGACTCACTCAAGGTCTTTGCCTTTGGTTTGGGCTTAAGCTTTATGAGCGGTGCAGTCTTTTTCGCTTTAGTGGGTTTAATGTTGGGGGCGACTACCCTTGCGGTGGTTAAACTGCTATCCGATACAGCACTCACGGGCTGGATTTCATGGTTTGTTAACCCCGAGGATATTCTAGACATGATGGGCGGGCGCTATGCCCTGTATCTCGGACCTGCAGTGGGTACAATGTTGTTCGCAGCGCGTTCTGGTGGCTTAGTGTCAAATTGGCTGGGCGAGCGAGTAAGAAGCCGACAGCTTGACGGCTTGCGCTACTTACACGTACCCGTTCATGCTTATATGGTTACACCATTACTGTTAGCTACTAGTATTGGTACTGCATTGAATGTAGCCTGGTTTACTGTGGCGGTATGGTGGGGAGGAGTACTGGGAGCTGGAGAGTTTTTTGCAATGACTGACGCCGTAAGCAGGCTGCATGTAGATCTATACGATATCGAGCAGAGTCGCGCGTTATTAAAAACTGTTTTTTACAGCCTATTTAGCGGTTTTATTGTAATAAGCTTCGCCTTTATGCCCAAAACTTCTGGCGCTCAAGTCAACACAGATACGACTAGCGCCATCGTTTGGTCGACAATCTGCGTGGCATTGTTCGAACTTCTCATCGTTCTCAACTAAAAAAGCGCATAAGTATGTAAAATGCCTGTAAAAAGGGTTGACCATAGCCACTTCAACCAAGATAATCGCACCTCATTTTTTGGCAGAGTTCATCACGCTGTATAATCAAAGAATGAGTACACTATCTGAGCATGTTGGATAGTAAATAAGACTTAACCCAAGAAAGATGATTTGGGTTGTTTATAGAGTCTTAGTTTGAGAAATGGGGCGTTAGCTCAGTTGGTAGAGCATCTGACTTTTAATCAGGTGGTCGCGCGTTCGAGCCGCGCACGCCCCACCACTCAAATAATCATACAAAACAATAGCTTAAAAAGGATTTTGGGCTTATTGAAATCCCTTGATTTGATTAAAAAATAGCCAGAAGGTACAATTTGGGTACACTCACAAGTTAATAAGGTACACCATAGCCACTTTCACAAAGACCAGTTCTGGACGTTGGAAAGCGATTATCCGTCGCAAAGGGTGGCCTATTGTCTCAAAGAATTTTCGAATCAAGAGAGACGCCGAGGATTGGGCTCGTACTACTGAAGATGAAATTGTTCGTGGAATTTATGTACAAAGGAGTGATTCTGAAAATATAACCGTAGCAGAAGCTCTAGATCGATACCTTAAAGAGATCACACCAACTAAGAAACTATCTACCCGACGTGGCGATTATGTTCAAGCCAAACAGCTTAACTCACATTTTGGCCGATTTAGCTTAGCAGTTCTAAATGCTGAAAAAATAGCCGTATTCAGAGATCACCGATTATCCGAAGGTAAAAGCAATAACACGGTTCGGCTAGAGTTAGCCTTACTCAGCCATCTCTACAACACCGCTATTCGTGAATGGGGAATGGGTTTAACCGTCAACCCAGTGACTAACGTCAGAAAGCCCGCTGCCGGTGAAGGTAGAAACCGAAGACTTGAAGGCGATGAAGAAGAACGATTAATCGCCGCCTGTGAAGAACATAGCAATCCGTTCTTAGCTTGGATCGTAAAGCTTGCTCTTTATACCGCAATGAGGCGAGGCGAAATTCTCTCACTAACTAAAAACGATATAAATCTTACGAAGAGAGTCATCACTCTTAGTGACACTAAAAATCATTCGGTCCGAACAGTGCCGCTCACAGATAACGCGTTTCAAACTATAAAGGCGGCTCTCAAATTCAATGCGCGGCCAAAGGATACAAAGCTTCTATTTTATGGCGAGCCTGGCCGTGAAGGGGTTCGTAAGGGTTACACGATCAATCGTGTATGGACAAGTGCCCTCGAAAGGGCAGAGATTGAAAATTTCAGATTTCACGATTTACGGCATGAAGCAACTAGTCGGTTCGTTGAAGCTGGTTTGTCTGATCAGGCGGTGGCATCAATAACTGGTCATAAATCTATGCAGATGCTTAGGCGATATACTCATCTTAGAAGCGAAGATTTGGTTAGTAAGATTAAAAGTATTTAGTCTGCGGATTGATAGATATACTCAGTTTTGATTTAAAAAACATTAGAAATACGAGAGTAATTGTAAATGCTGTGGAAGCCGTTTCAACATGGGAGTAACGAATACTCGTTAGGCCATCTGGACTCATTTGAATGGCACTTTGAAGCGCCTGCCAGCGGCAAGCGGCCAAACCGGCTATATAAATTTCACGTGACATTTTCAATGCATTGTTTTACTCGTGATCCGCTGCCGAGTGAAACTACTGATAATAGTTTGTGGTACTCTGGGCCGAAAGAGCGTCGATTATTTTGTTTCGACAGATATGAGTTAACACACCAACTCCCCGAGATTGTTAGAGATATGGGGAACCGACCCTGTTTCGTGACTAAACACGACAACTTTTTTACGATTGAAATTACTCTGCAAAGCGGTTTGACTGTGGAATACGAAGTTTATTTTGACGTAACAAAGGCCTCCAGAAGAGGGTGGCTTAATCTGGTAGTGCAGAGCGCTTACGTAAGAACCGCTGGCTACCGAAGTCAGCAACCAAGAAAGAGAAAGATTCGATTAGATGTGATAGCGTACAAGCGACGACTAAATCAGGATATTCGACCTGGGGAGTAGGCAAAACAAAGCCCGCTCGTAGGCGGGCTTTCCGGTACTCTTAGCTTGCGCTCATCTCCAGACCCGCTGGAGACCTGTTTCCAGGTGGTACAACCACACTGCCGAAGCAGCACCGTTTATATGATTGCCTGATTATTATGGGGGCTGTTCTACCAAATGTAAACGGTATTTATCAATCAAAACTATAAATTTGGCCAAATTACAGCGTAAACATAGATTTGCATAAGACCGCTTATTATTTATTTTGAGCTTACCTTAGGCTTGGGGCTTGTAGTGAACGGGCTGCCAGACCATTCATGTGGCTAACTTTTGATTTGATTGAATGTACCAAAAAAAGGTACAGTTAGATATGCCTAAGAAGAATGCACATATTGGTTCATCGTTTGATGACCTACTTGCAGAAATGGACAATCTTACTGGGGTGTACAATCGGCCATCCCCTAGGAGAAAAATCCCATTTCCTTCATGCGTCTGACCGCCTGGGTGCGCCGGCGCACCCCCAATTTACCGTAAGCGGACTGCAGATGGGACTTGACTGTATGAATGGAGACCGTCTGATTATCGGCGATCTCCTTGTTGGAAAGACCGTCAACCATTAGCTTAAGTGTGGCCATCTCCCGCTGGGTGAACTGCTCGATTATCTCGTTATAGGGAGCATTGGACAATGCCGCAGGGGCAGCGCTAGCGGCGAATTGGGTCTGTTGCTCACCGGCGAGAATTCGCTGTAGCTGCTGGCGCAACAACATATTGTCGCTATCGCTGTCGATAGATTCTACCTTTTCCTGCAGCTGGGCTAACAGATGCAGTACGCCCGGTCCCTCATCGCGGTATAGCTGAATCACACAGTTGTTCGGGTCCAGCGCCAGCGCTCTCTCCAGCACTTCCTTGGCCGCATCGACATAGCCACTCTCGGCCAACGCGCTTGCAAGAAGCACAGCGGTCTCCAGAGACCGCAGAATTCTGCCTTGGCCGGATAAACTTTTAAATTGTGCTCTCAGTCCATCAATAACATCGGCTGCATTCCCTTGGGCAATGGATACACGGGCAGCTGCCATGGAAAACCATTCCTCTACCTGCACACCCCAAGGTTCATCCGCCAGGAGAGATTCATGCGCCTGGCGCCAGGAATTGAAAAGCGCCACTGCCTGCTTCTGCTCGCCGAGTGCAATCAGCAACCATACCTTCTCATGCAAAATACAAGCATTCAGTCTTGCCCAGCTTCTAGAGTCGGCCATCTGCTGTGCGTCATCGAGTAAGGCCAACGCGCGATTGTATTTTCCCATTGCGTGAAGCTGGCGAACCCGGTTGCGCAGCACAGCGATCATTATGTCGGCACAAGCCAGAGTGCGTTGGACCTCCAACCCCTGCTCAAACAAGCGCTGCGCCTTCTCCCCATCCCCCAACTGATAATGGAGTGCTGCGAGTACCGACTCCATCAGAGCAATCAATTGAGAGCCACTTCCTACCCGCTCACGCAAGCGCTCGATTTCCGCTTCCAGGGTCACTGCACCGATTTCCAGTTGGGCTCGGGCAAAGGCCACCAGCGCTTGGAACAAAGCGGCATTGGCCTGCGTATAAGCTATATCGGAAACTTCTGGCAGGTTGAGTATCCAGCGACACTGCTGCAAAGCCTCATCGTAACGTTGCTGATTGAAGTAGATCCAGGCCTGCGCAATCCTGAAGGTCGCCACTATATGGAATGGCTCGGGCGGCGCTTGCGGTAACCATTTGGCAACCACAGTCTCAACGGCAGACAGGTCTTCGGCAAAGAAGTGCGTAGCCGTTTCAATGGCTTTCAATTCAACCAAGAGCGGTCCCTCGTCATCCTGACGCATGGCAATGTCCTGCGAGACCTCATCAAGTATTCGCCTGGCCTGGGGGATGCGGTTATTTAGCACCTCCAGCCACGCCATCTGCACCAATATCTCATGACTGCTATGAAGCAGACCTTCGGGAAGTCGCCGTACCAGCCCAAAAAATAGCGGCAGGTAACCCTGAGTCACGAGCAGCATGCCATGTTCTTCTAGCAACTCCTGCGCCCGCTCCTCTTCATTACCACTGGCCGCATGCTGAATCGCCTCCACCATAAGCTCCTGCTCCTCAAACCAGAGACTCGCGCGCCTGTGCAATTCAGCCTTTTCCCGGGGAAAATTGATTTCAAGCTGTTTGACGAGAAAATTGTGAAACAGGGGGTGTAGTCGGAACCAGTCAGTATGATCATCTAACTTCTGCAATAGCGGACGCAGCTCGATGTGATTCAGCAAGTTCTCGCCCGGCCGACCTTCACCGACGATAGCCTCGCACAGGGGAGCCGACAGCCGTTTGACAATGGCCGTCCGGGTAAGAAAATCCGCCAGCTCCTTTGGCATCAACGCCATTATCTCCTCTGAGAGAAAATCGGCGGAGCACTAAAGCAAAATGCATCGCTGATTCCCGCAAAGATAAATTATAGACAATATCTCTCACATAGAGACCATCATTTGGGTATTGCTGGAATTCGGCAGGCACATGGGTTGCGCTATTACTATGCACAGCAGCGCTACATTGTATTAAGTAACGGTCTTATGCCGCCAATGTTATGTGACGGTGAAAAACCAATACTGACTCAAACAGAGCAAGAACTAGATTTGAAGGCGAGGCTAATCGTTTCTCAAGAACTAGGTCACGACAGAATTAGTGTCACTTGCAACTATTTGGGTTAGCGAAAAAAAGCTCATTTCTCGTTCGATCTTACCCACAGAATTTCACTCCCCAACAGTTAACGGATTTTTTGGCTGATCCTTTTTTAATGGCTTCGCCATAGTCATGAAATTATGTGGATAAGGTCTACAGCTCTCATGTGGAAAAAGTCATGGATAACTCCTGCGGAGTTAACACACAACTTTTACGCACAATCGAGCAAAGCCTCGACTATATTCGTGAAGAATTTATAAGTTTTGGTTATTGGAATAAAAAATTACCGAGTGAATTAATTATTAATGCAATTCACGCCACTCTCAGTATTTGAATAATCGCGTTGAGCGGTCTCGTTAATCAGTGTGTATCGAGAGCGCTGAGGAGTTTCAAATCCGTGAAGTAGGCTCCTATTTACTTTAGTCACTATTTCCAACTTAGTACAAATGCGTTCACCCAATACACGCTTATTTTACAGTCGTTGAATCAATATATTTCTACTAATTTTTACTCAAAGAGAATCCTTCGGATGGGTAGATAATTTTTGTGTTGAGAGAATTATCTTTTATTATTTGAGGAGTGAATTCTGCCAAAGTTTTAATCATTTCTTTTGCTGCTGGAGATAGGGTTGTGTTTTTACGAGTAATGATACCAATGTCTCTAGTTTCCAGCGGTTTAGTCAAAGCGAACGACTTGATGATAGGGTCATTGGGAACGGCTAGCGATGGTAGAACTGTAATGCCGACGTTTGATTTGAGCATAGCGATTAATGTTGTCGTGTTAGAAAATTCGAATTTTGGGTTGCCAATAGCGCTCTGCATTTTCAATGACTGGGTTAATCCAGATCCCATGAAACTATATTTAGAAAGCTTATCCCAAGTTACTGATCTATTGTGTACTGCAATTTCATGATCTCTGTGACATACAACTTTATAGGTGTCTTCTAAGAATGGGTGAAAGCTCAGTTTTTTATTTGCATGCCATAGACTCGCTATACCGAAGTCCACTTCGTTTGTTTCAACTCGGCTTTGAACGCCCTTAGAGTTGTCGTCGTAAACATGAATGCTGACATCTGGGTGGTTAGACGAAAACCTACGGATTATTTCCGGCATTACCTTTGAGGCTATTGATGCCACAACGGCAATGCTGACGTGGCCATAGCGACAATCTGCAACTGCGGTCATATCAGACATGGCCAAATCGAAATCAAGTATGAGTTTATTCACAATGGGCAGAAAGTTCTGTCCCTCTTTGGTTAAAGATACAGATCGAGTCGTACGCTCTAGTAAAGAAATGCCAATATAATCTTCGAGTTGTTTAACGGCTAGAGTAATCGCTGGCTGTGTTCGAGAAAGCTCATCTGCAGCTTGATTAAAGCTTCCAAGCTTTGCGACGACACAGAACGTTCGTAAATGATTGAGTGTAATGCTGTGATGTTTCATGGCTGTGTCACCGACTCCTGGTTTGTGATGCAAACGGTGTATATTATTATTTGGGCGTTAGAGTTCGATGATCGATTAATAAGTTAAAAATATCAATTGATATGATAAATTAATTGGAATTATTAAAGTAAAAGAGGTCAAATCTAGGATTATAAATAACACACTATGCATTTCTATAAGCTAGTCGCGCGCTGCATAGTCTAAGTTTGACCGACGAGTCAATGCAAAATACTAACCAGGAAGAAACATGACTATTATTAAGCATGAGAATTATATCGATGGCAAATGGGTGGCCAGCGAAACCTACACCGATAATATTAGCCCATCTGATCTGAATGACATTATCGGTAGTTATGCTCGCGGCGGTGTACGCGAGACAGAGCTCGCGATAGCCGCGGCTAATACGGCATTCGCTGGATGGAGTAACTCTGCCCCCGAAGAGCGCAAGGCTGTCTTAGATAAAATTGGCGCTGAGCTAATTGAGCGAAGTGCGGAGCTAGGCGAACTCCTCGCTCGTGAAGAAGGTAAGACGATTGCTGAAGGCGTAGGCGAGGTATATCGTTCTGGTCAATTCTTTCAATATTATGCAGCCGAAACGCTTCGTCAAATGGGCGAAGTAACTGATTCAGTTCGTCCAGGTGTCGATGTCGAAGCGAGGCGAGAGGCATTGGGAGTTATCGGTATTGTGACACCGTGGAATTTCCCTATGGCAGTTGCTGCGTGGAAAGTCGCACCTGCACTAGCTTATGGAAACACAGTGGTATTGAAGCCGGCAGAAATTGTGCCGGCTAGCGCGTGGGCTCTTGCTGAAATCATAAGCCGCAGCGGTCTTCCCGAGGGTGTATTTAACCTAGTAATGGGGCCAGGCAGAGAAGTTGGTGAGGCGATTAGTACTTCAAAAGACGTTGATGCAGTCACATTCACAGGCTCGGTGCCAGTGGGGCGCCGTATTGCCAAAAATGTAATTGAAAACATGGGCAAAATTCAACTGGAGATGGGGAGTAAAAATGCGCTGGTAGTTCTCAATGACGCTAATTTAGACACAGCTGTTCAATGTGCTATAGCTGGAGCATTTTCAGGTACTGGCCAAAAGTGCACCGCCTCATCAAGATTGATCGTTGAAGAAGGGGTTTATGATGACTTTATCGATTTGATGGTTAAGGAGATGAAAAAGCTCAAAGTTGGTAACCCAATGGAAGAGGGAATGCAAATTGGTTCTCTTGCGAGCGAGTCACAGTTCAACGATGTGCTTGGCTATATTGAACTGGCTAAGTCAGAGGGTGCTGTTTTAGTAGCCGGTGGAGATACTTTAGATATTCAGCCAAAAGGATACTACCTTGCACCGACCCTTTTCAAAGATACTTCTAATGATATGAAAGTAAATCGTGAAGAGATTTTTGGTCCAGTGGCCTGTGTCATTAAGGCACGAGATTACGATCATGCTTTGGAAATGGCAAATGACTCAGAATTTGGTTTAACGGCCGGCATTATTACCGAGTCTCTTGCTCGTTCTGCACACTTTAAACGGCACGCTAAATCAGGTTGCGTTATGGTTAACTTACCAACGGCCGGAACAGATTATCATGTGCCGTTTGGTGGAAGGAAAAACTCAAGTTATGGGTCGCGTGAGCAAGGCACTTATGCTGCTGAATTTTATACAGTTGTTAAAACCAACTACAGCAAGCCGTACTAATCAGGGGGTAATGCAATGTCTGATCAAAATGTCATTGTCGATGGGTTGCAGTATGTTAATTGGGACCGAAGACTATTCGAAAAGACTCGTGACAGTGGTATCAATGCCGTTCATGTAACGATCGCCTATTGGGAAAATTTTCGGGAAGTGGTTGAGAACATAACTCAGTGGCATCGCCATTTTGAAAACAATGCCGATTTGATTATGCCGGCACGCAGCGCTGCAGACGTGCTAGAGGCAAAAAAGCAGAATAAGGTTGGTATTATTTTTGGCTTTCAAAATTGCTCACCAATTGAAGATGACCTTTCGTTGATCAAGGTATTGCACGAGCTAGGCGTTAGAATTATGCAGCTTACTTATAATAACCAAAGCTTATTAGCGACGGGTTGTTATGAAGAGCATGATTCTGGAGTCACACGATTTGGTAAGCAGGCGATTAGAGAAATGAACCGAGTCGGTATGGTTATCGATATGTCTCATTCTGCTGAGCGCTCTACCTTAGAAGCGATTGATATATCCGAGCGACCGATTGCTATCACACATGCGAACCCTCTCTTTTTTCACAATGCTCTTCGGAATAAATCCAATGACATCTTAAAAGCTCTCGGTGAATCGGGTGGCATTATAGGGTTTAGCTTATACCCATTTCATTTAAAGAATGGTTCTGATTGCACCTTACAAGATTTTTGCCAGATGATTGTAGACGCGGCTGACATAGTCGGCATTAACCAAGTGGCTATTGGCTCTGATTTATGTGAGCAGTGGGATTATTCAAAACTTGAATGGATGCGAAGCGGGCGTTGGACATTTGGTGCTGATTACGGTGAGGGGTCAGCCGCAAAAAAGGAATGGCCCAAGCAGCCTGATTGGTTTACCGGGTCGCAAGATATTAAAAATATAGCGACGGGTCTATCCGCCGTAGGACTAGATAGCAATGATGTTAATAAAGTTATGGGAACGAATTGGTTGAACTTTTTTGATCATTCGTTCGACCCACGTTGTAATAAATAAGCGTGCTGCGAAAATTATGAGTGATATTGATAGAAGTCAAAAACGAGACCACGATACCGTCATTGAGTCGTCGCAGGCGACACGGCAAATAGATTGGAAAACGCAATGTATAAGTGGTGGTTTCTTGATTGCTTTTTTGGTGGTCGCGTCAACAAGTATGGAGTTGTTATCACAGGCAGTAAATGTAGCGTTCAATTGGTCAACCCAGTTATTCGGAGCCTATTGGCAGTTTTTATTATTAGCAACCTTCTTGATTGGAATAGCTCTTGCGATTAGTCCTTACGGCAAAGCTAAGTTAGGGGGTATGGCGCAGCCGGAAATTAGTACATTTAAGTGGCTGAGCATGATTATGTGTACTCTTTTAGCTGGAGGAGGCGTTTTTTTTGCAGCCGCTGAGCCGATTGCACACTATGTTTCAACGCCGCCGCATTTCTTAGGTAATGCGGATTCTTTAAATCCCGTTTATGTAAGTTTGGCGCAAAGTTATTTGCATTGGGGGTTTTTGGCATGGGCCATATTAGGGAGCTTGACGACCACCGTGCTCATGTATTTGCACTATGAAAAAGGCTTGCCATTAAGACCGAGAACCTTACTGTATCCAGTGTTTGGGCAACGAGTTGTTACAGGCTGGATTGGGTCAATTGTCGATGCTTGTTGTATTGTATCTGTTGCTGCAGGAACCATCGGGCCAATCGGTTTTACTGGGCTTCAAGTGGGGTATGGTCTGTCTGAAATCATTGATATCGATAATAGTTCGACACTTCATCTTTCGATAATATTTGCGCTTGTGGGAATCGCTACTATCTCAGCTATTTCAGGGATCAATCGAGGAATTCAGTTCCTCAGTGCTCTGAATATTATTATCGCCATCGGTTTGATGGTATTCATTTTTGCGTTTGGGCCTACCTCTTTCATACTAACGAGCTTTGTAGAATCGTCAGTTCTCCATCTCAAAGAATTTTTTCCGATGACTGTCTTTCGAGGTGATAAACAGTGGCTAGATAGTTGGACTGTCTTTTTCTGGGGCTGGTTTCTAGGCTATGGTCCTCTCATGGCGATGTTTATAAGTCGCATCTCAAAAGGGCGCAGCATTCGACAGATAGTATTGTGTTTGTCTGTATTGGCGCCGGTGGTAACCGCATTCTGGTTTACGATCGTTGGCGGTTCTGGGTTGTTTTATGAAACAAGCTCCCCCGGAAGTGTTGTTGCGTCGTTTGAGGGTTTTAATATGCCGGCGGCTCTACTTGCGATTAGCCAACAATTGCCCATGGGTTTTATAGTGTCGTGTTTATTTCTTGTGCTAACGACACTTTTCGTAATTACCACAACGGACTCTATGGCGTATACGATTTCTATGGTTGTTGTCGGGTCAGATTCTCCACCAACTCCTTTGAGAGCATTCTGGTGCGTCATGATGGGGGTTATCGCCGCAATATTAGTGTCGCTAGGGTCTGGAGGAATAGGCGCGCTGCAATCTTTTATTGTCGTAACCGCTGTTCCTGTCTCTTTGGTTTTGTTGCCATCATTGTGGGCGGCACCTTCCATCGCAAGAAAATTGTGGATTGAACAGTCGAGTACCGGGGCATGATGAAGTTCAGGAGCTAAATATGATTGAGTTAATTAAAGAGTCTGGCATCCCTCTATTGCCCACAAGGCCTCCAGCGACAGTGATGGATATAAATCGTTTAGGAAGCATGCACCAGTGTCGGCTGAGTTTTATGCGAAGTCTCATGCGAAAAGTTATGCGAGAGAAATGGTCGATTAAACCAAGCGTCATAAAGCTTGATGATCATGGTTATGGTGTGATTGTCTATCGAGTCGACACAGGTAAAAATATTTATAGTTTTGTACTTTTCTCTAACCACCTCGATGACGATAAGCGTAATGACCGAGTAATCGCAGAAGAGTGGGACGTCACCATGACGTTGTGTATTGGTGATGTTACACGTGATGACATTGACCAAATGCGCGAAAACGTACCCAAGCAAGAAGCGGGTCGCGTAAACTCAAAAATGATCGTCTTGTCACGAGGCAATAAGAGCTCTCGCAATTTTGACTATGTTGTTTCTGAGCTTTCTTCTGGGCATCAGCCTGATAAGCAGATGCTCACAAAAGTTGGTTATCTTTATAGAACAACCGCTGTTTACGGAAGCGGTAAGTTTGGCATGGCCGACTGGGAAAAAGTAAAACAAACCTGCCCCGAATTCGCAACCCCGTTCTCGGCTGAGATGTTTGTGTGTTTTATGCTAAGGCACTTTAGTATTGATCAAGCCGAGCGCTTGGCATCCATTCAGTCACCAAGCACCGCTGTAGCTATGGATGATGACATAAAACGCTATATTGGCATTGGCAACTCAACCGGCCTAGGGATGGCACCTTTTTTGATTCGACACCCTAAACTTATCAGTCGGTGGTTGTGGGTGCGTGAGCAGGCGTTAGCAAGAATAAGTACCTTTGGCGATGTAAATAGAGATAAGGTTAACAAGCTAGTAAAAATTTTTGTTAAAGCCCAAAAACACTTGGAAGAAACAGAAGTTCCAGATGAAATACAGACCAAACGCAATGACGTGCTTAAATCCGAATTAGCGCAGGTAATTGCCTTCTTACCTGATTTCAGTTGCGCCAATCAACGATGGGATACTTTCGTAGAGCATATTGGCACGCATTTTAGTTTTGAAACTCAAGAAGTGGTTAGTTCTTCCTTAATGGAGCTATACCCTGATTTAGTGGATGACCTAGAAGACAATTTGACTGTCGATGAACACTATAGACTGCAACCTGCGATGACGTTGTCTGAACTAAAGCAGATAATTGAGGTCAGCTATGATTGGGCCTTGGAAATCGATTTTTCAACTAAAGATGCTAATCATTTCTTCTGGTATTTTTCCGAGGAAAAAATGGAGCCCCGTTTGGGAGACCGATATAACGAACCGGGAGAAGACAAAGAAATGCCACTAATAATCGGCCGCCTTGTACGTGATTGCTATAACAAACTTATGGATGACGTCGTTGAATATAGCCCGAATGAAATGATCGCCTATTTTTTGCTCAGACGACCAGAACTAAGCGGTATTGTGACTAGAATTCAAGCAATGTCAGCTGAGCCGATGGGTGAAATCCGAGGCAACCTTGCTGATATTAATATGCGCCCCTTAGACTTATTGCGCTGTAAATTGTCTTTCTTTGGCGTTAGTAAATTTGATCCAAAGTCGAAGCTTTGGGTGAGGAACACTATGTTTCAAGGCGCTCCAATAGTGTCTGATATAGGCAAAACGTATCATGATGATTGGTACTTTCCAGTTGCTAGTGGTGTGTAGTAATAATGAAGATTTCAAAGAACGAATTGACCTCGTTGCTAAAGCAAGCCTTTCAGGGGTGTGGCTTCAGCGCTGGTGTCTATGAAACGGCTGCAACTACAGTGGTTTGGTGTAAGACCCATGGTTTTGATATTTCATCGGCTTTAACGGCTGAGAAAATGGCTGGCTTCCAGGCTCATACAAAATCCAATGTCAAAATTTTAGTTGATAGCCAAGACGAGTTGTCTGTTGATTTTGGTGGAGATAGTTTTATTGTCTCTGGCGTTCTTATGGCTGAATTGGTTTACGCTAAATCTATTGCTGCTGGCTTATGTTTGGGTAAGTTTATTGATTGCCCAGATCGAAAACTAGTCTCAAAAAGCGTTGCTGATTTTGGACAACGGGGCGTTCATTGCACAGCCTATTGGCGCGACAATGAGGATCCAAATTTAATAAATGTGACGCGAACGGTTGATGGTAACTGGTGTCCTGAATACGCTCGGTATCTCTCTGCTGAGCCTAGCGATAAACGAGTAGTAGAGCTTGATCAATCGTCGCTCTATTTGGTTTGCGCAGACACCTCTGCTGCTATGGACGAGTACCTTTTAAGCGAGTGCGACGAAATTATAGGCAAGCCATTTCAGTATTGGCTGTCCGAAGGTATTAAGGCCAATGAGAGATCCTCTTTAATGGATGGTATCGACATCACACCTGAACTCTGGGATTTACTCGGGGGGTATCGAGATAAAGTGCTTGTTGAGTCTACTGATGAATCACGAAAAGGTGCCGGCGCATAGTTACTGAATGGCTCGCCAGGGTTAGATTAACCGTAGCGTACAACGAGAAAGTTTTTGTTTTTAAAAAGTTGCGTAGGCGGCGGCGAGAGCTTTTATTTTCTAACCTAAACCACAAAAATTACTTATATGATTGAACACAACTTAAGTCTTGAAGACGTAAAACTAATCACCGAACAAGCCTTGATTGGCGCCGGCACTAATGAAGAGAATGCGAAATCTGTTGCTAGATCAACAGTATTGGCTGAGCGCGATGGAATTCGAAGTCATGGCCTGATGTATGTGCCGATTTACGCCGAACATGTGCAGTGTGGCAAAGTTGATGGCAATGCTCAGCCGGTTGTGTCTAGCAAGCGCAAAGGTGCCATAACGGTTGACGCTAAACACGGCTTTGCGCACCCAGCTATCGACGCGGGGTGGAGCGCACTGGTCGAAGCGACTAAGGAAGTCGGTATCGCCGCGTTAACCATCCATAATTCCTATAATTGCGGTGTCTTAGGTCACCATTCTCAGCGCATAGCAGAAGAAGGTTTTGTGGGGTTGTGCTTTACCCACGCACCAGCGTCAATTGCTCCCATAGGAGCGAAAACTGCGGTAATTGGAACGAACCCATTTGGATTTTCTGTTCCAGATGGTAACGGCGGAGTGGCATTGTCGATTGACCAATCGGCAAGTGCTGTCGCTAAGTCAGAGATATTGATGCGTTCAAGAACTGGGGAATCGATTGAAGAAGGCTGGGCTCTAGATCAAAATGGTAATCCGACGACCGACGCTAATGAAGCTCTTAAAGGGTCTATGGTTCCTTCTGGCGGGTACAAGGGGTTTGGGGTCGGTTTGATGGTCGAAGTGTTGGCGTCATGTTTGGCTGGGGCCGTACTAAGCAAAGAGGCAAGCCCATTTTCTGGAACACAAGGCGGACCTCCAAGTACGGGGCAGTGCTTTATCGCATTTGACCCATCCGCGTTTTCAAACCAAGGTTTTGCAAAACAAATTAACTCACTAGTTGATTCGATCGAGAGTCAAGAAGGTGCACATTTACCCGGTTCAAAAGGTAAGCGCAATCGACTTGAAACGGAAACACGGGGTGTTGTTGTAACAGATGATTTACTTGTGCGAATCCGGACCTTTATAGGCACCTAGTTTTTAAAACACCTCTCTACCGCCGCTAATTCAGTTTATGCGGTAGATTCGCGATAACTAAAAATAATATTTTCCTATATAAAGAACTTATCTATTAGCTGGACTTATTAATTGATTTAATTTTCTGATTGGAAACAATCGAATATTTATTTGATTATCGATGCTTAATAGTTAAAGCAATCAAAGAGAGGATAGCGTCAATGAATAAAAAAACTAAAATTAGTGTCGCAATAGCTGTATGTTTAGCAGGATCGAGTGGCATTGCTCATGCAAAGCCCGCGCTTGAAGAGATAGTGGTAACAGCTACGAAACGTAGCGCGAGCGCTCAGGATGTTCCTGTGGCAGTTACCGCATTGGGCGGCGAGTCGTTAGAACAACTGAACGTTACCAGTTTTGACGACTATGTAAAATATTTACCGAATGTGACAAGCGGTGGTCGCGGCCCCGGCCAAAACGAAATTTATATTCGTGGTGTTGCTTCCGATGCGAGTACCATTTCGGTAGCCGAGGCTCAAGGAAGTGCTCCTACCGTGGCTTTGTATTTAGATGAGCAACCCGTTTCTGCAGGCGGTCGTAATCTCGATATTTACGTAACCGATATCGAACGTGTAGAAGTATTGGGTGGCCCACAGGGCACCTTGTTTGGCGCAAGTTCTGAAGCAGGCACAGTGCGTATTATTACTAATAAACCCAATCTTGGCGCCTTCGAAGCGGGTGTGGATGCGAGCATTTCGAGCACCAAAAGTGGTGATGCAAGTAACTCGACTGAAGCCTATATTAATATTCCTTTTATCGAAGACAAATTGGCTGTTCGGATCGCTGCATACAATGACAATCAAGGCGGTTATATTGATAATGTACTTGGAGTGACCACAATTGATCCCGTCGTCGTAAATCAAAATCGAGCTCCCTTTGGCGTGGGCGTTCCAACCGATGGAAGCATTTCTATTGAATCAGCGAGTAACTTAGCCTTGGTTGAAGATGACTTCAATGATGCAAGCTATCAAGGTGCACGAATTGGTGTTAAATATGCGATCAACGATAACTGGGATGTTTTATTACAACATACACAGCAAACTTTAAAAGCTGATGGTGTGTTTGATTTCGACCCTGCTGTCGGTGACTTGCAAGTTCAGCGCTTCTTTGAAGATGAATTAGAGGACGAGTTAGGTCTTACAACGTGGACTGTAGACGGTCGCATTGGAGCGTTAGAGTTGGTCTACACAGGTGGTTTCGTTGATCGTGAGGTATCTCAATCAATTGACTATACCGGCTACAACAACGTTGGTAGCTACGTTGGTACCTACACCTGTCTCTACAACGCCTCTTACGTTGCAACAGAATGTTTGAACCCCGTTAAAGCCTTTACTAATGAGATTGATAGTACTCGCAATACTCATGAAATTCGAATCAATACTGATCCAGATAAGCGTGTGCGTTTGACGGCAGGTGTTTTCTATGACGATCAAGAGATCAACTCTGATGGAACCTTCGTTTATTTAGGCGCGGCCGATGCGTTTAACACAGGTCGAGGTAATTTCGGCCATCGTATAAGAAACCCACTTGCTCAAGTGGGCGGAGATATTAATAGTATTACGTTAAATGATCCTACAGCGCGTCAGCCTGGAGAAGGGTTTATTAATGATATTCGCCGCAGCGAAGAACAAATTGCTGTTTTTGGTGAAGTCAGCTTTGATATTACCGATGCGTGGACCGCAACGGTTGGCGCGCGCTATTATGACATTGAAGTTGATCTTGATGGTTTCGCTGGCGGAGCTTTTAGTGGTGCCGCACGTAATTTAGACGTTAATGCTCCTCCCATAGAAACAGATGATACGATTGGCAAATTTAACTTAAGTTATAAGTTAAGCGATGACGTTTTACTTTACGCCACTTACTCTGAAGGTTTTCGCCCTCCTGGCGCTAACCGCAGTGGTGGTGAAGCAGCTAACAACACAGCGTTTGGAAATATTCCAGATGGGTTTGAAACAGATGACGTTCAGAACGTTGAGTTTGGTTGGAAAGCTGACTTGTTAGATGGTCGGTTGCGTTGGAATGGAACCATTTACTCAGTCGACTGGACTGATATTCAGGTTGCACGTTTTGACCCAACGAATCTGACAATTACCACATTTGTAGACAATGCGATTGACGCCGAAATTTTTGGGGTAGAAACAGATGTCTCTTATTTGGTCAATGACAACTTAACATTGCATGCCGCTGCCTCGTATAACGACACGGAGATTACGGCGATTAATCAGGCAATCTTCGCTAACCAGCTTCCGCCATTGGGTAGCCCTCTGCCGCTAACGCCTGAGTATCAGTTCAATCTACGTTTACGTCATGAAGGCGAGATCGGCGATTATCAAAGCTTTTGGCAAGTTGGTGTAGTTCACGCCGATGATACTGTTAGTGCCTTATTGTTGGATGATGCTATGCCGCAAGAGTCGTATACAATTTGGGACGTTTCAGCAGGGGTTGGCAAAGACCAGTGGAGTGTTGAGTTATTTGTTGAAAATGCCTCGGACGAGCGTGCCCAATTGAACTTTAATTCACAAGATGACGTCCCTCGCATCACAACCAATCGTCCACGGACTGTTGGCTTACGTTTTTCATATGATTTTGAATAGACGTTAACTTCAAGCTAGTTCATTAAAAGGGCAGGCCATATGGTTTGCCCTTTTTTTGCTCTATGATAGTGTTTTTTCTGTGGCCAAAGTTTCAGCATATAAAGCGTTAGCTGGTGATATTCAAGTGTGGTCAGCGGACTTATGTTTTAGAAAACCCAAAACGATTTGTAGAGGTAGTTATGAATACCGGGGAACCGTTTCAAGCTCAATCAAGTGATGATTTGATTCACAAGGCAAAGCAACGAATACAACAAGGCCAGATTTCTGAAGCTGAAGGTGTGGTGTTGGAGTTGCTAAACCAAGATCAAGATCAAGATAATGTCGAAGGCCTCTATCTTTTAGCGGTCTGTCAGCGATATCTGAAAAAAACCGCAAAAGCATTAGAAACATTAGAAAAACTTAAAGGTGTGAGCCCATCTTATGGTCGAGCATTTCAAGAGCAAGGGCATATTTACCGTCAGCAACAGGATATTATGCCGGCAATGGACGCCTATAAGCAGGCCGTGCTGCTTAACCCTGCGTTATTGGCGTGTTGGCAGGCTTTAGCTGATTTGTATTTAGAGCAAGGTGATCATTTGGCTGCAAATGAGATGCGTGAACAAGTGCAATACCTATCATCGTTGCCGATGGAATTGCTAAGCGTTACTAGTATGATTCATGAAGGTAAGCTGTATAAAGCAGAACAACTATGCCGCAGTTATTTGCAGAAAATACCTCACCATGCTGATGCTATGAGGCTGTTGGCTGATATTGGTGCGAGGATGCAGGTACTGGATGACGCCGAATTTTTGTTGGAAAGCTGTGTTGAGTTTCATCCGGATAATAAGATGGCGCGTTTTGACTACGCAAACTTACTCAATAAGCGGCAAAAATTTAAAGAGGCGCTTGAGCAAATAGGAATTTTGCACGATGAAGCTCCAGATAATTTGGCTTTTAATCTGACCATGGCTAATGCCTATGTAGGTGCAGGCGATATAGAGGCTGCGTTGTTAACCTATGAAGAAGTGTTGCGACAAGCACCGAATAATCCGAATGTATTGTTGATGCAGGGGCATGCATTAAAAGCGGTTGCTAGGGTTGAAGAGGCGGTATCAGTCTATCGAGGCGCCTATAGTGTACGGCCAGATTTTGGGGATGCGTTTTGGAGCTTGGCAAACTTAAAGACGTATCGTTTTAATGATGAAGAAATTGAGATGATGAAAGAAAGGCAGTCGGATAAGAAGACTGTGTTAATAGACCGAATTCACTTTTGTTTCGCACTAGGCAAAGCGTTTGAGGATCGTGAAGAATATGCCGTGGCCATGGAGTATTACCAACTTGGTAATAGCTTGAAAGTGCAGGAGAGCCGCTATAGCGCTGACATTGTTGACAAAGAGTTTCAGGCTCAAATTCAGGTATGTAATGGCGAATTGTTTGACAAGCATGACGGGCGAGGGAGTGCGGCATCTGACCCCATATTTATCGTTGGTTTGCCAAGGGCCGGTTCTACTTTACTGGAGCAAATATTGTCATCACACTCGCAAGTTGATGGAACCATGGAGTTGCCCAATGTTATTGCGATTATGAATAAGCTTAATGGGCGGCGTAAAGTTGGTGACGAGCAGCGCTACCCAGCAATCTTAAACGATTTATCCGCAGATCAACTTGCCCAACTTGGCGAGGAATACATTAGTGGCACTCAAATCTACCGCCAGGGCGCAGCCTATTTCATTGATAAGATGCCAAATAACTTTCGTCATATTGGACTGATTCATACGATATTACCGAATGCAAAAATCATTGATGCTCGACGGCATCCAATGGCGTGTTGTTTTAGCGGCTTTAAGCAGTTGTTTGCAGAGGGTCAGGAATTCACTTATGGGCAGAAAGATATTGGACGCTATTACAAAAATTATGTCGAGTTAATGGATCATTGGGATGAGGTTTTACCAGGCAAAGTGCTGCGAGTGCACTATGAAGATGTGGTTAATGGTCTGGAATCTCAGGTTCATCGAATCTTAGAGTATTGCGGTTTGGCATTTGAAGAAAGCTGTATGAATTTTCACCAAACAGAACGAGCAGTCAAAACACCGAGTTCAGAGCAGGTACGACAACCA